>Ga0247725_1000043_pt1 | contig 193983 bp, 170 predicted proteins | sample OKSTACKMCFT3sol_FD_183021 | JGI IMG/M metagenome (GOLD analysis project Ga0247725, IMG submission 183021) | Subsurface sediment microbial communities from gas well in Oklahoma, United States - OK STACK MC-FT3-sol | ecosystem: Environmental > Terrestrial > Deep subsurface > Rock core/Sediment...
AACAGCACCTCAAAGCCAACCTGCCGGACTACATGGTGCCGACGCACTTCCTGGTCTTGGACCAGTGGCCGCTGACCGCCAACGGCAAGCTGGACCGCAAGGCCCTGCCCAAGCCGGATGCCAGCCAACTGCGACAGGGCTACGTGGCCCCACGTACGGCGCTGGAGCAGCAACTGGCGGCGATCTGGAGCGAGGTGCTGAAGGTCGAGCAGGTCGGCCTGCACGACAACTTCTTCGAACTCGGCGGCCACTCGCTGCTGGTGATCACCCTGGTGAACAAGGTGCGCGAAGCCTTCGCCATCAATATCAGCCTGCATGAGTTCATGCTGATGGCCAGCTTCGAGGAACTGGCCAACTTCATCGGTGGCGGCAAGGATCGCCTGAAATCGCCGGTAATCAACCTCAACGGCTGCCAGCGCCAGCGTCCGGCGCTGTTCTGCCTGCCGCCGGGTGGCGGCGGTGCCTACGCCTACTACCCGCTGGCCAGCCGCCTGGCCGATGAGCGCCCGGTGTATGGCCTGGTCAACCGCTGCTATGCCGAGCCGGGCTGGGTGGACGAATCCTGGGCGGCGATGGTCGGCTATTACGTCGAGCAGATCCGCCGTACCCAGGCCAGCGGCCCGTACCATCTGCTGGGTTGGTCCATGGGTGGCGCCCTGGCGCTGGAGGTGGCTCACGCCCTGGAGCAGGCCGGCCAGCAGGTCGGTTTCGTCGGCCTGGTCGACACCCAGCTGCCGCAGGAGGTATCCGGTCTGGACGGCGAGCCCGTCGAGGTGGTGCAGGTGGCGCGGGCGGACGAGAGCCTGCTGCGTGGCCTGCTGGCCTTTGCGCCGGGCGTCGGCGAGGCGCGGATCGCTGGCTTCATCGACGAGGCCGAGCGTCTGCCGGCCGAGGTCGACAGGACCGAGTGGGTCATCGCGCAGGTGGCCGCCGCGGGGAATGTCAGCGCCGAACGCCTGCGCAGCATCCACGAGGATGTGCACTTGCAGCGGGAGATCGTCGATGGCTTCGCCGTGCTCGACCGCAACGCCGAACTGAGCCAGGCATTCCGCCTGCGCCCGCTGGTGGTTCAGGTGGACTGCTGGTGGGCCAGTGAAAGCCGCAGCGCCGAGCGGGTACGCCTGGGCGAGGCGGGGCTGCTGGCCCAGGCTTCGGTCAACGGGCTGGCCAGTTCGACGGTGATCGCCGATGGGCATGAGGGTGTGATCAACGCCGTCGCGTTCATCGACGGGCTGGTGCAGCGGCTTGCCGACAAGGCGTAAGGGTTGCTGTCGCAGCGAGCCGGGACCGCAATGTGGTCCCGGCATTGCTGCCCATCAAACCGTGCGCAAGCGCGCCTGCTCCACCTGTCGCATCTCCACTCCATCGAGCAATGCCTCGACCACCGCCTTGGCCGCATCCAGCCCATGATCATTGCCCAGCAACAGGTCATGGCAGGTGCCGGTCGCCAGTTCCATTGCCTTGAGGTTGGTGGCGAACGCGCCCTTGAGCAGAGTGGACAGGTGCACCAATGCATCTTCGAAGTCCACGCCTTCGCGCACGGCGAACAGGGAAGGGTGGCTGCATTCGCAGTTGCCGAAGCTGGAGTGCGCCGTGGTGGCGCGGGAAGGGGGATCGGGTAAGCCTTTTGTCATTGTGTCGCTCCTTGATTCAATGGAGCCGCCACAGATCGCTACCAAACGAAGTGGTGACGGCTGTACGCAGGTTGGTAGACCGGGAATCAAGGAAACCGGCGCGCACGAGTGCGCCCTACGTACAGCCGCCATAAAACGAAATAGCGGGCACAGAAAAAGCGCCGACTCTATCGCAATGGGGGCGCTTGTGCGCCTTGATTGATCGCGGGCTACCAAACCCGGCTGCTGGACTTACAGCAGCGCGCAAAGGTTACCGGGCTCAGGCAACCGTTTCAAGGCGCGTTCATATGCGGATACACTCGCCGATTCACCACCACAAGGATGTGCCTGATGCCCGAACCCTCCAACCTGTTGGCCTTCGCCTTGATCAGCCTGGGCATGGTGCTGACCCCCGGCCCCAACATGATCTACCTGATCTCCCGCTCCATCTGCCAGGGGCGCGGCGCCGGGCTGATCTCCCTGGCAGGGGTGGCCATGGGCTTTGTCTTCTACATGCTCTGCGCAGCGCTCGGGATCACCGCGTTGGTCATGGCCGTGCCGTTCGCCTACGACGCCCTGCGCATCGGCGGTGCGCTGTACCTGCTGTACCTGGCCTGGCAGGCGCTGCGCCCGGGCGGGCGCTCGCCGTTCCAGGTGCGCGAGCTGCCGGCGGACAGCCCCAGGCGGTTGTTCATGATGGGCTTTGTGACCAACCTGCTGAACCCCAAGATCGCGGTCATGTACCTGTCGCTGATGCCGCAGTTCATCGAGCCGGGCCATGGCAGCGTCTTGCTGCAGTCGCTGGTACTGGGCGGCACGCAGATCGCCATCAGCGTCACGGTCAACGCGTTGATCGCGGTCATGGCGGGGTCGATCGCCGTGTTCCTGGCCGGTCGGCCGGTGTGGCAGCAGGTGCAGCGCTGGCTGATGGGCACGGTGCTGGCCGCCCTGGCCGTGCGCATGCTAGCTGAAGGGCGCCGTTGATCGCCAACAGCGATCAGATGGAACGTTTTGCCACCGGCCGACTTCTTACCCTCAGAGGAAAGACAACGTGCCCGGGATTACCGCGACATGAAAGCCCGCCAGGAGAGCAAATCAGTCAACCTGCAACCATTACCGGGATTCATGCGCGGTGGTGGCGAAGTCAGCTGCCTGTTGCAGGCCATGGATTGGGGACGTTCGCCACTGGGCCCGCCGGACGCTTGGTCGCCAGCATTGAAGGGCGTGGTCGCCACGCTCCTCAGCGCCGAGGCACAAATCGTGCTGTTCTGGGGGCCGCAGTACGCCGCGCTGTACAACGATGCTTACTGGCCGACCATTGGTGACAAGCACCCCGCGGCGCTAGGGCAACCCGCCCAGGTTCACTGGCGCGAACTGTGGGACGACCTGGAACCTTTGTTGCGCGGAGTGCGTGAAACCGGCGTGAGCTTTTCCGCCAAGGACCGGCCGTTCTACATCGAACGCCATGGCCCCGGTGAAACGGCATACTTCGACGTCTCCTACTCCGCCGTTCGCGAGGCCGATGGCGCCGTAGGCGGCGTGCTTTGCATCGTCACCGAGACATCCGAACGCGTGTATTTCCAGCACCGTCAGGCATTTCTCCAGGAACTGCGCCAGGCCTTGCCCGGCCTCGGCCAGGCCGAACGCATCGAAGCCCATGCGGTAAGGCGCCTGGCCAAGGAGCTGGGGGCCGCAAGAGTCTGCTTCGGCGAAGACCTGGGCGATGGACGCTACCGGGTAGGACAGGAATGGGCCGCACACGTGCCGCCAATCACCGGCATCAACCAGTACGCGGCCTTGGACCCGGCATTGCGCGAGGCGCTGCTGGCCGGTCAGGTCGTGCAGCGTAACTATGAAGCGAACAGTGCTATGCCCGGTTTCCAAGGGCTGTGTGCCACGTTGCACGCCCCTGTGCTGCGCGCCGAGCGGCTGGAGGCTATGCTCGCGGTGCACTTCCACACCCCCCATGCATGGACACCCAACGAGTGCGTGCTGGTCCAGGAGACCGCCAGCCAGGTGTGGGCGGCCATCACCCATGCCCGCGCCGAGCGCGCGCTGCATGCCTTGAACGAAGACCTCGAGGAAAGAGTGGTAAACATGCTCGCCCAGCGCGAGGCCTCACTGGTGCACCTGCACGAGGCGCGCAAGGCGGAGATCATCGGCCAGCTGTCCGGCGGTATCGCCCACGACCTGAACAACATGCTCACGCCGATCATTGCTTCGTTCGAGTTGCTGCGCCGCCATCCGCAGCAGGAGCGTGCCGAACGCCTGATCGACGGCGGCCTGCAGGCGGCGGAGCGGGCGCGCAATCTTGTCGGGCGCCTGCTCAGTTTCGCCCGGCGCCAGACCCTCAAGCCCGTCACGGTGTCGCTGGCCGCGCTGGTGGCGGACATGCACGAACTGATGGCGCGCTCCCTGGGGCCGGCCATTGTGTTGCAGGTCGACATCGACACGGCGCTGCCAGGTGTATTGGTGGATCCGCACCAGTTGGAACTCGCACTGCTGAACCTTGTGGTAAACGCCCGGGACGCCATGAGTGAGGGTGGCCAACTGATCATACGCGCGGGAGCCAATGAGGGCAGCGTGCCTAGGCCGCAAGGGCTGGAGGGCGGTCGCCAGTTGTGGCTGCAGGTCAGTGACAACGGCTGTGGCATGAGTGACGAAGTGCTGGAGCATTGCATCGAGCCGTTCTACTCGACCAAGGGGGTGGGTCGGGGCACCGGCCTTGGTCTGCCGATGGTGCAGGGCCTGGCGTTGCAGTCTGGCGGCGGCTTCAGCATTCGCTCATGGGTCGGTCGAGGCACGGAAGCGACCTTGTGGCTGCCAGCCAGCGAGGCTGAGGTGGTCGAGCGCTTCGTCGAAACGGACGCGCCGCAGCGGGCGCAACGGCCGACCCGGGTGCTGCTGGTTGATGACGAGCCGCTGGTGCGCCAGGCCACGTTGATGCAGTTGCGTGCTCTCGGTTACGAGGTGACCGAAGCGCAAGGGCCCGCCGAGGCTCTGGGGTTGCTGGACCAGGGGCTGGTGCCCGATGCGCTGCTGACCGACCATGTCATGGCCGAGATGACCGGGGCGCGACTGGCCCAGCAGGTACGTGAACGCCTGGGCCAACTGCCGGTGTTGATCATTACCGGTTACACCAACCTCACGCCACGCGAGTTGCATGGCTTCGACGTGCTGCGCAAGCCGTTTCGCCAGGATGAGCTAGGACGCAGCCTGGCGCGTTTGCTGACGGCACGAGGGTAGGTCACGAGCCGTTCCTGTGCGACACAGCGCTCACTGCCGCCGCAGCACCTCCTCCAGCATTCGGCACACCTGCTCGGCCGAATAGGGCTTGGCGAGAAAGGCGAAACCCTGGTGGCCACCTTCGGCAATCGCCTCGCTGTAGCCGGAGGTGAGGATCACCGGCAACTGCGGCTGGCTGCGCTGTAACTCCAAGGCCAGGGCCAGTCCCCCCATGCCCGGCATCATCACGTCGGAGAACACCACGTCGAACCCGCCTTGTGTCGAGGCGATCTGTATCAGCGCATCCTCGGCCGAGACCGCCCAACTGACCCGATAGCCATGATCGCGCAGGATCTGCGCGATGAAACTGCCGACATCCGGGTTGTCCTCGACCACCATGATATGTCGGGACTCGCCAGAGGGCTCTAGCGCTGGCATCGCGGCGATGTCCTCGACCGCTGCCTGAGGTGCCTGGGGCAGATACAGGGTAAAGGTAGTGCCTTTGCCTTGGCTGCTGCTGACCTGGACATCGCCGCCCGACTGCTTGACGAAGCCGAACACCTGGGACAAGCCGAGCCCGGTACCCTGGCCCGCGCCCTTGGTGGTGAAGAATGGATCGAAGATCCGCTCCTGCAGGTGCGGGGCGATACCCACGCCACTGTCGATCACCGAGATCGCGGCGAATGGCCCGGCCTGGGCGGCCTGGCCGCGCAGCGCCGGCATGGGCTGGTCGGCTTCCAGGCGCAAGCGCAGGGTGCCCGCGCCCGCCATGGCATCGCGGCCGTTGATCATCAGGTTGATCACCGCGGTTTCCAGCTGGCCGAGGTCGGCGTGCACGTGGCAGGGCGTGTCGGGCAGTTCCAGGCTCACCTGGATGCGCGCGCCGGTGGCGGTATCGAGCATCTCGGCCATTGCTTCGAGCCTCGGGCCTGCGTCGAACACCTGGGGGCTGAGCGCCTGGCGCCGAGCGAAGGCGAGCAGTTGCCCGGTCAGCTTGGCGCCGCGGTCGACGGTGTCGGAGACGGTCTTAAAGTAGCGGCTGCGCCGGTTGTCGTCGAGGTCCGGCCGCTGCAGGAAATGGATGGAGGAGCGGATGATGGTCAGCAGGTTGTTGAAGTCGTGGGCCACGCCACCGGTCAGCTGACCGATGGCCTCGAGCTTTTGGGTCTGGCGCAGGACCGCTTCGGTGTGCAGCAACTGGCAGGTACGTTCTTCGACACGCTGCTCGAGGGTCGCGTTGAGCGCCTCCAATGCCGTCATCGCCTCGCGCACCTCGGCGTTGGCCTGGACCCGCTGGATATGCGCCCAGCAGCGTTCGGTCACTTCGCCAAGCAGGGTCTGTTCGTAGCGGGTCCAGGCCCTGGGCCGCTTGTCGTGGATGGCCATCAGCGCCGTCAGGCGGCCCTCCTTGATCAGCGGCATACAGATGGTCGCGGTGATGCCGATGGCCTGAAAGGTCGCCGACTCGGCGGCCGGCAACTGGCTGAGGTTGTCATCGATCACCAGCGCCTGGCCTGCGCGCAGGCGGCTGACGGCCAGTTCGCCGAAGGCGGCCAGGCGATACTGGCCGACCAGCCGTGGCGAGCCCGGTGCAACCCAGTCGCCACAGATGGTGAAACCGTCCTCGTCGGACGCCATCACGGCATAGGCGCAGCTGGACAATTTCAGGTGCTCGCCCAGCAGGCGGGTGGTGGTTGCCATGATCCGTTCGGGATCGGTGGCGTGCGCGGTGGCCCGGCCGAGGCTGTCGAGGAAGTTCAGGCGGCGGTTGGCCACCACGCTCGCGGTAGTTTCGGTGACCGTGTCGAGCATGCCCACAACGTTGCCGTCATGGTCGCGCACGGGGCTGTAGCAGAAGGTGAAATAGGCGCGCTCCGGGCTGCCGTGGCGCTCGATCGTCAGCGGGAAGTCTTCGATGTACACCGCTTCGCCGTCGAGGGCGCGCCGGGCCATGCGGCCGATATCGCTCCAGGCTTCCTGCCACACTTGGCTGAAGGGGCGCCCGAGGGCCGTGGGCTTGTTGCCGAGGATTTCGCTGAAGGCGTCGTTGTGCAGGGTCAGCAGCGCATCGCCCCAGAGCACGGCCTGGGGGAAACGCGAGGCCAGACACAGGGCGACGCTGGTCTTGAGCACGTCGGGCCAGCCGTCCAGAGGCCCAAGGGGCGTAGCCGCCCAGTCGTGGTTGCGGATGCGCGCGGCCATCAGCCCGCCGCCGTCTAGCCATTTCGCCATGAACGCTTGCCGGTCCTTTTGTGTGGGATCATCAGGTTGCACCGAGACGCGACGCTTGGCGAGGGATTTGTATGCGCTGTCGCCTCAGCGGATGAAATGCACCTTGCCGGTATCGTCGTTGCCCATGTAGATGCCGTACACACCGGCCTGGCGCTCAAGGATGTAGCGTTCGAGGATCTGCCGGATCGCTGGGTAGTAGATCTCGTCCCAGGGGATCTGGTCTGGCTCGAAGAAGCGGTAGTCCAGGGTCTCGGGCCCGTACTGGCCGGTCTCCTCGGTGGCCACGGCGCGGAAGATGATGTACACCTCGCTGATCTGCGGCACGCTGAAGATCGAGTAGGGCGAGACGATGTCGGCGCGCACGCCGCTCTCTTCCCACACCTCGCGCAGCGCCGCCTGCTCGGTGGTCTCGCCGGCCTCCATGAAACCGGCTGGCAGGGTCCAGGTCCCGGGGCGCGGCGGGATGGCGCGCTGGCACAGCAGGTACTTGCCGTCGCGCTCGATGATGCAGCCGGCGATGATCTTCGGATTGATGTAGTGGATGTAGCCGCAACCGGCGCAGTGAAGACGTTCGTGGGTGTCGCCGTTGGGGACGCCCCGGGCCAGTTCCGTGGTGCAGTGCGGGCAGTAGCGCGGGGCGGTGGGCATGGTCAGTGGCCTATGCGAGGGTCCTTGAGGGGCAGGGGGGCGACGATATCGCGGACCTTGGCGTTGTCGTCCTGCTTCTGGCGCAGGTAGTCGAGGGCGACCTTGGCGGCGGCGCGCACATGGTCGACCGAGGCCTGGTGGGCGGCCAGGGGGTCGCCGCCCTTGATCGCCTCGACGATCTTTTCCATCTCGCGGTTGCTCACGCCCCGGCGGTTCTCCTGGGACACCGAGGTGGCGCGCAGGTAACTGATGCGCGCCTGCAGCTGGCGCAACTGCTGGGCGGCGACCTGGTTGCCCGAGCCTTCGAGCAGCACGTCGTAGAAGCCTTGCACCGAGTCGAGCACCTGCTGCAGCTCGCCGTCTTCCAGCGCCTCGCGGTTGACCTCCAGGGCGCGCTCCAGGGCGCGGATGTCCTTGGCCTTGGCGTTGAGGGTGAACAGTTGCACGATCAGGCCTTCGAGCACGCAACGCAGCTCGTAGATATCACGGGCGTCTTCCAGGGTGATGATCGCCACCCGAGGACCCTTGGCGTCGGCGAACTCCACCAGGCCTTCAGACTCCAGGTGCCGCAGGGCCTCGCGCACGGAGGTGCGGCTGACGCCCAGGCGCTCGCAGAGGTCGCGCTCGACCAGGCGATCGCCTGGTAGCAGGTGGAAGTTCATGATCGCGCCGCGCAGCTTGTCGAGCACGATTTCACGCAGGGTGACGGGGTTGCGGTTGACCTTGAAGCTGTCGTCGAGGGGCTGGCGTTTCATCAGGGGCGCTCTTCTATGCGGCTGTTGCGCCAACATCGCGGAATGCCTTGAACCGGGGCATTCCTTGCAGTGGTTCACACAGCCCGCTGTTAACGGGTGGATTGCGCATCGGCTTCGGCGAACGCTTCGCGGGCCAGGCGGAAACTGTCCACCGCCGCGGGCACACCGCAGTAAATGCCGACTTGAAGCAGGATCTCGCGAATCTGTTCGCGGCTCAGGCCATTACGCAGCGCGCCGCGGATGTGCAGCTTGAGCTCGTGGGGCCGGTTGAGCGCGGAAATCATCGCCAAGTTTATCATGCTGCGCTCTTTGAGCGACAAGCCATCGCGGCCCCAGACATGGCCCCAGCAGTACTCGGTGACCAGCTCCTGGAGTGGCTGGGTGAACTCGTCGGCGTTTTCGATCGAGCGGTTGACGTAGTCTTCGCCGAGCACTTGTGTGCGGATCTGCAGGCCTTTCTCGTACTTTTCGTTACTCATCTGCCGAGGTCCTTGAACGTTGAATAAAAATGGGGGCCGCAACCGAGGGTGAAGGGGTATGCGCGGCCCCCGGAAACTGTGGGGCGCACAGCGCCCCCGCGAGTGTCAGCCCAGCGGCGGCAGCGCGCCGAGCTTGCCCTTGTGGTAGACCATCGGGGTGACCGGCTGCTCGGGCAGCACCAGGTTCTTCACCTGGCCGACGATGATCGCGTGGTCGCCGCCGTCGTACTCGCGCCACAACTCGCACTCGATGATCGCCGTGGCCTTGGTCAGCAGCGGGTTGCCCAGCGCGCTCAACTGCCAGTCGATGCCCTTGGCCTTGTCCTTGCCCTTGCCGGCGAAGGCATAGGCCTCGGCGGTCTGGTCGGCGGACAGCAGGTGGATGGCGAACTGCTTGCTGTCACGCAGGATCGGGTAGGTGTCGGAGGCGTAGTTGGGGCAGAACAGCACCAGCGCCGGCTCGATCGACAGCGCGCTGAACGCGCTGGCGGTGATGCCGACGATGCCGCCGTCGGCATCCAGGGTGGTGACCACGGTGACGCCGGACGGGAACGAGCCCATCACGTCTTTGTAGATGCCAGGTTCGATCATGGTGGCGTTCTCCTAGCGCATCACGAAGGGGTCGGGCATGGGCGCGGTGGACAGGTTGATCCACACCGTCTTCAGCTCGGTGTAGGCCAGTACCGAGTCGATGCCGCTCTCGCGGCCGTAACCGCTGTTCTTGAAGCCGCCGATGGGGGCCATGGCCGATACGGCGCGGTAGGTGTTGACCCAGATGATCCCCGAGCGCACGTCACGGGCCAGGCGGTGGGCGCGGCCCAGGTCGCGGGTCCAGATACCGGCGGCCAGGCCGAACTGCGAGTCGTTGGCCATCGCCAGGGCCTGTTCCTCGGTCTTGAAGCGGATTACCGCGGCGACCGGGCCGAACACTTCTTCCTGCATGATGGTCATCGAGTTGCTGTCGCACTCGAACAGGGTCGGCTCGTAGAACCAGCCATCGCCTTCGACCTCGGCGCGCTTGCCACCCATGCGCAAGGTGGCGCCCTCGGCCTTGGCCGCGGCCACCAGGCCTTCGATCACCGCCAGTTGCTGGGCGGTGGCGATCGGGCCCATCTCGCTGCTGTCGTCCTGCGGGTTGCCGATGCGGATGCTTTTGGCGCGGGCGATCAGGCGTTCGACGAACTCGTCGAAGATATCGTCCTGCACCAGCAGGCGCGAACCTGCCACGCAGCTTTGCCCGGAGGCGGCATAGATGCCGGCCACGGCGCCGTTGATGGCGCTGTCCAGGTCGGCGTCGGCGAAGATGATGTTCGGCGACTTGCCGCCCAGTTCCAGCGACAGCTTGGCGAAGTTCTCGGCGCTGCTGCGCACCACGTGGCGGGCGGTGGCGGCGCCGCCGGTGAAGGCGATCTTGCGCACCAGCGGGTGGCGGGTCAGCGCCGCGCCGGTGCTTGGGCCGTAACCTGTGACCACGTTGACAACGCCAGCCGGGAAGCCGGCTTCCAGGGCCAGGCGGGCCAGCTCGAGGAGGGTGGCGGAGGCGTGTTCCGAGGGTTTGAGCACGATGGTGTTGCCGGCGGCCAGGGCCGGGGCCAGCTTGATCGCGGTGAGGTACAGCGGGCTGTTCCACGGGATGATCCCGGCCACCACGCCGATCGGCTCGTGCACCGTGTAGGCGAACAGGTCCGGCTTGTCCAGCGGCAGGGTGCCGCCTTCGAGCTTGTCGGCCAGGCCCGCGGTGTAGTGGAAGAACTCCGGCAGGTAGCCGACCTGGCCGCGGGTCTCGCGGATCAACTTGCCGTTGTCGCGGCTTTCCAACTGGGCCAGGTGTTCCTTGTTCTCGGCAATCAGGTCGCCGAGGCGGCGCAGCAGCTTGCCCCGGGCGGTGGCAGTGAGGCCGCGCCAGGCCTTGCCTTCGAAGGCGCGCTGGGCGGCCTGCACGGCGAGCTCGACATCGGCTTCGCCGGCATCTGGCAGTTGCGCCCAGGCCTTGGCGGTGGCCGGGTCAAGGCTGTCGAAGGTCTTGCCGCTCTGGGCATCGCGCCATTGGCCATCGATGCACATCTGGAAACGAACGAGGGTCATGCAACTATCCCCTTGGCGGATTCGGTGAGGGTGCGGGCCTGCCTGAGGAAGTCCAGCAGCATCTTGTTGACTTCGCGCGGTGCTTCCACCGGCATCATATGCCGTTGCTCGGCCAGGACCACACTCTGCGCGCCGGGAATTCGCGCGGCGAGTTGGCGGGTCATGGCCGGGGTGGAACCGCTGTCGAGCTCGCCGGTAGCGATCAGCGTCGGTACCTGGATGCTGCTCAGGTCGGCTTCGCGGTACATGTCCTGGGTGGCGAACAGCGAGTAAGTGGTGTGGTAGCCCTGCGGGTCGTTGCTTGCCAGGATCTGGCGGATGGCGGCGACCTGGGCCGGGTTGGCGGCCTTGTACTCGCGGCTGAACCAACGCTCGAGGGCGGCATCGACGTTGGCGTCTGGACCCTGTTCGTAGGCTTGCGCGGCGCGTGCGATCACCCCGGCGCTCTGCTCGGGAGTACGGTTGAAGACGCTGTTGAGTATTACCAGCGCGGCCAGGCGTTGCGGGTAGTCCAGGGCGAACGCGCGTGCCACCAGGCCGCCCATGGAAAAGCCGATCACGCAGGCCTGAGCGACCTGCAGGTGGTCGAGCAGTTCGGCGAGCTGCTCGGCATAGCCTTCCAGCGGCGTATCGGCGCTGGGCACGCGGCTCTGGCCATGGCCGAGCATGTCGTAGGCGATGACGCGATAGTCGTTGGCCAGGCCGACGATCTGCCCGCCCCACATTTCCTTGTTCAGGCCCACGCCGTGGATCAGTACCACGGGCTGGCCCTGGCCCAGGTCCAGGTAACTGGTCCCGGCCGGTGTACGTTCAGCGACAGGCTGAATCATGGAGGGCGCTCCTTGAAGGTCGGGCGCGGCGGGTATGCACGCCACGCCCAGGCCCGGCTTGGTTGTTGTTATTGAGCGTTGGCCTTTTCGGCAGCCAGTTCTTCCAGGTCGATGTAGCGGTTGCCAATGCGTGGGTGCAGGCGGCCACCGTCGGCGGCGCCCAGTACCACGACGATCTCGTCGGCACGTGGCGCATCTTCGATCTGCATTTCCAGGGTGATGTAGTGCGAGCGCAGGCCTTCGTCGTCCTTCTGCATCATCGGGATCTGGATCGAGGTGCCGGGGCCGCCGCGCTTGTTGGTGAAGCTCAGGTAGCTCTTGGCCTGCACGGCTTCGCGGTAGTGGTTGCCGAAGCGCAGGGTGTGGATCACCGCCGAGGCGTGCTCGATCTCGCCGTCGGCGCCGACCACGGCGGCCTTGCCGTAGGCCTCGATCTTGTCGGCTCCGCCGATGGCGGCGGTCAGGCGCTCGACCATCAGCGCGCCCAGTGCGGAGCAGTTGGCGCGGATCTCCGGCTTGAGGTCTTCGACGAAGCCGCGACCAGCCCATGGGTTCTTGATCACCACGGCCAGGCCGACCATGGTCACCGGCTTGTCGGTGGCCTTGCCGCCTTCGATGCGGGTCTCTTCGGAGTAGGTGACGATCTTGCGGATTTCGAAACTCATGGGGGGCTCCTGGTTAGGGTTATCAGCTCTTGTTGTCTGATGGTATACCATAATATTCGATGTGCAAGAGCCGGTCGAAAATTTCTCTCACCGGAGGACGAAAGGCTGTGTGCCTGGCTTGGATTCGGAGGCGATGCATCTATCGAGCGCCCCCCGCGCGGCGCTCGATCTCACAGGTGCAGAACCTGCCCCGACGAACATTTCAAGGCGACCCGCAAAAAAAGCCCGCTCGCGCCGGCCACGGGGGCAACGCGAGCGGGCTGGTCCCCGCAATCAATCAGGCAAAGGGAATTCAGGCGAACGCCGGGACCACTTCCTTGATGAACAGCTCCAGCGACTTGCGTTTCTCGGCATGGGGCAGGCTGTTGTCGCACCAGAAGCTGAACTCGTCGACGCCTAGCTCCTGGTAGTACTTGATGCGCGCGATGATTTCTTCAGGGGTGCCGATCATGGTGTTCTTGCGGATGTTCTCCAGCGCGAAGGCTGGCACCTCGGCGAACTTCGATTCAGGGCTTGGCTCGAGGAAGCCGTTGACCGGCACGCTCTTGTTGCCGAACCAGGCATCGAAGGTGCGGTAGAAGCGTGAAATTGCCTGGGCGCCGACCTTCCAGCCGTCCGGCTCGGCAGGGCTGTGCACGTGGGTGTGGCGCAGCACCATCAATTGTGGGCGCGGCACGTCCGGGTTGTTGTCCAGCGCGGCCTGGAACTTGTTCTTCAGGTCCAGCACCTCTTCGTCGCCCTTCATCAGCGGGGTGACCATGACGTTGCAACCATTGGCCACGGCGAAGTTGTGCGAGTCCGGGTCGCGGGCGGCGATCCACATCGGCGGCATGCCCTGCTGGACCGGCTTTGGCACGCTGGTGGAGGTGGGGAAGTTGTAGATCTCGCCTTCATGGGCATAGTCGCCTTGCCACAGCTGGCGCACCGCCGGGACCATTTCGCGCAGGGCCTTGCCGCCGTCGGTGGCCGGCATGCCGCCGGCCATCCGGTCGAACTCGAACTGGTAGGCGCCACGGGCCAGGCCCACTTCCATGCGGCCATTGCTGATCACGTCGAGCAGGGCGCATTCGCCGGCGACGCGGATCGGGTTCCAGAAGGGCGCGATGATGGTGCCGGCGCCCAGGCGGATTTTCTCGGTGCGCGCGGCCAGGTAGGCCAGCAGCGGCATCGGGCTCGGCGAGATGGTGTACTCCATGGCGTGGTGTTCGCCGATCCACACGGTGCTGAAACCGCCGTCTTCGGCCATCAGGGTCAGTTCGGTGAGGTCTTCGAACAGCTGGCGGTGGCTGACCTGCTCATCCCAACGTTCCATGTGCACGAACAGCGAAAATTTCATGGGGCTTTTCCTCGGAGCTTTGTTGTTGTCGCCCGCCGGGGCAGGCGCTCTAAGTGGAATCGGTCGTCAGGGTTCAGGCGAAGGCCGGCAGGCTGGCCATCTTGCCGCGGCAATAGACCATCGGGCGGGGCGCCTCCTGGGGGACGATCAGGTTGTGTACCTTGCCGACCATGATGGCGTGGTCGCCGCCTTCGTATTCACGCCACAGTTCGCATTCGATCACGGCGGTGGCGCCGGCCAGGATCGGGTTGCCCAGTTCGCTCAGGGTCCACTCGATGCCGACGGCCTTGTCCTTGCCTTTTTTCGCGAACGCATACGCCTCGGCCTGCTGTTCACCGGAGAGCAGGTGAATGGCGAAGCGCTTGTTCTTCATCAGGACAGGGTAGGAGTCGGAGCTGTAGTTGGGGCAGAACAGCACCAGCGGCGGGTCCATGGACAGGGAGGAGAAGGCGCTGGCGGTGAGGCCGACGATCGAGCCGTCGTCGTCCAGGGTGGTGATGACGGTTACGCCGGAGGGGAAGGAACCCAGGACGTGCTTGTAGACGGTTGCGTCGATCATCTCGTGTACCTCTGAAAAGGCTGCGGTGGTCCGCGGTTTTTATCGTTGATGTGTCTGATGGTATACCGTAATACCTATATTGCAAGCGGAATTTTCTGTGGCCTGGAGTTCACGATAAACGGTGCAAACCCCGTAATTACTGGCCTTGGTGTAGACATTCGTGCTGCGTGACGGTGCAAGGAGCGGATCAGTTGCGCTGAAAATGAGCAGTGCAGTGTTGTCAAACTGTTGGAATACCATAATATGGTCTGCAGATGAGAGGCCGCCCCGAGCGGTTTCCATACAACGATAAAAACGACCTTTCGAGCTGAATCCTATGTCCCAACCGTCGTCGCAACACCATCTCGTCGAGCAACACACGGTCGATTACGTGCCACCGTCCGAGCGCCATGGGAAGGCGCGCGACCTTTTCACCCTGTGGTTCAGCACCAACATCGCGCCGCTGCCGATTGTCACTGGTGCCATGGTGGTCCAGGTGTTCCATCTGAACTTGCTGTGGGGGCTGCTGGCCATCGTGCTGGGGCATCTGCTGGGTGGGGTGGTGATCGCCCTGGCCTCGGCGCAGGGGCCGCAGCTGGGCATTCCGCAGATGGTGCAGAGCCGCGGCCAGTTCGGGCGCTATGGCGCACTGCTGATCGTGTTCTTCACCGCACTGATCTACGTCGGTTTCTTCATTTCCAACATCGTCCTGGCCGGCAAGTCGATCCACGGCATCGCCCCCGGCGTGCCGATGCCCGCCGCCATCGTCATCGGCGCCCTGAGCGCCACCGCCATCGGGGTGATCGGCTACCGCTTCATCCATACGCTGAACCGCGTCGGCACCTGGGTGATGGGCTCGGCGCTGCTGGCCGGCTTCATCATGATGTTCGCCCAGGAACTGCCGGGCGATTTCTTCAGCCGCGGCGCGTTCAACCTGTCCGGCTTCGTTGCCACGGTGTCGCTGGGCATCATCTGGCAGATCAGCTTCTCGCCCTACACCTCGGACTACTCGCGCTACCTGCCCCGTGAAGTCGGCATCGCCAAGCCGTTCTGGGCCACCTACCTCGGTGCCACCCTGGGCACCATCCTGTGCTTCAGTTTCGGTGCGGTGGCGGTGCTGTGCGTGCCGGAAGGCACCGACGCCATGGTGGCGGTCAAGCAGGCCACCGGCTGGCTGGGCCCGGTGCTGATGGTGCTGTTCCTGCTCAACATCATCAGCCACAACGCCCTCAACCTCTACGGTGCGGTGCTGTCAATCGTCACCGCGATCCAGACCTTCGCCGCCCATTGGACGCCGAGCATCAAGCTGCGGGTGGTGCTGGCGGGGGTAATCCTGGTGGGTTGCGGTCTCGTGGCGCTGAACGCCTCGGCCGACTTCATCGGCCAGTTCATCGGGCTGATCCTGGCGCTGTTGCTGGTGCTGGTGCCGTGGGCGTCGATCAACCTGGTGGACTTCTACCTGATCAAGCGCGGCGAGTACGACATCGCCTCGATCTTCCGCGCCGATGGCGGTATCTACGGGCGCTTCAACCACCACGCGATCATCGCCTATGCCTGCGGCATCCTGGTGCAGCTGCCGTTCGCCAATACGTCGCTGTATGTCGGGCCGTATTCGAACATTGTCGAAGGAGCCGACCTATCGTGGCTGTTCGGGCTGCTGGTGACAGTGCCGCTGTACTACTGCCTGGCAACGCGGGCACAGCCGGAAATGGCGCAGCGGGTGGTCGGCGTCAAATCCTGAAATTTGCGACAAACTCATCGCCGGGCACGCCTACTCCCGCACAGCCGGCAGGAGCAGGCGTGTCCCGCGATAGTCGTAAGGCCGTTCAGACCTTGAACTGCGCGACCAGCCCGTTGAGTTCCAGCGCCAGCTGTGACAAGTCCTGGGCCGATACGCTGGTTTGATTGGCCCCGGTGGTTGTCTGCATCGCCAGGTCGCGGATATTCATCAGGTTGCGGTCCACTTCCCGTGCCACCTGCGCCTGTTCCTCAGTGGCGCTGGCGATCACCAGGTTGCGCTGGTTGATCGAGGCGATGGTCCGGGCGATCAGCTCCAGAGCCCGGCCGGCCGATTGCGCCACCTCCAAGGTGCCGCTGGCGCGGCCCTGGCTGCTGTGCATGGCACTGACTGCGCGCTCGGTGCCGATCTGGATGGCGCCGATCATCTGCTCGATCTCCGCCGTGGATTGCTGCGTGCGGTGGGCCAATGCGCGCACTTCGTCGGCGACCACGGCGAAGCCACGGCCTGCCTCGCCAGCTCGGGCGGCCTCGATGGCGGCATTGAGCGCCAGCAGGTTGGTCTGGCCGGCAATCGCGCCGATCACATCCAGCACGCGGGTAATTTCGTTGGCGCTGTTGGCCAACCGTTCGATCTCTGTGGCGGTACCGGTGACGTCGTCGACCAGGTGCTGAATCGAAGCGAGTGCCTGGTTAACCTGGTCTTGACCATCACGGGTGGTCTGGTCCGCGTCTTGCGAGGCTTCGGCGGTGCTCACGGCGTTGCTGGCCACTTCCTCGACGGCACTGGTCATCTGGTTGACCGCGGTGGCGGCCTGGTCGATCTCGGTGCTCTGCAGCAGCAGGTCACGGCTGGTGTCCTCGGTGACGCCGTGCAACTGCTCCGAGGCCGAGGCCAGGCGGTTGGAGGAGGTGGCGATCTTGCCAATGGTCTCGCGCAGGCTTTGCTGCATGCGGCGCAGAGCGTGCAGCAGCAGCGCGGGTTCGTCCTGGCCAGCCACTACGATCTCGCGAGTCAGGTCGCCAATGGCAATACGTTCGGCCACCATGACGGCCTCCGCCAGCGGCGTGACGACACTGTTGGTGAACAACAAGGCGACGGCGACCAGCACCAGAATGATCAGCAACAGCGCAATGACGATTGCCCGCAAGGCATCGTCCCCAACATCGCTGCTGTGCTGCGAGGCGGTGTGCGCACCTTTGTAGTTGAAATCAACCAGTGTCGACAACGCGTCCATCATATGGTCCGCCCGCTGGATCAGCGGGCCGCTGATCTGTTGCTTGGCTTGCGTCATGCGGCCTTCGTTGATGTTCGCGAGTACCTGAAGCTGCAGGTCGGTGTATTGCTTGCGCGCCTCGAGAAAGGCACTGAACAGGTTGCGATCTTGCGGACCATCGATGGTCGACTCGTAGCTGTTCAGGCTGTTGCGCAACGTATCTTCAATGCTGCCAAGCAAGTGCAGGCTCGTTCCCTCGCCGCTGCTGTCCTCAAGGGCAGCACGCAGTGTGGCCGCACGCTCCTTGGCGAGGCTGGAGCTAATGCCGTTGAGCGCAATCATGGCCGGTAGCCAGTTAACCCGGATTTCATCCGTGGCACTGTCCATTCGTTGGGTTTCGTACACTGCGACCCCACCCATGGACAGAATGAGAACAGCCAGGGTGGTGAAAAAACAGCCAGCCCTTTTGCCGATTTTCATGTTTCTAAGCAGCATGGATATTCCTTGACGTGAGATAAATTTACACGTCAAGAGCATGGTGGCGCGGCGACTTACGGAGTAGTCGGCGAAGACCACACGCTACTGCGAGTTTTTCTGACTTTTTATCTGCGTGAATTGTGATGGGAAGGGGGCGCACGGCTGCGCCCCACACTGCTGCGAATGGTCAGACCTTGAATTGCGCCACCATCGCGTTCAGCTCCACCGCCAGGCGTGAAAGGTCCTGGGCCGCAGCGCTGGTCTGGTTGGCGCCTGCCGAAGTCTGCATCGCCAGGTCGCGGATGTTCACCAGATTGCGGTCGACCTCCCGCGCCACCTGGGCCTGCTGTTCAGAGGCCGTGGCGATCACCAGGTTGCGCTGGTTGATCGTGGCGATCGCCTCGGCGATCAGTTCCAGGGCCCGGCCGGCCGATTGCGCCACTTCCAGGGTGCCGCCGGCGCGGCCCTGGCTGCTGTGCATGGCGTTGACCGCGCGCTCGGTGCCGGTCTGGATGCCGCCGATCATCTGCTCGATCTCCGCCGTCGACTGCTGGGTGCGGTGGGCAAGGGCGCGTACCTCGTCGGCGACGACGGCAAAACCACGGCCCGCCTCGCCGGCACGGGCGGCCTCGATGGCGGCGTTGAGGGCCAGCAGGTTGGTCTGGCCGGCGATCGAACCGATCACGTCGAGCACCTGGCTGATCTGGTTGGCGTGGCTGGCAAGTTGCTCAATTTCCTCGGCGGTGCCGGTCACGTCATCGACCAGGTGCTGGATCGAGGCCAGTGCCTGGTTGACCTGGTCGCGGCCGTCGCGAGTTGTGCGGTCGGCGCCTTGGGAAGCATCGGCGGTGCTCACGGCGTTGCTGGCCACTTCTTCGACAGCGGCGGTCATCTGGTTGACCGCGGTGGCAGCCTGGTCGATCTCGGCACTCTGCTGGTGCAGGCCGCGGCTGGTGTCTTCTGTAACGCTGTGCAATTCCTCGGAGGCCGAGGCCAGCTGGTCGGAGGAGGCGGCGATCCGCCGCAAGGTATCGCGCAGGCTGTGCTGCATGCGGTTCAGGGCGCGCAGCAGCAAGGCCGGCTCGTCGCGGCCGAGCACGGTGATCTCGCGGGTCAGGTCGCCGGTGGCGACGCGCTCGGCCACGGCGACGGCGTCGGCCAGCGGCACGATGATGCTGCGGGTGAGGAGGGTGGCGATGGCGACCAGCGCGAGCAGGATCACGGTGATGGCGCCGATGATCAGGGCAAAGGCTTCGTCCGAGGCCGCACTGCTGCGCTGCGAGGCCTGCTCGGCGCCCTGGGTGTTGTAGGCGATCAGTTCGCCCAGAGCCTTCATCATGCTGTCGGCGTATTCGGCCAGCGGGCCGTTGACCAGGCGGCGGGCTTCGTCGAGCTGATCGTTGCCGGCGGCGCTGCGAATGGCCTTCTGCAGGCCGTGGTAACGCTCGCTGAGGCCGATGAAGGCATCGAACAGGGCGCGGTCGTCGGCTTTGATGATGGTGCGCTCGTAGGCCTTGAGGTCGCTTTCGAGCTGCTGGTTGACCTGGACGATCTTGTCCAGGGTAGTGTGACGTGCGCTGCTGCTGTCCTCCAGGACACTGCGCAAGGTGAGGGCGCGGGCTCGGCCCAGGTTGCTGCTGACTTCGCCCAGGGCGATTACCGCGGGCATCCAGGTGATGCGGATCTCGTCGGTGGCGCTGTCCATTCTGCGGGTTTCGTACAGGGCGACCAGGCCCATGACCAGGACCAGGACCCCGAGCAGGGTGAACATTCCTGCTGCCCGAATGCCAATCTTAACGTTCCGTAACTGCATGCGACGCTCCTTGACGGTGGCTGGCAGGCGTCAAGAGCGCGGACTGACCGGGCTCGGCTGGAAGGGCTCTCGATGCACTGCGAAAGGGGATATATCCTCACGGTTCATGTTGTTTTTTCTGGATGATGACACAGTGCCACTATTATTGACCAGTCGTTCAATGAAAGCTCGTTCCCTCGGGTATGTCGTCACTTGCTGACCGTTAGTCTTCATTGCGTCGCAAAAAGGGCCGCAGAGCGGCCCTTTCTTATCATGCAACGATTGGAATGGCGGGGTCGGCAGCTGCTAGCGCCTGGGCGCGATCAGCTGCGGGGGGGTAGATCCATACCGTGTTGATCTGGCGCTTGAGACTCTTGCCTTCCAGGCCCTGCAGGTGCAGTTCGCGTTCCCAGCCTTCGCTGTAGGCCGCGCCCCACCCTCCAAGGTCCAGGCAGGTGACGTACTTGGGCTGGCGATAGATCACCGGCTCCACGCCCAGCAGCTCGGCCATGGCGTTGTTGCCCGAATGGCGGCCCATGGGAATGGCGTGCTGGCAGGTCATCAGCGCTAGGTTGCCCTTGTCGTCGACGGCGGCGCAGGCGACATCGCCAGTGGCGAAGATGTAGTCCTGCCCAATGACTTTCAGGTGATCATCAACTTTTAGGCGTCCCAAGCCGTCACGCTCGCCTGCGACCTGGGCGGTCAACGGGCTGGCCTTGACCCCAACGGTCCATATCACAGTCTTGCTGGCGATGTATTCGCCGTTATCCAGGGTCACGCCCCCCGCATCCACCGCCACCACCGATGTGCCAGTCAGCCATTGCACCCCGGCCTGCTCGCTGGCGCTGACAATGGCCGGGGTGATCCCGGCGCCGAGCGCGGCACCGATGCTGGTACCTCGGTCGATCAGCACCACACGGGCCTGGCCTTCGCCGAGGATGGCGCGCAGCCGGGATGGCAGCTCGGTGGCCGTTTCGATACCGGTGAAGCCACCGCCGCACACCACCAGGGTGTTGCGCGCCGGGGAGGCGGGCAGGCTGGCCAGGCTGTGCAGGTGCTGCTCCAGGCGAGTGGCCGACTCCATCTGGTCGACATCGAAGGTGTGCTCGGTCAGGCCCGGGACGGCGGGGCGGGCCACCTGGCTGCCGGCGGCGAGGATCAGACGATCGTAGGCGAGCTGATGCGTGTGCCCGTTGGTATCGCGATAGCCGACCAGGCGCGCGTCGCTGTCGATGGTGTCGGCGGTGCCGTGGATGAACTCCACGCCCACCACGTCGAACAGGGCCTCCAAGGGCGCCTGCAAGCTGTGCACGTCGGCTTCATAGAAGCGTGGGCGGATCCGCAGTTGCGGCTGCGGGGCCAGCACACTGATGCGCACGTCGCCGCGCTGGGCCTGGTCGAGCAGGCGGGCGGCGCTCAGGGCGCTCCAGACACCGGCAAAGCCGGCACCGATGATCAGGATACGAGAGGTCATGAAGGTGCTCCGCAAGGTAGGAAAGGGCTTCGACGAAGCATGTGCTACTTGTCGAATAACTGCGACTGTATTGATCGTAGTTTAATTCGGCAAGTGTTTTTTACGCATCGGGTTCTGCGTCAACCGCCATAAAATGCGCGGATGCCGCGTATTAAAAGACGTAAAGCGGGGTCTTGACCGGCCAGTCCGACGACAGGCGGCTACGCCCGGCTTTGCTTTCCAGCACTGACGGGCGTAAAATTTACGACTAAATCAGTCGGAGATTTATATGTCCCTCTACAGTGCAGGCGTCGAGTACGGCATCCACTGCCTGCTGTTCCTGGTGGACGAGCGTGGCGACAGTCGCGAGTCCAGCGTGCGTGACCTGGCCGAGCTGCAGGGGGTGCCCCAGGAATACCTGGCCAAGGTCTTCACCAAGCTCGCCCGGGCCGGGCTGGTCGCCGCGACCGAAGGCGTGCGCGGCGGGTTTCGCCTGGCGCGGCCTTCCGACGAAATCACCGTGCTGGATATCGTCACGGCCATCGATGGACCGAAGAAGCTCTTCGATTGCCGGGAGATCCGCGAGCGCTGCGCGGTGTTCGAGGGTTCGGCGCCGGGCTGGGCGACCGAGGGCACCTGTGCCATTCACGCGGTGATGCTGGGGGCGCAGAAACGCATGGAAGAGGCGTTGGCCCAGCAGACCATCCTCGACCTGGTACGGCGGTTCGGGCGCAAGGCGCCGGCTGAGTTCGGGCAGAAGGTCAATGACTGGATGAGCGAGCGACGCGACGGCAAAGGCAGCGCTGGCGATATTCCGTTGCAGGCGGTCTGACTGAGCCTGGGCCACCACGGAAAATGCTGCTCAACCCCCAGGTAAATCCTTGCCTGGGTGATCCGCCCGCGCGCCTCAAGGCGCGGTAAGCTGACAGGAAAATCCCGCGCGCCGCCCACGGCGCCAGAGAGGTCAGCGTGGCTTCCTACACCTTGCGTCAACTGAAGTACTTCGTCACCACCGTGGAGGCCGGCAGCGTCGCCGAAGCCTCGCGCCAGTTGTACATCGCCCAGCCGTCGATCTCCACGGCGATCAAGAGCCTGGAAGAGAGCTTCGGCGTGCAGCTGTTCATTCGCCATCACGCCCAGGGCGTGTCGCTGACGCCCAGCGGCAAGCGCTTCTACGCCAAGACCCGGTCCCTGCTGCAGATGGCCCACGAGTTCGAGCAGAACGCCCTGGCCGACAACGACACGGTGGCCGGGCAGATCGACATCGGCTGTTTCGAGACCGTGGCACCGCTGTATCTGCCGCGGCTGATCGCCGGCTTCCGCGAGCGCTACCCCGGGGTGGACATCCGCCTGCGCGACGGTGAGCAACAGGACCTGATCCAGGGGCTGACGGCCGGTACCTTCGACCTGGCGTTCCTCTATGACCATGACCTGGACGGCACCATCGAGACCGAGCCGCTGATGCCCCCACAGAAGCCCTATGTGCTGCTGCCGGAAAAGCACCGTTTCGCAGGCCAAGCCCAGGTGTCGCTGCGTGACCTGTGTCCCGAGCCGATGATCCTGCTCGACGTGGCCCCAAGCCGCACCTATTTCGTCAGCCTGTTCAACGAACTGGGGCTGACGCCGAACATCGTCTTCAGCTCCCCGTCGATCGAGATGGTCCGGGGCATGGTCGGGCAGGGCTTTGGTTTCTCGCTGCTGGTGACCCGGCCGCACTCGGAATTCACCTACGACGGGCAGCGGCTGGTGACGCTGGCGATCGCCGAGCCGGTGACGCTGTCGGGGTTGGCGGCGGCGCACCTCAGGCGTGTGCAACTGACCAAGCCGGCGCAGCTATTCGTGGAGTTCTGCCGTGAAGAGCTGGCACGTATGTAGGTGCTGACCGCCCGTCGCCTGTAGGGCGAAGACGACCGAACGTTGCCCGGTCAGTGGTTTCTTCCACTAAGGTGCATGAGACACTTCGGCGTTGTCATTACCGGGGCGAATGGACCTGCGCCCGGTGATGCTCAACTTCGACTGACAACCTTGCCGGTCGAGGGCGTAGCACATCTGACAGGCCATCCACTACAGAGAGGGTCGTACCATGTCTTTGATTGGCGTTTCTATGCTTGAGATGCGGCAGATGATCGAGCAGGCTTGCCTGCCCGACCACTGCGAGGTGAGCTGCGCCGATGGCGAGAACCTCACCATTCGCTTGGGTCAGGGCTCGAGTCCGGACGATTGCCTTACCGTGGCAGTGGTGCCAATTGCCAACCTCAACAACTGTCGAGATCTGGTGAACCTTGTGAGTCGGGTCAAGGCGCAACGTGATGCCCCGCCGGGGGCCCGTAAAGCGATTGCCTGAGGTCATTGCAACTCGAGCAACAGATTGATGCCGCCGTCGCCGCACTTGACGTGTTCACGGACAACGCCCCGATAATTGCGTCCCTCCCAGGCGAAGGCGACGCTGTGCGCCTTCTCCACCTTGGTAGGTAACGGTGGCTCGATATGCAGGCGCAGTGCGGGGCGGCCCTGCAGGCTAAGTGCCGCCAACTGGACCTGGCACATGGCACGCTGGGCCATTGGACCGAATAATGTATCGCGGACGAAATCCAGTTCCAGGCAAGCGCAAGGGGCACGACAAGGCATCTTCATGGTGGCTTTCCGACTCAAAGAGGCATAGCTCGAAGTTGGAAGCGTAAAGGCGCCAGACGTTCAAATTATTTCAGTAGGCTGAAGCAGCTCATTCGGCCTGGCATGCGCGGCACCCGCTAAGCCAGTTGCTAACAGGCGGCTCAGGGGGGGCCGAGAATCTCCAGCACCTTGTCGCGCAACTGGTCGATGCTGAAAGGCTTGCCTATGAGGTGCATGCCTGGGGGCACGTTGAAGCTCTCGGCGTAGCCACTGGCGAACAGCACGGGCAGATTCGGCCGGCTTTCCCGGGCCTTGGCCGCCAATTCCTCGCCGCGCAGGTCGGGCAACCCGACGTCGGTCATCAACAGCGCCAGCGGTTGCGTGGGATCCTCGATGATCTTGAGGGCCGCGGCAGCGCTGTCGGCCTCGATGGCGGCATAGCCCAGTTCGTCGAGCACTTCGACTATCAGCATGCGAACGATGTCGTCGTCTTCGACTACCAGAAGGTGCATTTCATGGGTCCTGTTTCGATGGATTGTCTCTACTCTGTGCGCGGGGCCATGGCAGAAGTTCCCAAGCTTAACGGCATGCGCAAATAGATGGAACGTTTGCTGCAAGCAGGCTTCAAATACTGGCTAAATGCCCTGCCAGATCTGCCAAAGCTGGTTAGACTCGCGGTATTGGCGGTCGGTCTGGCGCAGGGCATCACTTACACGACGTTGACGCCGGTCTGTTCAATGGATTTTTTTCGCTCGGGCACTTTCACATGATTCAAGCAGCCTCGATGGACCAACGCAGTTTTCGCAAACTGCTGAGCCGCAACGTCGGCCTGCCCCTGGGAGTGGGGCTACTGGGCGCCGTGGCCTTTGTCGCGGTGATCTACTACCTGCTTTCGGCCATGCAGTGGGTCGAGCACACCGATCGGGTGATCGGCAATGCCAACGAGACGATCAAGCTGTCGATCGACATGGAAACCGGCATGCGCGGCTATCTGCTGACCGGCGAAGAGCGTTTCCTCGACCCCTACGAGGTGGCCAAGCCGCGCATCTTCGGCAGCCTGGACAGCCTGCGGGCAATGGTGGCCGACAACCCTCAGCAAGTTGACCGCATCGACCGCATCGCGGCGCTGCAGCGCGAGTGGAACACCTTCGGCAACGAAGTCATCAGCCAACGGCGCACCCAACAGGGTGATGTGGCGTCGTCGATTGGCCGTGGCCGCGGCAAGCGCCTGACCGACGAGATCCGCAAGGAGTTCGACACTTTCATCAACACCGAGCAGCAACTGCGTACGGCGCGCAACGAGACGGTCAGCACGGTCACCATGACCGCGATCTCGGCGTTCGTGCTGTTCATCGTTGCCCTGAGTGCGTTGCTTGCTTACCTCGGACGGCGTGACTTGCTGGCCTTGTCTTCAAGCTATGTCGAAAACCTCGAAGCCCAGCAACGCGCCGCCGAGCGCCTGGAGCAACAGGCCTGGGTGCGTGCCGGACAGACCCAGCTGGCCGAACAGGTGCTGGGCCAGCTGACGCTGCCGATGCTTGGCGACAATATCCTGCGCTTTTTCGCCGGTTACCTGGGCAGCGTGGTCGGTGCGCTGTATGTGCGCGATGAGCATGGCCAGCTGGTGCGGGTCGCCGCCTATGGTCTGGATGCCGAACAGAAGGCCAGCGAACCGCGCGTCGGCGATCATGCCGGCCTGCTGGGCGAGGCGGTGGCCCAGGGGCGGCTGTTGCGCCTGGATGAGCTGCCGGAGGATTACTACCGCCTGAGTTCCGGGCTGGGCCGTGGCTTGCCTCGCAGCGGTGTGCTGGTGCCGGCGCAGGACGACGCGCGGGTCAACGGCGTACTGGAGCTGGGATTCCTACGCACGCTGCAAGATCGTGACTTGGAGCTGCTGCAGCGCGTCGCCGAAAACCTGGGTATCTCCATCGAAAGCGCCCGCTATCGCCAGCGCCTGCAGGAAGTGCTCGCTGAAACCCAGCAGCTCAACGAAGAACTGCAGGTGCAGCAGGAGGAACTCAAGACCGCCAACGAAGAGCTCGAGGAACAGTCGCGGGTGCTCAAGGAGTCCCAGGCCCACCTCGAGACCCAGCAGGCCGAACTCGAGCAGACCAACGAACAACTGGCCGAGCGCACCGAGGCGCTGGACCGCAAGAACGGCGAGCTGAACCAGGCCCAGGTCGAGTTGCAGGCCCGCGCCGATGACCTGCAGCGCTCGAGCAAGTACAAGTCCGAGTTCCTCGCCAACATGTCCCATGAGCTGCGCACTCCACTCAACAGCTCACTGATCCTGGCCAAGCTGCTGGCCGAGAACGCCGAAGGCAACCTCAGCAAGGAGCAGGTGAAGTTCGCCGAGTCCATCTATTCGGCCGGCAACGACCTGCTCAACCTGATCAACGATATTCTCGACATCGCCAAGGTCGAGGCCGGCAAGCTGGAGGTACGCGCCGAAAACACTCCGCTGGAGCGGCTGGTCGAAGGCTTGAAGGGTATGTTCCAACCGTTGGCGCAGGACAAGGGGCTGTCCTTCGCCGTGCAACTGGAGCAACCGTTGCCGGCTTCCCTGTTCACCGACCGTCAGCGCCTTGAGCAGATTCTCAAGAACCTGTTGTCCAACGCCATCAAGTTCACCGAGCGTGGCCAGGTCAGCCTGCGCATCAGCCATCAAGCGGGACGGGGGATCGTCTTCGCGGTGCGCGACACCGGCATCGGCATCGCCGCCGACCAGCAGCAGGCGATCTTCGGCGCCTTCCACCAGGTCGATGGCACCAGCAACCGGCGCTATGGCGGCACGGGCCTGGGCTTGTCCATCTCGCGTGACCTGGCGCACCTGCTGGGTGGGCAGATCGATGTCGATAGCACCCCGGGGCAGGGCAGCGTTTTCAGCCTGGTCCTTCCCGAGCATTTCGAGCCTGATACCCAGCAGATCGAGGTGCACAGCCTGCGCCCGGCGGTCGACGAACTGCCTCCGGCACCGCCGATGGCGACAACCGTACGCAGCGAGCGCCCGACGCCGGCCTTCGCCGACGATCGCGAGCAGGCGCCATTCGGCAACCGCTGCATCCTGGTGATCGAGGATGAGCCGAATTTCGCTCGTATCCTCTTCGACCTCGCCCACGAACTGGGCTACAGCTGCCTGGTCGCCCATTCCGCCGACGAGGGCTTCGAGCTGGCGGCCCAGTACCTGCCCGATGCCATCCTGCTGGACATGCGCCTGCCTGACCATTCCGGGCTTACCGTGCTGCAGCGCCTGAAAGAGCAGGCCGGCACCCGGCATATTCCGGTGCATATCATTTCGGTGGAGGACCGAGTCGAGGCGGCCATGCACATGGGGGCGGTGGGCTACGCAGTCAAGCCCACCAGCCGCGAGGAACTCAAGGCGGTGTTCGGTCGGCTGGAGGCGAAGCTCACGCAGAAGCTCAAGCACATCCTGCTGGTGGAAGACGATGACCTGCAGCGCGAGAGCATTGCCCGCCTGATCGGCGACGACGATATCGAAATCACTGCCGTGGCAATGGCTCAGGATGCCCTGGCGCTGCTGCGCGAGAATATCTACGACTGCATGATCATCGACCTCAAGTTGCCCGACATGCTCGGCAACGAGCTGCTCAAACGCATGACCGCCGAAGATATCCGCAGCTTCCCGCCAGTGATCGTCTACACCGGCCGTAATCTCACCCGCGAGGAGGAGGCCGACCTGCTCAAATATTCGCGCTCGATCATCATCAAGGGCGCGCGCTCGCCCGAGCGCCTGCTCGATGAAGTGACACTGTTCTTGCACAAGGTCGAGTCGCAGCTGTCCAACGAACGCCAGCGCATGCTCAAGACCGCTCGCAGCCGCGACAAGGTGTTCGAGGGGCGCAAGATCCTGCTGGTGGACGATGATGTGCGTAATATCTTCGCCCTGACCAGCGCCCTGGAACACAAGGGTGCCATCGTCGAGATCGGCCGCAACGGGCGCGAGGCCATAGAGTGCCTCGAAGCCAACGACGACATCGACCTGGTGCTGATGGACGTGATGATGCCGGAAATGGATGGCTACGAGGCGACGCGCCTGATCCGTCAGCAACCGCGCTGGCGCAAGCTGCCGATTATCGCCGTGACCGCCAAGGCGATGAAGGACGACCAGCAGCGTTGCCTGCAGGCCGGGGCCAATGACTACCTGGCCAAACCGATCGAGCTGGACCGCCTGTTCTCGCTGATCCGAGTCTGGCTGCCGCAATTGGAGCGAATCTGAAATCTTGACCAGTGAACGCAATACCGATATCGAAATCCGGCTGCTGATCGAGGCGATCTACCTCAAGTACAGCTACGATTTTCGCGATTACTCCGGCGCCTCGATCAAGCGCCGGATCCTCCATGCCATGCGCCAGTTCGACTGCCGCACGGTATCGTCGCTGCAGGAGCGAGTGCTGCATGACCCGGGCATGTTCCTCGAGTTGCTGCAGTACCTGACGATCCCGGTCAGCGAGATGTTCCGCGACCCTGGGCACTTCCTGGCACTGCGCACCGAAGTGGTGCCGCTGCTGCGCACCTGGCCCTCGCTGAAGATCTGGATCGCCGGTTGCAGCACCGGCGAGGAGGTGTACTCCATGGCCATCCTGCTGCGCGAGGAGGGCCTGCTCGAACGCACCATCATTTATGCCACCGACATCAATCCGCACTCGCTGGAGCGTGCCAAGCAGGGCATCTACTCCATGCAGGTCATGCATGAGTACGAAGATAACTATCGCAAGGCAGGTGGTCGGCGGGACTTTTCCGAGTACTACACCAGCGCCTACGGCAACGCCATCATGGATGCCAGTCTGCGCGACAACGTGACCTTCGCCGATCACAGCCTGGCCACCGACAGCGTGTTCTCCGAGACACAACTGGTGTCATGCCGCAATGTGCTGATCTACTTCAACAAGGGGCTGCAAGACCGTGCCCTGGGGCTGTTCCACGAGTCGCTGTGCCACCGCGGCTTTCTGGTGCTGGGCAGCAAGGAGTCGGTGGACTTCTCGGCCTACGGCGAGCGTTTCGAGCCGCTGGTGCGGCCCGAGCGGATCTACCGCAAGACATGAACAGCGTGCGAGCGATTGTGATTGGCGCCTCGGCGGGGGGCGTGTCGGCGCTGTTCAGCGTGCTCGGCGCGCTGCCCGGCGATTTCGCCATCCCGGTATTATGCGTGCTGCATCTGCCCGATGATCGGCACAGCCAGCTGGCCGAGGTGCTGCAACGCCGCTTGCGTCGACCGGTTCGCGAGGCCCTCGACAAGGCGCGAATAGAGCCCGGCCTGATCTATGTAGCGGGGCCGGGCTACCACCTGTCGGTGGAGCGTGATTTCAGCCTGTCGCTGAGCCAGGAAGAACCGGTGCATTTCTCACGACCGGCAATCGATTTTCTCTTCGAGTCGGCCGCCGACGCCTACGGCTCGGAGCTGCTAGGCGTATTGCTCACCGGGGCCAATGAAGACGGCGCCCAAGGGCTTTTACGCATCAAACAAAGCGGAGGCCGGACGGTAGTCCAGGACCCTCGCGAAGCACAGGTCGCGTTGATGCCGGAGGCCGCACTGGCCCTGCACGACCCGGACCACATTCTTTCCCTGAGCGGTATCGGGCAGTTGCTCGCTACCCTGGAACCCAGCGCATGCTAAGCCACATCACCGCGAAACTGCTGATCGTCGACGACCTGCCGGAAAACCTGCTGGCGCTGGCCGCCCTGATCCAGGGCGATGACCGCGAGGTGTATCAGGCACAGTCCGCCGACGAGGCGTTGTCGCTCCTGCTCGAGCACGAGTTCGGCCTGGCCATTCTCGATGTGCAGATGCCTGGCATGAACGGATTCGAGCTGGCCGAGCTGATGCGCGGCATGGAGAAGACCCGCAATATTCCCATCGTCTTTGTCAGCGCCGCCGGGCGCGAGATGAACTATGCCTTCAAGGGGTATGAGAGCGGAGCGGTGGATTTTCTGCACAAGCCCCTGGAACCCTTGGCTGTGAAGAGCAAGGTGTCGGTATTCGTCGACCTGTTCCGCCAACGCAAGGCGCTGGACCGCCAACTGCAGGCCCTGGAACACAGCCGGCAGGAGCAGGAGCTGCTCCTCAACCAGTTGCAGCTGGCTCGTGGCGAGCTGGAGCGAGCAGTGCGCATGCGCGATGACTTCATGTCGATCGTCTCCCATGAGGTGCGCACGCCACTCAACGGGCTGATCCTGGAAACCCAGTTGCGTCGCATGCATCTTGCGCGTGGCAACCTGGCGGCGTTCAGCGAAGACAAGCTCAAGGCCATGGTCGAGCGCGACGAACGCCAGATCAACAGCCTGATCCGCCTGGTCGAAGACATGCTCGACGTGTCGCGGATTCGCACCGGCAAGCTTTCGATCCGGCCGCGCACCTTCGACCTTGGACAACTGGTGCGGGGGCTGGTGGAGAACTTCACCGCCCAGGCCAACGCGGTGGACACCTTTATCGAGCTGCAGCGCTGCGATGCCCTGCAGGGCGAGTGGGACGAGTTCCGGATTGAACAGGTGGTGGCCAACCTGTTGTCCAATGCCTTGCGCTATGGCAATCGCAAGCCTGTGCAAGTGCGGGTGTTCGAAGAGGACGCAATGGCCTGTGTACAGGTGCAGGACCAAGGTATCGGCATCGATGTACAGAACCAGCAGCGGATCTTCCAGCAGTTCGAGCGTGTCGCTGCGCAGCAGGCCAGTGGTGGCCTGGGCTTGGGCCTGTACATTTCCGAGCAGATCATCCTGGCCCATGGCGGGCGGATCCGGGTCGACAGTCAGGTTGGAACTGGGTCGACGTTCACCGTCCAGCTGCCGCTATCGGTATTGCCGCATGCCTGTGATCAGCCCCGGGCAACCTCTGCATAAAGCTGCGGTCTGATAGCCAACTTATTGAATTCGAAGGCGTTGTCATGAGTGAAGATGCACAAGACGTGGTACTGGTGGTCGAGGACGAGCCGGCGATCCGTATGATCCTGCGTGATTACCTGGCAGGCGAGGGCTACCACGTGCTGGTGGCCGAGAATGGCGAGCAGGCGTTCGCGATCCTGGCCAGCAAGCCGCACCTGGACCTGATGGTCACCGATTTCCGCCTGCCGGGCGGGATTTCCGGGGTGGAGATCGCAGAGCCTGCGGTGAAACTGCGGCCTGACCTGAAAGTGATCTTCATCAGCGGCTATCCGGCGGAGATTCTCGAGTCGGGTAGCCCGATCGCGCGCAAGGCGCCGATCTTGGCCAAGCCGTTCGACCTGGATACCCTCCACGAGCAGATCCAGGCGTTGCTGCGCTAGGCCATCGCTGGCAAGTCGTTGCGGCGAACCGTAGCTCCCACAGAGGCGGCGCTTGGCTTGAGGGCGGCGCGGTCGGGGTGGCAGCCGGCTCGCCGGCGAATGGGCTGCACCGCAGCCCCGGTATGGATGGCGTTACCTCAACCGATCTGCGTACGCAGCAATGCCATGGCCCGGTCAACCTGCTGTTCATCGTTGAGCAGGCTCGGCGCAAAGCGGATCACCGGCCCTGCGTCGCGGTCCACGGCATCGACCATGACCTTGTTGGCGTTCAGGTAGGCGGCCACGGCATCGGGATCGCGATCCTTGATGCGGAAGAAGGTGAAGCCTGCGGAGAACTCGCGGCTGACCGGCGTCACCAGCTCCACGGCGCGGTGTTCAGCCAGGCGCGCCTTGAGGTAGTCGTTGAGCTGGTGGATACGTGCCTGGACATCGGCCTTGCCCAGCTCCAGGTGCAGCTTGAAGGCCTCGCCCAGCGCCCAGCGGTGCTCGAAGGCGTGGTACCCGCCCGGGGTCATGATGGTGCCGAAGTCCTCGTTGCGTGAAAAGGTGGCGAAGGTCGGTGTCAGGTGCTGCATCTGCTCGGACGCCGAGCAGATGATCCCGGTCCCGCGTGGACCGAACATCCACTTGTGGGTGCCAGCGATGAAGTAGTCGCAGTTGAAGTCGGCGAAGCGGGCGTTTTCCACGCCGAAGCCATGCACGCCATCGACCACGTAGACAATCCGTTCGGCCTCGTCGCGGTTGCGGTTGTGCTGGCGCACCAGCTCGCCGATGGCGCCCACCGGCAGCTTGACGCCGCTGCCCGAGTGCACCCAGGTCATGCCCAGCACACGGGTTTCAGGGCGAATGCTGCGGTCGATCACGCTCAGCACCCGGTCGGTGGACACGTCGCCCGGTTTGTCGAACAGGCGCAGCTTGCGCACCTGGGTGCCATGCTGGCGCAGACGGAAGGCCAGGCAGTTGTGGGTCGAGTAGTGCTCGTGCTCGGTGGTCAGGATCTCCTGGTGCGACGCCACGTGCAGGCCGCCGTAGATCATGCCCAGACCCTCGGTGGTGCTGCCGGTGAGGGCGACCTGGCGGGGGCGCACGTCCAGATAACGGCCAGCCCACTCGCGGACCTCATCCTCGCGCTGCCATTCGTACTGGCTCTCCCAGTCCATGCACACCGCGGGGTTGTGGTCGAGGGTGGCGCGGTGGCGGTCGATCGCATCCTGTACCGGCCGTGGGTGGGCGGTGATCAGGAAGTTGGCGAAGTGCGCGACATCCGGCGCCAGGGGAAACAGCTGGCGCAACTGGCGCCATTTGTCCGGGCCCTGCAATGACGGCGGGGTGGCGGTGGCGGCCAGGGCGCTTGGCAGCAACGGCAGGCTGGCCGCCAGGGCGGCGGCCTGCTTGAGGAAGGCGCGCCGATCAGTCATGGCGGGTTTCCTGGGCGGTATTGGCGAGCTGGGCCACGGGGTTGGCGGCTTTCTGCACCTGCCCCCAGACGCGCAGGAAGTTGCCTGCCCAGAGCTTGGCGATATCGGTTTCGGAATAGCCGCGGGTCAGCAGTTCGGCGGTCACGTTGCGGATCTCGCCGACGTTCATGAAACCGGTGACGCCGCCGCCATCGTTGAAGTCGGAACTGATGCCGACATGGTCGATGCCCATCTTCTTCACCGCGTAGTCAATGGCGTCGACATACTCCTTGAGGCCGGCGCGGGGCTCTTCGTCGACGATGGCATACAGGCTGCTGGCGTATTCGCCGAAGCGCGCCTCTGGCCAGATGGCGATGATCGGGTCGCCCGGCATCAGTGCGTTGGTCAGGCCTTGCAACGGTTGCAGGTCGAAGCGTGCGCGCAGGGCTTCGAGCTTCTCCAGGGTCGGCTTGCTCAGGGGCTTGAGGTAAGTGGTGAAGGCCACCACTTGAAGCACGCCGCCGCTGTCCTTGATCAGTTGCATCTCTTTGTCGGACAGGTTGCGCGGAATGTCCACCAGTGCCCGTGGGGCCGAATGCGAGGCCACGAACGGCGCGCGGCTCAGGCGGGCGACGTCTTCCAGGGCCAGGGTGGACATCTGCGAGACATCGATGATCACGCCCAGGTCGTTGAGCCGCTTGACCGCCTGCTCGCCCAGTGGCGACAGGCCGCCGAAGGCGTCGGGGGTGTCGTTGAAGAATGGCAGTGGCCGCGAGGAATCGGCCCAGGCGTTGTTGCCGGTGTAGCTGAAGCCGAACATGCGCATGCCGCGCTTGGTCCACAAGTCGAGCTGCGACAGGTCGCTGCCCAGTGGGTAGGCGTTGAGCATGCTGATGAAAATGGCGAACTTGCCTTCGCCGTTCAGGCGCCGGAAATCGTCTGGTGTGTAGGCAATGCCGACCTGGTTGGGGAAGTCACGCACGATGCCACTGATGATCTTGTAGCGCACTTCCTGCTGGTTGCGGGCCTCGTCGATGAAGCCAGGGGTAGGGCGGTGCGGCGCGTTCGGGCCGTTCCACAGCTCCGGCCAGCCGAAGACGGTCAGCGCCGCGCCGGACAGCCGGCCCTTGGCCGCCTTGGCCAGGTCGAACTGGCCACGGCCGTCCTTGTCTGCTTCGTAACCGGTGCTGCCGTAGCCCAACGGCACGGTGACATGGCTGTCGAAGGAGAGCATGTGCTCATGCAGGTCGTTGGCCTGCTGCACGATCGCACGGGGGTAGCCGCCGTCCTGTTTCCAGAAGTAATAGCCGGCGGCTCCACCCAGGGCGGCCACCAGGGCCAGGGGCAGGCCGATGTACAAGGCTTTGCGGGAGCGGGTCTTGGTCATTGCCATCTCGTTGCAGGGCTGATCGGTTCCGGCCTGGCCGCGCGGTGGGCGCTAGGGCAGGGCTCGGGTATCAGGTGGACGAATGGCGGGCGGGTAAATTTATCGGTGGGCGAGAATCAAGTTTGCACGCGTGGTGCCGATACCCCAGTCATTGAAAGGACCCACCGTGGAGGATTAAGGAATGGTAGGCATCAACAACGTCAGCAGCAGCATCGCCACGCAACTGGTCAAAGGGCAGGCCAAAGAAGACGAGAAGTCGCCGGCTACTGTCGCGGTAGACCTCAAAGGCACCAGCGAACCAGGCAAGCCTGCCGGCGCAAAGAAGGCCGAGGATGACGAGGGTAGCGGCGAGCCGTCGTACATTCAGCAAATGCGCGAGATGATCAGGCAATTGCAGAAGCAGATGGCCGAAGAACAGCGTCAGCTGGCGAAGATCGCCGCGCAGGAAATGGACGACACCACGAAAGCGACGATGATTCTCGCCAAGCATTCGAGCATTGCCACCTTGAGCGGGCAAATACAGGCAGCGACCGCGAAGCTGCTTGATGCACTGACCAAGACCGGCGGCAACAGTGCCGGTGGCATGGTATCCACCCAGGCCTGAAAACGCCCGGTTTCAGCCCACAACGCCCCGCTTGCGCGGGGCGTTGTCGTTTCAGTCCTGCGCCAGGCGCGCGCGCTGCCTTTCACTCTTGTACTGCATGGCGACTGCCGGCGCCGGCTTGGCGCTGCCGGTTTCCAGCCACTGGCGCATGCGGCTGGCGTCGGCGAAGTGGGTGTACTTGCCGAAGGCGTCGAGGATCACCATGGCCACTGGACGGTTGTCCATTTTGGTCAGCAGCACCAGGCAATGCCCCGCTTCGTTGGTGAAGCCGGTCTTGGTCAGCTTGATGTCCCAGTTGCTCTTGTTCACCAGGTGGTCGGTGTTACGGAAACCCAGGGTGTAGTTGGGCTTGCGGAACGCCACGGTCTTTTCGCGGGTGACCGACAACTCGCTGAGCATCGGGTACTTGCGCGAGGCCATCAGCAGCTTGGCCAGGTCCTGGGCGGTGGAGACGTTCAAGGTCGACAGGCCGGTCGGCTCGACGTAGCGGGTGTGGCTCATGCCCAGGCTGCGGGCCTTGGCGTTCATCGCCTTGATGAACGCGCCGTAGCCACCGGGGTAGTGGTTGGCCAGTGAGTTGGCCGCACGGTTTTCCGACGACATCAGGGTGATCAGCAACGTCTCGCGACGGTTAAGCTCGCTGCCCAGCCGCACCCGGGAATACACGCCTTTCATCTCCGGGTTGTTGGCGATGGTCATGGTGAGCATCTCGTCCATGGGCAGCTTGGCGTCGAGCACGACCATCGCGGTCATCAACTTGGTGACCGAGGCGATGGGGCGCACGCGATCGGCGTGGCTGGAATACAGCTCCTTGTTGGTGTTGAGGTCGATCAACAGGGCGCTGCCGGACGCCAGGTGCAGTTTGCTCGGGTCACGCTGGACCTGGGCCGGGGGTTGTGCAGCAGCGGTCGACGGTAGGGTCGCGGTTCCTGTGAGCAACAGCAGCAGGCTGAGGATGGACAGGGAAGTTTTCACGTTGAGGCTCACTAAATGTTGGTATGTCGTTGGCTGTGCAAGGGTTTCCCCCAAAAACCGTTGCATTCTGGAGTATGGTCGAACGGCTGTCGAATGCCTTATATCCAAAGGGCGCAACGTGAAGTAAATTTAATCCGGCGGGCTTTGCGCCGCATTCCCATATGGTCAACCGGACGACCTGTCATGACACTCCGTATCGATTTCACCGACCAGGCGACTAGCCTGCATCACGATGCAATTTTGAAACCCTTGCGCGAATTCAATGATGGCGTGATCGGCTCGCCTGGAGCGGCCTCCGTCGCCTGGACGCTGCGTGACCCCAACCTGGATGAAATCGTCGGTGGCCTCTACGCCAGGCTGGGTGGGGGGTGGATGTTCGTCGAACTGCTGGTGGTGCCCGAGCGGATGCGCGGGCAGGGCTGTGGGCGCGAGCTGATGGCCAGGGCTGAGGCGCTGGCGAGGAGAAAGGGCTGTGGCGGGATCTGGCTGGATACCTTCAGCTTCCAGGCGCCGGACTTCTACCGCAAGCTGGGGTTCGAGTTTTTTGGTGAGATTGCCGATTTCCCGCCTGGGCATACCCGTTATTTTCTGCAAAAGCGATTGGCCTAGTCTTGCAGGCTTCGCACAGGAAAAGGTCTCAGCCAACCCGCAACCAGATCGCCGAGGCGTCGTCGCTCATCTTGAATCGTGGGTAGCGCAGGCATGCCGCATCGTCTTGCTCGATGCCACGCAACGTCCGCGCCAGGTCATCGAGGCCGTGGGCCAGCAGGCGCTCGATGAAACCGGCTGGGTCATAGGCGCGATAAGTGTCGAACAGTGCGGCGAAACCGTCGCTCATCAACAGCACATCGTCCCCCAGGGACACTGATGCCCGGCTGTAGAGCGTGCCCTCCCTGGACAGCTCGGCATCGATGCCAAGCACGGCGCGGGGACGCTCACGGGCAACCCGCCGGTCAGCCAGTACGGCAGGGGTCCGCACGCCGTGGGCGCCAGTACCGGGCCCAAGTGCCGCAGCCTCGGCGCGTTCGGCCTCGCGGTCAGGCTCCGGGGTGAGGAAGTGGATGCCGCTCGCGCTGCGGTGCAGTACCGCGCAGTCGGCCAGGTGGGCGCAGACCAGCTCATCACCTTCCAACGCTACCGCGGCAAAGGCGGCGCGCGGCAGTTCCCAGGTGGCCAACGGCTCACGTTGACGGTCTTGCTGGTAAGCCTGGGCAATCGCCAAGAAAACCGATTCGCAGACCTGCCGCAGGGGCCCCGACGCCGCGGAGAAGGCGCGCTGGGCCGTGGCCGAGAGCCAGGCCGCGCCGCCGCGCTCACCCAGCAGGCCGGGAGCGCCGAGGTCGGTGGCGCCGTCGATTACCCAGGCATGGCGGTCGGCACTGCCGACGCGGTCGTCATTGGGGACATCGGGCTTGCCAGCCAGGCTCAGGGACTGGATCAGGTCGAAATGCATATTGGGCTCCGGATCGATGGGGTGCAGCAACCTTGAACGCTGGGTCGGCGTGCGTCAAATATCAAGGTTTGGGTGCGCGGTCCCAGCAGTCGCTGTCCAGGGCGCAGACGCCGTATTGCCGGTCCATCAGCGCCATGCGCCGCAGGTGGGCGTCGATGATGTCGCGGTTCACTTCGCTGTCGATGATGTAGCGGCTGTAGCGCTCGATCAGGCGGAGTTTCCAGGCCTCTCGGGTGGCCGCGTCGAGTGTGTCGGGCGCATTGGCCAGCCGTTGCAGGGTGAGGTCGTCGACACGCTTGAGCTGGTCGGTGAGGGTGTCGATGTAGAGGGCGCGCTGCGTTTCCTTGTGGCGCGCAGTGTCGGCATCGAAGACATCAAGGTTGCGCTGCCATTGGCTCCAGTAGGCGTCCGGCAGCTGGATATCGCGTTTCTGACGCAGCTTGGCGACGATTTGCGCGTTGTTCTGGCGCGGGGGTGGTTGACGGTTCTGACTGGCCAGCGGGTCCAGGGCGAGGGCCTGGGCAATCCAGGCATTGCGTGCCTCGCTGTCCGGCAGCACCGGGCCAAGTGGCGGGGCTTGGTCGGTGGCGGAGCGGGGCAGGGCATTGCAGCCGGCAAGCGACAGGAGCAGTGACAGTACCAGCAGCGCTGGTAGGTTGTGACGCGACATGAATCTTCCTTGAGTAACTGCAAGATCGTGCATCCGTGGCGGATGCACGAGAAGTATCGGCGCTTGCGCGGCTGACTTGAGCTCAGTCCAGTTGCTTGGCCATTTCCGCGGTCTGCGCCCAGCCCAGGCCGGCATAGACCGGCCGGCCCACCTCGGTGGCGTGCAGGACGGCAAAGCCCAGGCCGCGCCGAATGAACTCGGCCTCGGCCAGGCACATCAGTTTCGAAGCCAGTCCCCGACGGCGATGGGAAGGCTTCACGTAGACATTGAGCACGTAGCCGCGCTGCTCGTGACAGGGATGCGCCGGGTGCGGCGGCCAGTCGATCGACATCAGGCCGATGGCCGCCACCGGCTGCTCGTCATCCAGCAGCACGAAACCGTAGTAGCGACCGTCGGCCAGGCGCGGTTGCAGCCAGGGCCGGAAGTGTTCGGTCATGGTTTGCAGATTCACAGGGTCGCCACCGGCCTCCAGGAACATGGCCTCGCGATGGGCGCAAACCATGGCCTGGTCGCCCGGCAGCAAGCGGCGCAGGACCAGCCCGGGAAAATCGCTGGTGGTTGGCAGTTCGTTCATGGCAGCTCCCTTGGTTACAGGCTTCGATCCTAGGCGCAGCGGGCAATCGCCGTTAGATACAGATGGCCGGCAAACCTGGCATACAGCAACCTTGCCGCTGCCTGCGTTTATGGCGATGATCCGTGGCAACGCGACCACCCGACGAAGAGGCCCGCATGCCTGTTGCCCCGCTTTTGCGTTGCACCCTGCTCCTGCTGCTCGCAACCCCGGTGTGGGCGATGGACGGCAAGGGCAACTCGATCGATCACTTCACCGTTGGCTCCAGCCTGGGCACGGCCGCAGTGAGCGGCTCCACCAGCCACTCGCAGCGCAGCTACCAGGCCGCCCGCGATGATGCGCTGATGTTCATCGCCAGCGACGGGCGTTTGCGCGGCGCACGCCTGGAGCAGGCGCTGGGTGACTATCGCCAATTGCACCCCGCTAGCGCGCTGGGTGACCTTGAGCTGGCCCGGGCCTTCGCCTGCCAGGGGAGCTGACTGGCCAGCCGTTGATCGCGCTTGCTCGGGGCGGATGGATCCGGGGGCTAGACTCGTGGGCAGTGAGACCCGCCCAGGAGAGTGCCCATGACCGCCAAGAACACTGTTTGCCTGTGGTACGACAACGACGCCGAGGACGCGGCGAATTTCTATGCCAGCACCTTTCCCGACAGCCGCGTGACCGCAGTGCACAAGGCGCCTGCCGACTACCCCTCGGGCAAGGCGGGCGACGTGATCACCGTCGAGTTCACAGTGATGGGCGTGCCCTGCATTGGCCTGAACGGCGGCAAGGCGTTCAGCCACAGCGAGGCGTTTTCGTTCCAGGTGGCGACCGACAGCCAGGAAGAGACCGACCGCTACTGGAACGCCATCGTCGGCAATGGTGGCAGTGAAAGTGTCTGTGGCTGGTGCAAGGACAAATGGGGCCTGTCCTGGCAGATCAGTCCACGGATACTCACCGAGGCCGTTGCCAGCGCCGATCGCGGCGTGGCGAAGCGGGCGTTCGAGGCGATGCTGCAGATGAGCAGGATCGATATCGCCGCCATCGAGAAAGCCATCAAGGGCTGAACCCTTCAGTGCACGAGCTTGCGTTCGCTGACGCATGCCCTCGCTTGCTCGGCCAGCGTATCCAGCCGTACGTCGCGCAGCCGTTCGGCCTCGACCATCGCCGCTTCGCCCTGCTGCTTGAGCAGGTAGGCATGGATCTGCCGCACCTCGACGGTCTGGTAGATCGGCGCGATATCCAGCCGCCCGATCAGTGCCTCGCTGGGCTTGCCGGTACTGCTCATCAATACCTGCGGCCCGGCGCTGGCGACTACCTGCAGGCCCATGTTCTCGAACCACGGCACTTGCTGGGCGAAGGCGCTCAGCTCGACACAGGCATAGCGGCCACGCACGGCATCCAGCAGGCCACGGGCGATACCTTTGCGGCGGTGGTTGGCGTCCACGGCGAGGTAGGCGAGGGCGCAGGCTTGCGGGTTGTCCTGGGCCGGCAATACCAGGGCAAAGCCGAGCAACCGGTCCGGCGCGTCGGCATCCAGGGCGAGGGTCAGTTCGACTCGCAGGCCGCGGGTGCCGTCCAGGGCCATCAGGTACTGGTGCACCTCCAGGCCGACACCATACTGGTACAGCGGGTACAGCGGGTTGTCCGGGCTGATGGCGACGCTGCTGAGCTGACCGACGTGGTCGATCACCAGTTGGCGGATCTGGTTCTGGAAGGATTCGGGCGGCACGCCGTCAAGGCGGCGGAGGATGAACATCGCGGGTGGAACTCCGGCAAGGTGTGAAACACCCGCCCCGGACGAGGCGGGCGTCCATTCTACCCGCAGATGCTAGTGTCCTGCCTCGGAAATAAGCTGTTCACTTTTGGCGGCGTCTTGGGCGCCCGGCCCGCGTTGCCACTCCTCGCCATAGCCCTGCTATGACTCGTCGCGGCGCCTTGGCCGAACACCCAAGCCACTCGCCAAAAGAGAACGTATTTCCGAGACAGGACACTAGCGCAGCCCAGCCAGCATCAGGTCGAGGTTCTGCACGGCGGCGCCCGACGCGCCCTTGCCCAGGTTGTCGAATACCGCGGTCAGCAGCACCTGGCCGTGCTCGGGGTTGGCGTACAGGGCCAGGCGCAGGTCATTGCTATCGTTCAGCGCCTGCGGGTCGAGCGCTGCGGCCGCGCCGTGCTGGTGCAGGGGCATGACCTGCACGTGCTGGGCTCCCTGGTAGTGCTGTTCCAGGCAGGCCTGCAGTTGCTCGGCGCTGACCCCGGGCAGCAGGCGCAGTTGCAGGGGAATGCTCAGCACGATGCCCTGGCGATAGTCGCCATAGCCCGGGACGAACACCGGTCGTGCGCTGAGCCCTGCGTGTCGCTGGATCTCCGGCACATGCTTGTGGGCCAGTTCCAGGCCGTACAGCTGCAGCGCCGGCAGGTAATCATCGCTGCGCTGTTCATGGCGCTCGACCGCGGCACGGCCACCCCCGGAGTAGCCGGATATGGCATGGATGCTCAGCGGGTAGTCGGCGGGCAGCAGGCCGGCCTTGACCAGCGGATGCAGCAGGGCGATGGCGCCGGTAGGGTAGCAGCCGGGGTTGCTGACCCGGGTAGCCGTGGCGATGCGCTCGGCCTGCTCGGCGTTCAGCTCAGGCAGGCCGTAGACCCAGCCTGGAGCTGTGCGGTGCGCAGAGCTGGCGTCGATCACCCGTACCGCCGGGTTGCGCAGGATGGCCACGGCCTCGCGGGCGGCTTCGTCGGGCAGGCAGAGAAGGGCAATGTCGGCGCTGTTGATGGCCTCGCTGCGGCGGGCCGGGTCCTTGCGCTCGGCCTCGGGCAGGGTGAGCAAACGCAGGTCGTCGCGGCCTTGCAGGCGGGCGTGGATCTGCAGACCGGTGGTGCCTTGGTCGCCATCGATGAATACTAGGGGTTGATGCATGTCGATTGTCCGGTGACGGGAGTGATGGCTAATCCTCGCTGCTCACTGGACGAAAGAAAATTTGAATATCATGATGCCCACGTTCAGTAATACTGAATTGATAGCCGCCCTTGCGAGACCCCATGCGAGAAATCAGCCTCGACCGCCTGCGCACCCTGGTGGTGATCGCCGACTGCGCGTCCTTCGCGCAGGCCGCCCGCCAGCTCAACCTGGCGCCCCCGACCATCAGCCTGCATGTGGCGGAACTGGAGGCGCGCATCGGAGCCCCATTGCTCACCCGCACGCGCGGCCAGGTTCGCCCCACGACCATCGGCGCGACGTTGCTGGCCCGCGCCCGGCGCCTGCTGGCCGATGCCGACCAGGCGCTGGACGAGGTGCGCCGGCAGGTCGAGGGCCTGACCGGCCGGGTGCGCCTCGGCGCCTCGACCGGCGCCATTGCCCACCTGCTGCCCCAGGCCCTGGAAACCCTGCGGGTGGATCATCCGGGGATCGACGTGCAGGTGCAGGTGCTCACCTCCCAGGCCTCCCTGGCGCGTCTGCGTGAAGGCACCCTGGACATCGGCCTGGTGGCGCTGCCGCAGGTGGCGGGCAAGGGCTTGAGGATCACGCCGTGGCGGCGCGATCCGATCATGGCCTATGTGCCCGCCGACTGGCAGCCGCCGGCGCGGGTCACCCCGGCCTGGCTGGCCGGCAGGGCGCTGATCCTCAACGACAGCACCACCCAGCTGTCGCGGGTCACCTCGGAGTGGTTCGCCACGGCAGGTCTGTATCCCGAAGCGCGGATCGAGCTGAACTACAACGATGCGATCAAGAGCTTGGTGGCCGCCGGGTATGGCGCCACCTTGCTGCCGCAGGAAGGTGAGGTGCGCCAGCCGCAGGGGCGTATTGCCCAACGGCCATTGCGACCTGGCTTGTGGCGTCAGCTCGGCATTGCCTGCCGTGAAGGGGAGGTGGAGCGGGCGACCGCGCATGTGCTGGAGGCGCTGGGGCGGTTGCGCCAGTGACAGGCTCAAGGGTCCTGCGGATCGTGCCCCAGCGATTGCAGAAACAATGAGAACAGCTCCGGTTGCGACGAGATGTCCAGCTTGGCGTACAGATGCCGGCGATGCACCTTGATGGTCTCCGGTGAAATGGCCAGCCGCTCGGCCATGGCCTTCGATGAATAACCGCGCAGGATAAGCCGGGCGATCTCCAGCTCGCGCTCCGACAGCACCTTGGCGCCGAACAGGCTCATGGCGTCGCGCACCTGGTGGGCCATGCCCGCCACTGGCGTCGGGCGCAAGCTGTGCTGCTGCCAGTGCTGGGTCATCAGTGCGACCACCCACGGACAGACCAGCGCCAGCAGGCCGTGGCTGGCGCTGTCGAACCGTTCGCGCCGGCCCAGCGACAGGGACAGGGCGCCGCTGTCGCCGAGCTGGACGATGAACTGCACCTCGTCCTCCAGGACATGGTCGTGAAAGTACTTGAGGTAGTACTCGCTCTGGCGGAACTGGTCCGGCGCCACTTCTTCCAGGCGATGCAGGCCATCGCCTATGCGCTCCTGGCAGGCCTGGTAGAACGGGTCGAGCTGATACAGGCCACTCAGGTACAGGGCCATGGCCTCGGGGTTGCCTTCACCCCGTGCGTCGAAAATTTCCAGTGCCCGGGGCAGCCCGGTACGGGGGTAGAACATCGCCAGGGCGTTGTCGAACGCCAGCCACTGCTGCAGCAGCAGGATCAACTGGCGCCAGAAGCGCGGCTGGCCGATTTGCTCGACGGTGCGGGCAAGGCCGGCGTGGGCGCTGGCTTCGGTGAATAGATGGTGCATGGGGCCCGCCGCGGCTGGTGGTAGGCCCGCAGTGTTCAGAGCTTTGCACCGCCCCGTCAAGGGGCGTACCCCCTAAGGGTAATTGGCCAAAGGCTTGCCCAGGCCTACAGTCCAGCCCAGGTCCAGCGGCCGCGCGACCGGTTTTCCCCTCACAACCAATAACAATCAGAGGAAAAACGCCATGAGCTCCAGCGAAGAGCCCGCAAGCGCGCTCAAGCAGCGCCTGGGTGTGTTCGACGTGGTCGCCATCACCGTTTCCGCGGTGACCCCAGCCAGTTCCGTGTTCGTCATTGCCCCGTTCGCCATCCAGCAGGCCGGCAGTGGTGCGTTCCTGTCCTTCATCATGGCCGGAGCGCTGGCGTTGATGTTCGCCTGGTGCTACGCCGAACTGGGGCGCGCCCACAGCTCCGCTGGCGGCGAGTACGTGTACGCCAAGCGCGTGTTCGGCGGGCTGGCGGGTTATGCCACCTTCCTCACCGTGCTGGCCTCGATGCTGTTCATACCGCCGGTGCTCGCAGGTGGCGCCGCCACCTACCTGAACAATGCCCTGGGCACGCGTTTCGATACCCAGACCGTGGCCTTGGTGATCGTGGTGTCGAGCTATGCCCTGGGTATCCTCAATATCCGCCTGAATGCCTGGATTACCGGGGTGTTCCTGTTCTGCGAGGTCGCCGCGCTGCTGGTGATCGTGATCCTGGGCTTCGGCAATGCCAGCCAGCCGGTGGCTAGCCTGTTGCAGCCGCAGATGCTCGAGCAAGGGGCGCTGACGGTCGCGCCCTGGGCACTGGTGCTGGGCGCGGTGGGCATGGCGCTGTTCGCCTTCAATGGTTATGGTGGCGCGGTGCTGCTGGCCGAAGACATGAAAGACCGTGGCCGCACCGTGCACCGGGCGGTGCTGTGGTCGCTGGCGGTGGTGGTGGCCATCGAGGTGATCCCGCTGGCGGCGCTGTTGATTGGCGCGCCGTCGCTGCAGGCAATGCTGGCCAGCGGCGATCCGATCGGCTACCTGCTGACCGCCCATGGCAATGAGACCCTGGCGCGGCTGGTCAGCGCGGGGATCTTCCTCTCGGTGTTCAACGCCATCGTCGCCATCGTCATCCAGGTCGGCCGGGTGGTGTACAGCAGCGGGCGCGACGCGATCTGGACGCCCACGCTAAACCGTGCCTTCACCCTGATCCATCCGCGCTGGGAGTCGCCGTGGCTGGCCACGCTGTTCCTCGCCGTGCCGTCGGCCTTGCTGAGCCTGTCCGGCAGCCTGGAGGAGCTGACCTCGTTCACCGTGCTGCTGTTGCTGCTGATCTACCTGGTGGTGGCCGCATGCGCCTTGTGCAGCCGGGTACTGCGCCGCGACCGCGAGCATCCGTACCGCATGCCGCTATGGCCATTGCCGGCGCTGCTGGCGGTCAGCGGTGCCGCCTGGCTGCTGGTGACCCTGCTGCGCGAGGCGTCCTTGCGTGACCTGTTGATCATTCTCGGGCTGCTGGCCGTGTCGGTGACGCTGTACAGCACCCACGGCCGGCTCAGCCCGACCTTCCAGAAATTGTGAGTATCCAAGGAGTACACATGCGTGCGCGTCAACTGGGCATCACCCTCGGCCACGGCACCCCGGGCCCGTTCAATGCCATCACCGACGTCCCGGGGGTGCGGGTCGGCCACAGCACCCTGATCGACGAACAACGCTCGGCGCCGATCCGCACCGGGGTGACGCTGATCGAGCCCCGCGCAGGCGCGGCCCGCCAGCAACCCTGTTTCGCCGGCTGCCATGTGCTCAACGGCAACGGCGACGCCACGGGCCTGGAGTGGATCCGTGAGGCTGGCCTCTTGACCACGCCGATCGCCATCACCAACACCCACAGCGTCGGCGTGGTGCGCGATGCGCTGATCGCCGCCGAGCGCGAGCGCCTGCCGGACGATACGGTGTATTGGTGCATGCCGGTGGTGATGGAAACCTACGACGGCTTGCTCAATGACATCTGGGGCCAGCATGTGACTCCGGCGCAGGTGCGCCAGGCACAGGAGGCGGCCATCTCGGGGCCGGTGCAGGAGGGGCCGGTGGGCGGTGGCACGGGGATGATCTGCCACGAGTTCAAGGGCGGCATCGGCACTGCCTCGCGGCGCCTGGAGGACGGGCAGGGCGGCTGGACTGTCGGTGCGCTGGTCCAGGCCAACCATGGCCAGCGGCGCGAGTTGCGGGTGGACGGCTACCCGGTGGGGCGCCAGCTGGGGCATTTGCCGTCGCCTTTCGCCGAACCTGTGACGGGCACCCCGGGCATGGGCTCGATCGTGGTGGTGATCGCCACCGACGCACCGCTGCTGCCGCACCAGTGCCAGCGCCTGGCCCAGCGCGCGTCGATCGGCATCGCCCGCACTGGTGGCGGCACCGAGGACTCCAGCGGCGATATCTTCCTGGCGTTCTCCACCGGTAACCAGAATCTGCCGCCGGCGGACTATGCACGCAAGGGGCTGGAACAATGCACCGAGTTGCGCATGCTCAACAACGACCATATCTCGGCGTTGTTCATGGCGGCGGCGGAAGCGGTGGAGGAGGCGATCGTCAATGCCTTGCTGGCGGGGCGCACGATGCAGGGCAAGGGAGGGGTGGTGGTGCCGGCGCTGGATGGGGATACCTTGCTGACGGCATTGCATGAAGCAGGTTGGAAACCTCGCGACTAGCGTAGTGGCCATCGCGGGGCAAGCCCGCGATGGCCTCGTCGACACTTACTGGCGAGCGCCTGCCAGGGCGCTGCTGGTGCTGCGCGAAACGCGCAAGGCCACCAGGCTACCGACCATGATCAACCCGGCCAGCGCATACAGCGCCGCATCGGTCGAGCCGGTCTGGTCCTTGATGAAGCCCACCAGGTAGGGGCTGAGGAAGCCGGCCATCTGTCCCACCGAGTTGATGATCGCCAGGCCCGCCACGGCGGTGCCGGCGGTGAGCAGCGCGGTCGGCATCGGCCAGAACATCGGCAGGCCGGTCAGCGCGCCCATGGTGGCAATGGACAGGCCGAGGATGGCGATGGTCGGGTGGGCGGCGAAGTTCACTGCGATCAACAGGCCCAGCGCGCCCATCAGCATCGGTACCACCAGGTGCCAGCGGCGTTCGTTGCGCAGGTCCGCCGAGCGGCCGACGACAATCATGAACACACCGGCCAGCAGGTACGGGATGGCGCTCAGCCAGCCGATCAGCAGGGGGCTGTCGAAGCCCATGTTCTTGATGATCGACGGCAGCCAGAAGTTGATGGCATAGACACCGCTCTGGATGCAGAAGTAGACGAAGCCAAAAGTCCAGATCAGCGGGTTGCCCAGCACCGACAGCACGCTATCGCCGCGAGTGGCCGGCTTGCCGGCGGCGTCGGCTTTCAGCTCCGCCTCGATCAGCTGGCGTTCGGCCGGGCTCAGCCAGCGGGCGCTCTGGTAGCCGTCGCTGAGCAGCACGATGGCCAGCGCGCCCAGCGCGACGGTGGGCAAGCCCTGGATCAGGAACATCCACTGCCAGCCGGCCAGGCCGTGCTGGCCCGCGGCGAAGTGGTCGAGGATCCAGCCAGAGAATGGCCCGCCCAGCAGCCCGGACACCGGGATCGCCGACATGAACAGGGCCATGATGCGGCCGCGACGGTCCGCCGGGAACCAGCGCGAGAGGTACAGCACAACGCCCGGGAAGAAGCCCGCTTCGGCGGCGCCGGTCAACAGGCGCAGGGTGTAGAACTCGGTGGGGGTGGTGACGAACAGCAGGCAGGTGGACAGGCTGCCCCAGGCGATCATCATCAGCGCGATCCAGCGCCGCGGCCCGAAGCGGTTGAGCGCCAGGTTGCTGGGCAGGCCGCAGAGCACGTAGCCGATGAAGAAGATGCCGGCGCCGAGGCCGTACACGGTTTCGCTGAATTTCAGTGCGTCGAGCATCTGCAGCTTGGCGAAGCCGACGTTGACGCGGTCGAGGTAGTTGAACAGGTAGCAGATGAAAATGAACGGGATCAGCCGCAGGGTGATGCGCCGGTAGAGCGCGTTGCGGGTGATCTCGTTGCCTTGGTCAGGGGCGGGGCTGTGTGCCATGATCGGGTTCTCTGTTGTTATGGTTGTCACCGCGTCGCCTGTGCCGGCGCTCGCCTGGAAAAGTCTCGGGCAGTGTAGCGCGGCTGTCTTTGTGCTTTTGCACAGCGTCAGGTATGGGCTGCTGTGCCGCCGACCAAAGCCGAAGGATCCTTACATGTTCGAGCTGGACCACGACCTGGCCCAGGACATCGTCGACCGGGCGATGGCCATCCTGCCGTGCAACGTCAACGTGATGGACAGCCAGGGGCTGATCCTGGGCAGTGGTGAGGCCGAGCGTATCAACACCCGCCACGAAGGCGCGCAGCTGGTGCTGGCCAATGGGCGCATCGTCGAGCTGGACGTGGAAGCGGCCAAGTGCCTCAAGGGCGTGCAGCCCGGTGTCAACCTGCCATTGATGCTCGATGGCCGGCTGATCGGCGTGCTCGGCCTCACCGGCGATCCTCAGCAACTGCGCACCTACGCCGAGCTGGTGCGCATGACCGCCGAGATGCTCCTGGCCCAGCGCCACCTGCAGGTGGAGCAGCAGTGGCGGCGCCAGCGCTGCGACGACCTGCTGGCGCTGTTGCTGGGCGGCAGCGGCGACTCGCCGCGGTTGGTCGATGAGGCCCGGCAGCTGGGGCTCAAACCGAACCTGCCACGCATTGCCTGCCTGTTCGAGTTGCGTGGCGGCCCGCCTGCCGAGGCGCTCTCGGCCTGGCTGATGAGCCGCTACCCGGACAGCTGGTGTGTCAGCCCTGCGCGGCAGTCGCTGCTATGGTGCCGGCCAGCTGGCGTGCCGCTGGACGAGCCGCGCCTGCTCGAGCGCCTGCAACGCCATGGTTGGGACGTCGAGCGCCTGGCCTTGGGCAGCCCGGCGCAGAGCCTGGAGCAACTGCGCCGCAGTTATCGGCGGGTGCGCGACCTGCTGGCCTACGGTCGTGAGGTGCTGCCCGACGAGCGCCTGCTGAGCCTGGCCCGCTACCGGCTGCCGGCGTTGCTGTGGCGGCACCGCAACGACGATGCGCTGGACGAGCTGCTCGAACCCTTGCAGCGCATTCGCGCCAAGGATGCCAGCGGGCAGTTGCTGCTCACCCTGCGCGCCTGGTGCGCCCATGACGGGCAGAGCCAGGCCTGCGCCGAGGCGCTGGGGATCCACCGCAACAGTCTGCGCTACCGGCTGGAGCGCATTGCCGAGGTTGGCGAGGTGGATCCGTTGCGCATGGAGGGGATGCTGAGCTTGTACCTGGGGTTGCAGCTGTTGCCGGCGGACTGACGGCTGGCAAAGGCATCCGCCCAAACAACCGCCGCTGGTTTTTGTGCATTCGACCGAGGCCAGTGCACCGCGCACCTGTCAGCATGCGCGGAACAGGACAGGAGAATCCCATGAAAATCGTCATCGCCCCCGATTCGTTCAAGGACAGCCTCGACGCCGCCGGTGTCGCCCGCGCCATCGCCAGCGGCCTGGCCGAAGTGTGGCCGGCCTGCGAGCGCATCGAATGCCCGATGGCCGATGGCGGTGAAGGCACCATGGAGGCGATCGTCGCCGCCAGTCAGGGCGAGTTGCGCTGCCAGGTGGTGCGCGGCCCGCTGGGCGAGCCCGTCGAGGCTGCTTGGGGCTGGCTGGCCGAGAGCCGCACGGCAGTGATCGAGATGGCCCAGGCCAGTGGTATCCAGCTGGTGCCCAACGGGCGGCGCGATGCGTGTCGTAGCAGCACCTGGGGCACCGGCGAGCTGATCGCCGCGGCGCTGGCGGCCGGCGCCTCGCGCATTGTCCTGGCCATCGGCGGCAGCGCCACCAACGACGGCGGCAGCGGCATGCTGCGCGCGTTGGGCCTGCGCCTGCTGGACGCACAGGGCGAGCCGCTGGCCGAAGGCGGGCTGGCCCTGGCGCAGTTGGCGCGCATCGACGCCAGCGGCCTGGACCCGCGCCTGGCGCAGGTGCGGGTGGACGTTGCCGCCGATGTCGATAATCCGCTGTGCGGCGCCAATGGCGCCTCGGCGATCTTCGGCCCGCAGAAGGGTGCCAACTCCGAGCAAGTGCAGGCTCTGGACCAGGCTCTGGCGAACTTCGCCGATCATTGCGCGGGTGTGCTGGGCAAGGATGTGCGTGACGAGCCTGGCAGCGGTGCGGCCGGAGGGATGGGGTTTGCGGCCAAGGCGTTCATGGGCGCGCAGTTCCGCCCGGGGGTCGAGGTGGTCGCCGAGCTGGCCGGGCTCGATGCCCTGGTGCAGGGCGCGGATCTGGTGATTACCGGTGAAGGGCGCTTCGATGCCCAGACCCTGCGCGGCAAGACACCCCTTGGTGTGGCGCGGGTAGCCAAGCGCCACGGCGTGCCGGTGGTGGTGCTGGCGGGTACGCTGGGTGCGGGTTACGAGCAACTGTATGGGCTGGGCATCGATGCGGCCTTCGCCCTGGCCAGCGGGCCGATGAGCCTGGAGCAGGCCTGTGCCGAGGCTGGGGCGTTGCTCAAGGCGCGGGCCGCGGATGTGGCGCGGTTGTGGCAGGTGGCGCGCCAACACTGACGACGTCATAAGACAACCAGGCTTCATGAAGCTGACCCGGTCCCTGTGGATGCAACTGTCTCGTGATGCTTGCAAGGGACTCATCGCTGGCAAGCCAGCTCCCACAGGGACGGTGCTTGCCCGCCAAGCGGGTGCCACCCATCTCGATGCGCCGCCTCTGGCGGCGCTCCTTGCCTGTCCTCGCGCAGCAAAGCGCTGACGCTTTCAGCCCCTCCCAATGAATATTTATTTAGCATCCTAATCAAGGCTTTGACATTCACTGCCTAAGCAGTAATATTTTCACACAATTACCCGAGCAGGCCGCCGATGTCCCATTTCACCCCGGAAAACTTCCAGACCTGCGCCATCGGCATGCTGCTCGGCCGCGCCGCGCTGCTCAAGGACCGCATCCTCGACTGGCACCTCGAAGCCGACGGCGTCACGGCCGCCCAGTTCAAGGTGCTGATCATCGTCACCCAGTACCAGGTCGACACCCCGGCCGAACTGTGCCGCTACCTGGGCCTGGACAGCGGTTCGATGACCCGCATGCTCGACCGCCTCGAGCAGAAGGGCCTGATCCTGCGCAACCGCTGCCCCGACGACCGCCGCCAGGTGCGCCTGGCCCTGACCGCCGACGGCCAGCGTCTGGCCGACCGCCTGCCCCAGGTCGGCGCGGCGGCAATGAACGAACTAGTCGGCGTACTGCAGCCCGAGGAGCTCAAGACCCTCGAGCAACTGCTTGCCAAGGTCCTGCTCAGCGCCGGCGACCCCCTGACGATTCGCCGTTTCGGCGACCGTTGATCCCAGTCACGCATTTTCCAAGGTATTGTCATGGCCACTCCCGTTGACACCTCCACCCCGGCCCCTGAGCCTGACAACTCGGGCAAGCGCAAGGCCTGGCTGCTCGCTTTGTTGTTGATCCTGATCCTCGCCGGTGCCGGCACCTGGGCCTGGTACAGCCTGGTCGGGCGCTGGCACGAAAGCACCGACGATGCCTACGTCAACGGCAACGTCGTGGAAATCACTCCGCTGGTGAGCGGCACTGTCACCAGCATCGGCGCCGACGACGGCGACCTGGTGCATGCCGGCCAGGTGCTGCTGCGCTTCGACCCGGCCGACAGCGAGGTTGCCCTGCAGGCCGCCGAAGCCAAGCTGGCGCGCACCGTGCGCCAGGTGCGCGGGCTGTACAGCAATGTCGATTCGCTCAAGGCTCAGTTGCAGACCCGCCAGGCCGAGCTGCAGAAGGCCCAGCAGGACTACAACCGACGCAAGGTGCTGGCCGACAGTGGCGCCATCGCCGCCGAGGAAGTCGCCCACTCCCGTGATGACCTGACCGTGGCCCAGGCCGCCGTCAACAGTGCCCGCCAGCAACTCAACACCAGCTCCGCGCTGGTCGACGACACGGTGGTCTCGTCGCACCCGGAAGTGATGGCCGCCGCCGCCGACCTGCGCCAGGCCTACCTGGACCATGCCCGCACCACGCTGGTGGCGCCGGTCACCGGCTATGTCGCCAAGCGCACCGTGCAACTGGGCCAGCGCCTGCAGCCGGGTACCGCGACCATGGCGGTGATCCCTCTGGACGAGGTGTGGGTCGACGCCAACTTCAAGGAAACCCAGCTGCGCGACATGCGCATCGGCCAGCCGGTGGAAATCACCGCCGACCTGTACGGCAGCGAAGTGACCTACTCCGGCACCGTCGACAGCCTCGGCGCCGGCACCGGCAGCGCCTTTGCCCTGTTGCCGGCGCAGAACGCCACCGGCAACTGGATCAAGATCGTCCAGCGGGTACCGGTACGCATCCATCTGGCCCCTGAGCAGCTGAAAAGCCACCCGCTGCGGATCGGCCTGTCCACCGTCGCCGAAGTCGACCTGCACGACCAGAGTGGTCCGGCCCTGGCCCAGCAACCGCCGCAGCAGGCCAGCTATACCACCGAGGTGTACGACCGCCAGCTGGTCGAGGCCGATGACCTGATCGCCCGGCTGATCCACGAGAATAGCGCCACCGGCAAGACGGCCCAGCGATGAGCCAGGCGGCCCCCGCGCAGTTCACCCCGCCGAGCCTGCTGCTGACCACGATCGGGCTGTCCCTGGCGACGTTCATGCAGGTGCTCGACACCACCATCGCCAACGTGGCACTGCCGACCATCTCCGGCAACCTCGGCGTGAGCTCGGAGCAGGGCACCTGGGTGATTACCTCGTTTGCGGTGAGCAATGCCATCGCCCTGCCGCTGACCGGCTGGCTGAGCCGGCGCTTCGGCGAAGTGAAGCTGTTCATCTGGGCCACGCTGCTGTTCGTGCTGGCGTCGTTCCTGTGCGGTATCGCCCAGTCCATGCCCGAGCTGGTGTTCTTCCGTGTGCTCCAAGGCGTGGTGGCCGGCCCGCTGTACCCGATGACCCAGACCCTGCTGATTGCCGTATATCCACCGGCGAAACGGGGCATGGCCCTGGCGTTGCTGGCGATGGTCACGGTGGTCGCGCCGATTGCCGGGCCGATCCTCGGCGGCTGGATCACCGACAGCTACAGCTGGCCGTGGATCTTCTTCATCAACGTGCCGATCGGCCTGTTCGCCGCCGCCGTGGTGCGCCAGCAGATGCGCACGCGCCCGGTGGTCACCAGCCGCCAGCCCATGGACTACATCGGCCTGCTGACCCTGATCGTCGGCGTCGGCGCCTTGCAGGTGGTGCTGGACAAGGGCAACGACCTGGACTGGTTCGAGTCGTCGTTCATCGTCATCGGCACGCTGGTCTCGGTGGTATTCCTGGCGGTGTTCGTCATCTGGGAGCTGACCGATCGCCACCCGGTGGTCAACCTGCGCCTGTTCGTGCACCGCAACTTCCGCATCGGCACCTTGGTGCTGGTGGGTGGCTACGCAGGGTTCTTCGGGATCAACCTGATCCTGCCGCAATGGCTGCAGACCCAGATGGGCTACACCGCCACCTGGGCGGGCCTGGCAGTGGCGCCGATCGGCTTGTTGCCGGTGCTGATGTCGCCGTTCGTGGGCAAGTACGCGCACCGGTTCGACCTGCGCCTGCTGGCCGGCATCGCCTTCCTGGCGATCGGCACCAGCTGCTACATGCGCGCCGGCTTCACCAACGAGGTGGACTTCCTGCACATCGCCCTGGTGCAGCTGTTCATGGGTATCGGCGTGGCGCTGTTCTTCATGCCGACCCTGAGCATCCTGCTGTCGGACCTGCCACCGCACCAGATCGCCGACGGATCGGGGCTGGCGACGTTCCTGCGTACCCTGGGCGGCAGTTTCGCCGCGTCGCTGACCACCTGGATCTGGATCCGCCGGGCCGACCAGCACCATGCCTACCTCAGCGAGCACATCAGCACCTTCGAGCCGGCCACCCGCCAGACCCTGGAACAACTGGGCGGGGCCAGCCCGCAGAACTACGCGAAGCTTGAACAGATCCTCAACAGCCAGGCGTACATGATGTCGACGGTGGACTACTTCACCTTGCTGACCTGGGTGTTCGCCGGTTTGATCCTGCTGGTGTGGCTGGCCAAGCCACCGTTCACGGCCAAGGCCGCGCCGGCGTCGGCAGGGCACTGAGTCCAACCTGTGGAAAGGTCCGATAAGCCTGCCGTTTTCAAATGGTGGTATTTCCCCTAATCTTGTAGGTCCTTTCGGGACTACTTGGCAGGCTCATGGACAAGGTCATCGTCATCACCGGCGCCAGCCGGGGCATAGGCGCCGCCACCGCGCTGTTGGCGGCGCAACAGGGTTACCACATATGCATCAACTACCACGCCGATGACCAGGCCGCCGAGAAGATACTGGCGCAGGTCCGCGCGTTGGGGGCCGAGGCTATTGCCGTGCGCGCCGACGCCAGTGTCGAAGACGAAGTGGTGCGGCTGTTCCACTGTGTCGACCAGCAACTCGGGCCTGTCACCGCGCTGGTCAACAACGCCGGGACCATCGGCCAGCAGAGCCGGGTGGAGGACATGTCCGAGTTTCGTCTGCTCAAGGTGATGAAGACCAACGTGGTCGGGCCGATGCTGTGCGCCAAGCATGCCTTGCTGCGCATGGCCCGGCGCCATGGCGGGCAGGGTGGGGCGATCGTCAATGTGTCGTCGGTGGCCGCGCGCCTTGGCTCGCCCAATGAGTATGTCGACTACGCCGCGTCAAAGGGTGCGCTGGATACCTTCACCCTTGGCCTGGCCAAGGAAGTGGCGGGCGAGGGCGTGCGCGTCAACGGTGTGCGGCCTGGGTACATCCATACCGGCTTCCATGCACTGAGTGGCGATCCGGACCGGGTCGGCAAGCTTGAAGCCGGCCTGCCGATGGGGCGTGGCGGCAAGCCCGAGGAAGTGGCCGAGGCGATTATGTGGCTGCTGTCGGACAAGGCGTCCTATTCGACAGGGAGTTTCATCGACCTGGGCGGCGGGCGCTAGAACCGCTCCTCACTCCTGCAGCAGGCAATCGACCTGCTCTGCCAGTTGCTGCAAGGAAAACGGCTTGGTCAGCACGCTCATGCCTGTCTCGAGGCCGCCATCGCCCAGCGCAGCCGTTTCGTCGTAGCCCGTGACAAACAGTACTTTCAAGCCTGGGTAGCGCTGGCGCAGCAGGCCGGCCACCTGGCGGCCATTGAGGCCGCCGGGTAGGCCGACGTCAGTCACCAGCAAGTCTGGCGCCTTGCTTGCCTGCAGGCCTGCCACGGCTTCGGGGCCATCCTTGAACATACGCACCTCATGGCCCATCTCCTCGAGGACTTCGCCCATCACCTTGCGCATGGCCAGCTCATCTTCAACCACCGCGACGTTGCGCGCACTGCCCTGTGTCTGAGGTGCGACCACGCACCCTGTAGTCTTGCCTCGCAGGCACTGCGCCGCGCCGTGGTGGCGAGGCAGAAACATGGATATGCTGGTGCCTTGCCCAGGTATCGAGGCTATTTTTAGCTGGCCCCCGGACTGACGTACGAAACCGAAGATCATCGAAAGCCCAAGGCCGGTGCCCTGGCCAAGCGGCTTAGTGGTGAAGAAAGGATCCATGGCCCGTGCCAGCACGGGCTTCTCCATGCCGCGCCCATTGTCGTCGACGCTGATGCGCACGTACTGCCCGGCGCCCAGATCCAGGATGGCGGCATCCTGCTCGTCCAGTTCGACGTTGCTGCAGGCGATGCGCACCGCGCCATTGCCGCTGATGGCGTCGCGGGCATTGATGCACAGATTGAGCAGCGCGCTCTCCAACTGCGGCGGATCTATGCGCACTGTCCAAAGTTCGTCATCGTTCTGACAAGACAGGTCGATATGCGGCCCGACAGTGCGCGCAATCAGTTCGCGCATGCCCTCGACCAGTGCCGCCACAGCGGTAGGCTTGGGCTGCAGAATCTGTTGGCGGGAGAACGCCAGCAGTCGGTGAACCAGCGAGGCGGCTCGCAGCGCGGCGTCCTTGGCGTTGCCCAGCAGCAGCGGCAGGGCATCGTGACGTTGTTGTTGCACGCGCTGGTCAGCCAGTTCCAGTGCCCCAAGAATGCCGCCGAGCAGGTTGTTGAAGTCGTGCGCCACACCGCCGGTCAGCTGGCCCACGGCCTCCATTTTCTGCGCCTGGCGCAACGCTTGTTCGGCTTGCGCCAGGCGTTGTTGCTCCTGGACCCGCTCGGTAATGTCGTAGGCGAACAGGTAAGCGCCCACTGGTTGGCCATCGTTATCGTGCAAGGGCGCGAAACGCATTTCATAGTGACGGCGCGCGGCACCTTCACCGAACGCGTCGATTTCGATGAAGGTTTCTCCGGACAACGCCTTGCGCCATAGCGCCAGAGAGCGTTGGCAGTCGCTCGTTGCGGCTGAGAATTCGGCCATCAGTGGCGCACCGATTTCGGGCTCGAAAGCGAAAATCCGCTGGAATTCGACGCGAGTGGCGGCGTTGACGGCCAGCCAACGCATGTGCCTGTCCACCACTTGCACGCAGGCGACGCTGGCATCGATCAGGTCGGCGAAAATCTTGCGCTCGGCTACTGCCTGCTCGATGCGCCGTTCAAGTTGCGTATTGAGCTTGTGCAAGGCCGTTTCGGCGCGCTTGCGCGCCGTCACATCGCGAAAGATCACCGCGACTTGATGATGTTCGGCGGGCTCGACCCGAATCGCCGCCAACCCAAGGCAGCGGTCAGTGGCGTACAGATCGTGTTCGAAGTAGATGGGATCGCCGGTGCGTTCCACTTCACCGAAGCGTTCCAGCCAGATTTCGGCCTCGTCGGGGATGACTTCGCGCAAGGTGCGCCCCACTACATCGGACAAACCAGCATGGCGGCAATAGGCGGGATTGGCCATCAGGTGCAGGTAGTCGTTCCATTGGCCGTCGGCGCCGGGGATGAACTGGATGATGCAGAAACCTTCCTCCATGGCCTCGAACAGGAACCGGTAGCGTTCGGCCTCCTGCACCCGCGCCTGCAATCGCTCCAGCTCTTGTGCCATGCGCATGTTGCGCTGGCGCTCTTCGCTGAGGGCCTGCCGCAGCTCATGCACATCCTCAGGATTCTCGCTTCGCGGGCACACAGTCATCGACGGGGCTCCTTATCATCGACAGCAATTGCTCTACCTGTTCGACCAGCGCTTCGAGCGTGAAGGGTTTGGTCAGTACTCGAGCCCCAGAAGGCATGGGCCGCTCATTCAATACGGCATTCGCATCGTAACCGGTGATGAAAAGCACAGGTACCTCAGGCAGGCGCAGGCGAAACGCCTCGGCTACCTGTCGTCCATCAAGGCCGCCGGGCAGGCCGATATCGGTGATCAACAACTCGGGCTGGCCGTTCGCCTCGAGGGCTGCAGGGCCGTTTGGGTAGCTGTCGATGCAATGGCCGAGGTCTTCGAGTACTTCAGTGATTATCGCGCGCAGTGGTTCATGGTCTTCTACCAAGGTTATGCGTCGCCCGGAGGCGGGAGTGCGGGCAGCAGGCTCGATTGCCGCCAAGGGCGGGCGTTCGCTCCCGGGTTTCCAAGGCAGGTAAAGGCGTATGCATGTCCCTTCACCAGGCGCCGAGCGGATCTGCAATTGGCCACCGGACTGGCGGACGAAGCCGTAGACCATGGACAGCCCAAGCCCGGTGTTGCGCTCTGACGGCTTGGTGGTGAAAAACGGTTCGACCGCACGTGCCGCCACCTCTGCAGACATGCCTTGGCCATTGTCCTCTACCGCCAGGCACAGATAACGACCCGCCGGCAAATTCAACGTCTGGGCAGTATCATCTGTAATCTGCACCCGGCGGCAATCGATATCGATGCGCCCGCCACTGGGCATGGCATCGCGGGCGTTGATGCACAGGTTGAGCAGCGCGCTCTCCAATTGTGGCGGGTCGACAAAGCTCAGCCCCTTGTCATGCTCGAAATGGCAGCTCACTTCAATGGCCGGGCCGACACTGCGACTGATCAACTCCTGCATGCCCTCGACCAGGGTACGGAGCCGGATCATCTGGGGCTGCAGGGTCTGTTGTCTGGAAAAAGCCAGCAGCCGCTGAACCAGCGTGGCGGCCCGATGAGCTGAACTGCAGGCGCTGTCCAGCAAGGCCGGGATATCATCATGGCGTGCTTGCTGCACACGTTGGCGCATCAGCTCCTGAGCGCCGAGTATCCCCGCCAGCAGGTTGTTGAAGTCATGGGCGATGCCACCGGTAAGCTGGCCAACTGCCTCCATCTTCTGGGCCTGGCGCAAGGCCTTTTCAGCCTCCAGCAGTTGTTGCTGCTCGTTGACCCGGCGGGTGATGTCGTAGACGAACAAATAAGCGCCGGTTATTACCCCGGCGCCGTCGCGCAGTGGCGTGAAACGCGACTCGAAATGGCCAAGGCGGCCATTTTTTTCGTAAGCGATCACTTCAGTGAAGCTTTCACCTGCCAGTGCTCTGCGCCACAGCGCCATGCAGCGGTCAAGCTCGGTGGGGAAGTCTGCCAGGCAGTCGATCAGGCTATCGCCTGCCTTGAGCGTATGGTTGAACAGATACTCGAAGTCCCTGACCGCGCGTTTGTTTACCGCGAGGAATGTCATCGAGGTGTCCACCACCTGTACCCGCGCAACGCTGTTCTCCACCAGCTCGGCAAACAAGCTGCGTTCAGCGAGGGCGGCAGCCACGCGTTGTTCGAGATGCTCGTTGAGTTGTTGCAGCGCCGTTTCGGCGCGGTAACGCTCGGTGACGTCCTTGAACAGTACCGCCACTTGCCGGCGTTCGGCCGGCTCGATGCGGAAGGTGGTCACCGACAGCACCCGCCCCGTTGCCACCAATTCCTGCTCGAACTGCAAGGGCTTCCCGGTGCGCAGCACGGGGCCATAACGGGCGATCCAGTCATCGGCTTCGTCGGGCACCATTTCCCGCAGTTTCTGCCCGGTTACGTCGGCAATGCCTGCGTGGCGGGTATAGGCCGCATTCGCCAGCACATGCACGTAGTCGCTGAGCGGACCGTGAGGCCCATCGAAGAACTCGATGACACAGAAACCTTCGTCCATCGTGTCGAAGAGAAAGCGGAACAGGTCTTGATCATCCTGTTGATGGCGGGCCCATTGTGTTTCCAACTCGGTGTTGCGCTGACGAAGGACTTCCATCTGTTGGCGAAGGGACTGCAGTTCGCGCGAGGGCATGAGGGCTTCCAGTGATAGGGGGGGCGCCGTGGCGGCTTTGCGTCAGAGTGTGTCAGGAGCTTGGCGGGTACCGCTGAGCAACTGGTCGACCCGTGCCATCAGCAACGCCAACTCAAAGGGTTTGCGCAGCAGGAGGGTGTGATCGGATTGCGTCCACCGGTCCTTATCCAACTCCCCGTCGTAGCCGATGATGAACAACACGGGCATGTGCGCGTTACCGGCACGATAAGCGTTGGCGACCTGGTAGCCATCGACGCTACCTGGCAATCCGAGATCGACTATCAACAATGCGGGGCTGGGGGCCTGGCCAAGGGCCTGTACGGCGCCAACGCCTTCGTCGAAGACGCGAACCCGATGCCCCCGTTCTTCCAATACCTCACGGATTACCATGAGCAGGGTCTGCTGGTCTTCGACCAGCAGAATGTCGAGGCCAGTATTACATGCAGACTCTATCGCTCGGTGAGGGTCCAAGTGTGCGAGCGGTAACGTGGAACTCTGTTCCCGTGGCAGGTACAGGCTGATGCGTGTGCCGCCTTGGGGAGTGCTGTGGATACTCAACTGTCCACCGGACTGGCGCATCAGTCCATATGCCATGGACAAGCCCAGGCCAGTACCCTGGCCAAGTGGCTTGGTGGTGAAGAACGGCTCGATGGCGCGGGAGGCAACCTCGGCGGGCATGCCGCAGCCCGTATCTTCCACCACGATCTGAAGGTAGTCGCCTGGAGCGAGCTGCAAGGCAGCGGCCTCGGGTGAGCCGAGTGGATTGTTCTGGCAACTGATACGCAAGGTGCCGCCTCTGGACATGGCATCCCGGGCGTTGATACACAGGTTCAACAAGGCGTTTTCCAGTTGCGGGGGATCCACACGCACTGCCCACTGCCCGGCCAGCGTCGCATCGACAAATGTGATGTTCGCATCGAGGGTGCTGTTGATCAGGTCGTGCATGCCCGCCATCAGAAGGTGCACGTCCACGGCCTGTGGCGTCAGCGTCTGCTGGCGGGCGAATGCCAGCAGGCGTTGGACCAGCGTGCTGGCACGCGTGGCGTTCTGCTGGACGATGCCGAGCATGTGCCGACAGTCGCGGCTATGACCGTGTCTGAGTCGTTTGTCGGCGATCTCGAGGGCGGCCAGGATGCCCCCCAGGAGATTGTTGAAATCGTGGGCGATGCCCCCGGTAAGTTGGCCAATAGCTTCCATTTTCTGCGATTGGCGCAAGGCTTCTTCTGTCAGTTGCAGGCGTTCCTGCTCCTTTACCCGCGATGAGATGTCATAGGCGAAGAGGTAGCCGCCCTGAATCCGTCCCTCGGCGTCGCGCAAGGGGTTGTAGCGCATATCGTAGTGTCGCTGCGCTTCAGCGGGGCCGACGGTGATGACATGAGTGAATGGCTCGCCCGCCCGCACTCTCGGCCACACCGGCTCGAGGCTTGGCAGGAGGTCAGGCGTTGCCGCCAGGATCTGCGAAATGGAATCGCCCACCTTGGGGATGAAGCCATGCAGACGCTCGAAGGTTTCGCATGCTGTCCGGTTGATGGCGATCAGGCGCTGGTTGCAGTCGGCAGCAAATACGTTGGCCAAGCTGTGGTCGACCAGCTCTCCCAGAAGCTTGTTGTTTACACGCGCTTCGTCAGCGCTCTTGCGGGCGCGGTCAAGCATGGCATTCGTGACCCGTTCGCTGGCCGGGGCGCCGGTAAACAGCACCGCCACCCGGCGGTCGGTGGCCGGGCCTAGGCGATGGGCAGCGATGGACAGCAGACGGTCGGTGGCGTTCAAGCGCTGCTCGAAGCAGGCCGGTTTGCCGGTACGCACGACTTCGGCGAAGCGTGCTACCCAGGCGTCGGCTTCGCTGGGGAGGAGTTCACGCACCGTCTGCCCCATCTGCTTGGCATGTGCGGTGTGCTGGAGGCAGGCATCGTTGCTGAGGATGTAGCGATAGTTACTCAGCGGCCCCTCTGGCCCGTCAAGCAGCTCCAGCACGCAGAAACCCTCGGCCATATGGCTGCGCAGCAATGCAAAGCAGTTTAATTCGAGCTCATTGCGCGCAACTTGCGCCTCGAGCTCGGCGATGCGTGCGCTCAAGCGTTCGATGGAGGGGGCTGGAGTATTGGCCATGGGCAGGTACCGGTCGGCTAGTGGCGAAACTATAACCGGGCCGACCTTTACCTGCCATGCATCAGAACGAACGCACGATTCGTCCCAAGGTTTCCATGGCCTGTTCCGCGCCATCGCCCCAGGGGCTGCCATAGTTCAGGCGGATACAGTTGCCGAAGCGCCGGGTGGGCGAGAAGATCGGCCCTGGCGCGATGCTGATGCCCTGGGCCAACGCCATGTGGAACAGCTTCAACGCGTCCATCTGCTCGGGCAGCTCCAGCCACAGGAAGTAGCCGCCAGAGGGCTGGCTGACCCGGGTCTGCGCCGGGAAGTGACGGGCGATGGCGGCGAGCATGTTGGCCTGTTGGCCCTCCAGCGCGTAGCGCAGCTTGCGCAGGTGGCGGTCGTAGCCGCCGTGTTGCAGGTAGTCGGCGATCGCCGCCTGGGCCGGCATCGAGGCGCACAGGGAGGTCATCAGCTTGAGCCGCTCGATTTTCTGCGCAAAGCGCCCGGCCGCCACCCACCCAATGCGATAGCCCGGGGCCAGGCTCTTGGCGAACGACCCGCAGTGCATCACCAGGCCTTCGGTATCGAAGGCCTTGGCCGGCTTTGGCGCCTGCTGCGAGTAGTACAGCTCGGCATAGACATCGTCCTCGATCAGCGGTACCTGGTGGCGTTTGAGCAATTCGACCAGTTCCTGCTTCTTGGCCTCCGGCATGCTCGCGCCCACCGGGTTCTGGAAGTTGGTCATGCACCACACGGCCTTGACCGGGTGTTTGTCGAGGGTCTGGGCCAGCACGCCGAGGTCCATGCCCTCGCGCGGGTGCACTGGGATTTCCACCGCCTTGAGCTTGAGGCGTTCGAGCACCTGTAGGCAGGCATAGAAGGCCGGTGCCTCGATGGCTACCAGGTCGCCAGGCTGGGTCACGGCCTGCAGGCACAGGTTCAACGCTTCCAGCGCGCCGTTGGTGATCAGCAGCTCTTCCATGGGCAGCATCAGCCCGCCAACCATGTAGCGCAGGGCGATCTGTCGGCGCAGTTGCGGGTTGCCCGGCGACAGGTCGGTCACCACCATGCGCGGGTCCATGGCCCGGCTGGCGCTGGCCAGCGAACGGGACAGGCGCTGCAACGGGAACAGGCTCGGGCTGGGGAAGGCCGAGCCGAACGGCACGGTGTGCGGGTCCTTGATCGAGTCGAGGATCGAGAACACCAGGCCGCTCACATCGACATCGGTGGACTCGCTGGCCGGCGCCTGGGGCTGCGGCTCGCAGAACGGCCGCGGCGCATGGGCGTTGACGAAGTATCCGGAACGCGGCCGGGCACGGATCAGTCCGCGGCGCTCCAGCAGGTAATAGGCCTGGAACACGGTGGACGGGCTGACCCCGTGGGTCTGGCTGGCGTAGCGCACCGAAGGCACCCGCTGGCCGGGGCCTAGCACCCCGGAGCGGATGAGTTCGGCAATGTCGTCGGCAAATCGTTCGTAGCGTTTCATTATGGCTTTGGCAGGCAAGGTGATGGTCAGTGTAAGGGATCAGCGATTCATCGGTGCGACGAAACGGCTGCGCGCGGTGCTGCGGATCCCCGGCTGGTCGCTGTCCTGGATCTCGAAGGTCAGTTCCTGGGAGCTGCTGGTCGGGCGATCAGCCAGCATCGCCACCGACACCGGCAGCTCGCTCATCTCGCCGGAGGCCAGGGTGAACTCAGTACGGCCATGCAGCTCGAAGCCGTCGGCGTCCACCAGGCGCAGGCGATAGTGCTGCGGTTCCTGGGTCTTGTTGATGATCTTGAGCAGGTAGATGTTCTCGATCTGGCCCAGGGCGTTCTCGCGGAACAGGCCACGGTCCTTGATCACGTCCATCGACACCATCGGGCGCATCTGCAGGGCCAACACCAGGGCGCCGATCATCACCGTCAGCGCGGCGGCGTAGCCGAGCAGGCGAGGGCGCAGCCAGTGGGTCTTGCCGCCTTGCAGGTTGTGTTCGGACTTGTAGCCGATCAGGCCACGGGCATAGCCCATCTTGTCCATCACCCCGTCGCAGGCGTCGATGCAGGCGGCGCAGCCGATGCAGGCCATCTGCAGGCCTTCGCGGATGTCGATGCCGGTGGGGCATACCTGCACGCACAGGGTGCAGTCGATGCAGTCGCCCAGGCCCTGGCTGCGCGCATCGCTGCCTTTCTTGCGCGGGCCACGGGCTTCGCCGCGGCTGGGGTCGTAGGCCACCGCCAGGGTGTCCTTGTCGAACATCACACTCTGGAACCGCGCATAGGGGCACATGTGCATGCATACCGCCTCGCGCAGCCAGCCGGCGTTGAGGTAGGTGGCGGCGGTGAAGAACAGCACCCAGAACAAGGCCACGCCACCCAGCTCGAAGGTGAACAGTTCGGCAGCCAGCGGGCGGATCGGCGTGAAGTAGCCGACAAAGGTCAGCCCGGTCAGCACGCCAATGGCCAGCCACAGGCCGTGCTTGAGAGCGCGGCGGGCGATCTTCTCCACCCCCCAGGGCGCGGCGGCCAGCTTGATGCGTTGGTTGCGGTCGCCCTCGGCGATTTTCTCGCACCACATGAACAGCCAGGTCCAGGTGCTTTGCGGGCAGCTGTAGCCGCACCACACGCGCCCGGCAAACACGGTGATGGCGAACAGGCCGAAGGCGCAGATGATCAGCAGCGCCGACAGCAGGATGAAGTCCTGCGGCCAGAAGGTCGCGCCGAAGATATGGAACTTGCTGTCGGCCAGGTCCCAGAGCACGGCCTGGCGGTCGCCCCATTGCAACCAGGCAGTGCCGAAGAACAGTACGAACAGCAAGCCGGCGAAGGCGATCCGCAGGTTGCGGTAGAAGCCAGTGAAACTGCGTGTATGGATGCCACCGGCCACCTGGCTTTTGCTCTTGTGGGTGGTGGGGGCAACCTCGATGACTCGGAAGGGGATTCTCTCGCTCATGGTTCGTCGCTCATCAGGCCTCGATCAGGCCAGGGCACTATGGCCCGCGATCTGTTTTCAGCACAGGCCCAGGTATCGCGATAAAAACCATATCAGATGGCAGGTTTATTGGTTGAGGCCTTGTATTTCGGGGTATGGCGTACTGGATGGCAGATGCCTGCGGCTATCCACCGCACCTGTGTTGCTACGGCTCTGGATGTGGAACGAGAGAAGCGGCCCGCATCGCCACAATGGGGTAAGGTGTTGCTTCTATGCCTGCGTACCGGTCCGTCATGACTGCATGAGTATTCGATGCTGATTTCCACGCTGTTCAAAGGTCGCTCATTAACGCCATCCCTCCAGGCCGAACCCTGTGTGCCCTGGTGGAGCTTCACAAAGACGGTATTGGCCGCGACCGCCTTGACCTTGGTGCGTGACGGTCGACTTGGCCTGGATGCCGCGCTGCCTGAAACCCCTTGCACCCTGCGCCAGCTTCTGCGTCACGAGGCGGGCCTCGCAGATTATTGCGAGCTTGCCGATTACCACGCGGCGGTTGCCAAGCATGAACCTGCGTGGCCCGTGGACGAGATGATGCAGCGCCTGGATGGCGCCCGGCTTCGCTACGCCCCCGGAGCGGACTGGCGCTACTCGAATGTGGGTTACATGCTGGTAGCCAGGCTCATCGAGCGGGCCACGGGCTTACCGCTTGAGGAAGCGCTCAGGCAGCAGGTGTTGGCGCCACTCGGTATCTCGGCGGTTCGCCTGGCGAGCAAACGCGCGGATCTGCATGGGGACTACCTGGGCGATTCGTTGAACTACGACCCTGGCTGGGTCTATCACGGGCTGCTGATCGGCCCTGTTTCGCAGGCTGCGCATTTGCTGGATCGTCTGCTTGCCGGGGCACTGCTTCCGGCGGAGCTGCTGCAGGAAATGCAGGTGACAAAGGTGTTGGGTGGGCCAATGGCTGGCCGGCCTTGGATCGCGCCAGGGTATGCTTTGGGGCTGATGCGAGGGGCGGTCGAGGGCGGCTTGACGCTGGCCGGGCATACCGGGTGCGGGCCCGGGAGCGTGGTGGCGGTTTATCGATGTGCGGTGGGCGAGGCCGTTGCGTGTTGCGCAGTGTTCTCGATGGAGCTGGATGAGGGAAGTGTCGAGGCGGTGGTAGTCCGGGAGATACGTAAATTACTTGAGGCGCGGTGCTGAGGCTTTCTGGGGCTTGTTTCGCTTTTGCGGGAGATCACTAGTTGCCTGGATATAACATCCGTTTTTTGCTCGATAGCTGAACGTCGTGGATGACCGCTATCGGCCTGAATCAGCCGCTTCAACCCAAGTACCAAGAAACGATTAAAATCCCGAGCTGTCAACTTCCTTGCCAGAGTGCTGCGTTATGAAACTTGAGCGAGTTAGGTACTTGCTCGGTCCCAACCCTGGCGACCCTTCTCCGATGGAGTTGCTGGTGTTGATTCTGGAGGCGTCTATCGAGCTGGTGTCGATTCCAGGTAACGACTTTTGCTGGTCGTATTGGGCAGACGAAAGCGAAGCAATACAAGAGCTTCAAAGCTTGCTTGACTTGGTGAAGGCCGGCACCTTACCCGAACGATTGAAGCTCACCGTAATCTTTGCACCCACTGGGCCGCTGCAAGAAACAAGCATGAGTAGCGGTTGGGCAGAAACCTATTTGAAGATTGCAGAGCGATTTGATCAGGTTGAAGCATTGTTGTGGTGATGTCAGAAGATGTCCAAACACTCGCGCGGCCCCCACAGAGACAGGCATCTTGATCTTGCCAGATAGCACTAGATTGACCGCTATGGGTCGATACCAGTCATCAACGACCACGGCTATCGACCTACAACAGACGCTCAAAGCATGCAGTTGACCGAACCCGCCATTGCCGTACAATCGCGCCCCCAAAAATCATCAGGCATGGCGAGAGGGAGCTTCAATGCAACGGGTGATGATCATTGGTCAGCCAGGGTCTGGGAAAAGTACCCTGGCGCGCAAGCTTGGCGAGCGCACGGGCTTGCCGGTCGTGCATATCGACACGATTCACTGGCAGCCAGGGTGGGTCGAGCGCAGCCGTGACGAGAAGACGCGTCTTTGCCATGAGGTCGAGGCCCGTGAGCGTTGGATCTTCGAAGGCGGGCACTCGACGACATGGCAAAACCGGCTGGCCCGCGCTGACACGGTGATATGGATCGATCGCTCGGCGCCGCTTCGATTCTGGCGTGTGTTCTTCAGAACGATGCTGAGCCGCGGTCGATCTCGGCCTGACTTGCCGGACGACTGTCCGGAACTGCTGGCCAACCTGCCGGAGTTTTTCAGGTTCATGTGGCGGACGAAGAACTCGTCCCGGGAGGCGATGAAGCGATTCGTGGCGACCGCCCCGTCGGCTTGTCGCGTGGTCTGCCTGCGGTCCAATCGAGATACCGAAGTTTTTCTCGCGAGCCTGGGCGCATTGCCTGATCAGGTGGCGTGAGGTCATTAGAGGCCCGTTCTCGATTGATTGGCGGCTGCGGTCGATCGTGATGACCTCTCTGGCATTCATCGCCGGCGCCGTACCGCTTCTGCTCGGCAGCGGCGCAGGTAGCGAGGTCGGGCGTCACGGTGTTTTGCGCAATGCTTGGCGTGACGTTGTTCGGCTTGTTGCTGTCGCCGGTGTTCTATGTCGTGCTGAGAAAACTCGGCGCAGGCATTCCTGTACATTCTTCCGGCATGGCACGGGACAGTATGCTGAACATACTGCCGCGAAACTAAGTGTCGAGCGCCAGAGCCATCGATTTCCAGTCGTGCAAATGCCCTTGGTCTTGCGGCCGTTGATACTGGGTTGAAACCGACAGCCCTGGTTCAGTACGGCGCGTGCGAACGTCAGAAGTTGTATTTGATACCCGTCATGATGTTTCTTGGCGCACCGTACATACCGTGGTCGCCGGCATAGCTGAGGTATTCGCGGTCGAACACGTTGTTCAGATTGACTGACGCACTCAGGTGTTGGTTGAAGTCGTAGCGAGCCATGAGGTTGGTGACGGCGTAGCTGCCCTGGGTGAAGGTGTGCAGGTCGGCACCGGTCTTGCTCTGCCAGTTCACACCGCCGCCGAGGGTGACCTTGTCCAGAATGCCCGGCAGGCGATAGCTGGTGAAGGTCTTCAGACTGTGGCGGGGCAGGGTGGTAACGATACGCTGGTCGTCAGCGTCGGTGCTCACCGCATAGGCATAACCGGCGGAGGCCTGCCAGCCTTCGGCCAGTTCTCCGTCCAAGGTGAACTCAGCGCCCTTGGTAGTAGTGCCCTGTTCCGACTTGTAAGTGTTGCCGCCTGGAGTGTCGATCCAGATCGCCAGGTTGTCCTGCTCGATCTTGAACAGCGCGATGCTGGAGTTCAGCTTGCCGTCGAAGTGGCTGCCCTTGACACCGACTTCATAGCCGGTGCCTTCCATCGGGTCCAGTGGCTTGTTGTTGATGTCGCGAACCCAGGACGACTGAGGGTTGAAGATTTTCGTATAGCTGGCATACAGCGACCACGTATCGTTGACGTCATACACCACGCCGGCATACGGAATGTAGACGCCGGTTTCCGATTCCTTGGTCTTGGTGTGTTCTGCGTTGTAGGGCTTGTCCTCGATGTCACGATGCCAGTCGATCACGCGGCTACCCAGCAAGATGCTCAGATCGTCGGTGGCATGCAGGCGCGTGGCGAGGTAGGCGGCGTATTGGGTCTCGTCGACAGTGGATTTGCCCGTGACGTCGAATTCCGGTTTCAGCGAGGCGCCGTTCCAGTTCAGCAGGTTGTCGATCGCGCCGGCGGGAGAGCCCGAGTAATCGTATTTCCAGCCGCCGTAGCTTGGCACGCTCTCGTAGTAGTTGGACAAGGTCACACCGGCGATCAACTCGTGCTCGCGGCCCAACAGGCCGAACGGGCCGGTCAGGTAGGCATCGATGTTGTTCTGGCGTGGGATACCGGAGAAGCGCACTGGCAACTGAGTGGTGCCACTTCCATCCGGGTTGAGGCTACCGTTGACGTAGTTGAAGACTTCGTCAAACTTGTTTTCGGAGTGGGTCAGTTCGATCTTTCCGCTCCAGCCATTGGCAAACTGCTGCTCGATCGAGGTGAAAAAGCTGGTTTGTTCATGGTCGTTGTAAGACCAGGTCTGAGCCGAATTGAGCGAGCGTTTGAGGTTTGTACGAGAGCCGTCAGTGAAGCGGGTCGGCAGGCCGGAGCGCATGGGGGAGTCAACGTCTGTGCGTTGATAACTGAAGCCCATCGTCAGCAGGGTGTCCTCGGTCAGGTCGAACTCGGTAATGCCGTAGATCAGTTGCGAGTCCTGTTTGTAGCGGTCGATCCAGGACTGCTCGGTCTTGTAGTCGGCGACCAGGCGACCAGGCGACCGCGTACGTTGCCGGTTTCGGTCAGCGGGCCGGATACATCAAAGCCGGTACCGTAGCGGTCCCAGTTGCCGGCTTCAGCGGTGACGCTGGCCTGAGCCTCGGCGGTCGGACGCTTGCGGATCAGGTTGATCGTCGCTGAAGGGCTGCCCAGCCCGCTGATCAGGCCGGTAGCACCGCGCACTACCTCCACACGGTCATACATGGCCATGCTCTGGGTGTAATTGTCCATGCGCTTGACGGTGGGCACACCATCGATTTCAAAGTTCTGGATCTCGAAGCCGCGAGAGAAGTAACCGTCGGATTCGGCACCTTGCCCGTCGCGCAACACGATGATGCCCGGTGTGGCATCGAGGGTATCGCTGAGATTGGTCAGGCGCTGGTCATCCAGGCGCTGGCGGGTAATGACGGTCAGCGACTGCGGGGTTTCCTTGGGGGTCAGGTTCAGACGGGTCGAACTGCTGGATGAGTAGGTGGTGTAGAGCCCGGTGCCCTCTGTAGTCGACCCGGGAGCCTTGCCCGAAATGGAAATGCTCTGAAGCTCCAGGGCGGCAGAGGCCGGTGCGCGCTGGAGGGTGTATCGCCCATCCGGCTGGCGAACCGCATTGAGTTGGCTGCCCTCGAGTAGCGCCTGTAAAGCGCCGTCGACCGTGTAATCACCATTCAAGCCCTGGCTGTTTTGCCCGGCAATCAACTCATTGGGAAACGACAACAACAAGTGGGCTTGCTGGCCCAGTTGATTGAGCGCAGCGCCCAGTGGCGCCGGGGCAATTTCGTAGTGCTGCACGTGGCTATCGGCGGCTGCCCAGGCTGGCGCTGAAGTGGCGAGCAGAACCGCTGCGGTAGTGGCGAGCGAGGTTACGTAGCAGGAGGAAATACTGCGGCGATGCATGTGAAGTTTCCCGATGATTTTTGATGTATGGCCTATGAGTCTCGCCAGAAATCAAAACGGCTCATCGAGGACGAAAAAACTTCAAACGTTAGCGGGCAGGGGTCGCAAGTTGATCCACAGGCGAGTGAAACGCTGTACATCCAGTTTCAGTGTCTGGGCGACGGCATCGATGATTCGATCACTGTCTGCCAGCGGGTAGGTGCCCCATACACGCAGATTGGCCAAGGCGGCGTCGCACCCCAGATGCCCATGACGATACCGGCCAAGCTCATCGAGGAACGCCTGAAGCGGTTGGCCGTTGGCGACGATCATGCCTTCGGCCCAAGCGGGAGTGGATGCTTGCAATGCCCCCTGATCGAGCACCCCGAGCGGCCCGAAACGCGCCAGCTGCCCGGCTTGCAGGGTGGTCCAGGTGCTGGCTTGAGTCGGCAGGACGTCAAGCGAGCCACGATAGACCGCCAACTGGGTCGAGCCATTGTCAAACTGCCGCATCGTGAAACGCGCCGAGGACGTCTGCGCCCGAACCTGAGCGGTTTCGATAAACAGCGCCGGGTTCAAGGCAGTGTTGATCAGGACCTCGCCGCTGAGCAATCTCAGGTGCCAGCGATGGTCAGTCGCGCGAGCATTTATCGCGCTACGGGTATTGAGTTCAAGCGACAGATCCGAGGCCAGCGCAACACGTCGCTGCTCACCGACACCCGTGGTGTAGTCGGCACTCATGCGCGACACCAACTCGCTGTCGCGACTCAACCAGGCGCCGGTACCTGCAGCCAGAAGCAAGGCCAGGCCCTTTATTGCCCGACGCCTGCTTAGCCCTTCCTGGGAGGGGAGCAACAGCGCCTGTCGGGCGAGGCCTGGATCGCCTTGGGTGCGCAATGAGTCGAGCTGCGCCCCCAGCGTCAAGGCTTTTTCCCAGGCCAGCTCATGCAAGGGGTGTTCACCACGCCATGCCATGAAAGCGGCCTGTGCGGGTGAATCGAAATGGGCCTCCTGCATATCGAGCCACCATTCCATGGCCTCCTCGCACATTTTTGGCGATAGCGAGGGTTCTTGGCCAAAGGCGTTTGCGGTGATAGTCATTGCAGCGATTCCGTCACCAGCATGCATCGCGCCCCCGCCTTGATGATATGGCGCTTGACGGTAGCGATTGAAATACCCAGCCGCTCGGCAATTTCTGCGTGGCTGAGCCCATCGAGTTGCGACCAGAGAAAAGCCTTCTTGACGGCGATATCCAGTTCGCACAGCGCTTCGTCGAGTCGTACCAGCGTCTCGAAAAGAATCAATTGGGTCGCCAGATCCGGCAGTTCGCTTTGGTCCTCGGTCTGCAGCGCCTCCAGATAGGCTTTTTCCAGGCGTGCGCGGCGGTAGTGGTTGGACAGGACACTGCGTGCCACCTTGGCCAGAAAAGGCCGGGGCTGGCGGATTTCAAGCGCCTCGTTGCTGGCCAGCAGACGCATGAAGGTGTCCTGCATCAAGTCAGCAGCACGGTGTGAGCAGCTCAATTGCCGATACAGCCAGCTACGCAACCAGCGGTGTTGCTGTTCGTAGAGAGCAGTGAGCTGAGCGGTATCGATGGATGCCATGAGCTGCCACAGAACTGGTGCAAATGAGACTTAGTATCATATGAGATTAATGGAGTATCGACAAGAATGCACAAGGGCGCAGTGCATGACTGGCCTGATGGATCAGGGGCATTTGCTTGCTTTCAGCGCCGTGCGGAAAGTTGCTGCGGCGCCAGGAATGCGTCGTGGAAGTAATTGTTGAACGCGTGCATCGCCGGGCTGAATTCTCGCTCGCGATGCCAGGCCAGGCCGACGCTCATGGGGGTGACCTTGTCGGTGATGGTCACGGTTTCGATGCGTTTACCCTCCAGCGACCAGGGGCGGTGTACCAGGTCGGAGAGGATCGCCACGCCGCTGCCGTTGGCCACCATGCTGCGCACCGCTTCCACGGAGCTGGTGCGGATTCGCACGTTGGGCTGCTGTCGGGCATGTTCCCAGTAGCGCATGGCGCTTTGTTCGGCTTCGTCGACGGTAAGCAGGATGAAGGGCTCCTGTGTGACGTCGGCAAGGCTCACGGCCGAGTGTTCGCACAGCGGGTGATGGCTGGGCAGCCACAGCCGGCGCTCGGAATTGAGCAGGGTTTTCGAGACGATGTCCGGGTGGGTCAGGTTCGAGGTCAGCACCACCGCCATGTCGAATTCGCCTTCCAGCAGGCCTTGCTCGATGGCCTGGCGCTCCCGTTCGTGCACTTCGATGGCCACGTCCGGGTGCCAGTGTTCCAGGCGTTGCAGATGGTGCGGCAGGAAGTAGCCGATCACCGTGTAACTGGCCGCTACCCGCAACAGGCCGCTGGCGCGAACGTCCGGCAGTGGGCTGTTAAGGGCGTCGTCGACGCTGCGCAAGATCACGTAGGCCCGATTGAGAAAGTGCCGTCCGGCATCGGTCAGGCTCATGCCCTGGGCCGAGCGCTGGAACAGTAGCGTGCCGAGCATGCCCTCCAGCTCCTTGATCGCTGTGGTCACCGCCGACTGGGAAATATTCAAGTGAATCGCAGCTTGGGAGATTTGCCCGATCTCGGCAGTGGCGACGAAATAGCGAACCTGGCGCAGGGTCAGTGACATGAACACTCCGCTTGATGAGGTATCTGATTTTCAGAAGATAACCCCTCTGATAATAGATCTTCCCAAGGGGGCGGCTGGAATTTAACGTGCTCTGCATGAAGTCACAAGGGTCAGGAGCAAGTGTCATGCAGGCAGTAGATTTCAATTCGGACATGGGCGAAGGCTTCGGTCCGTGGACTATCGGCGACGGCGTCGACAACGAACTGATGGGCTTCATCAGCTCGGCCAACATCGCCACCGGTTTCCATGCCGGCGACCCCGGCACCATGCGACGCACTGTCGAGCAGGCCAAGCGCCTGGGCGTGGCCGTTGGTGCCCATCCGGGCTTTCGCGACCTGGTCGGGTTCGGCCGCCGTCACATCAATGCACCGGCCCAGGAGCTGGTGGACGACATGCTCTATCAGCTGGGCGCCCTGCGTGAACTCGCCCGGGTTCAAGGCGTGGCCCTGCAACACATCAAACCCCACGGCGCGCTGTACATGCACCTGGCCCGGGACGAGGAAGCGGCGCGTTTGCTGGTGGAAAACCTGCAGCGCCTGGAGCCCGAGCTGCTGCTGTATTGCATGCCCGACTCGGCGATCTGGCGTATCGCCACGGAGCTCGGCCAACCGGTGATCCGCGAGTTCTACGCCGACCGCGAATACGACCTCAGCGGCTCCATCGTCTTCACCCGCAATGTGCGTGCCTACGACCCCGCGCAAGTAGCTGCGCGGGTACTGCGTGCCTGTCAGGAAGGCGTGGTGCGCACGGTGGAGGGTGAAGACCTGGCGATCGAATTCGACTCCATTTGCTTGCACAGCGATACACCCGGTGCCCTGGCACTGGTCGAGGCTACCCGTAATGCGCTCGATGGCGCGGGGATCCAGGTGCGCGCACCGCGATAACGCAACCGAAGACACCTGGCACGCAGACGCCAGGGCTTACTCGACACACAGATTTTTTGCCTGCCTTTCTACAACTATTCCAAGAGGAACAGACATGGCGCAGCACACAGTCATCACCCCGTTGCCGGGGACTTTCTACCGCAAGGCTACCCCGGACTCGCCGAACTACGTCGAGGCGGGTGCCCAGGTCAGCGCCGACACGGTGATCGGCCTGATCGAGGTCATGAAGCAGTTTTCCGAACTGACCGCCGGCACGGCAGGGCGTCTGGACGCGTTTCTGGTCGAAGACGGTGATCCGGTGGAGCCGGGTCAGGTCATCGCCACACTCGAAGACGCGTGAGGGCACGACCATGACCCAAGGCATTGGTAAACTGCTGATCGCCAACCGTGGCGAGATCGCCGTGCGGATCATCCGTGCCGCGCAAGCGCTGGGGATTCCCACTGTGGCGGCGTGCAGCGAAGCAGACGTCGATTCCCAGGCCGCACGCATGGCCGACGAAGTGCACATCCTCGGCCCGGCTCGCGCCGACAAGAGCTACCTCAATGTCGAAGCGCTGCTCGGTGCCCTGAAGGCCACCGGCGCCAACGCGGTGCACCCAGGCTACGGCTTTCTCTCGGAGAACGCCGAATTTGCCGAAGCGGTGCAAGCCGCCGGGGCGATTTTCGTAGGCCCAAGCCCCGAGACCATCCGGCGCATGGGCGACAAGGCCGAAGCTCGGCGCACTGCGCAAGCCGCGGGTGTGCCGGTGGTGCCCGGCTCCCCGGATGAACTGTTCGATGTGGAGTCGGCGCTCAAAGCCGCCGAATCCGTCGGTTTCCCGCTGCTGATCAAGGCCTCGGCCGGTGGCGGAGGGCGTGGGATTCGCCTGGCGGAAAACCCGCAGCAACTGAGCGAAGAATTCCCCCGTTCCCAGCGCGAAGCCCAGGCCGCCTTCGGCAACGGCGCGGTGTATCTGGAGCGCTTCATCGGCAAGGCCCGGCACATCGAAGTGCAGGTGCTGGGCGACGGCAAGCATGCGGTGCATCTGTTCGAACGCGAGTGTTCGCTGCAACGCCGCCGGCAGAAGATCTTCGAAGAAGCGCCGTCGCCTGTGCTCAATGCGCAGCAGCGCGAGACCCTCTGCGCGAGTGCCGTGCGCCTGACCGAGGCCCTGGGCTATCAGGGCGCGGGCACCCTTGAGTATCTGTACGACGACGCCACCGGCGAGTTTTTCTTCATCGAGATGAACACGCGGATCCAGGTGGAACACCCGGTCAGCGAGCTGATCACCGGCATCGATCTGGTTCAGGCCATGTTGCGCATCGCCGGCGGCGAACCGCTGGGCCTCAAGCAAAGCGATATCCGGCTCAACGGCGCGGCCCTGCAAATGCGCCTGAACGCCGAAGTCCCGGCGCGGGATTTCTTCCCAAGCCCGGGTCTTGTGCAAGCGCTGAACTGGCCGGAAGGCGAGGGCGTGCGCGTCGACAGCCATCTGTATGAAGGCTACCGGGTACCGCCATACTATGACTCGCTGCTGGCCAAGCTGATCGTCCATGGCAGCGATCGCGCCGAGGCCCTGGCCCGCGCGCGACTGGCCGTGGAGCAGACCACGCTCACGGGCATGGCCAGCACCTTGTCTCTGCACGGCGAGTTGCTGGAGCAACCCTGGCTGCACACCGCCGACTTCCACACCGGCACTTTGGAAACCTGGCTGGCCGAGCGCCGCAGCGGAGGTGCAGCATGAACAGTCCGATTCGCTACAGCTTTGGCGCCGACGAACACCTGTTTGCCGAAGTCAGCGACAGCATGTCCCTTGAAGCCTTCTTCAAGGGCATGGCCGTCACCCGTGCGGTGGAGCGCCTGGCCCTCGATGGCGTGCTCGACGTGTGCCTGGCCAACGCTTCGTTCCAGATCCGTTTCGACCCGGACCGCATCGCCCCGGCCGATCTGCTCGAAGCGGTGAAGGGCGCCGAAGCCGAGGCCGTGGCCGAGCGCACCCTGCACACCCGGATCATCGAAATCCCGGTGCTCTACAACGATCCGTGGACCCACGAAACCCTGATGCGTTTTCGCGACCGCCACCAGGACCCGAACGCCACGGACCTGGAGTACGCCGCGCGCATCAACGGCCTGGCCGACGTCGAGGCGTTCATCGCCGCCCACAGTGGCGCGCCGTGGTTCGTTTCGATGGTGGGCTTCGTCGCGGGCCTGCCGTTCATGTTCCAGATGGTCGAGCGCGAACGGCAGTTGCAGGTGCCCAAGTACCTGCGACCCCGCACCGACACACCGAAACTGACCCTGGGCCATGGCGGCTGCTTCGGTTGCATCTACTCGGTACGTGGCGCTGGTGGCTACCAGATGTTTGGCGTCACTCCGGCACCGATCTACGACCCGCAGCAGAACCTGGGGTACCTCAAGGAACACATGGTGTTCTTCCGTCCGGGCGACATCGTGCAGTTCAAGTCGATGGACCGCGATGCTTATGACCACGCCGTGGCCGAGGTCGAAGCCGGGCGCTTCGACCTGCGCATCCGTCCAGTAGAGTTCTCGCTCGATGCGTTTCTCGCCGACCCGATCGGCTATCCCAAGTCGCTGCAGGAGGTGCTGGCATGATCAAGGTACTCAAACCCGGTCTGGCCACCTCGGTGCAGGACCTCGGCCGCGAGGGCTACTACCACCTGGGTATCCCGCCTTCCGGGGCGCTGGACCAGTACGCCCTGAGCGCGGCCAACCAGTTGGTGGGCAATCCGGCCAATTCGGCGGCGCTGGAGTGCACCTTGCTGGGGCCGGAGCTGGAGTTTCAGCAGGACGCCCTGGTGGCGGTCTGTGGTGCGCAGATGACGCCGAAAGTCGATGGCGTGGACATGCACTTGGACACCGCCTTCGAAGTGAAGGCCGGACAAGTGCTGCGTTTCGATTTTCCCAAGGCTGGCGCGCGGGCTTATCTGGCGGTGGCCGGCGGTATCGATGTACCGGTGGTGCTCGGCAGTCGCTCCACCTACACATTGGGGGCGTTGGGTGGTTTTCAGGGGCGCAGGCTGGTGATGGGTGATGAACTGCCGATCGGCACCGCCAGCGGCAAGGGGTGTGTCGGGGCGAGCTTGCCCATGGCGTTGCGACAGTCGCTGGGAGGGGAGATCACCCTGCGGGTGGTGCCAGGGCTGTACTACGACCGTCTGACCCTGGCGGCGGCGGACAGCTTCTTTGCCGAAGCCTGGACCGTCGGCTCGGAGGCAGATCGCATCGGCTATCGCTTCAAGGGTGGCAGCCCGCTGAGCTTCCAGCCTCGCGAGCAGCCGTTCGGCGCCGGCTCCGATCCTTCGAACATCGTCGACAGCTGCTACCCGATCGGCTCTATCCAGGTGCCTGCAGGGCTCGAGCCCATCATTCTGCACCGCGATGCAGTGTCCGGTGGCGGCTACGCGATGATCGGCACGGTGATCAGCGCCGACCTCGATCTGGTCGGCCAGATGCAACCCAACCAGAAGGCCCGCTTCGTCGCGGTGACTCTGGAAGAGGCGCTGCAAGCCCGACGTTCCTACAAGAAAAAACTCAGCTATCTGAGCAAGCTGTTCCCTTCCTGATCTGCCCGCCGTACTGCGCGGGTAAAGCCAAAAAAGGCTAGCCAACGCCGCCCCTCGGTGCGGGGGCGGCTGCCCGCGCTTCAACCTCTGACTGGCTCTGGAGTTCACGCATATGGCTGCTTTATCGCAATCGCGTCAAACCGGAAAGGACCCGGCCAATCACCCCGTTTCGACCGACGCGCGCATGGGGCGACTGTCGTTGACCATGGCCTGGTGGGCGGTGTGCAGTGCAATGTTCTATATCGTGGTCGGCGCTTCCCTGGCGCTGTCCTACGGCGCGCGCAATGCGTTGATCGGCATGCTGTTGTCGGTGATCAGCTATGGCCTGGTCAACAGCGTGCTCAGTCGCTTCGCGATGCGCAGCGGTTTGTCGGTGGCGCTGTTTTCGCGGCTGCTGTTCGGTAGCACCGGTGCGTGCCTGGCGACGCTGATCTTCTTTTCCACGGCCATTTACTACGCGGTTTTCGAGGGTTCGGTGATCGCCGTGGCGCTCAATCACCTGTATCCACAGTTGGCGTATCCGCTGGCTGCATTGCTGGTGGTGCTGTACAGCGTGCCGATGGTGCTGGGCAGCGTTCAGCATTGGCTGGACAAGCTCAACGGTGTACTGCTGCCGGTGTACCTCGGCGGTCTGCTGGCGGCGGTGGGGTGGTCGATCAGTCGTTATGGCTACCAGCCGCAATGGCTGGACTTTGGCCCGGCGATTCCCGCTGCATTGGGCTGGTGGGACTGTTTCGTGGCATACATGGGGGTCTGGATCCTGATGCTGTTCACCTTCGATTACGCGCGTTTCGGCAAACCTGAGGACGCTGAGTACCATGGTCGCTGGAACTTCGGCATGCCGTTCTACATGGTGACTTTCCTGCTCAATGGCGCGGCGGGCATCTATCTGGTCAGCAGCATTCCCCACGAAGGCGCGCTGAACGAAGTGTCGGTGGTCATGGCGATCCTGCAGTTGATGGGGCTGTGGGGGCTGTTGTTCGTCTGGGCCACGCAAACCCGGATCAACACGGCCAATTACTACCTGGCGACCTTGAACATGCAGGCGTTCTTTTCCCGTTTCGGCCTGTGTGGTTCGTACCTGCTGTGGGCGCTGGCGGTTGGGCTGATCGTGTATGGCCTGATGCTCGCGGATGTATTCGCATACTTGCTCAAGGCGTTGGCCTACCAAGGCATCTTTGTAGTGGCTTGGGTCGGCGTGGCATTAGCGCAGATTCTTTTGGGTCGTCTTGACGTGGTTGCGCTCGGCGGGGAGCGCGCATGGAATGCTGTCGGCTTGACGGCCTGGTTTGGCGCCACCGCTTCGGGGCTGGCCTTGATGTTTGCCGGTGGCGGGCTGGGCAGCTTTTCTGCACCATCGACTGTAATGATTGCGTTCGCCTTGCAAGCAGGTTTGTCCAGACGAAGCCGGGTACTATCGCAGTCGATTCAGTAAGTTTTAGCCGTTACACCTCCGGGGGGGGGGGACGGAAAGTCGCCGAGCGGCGGTCAGGCAATTCGAAAGCAGGCGAGGAGCGGACGCAGTCGTGAAAAAACTAGCGACTGGCAGTCGAGATTTCTAACCAGGCAGCACGAGTCATCTCCCATACTTCGACCTCCATCCGTCCAGATACGAAATCTCCTGGCCGCACGTCTACCAAGCGCATACCCTCATGTTCCGAGACCCTGCGAGATGCGTCGTTGGCAACCGCTTTGGGAACCTGCATGACCGGACGCGACAGTGTCTCGAACCAATAGGCATTGATGATCCGGCATGCCTCGCGCATGTAGCCCTTTCCCCACCACTGTGGGGCGAGCCAGAAGCCTCTGTTGTTTCCAGGCTGATCATACAAACTGATGCTACCCAGGGTGCAGCTGGCATCGTCGCGCATGCGGATCATCCAGTGCCATTCACGACCTGCTGCCATGGCAGGCAGGGCGATATCTCGGACATAGACCAGCGCCCCGTCTTCTGGATACGGCCATGGGACACGACGATCGAGGTAGCGAACCACCTCCCAGCAGGGGAACAGCTCCTGGATGATGGGCGAATCCTCTAACTGGAGGGGGGTGAGAACCAGCCGATCAGTGATAAGCGTCGGAAGACAGTCCATGACATTTGTTCCTGGGCATCCCTGTGAGATTTTGATTATCTGTACCGGGCTGGTTTGTGTCGACTGCTTCTGGCCGTTAGCTGACCTTCGCCAAGGGCAGCCATGGGGCGAAAGCGGTCACTCGCGACTGGCTGCTTTCGACCCATAGCGGCCCTTGGCGGAGGAAAACAAACGGCCGGTAGCTGCCGCAGATCAAAGGTTGATCAAGGCCGATTAACGCCCCATTAGACACTTGCCCATTCGATTGAAATAGACCAAGTCGTCAAATAGTTTATCACCAATTTGGTAGGCATTAGTCTGCCTTTCTTCAAGCACAAAACCGCATTTCTCTAACACTTTACATGAACCGATATTTCCATCAGTAACGACGCCCTTGACTGCATCCAAACAAAGAACATCTCGGGCATAGCTGATCACTACTTTTAGAGATTCAGAAGCATACCCTTTGCCTTGGAATTGCGGGAGCAACAGATAGCCGATTTCAGCTGTAGAGCCAGCCGGCTCTGCTAGCTTCAGACCTGTCACACCGATAGCTTCCCGGATATGTGGATCGAACATGACGAGACATAGCCAGTGCATTGAGCCGGGCACCCATAGGGGCAGCCTTGACTCGAACCTTTCGCGGACTTCGGATTGAGTTTGCGTTTCGCAGACGTACCGAGTGACGCGCTGGTCGCCGTACAGCGCGAGGAACAACGACCAGTCATCTTCGATTATCTGCCTCATATTTAAACGCTCACTCTTTAGTTCAACCACGTCAATCTCCCTATCCACTCATCCCAAGAAGTAATCAATCAGTTTAACCTGCTGACAATCACTTGCTGAATACCTTGAATGACAGCTATGGGTCGGAAGCGGCCAGTCACGAAATGCCAGTAACGACCCATAGTCGGCCTCCACCGCACTGTCAGAAAACGGGCAAAAGCAAAAATTCGGAGTGCCTGGTCCTGGAGCGGCCTTGCACTTGTATCAGCCAATCACCGGCGCATGTTCGGCCATCAATTCGGTTATCCAGTCGATAAACACACGCACCTTGGCGCTGACATGGCGATTCGGCGGGAAGGCCAGGTACATCGGCATTGACGCCATGTGCCAGTCTTCAAACAGCGGCAGCAATTCGCCGCTGATCAGGTGCGGTTTGGCCATGTACTGCGGCAGCCAGAGCATCCCGAGGCCAGCCAGGCCGGCGGCTAGGTATGCATTGCCGTCATCGACTGTCAGTTGCGGCTGCGCCTGGACCTCCAAGCGTTCATCACCTCGGTGCATTGCATAGGGCAAGGTCTTGCCTGTACGAAACCAGAGAAAGCCGACGGTCTTGTGCGGGCCTTCCTCCAACTCAAGGGGGTGCGCCGGTGTCCCGAAGCGCTGCAGATAACCGGGCGTGGCATAGATACCGAGTTTCAGATCGCCCACATGCCTTCCCACCAGGGACTGGTCGGTGATCTCGCCGCCACGCACCACGCAGTCAACGTTTTCACCAATGATGTCGACGATGCGATCGCTCACGCCCACCGTCAGCTGGATTTCCGGATAACGTGCAAAGAACTCCGGCAAGGCGGGTATGAGCAGCATCCGCGCCAGCGGGCTGGGTACATCCACCCGCAGCCGACCGCGCGGCGCCATCGACGCGCTGGACAAGCTGGTCTCGGCGTCGTCCATGTCTGCCAGTAACCGGACGACGCGTTCGTAGTAGGCCGCGCCGTCGGCGGTGACATTGACCTTGCGTGTGGTGCGGTTGAGCAGGCGCACGCGCAGCCTCGCTTCCAACTGCTGGATGAGCTGCGTCACGGTGGTCTTGCTCATGTGCAGGGTGGCGGCGGCCTTGGTGAAACTGCCGGTTTCCACCACCCGGGCAAACGCCTGCATTGCATCGAATCGGTCCATTCCACGCCTCGTTCGCCCCTGGATTGTTTGGAGTATACAAACAGTCCTGGCCAGCGCTGCCCGTTTATCCAGACAGGTGGCGTTTTTTATAGTGGCCTCACCGTAAACAGCGGGCCGCGATGGCCCAGAACGAGGTAGGCCATGTCCAGCAAACGTGATGTCGTTTTCCCGCCAGATCGCCATGCTTTGTACGAGTTGCACCGCTACTCGCCGGCGATTCGCTCCAATGGTTTTCTGTTCGTATCCGGTCAGGTCGGCAGTCGCAAGGATGGTTCGGCCGAGCCTGACCTCGCGGCGCAGGTTCGTTTGGCCTTTGCCAACCTCAACGCGATCCTGGCCGAGGCCGGTGGTAGTTTCGAGGATGTGGTTGATACGACCATCTTCATGGTCGACCCCGACTCGACATTCGAAACCATTTGGGAGGTGGCTGCCGAGTATTGGGGCGAAGCGCCTTATCCCACGGTGACCGCTATCGGCGTGACCTGGCTGTCCGGCTTCGATTTCGAGATCAAGGTGATCGCGAAACTGCCGCAATAGTAATGGGATAGGGGAGCAAGTTCATAACACGTCCTACAGGCATTAATAAGATTTTCCCTATTTCGAGTAGTCCGTTTCCGAAGCATGCTTTGGCAACTGTTGCGCCCTCGAAGTGGCGGCTAGTCTCGCTGGGTCGTTGCCAAATCAACGACCGGGTCTGCAAGCCTGCGCGGTATTACGATGGTGCTCACCACGAGCCTCGGCGTTGAGTCGTGGGTCTCGCTTTATGGTGGCTACGTGCGGGTGACCTTTTGGTCAGCCGGGTTTTCGCCTCGTAATGCCCCGGTCTTGCAGGCCTGCACGTAGCTGCCACCTTTCACCTGCAAGTGAAAAGGTGGCGGTCTGACTCATGCATTGCGAGGTGCTTATGCTCAAGATCGTCCCGGATCCACCACCGTCCACCGAATCCCCCCATCTCCTTGAAGACACCCTGGTCCAGGCCACCGAGTACGTTATGTGCGCGCTGGCCGTCGCCCATCAATCGTTCAATCACCTGCCGAAGTCACCGGCCACCCTGGTGATGCTGACGATGATGCACGAGCTTGACGCCACCCGCACATTGCTGGAATCGGCGCTCGCCCAGCTCCACATGAGTACGCGACCGCCGTCATACACTGTGCACTGACAGAGCCGCCACGGACTGGTGAGAGTGGGCGCTCGGATCAGTGAAACTGCTGATGCGATTCCCGTCATCACCTGGACTTGCCTCATCGCGGGGCAAGCCCGCTCCCACGCATTTTATGCATACCGGTCGGCACGCGACCGTGTCTTCGAGCCCGCTACATCAAAGACACCCGAGGATTTCGCAAATGGACAACGAAACCCCTGCAGACCACGGCCAGCTCGGCTGGACCGTCGGCACCTGCACCTGCCTGGAAGGCGCCACCAAAGGTACGCGGCTGTTCCGCGTAGAGCCTGGCAACTGTGCGAACTACGCCATGGAGCAGGCTTCCGTGCTGCTCGACAGCGCCCGCCGGGCTTCCTTCATCGGTGTGATGGACAACGAACCGGTGCTGGTCTGGGCCTCGCACTACCTGAGCGATATGGCCAAGGCATTGATGGATGATGCGCATATGGGAATGGTGAAGAACGTATGACGCAGACAGGGGCGGCGCGCGCAGGGCCGCCCCGTCTTGCAGGAAGGTGTCGTGGGCCAGGTCGGACGCATCGGCGGCATTGCCCAGGCGTGCGCGCAGCCAGCTTTTCAGCCAGCTGTTGTTTTCGCAGTACAGCTGGTGAAGCGCCTAGCGGTCGAGCGTCGACATGGAGCAGGGCCCAAGGTATAAATGGTAATTGATCGCATTTTCTCGGGATGGCGGGGGGATTGCTAGGTGCAGTTCAGCCGGGATATGCTGGCGACTAACTTATAGGCTGGTGAAGGAATGCATATTTCGAAACAGTCAGTAAGTTTTGAATGATCACCCAGGCCATGAAGACAAACGCTAAATAGGTCAAGCCAACAGCCATTTTTCTGGATTTTGGCGTCTGCCACTCGCCGAGATTGTGGAATGCCCAGAACTGGTCTTGCAGTAACCCGCCAGGACTGCGAGTGGGCTCCACTTGCCAAGCTTCATCTTTTGCCTGTGCCGAAACGTCTAGGTTGTCGACATAATTTGAAAGGTGCTCCATGCCCTTTCCGTGCTCGGCAAAGCTTCTCCAAGAGCTGTGGTCTTTTACCAGTTGAGGGCACCTAAAGTTGAAAATCAGGTTTGATAGTACAAAAAAGAAGGCGCTTAGATAAAAGCAGAAAAATGAAAATGGAAGCTCCATTTTAATCGGAATCGCTTGTCCTGCGATTTGAAAATTTAGGTCTAAAGGGACTTCGCTAAGTGCCTTTACCAGTATAGGAACGATGAACAGCCATATATAAATTGACTTGACTATTTGCGTATTGTGGATGTGGCTTATTTGACTCCACTTTTTGTCTAGCAGTTTCAAGGTGACTCCGGTCCTATCTGGTTTGTATGGTTTGGTTGGCGTTTTGCTACTGGTGTAGGGATCAGCTAATGAAAATTATCCTCGATACCAGCTCCGCACTGTTCTTGGCCTGCAACTTCTTCATCAACCGCGCCCGATGCACTTCCACCGTCCGATGCGATATCCCCAGCTGCCGCGCCACTTCCTTGCAGGTCAGCCCGTTGACGATATGCGATGAAATCTGCCGCTCCCGCGGCGTCAGTTGCACCGCTGGCGCCGGCTGCCGGTCGAGCCGTTCGAAATGCCAGATCATCAGCTTGAACGGATCCTCCGCCGTCAGCGTGAAACCCTGGGCCCGGGCCCAGAACACCTCGCCGTTGCGGTGCTGCATGAAACGCTCGTCCGAATAGAAGGCGCCCAGACCGTTGCGCAGCCAGTGCTCGCTGCGCTCGCCAATGCTCTGGTAGTCGGCCTGGGAAGGGTAGAGCAGCAGGGTCAGGTGCCCGCGCAGCTCCTCGCGGGTGTAGCCGAACAGCCGGGCGAAGGCCTCGTTGCAGTCGAGCATGCGCCGGTGGCCGGTGATCAGTTGCGGCGCGGGTGACACCTGGAACGCCAGGCGCTCGAGGTCCGGGGAGGCGTGGGTGGGTACGGTCATCAGGCTTCCTGCCTCGGTGCTTATGGTCATGCCCCGTAAGGCTCACTACTTACTCGTGTACGTAGTTGCCCCAACTAGCGTGGGATTCGGGTGCTGACACATTGTATGCAATACCCGCTTCAAGGACAGAAGAAAACACCATGTTCCACGATTCCGTCGCCATCGTCGCCGCCGCGCACAGCCCTTTCGGTCGCCTGGATGGCCTGAACCTCGAAGACCTGATCGTCCAGGTCACCCGCGATGCCTTGCAGGATGCAGGCATCGACGCCGCCGAGATCGACGCGCTGTTTCTCGGCCACTTCAACTCGGGCCTGGTGGCCGACGGCTTCCCCGCATCGTTGATGCTGCAGGCCGACCCGCAACTGCGCTTCAAACCCGCCACCCGCTGCGAAAACGCCTGTGCCTCGGGCTCGGCGGCGATCCAGGCCGGGATCAACGCGATCCGCAGCGGCGCCGCCGAGCTGGTGCTGGTGGTCGGCGCGGAGAAGATGACTGGCAACAGCACGGTCGAGGTCACCCGGGCGCTGGCTGGTGCCGGTTACCAGAACGCCTTGCAGGAGGCCGGCCTGAGTTTTGCCCAGCTGTTCGGCCAGGTCGCCCAGCAATACACCGAGCGCTACCACAGCCCACTGGCATCGATGGCGGCGATCGCGGTGAAGAACCACGCCAATGCCATGGCCAACCCGCTGGCGCAGATGCACCGGGTGATGGATTTCGAGCACTGCAACCAGGTGTCGCCGAGCAACCCGCTGATCGCGGCGCCCCTGCGCCTGACCGACTGCTCGCTGATCAGCGATGGTGCTGCGGCGATCATCCTGGCTTCGCCTGCCCGCGCCCGCTCGATGCGGCGCCAGGTGGCGATCCGCTCGATGGTTCAGGCCAATGATTTCTTGCCGTTGTCGCGCCGCGACATGCTGGCTTTCGAGGGGCCGCAGCGGGCCATCCACGGGGCGCTGCGCGAGGCAGGGGTGACCCTCAACGACCTGAGTTTCGCCGAGGTGCACGACTGCTTCACCATCGCCGAACTGCTGATCTACGAAGCCATGGGCCTGGCGCCCCGTGGCGAGGGGCATCGCGCCCTGGACGACGGCATCGTGCGCCAGGGTGGGCGCTTGCCGGTGAATCTGTCCGGCGGGCTCAAGGCCAAGGGGCATCCGGTGGGGGCCACCGGGGTGTCGATGCATGCCCTGGGCTTCGCCCAGCTGACCGGCAAGCCCATCGGCCTGGGCGTGCCCAATGCCGAGTTTGGCCTGCTGTTCAACATGGGCGGCATGGCGGTGGCCAACTACGCCAGTGTGCTGCAAGCCGTCAGGGTCTGAGCCATGAACATCGCCCATTGGTTGCAGGATGCGGCCCTGCGCTGGCCTGAGCGGCCGGCGTTGTTCGAGGGGCCGCGGCAGATCGCCGACTACCGGATGTTTGCCACCCAGGTGCGGGTGCGGGTGCGGGCGCTGGAGCTGCGTCACGTGCACGGCATCGAACCGGGCGAGCGGGTGGCGCTGCTGATGAAGAACAGCTGCGACTACCTGCAACTGCTCTACGCGATATGGTGGTGCGGGGCTGTGGCGGTGCCGATCAACCACAAGCTGCACGCCCTGGAGGCCGCGTGGATCGCCGGCAATGCCGGGGCGCGGCTGATCTTCACCGACGAGGGCCAGCTGTTCGCCGACCTGGCATTGCCGAACGGTTGCCGCGAGCTGGCCACGCCTGCCCGGTGCATGCCGGGGTTGCCGGCCAGCGATGAGCTGCAGGCGCCGCACCCACGCCTGGACAGCGACCTGGCCTGGCTGTTCTACACCTCCGGCACCACCGGGCGCTCCAAGGGGGTGATGCTGTCCCATGGCAACCTGATCGCCATGTCGCTGTGCTATCCGCTGGACGTCGACCCGGTAGCCGCCGAAGACGCCGTGGTCTACGCCGCGCCGATGTCCCACGGCGCGGGGCTGTACAACTTCATCCACGTGCGCTGCGGCGCCCGGCACGTGGTGCCCCTGTCCCGGGGCTTCCAGGCGACGGAGCTGTTCACCCTGGCGCGATCGCTGGGGCAGGTCAGCCTGTTCGCCGCGCCGACCATGGTCAAGCGCATGGTCGAGCAGGCGCGCGAGCAAGGCTATGCCGGCGAAGGCATCAAGACCATCGTCTACGGCGGCGGCCCGATGTACCTGGCGGACCTGGTGGATGCCCTGGATACCTTCGGCCCGCGCCTGGTGCAGATCTACGGCCAGGGCGAATGCCCGATGACCATCAGTGCGTTGTCCCGCGAGGCCATCGCCGACCGTGGCAACCCGGGCTGGCCGGCCATCGCCGCTTCCGTTGGCCGCGCCCAGGCCTGCGTGGAGGTGCGCGTGGTCGATGGCGCGGGCCGGGAGACGGCGGCTGGCGAGGCAGGGGAGATCGTCGTGCGCGGCCCGGTGGTGATGCAGGGTTACTGGGACAATCCCCAGGCCACCGCGGCGGCCCTGGTGGATGGCTGGCTGCACACCGGCGATATCGGCTTTCTCGACGGCCAGGGCTACCTGTCGCTGACGGACCGCAGCAAGGACGTGATCATTTCCGGGGGCAGCAACATCTATCCCCGCGAAGTCGAGGAAGTGCTGATCCAGCACCCCGAAGTGTTCGAGGCCTGCGTGGTGGGTGAAGCCGACCCCGAGTGGGGCGAGTCGGTGGTGGCCTTCGTCGTGCCGCGCACGGCAGGCAGCCTCGATGCGCGGACGCTCAATGAGTGGTTCCTGGCGCGCATGGCCTCGTTCAAGAAACCGAAGAAGTACCTGTTCTGCGCCGAGCTGCCGAAAAACAGCTATGGCAAGATTCTCAAGACCCAATTGCGCCAATGGCTGCTGGACCCGGACGGGTCGCTCGGCAGCCCTTGAGCCGCGACATTTCATGGAAAGCGACACGACAGGAGTTACCCGCATGGGCATGTCACCCGCCAACACCCAGCGCCAGCGGCGCCGGGCTTTCATCGGCGCCACCACCGGCCACCTGATCGAGTGGTACGACTATGGTGTATACGGTTTCCTGGCCTTGTATATCGGCAAGGCCTTCTTCGTTTCCGACGACCCCACCAGCAGCCTGCTGGCGAGCTTCGCGGCCTTCGCCCTGAGCTTCTTCATCCGCCCGCTGGGCGGGCTGTTCTTCGGCCCGCTGGCGGACAAGATCGGCCGCCGTCGCACGCTGATCACGGTGCTGGTGATGATGGCAGGCTCCACCTTCCTGCTCGGCCTGCTGCCGACCTACGCCAGCATCGGCATCGCAGCGCCAGTGCTGCTGGTGCTGATCCGCTGTGTGCAGGGCTTCTCCGCCGGCGGCGAGATCGGCACCATCACCAGCTTCATCTCCGAATACGCCGGCCCCGGCCGTCGGGGCTTCGCCACCTGCTGGCTGATGGTCACGGCGGTGCTCGGGTTGCTGTTGGGCGGCGCGGTGGCCAATGGTATGACCTGGGCCTTGGGCGCCGAGCTGATGCAGGACTGGGGCTGGCGGATTCCGTTCCTGATTGCCGGCCCTCTGGGCTTCATCTCGCTGTATATTCGCCTCAAGCTCGAGGACAGCCCGGAGTTCCTCGCCCTGGTGGAGGCCGGGCAGACCTCCAAGGCGCCGCTGCGCGAGGTGTGGCAGTGGAAGCGCTCGATTGCCCTGGTGTTCTTCATCATCACCTTGCACAGCTCGATCTTCTACCTGGTGCTGACTTTCGCCTCGACCTACATGTCCAACACGCTGAAATTCGACAGCGGCACCACCTTGCTCTATGTGTTCGTCGCCAGCCTGTCGGCGGCGCTGGTGATGCCGTTTGGCGGCGCCTTCACCGATCGCTACGGGCGCAAGCCGTTCCTGATGGTGATCGGCACGTTGGCGACCCTGGCCATGTACTGGTTCTTCAAGACCGCGCCGGGCGCTACGCCGGCGACCCTGTTCTGGCCGCTGATGGCGGTGGCGATCCTGTTCGGGCTGTATGCGTCGTCGACCTACGCGCTGATGAGCGAGCTGCTGCCGACGCGCATCCGCTCCACCGGCATCGCCATGGCCTACAACATTCCGGTGGCGGTCTTCGGCGGCAGCGCGCCGCTGATCTCCACCTGGCTGATCAAGGTGACCGGGGATATTACCGCGCCGTGGTACTTCTACGTGGGCACCGGCGTGGCGTCGCTGCTGGCGCTGGTGGTGCTGCGCCAGGAGGACTTCGTGGCGTGCAACCGTGCACCGACGCAAGAACGGCCGGTGGGGACGGTACTGGCGGATTCTCAGGCTTGATGTAGCACGGGGATATCAGGCGCAGCGCCAATTCCGGAGCGGGGCGGCATTCTGTTACAGTCGCCGCCTCATGTAATCGGCCCGAGGATGTACAAGGATGTCGCTGCACGATTGGTTCGGATTTGTCGTTGTCTCGATGGTGGTGACCTTGTCGCCAGGCCCGGGTGTCATCATGGCGTTGTCCAACTCGCTGTCCCACGGGCCGAAGCGGGCGATGCTCGGCTCGCTGGGCAACGCGCTCGGGCTGCTGGTGGTGTCCACCGCCACCAGTGCGGGCCTCGGGGTATTGCTGCAGACTTCGGCCACGGCTTTCCTGCTGCTCAAGGTGCTCGGCGCGAGTTACCTGATCTACCTGGGGATCAAGCAGTGGAAGAGCCGTACCAGCGCCTTTGACCTGCTGGAGCAGCCGGTCAAGGCCAGCGCCAGCAATCGGCGGCTGCTGCTCAATGGCGTGGCAGTCGCGCTGACCAACCCGAAGGCGATCCTGTTCTTCGCCGCCTTCCTGCCCCAGTTCATGCGCACCGGCCACGGCGCCGATGGCCAGCTCGGCCTCTTGGTAGTCACCTTTGCCCTGTGCTCGATACTGTCCCACGCTTTCTATGTCACCCTGGCCCAAGCCTTGAAACGCCAGCTGGCTGCGCCGAACCGTGCGCGCCTGATGAATCGCCTGTTCGGCGTGTCGTTCATGACGCTGGGGGCCTGCCTGTTCACCGTTCAGGCCAAGACCGCCTGAGCACAAAGTTTTCCGATAGGTATATTCCCATGGCACAAGCCACCGACCAGGCCTTTTACGACCGCGCCGATGCGCATGTGGAACTGGCTAACCAGCAGATCGAAAAGCTCGAGGACCTCGGCAAGGTCAGCGCTTCGATGACCTTCGCCGCCAGCCGCTTCAATGCCTGGATGGCGGCACGCAGTTTCAAGTCCGCGGCGGAGATGGCGGCAGCGCGCGAGGAATTGTTGAAGTACTTCAGCGAGCAGTACCGGATGATGCTTGAGGACAACCTCGAAGAGCATATCGAGCACTTCGACCGCTATGTGCTGGGCAAGGACGGCTGAGCCAGCACCCGCAGGCGTTGTGAAGGCGGCGCTAGCGCCTGGCCAGCAGGATGTCTTCGAAAAACGCTCCCACCGGTTCTGTGGGATGGCACAGCTGAATTTCCAGCACCCAGACCATCTCCCCCGGCACGATCGGCAGATCGGCGAGTTTCTGCTGGCCGAACAGGGCATGGGGGAAATCGGTGACACGGTGCCCGGCCAGGTTGCGCTCCAGCCGCCAACCCTTTGCCGCGGCGCTGCGCTCGGCGACGTCATACAGCTCGCGGCCGGTCAGTCCTGTGTGCCAGGCCTGGCGCGTTTCCTCGAACACCTCGTGCAAGGCCGTGACGCAGGCCAGATGCAGGGGATGCTTGCCAAACACAAAGGTGTCGCCATAGTCGCCTTCATAGCCGTCCCACACAGGGCCGAGGTCGACCACTGCGATATCACTGGCGCGCAGCCGGCGCTGCGGGTCAATCCCCTGGCGTGGTGTGCGTACGGTGTCGTCGCCAAAGCGGATGTAGGTCGGGTGCCAGGTGTGCGAGGCGCCCATGGCCTGCAAGGTCTGCTCGGCCATCGCCAGGGCCTGGGCGGTGGTCATGCCGATTTTCAATTGACTGGCAATCGCCGCCAGCGCTCTTACCGTCTGCTCGCGGGCGGCCAGCATGCCATCGAGCGAATAGCGCGGGCCTACCTGTTCCCAGTACGGATCCAGTGCGTTTGGCGCCGCCGCGGTGCCGCTGGGGACAAACGCCTCGGCGATGAACCGATGCGCCTGAACCCCCGCAGCCAGGCACTGTTCGCGGGCCTCGCGGATCATCGCCGCGTTACCGCAGGCATAGACCTGTGTGTCCCCCCAGGGATGTCCCTGGGCCAGCGCCACCTGGTGAACGCGCGCGCGCGCCGACAGTACCGGGTGCCACTGAAACCGAGGGTGCTCCAGGCCGGCCTGGTCGAGAAAGCCACGGTCATAGAAGTCGTCCGGCGTTGAACCGCCCCAGTACAGTGAAACCTCGGCCTTGCGCGCCAGAGCGGTCAGCAGCAAGGGCTTGATGCCGGCGTAACCGGTCCCGGTGGCGAACAGCACCATTGGCCGTTCATTTTCATGCTGCCAAGTGCAGGCACCTGTCGGGCCCTCGAGCTTCACCGTGTCGCCCCTGCGCAACGTGGGCAGCAGACGCTCGGAAAACAGGCCGCCACTGACCTTGCGGATATGGAACACCATGCGTCCTTGATCCTGCGCTGGCAGGTTGGCGATGGAGAAGCAGCGGCTGTCGCCGTTGTCGAGACACAACCTGACGTACTGGCCAGGCCGAACCTCCACAGGCTGTGCGGGCTGCAGCACCAGTTCACTGATGTCTTGGCTCAAGGCGCGCAGGCTCTGTACCTGCGCGGTGAACGCCAGGGTGGGGGTGTCCAGTGACCAGCCGGGAATCTCCAGGCACATGTCGCTGCAGGCATGGCTCTGACACAACAGCATCTCGTCGGGAGCCAGGGGATAGGAGGGCGCGGGTGTGTCCGCGCTGCGTGGCGTGTCGCGATAGCTACCCGAAACAACCTTGACCTTGCACGAGCCGCAGGCACCTCGGCGGCACGAGAACGGCACGGCAAGGCCGCTGGCAAGCATGGCGTCGAGCAGCAATTCTTGGTGGGCGTCGAACGTGCTGCCCGAGGGCGACAATTCAATGACATGACGATTGGGCATGGGCACCTCGGGGCAAGGAGAAGGCGTGATTGTTGCGGTAGACTTGGCCCAGGAAAACCTCCAGTTTTGGATAGTTCACATGGTCCAGCTCCGCAAATGGCGGCTGTTGCTCAACCTCGATGACGCTGCGCCACAGGCGTCCTACCGGAAAATCGTCGAAGGCCTGGTGGCCGCCATCACCGAAGGCCGTCTGCGGCCCGGCACGGCGTTGCCCGGCACGCGGGAAATGGCCCAACTGCTCGACGTTAACCGCAAGACGGTGATCCTTGCCTACGAGGAGGCAGTGACCAAGGGGTGGCTGGAAAGCGTGCCGCGTCGTGGCACCTTCGTCAGCCAGCAACTCGCGACAGCGGCAGTGCCGGTGCCCGGTGGCCCGCGCTCATTCGCCCCGGTGCTGCGCGACGCACCGGCTGGCGCCTATTTCGCGGCAAACGACCAGGCGACGGCATTGCAGCAGCGGCCCTGTGCGTTGTTCTTCGATAACGGTGCCTGTGACCATCGCCTGTTGCCCCAGGCCGTGCTGCATCGTTACTACCGCAATGCCCTGCGCTATAGCTTCGCCAGCAACACGGTGCGCCACGGCAGTGACGGCAGCGGTCATTATCTGCGTTGCGCGTTGGCGCAGATGTTGCGCCACGACCGCGGCCTGAATGTGCAGGCAGAGCATATCTGCCTTACCCAAGGCGTGCAGATGTCGCTGTACCTGGCCGCCAGTGCGCTGATCGAGCCCGGGGACGTGGTGCTGGTCGAGCGCCTGAGCTATCCGCCGGCATGGGAGATCTTCCGCCGGCTGGGCGCTCGGCTGGTGACCGTGGACCTGGACGAGCAGGGCTGCCGGGTCGAGCAGATCGACGCGTTGTGCCGGTTGCACCCGGTGCGCATGCTCTATATCACTCCCCACCACCAGTTCCCCACCACCGTCAGCCTACGTGCCGGTCGCCGGCGACGGTTGCTGGAGCTGGCGCGAGTGCATGACTTCTGCGTGATCGAGGAAGACTACGACCATGAGTTCCACTTTGCCGGCCGGCCGTACCTGCCGCTGGCCAGCGATCCGGCGCAACGCCATGTGATCTACATCGGCTCGCTTTCCAAGTCGCTGGGCAGTACCTTCCGGTGCAGCTACATCGTCGCGCCAGCACCGGTCATCGAAGTATTTGCGCGGACCGCGGCGCTGACCTTGGGCCAGGGCGACGCGGTGATGCAGCGCATGCTGGCAGACTTGATCAACGCCGGTGAGCTGAGAAAGCACCTGCGTCGGGTGAGCAAGGAGTACCTGCGCCGGCGCGAGACACTGGCGCGTTGTCTGCGCGAGGCGTTCGCCGAGCGGGTGGTGGTGCGCGAGCCGGAAGGGGGCCTGGCTCTGTGGGTGGTGTTCGATCCAGCTATTGATGTGCAGCGGCTGGTGGCCGAGGCACTGCGACTGGACCTGGTGGTGCGCAGTGGCCGGCAGTTTTCACCTGCCGGCGAGGCGGAGAATGCCCTGCGCCTGGGCTTCGCATCGTTGGACCAGGGCGAGATCTCCCTGGCTGTGCGGCGCTTGGCCCAAGCAGCAGCGGCAATCGCCGGGTAGGTGCTGTCAGCGCAGCGCACCCTGTTCCTGAGCAGGTACACCGTACGACACGTAATAGGCCAGGCCGACGAAAAACGCTCCACCCACGGCATTGCCGAGGAACACTGCTGCCAGGTTCTCCAGCAGTTGCCCCCAGCTCAGGTAGCCGGCGAAGATCGCCGCCGGTATCAGGAACATGTTGGCCACCACGTGTTGGAAGCCGATGGCGACGAAGGCCATGATCGGGAACCAGATGCCGAGGATCTTGCCGCTCATCTCGCGACTGGCGTAGGACAGCCACACTGCCAGGCATACCAGCCAGTTGCAGCCGATGCCGGAAACGAAAGCGTGCAGGAAGTCGGCGCTCACCTTGCTGGTGGCGCTGGCCAGGGTTTTGCCCAGGTAAGCACCCTCGGTCAGCCCTAGCAGATGGCCGAAGCAGTAGGCGACGAACAGCGCGCCCAGCAGGTTGGCGAGGGTCACCAGGGTCCAGTTGCGCGCCACTGCCCGCAGGCGGATACGTCCGGCGAACATTGCCAGAGGCAGGCTCATCATGTTGCCGGTGAGCAGCTCGCCACCTGCCAGGATCACCAGGATCAAGCCGATGGGAAACACCGCGGCGCCCAGCAGCGTGCCGAACGAGGCCCACTGCGCGGGAATCATGGTGCTGACGTGGATCGCCAGGAGAAAACCCAGGGAAATGAACGCACCGGCCAGAAAACCGAGGATCAAGATGGCGCGGGCGGGTAAGAGGGCTTTGCGGGTACCGGCTTCGATGACCAGCTCGGTGATCCGGGAGGGGGTATTCACAGACATTTCAACAACTCGAACGCAAGGACAACGGCAAGGCCGTGGGTCGGGGGTTGGCGGCAATGGGCAGGTGATGCGCTTGGCCTTATGGAGGACGACGTGGCTTTGAAGCGGGCGGCACGGTAGCTGAGGCAATTTGACGCGGTCAAATCGATAGCCTGGATCAGGTGATAGATCCCCTCTATGAGGGTGGGAAGGCCATCGGGCTGTGCTATACCACATGCGGCCCGGCGCGTATTAACGCACCGCATGGGGTAATGCGCCGACCTTTTCCAGCGAAGCGTGGGGATGAAACCTGTATGACTATTGACCAGATCGAACCGCAGGCGGTGGACAGCCCGATCACCCGCAGCGCGCTGTTCATGGTGGCGACGCTCGGTCCAGGCGAGCACTGCGCGGTCCGTGTCCGCGAAGTGTGCGGTGACCTGGCCGGGCTGGTGCGCTCGGTGGGCAAGCGCGTGCCCTCGGGCAACCTATCTTGCGTCATCGGCTTCGGCGCGGCGGTGTGGGAGCGCCTGTTCGGCACCCCGCAGCCGATTGGCCTGCACCCCTTCCGCGAGTTCGGCAGTGGAGCGCGCAAGGCGCTTGCCACGCCGGGCGACATTCTTCTGCATATTCGCGCCGAGCACATGGACCTGTGTTTCGAGTTGGCGGCGTTGCTGGTCAAGCGCCTGGGTGATGCGGTGGCGGTGGTCGATGAGGTGCAGGGTTTCCGCTATTTCGACATGCGCAGCATCATCGGCTTCGTCGATGGCACTGAGAATCCCGGTCCGCGGGACGTGGCACGCTTCACCCTGGTAGGCGATGAGGACCCGGCGTTCGCCGGCGGCAGCTATGTGCTGGTGCAGAAGTACCTGCATGACATGGCCGGCTGGGAGGCGCTGTCGACCCAGGAGCAGGAGCGCATCATCGGGCGCACCAAGCTGGCCGACATCGAGCTGGATGCCGCGAGCAAGCCCAGTTGCTCGCACAGTTCGCTGACCACCCTGGAAGAGGGCGGGCAAGAGATCAAGATCCTGCGCGACAACATGCCCTTCGGCCGCCCCGGTGCCGGGGAGTTCGGTACCTATTTCATCGGTTACGCCCGGTCGCCCGCGCCGATCGAGCAGATGCTCGAGAACATGTTCGTCGGCAAGCCGCCGGGCAACTACGATCGTCTCCTGGACTACAGTCGCGCCGTTACCGGCGGGTTGTACTTCGTGCCGCCGGTGGATTTCCTCGAACAGGCCGCTGAATGATATTTCACCCGCAGGCTTGAATCGAGGTGCAGTGCCGTGCAGTATTGCGCCGTATTAAATGGTACATGCCATGGTACGAATAGGTGGAATGAGCAATGGCCCGCAATGGCATAGACAAGGCTGCCGTTCAGCAGGCACGCCAGGCACTGATGGCCCGGGGTGAACACCCCAGTATCGATGCGGTACGTATCGAGCTGGGTAATACCGGCTCGAAGACCACTATCCATCGGTACCTCAAGGAACTGGACCGGCAGCCGCTGGAATTGCTGGGCAGCCAGGGGGCCTTGAGCGAACCGTTGGCGCGATTGGTCGAGCAGCTGGCTGCCCAGTTGCAGGAGGAAGGGCTGGCCCGGATCGCCGCCGCCGAGCAGGCGGCGCAAGCGCGTTGTGCGGCGATGCAGGCCGAGCTGCAACTGACCCAGCGCGACCTGGCTGGCACGCTGCGCCAGGTCGAGGCCCTGACCGCTGCGCTGCACGCCGAGACTCAACGCCTCACGACCGCCCAGGCCGGCCTGCAGGCCGAGCAGTTGCGCAGCGCCAGCCTCAGCCAGTCACAGGGTGAGTTGCAGGCGCGCCTGGCCGACAAGGACGGGCAACTGCGCGCCAGCCTCGAGCAGCGCCAACAGGATCAACGCCGCAACGAGACCCAGGTGCGCCAACTGCAAGGCCAGTTGCAGACCTTGCAGCAGGGCGCCCTGGCGCGTCAGGACGAGCTGACGCGCCTGCACCGCGACAATGAACGCCTGCTCGCCGAGCATCGCCAGGCCACGGCCCGGGGCACGCTGCTGGACGAGCAATTGCAGCAGCGTGACGCGCAAGTGCAGGGGCTGCGCGCCATCCTCGCCCAGGCCCAGGGCGCCAACGATGAGATGCGTAGACAGCTGGCAGCCCGAGCCGCGGACACTCCGACCCTGTAGAGCATCGCTGCGACAGATGCGCCGTTCGTTCAATCGCCGAGGTCAGGCACCAGGCAACACTGGCGGCTCCAACCATGACTGGAGCCATCCATGCGTATCCTCTATGCCCCGTGTTTCTTCTTCGGTTTCATTGCCACCGCGGTGTGGCTGATCGATCTTGGCGCCGATATCCTCTGGCTGCTGCCCCTGCTTGGCGTGGCGATCTTGCTGTCGTTCTCCTGCGAAGTGCTGTGCCCCTACAAATCGGCCTGGCGCGAGGCAACAGGCGAGGGCGGGCGCGATGCACTGCACGCATTGGTCAACGAAACCCTCAATATCGCCAGCATCGCCGCCATCCCGTTGTTCGCCGGCTGGCTGCCAGCCACAAGCCTGTGGCCCAGCCACTGGCCCGTGCTTGGGCAACTGTTGCTGGCGTTGCCCCTGGCCGACCTGGGCATCACCCTGGTGCATTACGCCAGCCATCGCAGCGCGCTGCTCTGGCGCCTGCACGCGGTGCATCACAGCGTGACCCGGCTGTACGGTTTCAATGGCTTGATGAAGCACCCGCTGCACCAGATGGCCGAGGGGCTGGGCGGCGTGCTGCCTTTGCTGCTGCTGGGTTTGCCGCAGGACGTGGCGGCGTTGCTGGCGTTCTGCATCGCGGTCCAGCTGCTGTTGCAGCACAGCAATGTCGACATGCGCATCGGCGTTCTGCGCCATCTTTTCGCCTGGGCCCCCGTGCATCGGCTGCACCACCTGAAGTACGGCACCCTGGGCGACGTCAACTTCGCGTTGTTCTTCCCCGTCTGGGATCGCTTGCTCGGCACTGCCCTGCACCTGCCGGCCTACGGGTTGGCCGATGACGACATGGGCATCGGCGACCGTCCGGACTATCCCAAAACGTACCTTGCGCAACTGCGTGAGCCGTTCTGCCAAGTGGCCACGGCGCATCCGCCGGCAGCCGTGCCGGACAGCCTGCGTCAGGCGCTAGAGCACGTCTGAGCGCAGGTGGCGCAGGGCTTCGCTGGCGCGGATGCCGAATTGCTGGCGCAGGCTGCGGCTCAGGTGCGCCGAGTCGGCGAAGCCGGCGGCCATGGCCGCCTCGGTCAGGCTGGCACCGGCCAGCGCTTCGCCCAGGGCCACGCGCAGGCGTTGCCACAGCACCATGCGCCGCACCGACAGGCCCAGGCGGCCACTGAACAGGCGCTCGAGCTGGCTGACCGACAGCGCCGCTGCCTGTGCCAACTCCGTGGCCGGCAGGCGCTGCTCGTCCACCGCGCGAATCCGTGCGAGGGCCCGCGCCAGGCGGAGATCCAACGGGCGACGCGGTGCCTGGCGCAATGCCTGGGCGAGGCTTGAGATATCGCGGGGGGCTTGCCGGCAGACGTCGAGCAAGGTCTCCAGGGAAAACGCCAGGGGCTCGGCGAACAGGGTGATGCAGGCGGTGCCGGGCGCGAGAATGGCGTGGGGCTGCAACGAGGCGATGGCCAGCATGTCGCCGCGGTGCTCTTCGCCATTGACCTGCAGGCAGGCTTGGCCCTCGAGGGCGAGCACTACCTGGTGGGCATAGTGGGCATGGACACCGGTGTGGCCCGCCGTGCCGAGCAGCAGGCCGTGATCATCGGCCAGCCAGAGCCGACCTCGCCAGGCGCCGTGCCGTGCTTCGCTCATTGCCGGTTCCCTATCCGTTTCGGCGCTCGATCACTCAGGCGAGTGGCTATCGTACAAAGGCCGATTATGCTTGAAGTGACTTGCCGCGATTCGAGGCCGATGCCTCGTCGTGCTTCGCGCAGCCTGCAATGCCGTTGGGCCTGGGTGCGTGCTTTGGCTACCTGATGGAGCACTCCGGTCTACCACAACCAGACGGAGGCGACCCATGGCGGTCCTTGACAGCGCATCCACGGGCAGTAGCGCGCCCCAACGTGGCATTTCCCGGGAGGAGCGCAAGGTCATCTTCGCCTCTTCGCTGGGCACCGTGTTCGAATGGTACGACTTCTACCTGTACGGCTCGCTGGCGGCAATCATCGCCAAGCACTTTTTTGCCGGGGTCAATGAGACCACCTCGTTCATCTTTGCCTTGCTGGCTTTCGCCGCCGGCTTTGCCGTGCGGCCGTTCGGCGCCATCGTGTTCGGCCGCCTGGGCGACATGATCGGGCGCAAGCACACCTTCCTGATCACCATCGTGATCATGGGCGTGTCCACCGCGGTGGTCGGGTTGCTGCCCAGCTATGCGACGATCGGCGTGGCCGCGCCGGTGATCCTCATCACCCTGCGGCTGTTGCAGGGGCTGGCATTGGGCGGGGAGTACGGCGGCGCTGCCACCTATGTGGCCGAGCATGCGCCCAAGGGCAAGCGCGGTTTCTTCACCGCGTGGATCCAGACCACTGCCACCCTCGGGCTGTTCCTGTCGCTGCTGGTGATCCTGGCCTGCCGCACGGCCATGGGCACCGAGGCGTTCGAGGACTGGGGCTGGCGGATACCGTTCCTGCTGTCGATCCTGCTGCTGGCGATTTCGGTGTACATCCGCCTGCAGCTCAACGAGTCGCCGGTGTTCATGAAGATGAAGGCCGAGGGCAAGGCGTCGAAGGCGCCGCTGACCGAATCGTTTGCCCGTTGGGACAACCTCAAGGTGGTGATCATGGCACTGCTCGGCGGCACCGCCGGCCAGGCGGTGGTGTGGTACACCGGGCAGTTCTACGCGCTGTTCTTCCTGCTGCAGACACTGAAGATCGACCCGCAGACCGCCAACCTGCTGATCGCCGGTTCGTTGCTGATCGGCACACCGTTCTTCATCGTCTTCGGCAGCCTGTCCGACCGCATCGGGCGCAAGAAGATCATCATGGCCGGCTGCATCATTGCCGCGTTGACCTACTTCCCGATCTTCAAGGCGCTGACCGAGTACGGCAACCCGGATGTGTTCGTTGCCCAGGAGCAGAACCCGGTCGTGGTGGTGGCTGACCCCGGGCAGTGTGCCTTCCAGTTCGACCCGGTGGGCAAGGCCCGCTTCACCAGTTCCTGCGACATCGCAAAGAGCCTGCTGGCCAAGCGGGCGATCCCGTATGAGAACGAAAAGGCCGAGCCGGGCAGCGTGGCGCAGATCCGTATCGGTGAGCGGGTGATCCCGAGTTTCGAGGGCACTGGCCTGGCCGCGGCTGAACTGAAGACTCAGGCCGACGCTTTCACCGCCACGCTGACCGGTGCCCTGAAAGGGGCCGGATATCCCGAGAAGGCCGACCCTGCGAAGATCCATTACCCGATGGTGTTGCTGCTGCTGACCATCCTGGTGATCTACGTGACCATGGTCTACGGGCCGATCGCCGCCTGGCTGGTGGAGCTGTTCCCGGCACGGATCCGCTACACCTCGATGTCGCTGCCGTACCACATCGGCAACGGCTGGTTCGGTGGCTTCCTGCCGACGGTGGCCTTCGCCATGGTGGCGGCCACCGGGGATATCTACTACGGGCTGTGGTATCCGATCATCATTGCGGTGATGACCGCGGTGTTGGGTATCTTCTTCCTGCCCGAGACCAAGGATCGGGATATCCATCACACCTGAGCGATGACAGTCTGCTGCTGCGGCGATGGCTCGCTCCACGCCGCAGCAGCGGCCCTGGTCAGTCGAAGTACCCGCGCAAGGTATACCGGTAGCCGACATCCACCTCCAAGGCCTGTGGCCGCGCATAGGTCTTTTTCATGACGAATTCGAACGCCGGTTCGTACACCCCGTCGCGGACTACTGCGCCCGCGAGCACTTCCACCGAATACCAGCCGTTGTCCAGCTCGATGATCGGCCGCCCCGGCTCCTGGTAGCGCGCCAGCAGATCACCCAGGGTCTTGTTGGTGAAGTGCTGCAGGATGCGCCAGGTGAAGAGCATCACGGCGCCGTGTTCGACTCTCAGCATATGGCCCGGACGACGGTGCTTGAGGCGGCTGCCGGGTTCGAGCAGTGCCGGGGTGCGTTCGTCGAGGGTGAACAGGATGCGGTAGGGCAGGTTGTCGACGCCGGCCAGCGGCAGGATCACGCCTTGTTGCACCGCCAGGTCGCCGCTGTCGCTGCTGGTGAACGCGCGCGCCAGGTCATCGGGCAGGTCTTGGTCTTCCTTGAACTGTTCGAGCAACTGGATATCGCCCAGCAGGAAATAGTCGACCAGGTCGTTGAACACTTCGCTGAATTCGTAGCGCATGGGGTGTCCTTGTTCTGGCTGCGCCGGGGAAGTCAGCAATGTAGCAGCCCCAGCGAGGGGCGCCAGCACCTCGATCGCGAGACTTCAGACTGGCTTCAGATTCGCCCTCGATACTGCCTCCACTGAAATGAGCGGGGGCCCGTCATGACCGAGCTGAATTGGAACACCCTGTTTCCCGTGGCCATTGGCAGCCATGCGCAACACCAGGCCCAACTACTGCTGCATGGGCCGGAAACGCCAGGTCGACTTGAACTTGAGCAATTCATTCATGCGCGATTCGCCTGCGTGCATCACGCCGATGTGCATCATTACATGCCCGAGCTGCTGGGGCTGCGTGATCGCCATGGCCGGCTGATCGCAGCCGCCGGCGTACGCCTGGCTGGCAGTACACCGTTGTTCCTGGAGCGCTACCTCGATGTGCCGCTGGAGAACGCCGTGGCGAACGTGGCAGCGGCGCCGATCACCCGCGAGCAGCTGGTGGAGGTGGGCAACCTGGCCGCGCTCAGTGCCGGCAGCGCACGGATCATGATCGTCGCGGTGACCTGGCTGCTGGCGGCCCGCGGCCTGCAGTGGGTCGCATTCACTGGGGCGGCGACCTTGCTCAACAGTTTCCGTCGACTCGGGCTGGAGCCCACGGTCGTGGCGCAAGCGGCTGCGCACCGGCTGGGCGAGGAGTCCGGCAGTTGGGGCAGTTACTACGCGCAGCAACCCCAGGTGTACGTCGGCAATATCGGACTAGGCCACACGGCTCTGGCCCGCGCCGGCGTGTTCGAACGGCTGGGCCTGCCGGTGCTGAATCAGGAGAGCGGTCATGCCGCATGATATCGAGGCATTTTTCGAAACACTGCAGGTCCATGCCCGCCACCGTGGCGAGCAACCGGCGCTGCTGGGCAGTGATGAACGGTTCAGCTACGCGCAGTTGCTGAGTGAAGTGCGCCTGCGAGCGGACTGGTTGCGCGAACAACCTGCCGGCACCTTCGCCGTGGCATTGGATAACGGTCCGCAAGCCGTGCTTTGGGACCTTGCCGCGTTGCTGGCCGAGCGTCCGATGCTGCTGCTGCCGGGCTTTTTCAGTGCGGCCCAGCGACGCCACTGCCTGACGCAGGGGGGCGTCTCACTGGTGCTGGCCGACAGCGCGCTTGCCGATGAGCTGCAAGCCTGTGGGTTCACCCGTGGCACGCAGTTCTGGCACCGTGATCCGCTTGTGTCCCCGCAACTGCCGCTCGGCACCGCCAAGATTACCTACACCTCCGGCAGTACCGGTGCGCCCAAGGGCGTTTGCCTGGGCGCCGCGTCGATGCTGCGCGTCGCCCGCGAGCTTGAGGCGGCCAGCCGGGAGGCGGCGCCGGGCAAGTACCTTGCCGTGCTGCCGCTGGCGGTGTTGCTGGAAAACCTGGGGGTGTACGCGGCGCTGCTGGCCGGCGCCGTGGTCATGCTCTATCCGCAGGCGCAGCTGGGTATCCGCGGCGCCAGCCAGGTGGACTTCGCGCGTCTGCTGGGGGTGATCGCCCTGAGCGGCGCCGAGAGCCTGATCCTGGTCCCGCAGCTGTTGCTGGGGCTGGTCACGGCCATCGAGCGGGGGGCGATGCGTGTCGGCCCGTTGCGTTTTGTCGCCGTGGGCGGTGCCCGGGTGGCGGCCAGCCTGCTGTCGCGTGCCGCAGCGGTCGGCCTGCCTGTGTACGAAGGCTACGGCTTGTCCGAGTGCGCCTCGGTGGTATGCCTGAACCGTCCCGGGGCGCGGCGCCTGGGCAGTGTCGGCCGGCCGTTGCCCCATGTCCAGGTGCGCATCGCCGAGGATGGCGAGGTGCTGGTGGCCGGCTCTAGCATGCTTGGTTACCTCGGCGAACCCGCGTTCGATGGCCAGTGGTGGCCGACCGGGGACCTCGGCCAGCTTGACCGCGACGGCTACCTGCACCTGGCTGGGCGCAAGAAACACCAGTTCATCACCAGCTTCGGGCGCAACGTCAACCCTGAATGGGTCGAGGCCGAGCTGACTCAGGGCGGGGTCATCGCCCAGGCCTTTGTGCATGGCGAGGGCCTGCCGGGCAACCTGGCACTGCTCTGGCCGCTGGACCCGCAGGCCAGCGATGAGCAGATCGAGCGTGCGGTTCGCCAGTGCAACGAAGGCCTGCCTGACTATGCCCGGGTCCATGCCTGGCGACGCTTGTTCGAGCCGTTGAATGCCGAGGCGGGGACTCTCACCGCCAATGGCCGGCCACGCCGCGAGGCGATCCTGCTGCATTACCAGTCCCTGTTGTCCATTCTCCAACAAGCATGAGGTTCGCCATGTCCTTTTTCGAAAACCTGCAAGCACAGACCGCCAGTGAGCGCGAAGCGCTGTTCAGTGTCCCGGTGATCCGCGATGCCCTGGGTGGCGTGGTCAGCCTGGAGGGTTATGTGGCCTTCCTGACCCAGGCCTACCACCATGTGCGTCATACCGTACCGTTGATGATGGCCTGTGGCGCCCGTCTGCCATCGCGTCTCGAGTGGTTACGTGGCGCCGTGTGCGAGTACATCGAGGAGGAATACGGCCACGAACGCTGGATCCTCAACGACATCGCCGCCTGTGGCGGTGACCCGGACAAGGTCCGCGATGGGCGTCCCGCGTTGCCGATCGAGTTGATGGTCGCCTTCCTCTACGACTTGATCGCTCGGGGTAACCCGGTGGGGCTGTTCGGCATGGTCAATGTGCTCGAGGGCACCAGCATCGCTCTGGCCACCCAGGCTGCCGGCAGGATACAGGGTAGCCTGGGGCTTGCGGACAAGGCTTTCAGCTACCTCAGTTCCCACGGCGCCCTGGACCAGGATCACATGGTGACTTACCGCGGCCTTATGGACCGCCTGGACGACAGTGGCGATCAGCAGGCGGTGATCCATGCGGCCAAGGTGGTATACCGCCTGTACACCGAAATGTTCCAGCACCTGCCACGTGCAGGCCAGAGTGAGGTGCGGCATGCGCTTGCCTGATTGCGTGGTGGTGTTGACCGGGGCCAGCGGCGGAATCGGCCTGGAGCTGGCCGAGCAGCTGTGTGCCGCCGGCGCCCGGGTGCTGGCCGTAAGCCGACACCTTGGCCCGCTGGCGCAGTTGATGAACCGTTATCCGCAGCAATTGCGCTGGCAAGCGGCTGACCTGCGCTGTGCCCAGAGCCGCGAGGACGTGCTGGCGGCGGCGCGGTCCATGGGTGGTGTCAACGTGCTGATCAACGCTGCGGGGATCAATCGCTTCGCCTTGCTCGACCAGCTTGACGAGGCGGCTCTCGACGAGCTGCTGGATATCAACCTCAAGGCCGCACTGCAGCTGACCCGTGCCTGCCTGCCGCTGTTACGCGATCAGCCTCGGGCCCTGGTGGTCAACGTGGGCTCTACCTACGGCTCGATCGGCTACCCCGGCTACGCCGCCTACTGCGCTAGCAAGTTCGCGCTGCGCGGCTTTTCCGAAGCACTGCGCCGCGAGCTGGCCGACACCCCGGTGAACGTGCTATATGCCGCGCCACGAGCAACGCGCACGGCAATGAACAGCAATGCCGCCACGGCGCTCAACCAGGCACTGAAGGTCGGCGTGGACCAGCCGCGGGATGTGGCCCGCGCGGTGCTCGATGCGGTCCAGTCCGAGCGCAGCGAGGTGTACCTCGGCTGGCCGGAAAAACTCTTCGTGCGTTTGAACGGCATGCTGCCGGGGTTGGTTGATCGTGCCCTGCGCAAGCAACTGCCGCTGATTCGTCGTTTTAGCGCCCATCCGGGCAAGGAGTCAGGCAAATGAAACGTCTGCTATTGGCCGGTGTGCTGGCCTTTTCGCCCCTTGTCTGGGCCCTCGACCAAGCCGGCAACCAGCGCCTGAGCGAGGTGCAGCAGCGCTGGGCGCAGATTCAGTACCAATTGCCCGAAGCGCAGCGCGCCAAAGCGTTCGAGGCGCTGGCCGTGGAAGCGGCAGGGTTTGTCCGTCAATACCCGGGGTCGGCGGAACCCTTGATCTGGGAGGGCATCGTCAACAGCAGTTGGGCTGGCGCCACAGGCGGGCTCGGCGCGCTGGGTAAAGTCAAGGCCGCCCGTGCCAGCCTGGAAAAGGCGTTGGCGCTGGACCCCAAGGCCCTGCAAGGGTCGGCCTACACCAGCCTGGGGGCTTTGTACGATCGGGTGCCGGGCTGGCCCTTGGGGTTCGGTGACCAGGACAAGGCCGACGCGATGCTGCGCCAGGCCCTGGCGATCAACCCCGACGGTATCGACAGCAACTACTTCTGGGCCGACCACTTGTACCGGCAGAACCGCTACGGTGAAGCCCGTGCTGCCTTGGACAAGGCCCTGCACGCCGCGCCGCGGCCAGGACGCGGGCTGGCCGACCAGGGCCGGCGCGGGGAAATCGATGCTTTACTCAAGGCCATCGAGGACAAACAGGACTGAGCATGCGCCTGCTACTGGTTGAGGATGACGCCGCTTTGGGCGAGGGAATCTGCGATGGCCTGCGGCTGGAGGGCTACACCCTCGACTGGTTGCAGGATGGCCAGAGTGCGTTGCATGCGCTAGGCGTCGAGAGCTTCGACGTGCTGGTGCTGGACCTGGGGTTGCCGCGTCTGGATGGCCTGGAACTGTTGCGTCGGCTGCGCGCCGCGGAAAACGCCATGCCGGTGCTTATCCTCACCGCGCGCGACGGGCTGGAGGATCGCATCGCAGGTCTGGATGCCGGTGCCGACGATTACCTGGTAAAACCCTTCGACCTCAACGAACTCAAGGCCCGCCTGCGCGCGCTGCTGCGGCGCAGCGCAGGCCGCGCCCGGGTGCTGATCGAGCATGCCGGCGTGAGCCTGGATCCGACGACCCAGCAGGTGCGCTACAACGGCCAGCCAGTCGTACTCACGCCCAAGGAGTATCTGCTGCTGCACGAGTTGCTTGCCCAGCCGGGCAAGGTTTTCACCCGTGAGCGCCTGACCCAGTTGCTCTATGGGTGGGACGAGGAGCCTGAGAGCAATACCCTTGAAGTCAATATCTACCAGTTGCGCAAGAAGCTATTCAACGGCCTGATCCGCACGGTGCGCGGTATCGGCTACCTGGTGGAGGGGCGCGCATGAGTTCGTTGCGCCAGCGCACGCTGTGGCGGGTCATGCTGTTGCTGCTGGTCGGCAGCGGTCTGCTGGCGCTGTACAACTACCACGACAGCCGCCATGAAATCACCGAGGTCTACGATGCCCATCTGGCGCAGAACGCTCGCCTGCTGCAGGGGGTGATGAGCCTGCCCGTGCACGAGCAGAACCGGCAGGCGCTGTACCAGGCGTTCGACGAGGCGCTGAGCAAGGCGGGGCGGCACCGGGTCGGCCATCCCTACGAAAGCAAGCTGGCCTTCCAAGTGTGGGACGACCAGGCCACCTTGCTGGTGCATACACCCAGCGCGCCCGCTTTCGCGGTGCCACCGAGCACGCCGGGGTTTTCCGACATGCTGGTTCAGGGGCAGCGTTGGCGTGGTTTCGTGCTGCCGGTACCGGAGAAGCACTGGCTGATCTGGGTGGGGGAGCGCAACGATGTTCGCTACGACCTGATCGACAGGATCGTGCGCCACACGCTGATGCCGTTTCTGCTCGGCAGCCTGGCATTGGCGCTGCTGGTCTGGGCGGCCATCGGCTGGGGACTGCAGCCGTTACAGAACATGGCCCGGGTGATCCGTGGCCGGCACGCCGAGTCCCTGGAACCTCTGCAGCTGGTGCCGTTGCCCAAGGAACTCGAGCCGATGCAGGCGGCGATCAACCGGTTGCTTGCGCAGATCGAGCAATTGCTGCGCCGAGAACATCGTTTCATTGCCGATGCCGCCCACGAGATGCGCACGCCGCTGGCGATTCTGCGCCTCCACGCGCAGAACGCCCAGGCGGCCACCGGTGAGGCTGAGCGCGACAAGGCGCTGGGTTATCTGATCGGAGGCGTCGACCGCCTGACCCGGGTGGTCAACCAACTGCTGACCCTGGCCCGCCTTGAACCTCGCCTGGCGCAGCGCAACTGGGCCGCAATCGATCTCGGTGTACTGGCCACCGAAACCCTGGCAGAGCTGACCCCGTGGATCCTCGAACGCGGTCAGGAGCCCTCTCTGGAGATCGCCGAAGGCGTTGATTATCGCGTGTTCAGCGATGCCGGTGCCCTGGCCATCGCCTTGCAGAACCTGGTGACCAACGCGGTGGATCATTCGCCCCCTGGGGGGCGGGTGCGTGTCGCCTTGCGCCGAGATGCACAGGTGTTGGTGGTGGAGGTCCAGGACGAAGGCCCCGGTATCGAGTCGGCGGACCTTGAGCGGGTATTCGAGCGCTTCTACAGCAAGGACACGCCCAATGGTGCCGGCCTGGGATTGTCGATCGTGAGCACCGTCATCAAACGCCTGGACGGTAGTGTGCAACTGCGCAACGCCTCGCCGCGCGGGCTGTGCGCCACCCTGCGGTTGCCGGCGGCCCAGAGCTGATCAATGGCGTTGTGCGATCTGGATCAGGTTGCCGCAGGTGTCGTCGAACACGGCCACGGTGACCGGGCCCACGGGGGTAGGTGACTGGGTGAAGTGCACGCCCGCCTTGCACAGCCTTTCATATTCAGCCTGGATATCGCGCACGCCGAACGAAGTGGCGGGAATCCCGTCCTGCTTGAGGGCGGCCTTGTAGGTCTTCGCCGCTGGATGGGCATCGGGCTCGAGCAGCAACTCGACGCCATTGGGGTCATTGGGGGAGGTGAGGGTGAGCCAGCGGTACTTGCCCATGGGGATGTCGTGCCTGGGCTCGAAGCCCAGGACATGGTGGTAGAAGGCATGGGCCTTGGCCTGGTCGTCGACGAGGATGCTGGTGACTACGATCTTCATGGGTATCCCTCTTGCGGGGCATCGTGCACCTGATACTGGGGGAGTATAGAAGAGGGGCCTGATTCATGGGGGCTGCTGCGTGAACGTTGGTGGCGGCCTGCCCCCAGTGCAGTCGATGCGGTGCGGGCACTTGCGGCCCTTGGTGCGTCGTCAGCATTTCACCAGATCGAACAAAGAACGCATCGCCCGTGTCGCCATGCGACGCATCACCGGCGCCTGCAGGCGTTGCGCGGGACCACCGGCACCCAGCGCGGCCACCACCTGGCCGCGCAGGCGCAAGGGCAGGGCGAAGCAGTGCAGGTCCGGGCGCGAGGCGGCAAGGTCAAGGGCGAAGCCTTGGTTGGCGACCTGGTGCAGTTCCTGGGCAAGGGTTTCCGGAACCGCTCGAGTGCGGAACAACTGCCTGGCCAACTGACGATCATGGGCCAGCAGCACTTTGCCGATCGCTGAAGTGGCCAGGCCATCGCGACGGCTGTCCAGCGGCTGTTGCAGGGACAGGCCGCGGCTATCCAGCGCCGCCAGCGTTAGATAGGCTCGGGTGCCCCCGGGAACGGCGAGGAAGCAGTTTTCGCCACACAGTTCGGCGAAAGCACGCAATGCTGGCGTGAAGGCCTGGCGCAGGCGCTGCTCGGTCTCGTTCAGCGGCTGAGCCAGCTGTCGCAGGCGCAGGCCGAGGGCGTAGAAGCGCTGCTCGCGGGTGACATAGCCAAGCGAGATCAGCGTGTCGAGCAGGCCATGGATGGTGCTCTTGCCCAGGCCACTGCGCACTGCGAGGTCGTTCAGGCGTGCCCGACCGCCTTCGGCGCGAAGGAGTTCGAGCAAGCGCATGGCGCGCTCCAGGGACTGTATCTGGCGAGGGTTGGTGGTCATGGGCGATCCCGTTGTGCGATGGCTGCACATTGTGCCTGCAATCGTCGCAGCGTGCAGGCGCAGCGCAGTGCAAGGTTCGACAATGTCGAACTGCGGCGCTTTTGTGGGACCAATACAGCCTCTGGCTGATTCCGCGCCGTAGACTCGCCGGCAAATCGAACCAGCCAGAGGAATCAGTACATGGATCTGCAACTGCAAGGTGCCCGAGTCGTGGTCAGCGGCGGGACGCGCGGGATCGGCCGGGCAATCGTCGAATGCTTCCTTGGCGAAGGCGCCCAGGTGGCCTTCTGCGCCCGGGACGAGGCCGGAGTAAGCCAGGCCGAGGCGCAGTTGAACGGGCACGCCTGGGGCAGGGCGGTAGACATTACCGACGCCGACGAAGTCGAGGGGTGGATCGCCGCCGCCGCCGAACGCATGGGCGGGGTTGACATCGTCGTGCCCAACGTCAGTGCCCTGGCCCATGGCAGCGAGGCGGCCGTATGGCGGCAGGCCTTCGAGACCGACCTGCTGGGCAGCGTGCGGCTGGTCACGGCGGCGCTGCCCTGGCTCAGGGAGTCCGCGCAAGCGGCGGTGGTGCTGATTTCCAGCGTGTCCGGGCGCGAACTGAGCAATTTCGACGAACCCTACGGGGTGCTCAAGGCTGCCCTGACCCACTATGGCAAGACGCTCTCGGCGCGTCATGCGGCAGAGGGCATCCGGGTCAATTGCGTGTCCCCCGGCAATGTCTACTTCGCCGACGGTGTCTGGGGGCGTATCGAGCAGGAGCAGCCCCAGGTGTTCGCCCGCAGCCTGACGGCCAACCCACTGGGGCGCATGGCTCGACCCGACGAGGTGGCGCGAGCCACAGTGTTCCTGGCCAGTCCCGCAGCCAGCTTCATCACTGGCACCAACCTGCTGGTCGACGGTGGCCTGACCCGCGGTGTGCAGTTCTGATGACAGCCAGAGCCTGTAGCGAGGTGAACCGCGGTCCTGACCTGACAGACGGCACAAATGCCTAATGCGAAAGTGATATCAGATCGCTTGCAGGCCTTGGCCGCCGATCTATGCTCAGGACATCCGTGGAATCAGGAGGCCCGGCTCATGTTCGAATATCATCGCAAGTCCGATCTGGTCGAGATCCAGCGCTGCCGGCAGGCCCTGGCGGGCATGGAGGCGAAGCTGGCAGCGATCAGCCGCTCGATGGCGATGATCGAGTTCACGCCGGATGGCACGATCCTCGAGGCGAACGAACACTTCTGCAAGACCATGGGCTACAGCGCCGACGAGTTACGTGGCAAGCACCACCGGCTGTTTTGCGACCCGACCTATGCCAAGAGTGCCGAGTACCAGCAACTGTGGCGCGAGCTGGGTGAGGGCAAGGCTATCGGCGGTACGTTCGAGCGCCTGGACAAGGCGGGGCGCGAGGTGTGGCTGGAAGCCAGCTACATGCCGGTGATCGACGAGCGCCAGCAGGTGACCAGCGTGATCAAGGTGGCCTCCGACATTACCCGCCACGTGATCGAGGAGCACGAGAGCGAAAGCCTGCTCAAGGCTATCGGCCGTTCGATGGCGGTGATCGAGTTCACCCCGGCTGGGCGAGTGATCAAGGCCAACCAGAACTTCCTCGACACCATGGGCTATCGCCTGGAGGAAGTGGTCGGGCGCCACCATGGGCTGTTCTGCCTGCCCCATGAACGCGAATCATCCCAGTACCGCGATTTCTGGGCGTCGCTCAACCGTGGCGAGTACCATTCACATCGCTTCGAGCGGGTCAACAAACAGGGCCAGACGGTTTACCTCGAGGCTTCCTACAACCCGATCTTCGACAACAAGGGCCGGCTGTACAAGGTGGTGAAGTTCGCCAGCGACATCACCCATCAGATCAGCACCCAGCAAACCGCCGCCGACGCCGCCCATGCCAGCTCGGTGCAGACCGATGCCTGCGCGCGCAAGGGTACCCAGGTGGTGCAGCAGGCAGTCGAGGTGATCGAGCAGATCTCATGCGAGCTCAATGATGCCGCCCGTACCATCGATGCCGTGAGCAAGCAGTCCGAAGTGATCGGGCAGATCGTCCTGACCATCCGGGGCATCGCTGACCAGACCAACCTTTTGGCGCTCAATGCCGCCATCGAGGCGGCCCGGGCCGGGGAGCATGGCCGTGGCTTCGCCGTGGTCGCCGACGAGGTGCGCAACCTGGCTGCGCGCACCAGCAAGGCGACCCTGGAGATCGTCGAGGTGGTGCGACAGAATCATGACCTGTCGTTGACCGCGGTGGCCAGCATGCAGTCAAGCCTGACCCGCACCGGCCTGGGTGTGGAACTGGCCAATGAAGCCGGTACGGTGATCATGGAGATCCAAGAGGGCTCAAGGCACGTGGTGGACGCCATCAGCCAGATCAGTTCGACCCTTCAATTGCACTGAGGCTCTGACGCAGTTCGAGCTCCAGGGTATGCAGGCTTGCCCGTAACTGGGCGAGCCCCTTCTCCACCGGCTGCCCTTGGGCGATGGCCTGTTCCAAGGCCTCGCAGTCCTGCCTTACGCCCTTGACCTTGAGCATTCGGGCGCCGCCCTTGACCCGGTGGACGACCGGGGCGAGGGCGGCGCCCGACGGGTTGTCACCGAGCGCGTGCAGCGCCTGCAGATCTTCGGCACTGCTTTGCGCCAACTGCTCCAGCAGGCGCTTGACCAGCCGATCATCGTCCTGGGTGAGGTGGCGCAGTTGCGCCAGATCGAAGCCGCTGGCGCGGGGTGCCTCGGTGGCCAGCGGCAGGCAAGCCTTGAGCGCCTGCAGGCCGATCGGTTTGAACAGGCACTCATCCATGCCGTTGTCCAGGCAGCGCTGGCGCTCCTCGGCCTGGGCATTGGCCGTCACGCCAATGATTCGAACCGCGGGCAGGTTTGCCTCGCGCTCCCGAGCGCGTATCTGCCGGGTCAGCTCATGGCCGTCCATGACCGGCATGCTGCAGTCGGTGATGACCACGTCGAAACGGCCGTCCTGCCAGAGTGACAGCGCGGCCTTGCCCTGCTCGGCGAGGGTCACCTGATGCCCGAGTGAACGCAGTTGCTTGTCGAGCAATAGCAGGTTGGCGGGGTAGTCATCGACGATCAGGACCTGCAGGGGGCCTGCGCCGGGTTCGATCAAGGCGTTGCCGGTTGTTTCTGTGCCAGGAGGCGCGGCGCCGGGCAGTGTCAGGTGCACTGCAACCTGGGTCCCCAGCCCCTCGATGCTGTTCATGTTCAGTTCGCCTCCCATCAGCTCGCACAACTCGCGGCTGATCACCAGGCCGAGGCCGGCGCCCTGGCGCGCCTGCCGCCCATCGACCTGGGAAAAGGAGGTGAACAGGCGGGCCTGGTCAATGCTGCTGATACCCACGCCACTGTCCTTGATCTGCAGCGTGATCTCGAACATGCCGCCGTCGACCGGAGCGATGGTCAGCGACACTTCGATATGGCCCTGATCGGTGAACTTGATGGCGTTGCTCACCAGGTTCGACAGAACTTGCTTGAAGCGCAGCGGGTCGACGAGCAACCAGGTGGGCGAGTCGGGCAGCAGCGCGGTCATTACCAGCCCTTTCAGGTTGGCGCTGCCTTCGAACACCCGCAGGGTCGAATGGATCAGCGCGACCAGGTCGCAGGCCACGGGTTGCAGCGTCATATGGCCGGACTCGATACGCGAGATATCGAGCACATCGCCGATCAGGTCGAGCAGGCCAAGTGCCGAACCGTGAGCCGCCTCCAGCGCCTGGCGGTCGCTATGACCGTGCTGGCTGTCTTCAAGCGCCATCTCGAGCAGGCCGATCACCGCGTTCATCGGAGTGCGGATCTCGTGGCTCATGACCGCCAGGAAGGTACTTTTCGCCCGGCTCGCCTGTTCGGCATCGTCCTTGGCCTGACGCAGCTGTTCGAGCAGGCCGCGGCTGAGCGCCAGTTGTTCCTGCAAAGCGCGCTGGGCTTCGCTGCGCTGGTGGATCAGCTTGCGCAGGTAGGTATTCCAGAACACCACGCCAGCCAGCAACAGGGCGGCCAGAACCAGTACCTGCAGGGCCAGGGTGCGATAGTTGCGCCAGGGGATGTCGCTGACGGCTGCGTTGGTTCGCCATTGACTGACCAGTTGTTCCAGTTCGTCAGGTGGAATGCTCAGCAAAGCCTTGTCGAGGATCGCCTGCAACTGCGGCTGCGCAGGACCCACGGCGAAAGTTGCCAGGGCCGGCTCATCACCGTACAGGCCGGCAATGCGCAGGCGGTCCTTGAACACCTGGTTGATGAAATAGCTGGCGTTGATGTGCGAGCCAAGGGCGACGTCGGCATTACCATTGGCCACGGCCTCCATCAGTTGCAGGGGGTTTTCCACTTCTACGATCCGCAGTTCGCCGTACTCGCGTTCCAGGCCTTCGCGCAACGGTGAACCGCGCAGCAGCGCCACTCGCAGTCCTTTCAGTGGTTGCTGCGGTTCCAGGGGCGGGGCATCCCGCCGTGTGACCACTACCCGCGGGCTGATCATGTAGGGTCGGGTGTAGCGCAGGCGTTGCGCGCGGTGCTCGCCGTAGCCGATGGCACCGATCATGTTCGCCTTGCCTTGGGCGACCTGCTCGACCATCTCCTCGAAAGACTCCGATTCGACCACCTTGAAGCGCAACCCCGTGCGCAGGCCGATACGCTCCAGGAGGTTCAAGGCGATACCCCGTGGTTGCTGCTGGGCGTCGGTGAAGCTCAGGGGCGCCAGCGTGGTGTTGATCATCACGCTGACCTGCCGGTGTTGCGCGATCCAGTCTCGCTCCTCTTGGGTCAAGGCATCGAGGCGGCGGTCGAGCAGCAGGCTGGTGCTGCCTCCGGCCCAGCGGCGCAGGATGTTGAGCCGTTCGCTGTCGGCGATGCGCCCGAGGGCGAGGTCGACCAGTTGCAACAGGCGCAGGTTGTCCTGGTTCAGTGCAAAGGCAAAGCTGCTGGCCGGGGCCTTGACGAAGTGATCGACCTTGACCGTTTGTTGGAAACCCTTGGCGATTGCATAGTCGGTACTGATGGCATCACCCAGGTAAGCGTCGGCCTGTCCCAGGGCCACGGCGGCGACCCCGGCGAGGGTCGAGCGATACAGCTCCAGCCGGGCGCGGGGATAGAGGCGACGCACCGCCTGAATGGGCAGGTAGTGATCCACCATGGCAAGGCGCAGCTCGGCCAGGTCGTCACCGTCGCGCAGGGCCTGGTTCTTGCGCGTTACGATGACCGGTAGGTCGTCGGCATAGGGCAGGCTGAGGGCCAGGTGCGCATCATTGGCTTCGAAAGCATTGGAGCTGCCTAGCAGGTCGATCTCGCCAGCGCGCAGCGCCGCCAGCGCCTGCTCGCGGCTTGGATAACGGCGCACCTGGACCGGCACGCCCAACTGCTCGCCGATCAGGCCGGCATAGTCCGCGCTCAGGCCTTCGTAGTCGGACTGACTGTTGTTGATGTCGAAGGGGGGGTAGTCCGGGCGCGAGCTGCCCAGCACTAGGCGTCCACGCTCTGCAAGCCACTGACGGTCGGAGGCGGCGAGCGTCAAGGGAGGCGCCGCGCTGAGGGCGCGGGCCAGAAGATGTCGGGATTCGCTGTGCGCTTCGCTGTGCGCGGGAAGTGCCGGCAGCATGGCCAGCAGCAGGCACAGCAGGGCGCCCTTGTTCATGACTCAGGCCACGTTGTTGCGTTTGGCCAGGTCGACCATTTCCACCAGCGACTCGACCTTGAGCTTTTCCATGATCCGGCCGCGGTAGGTGCTGATGGTCTTGGCGCTGAGGTTCATCTGTTCACCGATCAGTTTGTTGCTCTGGCCGGCGCTGAGCCGACGCAACACTTCCATTTCGCGGTTGGACAGCAGTCCCAGGCGCGACGTCTCGCTTTCCAGGGTATTGCTGTTGACTGCCATCTGCGGAAAGGTCGAGTAGCCCTTGACCAAGGCCTTGAGGGCAAAGACCAGGGCATCGAGGTCTTCGTCCTTGTTGACGAAGGCCGAGATGCCGGCGTCCATGCAGCGGCGCACGTAGAGATCGGCGGGCTGGCCGGTGAGTGCCATGATCCGCGGCGGAGGGGCGATCAACTTGAGACGCTTGATCACCTCCATGCCGTCGAGGTCCGGTAGGCCGATGTCGAGGATGACCACGTCTGCCTTGGTTTGCTCGGCCAGGCGTGCGGCCTCTTTGCCTTTGCCGGTTTCGCCCACGACGGTGAAGCGTTCGCGTTCAAGCAGTATGCGTACGGCGAGCCGCACGATGTGGTGGTCATCGACCAACAGCACGGATGTCATTCAGGTAGCTCCTGTCAAAGTGCATCCCGCTTCCAGCCTTGTCTTCAAGGTTCCGGGCCGCGGACTTGCTGGGCAGCGCGCACCTTACGGATATTCAGCACCCTTGGTAATAGGCGAGTATAGGGGTGTTGAAAAACCCGCGCCAAGATGTGGAAAATTCCTACAAACAAGGTTCGAGCACAGGGGCTTCAGGCGCAGGGTGCGTGGGGCTTGAGTACACGGAGTGCGGAGGCGGGATTGTTGCCCAGTACCTTGCCCACGCGGGTTGGGCGCGTCACCAGTTGGCCGCCGCAATTTGGGCAGCGATCATGGAAGTGCTGCGCGTTGCAGGCACGGCAGAAGGTGCACTCGAACGAGCAGATCAGCGCATCCGGGCTTTCAGGTGGCAGGTCGGTGTCGCAGCATTCGCAGTTGGGGCGCAGGTCGAGCATGTTCAGGGCTTCCATCCAGTTGGAAAGCCCAGTGTGCGCCGCCGCTGCCCGCTCGGCAATCGCTTCACGGGCCGGGCCGATAGAGGTGGGCGTGGCCGGCGCGATACAGGGCGGATTCGGCGAAGGGGGCGTCGCCCAGGACATGCCCGACGAGGATCAGCGCGGTGCGTCGGAAGCCCTTGGCGGCCACGCGTTCGGTGATGTCCGCCAGGGTGCCCTTGACCCAGTCCTGATCTGGCCAGGTGGCGCGATGGACCACGGCGATGGGACAGTCGGTACCGTAATGCGGCAGCAACTGTTCGACGATCCGCTCCAGATGACGTACGCCCAGGTGAATGGCCAGGGTGCTGCCATGGCGGGCCAGATCGGCCAGCTGTTCACCGGCCGGCATCGGCGAGCTGTCGCCGTAGCGGGTGAGGATCACCGTCTGCGCTACGCCTGGCAATGTCAGCTCACAGCCCAGCAGCGCGGCGCTTGCGGCGGTGGCGGTGACGCCGGGGACGATCTGGTAGTCGATGCCCAGCTCACGCAGGTGGCGGATCTGTTCGCCGATGGCTCCATACAGGCTGGGGTCGCCGCTATGCACGCGGGCTACATCCTCCCCGTTGGCATGTGCCTGGCGCATGGCCTCGATGATCTGCTCCAGGTGTAGCTCGGCGCTGTTGAGCACGGTGTGCGCCTGGTGCCCCTCGAGCACCGCAGCAGGTACCAGGGAGCCCGCGTAGATGAGCACGGGGCATTGGCGGATCAGGCGTTGGCCCTTGACCGTGATCAGCTCGGGATCGCCGGGGCCGGCGCCGATGAAATAGACCGTCATGGGGGTTCCTTGCAGGTAAAAGGAGCGGATTATCCGCCGATGGCCAGGGCCAGGGTAGCGCCTCGTAACCCCTGCCTTGGTACGCGCAGGCGCGGCTCGGTGCCGCTGCGCCCGGCCAGGGCCAGAGCTGCGCTTTCGGCCACGCCCCAGCAGCCGGTCTGGGCGTACGCTATTGTCGAGCGCTGGCTGAGCAGCGGTTCGAAGGTTGCCAGGTGGCTGCTGTCGAAGCAGATGAACGGCAGGCCGAGCCGTTCGGCCAGCGCCAGCAGGCCGGGTTCGCGCGCCTTGGGTTCGATGCTGGCAATGGCCTTGAGGGCCGACAGAGGCAGGGCGTGGCTGGTCAGCGTCTGGCGCAGCAGCACGGCGAGTGTTTCGACCGGGCAGCCACGGCGGCAGCCAAAGCCGGCATATAACGCCGGCGGGCGAGCGAGGTCGCGCATCAGGCCTGACTGGAGCGGCGGAACAACCAGGCGCTGAGCAGGCCCAGGGCCAGCCAGAACGCGGCGTTGGTCAGCCAGGATGCGATCTTGAACTGGGTTTCCAGCGCTTCGGGGGCCAAGCTTTCATGAACCGCTGGTTGCGGCGCGCCGATCAGGTGAGGGACTACCAGCAGGGCGACACCCAGCACCTTGAACAGCCAATGGTGGGCGAAGACCAGCAGCGCCAGGCCCGCGGCGGTGGCGGCGGCGGTGCCGATCCACCAAGTCTGGCGCTGGCCGAGGTCGGCGGCGGCTGTCCCCGGAAGTTCCGGTGGCAGACCCAGGGTCGGCGCCAGGCAGAACACGGCGAAGCCCGCCAGGCCCCACAGCGCACCGGTGGCCACTCGGCCTGGGGTGCGCAGGCTGTACAGGGCGGCGAGAATCAGAGCGAAGCCGACGGCTACCACCAGGTTGCCACCGGTAGTGGACAGGACCCGCTGCCAGCCATCTTCGGGCGCCCAGGCCTCGGCGCTGTGCTCATGAGGTGCTGCCGCCTCGCCGTGCTCATGGTGTTCGACGGCGGGGGCGGCGGTTTCATAGGTTTCCGCCTGGAGAATCAGCGGGGCGACCCAGAAGCTTTGCAGCAGGGTCAGCAGCAGGGCGGCGAGCAGGCCGCTGAAACCCGCGGTACGGGCGATGCGCGTGATCATGCGGGCGTACTCAGTGGCAAGGGAAGGCAGCGCTGTGGCGGGTGTCGTGGGCGGCGTTGTGCACCGCCTCGATGTGCGAGAAACCGGCGAAGTACACCAGGCACAGGCCCAGCAGGGTGGCGCCGACCGCGACGATCAGGCGCTGGCTGAGGCTGATGGGGGTGGCGATACTGGATTTGGCGTGGGTGATGGGCATGACGCGTCCTCTGCTGCTTTTGTTGTGGCAACGGGCAGGCGCGACGCCCCCGGGCACGGTTGGCCCAGGTGATACGACAGCGCCCGCCCACCGCGGGGTGTTCTGCAAGCATGTCAGGCCGGTCTCCGGGCTGGCGAGGTGGAGTGGGGCTCCATTGGTCAAGCATCACCTTCCCATGCCATGCGGGGGCACAGTGGTCTGGATGCTTCTCTCGCTTACCGTTGCGGGGGCAGCACCGGCCTTGTCGTCCCTCTTCAAAGGGCGCGCGACGCACCGGTTTCCCGTTTCACCCCCGTTGGGGGCACCTGAACGCAATGCGTTAGCAAATCACGGGGCCGGGCCTGCGTCAATCGCTGTGGCGGTTGACCGTCAGGCAGGCACTGCGTAGCCTTGCCGGTTCGAGGTTCCCGGGCGTTGGCCCGGGCTAAGACGGGAACGCGGTACAAGCCGCGGCTGCCCCCGCAACTGTAGGCACTGATGAAGGATCGGCATAGCCACTGCGCACGCGCGGGAAGGCGCCATCCCACTGGCTGAGAAGGCCGGCGGTGCAAGCCAGGAGACCTGCCTCGCAACGTTTTCGACTTTCAACCGGGCGGGGTGATCCGGTGGCGAACCAGCCAGGGCGACTCGACCCGGGGCTGTCGTCCTGCATGCCCGCGCCACTGCTGCCAAGGGCATTGCGACATGAAAACACTGGCCAAGCTTCCCGTCACCATCGTCACCGGCTTCCTCGGCTCGGGCAAGACCACCTTGCTGCGCCATATGCTCGACAACGCCCAGGGCCGTCGGATCGCGGTGATCGTCAACGAGTTCGGCGAACTGGGTATCGATGGCGAGATCCTGAAGCAGTGCGGCATCGGTTGCTCAGAGGAAGAAGCCAACGGCCGTGTCTACGAGCTGGCCAACGGCTGCCTGTGCTGCACCGTGCAGGAAGAGTTCTTCCCGGTGATGCGCGAGCTGGTAGCGCGCCGCGGCGACCTCGACCATATCCTTATCGAAACCAGCGGCCTGGCCCTGCCCAAACCCTTGGTGCAGGCCTTCCAGTGGCCAGAGATACGCAACGCCTGCACGGTCGATGCGGTGATCACTGTGGTCGACAGCCCGGCCGTGGCGGCCGGTACTTTCGCCGCCTATCCAGACCAGGTCGACGCCCAACGAAAGCTCGACCCTAACCTGGACCACGAATCGCCGCTGCATGAGCTGTTCGCCGATCAGCTGGCCAGCGCCGACCTGGTGGTGTTGAACAAGGCCGACCTGATCGATGCCGACGGCCTGGCCAAGGTCCGTGCCGAAGTGGCCGAGGAACTGCCGCCGGCGGTCAAGGTGATCGAGGCAAGCAGTGGTCGCCTGCCGCTGGAAGTGTTGCTGGGCGTGGGCGCCGAGTCCGAGGTACATATCGACGGCCGTCGTACCCACCACGACAGCCACCACGACGGCGATGATCACGACGACCATGACCACGACGCCTTCGACTCTATCTCCATCGACTTGCCCGAGGCTGACGAAAGCCTGTTGCTCGACGCCTTGACACAACTGGTCACCGAGTTCGGCATCTTGCGCGCCAAGGGCTTCGCCGCCATTCCCGGCAAGCCGATGCGTCTGCTGATCCAGGGCGTGGGCACCCGTTTCGACAAGCATTTCGACCGCGCCTGGCGCAGCGAGGAACCACGTATCACCCGCCTGGTGCTGATCGGCCAGGACCTGGATGCTGCACGCCTGCAAGCGCGTCTGCGCCAGGCCCTGGGCGCCTGACCCATGCACCTGCTGCGGACCCAGCCGGGCGGTTTTGTGCCGGACGACAGCATCGCCGACCTCGGCCAGACGCCTGCCGAACTGGTGATCCTCTGCAGCGGTGATTCGCACCTGGCGCTGCTCGCCGAAACCGCCGAGCAGTTGCCGGCGGATTTCCCCAGCGTGCGCCTGGCTAACCCGATGCAGGTGCAGAACCACGCCTCGGTCGACCTGTATGTCGACCAGGTGCTGCGCCATGCCAAGGTGATCCTTGTGTCGCTGCATGGCGGCGTCGGTTACTGGCGCTACGGTGTCGAACAACTGGTGGCGTTGGCGGCGCAGGGCGTGCAATTGATTCTGGTCCCCGGCGACGACCGGCCCGACCCGGAGCTTACCGGGCTGGGCACGGTACGCGGCGAACAGGCCGAGCGCCTCTGGCACTACTTGCGCCAGGGCGGCAAGGCCAATGCACTGAACCTGTTCAACTGCCTGGCCAGCCAGTGGCTGGGGCGCGCCTACCCCTGGGACGAACCGCAGCCTTTGCCGCGCACGGTGGTCTACCACCCGGCCAAGTCCAGCGCACGGCTCGAGGACTGGTACACCGAATGGCACCCGGAGTACCCGGTGGCGCCGCTGCTGTTCTACCGCTCTCACCTGCAGGCGGCCAACACCGCGTTCATCGATGTGTTCTGCCTGCGCCTGCAGGCTTGCGGCCTGAATCCGTTACCGATCGCCGTGGCCAGCCTCAAGGAACGCGCTTGCCTGGACCAGGTCGAGGCCTGGCTTGACGAAGTGCAGGCCGAGGTGGTGATCAACACCACCGGCTTCGCTCTGTCCAGCCCCGAACAGCCCAATCTGCGCCCGCTGCGTCGCGACGTGCCGGTGTTGCAGGCGATCTGCGCCCAGGACAACCAGCCCGGCTGGGAGCAGAGCGAGCAGGGCCTCGGCGCCCGCGACCTGGCGATGCACATCGCCTTGCCCGAGCTGGACGGGCGCATCATCACCCGGCCGGTGAGTTTCAAGGACCTGGCCTGGCGCAGCGAGCGCAGCCAGTCCGACGTGGTCTGCTACCGCGCCCACCCCGAACGCATGGATTTCGTCGCCGAACTGGCGCGGCGCTGGGTGACCCTGGCGCGCCTGGACAACCAGGAGAAGCGCGTGGCCCTGGTGCTGGCCAACTATCCGACCCGCGACGGGCGCATCGGCAACGGAGTCGGCCTCGACACCCCAGGCGCGGCATTGAATATCCTCAAGGCCCTGCAGGCGCAGGGTTATCCGGTAGCCGGCCTGCCCGACAGCGGCACCGAGTTGATCCACCAGTTGCTTGGCGGTGTGACCAACGACCTCGATCATCTTGACCAGCGCCCTTGCGCCCAGAGCCTGGCCCTGGCCGACTACCACAGCGCCTTCGCCGCGTTGCCCGAGGCCAACCAGCGCGCGGTGCTGGAGCGCTGGGGGCCGCCTGAGCAGGATCCGATGTTCCGCAGCGGGCGCATGATGGTCGCTGGCCTGCGCTACGGCCTGACCTTCGTCGGCATCCAGCCGGCGCGGGGCTACCAGGTGGACCACAGCGCCGTATACCACGACCCGGACCTGGTGCCGCCGCACGGCTACCTGGCGTTTCACTTCTGGTTGCGCAACGGCTACGCCGCCGATGCGTTGATCCATGTCGGCAAGCACGGCAACCTGGAATGGCTGCCGGGCAAGGGCGTGGGGCTGTCCGCCGAATGTTGGCCGGATGCGTTGCTCGGGCCGTTGCCCAACATCTATCCATTTATCGTCAATGACCCAGGCGAGGGTGCCCAGGCCAAGCGACGTACCCAGGCGGTGATCATCGACCACCTGATGCCGCCATTGACCCGCGCCGAGACCTACGGCCCGCTGCGCCACCTGGAACAGCTGGCCGACGAGTACTACGAAGCGCAGTTGCTCGATCCACGTCGCGCCAACGAGTTGCAGCGCGACATCCTCGCACTGGTCAAGGCCAACCACATCGACCGCGAACTGCAGCTTGAAGGGCAGCTGGAGGATGCTGCGGTGTGGTTGCCGCGCTTGGATACCTACCTGTGCGACCTCAAGGAGTCGCAGATCCGCGATGGCCTGCATGTATTCGGCCAGTCGCCCCAGGGGCGCCTGCGCAGCGACACGCTGCTGGCCCTGGTGCGGGTGGCTCGGGGAGATGGCAAGGGCGGCAATGCCAGCCTGATTCGCGTGCTGGCCAAGGCCTTGGCGTTGGGCTTCGATCCGTTGGACTGCGACCTGGGGCAGGCCTGGGACGGGCCGAGCCCGGGCCTGCTGCTGCAACTTGACAACAGCGCATGGCGCACCTGTGGTGATACCCGTGAGCGTCTGGAGTGCCTCGCGCTGACATTGATCGAGCAGGCATTGCAAGGGGCTGTGGCGTTGCCGGATGAAGACGGCTGGGCACCGGTGCGCGAGGTCTTGCAGGCACTGGTCGAACGGGTCGCGCCGGACCTGGACGCCTGTGGCGCCGCCGAGATGGACGGCCTGCTGGCCGCACTGGCCGGGCGTTTCGTCCCGGCAGGGCCCAGTGGCGCACCCAGCCGTGGCCGCCTGGACGTACTGCCCACCGGGCGCAACTTCTACACCGTCGATGTGCGTAACCTGCCGACCACCACGGCCTGGCGCCTGGGGTTTGCCTCGGCCAACCTGATCCTCGAGCGCCACCTGCAGGATCACGGCGACCACTTGCGTCAGCTGGGCCTGTCGGTGTGGGGCACGGCGACCATGCGCACCGGCGGCGACGACATCGCCCAGGCCCTGGCGCTGATGGGCGTGCGCCCGGTGTGGGCCACCGGCAGCCAGCGGGTCGACGACTTCGAGATCCTGCCATTGAGCCTGCTCGACCGGCCGCGGGTGGATGTGACGCTGCGAGTGTCGGGTTTCTTCCGCGACGCCTTCGGCAACCTGATCCGCCTTTTCGACGCCGCCGTGCAGGCGGTGGCCGCGCTGGACGAGCCGGACGACCTGAACCCCCTGGCCGCACGGGTGCGCGCCGAGCGTGAAGTGTTGCTCGGCGCCGGCATGGAGCTGGAGCAGGCGGCGCGGCAGGCCGGCTGGCGGGTATTCGGAGCCAAGCCGGGGGCGTATGGCGCTGGCGTGCAGAACGCCATCGACGGCCGGCTGTGGCACAGCCGCGACGACTTGGCCGAGGTCTATCTCAACCATGGTGGCTACGCCTACGGCGCCAGCGACGAGGGCACACCGGCCCGCGCCGCGTTCGCCCAGCGCCTGGCGCAGGTGCAGGCCGTGCTGCAGAACCAGGACAACCACGAGCACGACCTGCTCGACTCCAACGACTACTACCAATTCCAGGGCGGCATGCTGGCGGCGGCCGAAACCCTGGCCGGTACCGCGCGAGCCAGCTACCACGGCGATCACAGCCAGGCTGACCGGCCGCGGGTGCGGACCCTGAAGGAAGAACTCAACCGAGTGATTCGTGCCCGCGCGCTCAATCCGAAATGGATCGACGGCGCCAAGCGTCATGGCTATAAAGGTGCGTTCGAGCTGGCGGCGACGGTCGACAACCTGTTTGCCTTCGACGCCACCACCCACCTGATCGACGATCATCATTACCAGGGCCTGGCCGACGCCTATGTGCTCGACCCGGCCACCCGTGACTTCATGCGCGAGCACAACCCCGAAGCCCTGCGCGACCTTACCGAGCGTTTGCTGGAAGCCCAGCAGCGCGGGTTGTGGCAAGAACCGGGCGACTATCGCGAGAGCCTCGAGCAGCAGTTGCTCGCCGGCGAGGAAGACAGCTGAACATGAGCGAACCCGTACAATTCCCCCTGGCCGCCGTGGTCGGCGCCGACGACCTCAAGCTTGCGCTGTGCCTGACGGCGATAGACCCGAAGATCGGTGGCGTGCTGATCGAAGGCCCCCGGGGCATGGCCAAGAGCACCCTGGCAAGGGGCCTGGCCGATTTACTGGGCGACGGCCCGTTCGTGACCCTCCCACTGGGGGCGACCGAGGAGCGGCTGGTCGGCACCCTCGACCTCGATGCCGCGTTGAGCCAAGGCCAGGCGCGGTTCTCGCCGGGTGTGCTGGCCCATGCCGACGGCGGCGTACTGTACGTCGACGAAGTCAACCTGCTGCCCGACCCCTTGGTGGACCTGCTGCTGGACGTGGCGGCCAGTGGTACCAACCGTATCGAGCGCGATGGCATCTCCCATCGGCACGCCGCCCGGTTCGTGCTGATCGGCACGATGAACCCGGAGGAGGGCGAGCTGCGGCCGCAACTGCTCGACCGGTTTGGCCTGAACGTGGCCTTGGAGGGCCTGCCCGCGCCCGAAGCACGGCAGCAGATCATCCGCCGCCGCCTGGCCTTCGACAGCGACCCACAGGCATTCTGTGCCCAGTGGGCGCCTCAGCAGGCCGCACTGCGCCAGCGTTGCCAGGCCGCGCGTGAGCAATTGTCGTCGATCGCCCTGGATGACCAGGCCCTGGCCTGGATCACCGAGCGGTGTTTTGCCGCCGGGGTGGACGGCATGCGTGCGGATCTGGTGTGGCTGCGGGCTGCACGGGCTCACGCCGCCTGGCGTGGCAATGCAGTGATCGAGGAAGCGGATGTGGAAGCGGTTGCCGAATTCGCCTTGCGCCATCGTCGTCGCGCTCACGCACCGCAGGCGCAGGCCGCCACGGCGGGCGAGCCACCTCGGCCGCAGCAAGCGCAAGGCGGGCAGGGTGACTGGGGCGCCTTGCCGCCCCAGCCGATGGCGACGGGCGCACGCCGCGAGGTGCCGAACTGGGCAAAAAAGCCCTGAGCATCCGCTCGCGCCATGCCCAGGCGGCGGATGCCAAGCCCCGTGTCGGCAATTTGACAGGTAGTGCCCGGGGCCGCCCGCGTACGGCCGAGACCGGCCGCATCGCTTGGCTGACGACCTTGCTCAAGGGGCGCCCGCGCCAGCATCGCGACCTGTGCTGGCAACAGCGCCAGGCCCAAGCGCCGGAGCTTTGGCTGGTGATCGTCGATGCATCGGCTTCCACCCGCCGCAACCAGGCACTGACACAAGCCAAAGGCCTGCTGGCCGGATTGTTCGATGAAGCCTATCGGCAACGGGCGCGCCTGGCCTTGCTCACCGTCAGTGGCGACAAGCCGCAATGGCAGCTGCATGGTCTCAAGGCCTCGGCGGCACTGCAGCCGTGGTTGCAGGGGCTGGGGGCTGGCGGTGGCACGCCGTTACCAACAGCGCTCGAGGAGGCGCGCCAGTGGTTGCTGGCGCGGAGCAAGCGCCTGCCCCTGGAGACCCAGCGCTGCCTGGTACTGACCGATGGCCGCCTGCTGCAGGAAGCCCCAATGCAGCCGTTACCGTGCAGCACGTTGTTGGTGGACATGGAACGGGCGGCGGTGCGAGTAGGCCGCGCACGACAACTTGCCGAACAACTGCATGCCGAATACCGGCATATCGAGCAGTTCAGCGTGGTCGATTGAGCATGTAACTGCGACAGGATGTCGCAATTGAAAAGTTATATTCGTGGTCTCTGAAAGTTGACCAAGTGCGTGGTAGCCACGCACTTGTTACAGGCTGCCTTGTTTATTTGGGCATCGACCAGGGTTGCAGGTCGTACCCTTTGCCGGACAGTTCGGCTCGCACTTCCTCGATCAGGCTGGCCCATTGCGCAGGGTCCGAGTAGACCCGCGAGGACACTTGCTTGCTGCCGATACGGGTGCTGGTCCGGTCGACCACTGCCAGGCTCAGTTCACCAGTACCGTTGGGGGCATCCCAGGCTACGCACTGGAAGGGTTCGAAGGCGTGGTCGGCGATCAGCAGTGCTTCGTTGACACGGAGCGGGGCGTTCATGGTTCGGTCTCTCTCATGGTCCCAAACAGCGAAATATTGTTCCGCGGTGTTATTCCTCAACAGGTTACAACGCGGGGTTATTTGTACTGATGCTCCAGGTCAGGGTTCAAGTCACAAGGCCGGTGATTTTTTTTATTGACGATCATTCGTCCTTGCGTGCCGCTGCGCCTATGACGCGCAAGGATGGAGATAATTCCCGAGTGGGCAGAGTGCGCGGCAGGCGGGCTGACCAACGGTAGTGGGGAGCGTCAAGTTAATTGCTACTGTTAATTCGGGCGTCGCAACTGTCTGTTTATAGGTAAAAAACCAATAACTGGCGCCAAGGAAAGGTCATGCTTGAACCTGCATCCCATCGCCGCCTGCTGATCGTCGACCCCTGCGACGATTGCCACCGCCTGTTGCCAGGCTTGCGCAGTGTCGGCTGGGATGTCCGAAGTTGCACGCTCGAGGCGGCGCTGGAGCAACCCTGCGATGTTGGCCTGGTGCGCTTGCAAGCCTCGCACCTGCTGCACCCCGAGGCGGTCAAGGACCTGATCAAGCGCAGCAATACCGAGTGGATCGCCGTGCTCAGCGCCGAGGAACTGCGCCTGCAGAATGTCGGCGATTTCGTCTGCGAGTGGTTTTTTGACTTCCATACGCTGCCGTTCGATGTATCCCGGGTGCAGGTCACCCTGGGGCGTGCCTTTGGCATGGCACGCCTGCGCGGCAAGGGCACGGTGCGCGTCGATGAGCCCGAGCACGAGCTGCTGGGTGAAAGCCGGCCGATCCGCGAGTTGCGCAAGCTGCTCGGCAAGCTGGCGCCGACCGAGTCACCGGTGCTCATCCGTGGCGAAAGCGGAACCGGCAAGGAACTGGTGGCGCGCACCCTGCACCGGCAATCACATCGCCGCGACAAACCTTTTATTGCCATCAATTGCGGGGCGATCCCGGAACACCTGATCCAGTCCGAGCTGTTCGGCCATGAAAAGGGCGCTTTCACCGGAGCCCACCAGCGCAAGGTGGGGCGCATCGAAGCGGCCAATGGCGGCACCCTGTTTCTCGACGAAATCGGTGACCTGCCCTTGGAGTTGCAGGCCAATCTGTTGCGCTTTCTCCAGGAAAAGCACATCGAACGGGTGGGCGGTAATCAGCCCATCGCGGTCGACGTCAGGGTTCTGGCGGCCACCCATGTGGACCTGGAAAAAGCCATTGCCTTGGCGCGATTTCGCGAAGACCTTTACTACCGCCTGAATGTCCTGCAAGTGGTGACCGCGCCGCTGCGTGACCGGCATGGTGACCTGTCGATGCTGGCCAGCCATTTCTCGCAGTTTTACAGCGCGGAGACGGGCAGGCGGCCCCGCTCGTTCAGCGACGGTGCCCTGGCGGCAATGGGACGGCACGATTGGCCGGGCAATGTGCGCGAGTTGGCCAACCGGGTGCGACGTGGCCTGGTGCTGGCCGAGGGACGGCAGATCGAGGCCCAGGACCTGGGACTGCAGGACCTGCAGGAGCAGGACCAGCCGCTGGGCACGCTCGAGGACTACAAGCATCGCGCAGAGCGGCAGGCGTTGTGCGATGTGCTGAACCGGCACAGTGACAACCTGAGCATCGCGGCCAAGGTGCTGGGTGTGTCGCGGCCGACGTTCTACCGGTTGTTGCACAAGCACCAGATTCGTTGAGCAACCACGCTGTCGATCGCGGGGCCTCAGCTCGATTGGGCAAGATGGCCGTCCGCCAGTTCCTCCACCGTCTCTGGCTCATCGGGCAGCGCGGTGATCACGCTGAAGTCGCTGACCTCCACTTCGCCGCCGCCATACCCCAACAGGTGGAAGGAAAACGCCTTGCGCACGGTGGGGTTGTCGAAATCGAACTGCATTTCCAGCGGCTCATCGGCCGTTACTCGAATCTCTTCGGGCAAGCCAAGCTGCACATCCTGCTCAAGCTCCTTGGCCTTGAGCCGGATGTACGCGGCGTGGCGCGGATCCAGCGCTCGTACCTTGAGACGTACCCGGGTGCGGGTGCCTTCGGGCATCTCCAGGTATTGCGCGCCGATCAGGTTGTCGGCCCAGTCATCCCTGATGCGCTCAGCCAGGGCGATGGGGGAGGGGCCGCCGAACTGGTAGCGCAGGTTGAGCGGAGTCTGCAGCAACGACTGGTCGAGGCCGGTGGCCAGCAGGCCGATCTGCGCTCCTAGGCCGTCGTCTCCACGGCCAACGAATTTGGCCTGGTCGGCAATGAAACCGGGGCTGGCATAGCGTCGGCAGCGCTGCTGGAAATCGCACTCGCTGAGGGTGCCCTGGCCATCGTGGTAGCGCAGCATGCCGTTGGTGTAGGAAATCATCTCGCGGCCACTGTCATAGTCGCGGTACAGCGAGCGCCCGGCCAACGCCGCAGGGATCGGCAGGGCGAAATAGTCGAGCAGGGAGGTGCTCAGGTCGACGTGGCCGTAGGTGCCCTGCTTGAGCCTGGGCAGTTGGGCCTGCTCCGGCGCGAGCGTGAGGTTGAAGCCCCAGGCCGAAGCCAGGCGCACGCCATCGATGCCGTGGGATTCGTCGGAGGTGACGATCACCAAAGTGTCTTCCAGCACGCCCTGGCGCTCGAGACCGTCGAGAAAACTGCCCAAGGCATCGTCCAGGTAGGCCACCGCAGCTTGCTTGGGCGTATCGAAGCGTTGCAGATAGGACTCCGGCGCCGAATACGGCTGGTGAGTGCCGACCGTGAGCAGGGTGAGCATCCAGGGTTTTGGTTGCTTGCGCAGCTCACCAACATAGTCGAGCGCACCCTCGAAGAACGCGCGGTCGTCCTTGCCCCAGGGGAATTCCAGGTAGTTGTCGTTAGCGAACCACTCCAGCCCATGCACCGTGTCGAAGCCGATGTGCGGCATGATCCGGTCCTTGGCCATGAAACGCAGCCCGGCGCCTTGCAGGTAATGGGTGGCGAAGCCGGCTTCGCGCAGCTGGGCAGGCAGGCAGGCCTGGTTGCGTTGCTGCTGGGTCAGCAGCTCGACCCCCTTGGGCGTGCCGTTGGCCAGCTTGTCATAGTCGCCGCAGAGCATCGCGTACAGGCCGCGAATGGTCTGGTGCGTGTGCAATACATAGTCGGGGGTGTTCATGCCGCGCTCGGCCCACTGGCTCAGACGCGGCATCAGGTCCTGCTGGTAGTGGCTGCCCAGTGCCTCGCGGTTGGGGCGCAGGTAAGCGCCGGGGATGCCCTCGACGGTGATGATCAGCAGGTTGCGCGCCTTGCCCGGTGCGTCGAGCAGCTTGACGCCATTGAGGTCGGACTGGGTCAGGCCGGCGCTGGACAGCGCCGTGACTGCCGGCACCCGGCCCATACGGCTCAAGGCCTGATGCTGGACCTTGCCCACCGCCGTCGACAGCGCCTGGTGGGTGAGGCCGTATTGGCGCCATTGGTCGGCGTCCGAAGGGGCCAGCTGCTGGCCGCCCCAGTGCAGGCCGAACAGCGCCAGGGGCACGGCCCAGAGTCGCCGTGGCAATGGCGCGCCGGCTGGCGATCGCCATACGCTTGCCAGCCAGGCGCCGAGGCCGGCGACCAGCAGGACGGGGAGCCAGGCATGGGCCAGTCCGCCGCCGGTGGAGTTTTCCATGAACTGCGGGTCGATCAGGTAGGCCAGGTCGTCGACCGTGGGCAGCCTGCCGACGGCGCTGACCAGCTCGGCGGATGCCACCCACAGGCCGCCCCAGGCCAATAGCAGCGGCAGGGCCAGCCACCAGGGGCGCCGCTGCAGGAGCAGGACCAACAGGCTGCCGATGGCGAGGTCAGACAGGTAGCCGAAGGGGTTGGACCAGCCCAGCAGCGCGCGCGCGGTCAGGGGTATCACCAGCACCAGGATTGCCAGGGTGGCAAGGCGGGCGCGAGGGGGACCGAGCAGGTTGTTCACGAAACTTTCCTTAATGCCATTAAACCGTCACAAAAGTGTGCCGGATGATAACAGGCTGGTGCCGGGAAAGTCGGGCGCTACAAAACCGGTAACCAAATGCCGGGCCCGTGCGCGGGCCCGGAGTGGTCAGAAGTAGTAGGGGAATTTCAGGCTGAACGAGAAGTCTGGCGAGTCTTCGGTCAGGCCGATGGAGAGGTTGGGCACGATGGTCAGGTTGTCGGTGGCAGCGAAGGTCAGGCCGACGTTGAAGTTGGCGGCGTTGTAGTCGCTGTTGGTGATCGACTGCCAGTCGCCGCCGTCGCGTTTGATCTTGCTTTTGCTGGCGAATTGGTCGGTGACCGAGAATGACATGCTCATCCGCTCGTTCAGGGCAAAGGCGATCCCCCCGCCGATCTGCCAGGAATCTCCGAGTTTCACGTCGCCTGGGACCTTGCTGTTGACTTCCGGGCTGATGTCGCTGAACGAGTCCTGCATGTTGTAGGTGTAAGACAGGCTGGCGAAGAGAACGGCTGGGTCGAACGTCTTGACCAGCGAAATCCCTGGGGTGATCGACCAGACACCATTGCCGGTGGGCAGGCTTTCAGGCACCGCCAGGTTGTCGTTGGCCGTATCCCTGATCAGCTTGATGCCGTAAGGGTCCTTGCCGGTGGGGGCCTTGACCCGCAGTGTCGCGACCGCGTCGGGCCAGTTTTCCGACTCGTCGAGGAACTTGTAGGCTACCCCCACGTTGATATCGCCGATGGTGGGGTCTCGGGTTACCGTGGCATCCGAGGCGGTGGAGCCGACGCCGCTTACCCCGCCGGAAGAATAGGTCGACTCCCGGTACACGATTGGCACGTTTATGTCGAACTGCCAGCGCTGGTCCAGGTTGTAGCGGGCTGTCAGGTCCAGTGTCCAGTTATCGGCCTTGATGCGGTCGAGGTTGATGTTGCCAAGGAAGATCGAGTCCAGGGCGAGGAAACCGTTGAGGGTCAGGGCGCGAGTGTCGTAGTGGGTATAGGTCACGCCGGTCTCGACGCTGAACTTGCCGCCGCCGAAGAAGCCGCTGGCTTCGTCATACAGGTTGGAAACACTTTGCGCAGGCTCGGAGTCGTCCTTGAGCGATTGACCATAGGAGCTGCCTGCATTGCCCGGAGTGCCAGACGCAACCGTCTGGGCGCCTTTGGCCGGTTCCGAGGGGGACCTTGTCAGGCGCCTGGGCGGCGGCGCCGCCGGGGTCTCTTCTACTTGCCGCACGCGCTGCTCGAGCACCATCAGGGCATTCTGCTGGGCTTCGTAGCGTTGCTTCAGCTCCCGCAACTCCTGCTTCAGTGCCTCGACCTGAGGGTCCGGTGCTGCGTAGAGCAATGTCGCGGGTGCCAAGGTACTCAGACAGACTACAGCTCTGAACGTCAACGATCGGTGCATGGGTTAGCCGTCCCTTCAGACTACATACGATGAGAGTCAGCGTAGATCAGTATCCGAGAGCGCGAAGGCCTTTGAGCTGGTCAAGATTGCCGTTCAGCGCGGCGTCAGGCACGTTGTCGCGCAGCACGACGTTGAGGGACGTCAGGTTGCTGACCTGGTTGCCGTTGCCGAGCAATGTCGCGTTCTGCATCAACCCACCCTGGGCGATGCGTTGCAGGGCACTGCCCTGGTTGTTGTTGGCCACCACGTCGAGCTGCACGCCGGTGCCGCTGGCCGATACGCTCAGCGAGCCGGCGCCGTTGCTGCCAACCAGTGTGGAACCTGCGGCCAGTACCTGGCCCTGCTGTGGCGTATCGGGTGCCTGGTTGGCCTTGGTGACGTTGATATCGACGTTGTTGTAGGCGGTATTGTTGTCCCCGGCGGCGCGCACTACCTGGGTGACACCGTCGGTCGTGTTCAGGCCCGCGCCGCCCGTGACGCTGCCGGTGCCTTGCGCGTTGCCCGAGCCGGAGCCTTTCTTGTCGATCATCGACACGTAGAATTGCGGTTTGATGGTCGACTGCTGGACCTGCATCGAGGTCTTGGCGCCGATGACATCGCCACTGGCGTTTTGCCAGGTGCTGGTCATTACCACGCCAAAACTGATGATCCGCCCCGGCATTACATAGCGCCCGCGCAGGTTCGCCAGCTCCTGGTCCTTCAGTTCAATGGGCTTGAAGGTCTCTGCCTGGATGGGCAGGGCGGCTGCCAGACAGATCAGGGTGAGCCATGCTGGAGTCTTCATGGGATGCTCCCGGAGCGTCGTGCTTGATTGTCATTAGAAGAAGTCGCTGCGGATGAAGCCAAAGTCCATCAGGTCAGCGTCCTTGACCGGGGTAAAGTTGTTGATCCGGCCCTTGGCGCTCAGCGGCAGAGGAGGGTCGAGCAAAGCATTGGTCTTGTCGTAACCCTGGCCGATCACGGCGAAGATGATGCCGTTCCAGCCCTTGAGGAAGTCCTCGACCTTGTAGCGCTTGTGCCCCAGGACCGGATCGCCGATATAGACCCAGCCCTTGTCGACCCGCTGCATGACCACGAAGTGCTTGTAGCCGCGGATGTCCATCAGCACCACCACGGGGATACGCACGCTATTCAGGGTTTCGGCGGCGACCCGGTAGCCGCGGGCACGCATGCCCAGGCTTTCCACGTAGCGTTTCATGTCGAGCATGGAGAAGCCCTGCACCCGCACCAGGTCCTGGTCGGCGTGAGCCAGCATGCCTTCGATGATGTGTTGTTCGTCCACATCCAGCCAGTAGGCCTGGCGCAGGATGGTTGCCAGCGCCGCGGCGCCGCAACTGAAATCGGTCTTCTGTTGCACCAGGTCGGCGAACTTGCGCTCACGGATGCTCTGGATGGGCTTGTAGATCACCGCACCCCCCGGCAAAACCGAAAGCGGCATCTGCGCCGCTTCGCTGTAACTGGCCATGCACAGCAAAAACGCCAAGGCGATCATCCGCATGGTCTTGCCCCCTGGTCCTGTTGAAGAAAGGCCCCCCGAAGGGGGCCTTACGGTTACAGCGCTCAGAACGAGGTGTTGGAGATGGCCAGCGAGTTGCTCTGCTGGTTGCCCACACCGGCGGCGACGTTGACGCCGAGGTTGCCGCTGCCACCGTTCACCGAGCCACTGAGGGTTGCGGTGTTGGTCACAGGGTTGGCCCAACCGGTAGGGGTCAGCACCTGGAACGACACGGTGTTGCTCAGGTCGTACGAGCTGGACTCGCTGTAGCTCTTCGAGCCGGACTTCGACGATTCGTTGGAGGCGCTGCCCGACTTCTCATAGGAGGAGTCGTAGGCTTTCTCGAACGCAGAGTCGCGAGCTTTTTCGTACGAGGAGCTGGAAGACTTCTCGTGCGACTTGTCATACGACGCGTCGATCGAGGCGGTCAGCGAAGCATCGAACGAGTCGGTGCGGCTGCGCTCGTGGCGGCCGAAGTCCTGGGTCTGGGTCACGCTGCCGCTTGCCGAGGCATCCAGCGAAGCGTTCAGAGAACCGCTTGCCGAGGAGCTCGAATCATGGCTACGCGAACCACTGGCGCTGGAGCTGTTGGAGCCACTGGCGTTCCAGCTGTTGGAGCCGGCGGCGTCCCAGCTCGACGAGGCGCTGCTGTCCTTGCTGTAGCTGGAATCCTTGTCGTACGAGGCGCTGCCACTTTTCGTGGTGGTGAGGGTCAGCGTATCGACCCGGTAGGTGCGGTCGGCGCTGTTGTTCACTACCAGGCCTGGGCCATTCTGGTCGGCAGAGGCGGTGGCGGTGGCATTGCCCAGTGGCGCATTGGAGTTGGCAATGGCCATGGTGTTTTTCTGTTGGTTCAGGTCGCCACCGGCAATGTTGATGCCCATGTTGCCGCTGCCGTTGTTGCCCGAGCCGCTCATGACGCCGGAGTTGGTGACACCGTAGTTGTTGACGCGGTTATTGTTGCTGTACTGACGTACGTCGGCGGTGGCCGAGGCGGAGCCGAACACGAAGCTGTTGTCCAGGCTCGAATCGGCGCCGGCGTTGGCGATGGCGGCGGCGTTGTCCTGTTGGTTGCCGGCGCCGGCCGCGACGTTGACACCGACGTTGCCGCTGGTGCCGGAGGCCGAGCTGCTCATTTCGGCTTCGTTCACCGTGCCTTCATTGTTGATGCGGTTGTTGGTGCTGCTTTGCTTGTCCCAGGCATTGGCGGTGGCATATACCGGGATCTTGGTAGGAGGAGGGGTGTGATGACCGTTGTTGTGGCCATTGTTGTGGCCATTGTTATGGCCGTTGTTGTGGCCGCCACGTGGATCATTCTGCCCAGCTTGTACAGCCACAGCCATGATCGCAGCAATTGCGAAAACCAGAGGCTTGAGTGCCATCGAGGGTTTCATGGTGGTTCTCCGTACTTTGTTTTAGGTTAAGTGTTGTTGTTACCTGTTTGGGTCAATCTGCGACCCGGATGCTCAGGGTGTTGGCCGTTCGGTTTCCCACCCCTGCACTCTGATTCAACTGCACCACGCCACGGCTACCGGTGAATGCCTGGTCGCTGGTGCTGACCTGGCGATGGCCGGGTGTCTGGGCAGTTGAGTCCGAGCTGTTGATCAGCGCCACGTTCTGTTGCAGAAGGACGCTGTCATCGATGCTTTGCGGTTGGGCACTGACGCTGATGCGCAGTGCGTTGGCTTGCTGGTTGCTGGCGCCGGCGCTCTGGTTCACGCCCAGTACGCCGTTGCCGTGGCTGAAGGCGTCGCCCTGGATGCTGGCCCGAGCATCTATCGAGGGGTCGACAGGCGTGCGCAAGCGTTGGCGGATCTGGGTGCTGGCGTTGGCGTCATGGCCGATGGCGATAGCCCGGGCGTTGACCTGCTGTTGTTGGTCCCCGGCCGCCTGGTTGACACCCAGGTTGCCTTGGTACTGTGCGCCTGAACTGTCGATGGTGGCGTTGTTGATCACGGGGGATTGGGCAAAGGCCGGTGCACTGCATAACGTGGCCAGGATCAGCAGCGTATGCTTCATGTCACTGACCCCCGTTGAGGATCTTCAGGGCGCCCAGACCTTGCTGGACGTTCGAATTGACCATGTTGGCAATGCCATTGCCCGAGCCTGAGGCTCGCCCACCGGCAATGTTCGGCAGTTGCGTCTGGGTGCCGATATTGGCCCCGATGTTGTTGGTCTGTTGGGTGATCAGCGTGTTGATGCCTGCGCCGCTGCTGATACTGGCGAAGTCGCCGTCGCTCAGTTCGTTGGTCTGCTTGAGGATGTGCGCGGACGGGTTGGTGTTGACGGTGACAGGATTGGGATCGGGCACAAGCGGGGCGCGGGTGGCAATGCGCGGTTGCACATCACGGGTAATGATGACGAGCCCGTTATCGGCCTGGGCTGGCAGGCTGAAGCTAGAACCCAGTGCGCATCCGATCAGCAGGAGACGACAGACGTTGCCTTTATCAAGTTTCCCCACGATGGCAATTCCTTCTTCGGCGTGTTGGGCCTGGGCCGCGTTGCCAGAAGGAGAGCAGAAGCTGTGCCGGTTTTTGTTATTGCTTTTGAATCAGGTAGTTGAGGGGCTGGAGCTGGCGCGTCAAAGGATTGGTGTATCAGTGCTGAGACAGAGAGGCGACCCAGGAGCTGCCGGGCCCATTGAAGTCGGGCGCTGACAGGTTTTCGTCGAGGGTGTTTCACGGGTGTGACACTACCCCCGGATCTGGCGCAATACGCGCAAATCCGGGGGGCATGGCCCCACAGGGTGTATCAGCGGCTTAACATTCGGTGGGGCAGGTGGGGGATTTGCCGTCGAGCAGGCGCTGTACAACGCTCAACACCTTGGCGCTGCGTTGCGACCAGTCGCCATCGATCACCTGCACGTTCTGCCGGTTGCGTTGCAACCAGGCCAGGCTGTCGTCGAAGAACACCTGGCGCTCTTCCAGCCGGGGCTGGCAGCGCAGCCCGTCCCCGACCCATTCGACGCCCTCAGGGCGCAGCAGCAGGTGCAGGTCGTAATGGCGCGCCTGGATGGCCTGTTCCAGCCACTCGGGGCAATCGCCGAACAGTGCCCGGCTCCACAGGATATTGCTAAGCAGGTGGGTGTCGAGAATCAGCAGCTCCGGTGCCTGCGCCCGGCCCTGGTCTTCCCAGGCGAGTTGCCCACGGGCGATGGTGGGGATATCGGCGTAGCAGGTATCGCGCTGCTCGCGCTCCATGAAGTGGCGGACGTACTCACCCACCAGCACGCCACCGAAATGCGCCTGGATCTCTCCGCTCAGCCAGCTCTTGCCACTGGACTCCGGGCCGCACAGCACCAGGACCTTCATGCGCTGGCCAGCGCCGGGTCGCGGCGCCACTCCAGCCAGCCGCGCACGGCAATCAGGGTGAACAGGGCATACAACGCGGCGGTGAGGTAGAGGCCCTTGTAGAGGAACAGGCCGACGAAGACCACATCCACCACCACCCACAGCGCCCAGCACTGCAGGCGCTTCTGTGCCATCCACAGCTGGGCCACCAGGCTGAAGCCGGTAAGCGCGGCGTCGAGCCAGGGCTGGGCGGCGTCGGTCCAGTGGGCCATGGCGGCGCCCAGCAGCAGGCTGGCCAGCAGGCCGATCGACAGGCCCTTGAGCATCGTCACGGGTGCCAGGCTGGTCACCTGGCGGGCGTCCTCGACCCGGTCCGGGCGGGTCCACTGCCACCAGCCGTACAGCTGCAGCACGGCGTAGACCAGTTGCAGGAGCATGTCCGAGTACAGCTTCACCTCGTAGAAGATCCAGCTATACAGCACCACCATCACCAGGCCGATCGGCCAGCACCAGGGATTCTGCTTGACGGTGAGCCAGACAGCGATGACGCCGAGCGCGGCGGCGAAGAGTTCGAGGCCGGACATCGGCGATCCTTGGACGGGGAAAGGGCGCGATGCTAACCGCTTCGAGCGACCGGCTTCAAGCGGCGGGCAGCATCCGAGCTACCCGCCGCCTGGCCCTGCTAGACCCTGAACTGGCGCAGCAACTGTTCCAGTTCATCGCTCAAGCGGGCAAGCGCCACCCCAGCGTCGCTGGACTGGCGGGCGGCCTCGGCGGTCTGTTGCGACAGGTCGGCGGTTTCGGTGACGTTGCGGTTGATTTCCTCGACCACATGCGACTGCTGCAAGGTGGCGCTGGCGATGGAGGCATTCAGCGCCCCCAGGTTGCCCAGTGCCTGGTTGATGGCGTCCAGGCTGCTACCGGCCTCGCGGGCCTGTTCGACGGTCTGGCGCGAGGCTTCGCTGCTGGTATCGATGGCCCGCACCGCGGCTTCGGACTGCCCCTGCAGATGCTCGATCATGGTCTGGATCTCGGCAGTCGACTGCGCCGAGCGCTGGGCCAGCAGGCGTACTTCGTCGGCGACCACGGCGAAGCCGCGTCCCTGTTCACCGGCGCGTGCGGCCTCGATGGCGGCATTGAGCGCAAGCAGGTTGGTCTGCTCGGCGATCGAGCGGATGACTTCGAGTACGCCGCCGATTTTCGTACTGTGGCTGGCCAGGTCGCGGATCACCTGTACCGCCTGGTCGATGGTCGCCGAGAGCCGGTCGATCTGTTGCAGGCTGCCGTGGATCGCCTGTTGGCCGTGGCCAACCTGCGTCTGGGCGTTGCGCATTTCGCTGGAGGCCTGCTCGGCGTGCTTGGCCACGTCATGCACGGCGTAGGAAACTTCGTTGATGGCGGTGGCCACCTGGTCCATCTGCAGCGATTGCTGGGCGCTGCGGGCCTGGGCGGAGCCTGCGTTGTCACCGACATGGCCGGCCGACTCGGCAAGGGCATGGGCTGCGCCCTGCAACTGGCCGATCACGCCCTGCAACTTACCGTTGAAGCGGTTGAAGTGTTCACCCAGCTGGGTGATCTCGTCGCGGCCGTGGGTGTCCAGGCGCCGGGTCAGGTCGCTTTCGCCACTGGCGATGTTGCCCATGGCCTGCACGGCCTCCTGCAGTGGCCGGGCGATGCTGCGGGCGATCAGCATCACCAGCAGGGCCATCAGCAGGGCAATGCCCAGGCCCAGCAGCGAGGCATCGCGCAACTGCCTGGCGAACTCGGCCTGCACGTCGTCGATGTAGACGCCCGAACCGATGATCCAGCCCCAGGGTTTGAACAGCTGGATATAAGAGGTTTTCGCCACCGGTTCGCTGGCGCCGGGCTTGGGCCAGCGATAGTCGACGGGCCCCGCGCCCTGGCTGCGGGCCAGGGCGACCATCTCGTTGAACACGGCGAAGCCGTCGGGGTCACGGATGGCGGAGAGGTCCTGGCCATCGAGCTTGGGGTTGGCCGGGTGCATGACCATCTTCGGTTGCAGGTCGTTGATCCAGAAATAGTCGTTCTGGTCGTAGCGCAGCCCGCGCACCACTTGCAGGGCCTGCTGCTGAGCGGCCTCGCGGGTCAACGTGCCGGCGGCCTCCAGGCCTTGGTAATGGGCCAGCACGCCGGCGGCGGTCTGTACCACGTGGCGGGTCTTCTCGGCCTTGGCCTGGTACAGGCCGTCATGGATCTGGCGCAGCATCAGCAGGCCCAGCACCAGCAGCATGGCCACGGCCACCAGCAGGATCAGCCACAGGCGGCGGCTGATCGACATCGACCTCAGGGTCTTCATGATGCGTTACTCCAGTCTTGTTCTTTTTATCCAGGGCATCCAAGCGTGCTTTGTCGCGGGCCCCCACTCGACCAACGGCTAATGCGTCGTTCTTGACATCCTCAGTTGCAGGTAACGCAAGCCTTGAAACATAGGCTCTGCTAGGATTTCGGCCGCGCCAGATGAAACCTTTAGGCGGCTGGTCTTTTCAGCTGGCTTTGGTGGTCCTTGCGCTGTAAAAAGCACGCGCCGCGTGCGGTATCAATTGTGTCAATCAAAACAAGCGGCCTGCCACGCGTAGCGTCGCACTTGGGGGAAAGATGGATTTGTGGAGTGCCTTGCAGGCGGTCATTCTGGGCGTGGTCGAGGGGCTGACGGAGTTCCTGCCCATTTCGAGCACCGGGCACCAGATCATTGTCGCCGACCTGATCAATTTTGGCGGCGATCGCGCCATGGCGTTCAACATCATTATCCAATTGGGTGCCATCCTGGCGGTGGTGTGGGAATTCCGGCGCAAGATCTTCGACGTGGTACTGGGCTTGCCCACGCAGGCGCCGGCACGGCGTTTCACCACCAACCTGCTGATTGCTTTCATTCCTGCCGTGATCTTGGGCGTGCTGTTTGCCGACCTGATTCATGAATACTTGTTCAACCCTATCACGGTCGCCGCCGCGTTGGTGGTCGGCGGGGTGATCATGTTATGGGCCGAGCGTCGTCAGCATCGGGTGGAGGTCGATCATGTTGACGAAATGCGCTGGAGTCATGCGTTGAAGATCGGTCTGGTGCAGTGCCTGGCGATGATTCCAGGTACCTCGCGCTCGGGGTCGACCATTATCGGTGGCTTGCTGTTCGGCCTTTCGCGCAAGGCAGCGACCGAATTTTCGTTCTTCCTGGCAATGCCCACCATGGTCGGCGCGGCGGTGTATTCGGGGTACAAGTACCGTGATCTGTTCCAGCCAGGCGATTTGCCGGTGTTCGCGATTGGTTTCGTGGTCTCGTTCATCTTTGCCATGATTGCCGTGCGCGGGTTGCTCAAGTTCATCGCCAACCACAGCTATGCGGTGTTTGCCTGGTACCGAATCGCCTTTGGTCTGCTGATCCTGGCGACTTGGGAATTCGGTTGGGTCGATTGGTCGACGGCGCATGGTTGAGAGGGCCCGTTCGCAGCGTGCGCCCCGGCGTGAGGAGGGCGTGCGCAATGCACGCCTGAAGGGGCTGGTACTTGTGGTGCTGTGCCTGTTGCCGGTGCTCGGCGGCCTGCGGATGGGGTTGAGTGGCGGGAACTGGTTGCCGTTGGCGATGTATCCGGTGGTGAGTCTTGTCAGCCTGTTGTTGTACTGGCAGGACAAGCAGCAGGCGCGGACTCAGGCTTGGCGTACTCCGGAGAAAGTGCTGCATGCCAGCGAGCTGCTGGGGGGCTGGCCGGGGGCTTTGCTGGCGCAGCAGGTGTTTCGGCACAAGACTCGGAAGGTTTCCTATCAGGTTGTGTGTTGGGGGATTGTTCTGGTACATCAGGTGTTCTGGGTTGATTATTTGTTTTTGGCGGGGCGGTGGGGGGCTTTGATCTGACGGTTGTAGTTTTGGTTTTGGTTTTGGTTTTGGTTTTGGTTTTGAAAGTTGTATGCGCATTCATTTGTGATGTCGACGCTTATTCACCTTTCCGCCCTTACGGCGGGTCCCTTTTTGAAGGATCAAAAAGGAACCAAAAAATCCTCGCTCCATTCATCCGGCCCTCCGCTTCGCTCCGGGTTCCCTCACTCCGGCCTTGCTCCCGGGAGGACCGCGCTGAACGCCCCATCCTGGGGCGCAGCGCTTGACGGGCATCCATGCCCGTCACCTCCCTCCGCAAGACCTCCGTTCGGCCTCCTGAAGTCGCGAAGTTACGGGCGGCGCCTGCACTAACGCAGCTAGTCGCTAGTTGCCAGCGTGGGAACTCTAGATCAACATCGCGGGGCAAGCCCGCTCCCAACATAGTTTGACTACGTGATTCAACGTGGGAGCGGGCTTGCCCCGCGATAGCGTAATGAAGAACAACATAAAAGCCACTAACAAAACCAACATATCTGCTCTTGATCTGCTCTTGATCTTGCTTCTAAGTGCGCGATAGTTCAGGCGCCACCAATTGCGACTTCAGGAGGCCGAGTGGAGTTCTTGCGTAGTGGGGCGACGGCCATGGATGGCCGTCGAGCGCTGCGCCCCAGGATGGGGCGTACAGCGCGGTACCCACGGGAGCAAGAACGGAGCGAGGGAACCCCGTAGCGAAGCGTAGGGGCCGTATGAACGGAGCCGAACGGTTTTGCCTACTTTTGTCAAGACAAAAGTAGGTCGCCGTAAAGGCGAAAGGGTGACTAAATGTCGACATCTTCCACGAATGCGCCTACAAAAAACAAAACAATCGCCCCGAACCCAAAGAAAAAAGGAACCGCAGCGCCAGGGGAGAACCAACGCCACGGTCCAAGGGGAAACCCCGTCACTGCTGGGTAACAGTCGCCATATTGGCATTCCCGAACTGCGTAATGGTGGCCGTCTGACTAGCCCCACTCTGGTCGACAAATGCCTGGTTCCCATTCCCCCCCTGGGTAACGTAGGCGAGATTGACCCCATCGGTCTGCTTGATGGTCGCCTCGTTGCCACTGCCATACAGCTGGTAGGTGTAGCTCTGGTTACCGCTGCCCGATTGATCGAGGGTAATGCTGCCACCGTTGCCCGCCGCCAGGCCCTCGGCGTAGTTGGCGGTGCCGCGCTGGTCGGCGATGAGCAGGTTGTCGCTGCCGTTCTGCTCGAAGTACAGCTCGTTGTTGCTGTCGGCCTGGCGGGTCTCCATCTGGTTGCGGTTGCCATCCTGGTTCAGCCGGGCGATCTGGCTGTTGCCTTCCTGGGTGAGATTGACCCCGTTGCCATTGCCCGCCTGGTTGATCTGCGCCTGCTGACCAACACCGAACTGCCCGCCAGACTTCTCGCCCTTCCAGTTGCTGGCCATGATCTTGTTGGCGTTGCCCACCGTGCTGATGGTCAGGCTGTGGTTGTCACCGGTCTGGTAGGTGAAGTGCAGGTTGGTGTTGCCCACCTGGGAAATGCTGGTCACCGCCTGGTTGGTCTCGAACTGGTCCGACCAGCTGGCATTGCCGCGACCGGTCTGGCTCAGGCCCGCGCTGTTGGCCTGGCCGAAACTCTGGTCGATATAGCCTTCGTTGCTCTGGCCGTTCTGGTAGACACTGGCCTGGCTGGCGGCCTGGTTGTCTTGCCACACCTCCACCGAGTTGCCGGTGCCGTACTGGTTGATGCCGATGGTGCCGCCCAAACCGTCGCGCTGGTCACCGTAGGCCCAGTTCTGCCGGCCTTCCTGGTAGATGGCGATATCACCGTTCTGGTGGGTCATGTGCTCGGCGGCCGCCTGGTTGTCGCTGCCTCCCTGCATGATCACGCTCTTGTTGTTGCTGCCACCGAACAGTTGCTCGATCGTGGCGTCGTTGCCATGGCCGGACTGCAAGGTGGTGGCCTGGCTGCCGTATTGGGTGTCTTGCCAGATGACCGAACGGTTGCCGCTGCCTTGCTGGACCTGCAGGGCTTCGTTGTTCTCGCCCACCGACTGGCTGGCGAAGGCGTCGTTGAGGCTGCCGCCGGCCTGTTGGTTGATGTGGCTGCCGTTCTCGAACAACTGCTCGGCGTAGCCGGCGTTGAACGAACCGGTGGCGCTCTGCTGGATATGGCTGGTGCTGTTGTCCTGCAGCGCCATGTGGTTGTGGTCGTGGCCAGCCTGGGTCTGTGTGGCTGAGGCGAACGGCGCCTGGGTCTGCTTGACCTCGGCGATGTTCTGGTTGCCCTGTTGGGACTGGGTCGAAGTGCTGTCGTCGGCCATGGCCTGGCCGGCCAGGGCCAGGACGATGGCAGCGCTCAGGGGGGCTAGCTTGTGCATGGTATTGCCTCCAAATCTGACGATGAGGGCCTAGCGGTACTGGGTGATGTGAACCTGCTGGCCGTTGCCGGCCTGGGTCACGGCGCTGTTGAGCCCCGTGCCGCGCTGGTCGATGGTCGCGCTGTTGTAGTTGCCGATCTGCTCGATGGCGGCGCTGTTGCCGCTGCCGCTCTGGCGGATCGTCGCGTCGTTGCCCTGGCCCTGCTGGCTGATCGCGGCCGTCAGGTCGCTGCCTTCCTGCAGGATGTAAGCCTCCTGCGCGCCCCCGGCCTGGACGATGCGGCCCAGCAGGGCCTGGCCGTTCTGGTCGAGGGCGGCGCGGTTGCCGCTGCCCAGTTGCTCGATCACCGCGACCTGGCCGGCGCCGTTTGGCAGCAGGCGCAGCACCAGTGGCTCGCCCAGGTCGCTGCCGGCGGCGAGGTCGGCGTTGTCCATCAGGTCGTCGGCCCAGGCCTGGCCCCCGAGGGCCAGGCAAAGCAGCAGTGGAAACAGGGCGTTCATGGCATCCTCCCGGCGCTACTGCACGACCACGTTGGTGGTGCGAGTGGTGCCCTGGCTGCTGGTCACGGTCGCGGTTGGCGCGGCGGTCGGTATCAGCGTGGTGCTGTTGCTCACCGTCAGGCGCCAGCGGCCGGTGACCGGCACGGTGGTGGTACCCAGGGTCTGCACGCCGCTGGTGGTGGTCACCCGCACTGTGATGGTGTTACCGGTGGTCACCGAGGACGTGCCGCTGATGTCCCAGTTGAAGCGGTTGTTGGAGCGCGCCGTGACCGTCGCCGCGGTCACCGCGAAGGTCTCCTGGGCCGGTCGTGGCGATACCTGCACCGTGACCGTACCAGGCGTCGAGGTGGCGCCGATCGCGTCACGGGCGACGTAGGTGAAGCTGGTGGTAAACGCCGCGGTGACCGTCGCCGGTGGCGTGTAGGTGATCACGTTGCCGTCGGTGCTCACCGTACCGCGCCCGGCCGGGGTCGGCTGGGTGACGCTGGCGATGGTCAGTGGCAGGTTGCCTTCCGGGTCGGTGTCGTTGGCCAGGGCGTTGATGGTCAGGGGCACACCGAGGGTGGCGACGCTGTCGGCCACCGCGGTCGGTGGACGGTTCGGCGCGACGTTGACGGTTACGCTGGTGACTGGCGACTTCAAGCCCTTGGCATCCTGGGCGCGGTAGCTGAAGGTCGCCACCAGCGGGGAGGTGGCCCCGGCCGGTGGGGTATAGGTCACCGCCGTGGTGCCGTTCATCACCACGCCGCCCAGGCCGGTGCCCGGTTGGGTGAGGTCGGTGATGCTCAGCGGCACGTTGCCGTCCGGGTCGCTGTCGTTGGCCAACAGATTGAGGGTGATCGGTATGCCGACACTGGTACTGGCGCTGTCGGCCTGGGCTACGGGGGCTTGGTTTTCGGCCTGTACCGGAGCATTGCCGACCACCACCACCGGCTCCACGTCGAAACCGCCGTGAGCCGACTTGACCGTGATGCTGGCAGGTGGCTGGGACAGGTCGTTGACCGTGAGACTTTGCTGGACTCCGGACTTGGACATCCGCCCGAAACCCTGGACCAGCAAGTCCGGCACTGCGACTTCGTCGCTGGAACGGGCCTCGATCAGCAACTGCTTGGCGTTCCAGTCATAGCGCGCCGTGCCCACCTTGACCACATCGCTGAGCTTGCTTGACAGCGAAGTCGGTCGGGTAGTGCCGGCTGGGCTGCTGGCGGTGACCACCACCACCGAGGGGGGCACTGCCTGGCTCAGTTGCTGGCTGAAGAACAACCCGTTGTTGTCGGCGAGCATGCTGAACTGGCAGGGTGAAGGCGGCGAGCCAACCAGCGCCAGGCCGTTGCGCAGGCATAGGCTGGCGCTGTTCGGCGCCTTGGCAAAGACTTCGACGCGAGTGCCGGTGGTGTTGCGCTGATAGGTGGCGCGCTCCAGTGTTGCTGGAGTTTGCTGGCGTGGGTCGAGCACCTTGCCAGAGACGCTGAAGACGTTGGTCTGGATGGTGCCCGCCGGGCCCTGGATGCGCACGAAGTTGGTGTTGTTCGGGCTGCCCGTCACCGCTTCGGTGATGTTAGGGTCGCCAACAAAGGTCTCGCTGGCGCCGGTGTCCGGGTTGACTTCGGTGTAGGGGCCGCCGACACCGCGCAGGAACGGTCCGAGGTTACCGTTCAGCGCGCCGCTGAAGTTGCCGGGCGCACCGATGCCGATGTCGCGAGTGATATTGATCGCCCGCCGGCCTGCCGTGGTTACGTTGACCGTCTCCACGCCATAGGGGTGGGTGATGGTGTAGGTGCCGGCGCTCGGCACCGAGGCGCGGATGCGGATGCGAGCGAAGCTCTGCTGGTCGCCGTTGACCGGGTTTTCTGCGGCGAAGGCCGCTTCCAGGCCGGCGACGTAGACTTCCAGCTCGTAGCCGCTGTTGCCTACCTGCGGAATCGAGGTCTCGGCCAGGAACCAGAACATCTCCGGTGGCCAGTTGTCCGGGAATACCAGCGGCAGGGCATCGTCATACACCCCTGGCTCGGGCAGCAAGGTGCACATGTAGGCCGGAGCGCCTGGAGCGCCCGGTGACCGGGTGCTGGTGGCGCGTGACTGGCACAGCTCAAGTGCGAGGTTGTTGGTGTCCTTGTACCACATGGGGTAGCCCCCGGTGGCGAAGGTGTAGGGGCCGGGGTCGACCTCCGACAGCGCGGCCCAGGCCGCGCTGCTGAGGGTGAGAGTGAAACCTGCGGCGCAGAGCGCGCGACGCGACCAAGTATTCATGCTGCCTCCTTGAAGGCGTGTCCTGTTCATGGCACCAGCACCACGTCTTCGCTGTCGCTGCCGCCATGGGCGCTGGTGACTTGCACCGTCGCTGGGGGGATCGGTGACAGCCCAGTGGTCAGGGTCTTGACCGCGCCGTTGCCGCTCAGGCTGCCGATCAACGCACCGTTGCCGGTGTGGGCTGTGAGAGACGGCGGGCTGGTCTCGTCGCTGCTGCTGGCCATCAGGGTCAGTTGGCCGCTGCCCAGGCTGTATTCGGCGCGGCTGATGGTCACCAGGTCGGTCAGCGGCATCGGTGCGCTGGTCGGGGTGCTGGTGGCGATGGCCAGGCTGTTGTCGGCGGTTACCTGCAAGGTCAGCGGCAAGGTCGGGTTAAGTGGCGACTGGGCGTACCAGGCACCGGTGCCGTTGGCCTCGCCGAGGGGCAGGGTGGGGGTCTGGCTGGTCAGGGTGACCGTGGCGGGCGCCGGCGGCGCCATCACGAACACATCCTGCTGGGCGCGCAGGTCGCCATTCACGGTATGTCGCGAATAGGTGCTGCGCAGCGGGATCAGCGGCGTCGGGCGGTTGACCGTGGACAGCTTGCCGGAGATGGCGAACAGCTCGGTACGCAGGTCGATGCCATTGGGCCCTTCGATGCGTACGAAGTTGGTGTTGAACGGGCTGCCGGTGACCGGCTCTTCCAGATTCGGGTCGCCGATGAAGCGTTCGCTGGCGCCAGTGCCTGGGTTGGTTTCGGTATAGGGTCCGTTGACGCTGCGCAGGAACGGCCCGACGTCGCCCCTGAGTGCGCCGCTGTAGTCGCCTGGCGAGCCGATGCCGATGTCGCGCGTCATGTTGATCGCCCGGCGTCCGCCGGCAGCCACCTCGAACACATCGACACCGTAAGGGTGGGTGATGGTGTACGTACCGGCCACCGGCACATCGACGCGGATGCGCACCCGGGCAAAGCTGACCTGGTCGCCATCCACCGGTTCCTCGGCACTGAACGCGGCTTCGATGGCCGAACCGTAGCTCAGGTCGACGCCGCGGGCGGCATCGACGATGGCGGCGTCGGCAGTGAACCAGAACGCTTCGTCGGGGAAGTTGCTGGGGAAGACCACTGGCTGGGTGTCGTCGAACACGCCGGGCGTGGGCAGCAGCGTGCACATGTACGAGGGCGCGCCAGGAGTACCGGCAACCCGTGAACTCACCGCCTTGGACAGGCACAGGTCGAGCACCCGGCCGTGGCTGTCCTGGTACCAGGCAGGGAACTTGCCGGTGGGCAGGGTATAGGGGCCGGTGTCGACCGCATACAGCGCAGCCTGGGCCGGGAGCTGGAGCAGGCCGGCGAAGATCGCCACGGCCAGCGGGTGGGGTGTCGGTCGGTGCATGAGTTGCTTCCTCCTGCAAACGGGCCCATGGGTTGGGGCGTCTGGGGAGGAATCGGCAACTGTTGTGCCAAGTTTTTGCGGAGGGGCGTCCAGGGCCTTTGCGACGAGGGTTTCAACCTACCGGCAACGATCTGGTGAGGTAGCCATGGTGGGCGGGTGGCCCCAGCATTGGGGAATGGGGTGAGGCTCGGTGTCTGTCGTGGCTGATGACTGCCAGTCAATTCTGAAGCACACTGCCGAAAAATCCGATGCCCGTTGCCCCGCCTGAGCGAGGCACACCAGGAGCACGCAATGGCGCGACAACTTCCAACAACAACCGCCAATGACCCCTTGCAGCAATCTCGCCTGGTCCGCCTCAAGCTTGCCAGCGAAGGCGAACTGCCCTGCGGCATGCTGCGCGACGAGATCGACGCCTCCTGGCGGCGCAGCCTTGGCCATGGCCTGGACTGCCTGCAGGGCGAGCAGGTCGGGCTGGGTATTCGCCACGGCCTGGACCTGAACACGCTGCTGGAACACAACCGCCTGCTGATCGACGCGGCCACTCCCGAGCTGGACTACCTGATCAAGCGCCAGGGCAAGAGCGGCATCGTCATCCTCGGTGACGCCCAGGCCAACGTGCTGACGATCGACGGGCAGAAACACGTCCTACAGCGCGAGGGCCTGCGCGACCTGCACCCCGGCAGTTGCTGGAGCGAGGCCCTGCGCGGCACCAATGCCATCGGCACGGCAGTGGTCGAGGGCCAGGCGACCCTGATCAACTGCGGCGAGCATTACCTGGACCGGCTCAGCCCGTTCTCCTGCACCTCGGTGCCGCTGCGTGATCCGCGTGGCGAAGTGATCGGCGTGCTCGACGTGACCCGTGAAGGGGTCATGGCCCAGCCCCAGGACAGCCTGTCCACGTTGCTGCTCGCCGCCGGCAATATCGAAGGCCGGTTGTTCGGGCTTTACCATTCCGAGCATCTGGTGCTGGCCTTCCACAGCCGCCCGCAATACCTGGCCAGCGCCTGGCAGGGCCTGCTGGCGCTGAGCCTGGAGGGCGAGGTGCTGGCAGCCAACGACAATGCCTGCCAACTGTTGCAGATGCCACGCCAGGCGCTGCTCGGGCGGCGCAGCAGCGACCTGTTGGGCGAGCGCTCGCCGGCGTTCATCGCGCGCCTGTGGCAGGGCGGTGTCAGCAGCGTGCAGACGGCTGCGGGCGAGTTCTTTTTCCGGGCGCTGCAACTGCCACGGCATGCTCGCATCAGTGGCCCGTCCCCGGTCGTCAAACCAGCACCGCCGAAGGCCCAGGCACTGCAAGCGCTGGCCGGGGGCGATGCGCGCCTGGCGCGTGCCTTGCGCATGGCCCGCCAAGGCCTGGCGAACGGGCTGCCAGTGCTGCTGCTGGGCGAAACCGGCACCGGCAAGGAGGTGGTTGCCCGTGCCCTGCACCAGGCCGGTCCGCGTGTCGACAAGCCATTCGTGGCGGTCAACTGCGCGGCGGTTCCCGAGGGGCTGATCGAGTCCGAGCTGTTCGGCTACCGCGACGGTGCCTTCACCGGCTCGCGCCGGGGCGGCATGGTCGGGCGACTGATGCAGGCCCATGGCGGCACGCTGTTCCTCGACGAGATCGGCGATATGCCGCTGGCCCTGCAGGCGCGCCTGCTGCGTGTGCTGCAGGAGCGCCGCGTGGCGCCCCTTGGCGCCGGCGACGAGCAGGACATCGACGTGGCGCTGATCTGCGCCACCCATCGCGACCTCAAACGTCGAGTCGCCGACCAGCACTTCCGCGAAGACCTCTACTACCGGGTCAACGGCGTGTCCCTGCGCCTGCCGGCACTGCGCGAGCGCGACGACCTGGCAACGATCATCCAGGGCCTGCTGGACAAGGCCGGGGCCCGCGCTGTCAGCCTCGACCCGGCACTAGTCGCGCTGCTGGAAAACTTCGACTGGCCGGGCAACATCCGCCAGCTGGAAATGGTGATGCGCACCGCCCTGGCAATGCGTGAGGAGGGTGAGCAGGTGCTGACCCTCGACCACCTCACCGACTGCCTGCTCGATGAACTGGCCAGTGGCGCCGCGCCGTCCGGCAGCCTGCGCGACAACGAACTGGAACTGATCCGCGCCGCGCTGGCCCGGCACCAGGGCAATGTCTCGGCCGCGGCGGAGGCCCTGGGCATCAGCCGGGCGACGCTGTACCGCAAGCTCAAGCAGTTGCGTGGTTGAGCCATGGGCGGACTGTTTTCCCGATTGATCGAATCCAGCGACCCGCAGTTGATGCGCCAGGCCCTGGCGTGGCTCTACGGCTTCGTGCGCCCGCAGCGTGGCGCCATCGGCGTGCTCCTGGGGTTGTCCCTGGGCGCCTCGCTGCTGGCCCTGGCGCAACCCTGGCTGGTCAAGACGCTGATCGACGAGGGCCTGCTGGCCAAGGATTACCAGACCCTCTGGCACATGGCGGTGATCATGATCGTCGCTGGCCTGCTCGGCACGCTGCTGGCAGGGATCAACCGCTACCTGCACACGCGCCTGTCCGGGCGCATCCTGTTCGCCCTGCGCGACGACTTGTACCGTCATCTGCAACAACTTTCGCCGACCTTCTACGGGCGGCGGCGCACCGGTGACATCCTGTCGCGGCTCGATGGCGATGTCGCCGAGATCCAGCGCTTTGCCGTGGACTCGCTGTTCTCGGCGGTGTCGGCGCTGATCGGCCTGGTCGGCGCGGTGGCCTTGATGCTGATGCTGTCCTGGCAGCTGTCGCTGCTGCTGGCGTTGCTGATTCCGCTCGAAGTGCTGTGGCTGCGCTGGATGCGACGCAAGGTCGAGCGGGAGGTGCGCAGCCTGCGCGAACGCTCGGCGGACGTGTCGTCGTTCCTGGTCGAGACGCTGCCGGCGATGAAGTTCATCCAGGCCGCCGGCCAGCAGCGGCGTGAGGCCGAGCGCCTCGATCAGTTGGGGCAGGGCTACATGGGGCAACTGCTCAGGGTGCAGGTCACCGAGTTCTTTACCCAGGCGGTGCCCGGCACGCTGACTTCCTGGTGCCGGGCCTGCGCATTCCTGGTCGGTGGCTGGTGGGTGATCCAGGGCACCTGGCAACTGGGCGCGCTGATCGCCTTTTCCACCTACATGGGTATGGCCGTCGGTCCGGTGCAGAGCCTGCTGGGCCTGTACGTCGCGGTGCAACGGATGGCCGTGAGCCTGGGACGGGTGATGGAGCTCAAGCGAGAAGCGCTAGCGGTGCGTGAGGTGGACGATCCCCGGCCCATGCCACAAGGGGCCGGGGAGTTGCGACTGGACGGCGTATCTTTCGCCCACGATGGGCGCCAGGGTATGGTGCTGGAGCAGGTGCAGGCCTGTCTGCCCGGCGGCGCCAAGATCGCCATCAGTGGCGCTTCCGGCGTCGGCAAGTCGACCCTGATCGACCTGCTGCAACGCTTCTACGACCCGGATGGCGGGCGCATCCTGCTCGACGGCGTCGACCTGCGCGAGCTTGACCTGCAGGCCCTGCGGCGGCGCATCGCGGTGGTCAGCCAGGACATCGTGCTGTTTCGCGGCACCCTGGCGCAGAACCTGGCCTACAGCACGCCCCAGGCCAGCCGTGAGGAGATCGAGCAGGTGGTGCGCCTGACCCGCCTGGACAGCCTGGTGCAGAGCCTGCCGCTGGGGCTCGATGGTCTGCTGGGCGAACGCGGCCAGCAGTTGTCCGGTGGCCAGAAGCAACGTATCGCCATCGCCCGGGCGCTGCTGCAGCAACCGGCGATCCTGGTGCTCGATGAGGCCACCTCGGCGGTGGACGAAGCCACCGAGCGTGAGGTGATTGCCGCCATCGACCAGCTGTTTGCCGGGCGTACGCGGATCCTGATCAGCCATCGTGCCTCGACCCTCGCCGATGCCGACTTGCACCTGGAACTGCGTGACGGGCAATTGCGCAGCAAGGAGCCCGCCGACCATGGCCGCTGACCCGTGTATTGGCGTGATCGACAGTGGCTGCTCGGCGCAGCAGGCCGATAGCCTGCTCGGCGCGCGGCGCTTCTGGCTTGAGGACGGCGTGTTGTGTGAGGGCGAGCCGCTGCCGGATGCCCTGGGCCACGGCAGCGCGGTGCTGGCGCGGCTGCGGGCCGAGTCCGGCGGCCAGCCGGTGCTGCTGGCCCAGGTGTTCGCCGGGCAGGGCAGCACCAGCGCCTTGCAGGTGGCCGCTGGCCTGTTGTGGCTGGTGGAAGCGGGCGCGACCGTGGTCAACCTGAGCCTGGGCCTGCGCCAGGATCGCCCGGTGCTGCGCCTGGCCTGCGCCGAGGCCGTGGCCGCTGGCGTGCTGCTGTGCGCCTCCAGTCCGGCGCGGGGCGAGCCGGTGTACCCAGCCAGTTATCCCGGGGTTATTCGCGTCACTGGCGATGCCCGCTGCGCCGCTGGGCAATGGTCGTGGCTGGACACTCCTCAGGCCGACTTCGGCGCGGCGGTTGGTGCCGCCGGGGTGGCCGGCGCCAGTCTGGCCTGTGCCGCGTTCACTGGACGGGTGGCGGCCCTCCTGCGCGAGGAGCCCGGCATGACGCGGCAGGCACTGTTGCACTGGCTGGAGCAGCATGCGGCGTTCGTCGGCCCTGAGCGCAAGGAGTCGACCGATGTCTGAACCGAGCATCCTGGTACTCGGTGCCGGACCTGCGGGGGCCACTACTGCCCTGGGGCTGCGGCGGATGGGCTACGCCGTCACCGTGGTGTCTGACTGGCGCCGTTTCGCCGCGGTGGAAGGTGTTTCGCAACGTGTGCTGGAGGGCTTGCGCCATGCGGGCCTGGGCGCTGCCCTGGCCGAAGCGACCACGCCGGCCACGCGGCAAGTGCACTGGAACGGCGAGCGGCTGCAACCGAACCAGGAGTGGCTGCTGGATCGCCAGCGCTTCGACCAGGCACTGCGTGATGACTTGAATCGTGCTGGTGTCGAGCTCGTCGAAGGGCGTGTGCGAGAGGTGGAACAGGGGCAGGGGTACCGGGTCCAGTTGGACGACGGGCGCGCCTTGCACGGCGATTTCCTGGTCGAGGCCCGTGGTCGTCAGGCCCCGTTGAGCGAAGGTCGCCTGCGCGGGCCGGAAACCGTCAGCCTGCTCAACCTCTGGCAAGCCGAGCCCGGCACGCTGGCCTCGGCAGTGGAGAGCCTGGACGACGGCTGGGCCTGGATGGCGCGGCTGGCCGATGGCCGCTGCTACTGGCAGGTGACGCTGGACGTGATGGCGGCGCGGCTGCCGGGCAAGACGGCGTTACCCGAATACTGTGCCGGGCGCCGCCGTGGCTCGGCGCTGGTGGCGCAACTGTTTGGCGAGCAGGCCTTTGCCCCTGCCCAGGTGCATGCACGCAGCAGCACCGCGATTCTTGTCGGCAACTGCGCAGGTCCTGATTGGCTGCGGGTTGGCGATGCGGCGATGGCGGTCGATCCGTTGTCGGGCAATGGCATCTTCCAGTCCTTGTCCTCGGCGCTGCAGGCGCCCGTGGTGATCAATACCCTGCTGCAGCGGCCCGGGCAGGCGGCCTTGGCGCAGCGTTTCCATCAAACGCGGATCGAACAGCTGTTCCTGCGTTTCGCCCGGATCGGGCGCGACTTCTACGCCCAGGAAGCGCAGCGTGGCACGCAGCCGTTCTGGGCTCGCCGCCGAGGCTGGCCGGATGCTCAACCGCTGCACGCGGCGGCAAACTGGCAGGCGGTGCGGGTGGAGCCCCGCCCGGTGCTGCGCGATGGTTGGGTGGAGGAGGCCGAAGTGGTGGTGACGGCTGATCAGCCGCTGGGGGTGTGGCACCTGCAGGGTGTCGAGCTGGCGCCGGTGGTTCGCGGGTTGCAGGCTGGCATCGGCCTGGAGCGCCTGGTGACACAGGCGCACCAGCCGATGGTCGAGCGCTGGTTACGCGAACAGGGCTTTTGATTTAGAAGAATGTCCCCACCACCAGTTGCAGGTAGGCCCCGCTATCCCGGCCACCCAACTGCACGCCGCCATCCTGCGCGCTGCGCTGCGGGGTGTAGAACCCCACCAGCGGGCTGATCAGCCAATGCTCGTCGACCATCCACTCCACATACAGGTCCACCTCGCGCCCACCCAGGTTGCCCTGGTCGGTGCTGAGCGGGTCGAAGTCGAAGTACAGCGCGCCCACGGTCAACCCCTCCCGTGGCGTGGCCTTGAGCGCCACATGGTGCACCTGGGTATTGCTGTTGAATGGCCCGGCGTAGTTGGCCGCCACCTCGCCCTGGAACCAGGTGCCATAGCCCCGGCTCAGGCCATAGAACAGCGGGTCGAAGTGCTCCGAGAAGCGGCTGTAGCGGTAGGTGGCGGTGGGCGACCAGGGCAGTCCGGAGAAGGTCCAGTTGCCCTCCAGGTACCAGGCATTCTCGCGCCCGTCGGTGCGGTCCTGGGTGACATACTCGGCGGCCAGTTCGAGGTCTTTCACTCCCAGGTTGCCACGCCCGCGCAGGCTCACCGTGTCCATGCCGTCGCGGTGTTCCAGGCCAAGGATCTCGGCATAGCGGCGGTCGACATCCAGGCCGCGGATCCAGCTCAGGCCCAGGGTGCCCGCGTCGGCGACATGCTCGAGGTTGGCCACCGCCATGGAGGTGTCGGCCTGGAACGGGTTGTCGGACTTGAGCCACATCAGGTCGCCGCGCCAACCCTGCTTGCCGCCCAGACGCAACACGGCGGTGCGGTCGAACGCCTTGCGCGCCGCCAGGTAGTAGGCGCCGCCACGGTCGAAATCGGCGCCCAGGTCGACGTTGCCGGCATTGACCGGGTCGCCCTGGATCAGGAAACCGTCGCCGAGGGTGATGACCTGGCGCCCGCCGGAGAGATCGATGCCGTCTTCGCCAAGCGCCGGAAACAGGGTACCCGAGCGCCATCCAAGGTAAGCGTCCTCGATGCCGGTGCGACGTTCGTCACCGAGCGTGAAACCCGCGGCGTCGCCATCGCCCCAGGTGGCCGAACTGAGCAGGCTGAAGGCGCCGTAAAGCGTGCCGTGGCCGGTCAGCGCCTGGCTGGCGCTCAGGCCGTATTTGACGTAGCCCTCGCGCCAGTTGCTGCTACCGGCCTGGCGGTTGCCGAACTGGTCGAAGCTTTCGTCGCTGTGGAACACGCCGAACAGCGCTTCGAGGTTGGCGTCCAGGGTGGTGCCGGCGTGGTTGTAGAGTTCTTGGGCCTGGGTGAGGGGAGAGGCCAGCAGCAGGGCCAACGTGCAGGCGAGCTTGTGCGTCATGGTGTGCTCCATGTTTTTGTTGTTTTCTGGTTTTTTCATTGCCTGGCCGGGTCACATCGCCGGTCAGGCGATGAGGCCGGCACAGGTGAATCAGAGCTTGATCAGCACCGACTTCAGCTCGGTGTAGTGCTCGATCGCCGCCGCGCCCATCTCGCGGCCGACGCCGGAGAGCTTGTAGCCACCGAACGGCAGCGCCGGGTCCAGCGCGCTGTGACAGTTCACCCACACCGACCCGGACTTGATCCGCGGAATCATCCGGTGCACCGCGGCCAGGTCGTTGGACCAGATGCTCGCGCCCAGACCGTAGGGGTTGTCGTTGGCCAGGCCCACCACCTCGTCGAGGTCGTCGAATGGCATGGCCACCAGCACCGGGCCGAAGATTTCCTCCTGCACCAGGCGGTGGCGCTGGTCGACATCGACGATCACCGTCGGCTTGACGAAGTAGCCCGGGCCGAAGCCTTCGCCGCCGCAGGCGATGGTCGCGCCCAACTCGCGACCCAGGTCAATGTAACCGGTCACCCGCTCCTGCTGCCGGGCCGAGATCAGCGGGCCCATCTGCACGCTAGGGTCCAGGCCGCTGCCCAGTTTCATCGCATTGGCGATGCCGGCGATATCGGCCACCACGTTGTCGAAGTGCTTGCGCTGCACATACAGCCGGGAGCCGGCGCAGCACACCTGGCCCTGGTTGAAGAAGATCGCCGTGGCGGCTCCGGCGGCGGCCTCCTGCAGGTTGGCGTCGGGCAGGACGATGGTCGGCGACTTGCCGCCCAGTTCGAGGGTGACGCGGGTCATGTTGTCCATGGCGGCCTTGCCGATCAGCTTGCCGACTTCGGTGGAGCCGGTGAAGGTCAGCTTGTCCACGCCCGGGTGGCGGCTCAGCGCGGCACCGGCGTTCAGCCCGGTGCCGGTGATCACGTTGAACACGCCGTCCGGATAGCCGGCCTCGCTTACCAGTTCGGCGAGCTTGAGGGCGGTCAGCGGGGTTTCGTCGGCAGGCTTGAGCACCACCGTGCAGCCGGTGGCCAGCGCCGGGCCGAGCTTCCAACAGGCCAGCAGCAGCGGGAAATTCCAGGCGACGATGGCACCGACCACGCCCACCGCCTCGCGGCGCACGAACGCGTGGAAGTCGTCATTGGGCATCAGCGGCAGCGACGACTCGACCGTGCTGCCTTCGAGCTTGGTCGCCCAACCGGCCATGTAGCGAAGGAAGTCGATGGCCAGTTGCACGTCCATCACTTGGGCCACGGCGGCACTCTTGCCGTTGTTCAGGCATTCCAGCTCGGCCAGCTCCTGGGCATCGCGCTGCATCAGGTCGGCCAGGCGCCACAGCAGGTTCTGTCGCTCGCGCGGACGCATCCGGCTCCAGGCCGAGTGTTTGAACGCCTGGCGGGCGGCCTGCACGGCCCGGTCGACATCCTGTGCCTCGGCCGCGGGCACCTCGGCGAGGACCTCGCCACTGGCCGGGTTGCGCAAGGTCATGGTGCGGCCGCTGGCGGCGTCCTGCCAGTCGGCGCCAATGCGCATCTTCAGCTGGCGTGTGAGGAAGGCACGGGTGGCGGGCAGGATCGGCAGTTCGGAATGCATGGGGCGGTGCCTCTTGTCATGGTTGTGACCAGGGCAGGGCAATGGGCGTGCCAAGCCGTTCAACGCGTTCACAACCCTTGATACATGTGGTTTTCGCATTACATGGCATGCAGTCAGGGAGGCTTGACCTGTTGCACATTGAGACTGTGTGAGACGCAGATGAAACGGACCGCTGTGCGGGCCAATCGCCGGCAAGCCGGCTCCCACAGGCGGCGTTGCTCTCGAAGCTGGCTAGATCCCTGTGGGAGCTTGCTTGCCAGCGATGGCATGCGCAGCACGCCCCGTGTCTCAAGGTGAAACACCTCGTCGCGAAATGGCACGTTCGGCCACAGCCTGCGCTGCTGGGGTTTGCCCCTGCTCAGCGTTCAAATCGTTGATGCACAACATATTTGCCGCAATTGGCACACTTCCTGTATCGCTACTGTCAGATGCACACCGCAGCGTGCGAATAACGATAAGAACGATACCGTGGAGGTCTGACCTTGAAGACGACTCGACTCCGGCGGCAGGCGGGCACACTGGCGCTGGTCGCCACCGCACTGCTGTCCGCCCAGGCCATGGCGGCCGAGCAGGGCCCGAGCCTGTTGCAGAACAAGTGCATGGGGTGCCATATCCCCGAAGGCAACGACAGCTACAGCCGCATCAGCCACCAGCGCAAGACCCCCGAGGGCTGGCTGATGAGCATCGCCCGCATGCAGGTGATGCATGGCCTTTCGATCAGCGACGACGACCGCCGTACCCTGGTCAAGTACCTGGCCGACAAGCAGGGCCTGGCGCCCAGCGAGACCGACGGTGTGCGCTATGCCATGGAGCGCCGGCTCAATACCGTCGAACACTTCGACGACCAGCTCAGCCAGATGTGCGGGCGTTGCCACTCCGGCGCCCGGGTCGCCCTGCAACGGCGCCCGGCCAAGGAGTGGGAGCACCTGGTCAACTTCCACCTCGGCCAATGGCCGTCCCTCGAATACCAGGCCCAGGCCCGCGACCGCGACTGGCTGGACATCGCCCTCAAGCAGATGGTGCCCGACCTGGCCAAGCGCTTCCCCCTCGACAACCCGGCCTGGGCCGAGTGGCTCAAGGCCCGGCCCGAGTCCAAGGTCCTGGCCGGGCAATGGGCGTTCAGCGGCCATATGCTGGCCAAGGGTGACGTGCGTGGGGTGATGACGGTGAGCGCCGAGCAGGGCGACACCTTCAAGGTCGAGGTCAAGGGCGCCTACGCCGACGGCACGCCGTTCAATGGCAGCGGCTCGGCGATCCTCTACAACGGCTACGAATGGCGCGGCAATGTCAAGGTCGGCGAGGCCAACCTGCGCCAGGTGTTCGCCGCCATCGACGGGCAGATGAAGGGCCGCATGTTCGAGGCCGAGCACGACGAGCGCGGCCTGGACTTCAGTGCGGCTAAGGCCGGGCAGGGGCGGCTGCTGGCGGTGCAGCCGGCGTTCATCAAGACCGGCAGCGACAGCGAGATCACCCTGGTGGGCAGTGACCTGTTCGGCAAGCCAGACCTGGGCGCGGGCGTGCAGGTGACCGAAGTGCTGGAGTCGACGCCGACCCTGATCCGGGTCAAGGCACGGGCCGCCAAGGATGCCGCCGCCGGCCCCCGCGAGGTGGCGGTGGGCGCGCTCAAGGGCGTGCAACTGGCGGTGTACGACAAGGTCGATGAGGTCAAGGTGGTGCCGGCGTTCTCCATCGCCCGCATCGGCGAGAACGGCGCCTCGGTGCCGAAGGTGCAGGGCCGCTTCGAGGCTGAAGCCTGGGGCAAGGACGCCAGTGGCCAGCCGCTGCGCATCGGCTACCTGCCGGCCACCTGGAAAGTCGAGCCGTTCAACGAACGGGCGGTCGAGGACGAGGACGTCAGGTTCGCCGGGCAGATGCAGGCCGACGGCGTGTTCGTGCCGGGCGGGGCAGGGCCCAACCCCGAGCGCAAGATGATGACCAACAACGCCGGCAACCTGAAGGTGATCGCCACCCTCGCCGACGGTGGCCAGCAGGGCGAGGGCCACATGATCGTCACTGTGCAGCGCTGGAACAATCCGCCGCTGCCATAGGCATCAACCTGACCAATTGCTTATCGGGAGGTCGCCATGGGCGCACTACTGAACCTGGTCGAACGCAACCTGCACGAAGTGCAGGTCGATGCCGACCGCATGCTGTTCCATATCCCCAGCAGTTCGCTGTTCGCCACCGACGCGGTGACCGGCGGCATCATCGACACCCTGCGCCGCCAGGGCTGCTCCGCCGAGGAGCTGCTGCTGCAGCTCGGCCAGCAGTTCGACGGCCAGGACATCGAGGAGACCCTGCGCGAGCTGATCGCCCTGGAAGTGGTCAGCGACGGCTCGCCGCTGACCCCGGAAATCGCCCTGAAACAGGTCGAGCGCACCGCGCTGAACACCGTGGTGCTCAACGTCAACACCGGCTGCAACCTCAGCTGCACGTACTGCTACAAGGAGGACCTCGACAAGCCCTCCGCCGGCAAGAAGATGAACAGCGCCACCGCCGAAGCCTCGGTGGAGATGCTGCTCAAGGAGTCGCCGAACGAGGAGCGCTACAGCGTGGTGTTCTTCGGCGGCGAGCCGCTGTCCAACCGGGCGTTGATCGAGCACATGGTGGCGTACTGCGAGCGACGCTTCGCCGAGGCGGGCAAGCAGGTCGAGTTCATCATGACCACCAATGCCACGCTGCTCACCGAAGAGATCATCGACTGGCTCGATGCCCACCGCTTCGGCCTGTCGATCAGCATCGACGGGCCCAAGACCGTGCACGACCGCAACCGCATCACCGTGGGCGGGCAGGGCACCTACGACGTGGTGCGGCGCAAGGCCGACATGCTGCTGTCGCGCTACCGCAGCCGGCCGGTGGGGGCGCGGGTGACGCTGACCCGTGGCATCACCGATGTCGAGACCATCTGGAACCACCTGTTCAACGAGATGGGCTTCGCCGAGGTGGGGTTCGCCCCGGTGACCTCCGGTGACATGGCCGACTTCAACCTCAGCGGCGACGAGCTGGTACAGGTGTTCGCCAACATGAAGGCCCTCGGCCGGCGTTATCTGGAGGCGGCGCTGGCGCACCGCAACATCGGTTTCTCCAACCTGCACCAGCTGATCACCGACATTCACGAAGGCCACAAGAAGGCCCTGCCATGCGGTGCCGGGTTGAAGATGCTGGCAGTGGACCACGAGGGCGAGTTGAACCTGTGCCACCGCTTCACCGGCTCCAGCCTGCCGACCTTCGGCAATGTGCACCAGGGCGTGAAGCAGGCGCAGCTCAACGATTTTCTCTCGCAGCGCCTGGACCGCAGCGGCACCGGCTGCGACAGCTGCCGCATCCGCAACCTGTGTTCCGGCGGTTGCTACCACGAAAGCTACGCCCGCTACGGCGACCCGCAGCATCCGACCTACCACTATTGCGAGCTGATGCGCGACTGGGTCGACTTCGGCATCGAGGTCTACAGCCGCATCATGGCCGTCAACCCGGCCTTCATCGATCGCTACATCACTCCCCGGAAGGCGCACTGACATGAAGCACCTCAAACCGCTGAACAACAAGGCGCGCATCCTCGAGCAGGCGGCCGCCGAAGATCGCGTCGAGGACGTGCTGGCGATGAGCGCCGTGGCCGGCTGCACCGCCACCACCGACCCGGGCTGGGAAGTGGACGCCTTCGGTGGCGTCAGCTCGCTGTGCCAGCCGATGGAGGCCGACCTGTACGGTTGCTCCGACCCTTGCTGGTGGCCAGCCCAGGTGCCGGACATGATGAGCACCTACCAGGACTGGAACGCCCAGGCGACCAACTCCGCCGAAGACTGGCGCAACCTCGGCACCGTATTCCCGAAAGACAAATAGAACGACAAGGGGAAACCGCATGAAACCTGGATTCTGCGCGCAACTCGCGCTCACCGTCGCCGCCACGGCCTGCGCCTGCGCGGCCCAGGCCGACGACGCAGGCAAGGCCCTGAAGGCCGGCCATGAATACCTGATCGCCACCAACTACCCGAATAACCTGCACGTGGTCGAGGTGGCCAGCGACACGCTGTACAAGACCTGCCGCATGCCCGATTCGTTCGGCCCCGGCACGGCGATGATGGCGCCGGACAACCGCACCGCCTACGTGCTCAACAACCACTTCGCCGATATCTATGGCATCGACCTGGACAGCTGCAAGACCACCTTCCACGCCAACCTGTCCAGCGTGCCGGGCGAGGTCGGCAAGGCCATGTACTCCTTCGCCATCAGCCCCGACGGCAAGGAGGTGTACGCCACGGTCAACCCCAGCCAGCGCCTGAACGACCACTATGTGGTCAAGCCGCCGCGCCTGGAGGTGTTCCGCACCGGCGACGGCCTGGATGCCAAGCCCGTGCGCAGCTTCCCGATGCCGCGCCAGGTGTACCTGATGCGCGCCGCCGACGACGGCAGTCTCTATGTGGCCGGGCCGGACATCTACAAGCTGGACGTCAACACCGGCAAATACACCGTCGCACTGCCGCTGCGCAGCTGGAACCGCCCGGGCTACAGCGCGCCGGACGTGCTGTACTTCTGGCCGCACCAGAGCTCGTTGCACGAGTTCTCGATGCTCTACACCATCGCGAAATTCAAGGACGCCAAGCAGGACCCGGCAACCGCCGAGCCGCTGTACGGCTACCTGAGTATCGACCTGAAGACCGGTAAGGCCCATACCCAGGAGTTCGCCGAGCTGACCGAGCTGTACTTCACCGGCCTGCGCTCGCCGAAGGACCCGAATCAGATGTACGGCGTGCTCAATCGCCTGGCCCGCTACGACATCGCGCAGAAGAAGCTGGTCAAGGCCGCCAACCTGGACCATACCTACTACTGCGTGACCTTCGACAAGGCCGGCGACAAGCTCTACCTGGGCGGAACGTTCAACGACCTGGCGGTGTTCGACCCCAATACACTGGAGAAGGTGGGAAACATCAAACTGCCCGGTGGCGACATGTCGACCACCACGCCGCAGGTGTTCGTTCGCTAACGCCATCGCGGGGCAAGCCCGCTCCCACGCCGACCACACTGGACCGGTGGGAGCGGGCTTGGCCCGCGATAGGGCCACGTCAGGCAAAACAAAGACACGAGACAGCCCATGCCACAGCCCAGCCACACCGTAGGCAGCAACGCCATTCCCTTGCTCAACTTGTGCATCGGCGACGCCTTCGACACCACCGTCGCCCGCTTCCCCGACCGCGAGGCGCTGATCGTCCGCCATCAGCAGTTGCGCTACACCTGGCGGCAGCTGGCCGATGCGGTCAACCAGCACGCCCGCGCGCTGATGGCCCTGGGCGTGCAGGTCGGCGACCGCTTAGGGATCTGGGCGCCCAACTGCGCCGAATGGTGCATCACCCAGTTCGCCAGCGCCAAGATCGGTGCGATCCTGGTCAACATCAACCCGGCCTACCGCAGCAGCGAACTGGAATACGCCCTGGGCCAGTCGGCCTGCCAGTGGGTGATCTGCGCCGACGCCTTCAAGACCTCTGACTACCACGCCATGCTGCTGGATCTGGTGCCCGAACTTCGCGCCTGCCGAGCGGGCGAGCTGCAAAGCGCGCGCCTGCCAGCGTTACGCGGGGTCATCAGCCTGGCGGCCACGCCACCTGGTGGCTTGCTGGCCTGGTCGGCGTTGCAGGCCCGTGCCGGTGAAACCGCCCCCGGGCAACTCGCCACGCGCCAGGCCAGCCTGCACCAGCACGCGCCGATCAACATCCAGTACACCTCCGGCACTACCGGGTTTCCCAAGGGCGCGACCCTCAGCCACCACAACATCCTCAATAACGGCTACATGGTCGGTGAAAGCCTCGGATTGACCGAGCATGACCGGCTGGTGGTACCGGTGCCGCTGTACCACTGCTTTGGCATGGTCATGGCCAACCTCGGCTGCATGACCCACGGCAGCACCCTGATCTACCCCAATGACGCCTTCGATCCGCTGCTCACCCTGCAGGCCGTGGCCGAAGAACGCGCCACTGCCCTGTACGGCGTGCCGACCATGTTCATCGCCGAACTCGACCACCCGCGTCGCCATGAATTCGACCTGTCCAGCCTGCGCACCGGGATCATGGCTGGCGCCACCTGCCCGATCGAGGTGATGCGCCGGGTGATCGACGAAATGCACATGGGCGAGGTGCAGATCGCCTACGGCATGACCGAGACCAGCCCGGTGTCGTTGCAGACCGGCGCCGCCGACGACCTGGAGCGCCGGGTGACCAGTGTTGGCCGCACCCAGCCGTGGCTGCAGAGCAAGGTGATCGACAGCGTAGGCACCACCCTGGCACGCGGCGAGATCGGCGAGCTGTGCACCCGCGGCTACAGTGTGATGCTCGGCTACTGGGACAACCCCAAGGCCACCGCCGAGAGCATCGACGCCGAGGGCTGGATGCACACCGGCGACCTGGCGGTGATGGACGAACAGGGCTACGTGTGCATCGTCGGGCGCAGCAAGGACATGATCATCCGCGGTGGCGAAAACATCTATCCGCGGGAGCTGGAGGAGTTCTTCTTCACCCACCCGGCGGTGGCCGACGTGCAGGTGATCGGCATCCCCTGCAGCCGCTATGGCGAGGAGATCGTCGCCTGGATTCGCCTGCACCCGGGGCAGGCCCTGGGCGAGGAAGAACTGCGTGAATGGGCGCGGGCGCGCATCGCGCATTTCAAGGTGCCACGCCATTTCCGCTTCGTCGATGAATTCCCCATGACGGTGACCGGCAAGGTGCAGAAGTTCAGGATGCGCGAGATCAGCATCGAGGCGCTGGCGGGCGAGCAGGGGCGGTAGACGCCCTCAGCTTCAGGCCTGGGCCCGCGCGCCATTGAGGAATAGCTGCTCCAAGGTCTGCGCGGTGTTGGCGCTGGCGGCGCGGCCGCGGCGCTCGGCATCGACCATGCCGTAGATCATGGTCATGAACATTTCGGTGAACACCGCCGCGCTGATGTCGATGCGCAGCACGCCCAGTTGCTGGGCACGCAGGAAGAACGCGTCCATGGCCTGGGTGTAGGCCTGCCAGCGCAAGTCCTCGGCGTTGTTGAGCAGAGTGTCGGGGCGGTACTGGAACATCAGGAACACCAGCATTTCGCGGTGCTTGAGGTGTTCGGCGATCAGGTGGCGAATGCCGACCAAGGGTTCGGTGCGCTCCAGGTCCGCTTCCTGGATGACCTGGTTGAGTACGTGCTCGCCGTGGTCCTCGAGCAGGTTCACCAGATTTTCGCGGGTGCCGCAGAAGCGGTGCAGGGTGGCCTTGCTGACCCCGGCGGTTTCCGCCAGCTCTTTCAAGGTGGCGCGGGGATGGACGACAATGGCATGGGCCAGCGCCTTGAGCAGGCGTTCTTCTTGGAGGGATCTGCGCATAGGGACCTCAGTCGGGGTTCGGCTGTCGGGCAGGCGAAAAGAGACGAAAGATCCATCACTGTATCATATGAGACGAATAAATCTCATGGATTGAATCATTCATCGTCGGTCAAGCCTGCTCCACCGTGGAGCGGGCTTGACCGACGATGGGTACGTCAGATCGGATAATGCTTCAGTTCACGGGCGATCAGCATGCGCTGGATCTCGCTGGACCCCTCGTATATCTGGGTGATCCGCGCATCCCGATAGTACTTCTCCACCGGGTAGTCTTCGAGGTAGCCGTAGCCGCCATGCACCTGGATCGCCATCGAGCAGACCCGCTCGGCCATCTCGGAGGCGAACAGCTTGGCCTGGGAGGCCTCCGACAGGCAAGGCTTGCCCGCGCTGCGCAGACGCGCGGCGTGCAGGATCAGCAGGCGGCTGGCGTTGATCTGCACCTGCATGTCGGCCAGCAAGTTGGCGATGCTCTGGTGCTCGTTGATCGGCTTGCCGAACTGGATGCGCTCGCGGGAGTAGGTCAGTGCCGCCTCGAAGGCTGCGCGGGCGATACCCAGGGCCTGGGCGGCGATGCCGATGCGCCCGCCTTCGAGGTTGGACAGGGCGATGGCCAGGCCCTTGCCGCGTTCGCCGAGCAGGTTGGCGGCCGGGATGCGGCAGTTGTCCAGGGTCACCGCGCAGGTGTCGGAGGCGCGGATGCCCATCTTGTGTTCGCTGCGGTCGACCTTGAACCCAGGGTTGTCGGTGGGCACCAGGAACGCCGAGAGGCCTTTCTTGCCCAGCTCCGGGTCGGTCACGGCGAAGACGATGGCCAGTTTGGCGCGGCGGGCATTGCTGACGAACTGCTTGGCGCCATTGATCACCCACTGGCCATCGACCAGTTCGGCGCGGGTGCGCAGGTTGTGGGCCTCGGAGCCGGCCTGGGGCTCGGTCAGGCAGAAGCAGCCGATCACCTCGCCGCTGGCCAGTGGCGGCAGCCAGGCCTGCTGTTGTTCGGGCGTGCCGTAGGCCAGCAACGGGCCACAGCCCACCGAGTTGTGGATGCTCATCAGCGCCCCGATGGCGCCGTCGCCGGCGGCGATCTCCTCGACTGCCAGGGCATAGGCGACGTAGTCGGTGTAGCTGCCGCCGAAGTCCTCCGGCACCACCATGCCGAGCAGGCCCAGCTCGCCCATCTTGCGTACCACGTCGTCATCGATCCAGGCGGCTTTCTCCCAGGCTTGGGCATGGGGGGCGATCTCGCCGCGGGCGAAATCGCGCGCCATGTCGCGGATCATGATCTGTTCTTCGCTCAGTTCCAGGTCTTGCATCTGTGTACTCCCGGGCTCACAGGCCTTCGAAGAATTGGTCGACGCGCTGCGCGGTGAGTTCGCCCAGGGTCGGCGGGTTCCAGCGCGGCTGCTTGTCCTTGTCGATGATCAGGGCGCGCACGCCCTCGATGATGTCGCCGTACTCGAACCACTGGCGGTCGATGTGCAGTTCCATGGCGAAACAGTCTTCCAGGCTCAGGTGGCGGCCACGGCGCAGCAGCTCCAGGGTCACGGCCATGGCCAGCGGCGAGCGGGTTTCCAGCAGGGCGGCAGTCTCCAGCGCCCACGGGTGGCTGTCGCCGATGGTCACGGCGCGCAGCTGTTCGATGATGCTGGGCAAGTCGGGCAGGGCGAAGAAGTGGTCAATCACCGGGCGCAGGCGCGCCAGCGGGGCGTCTTCGAGCACCTGGGTGCCGAGCTTGGCCAGCAGGCCCTGCAGGTCCTTGAGCGGGTGCTCGCCGAACACCAGGCGGTCCAGGCCGTCATCCAGCGCGGCCAGCCTGGCGCTGTCCAGGTACCAGTCGGCGAGGCCGCAGTACAGGGCGTCGGCGGCCTTGATTTGCGTGCCGCTGACACCCAGGTAGATGCCCAGCTCGCCGGGCACGCGGGACAGGAAGTAGCTGCCGCCGACGTCCGGGAAGTAGCCGATACCCACCTCCGGCATTCCCAGGCGGCTGCGCTCGGTGACGATGCGCAGGTCGCAGCCCTGGGCCAGGCCCATGCCGCCGCCGAGGGTGAAGCCGTCCATCAATACCAGCACCGGCTTGCGGTAGCGGTGCAGGCACAGGTCCAGGGCATACTCCTCGACGAAGAACTCCTCGTGCAGTTTTTCGCCGGCCTTGAAGCTGTCGTGCAGCGAGCGGATGTCGCCGCCGGCGCAGAAACCCTTGGGGCCCTCGCCACGCAGCATCACGGCCTGCACCTGCGGATCCTGCGCCCATTGGTCGAGGTGATGCTGCAGGCTGCGCACCATGTCCAGGGTCAGGGCATTGAGGCCGGCGGGACGGTTGAGGGTGAGGTGGCCAATGTGGTTGCGGACCTCGGCCAGTACCTGATCCGTTGCCGAGGATTGAGCGTGCGCGGTCATCGCGGTCTCCCTGCTTTGTTATTGATTTTCCAAGTGAAGTCCTGGAGTGCGCGAGCGGATCGGTCGATCCTGTCATGCAAATTTACCTTGCACAATTGGCAAATCTGCAGGGCTGCCGTGCATTTTTGTCGTCACGCGCGCTCTTGGTCGAGGCAGCCACTGTAGCAACTACCGGTTACCTGTAGGAGCGGAGCTTGCCACGCGATGGCGTCGCTACAGGTTGAACGACGGTCGCCTCTCACCCCGAAGGGTGATAGCCGCCTCCGTCCCCCCATGAAACAATCCCGGCCAGCACTCACCCTGGCGGGGAAGACAATAATGAGCAATGCCCAGCTGAATTCGCCCGACTGGTATGCGCAGATGGCCCGTGTGGTCGACGCCATCGGCACCCCAGGCTTCGTCGAGGCACTGTTCGCCGCGCTCAACCAGCTGGCAGCGTGCCAGGCCATCACCGTGTTCCTGTATCCGCGCAAGGGCCTGCCGTCGGCGCTGTTCGCCAAGGACGACGAGGGGCCCTGGCTGCCCGAGGGCAACGTGCAGAAGTACCTCGAAGGCTACTACCTGTTGTGCCCGTTCTACCGCGCCTGCATGGACGGAGTGCCCGCCGGTTGCTATCGCCTGAGCGATGTCGCCCCCGACCACTTCAAGCGCAGCGAGTACTACACCTCGTTCTACCAGCACGCGCACCTGGAGGACGAACTCAACTACCTGGTGCCGCTGGACGCCCAACTGACCATCGCCGTGGCCCTGGGCAGCACCCGACGCCTGGGCAGTCGCCAGGTGGCCGAGCTCAAGTGCGTCGCCGCCTGGGTGGTGGCGGTGGTGCGCCGCCACTGGGGGCAGCTGGATGCCGAGGCCCTGGGCGGGCGCTTCGAAAGCGCGCTGGGGCGGCAGATCAACGCCGCGCTGAACAACTTCGGCTCGTCCTTGCTCACCGAGCGTGAGTGCCATATTGCCCAGTACCTGCTGCGCGGCCATTCCACGCGTTCGCTGGCCGAGCGCCTGGGCATCAGCGAAGACACGGTCAAGACCCACCGCAAGAACCTCTACGCCAAGCTCGATATCGCCACCCAGGCCGAGCTGTTCTCGCTGTTCATCGCCTCGCTGGCCCAGGCCCAGGAAGGCTTGAGCAAGGACCCGCTGGAAAGCTACCTGCGACGGCGCTGACCACCGCTTCACCTCATCCAGACAACGACAATCACCGGCCCGCGTGTGGCCGGAGGGGAGACCTGCGTGCATACGAAAAGCGATTGGCTGCAGCGCGCCGCGCGGCAAAGCTTCATCACCACCGCGTTGATCGACGGACGCCCGGTGGTGGCCCGCGACGGCGCCACCTTCGCCGCCATCAACCCGGCGACCGAGCAGTGCCTGGCCCAGGTCGCCGCCTGCGCCGACAGCGAGATCGACCAGGCGGTGCGCGCCGCCCGCCGTGCCTTCGAGCATGGACCCTGGGCGCGCATGGCGCCGGTCGAGCGCAAGCGCGTGCTGCTGCGCCTGGCCGGGTTGATGCTGGCCCAGCGCGAGGAACTGGCGCTGCTCGACTCGCTGAACATGGGCAAGCCGGTGATGGATGCCTACAGCATCGATGTGCCCGGCGCGGCCCAGGTGTTCGCCTGGTATGGCGAGGCGCTGGACAAGCTCTATGACCAGGTCGCGCCGACCGCCGCCAGCGCGGTGGCGATGATCAGCCGCGAGGCGTTGGGCGTGGTCGGTGCGGTGGTGCCGTGGAACTTCCCCCTGGACATGGCCGCCTGGAAGGTCGCCCCGGCGCTCGCCGCAGGCAACAGCGTGGTGCTCAAGCCCGCCGAGCAGTCGCCGTTCTCGGCCCTGCGCCTGGCCGAGCTGGCCCTGGAGGCCGGGTTGCCGGAGGGGGTGTTCAACGTGGTACCGGGCCTGGGCGAAACCGCTGGCCGGGCTTTGGGCCTGCACCGGGACGTGGACTGCCTGGTGTTCACCGGCTCCACCCAGGTGGGCAAGTACTTCATGCAGTATTCGGCGCAGTCGAACCTCAAGCAGGTGTGGCTCGAATGCGGCGGAAAGAGCCCGAACCTGGTGTTCGACGACTGCCGCGACCTCGACCTGGCGGCGCAGAAGGCCGCGTTCGGCATCTTCTTCAACCAGGGCGAGGTGTGCTCGGCCAATTCGCGGCTGTATGTGCAGCGCTCGATCCACGACGAATTCGTCGAGCGTCTGCTGCGCCAGGCCCGCGAATGGCTGCCGGGCGACCCGCTGGACCCGGCCAGCCGTGCCGGCGCCATCGTCGATGCCACGCAGACCGCGCGAATCGAAGCCGCCATCGGCCAGGCCCGGGAGCAGGGCGCGCGTCTGCGCTGCGGCGGCGAGCGCCTGAGCGTGAATGGCTCGCGCAACTTCATCACGCCGACGATCTTCAGCGACGTACGCCAGGACATGGCCCTGGCCCGCGACGAAATCTTCGGCCCGGTGCTGGCGGTCAGCGCTTTCGACGACGAGGAGCAGGCCATCGCCCTGGCCAACGACAGCGTCTATGGCCTGGCCGCGTCGGTGTGGAGCGACGATCTCAACCGCGCCCACCGCGTGGCCAGGCGGCTCAGGGCCGGCACGGTGTCGGTCAACACCGTCGACGCCCTGGACGTGACCGTGCCCTTCGGCGGCGGGCGCCAGTCCGGTTTCGGCCGCGACCTCTCGCTGCATTCGTTCGACAAGTACACCCAGCTCAAGACCACCTGGATCCAGCTGCGCTGACATTCACCCGAGGAGAACAACAATGAACGCACCCATCACCCCGACGACCGGCAAACGCGATACCCGCGACTACCAGGCTGGCGACGCCGCCCACCACATCCACGCCTTCCTCGACCAGAAGGCGCTCAACGCCGAGGGACCAAGGGTCATCACTCGCGGCGAGGGTCTGTACCTGTGGGACAACGACGGCCGCCGCTACCTGGACGGCATGTCCGGCCTGTGGTGCACCCAGCTCGGCTATGGCCGTAAGGACCTGACCGCCGCCGCCGCCGCACAGATGGACCAGCTGCCGTACTACAACATGTTCTTCCACACCACCCACCCGGCGGTGATCGAGCTGTCCGAGCTGCTGTTCAGCCTGCTGCCCGGCCACTACAGCCACGCCATCTACACCAACTCCGGCTCCGAGGCCAACGAGGTGCTGATCCGCACCGTGCGTCGCTACTGGCAGGTGGTCGGACAGCCGCGCAAGAAGATCATGATCGGCCGCTGGAACGGCTACCACGGCTCGACCCTGGCGGCCACGGCGCTGGGCGGCATGAAGTTCATGCACGAGATGGGCGGGTTGATCCCGGATGTGGCGCATATCGATGAACCGTACTGGTTCGCCGCCGGTGGCGAGCTGACTCCGGCGGAATTCGGCCGCCGTTGCGCCTTGCAACTGGAAGAGAAGATCCTCGAACTGGGCGCCGAGAATGTCGCAGGTTTCATCGCCGAGCCGTTCCAGGGCGCCGGCGGCATGATTTTCCCGCCCGAGAGCTACTGGCCGGAGATCCAGCGCATCTGCCGCCAGTACGACGTGCTGCTGTGCGCCGACGAGGTTATCGGTGGGTTCGGCCGCACCGGCGAATGGTTCGCCCACCAGCACTTCGGCTTCGAGCCGGATACCCTGTCCATCGCCAAGGGCCTGACCAGCGGCTACGTGCCCATGGGCGGCTTGGTGCTGAGCAAGCGTATCGCCGAGGCTTTGGTGGAGCGGGGCGGGGTGTTCGCCCACGGCCTGACCTATTCCGGCCACCCGGTGGCGGCGGCGGTGGCCATCGCCAACCTCAAGGCCCTGCGCGACGAGGGTATCGTGCGCCGGGTCAAGGACGACACCGGCCCGTACCTGCAGCGCATCCTGCGCGAGGTGTTCGCCGATCACCCGTTGATTGGTGAAGTACAGGGCACCGGCCTGGTGGCAGCCTTACAGTTCGCCGAGGACAAGGCCACGCGCAAGCGCTTCGCCAACGAGAACGACCTGGCCTGGCAGTGCCGCACCTTTGGTTTCGAGGAAGGAGTGATCATCCGCTCCACCCTGGGGCGAATGATCATGGCGCCGGCCCTGGTGGCCAGCCGTGGCGAGCTGGACGAACTGGTGGAAAAGACGCGTATCGCGGTGGACTGTGTGGCACGATCGGTGGGCCGCGGCTGAAACCCGGGGCCCATCGCCGGCAAGCCGGCTCTCACAGGGATCGCGCAATTCGTGAGCTCTGCGCTGTACCTGTGGGAGCCGGCTTGCCGGCGATGGGTTGCGTAGCAGCCCCAGTGACGCGAACTGACAGACATTACCCTTTCGCCCGTGATGGTTTCAGCGACGGGCGAGCTGGCGCAGCACCGTCACCGTCGCGCCAGCGACGGGCGAGCTGGAAGCCCAGGGCGCCTTTACCTGCCTGGGCGACTTTCTCGCCACCACCACCCTGGTGCGTCACGGCGGCGGCCTGATGCAGGCCTACCGGTTCACCGTGCAGGACGCCCTGGACAGCGGCGAGCTGGTGGAGGTGCTGGCCGGATATGGCGGTACGTCGCGGCCGTTCATGCTGGTGTATCCCCAGGCCCGGCACATGCCGCTTAACGTCCGCGTGTTCATCGACTTCCTGGTGGCCGAGGTGGGTCTACCGCTGGGCTGAAGCCCTGTGGCGGCGACCTTGGCGGACTATGCTCTGTGCTGCGTCGGCCAACTGGCCGGCGGATGTTCCGGCAGTCAGGTTGTTTCCCAGGAGAACACTCCATGAAATCCATGACACTGCTAGTGATCACTTGCGTACTGAGCTTCGCCGCCCACGCCGAGGATGGCCCGGCGACCAACTGCGAGGCCAAGATCAAGGACCTGGAATACATCAGCAAGAGCGATGGCCAGGCCTTGCATGGCGGCATGGCCGCCGATTACCACAAGCTGCTCGAGCAGGCCAAGGCCGCCCAGGCCAAAGGCGACATGACCACTTGCCAGGCCTCGGCCGACCGTGCCAAGACGATCTACAACAAGGCGCGGGGCAAGTAGGCGCTGTCGAGACCTCTCGGGGACAAGTCCGCTCCAGCAGGAGCGGGCTTGGAGGCCAGCCCCGGCAATCGGCCGGTTGGGCCTCTCATGGGCTCTGGTGTAAGCTCTCCCGGTCCTTCTCACGAGACCCGCCGCATGACCTCGCCCAGTCCGCGCCTGGACAGCCTGCTCACCGGCAGCGCCCGGCCATTCACCCGCCCAGGTTCCCTCAGCGCCATCGACAAGCAACCCCGCCAGGGCCCCTTGCAGGTGACCTTGCTCGGTATCGTCGGCGACGAACAGGGCGATCTGCGCGTGCACGGCGGCGTTGAGAAGGCCATCCACCATTATCCCCGCGATCACTACCCTGACTGGGTCGCTGAACTCGGCGAACACCCCTTGCTGACCCGGCCCGGCGCCTTCGGCGAGAACTTCAGCAGCAGCGGCTGGCGCGAGACCGATGTGTGTCTGGGCGACCGTATCCGCGTTGGCACGGCGTTGCTGGAAGTCTCCCAGGGGCGCATGCCGTGCTGGAAGCTCAACGACCGTTTCGACGTGGCGCAGATGGCGCTGCGGGTGCAGCAGAGCGGGCGTACCGGCTGGTACTACCGGGTGCTGGAGGAGGGCGAGGTACAGGCGGGCGATGCCCTGCAACTGGTCGAGCGGCCCTATGGCCAGTGGTCGGTGGCGCGGCTTTCGGCGGTGCTGTTCGACAAGCAGCTGGAGCCCGGCCTGTTGCGTGAATGCCTGGAACTGCCGCTGGTGCCGAACTGGCGTCGCACCCTGGAAAAACGCCTGGAGCAACGCCAGGTCGAGGACTGGACTTCGCGCCTGCACGGTCGCAGCGAAAGCTGAACGGCATCGCGCACAACATTTACCCACACAAGGAATGCCCCATGGCCTTCGAACTGGATGATCGCCTGGTCATCGGTGTCGCTTCCAGCGCCGTGTTCGACCTGAGCGAGTCGGACGCCGTGTTCCGTCGCGACGGCGAGGCGCAATACCGCAAGTACCAGGAGCAGCACCTGGACGTGCCGCTGGGCAAGGGCATCGCCTATCCCTTCATCAAGCGCCTGCTGGCACTTAATGACCTGCGCGGTGATCCAGAGGACCCGCTGGTGGAGGTGGTGTTGCTGTCGCAGAACGACCCGGACACCGGAATGCGGGTGATGAAGACCATCGGTCACTACGGCCTGAACATGACCCGGGCAATCTTCACCCAAGGCCGTTCGCCGTATGAGTACATCCCGGCGTTGAACATCGCGTTGTTCCTGTCCGCCGACAAGCAGCACGTGGACGCCGCGATCAAGGCCGGCTACCCCGCGGGGCAGGTGCTGGATTCGAAGTTCGACGACGATGAAAGCGACGACAATCTGCGCATAGCCTTCGACTTCGACGGTGTGCTGGCCGGCGATGAGTCCGAGGCAGTGATGCAGTCGGGCGGCCTGGGCAGTTTCCACGCCCATGAAGTGATCAATGTCACCCAGCCGCACAATCCCGGCCCGCTCAAGGAGTTCTTCGTGCGCATTGCCCGAATTCAGGCGGCCGAGGAACAGCACAAGCTGGCCAATCCCACTTACGAGAACCGCCTGCGGGTGTCGATCGTCACCGCGCGCAACGCGCCTTCACACGAGCGGGCGCTCAATACCCTGAAAAGCTGGGGGGTGATGGCCAACGACGCGTTTTTCCTGGGCGGCATCGAGAAGCGCAGGGTATTGCAGGTGCTCAAGCCGCACATCTTCTTCGATGACCAGTCCGGGCACCTTAAGAGGACCAGCACGGTGGTGCCGTCGGTGCATATCCCGTTCGGCGTGACCAACCGGGCGGGCTGACCATTGGCGCCGCGCAAGCGGCGCCAGGTCGCCCTGGTCCGTCAGTGATCCGCCAACCTGTCATCCTGCGACAGCAACGCTTGGGCCAGCTCTTCGTCACTGGCCTGCAGCCCCGGATTGGCCCGGCGCACCTCGGCCAGCGCCGCTTCCAGATAGGCCCCGCGAATGGCACCGCCGCTGGCGACAAAGGCCGACAGCTCGTCGCGGGCCGGGATGATCCGTTTGTCGTCCTTGAAGGTCGAGTACAGCGAGGCGGAAACCCCCGCCGAGGTCGCGACGTCCCCGGCATCGACGCGGGCCAGGGCGGCACCGGCAGGGAGCAGGAGCAGCAGCGAGGGAACGAGCAGTAAGTGGCGCATGGCGAGTCCTCCGGAAAGGTGATGCCCAAGGGTGTTACTGCATGCAGTTAAGAGCACTTGAGGTATCAGGGAGTTCCGCGATGTTTGCGAACGTAATGCATCAGGGGCTAGTCATGCTTGGTTCTGACAGTCTTCGTCGAGGTTGAAGGCTGAGGCATCGTTGGAGGCCTTGGTTGCTGCTGAAAACCGAATGAGGTCAAGTCAGCCCGTGGATTCATGTTGTTGCGGGGACTGTAGTTAAGGTTGTTCAGTGTGCTTGCGACGTTGTTCAACGTAGCTTTGTTGAACCAGCGGGGTGCTTGATTTTTGAGTGGGGTTGCCGGGTACTGGTGAACTGTAAAACGGCTGCGGTTCATTTTTTTTGCTGGCGAAATCGCTTTTACTCGCTTCTACGCTGGCGTTCACATGATAAGGCTGTACCGTTTCCCGCCGGATTGGCGGAGGGGAGCTCGGCGGTGTCGAGTCTCTGGAACTCGTTGAAGATGATCGACTCCTGATGTGCCCGGAAGGATCGACACTGTTGACTGAGTCATTCTGGCAGTAGGCATAGGCATTGGCGTCACCCTCACCAAACGGACTCAAGTCATCGGTCGAGAGAAACCGCATCAGCACAGGGCTGTAGGCACGGTATCCGTTGCCGAGCAGGTAACACCCGGTAAGCTCTCGCACCTGTGCCGTGAAGCGCAGTAGCGATGACCTGCGATCCGAGGCCGGGTCGTGGCCGAATACGCTGTAGCTGATGGTCTCGGGGTGCTGGCTGCACGGATACCACAGGGTCGAGCCTTGGGCGTCAGTGGCCAGTATCGCGATCCACTGCTTACCTGTTTTGTGCTGGGCCATGGTATTTCCTGGCTAGGGGACCCTTTTACTTTGGCGTTGTCAGTGGCGCTCGACAACTGACAGATTTGTCAGGTACGCGCCAGCAATTGCCAGCCATGGCGACATTGACCCATAACCCTTGCTCATGATCTGCTCGCTGTCCTGCTGTCCGCCAATCAAAGGAACCGGATGCCATGCCCGAATATACGCTGCACTGCTTTGCCGAGTCGGGAAACGCCTACAAGGTCGCGCTGATGCTGGAACTCACCGGCCAGGACTGGGCGCCGGTGTTCGTCGATTTCTTCCATGGCCAGACCCGTGGGCAGGACTGGCGTGACGCGGTCAACGAGCAAGGGGAGGTGCCGGTGCTGGAACATGCCGGCGAGAAGCTTACCCAATCGGCGCTGATCCTCGATTACCTGGCCGAGCGCACCGGCCAGTTCGGCCCGCGGGACGATCAGGAAAAACGCGAGATCTGGCGCTGGATGCTGTTCGACAACCACAAGTTCACCAGCTACTACGCGGCGTTGCGCTTCATCTACTGCCTCAAGCAGATGGGCGAGTCGGATGTCACCCGCTTCCTGCGCGAGCGGGCCAGGGCGGCCTACCAGATCGTCGATGCGCACCTGGCGAAGACGCCGTTCATGGTGGGCGGGCGGCTGACCATCGCCGACCTTTCGCTGGCGGGCTATGTGTATATGCCCGAGGACACTGGCCTGGCGGTTGGCGAGTTCCGTCATATCGAGGCCTGGAAACAGCGAATCCAGGACATTCCAGGGTGGAAACATCCCTACGACTTGATGCCGAGAGCCGCTGGCTGAGGCAACGCCAGACCTGCCGGTACAGGCTTGCCTTGCGATAGCGCGCCCGGTATGCAGGTTGGCAGGCCTGGCATTTTTGTCAGTTGCGGGCTAATGGAGTTGCTTGCACAGTCACGCAGACAGGAACTTTGTCCAGGAGTCTGCATGTCAGTATCAACTGTTAGCTCGAAAATGGCCCTGCTGGCCACCGACCGGCACGGTTCGATACTGCGTCATCATGCGTCGCAGGCCAGCCTTCCGGTTCCCTACACCGCGTTTGGGTATCGGCCATTTGCCAGTGGGTTGCCCCTGATGCTGGGTTTCAATGGCCAGTTGCAGGAACTGCAGCTTGGGGGCTACCTGCTTGGCAATGGCTATCGGGCATACAGCCCGGTGCTGATGCGCTTCCTGTCACCCGACAGTTTCAGCCCCTTTGGAGACGGTGGCCGAAATGCCTATGTTTACTGCAGCGAAGATCCTGTGAACGCAGTCGATCCATCAGGACACAAGCGTATCTACAAGATCAAAATCGAGATCTATCACCCTAAAGGACCCGTTCCTGGTGGTGATCCTGCCCCGACCCGACAACAGATCTGGGACCAGCCTGGAAATACCGCAAACCTTAAGCTTGAGTCCAAACCCAACACGTTTACATCGCGCGTGGAAAACCTGTATGTGTTCGAGTCAGGGGGCGGTGAACCCATCTATGTTCTTGGGTTCCATGTAAAGGAAATGCAGGAGATAGCCAGTCGTTGGGAAGGGTTATCCAAGGGGGCAGTTGATAGTGAAGGCGTATTGGCTGCCCTGAACAGCCGGGCCAGGGAAATATCCAAGATGGGCACCAGCCTCTATAACCAGGCAGCCGATCGCGAAAATAGAAATGTGAATTTTGTGCAGGACAAGACCCCCGGAATCCGGGAAAACTCCTGATTAAAATTCAGTGAAGGCGCTCATCGGTGAAAGTGTGTGGACGGCGCTCAGTCCCGACGCTTCCAATCACTCCCAGCCCAGCTCACAAGCCTCGACGCAGGCACGGGCCTATGAATGTGGCACAGCCTTGCCCAACCCCGCATATTGCGCCTTCAAATGCCCCTGCTCATCCAGCAGATACGCATCCATCACCTCCCGCACCACTGGTCCCGCGACCCGGCCACCGGCTTCACCGTTCTCGATCATCACCGCCACCACCAGCGCCGGGTGATCGGCCGGAGCAAAACCGACGAACAGGGCATTGTCGCGGTGGCGCTCGAGGGTCTTGTTGCGGTTGTAGCGCTCACCCTGCTTGATCGCCACCACTTGCGCGGTGCCGCTCTTGCCGGCGATGCGGTACTGGGCGCCGGCGGCGGATGCGCGGGCGATGCCACGCGGGTCGTGCATGACCATCTGCATGCCCTGGCTGACCTGGTCCCAGGCATGCTTGTCATGCAGCACGATATCTGCCATCGGATGCGGGTCGACCGGCGCCTGGCCACCGATGGTCAGGGCCAGGTGCGGGCGGTGCCACACGCCCTTGCTGGCCAGCAGGCTGGTGGCCTGGGCCAGCTGCAGCGGGGTCACCTGCATGTAGCCCTGGCCAATGCCGAGAATCAGCGTTTCGCCGGGGAACCAGGCCTGGCGCCGGGTGGCGCGTTTCCACGCCTGGGACGGCATCAGCCCCGGCGCTTCCTCGAACATGTCCAGCGAGACCTTCTGGCCGAGGCCGAACTCGGCCATGTAGTCGTGCAGGCGGTCGATGCCCAGCTTGTGCGCCAGGTCGTAGAAGTAGGTGTCGTTGGAGCGCATGATCGCGCTGTACAGGTCGACCCAGCCATCGCCCGTGCGGTTCCAGTTGCGGTACTTGTGCTCGTAGTTGGGCAGCTCGTAGTAGCCGGGGTCGAACACCCGGCTGCCGGGGGTGATCACGCCGCTGTCGAGGCCGGCGATGGCCACCTCGGGCTTGACCGTCGAGCCTGGGGCGTACAGCCCGCGCAGCACGCGGTTGAACAGTGGCCGGTCGATGGAGTCGCGCAGGGCGGCGTACTGCTTGAAGCTGATGCCCTTGACGAACAGGTTGGGGTCGAACGCCGGGTTGCTGACCATCGCCAGCACGTCGCCGTTGTCCGGGTCGAGCACCACCACCGCGCCGCGCCGATCGCCCAGGGCTTTCTCGGCGGCTTGCTGCAGGTGGGCGTCGAGGCTCAGCACGATGTCCTTGCCGGGCACCGGGTCGTGATGATTGAGCACGCGCATCACCCGGCCCTGGGCGTTGGTCTCGACTTCCTCGTAGCCTACCTGGCCATGCAGCTGGTCCTCGTAGAACCGCTCGATGCCGGTCTTGCCGATGGACTGGGTGCCGCGGTAGGCGGTGCTGTCGAGGCTCTTGGCTTCCTTCTCGTTGATGCGTCCGACGTAGCCGACCGAATGGGCGAAGTGTTCGGCCAAGGGGTACTCGCGAATGAATTGCGGCTCCACCTCCAACCCCGGCAGGCGGAACTGGTTGACCGCGATCAGGGCGATCTGCTCCTCGCTCAGGCCGACCAGCAGGGTCACCGGCTCGAACGGCTTGCGGCCGCGGCGCAGGTCCTTGTCGAACTGCTGGCGGTCGTCCTCGGACAGTCCCAGGACCTGCGCCAGGTTGTCGAGCACCTTCTTCGAATCGCCGGCCCGCTCGCGGGTCATGGTCAGGTTGAAGCTGGGCTTGTTGTCGGCCAGTACCACACCGTTGCGATCGTAGATCAGGCCGCGTTCGGGCGGGATCGGCAGCACGTGCACGCGGTTGTTTTCCGACACCGCCGACTGCTGGTCGTGCTGCAACACCTGGAGCACGTAGAGCCGGCCTACCAGTACCGCCACCAGGCCGAGCACCAGCAGGGCGCAGGCCAGCAGCCGGCGGTTGACCAGGTGCTTTTCCTTTTCGTGGTCCTTGAGGGGAATGGGTTGCGGCATGAGCACAGGGGAGCGGCGGGTGGGGCGGCGATGCTACGCGGGCAGGCGGTGAGGCTCAAGGCGCAGCGCCCCGCGCCAAACTGGCCAGGTATTGCTCTGGCCCGCAGGCAGGGGCTCTGCGGCAATCATGAAGCTTCTTTCATGTGGGCACAGGCCTAGGCAATGAACTCCGATTCTCTTGCCGGCTGAGCAACCGCATCCTGGCGAATGCTGAGCATCACGGCGCCTGCGCACAAGCCCAGCAGCCCGACACTGGCCACCACGATATCCCCCATCCCCATGCCGGCGAGCATTAGCACCAGGCTGATACGAAACAGAGCGGTCATGACTATCTCCAGGGCAGGGCGAGCGAAGTCCGAAGTATCACCATACCGCTCCGAAGGCCGAGGTACAGGGCAGGAGGGAGGGTTTGGCAGTGTATGCGCCTGCTTTGGCACAAAGCTCGCCACTTGACGGCATGGATCATCCCTGATTTCATTGAAACCGGTTTCATCAACCCTGCACAAACACCTACAAGAAGGGCTCAGGGGTGGATAAAGACGCAGTTCCTGTCCGCGGGCGGGTCACTATCAGCGAGGTCGCGAAGGCGGCCGGCGTCTCCAAGGCAACCGTCTCGCGCTATATGGGCGAGGATCGGCAACTGCTCGCCGAGGCGACCGCGCAGCGGATCGAAGCCGTCGTCGAGCGCCTGGGCTATCGCCCCAACCGCATGGCCAGTGCCCTCAAGCGCGGTCGCACCGGGCTGATCGGCATGCTCCTGGCGGATATCCGCAACCCCTATTCCGTGGCGGTGATGCACGCTGTCGAGACGGCCTGTCGCCAGCACGGCTACAGCCTGGTGGTGTGCAACACCGACTGTGACGACGCCCAGGAGCGCAGCCAGCTGCAGGCCCTGCAGGCGTACAACGTCGACGGCCTGATCGTCAACACCCTGGGCCACCGCGCCGGGGAGCTGGCCAGCCTGGTCCGCGACCTGCCCATGGTATTGGTCGACCGGCAACTGGCGGGCCTGCCGGTCGATCTGGTGGGCCTGGACAACAGCGACGCCGTCGAGCAGGCGCTGGATCACCTTGAACACAACGGTTATCGCGACATCCTCGCCGTCACCGAGCCACTTGATGGCACCAGCTCGCGGCAGGAGCGCGTGGATGCCTTCCAGGCCTCCATCGCCCGGCGTCGTGGGTTGCGCGGGCAGGTGCTGGAGGTAGGCCCGGGCCTCACCGAGCAGCTGGGCGCGTTCATCGCCGGGGCAGGGCACGGCCCGCAGGCGCTGTTCAGTTGCAATGGTGTCGCCACCCTGGAGCTGGTGCGGGTGCTGCACGCCAGGGGCGAGCCGCTGTTCCAGGACCTGGGCCTGCTGGCGCTGGACGACCTGGATTGGTACCCGCTGGTGGGCAACGGCATCAGCGCGTTGGCGCAACCCACCGGGCGCATCGGCGCGGCGGCGTTCCAGTGCCTGCTGGAGCGCCTGCAAGGCAGCCCACTGCCGGCCCGGCGCCTGGATCTGCGCGCGCAGCTCATTGCGCGAGGCTCTACCCGATCACAACACTGACGGCGTCGCGGACGCCGTTGTTGCCGGAGAAAAATGAAACCGGTTTCATTCACAAGAACAAGGATTACCACGATGCGCACGCACACTGTTTCCATCAGCTTGTCGAGTTTCGGTGCCGATGCCGTAAGGCGGTTGGGCCAGGCCAGCTACCTGCCGTTGCTCGCTGCGGCAGGGGCACGGCGGGTGGAATGGCGCGAGGAGCTGTTCGACGCTGCGCCTGATGCCGCTACCCTGGCCAACCTGGCCGCCGAGCATGGCCTGCAGAGTCTCTACTCCACGCCACTGGAACTGTGGCGCGAGGATGGCAGCCTGGAGCCCGCGATTGCCCAGCGGCTGCAACTGGCGAGCGAGATCGGCGCGGTGGCACTCAAGGTGTCGCTGGGTCATTACCAGGATGGCTGCGATTTACTGGCGCTGGCACCACTGTTGCAACACAAGACGGCGCTGTACGTGGAAAACGACCAGACGCCCTACGGTGGGCGGCTGCCGACCTTGGTGAAGTTTTTCCGCGAGGCCCAGGCGCAAGGCGTGGCGCCGGGCATGACCTTCGACATCGGCAACTGGTACTGGCACGACGAGTCGCCGCTGCTGGCCGCGCAATTGCTGGGGCGTTGGGTGCGCTACGTGCACTGCAAGGCGGTGGCGCGCCGCGCCGACGGGCGCCTGGTAGCCGTGGTGCCCGAGGACCTCGACCTGGCCCAGTGGCGCGAATTGATGACGCATTTCGCCCCGGGCCTGCCGCGTGCCATCGAGTACCCCCTGGCCGGCGAGGACCTGCTGGCACTGACGGCGCGCCAGGTCGCGCAACTGGCCGAGCTGGAAGGGCAGGTGTGCCATGGCTGAGCATGACGTGCTGTGCTTCGGTGAAACCATGGCCATGTTCGTGGCGGCGCAGCCGGGCGACCTGGCCCAGGTCGAGGGCTTTGGCAAACGCATCGCCGGTGCCGACAGCAACGTGGCCATCGGCCTGTCACGCCTGGGCCTGCGGGTGCAATGGCTGAGCCGGGTCGGTGACGACTCGCTCGGTGCCTTCGTGCTCGACAGCCTGCGCCGCGAAGGCCTGGACTGTTCCAGTGTCGAGGTCGATGCCGGGCACCCCACGGGGTTCCAGCTCAAGGAGCGCTGCGACGATGGCAGCGATCCGAAAGTCGAGTATTTCCGCCGTGGCTCGGCGGCCAGTCGGCTGTCGCCCGCGCTGGTGCGGCCGGCGTTGTTGCAGGCCCGGCACCTGCATGCCACGGGCATTCCGGCGGCGCTTTCAGGCAGTTGCCGCGAACTGTGTCACCAGTTGCTGGACGGCATGCGAGCCAATGGCCGCAGCATTTCCTTCGACCCCAACCTGCGTCCGTCACTGTGGCCCGACCGCCAGACCATGGTGCGCGAGGTCAACGCCCTGGCGGCCAAGGCCGACTGGGTGCTGCCAGGGCTGGAGGAGGGGCGCCTGCTCACCGGCCGGCAGGCGCCGCAGGCCATCGCCGAGTTCTACCTAGAGCAGGGCGCGCAGTACGTGGCGATCAAGCTGGGGGCCGAAGGCGCCTACTGGCGCGATGCCCAGGGTGCCCATGGCGTGGTGCCCGGCCAGCCGGTCGCGCGGGTAGTGGACACCGTGGGCGCGGGCGATGCCTTCGCCGTCGGGGTGATCAGCGCCTTGCTCGAAGGCTTGCCGCTGCGCCGCGCCGTGGCCCGCGGCAACTGGTGCGGCAGCCGCGCGGTGCAGAGCCGCGGCGACATGGAAGGCCTGCCGCAACGTCATGAACTGGACCACCACGAAAGCCCTGAGCGCGAAGCACGCTGAAGCGCCGGCCTGTACGCAACCTGATGTGACAAGAACAACAAGACCAGGAGAACACCCATGCAGATCGATCGACTCGCACCCAGACGCTGGTGGTACATCATGCCCATCGTCTTCATCACCTACAGCCTGGCCTACCTCGACCGGGCCAACTACGGCTTCGCCGCGGCCTCGGGCATGGCCGACGACCTGAAGATCACCCCGGCGCTGTCGTCGCTGCTCGGCGCGCTGTTCTTCCTTGGCTACTTCTTCTTCCAGGTGCCCGGCGCCCTGTACGCGCAGAAGCGCAGCGTGAAGAAGCTGATCTTCGCCAGCCTGATCCTCTGGGGCGGGCTGGCCACGCTGACCGGGATCGTCCACGACGTCTATTGGCTGATCGCCATCCGCTTTCTCCTGGGCGTGGTCGAGGCGGCGGTGATGCCGGCCATGCTCATCTACCTGTGTCACTGGTTCACCCGCGCCGAGCGCTCGCGGGCCAACACCTTCCTGATCCTCGGCAACCCGGTGACCATCCTGTGGATGTCGGTGGTCTCGGGCTACCTGGTGCAGCAGTTCGACTGGCGCTGGATGTTCATCATCGAGGGCGCGCCGGCCATTCTCTGGGCGTTCATCTGGTGGCGCCTGGTCGATGACCGACCGGAGCAGGCCAAGTGGCTCGATGCCCGGGAGAAGGCCGCGCTGCGCCAAGCGCTGGACGCCGAGCAGCAGGGCATCAAGCCGGTGAAGAACTATGCCGAGGCATTCCGCTCGCCCACGGTGATCATCCTGTCGTTGCAGTACTTCTGCTGGAGCATCGGCGTGTATGGCTTCGTCCTCTGGCTGCCGTCGATCCTCAAGCAGGCCGCCGCGCTGGACATCGTCACCGCCGGCTGGCTGTCGGCGGTGCCGTACCTGGGGGCGGTGCTGGCCATGCTCGGGGTGTCGTGGGCCTCGGACCGCCTGCAGAAGCGCAAGCGCTTCGTCTGGCCGCCGTTGCTGATCGCCGCGCTGGCGTTCTACGGCTCCTATGCCCTGGGTACCGAGCACTTCTGGTGGTCATACGCCTTGCTGGTGATCGCCGGCGCCTGCATGTACGCGCCCTACGGGCCGTTTTTCGCGATCGTTCCCGAACTGTTGCCGGCCAACGTCGCCGGGGGCGCCATGGCGCTGATCAACAGCATGGGCGCGCTGGGCTCGTTCTCGGGCTCGTACCTGGTCGGCTACCTCAATGGTGTCACCGGCGGCCCCGGCGCTTCGTACCTGTTCATGTGCGGTGCACTGCTGTTGGCCGTGGCCCTGACCGCCGTCCTCAACCCCTTGCAACAGGCGCGCCGGCAAAGCCTGGCGCCGAGCCGATAGGAGCCTCAGCATGAAAAAGCGCATCGTCGCCTACAAACGCCTGTCCGATGAACTGATGGCGCGCCTGCACGCGCAGGCCGAGGTGATCCTGGTCGAGGCGCCGGCCGCCGATGGCCTGGCGCGCTTGCGCGCGGCGCTGCCGGGCGCCCATGGCCTGCTGGGCGCCAGCCTGCGCCTGGACCGCGCGCTGCTCGACCTGGCGCCGCAGCTGGAGGTGATCTCCAGCGTGTCGGTGGGCGTGGACAACTACGATATCGAGGCGCTGGATCAGCGTGGGGTGCTGCTGACAAACACTCCCGACGTGCTCACCGAAACCACCGCCGACACCGGTTTCGCGCTGATCCTGGCCTGTGCCCGGCGCGTGGTCGAGCTCGATGGCTGGATTCGCGCCGGCCACTGGCGGGCCGGGATCGGGCCGGCGCAGTTCGGCTGCGACGTGCAGGGCAAGACCCTGGGCATCGTCGGCATGGGCCGTATCGGCGAGGCCCTGGCCCGACGCGCGCATGCCGGTTTCGGCATGCGCGTGCTGTACCACACCCGTCAGCCGCGGCCCGAAGTGGAGGCGCGGTTCGCCGCCGCGCATCGCAGCCTGGAGGCATTGCTGGCCGAGTCCGATTTCGTCTGCCTGTGCCTGCCGTTGACCGCCGCGACCGAGAACCTGATCGGCGCGCCACAGCTGGCGCTGATGAAGCCATCTGCGATCCTGGTGAACATCTCCCGTGGCCGAGTGCTGGACGAGGCGGCTTTGCTCCAGGCCCTGGCCGAGCGGCGCATTCGCGGCGCCGGGCTGGACGTGTTCGTGCAGGAGCCGCTGGCGGCCGATTCGCCGCTGCTGCAACTAGACAACCTGGTGGTCACCCCGCATATCGGCTCGGCCACGCTGGAGACCCGCGAAGCCATGGCCCGCTGCGCGGTGGACAACCTGCTGGCCGCGCTGGCCGGCGAGCGGCCGGCGAACCTGGTCAACCCGAGGGCGTGGGAGTTGCGTATGCGTTGAACCTGGCAAGCGTTTCGTTTGCCTGATAACAACAGCTCTTGTGTGATTTCGAGGAGTGGGGCCGCTGCGCAGCCCTGGCCCCACCCACCAAAGGAGCGACGATTCCCGTATGACCTGATCAACAGAGAGACATCCTCATGTCCAAGGACCAACCCGCCTCCGTGCAACCGGCGCGCCGGGCGTTCCTGCGCCAATCCCTGACCCTGATCCCGGTGGCGACCCTCGCCAGCACGGGACTGGGCGGTGCAGTGCTCGCCGACAGCGCCACCCCGGCAGCCGCCGAACCGGCCCGGCCGGTCACCGCGCGCGCCTACCAGCCGACCTTCTTCACCCAGGAGGAGTGGGCCTTCGTCAGCGCCGCCGTGGCCGTGCTCATCCCCACTGATGCCCTGGGCGCGGGCGCGGCCGATGCCGGCGTGCCCGAGTTCATCGACCGCCAGCTCAACACCCGCTACGGCAGTGGCGGGCTGTGGTACATGCAGGGGCCATTCCACCCCGACGCCCCCAGCGAGCTGGGCTACCAGCTCAAGCTCAACCCCCAGGAGATCTACCGGCTGGGCATCGCCGAGACCGACGCCTGGTGCAAGGCGCAGTTCGGCAAGGCGTTCGCCCAGCTCGATCTTGCGCGCCAGCAGCAGGTACTGGAGGCCCTGGACGGCGGTACGGTGACATTTGCCTCGTTGCCGGCGGCCACCTTCTTCAACATGCTCTGGCTCAACACCCGCGAAGGCTTTTTCAGTGATCCGCTGCACGGTGGCAACCAGGGGTTGGTCGGCTGGAAGCTGGTGGGCTTCCCAGGCGCCCGCGCCGATTTCATGGACTGGGTGGAGCGCGACGAGCGTTATCCGTTCCCGCCGGTCTCCATCAGCGGCGAGCGGGGTTGAAGCATGAGCCAGATGAAGAAAGTCGATGTAGTCATCGTCGGTTTCGGCTGGGCCGGGGCGATCATGGCCAAGGAGCTGACAGAGGCCGGCCTGCAGGTGCTCGCCTTGGAGCGTGGCCCGGCCCGGGACACCTACCCGGATGGCGTCTACCCGCAGACCATGGACGAGCTGACCTACAACTCGCGCAAGAAGCTGTTCATGGACATCTCCCGCGAGACCGTGACCCTGCGCCACAGCGTCAACGACGTGGCCGTGCCGTATCGCCAGTTCGGCGCCTTCCTGCCCGGCACCGGCACGGGTGGGGCGGGGCTGCACTGGTCCGGCGTGCATTTTCGCGTCGACCCGGTGGAGCTGCGCCTGCGCAGCCACTACGAGGAGCGCTACGGCAAGGCCTTCATCCCCGAAGGCATGACCATCCAGGACTTCGGCGTGAGCTACGAAGAGCTGGAGCCGTACTTCGATTTCGCCGAGAAGGTGTTCGGTACCTCCGGCACGGCCTGGTCGATCAAGGGCCAGGTGGTGGGCCGCGACAAGGGCGGCAACCCGTTCGCCGCCGACCGCTCCAGCGACTTCCCGCTGGTGGCGCAGAAGAACACCGTGTCGGCGCAACTGTTCGAGAAGGCCGCCCGTGAAGTCGGCTATCACCCCTACAACCTGCCGTCGGCCAACACCTCGGGGCCTTACACCAACCCGTACGGTGCGCAGATGGGACCGTGCAACTTCTGTGGTTACTGCAGCGGCTATGCCTGCTACATGTACTCCAAGGCCTCGCCCAACGTGAATATCCTGCCAGCCCTGCGCCAGGTGCCGAACTTCGAGTTGCGCAACAATGCCCATGTGCTGCGGGTCAACCTGACCGAGGACAAACGCCTGGCCACCGGCGTGACCTATGTCGACAGCCAGGGGCGCGAGGTCGAGCAACCGGCCGACCTGGTGATCCTCGGCGCCTTCCAGTACAACAACGTGCGCCTGATGCTGCTCTCGGGCATTGGCAAACCCTACGATCCGGTCAGCAACCAAGGCGTGGTGGGGCGCAACTTCGCCTACCAGAACATCTCCACCGTGACCGCGTTCTTTGATCGCGACAGCCACCATACCAACCCCTTCATCGGTGCCGGCGGCAACGGTGTGGCGGTGGACGATTTCAACGCCGATAACTTCGACCATGGCCCCCACGGTTTCGTCGGCGGCTCGCCGTTCTGGGTCAACCAGGCGGGCGCCAAGCCGATCTCCGGTACCAAGGTGCCACCGGGCACGCCGAAATGGGGCAGTGGCTGGAAGGCCGCGGTGGCCGACAGCTACCGGCATATGCTGTCGATGGACGCCCACGGCGCGCACCAGTCCTATCGCGACAACTACCTCGACCTGGACCCGGTGTACAAGGACGCCTACGGCCAGCCGTTGCTGCGCATGACCTTCGACTGGAAGGACAACGACGTGAAGATGAACCGCTTCATGGTCGAGCGCATGGGCAAGATCGCCGAAGCCATGGGGCCCAAGGCGATCAGCGCGGGGAAAAAGGCCTTCGGCCAGCACTTCGATGCCTCCACCTACCAGACCACTCACCTCAATGGCGGCGCAATCATGGGCACCGACCCGAAGACCAGCGCGCTCAACCGCTACCTGCAATGCTGGGACGTGCACAACGTGTTCGTGCCCGGCGCCTCGGCCTTCCCCCAGGGCCTGGGCTACAACCCCACCGGGCTGGTGGCGGCGTTGACCTACTGGTCGGCGCGGGCGATCCGCGAACGCTACCTGAAGAACCCCGGCCCACTGGTGCAGGCATGAGGAGGCCGGTCATGAAACTCAAGACACTGTTCATCGCCATGCTCGGCCTGGGTGCGAGCACCTTGCTGCACGCCGCCGACGGCGTCGATCCAGCCTTGGTCAAGCAGGGCGAGTACCTGGCCCGTGCCGGCGACTGCGTGGCCTGCCACACCGCCAAGGGCGGCAAGCCCTTCGCCGGCGGGCTGCCGATGGAGACGCCGATCGGCACCCTCTATTCGACCAATATCACCCCGCACGCCAGCGGCATCGGCCAGTATCGCTACGAAGACTTCGAGCGCGCCGTGCGCCAGGGCATCGGCAAGGATGGCAGTACGCTGTATCCGGCCATGCCATACCCGTCCTATGCCCGGGTCAGCGATCAGGACATGCAGGCGCTGTATGCCTACTTCATGCACGGCGTGCAGCCGGTGGCGCAGCAGAACAAGGCCAGCGACATCCCTTGGCCATTGAGCATGCGCTGGCCGCTGGCGTTCTGGCGTGGGTTGTTCGCGCCCGAGGTCAAGCCGTTCGAAGCCGCAGGGCGTGATCCGGTGGTGGCGCGGGGTGCCTACCTGGTCGAAGGGCTGGGCCATTGCGGCGCCTGTCATACGCCACGGGCGATCACCATGCAGGAAAAGGCATTGGATACCAACGACGGCGACGCCTTCCTGGCCGGCAGCGCACCGCTTGAGGGCTGGATCGCCAAGAGCCTGCGCGGCGACCACAAGGACGGCCTGGGCAGTTGGAACGAGGCGCAGATCGTCGCCTTCCTCAAGACCGGCCGCAACGAGCGCACCGCGGTGTTCGGCGGCATGAGCGACGTGGTCGAGCACAGCATGCAGTACATGAGCGATGCCGACCTGACGGCCATTGCCCGCTACCTGAAGACCTTGCCGCCGAGCAACCCGGACGACCAGCCGTTCCAGGCGGACCCCAGCGCGGCCCTGGCGCTGTGGCAAGGCAATGACGGCAAGACGGGCGCGGCGTTGTACGTGGACAACTGCGGGGCTTGCCACCGTACCAACGGCCAAGGCTATGCCCGGGTGTTCCCGGCGCTGGCAGGCAATCCAGTGGTGCAGGGGCAGGATGCCACCTCGCTGATCCACATCGTGCTGGAAGGCGCGACCCTACCGGCCACGGCGAGCGCGCCGTCGACGTTCAGCATGCCCGGCTTCGGCTGGCGGCTGTCGGACCAGCAGGTGGCCGATGTGGTCAACTTCATTCGCAGCAGCTGGGGCAACCAGGCCGCGGCGGTGACCGCGGGGCAGGTGGCGGCGCTACGCAAGGCAGCACCGGTGCCGCTCAAGGCTCAGACGCTGATCGGTGATACCACGGGGATTGTGGAGCCTTGATCGACAGGCTCGATTGACAGGGAGGTGTTGTGGGAGGGGGCTTGTTCCGCGATGGCCGCTTGGCCAGATCGCGGGGCAAGCCCGCTCCCACCGGTTGCCGATTACGCCGCCGAATACCTCGAAATCACTTCAGCATGTTCTAATAAAATACATTTGATATAACTCATAACTATTTGAATTATATGAATTAATTTTTAGCGACTGCATGCTGGGCGCATTGCTCGTAATACGTCTGCTTGATCGCCGCAGGCTTCAGCCGCGAGCGACTGTTATACGTCTGCTCGGTGATCCCGAACGCCGTCATGCGCATCCATGGCTTGGCGAACTTGCGTGCCTGCAGCTTCTTGCGCGTGGCATACAGGGTCACCCCGGAAAGCTTGGCCTGTTGCGCCTCGGCGGCGATCTGCGCGCCCCAGCCGCACACCTGGCGATCGTTCTGGCTCAGGGCCCGGGCCTGGGCGCCAAAGGCGGTCGTGGCCAGCAGGCAGCCAGCCACGGTTGCTAGAATTACGCGCATGTTGCTATCCTAAGCATCTGAAGGAAAACGAAGTTTGCCCGCGCTTTCGACGCCTGGGGGCCAGCAGTTTGCCGTCAGGCGATGGCCATTTGCAGGCCATCGCGCGAACGCCAGCGCAACGATTGCAGGGCCAGGGCGGCAACCCACAACACGCTGATGCCGTAGTTGAGGCGCTGGTACAGGCCGAACAGTTCACCGCCTTGCGCGGCTTTGGCCATCAGCACCACGGTGATCATCGCCAGCACCGAGCACAGTAGCGACCACCTTCCCAGCCAGGGGGAACCTGCCACGCGTTTGCCCAGCCAGATCCACAACACGCTGGCCAGGGTCAGCGAGAGGAACATCAGCAGGCCGCTGAGGTTGTGCATCTGTTGCGAGAATGACGGCTCCAGCGGCGCGCAGCCCTGGTCGCAGGGGAACCAGCCGGTACCCAGGCTGCCGACAGCGTGCAGCAGCACCAGCCCCGCGCTCAATCGAGCCAGACCCGAGTACTGCCAGCGCCGCGCCAGGCCCCAGCCGAACAGGCCGAAGAGCAACGCCAAGGGGAAGTTGTTGACCCAGGGCGAGAAGCCATGGGTCGGCGCGCCGACCGCGCCGAGCTGGCTCATGGCCTGTTGCAGATGGTCGTAGCCGGGATAGGCCAGGGCGGTCAGGCCAACGCCCGACAACAGCCAGAGCGGAATGAGCAGGCCAGTGGCGAGCAGCAGGCGATCGAACGTCTTCATGCGGTTTCCTTCCTTGGAGAGAGCAGGTCGCAGCCTACAGCGCGGGCATGTCCCATGGCCAGGCTCAATCGCCAACGAGCAGCATCACCAGCAGTACGCAGGCCAGCAGCGCCAGGTAGGCCCGGGCATGCACGTGGTCGGGGATGCGCCCCAGCAACGGCGCGGCCAGGTGCATGCCCAGCCAGGCACCGACGGTCATAACCAGGGCGGCGCGCAGGTCGATCAGCCCGAGCACGCCGGAGCCCAGGTCAGCCTGACTGCTCGGCACCAGGGCATAGACCAGCGTGGCCGCCAGGGCCATGGGCAGCGACAGCGGATTGGCCATGGCAGTGGCGGTGCGCATACTGGCGCCGCGGCGGCGCATCAGCGGCACGGTCATCACGCTGCCACCGACGCCAAGCAGCGCCGCCAGCGCGCCGATGGGCAGGCCGGCGAGGGTTGCGCCGGTACGGCTCATTTCAGCCAGTGCCTGCCCGCTTGTGCGGACGAAGCCCGGGCGCAGCCAGGCATCGAGCAGGCTGAGCAGGAGATAGGCGATGAACAACCCGCGCAGCCAGGCGCTGGTCACGTACAGGGCGGCCCAGGCGCCGAGCAGCGCCCCTATGGCTATGGCCGGCGCCAGGGGCCGCACCAGGTCCCAGCGCAGGCTGCCGGCTCGGTGGTGGCGCCAGGTGGCCAGGGCGCTGCTGAAGATCATCACCGTGGCCGAGGTGGCCACGGCGATCTGCATGGCATGCTCCGCCACGGCCGTGCCTGCGCCGTGGCTGGTCAGCAGCAGGGCATAGAGCAGCGGCACGGCGAAGAACCCGCCGCCGAAGCCGAACAGCAAGGTGGTGACGCCGGCACACAAGCCGAACAAGCCAAGCAGAGGGTAGAGCATGGGAACAGCCTCAGGGACAGGACAGGGGCTCTCAGCGTAGGCCCCTGCCTCTTGGCCGGCTTGCGCCAATTGGCCAATAATCATCGCATCACGGCCAGAGCCTGCTGTCATGCGCAATGTTCCCCTGTCCCAGATCGATGCCACCCCCCGTGCGGTACTGGCCATCGCCACCGATTACCCGCCCGACACCCTGTTGCCCAGGCACGTCCATCGCCGGGCGCAATTTCTGTACGGGATGAGCGGGCTGATGGAGGTGTTGACCGACGATGGCGCCTGGGTCATTCCACCCGGCAGCGGCGTGTGGATTCCTCCCGGCAAGCCGCACCAGGTGCGCATGCGCGGCGTGAGTACCCGCAGCCTCTACATCGAGCCGACAGCACTGCCTCGCCCGGGGCCGCTATGCGAGGCATTGCGTGTCCAACCGCTGCTGCACCAGCTATTGCTGGCCAGCGCCGAAGTGCCGGCCCTGCATGACGAGGCGGGGCGCGACGGCCTGCTGTTGGGGCTGTTGTTGCACGAGCTGGGCCAGGCCGAGCGCCTGCCGCTGTTCGCGCCGATGCCGACGGAGCCGCGTTTGGCGGCCCTGTGCCAGGCGTTCCTGGCGCAGCCGTTGATCCATGCCCGGGCCGAGGCCTGGGCGCGTCAACTCAACTGCAGCCCGCGCACCTTCAGCCGGCGTTTTCGCGAGCAGACCGGGCTGTCGTTCGGCCAATGGCGCCAGCAGGCCTGCCTGATGGCAGCGGTGACACGCCTGGCGGCAGGCGAGGCGGTGACGGCCATCGCCCTGGACCTGGGCTACGAGAGCCCCAGCGCATTCTCCAGCCTGTACCGCAAGGTCATGGGCCACACGCCCTCGGCGGCGCGCCACGGCGCATGAAAACCCGCCCGGACGTATGTGATCGTACAACTGCTTGCGCTATCATCGCGCCTGTCTTCCACAACCAGACAGACAGGGCATGACAGAGCAGCAGGTACAGGCACGGACCCGGCGCAAGCCACGCAGTCTGGCCCAGGAACTGGTCACGGTGCTGACCGAGCGCATTCGCAGCGGCCAGCTCAAACGCGGCGACAAGCTGCCCACCGAATCGCAGATCATGGCCGAGGAAGGGGTCAGCCGCACGGTGGTGCGTGAGGCCATCTCGCGGCTGCAGGCCGCAGGCCAGGTCGAGACCCGCCACGGTATCGGCACCTTCGTGCTGGACACCCCAAGTACCGGGGGTTTTCGTATCGACCCGGCGACCATCGTCACCCTGCGCGAGGTGCTGGCGGTGCTGGAGTTGCGCATTGCCCTGGAGATCGAGTCGGCGGGCCTTGCGGCCGAGCGTCGCAGCGACGAGCAACTGGCCGGCATGCGCGCCGCGCTGGACGAGCTCAACGAGGGCGCGGCCCATGCCTCGGATGCGGTGTCGGCGGACTTCCAGTTCCACCTGCGCATTGCCCAGGCCAGCGGCAATCACTACTTCGCCGACATCATCAATCACCTGGGCACCAGCATCATCCCGCGTACCCGGCTCAACTCGGCGCGCCTGGCCCATGACGACCAGGCGCATTACATGAGCCGGTTGATGCACGAGCACGAAGCGATCTACGAGGCGATCGCCCGGCGCGACAGCGAAGGCGCCAAGATGGCCATGCGCATGCACCTGAGCAACAGCCGCGAACGCCTGCGCCAGGCCCATGAAGAGGCCGAGGCGCAGCGGGGCTGACGTCCGAGGTGGTCAAACGCGTGGGAGCCCGGTATCAGGCCTGCTCCCACGTCGTTTCCAATCGCGTTTCCAGGTAGTCAGACTGCCCCTTCGCTCCACTGTCCATTCACCAGCCGCCGCAGCCCCAACGGGTTGCCATCGCGCAACGCCTCCGGCAGCAAAGCCTGCGGGTAGTTCTGGTAGCACACCGGCCGCAGGAAGCGATCGATCGCCAGCGTTCCCACCGAAGTGCCACGGGCATCCGAGGTCGCCGGGTAAGGCCCGCCATGGACCATGGCGTCGCACACCTCGACCCCGGTCGGGTAGCCATTGACCAGGATGCGCCCGACCTTCTCTTCGAGCAGCGGCACCAGCCAGGCAAAGGCCTCGAGGTCGTCCGGCTCGCCGATCAGCGTGGCGGTGAGCTGGCCGCGCAGGCCGAGCAGGGCGGCGCGCAACTGTGCCTCGTCGGCGACCTCCACGGCCACCGTGGCCGGGCCGAACACCTCCTCCTGCAGCAGCGGGTCGGCCTCTGCCAGCAGGCGGGCATCGGCCTTGAACAGCTGGGCCCGGGCCTGATCGCCTAGCTGCGGCTGCCCCGCCAGATGCTGGATGCCGGCGTGGGCCTGCAGATGCTCCAGGCCGCCGACATAACTGCACAGACCGCCGGCATTGAGCAACGTCTGGCCGGCCTGCTGATCCAGGTGCTGGCCCAACTCGCCCAGCAGTTGGCTGAAGCCTGGGGACTGCAAGCCGATCACCATCCCGGGATTGGTGCAGAACTGACCGGCGCCCAGGCACACCGAGCCTGCCAGTTCGCGGGCGATGGCCTCGCCGCGCTTGGCCAGGGCGCCGGGCAGGACGATCACCGGGTTGATGCTGGACATCTCGGCGAACACCGGAATTGGTTGCGGCCGCTCGGCGGCCATGCGGCACAGCGCGTCGCCGCCTTTAAGCGAGCCGGTGAAGCCGACGGCCTGGATGGCCGGGTGCTTGACCAGCCATTCGCCGACACCACCGCCGAACACCATGTTGAACACGCCCTTGGGCATGCCGGTGCGGTCGGCGGCGCGCAGGATGGCACAGGCCACCAGGTCGGCGGTGGCCATATGGCCGCTGTGGGCCTTGAACACCACCGGGCAGCCGGCGGCCAGGGCCGCAGCGGTGTCGCCACCTGCGGTGGAGAAGGCCAGCGGGAAGTTGCTGGCACCGAACACCGCCACCGGGCCGACCCCGATGCGCATCTGGCGGATGTCCACCCGTGGCAGCGGCTGACGCTCGGGCAGCGCCAGGTCGATGCGCGCGCCGAGGTAGTCGCCGCGACGCAGCACCTGGGCGAACAGGCGCATCTGGCCGCTGGTGCGGCCGCGCTCGCCCTGGATGCGCGCGGCGGACAGGGCGGTTTCACGGCAGACGATGGCGACGAAGTGCTCGTCGAGTTCGTCCAGTTCGGCGGCGATGGCTTCGAGGAACTCGGCGCGGCGGGCCGGGGGCAGTTGGCGGAACGCGCTGAAGGCGTCGGCGGCGGCGCGGGCGGCACGGTCGACTTCGCCCTCGGTGGCCTGGACGAAGCTGTAGGGCAGCGCTTCGCCGCTGGTGGCGTCGAGGCTGTACAGGCGTTGCGGGCCAAGGGCGCTGCGCTGGCCGGCGATGAAGTTGTGGCCGAGGATATTGGGCATGGAAACTCCAGGATGAGTGATGAGCCAATGCGTGGGAGCGGGCTTGTCCCGCGATTGCATCATCGCGGGGCAGGTCCGCTCCCACGCCACCTGTGTCGTTCAGGTAATAGGGGCTGGGTTGAACAAGGTGATGTCGTTGTGCAGCCGGTGCTGTTCGGCCCAGGTCTGCCTGCGGCCGCTGGCCACGTCCAGGTAGTAATGGAACAGCTCCCAGCCCAGCTCCTCGATGCTCGCCCGGCCGCTGGCGATGCGCCCGGCGTCGATGTCGATGAGGTCCGGCCAGCGCTGGGCCAGCTCGCTGCGGGTGCACACCTTGACCACCGGCGCCATGGCCAGGCCATAGGGCGTGCCGCGACCAGTGGTGAACACGTGCAGGTTCATCCCGGCCGCCAGTTGCAAGGTGCCGCAGACGAAGTCGCTGGCCGGGGTGGCGCAGAAGATCAGGCCCTTGCGCGTTACCCGCTCGCCGGGCCCGAGTACGCCCTGGATCGCGCCGCTGCCGGACTTGACGATCGAGCCCAGGGCTTTTTCGACGATGTTTGACAAGCCACCTTTCTTGTTGCCCGGCGTGGTGTTGGCGCTGCGATCGGCGGCGCCCTGCTGCAGGTAGCGGTCGTACCAGTCCATTTCGCGCACCAATGCTTCGGCGACCTCCGGCGTTTCGGCGCGGGAGGTGAGCATGTAGATGGCGTCGCGCACCTCGGTAACTTCAGAGAACAGCACCGTCGCGCCGGCGCGCACCAGCAGGTCGGCGGCATAGCCCAGCGCCGGGTTGGCGGTGATGCCGGAGAAGGCGTCGCTGCCGCCGCACTGCATGCCGAGGATCAGTTCGCTGGCCGGCACGCTCTCGCGACGGCGCTGGTCGAGCTTTTTCAGGCGGGTCTCGGCCAGGGCCATGATCTGCTCGATCATCTCGCCGAAGCCCAAGGTTGCATCCTGCAGGCGGTACAGCCACGGCTCGCTGAGGTCCACGGACGGATCGCCGTCGTGCATCACCTGGCCGGCCTGGAGCTTTTCGCAGCCCAGGCTGATGACCAGCGCCTCGCCGCCAAGGTTGGGGTTGCGCGCCAGGTTGCGCACGGTGCGGATCGGGATGTAGGCGTCGCGGGCGTTGATCGCCACGCCGCAGCCGTAGCTGTGGGTGAGGGCGACCACATCGTCGACATTGGGGTAGCGGGGCAGCAGTTCGGCGCGGATACGCTTGACCGCATGGTCGAGCACGCCGGTCACGCACTGCACGGTGGTGGTGATGCCGAGGATATTGCGGGTGCCGACGCTGCCGTCGGCGTTGCGGTAGCCCTCGAAGGTGAAGCCGTCGAGTGGCGGCAGGGGGGCGGGTACGGCGTCGCAGCGTGGCAGGCTGGCAAGCTCGGGCGCGGCCGGCATCGCCAGTTGATCTTCCTTGACCCAACTGCCCTGGCGCAGGTCTGCCAGGGCATGGCCGATGACCTGGCCATAGCGGCGCACCGCCTCGCCCTGGCGGATGTCCACGGTGGCAACCTTGTGGCTCTGCGGCACGCTCTCGACCAGGGTCAGGCCATCGGCAAAGCGCGCGCCTTCGCCCAGGCCGCCGTCGTTGACCACCACCACGACGTTGTCGTCGGGGTGCAGGCGCACGTAGCGGGGCGACTCGGAATGTTCGATCAGCTGCATGGTTCAGGCCCTTCTTGTCTTGTCTCTCAGGCGTGGTGCTGTCGCCGGCGCCGTTGGGCGCCGACGTGTCCGGCTTACTGGCGGGCCAGTTCCGCATCGGGCGCAGGTTCGTGCTTGGGCGGCTCCTTGAGCTCGATGCGCTTGATCGGGCCGACGATCACCAGGTAGCTGAACACCGCCACCAGGGCGTTGGCGCCCACATACATAAGAGCCCATTTGAACGAACCGGTGGCGCTGATGATGTAGCCGATGACGATCGGCGTGGTGATCGAGGCGATGTTGCCGAAGGTGTTGAACAGCCCGCCCGACAGGCCGGCGATCTGCTTGGGCGAGGTGTCGGCGACCACCGCCCAGCCCAGGGCGCCGATGCCCTTGCCGAAGAACGCCAGGGTCATGAAGCCGACCACCATCCATTCGGCCTCGACGTAGTTGCAGAACACCATGGTGGTCGACAGCAGCAGGCCGCAGACGATCGGCAGCTTGCGCGAGAAGGTCAACGAGTTGCCGCGGCGCAGCAGCCAGTCCGACAGCACCCCGCCGAGCACCCCGCCGATGAAGCCGCATACCGCCGGCAGTGAAGCGATGAACCCGGCCTTGAGGATGGTCATGCCGCGTTCCTGCACCAGGTACACCGGGAACCAGGTGAGGAAGAAGTAGGTGATGGCGTTGATGCAGTATTGGCCGAGGTAGACGCCCAGCAGCATGCGACTGGTCAGCAGCTGCTTGATGTAGCCCCATTTCGGGCCGTCGCCACCGCGTTTCTGGTCCATGTCCACCAGGCCGCCGTTCTGTTCGATATGGTCGAGTTCGGCCTGGCCTATGCGTGGGTGCTGGCGCGGGTTGTAGATGGTCTTCATCCACACCGCCGAGAACACGATACCCAGTACGCCCATGACCACGAACACATGTTCCCAGCCGAAGGTGAAGACGATCCAGCCCATGATAGGGGCGAACAGCGCGGTGGCGAAGTACTGCGCCGAGTTGAAGATCGCCGAGGCGGTGCCGCGCTCCTGGGTGGGGAACCAGGCCGCGACGATCCGCGCGTTGCCGGGGAACGACGGCGCTTCGGCGAAGCCCACCAGGAAGCGCAGGGTGAACAGCGTGACCACCGCCCAGGCCACCGGCAGCCCGCCGACGAAGCCCTGCAGCAGGGTGAACAGCGACCAGGTGAAGATGCTGAAGGCGTAGACGTTCTTCGAGCCGAAGCGGTCGAGCAGCCAGCCGCCGGGGATCTGCCCGGCCACGTAGGCCCAGCCGAAGGCGGAGAAGATGTAGCCGAGGGTGACCGCGTCGATGCCCAGGTCTTTCTGCAGGCTGGAGCCGGCGATGGCGATGGTGGCGCGGTCGGCGTAGTTGATGGTGGTCACCAGGAACAGCATCAACAGGATCAGGTAGCGTACATGCGTCTTTTGCGTCGCTTGCATGCTGGTTACTCCCACTCGTTATTTTTATACGGGGATTGGTTGTAGGCCGGAGCGGGGCGTCCCTGCTCCGGCGGCGGCTTTGGCAGGCCGCGGGGTGCTCGCTTATTGCGGGCCCATCTTGTCCATCAGCGCCGCGAGCATCTCGTACTCCTGCGCGGTGAGGTCGGTCAGCGGCGTGCGCACGGGGCCCGCGTCATGACCGGCGAGCTTCGCCCCGGCCTTGACGATGCTCACGGCGTAACCGGCCTTGCGGTTGCGGATGTCCAGGTACGGCAGGAAGAAGTCGTCGATCAGCTTGGCCACGGTGGCGTGATCGTCGCGGGCGATGGCGTGGTAGAAGTCCATCGCGGTCTTGGGCACGAAGTTGAACACCGCCGACGAATACACCGGCACTCCGAGCGCCTTGTACGCCGCAGCATACACCTCGGCGGTGGGCAGGCCACCCAGGTAGCTGAAACGATCGCCCAGGCGGCGACGAATCGACACCATCAGCTCGATGTCGCCCAGGCCGTCCTTGTAGCCGATCAGGTTCGGGCAGCGCTCGGCCAAGCGTTCCAGCAGGTCGGCGTTCAGCCGGCAGACGTTGCGGTTGTAGACCACCACGCCAATGTTCACCGCCTTGCACACCGCCTCGACATGGGCGGCGACGCCGTCCTGGCTGGCTTCGGTGAGGTAGTGGGGCAGCAGCAGCAGGCCCTTGGCGCCCAGGCGTTCAGCCTCTTTGGCGTATTCGATGGCCTGGCGGGTCGAGCCACCGACGCCGGCGAGGATCGGTACCGAGGTGGCGCAGGTGTCGACGGCGGTCTTGATCACCTGGCTGTACTCGCTGGCGGCCAGGGAGAAGAACTCGCCGGTGCCACCGGCGGCGAACAGCGCGCTTGCGCCATACGGGGCGAGCCATTCCAGGCGTTTGACATAGCCTGCGGGGTTGAAGTCGCCGGCCGCGTCGAAGTCGGTGACGGGGAACGACAGCAGGCCGTGGGAGAGGATGGATTGCAGTTCTTGTGGATTCATTGTTATAGGCATCCTGTGGCGCTTGGAAGGAGGGGTACCAAGGTTGGAGGTAAGTTATCGTACAACTTGTTCTGTGACTAGCCCTGTCCATGGATTTTCTGCGGGGGTAGTGATCAGATCTGGCCTCAGCGCGTGGGCAGCCCGCGCCTATAGTCATGACGTGACAGCTCTGCCGGGCTGCGGGAGCGGGCTTGCGCTGCGATAGGGGCGGCGAAACGACACGAGACCTTACGAGTCATCGTATCTCTATGAGGGAGAGAGGAAAAAAGATCGCGGAGACAGGCACAAGCCCGCCGCCCGCTTCCACGGGAGGTGTTCTGGGACCAGCAGAGGGTGACCGTGGGAAACGGGGGCGACCTTGCGCCGCCCCGCGATCAAAGCTAACGAAGCTTCAGAGGGTCAGGCGGCCTGGTTGCGCTTGACCTGGGACTTGCGGACCTGGGCGCGGCAGGCGTCGCCGAAGGCCTGGAACATCTTGATCGAATCGGGGTTCTTCGCCGCCTGCCACTCCGGGTGCCATTGCACCGCGAACAGGAAGGGCGAGATGCTCGGGGCGTGGATCGCCTCGACCAGGCCATCCTCGGCATGGGCGATCGGCTCGATGCCGGCGCCCAGGTTGCGCAGGCCCTGGCCGTGCAGCGAGTTGACGCGAATTTCGTCGCTGCCGAGGGTGTCGCGCAGCCAGCTGCCCGGCTTGATCTTCACGCCGTGCACCTGGGCGTACTGGACCTCGACCGGATCTTCGGGGTTTTCCCGGTGGTCGTTGAAGCCTGGCTCGGCGTAGACCTTCTGGTAGATGTCGCCACCGAGGGCCACGTTGATTTCCTGCATGCCGCGGCAGATGCCGAAGATCGGCAGGCCACGCTTGATCGCCGCCTTGACCAGCGGGATGTCGAACAGGTCGCGGTCCTTGTCCTGGCCCTTGCCGGGCGTCTGGTTGTCCTGGCCGTAGAGGGCCGGGTCGATGTTGCTGCCGGCACCGGTCAGGTACACGCCGTCGGCCATGTCCAGGTAGGTCTCGAGGTCTTCAACGCCGCAGCAGGTGGGCACCAGGACCGGAACACAACCGGAGAACTCGACCAGCGGGGAGATGTATTTGTGTGTCATGACCTGATAGTCATGGCCTTTGCGCTCTTGGCTGCCCATGGTCATGAGGACGACGGGTTTGCGCAGGGAAGGTTGCTTGTTGCCAATGTTGCTGTTGGACATATGTCACCTTGAGACAGGTCATGCCTGTCGTTGTTGTGCAGGCGCACGGCCGGGGCCTTGAGTGCTGCCTGAAGCCCCGAGCACTGCCGGCTCGCCCTGCAGGCGATGTCGGTCGGGGCCTGACTCATAGCTTGCCAGAGCCGTTCGATATGTCAAACGAGTGACGAACCCTCAAGCCGCCATTTTTCGGGGGCTGTAGGCGGTCGGAGCCTTGGGCGACAAGGGTTTGGCGCAAGCTAGGTCAATAATATTTAACGACGCAGTCGGCTCTTTGCACCAATGCAATGTCATGCAGGCATGTTCCGCAAAATCATTACGCCCAGCCCAGCCCAGCCCAGCCCAGCCCAGCTTTTGCCTTTGCCCTTGCTGTTGCTTCTAAGCGCGCGATAGTTCAGGCGACACAAATTGCGACTTCAAGAGGCCGAACGGAGGGCTTGCGCAGGGAGGTGACGGGCATGGATGCCCGTCAAGCGCCGATCAGGCCATGGATGGCCCGTCGGCGCGTCCTCCCGGAGCAAGCCCGGAGTGAGGGGACCCCGGAGCGAAGCGTAGGGGCCGTATGAACGGAGCCGAACGGTTTTGCCTCCTTTTCCCAAGAGAAAAGGAGGTCGCCGTAAAGGCGAAAAGGTGAGTATGCGTCGACATGGCGAATGAATGCGTATATAACTTTCAAAACACACGCTGTGTAAGTCAAAGTCAAAGTCAAATGCGATCGGCGTGGGTTTTCACAGTTTTAAGCGCATTCATTTGCTATAATGACGCATAGTCACCTTTTCGCCCTTACGTGAACTGACCCCCGAAAGTTGGACACCTGATCCCCAACCGGAGGGTGTTCCATGACGAAATACAACCTGGCACTCAAGCAGATACTCATCGAAGAGTG
>Ga0247725_1000044_pt1 | contig 178180 bp, 160 predicted proteins | sample OKSTACKMCFT3sol_FD_183021 | JGI IMG/M metagenome (GOLD analysis project Ga0247725, IMG submission 183021) | Subsurface sediment microbial communities from gas well in Oklahoma, United States - OK STACK MC-FT3-sol | ecosystem: Environmental > Terrestrial > Deep subsurface > Rock core/Sediment...
CAATGCGCGGGGGGCCGTCGATGATGACGTGATCGGCGCGGCGCGCCAGCTCGGGCGCTTCCTGGTGCAGCGTCTCGCGGGCGAGGCCCACGGCGCTGAACAGCCTTGGCAAACCCTGCTGGCTTCTGCGCTGTGTCCAGTCCAGTGATGAACCCTGCGGGTCGGAGTCCAGCAGCACGACGTGCTGGCCGCGCATCGCCAGTTCGCCGGCGATGTGCGTGGCGAGCGTGGTCTTGCCGACGCCGCCTTTCTGGTTGAGCAGAGCGACGATCATGGCGCGGCCCTCCAAGCTGGAAAGCCAGCCGGGTTTTGCCTTGCCGAACGGGGTTGGTTTCGGGGCTGTTCTTGTCTTCGGGACGGCGGCGCTTTTTGCCTTTCGGCAGTTGTCCACCGAAACGGCGCTGCTCTACTAAAAGTTAGAGAATTTAAGTTAGGAATGTTAGAGGGCGAGAAAACCCAATGCTGGCGCGGGTTTGCGGCCGATTGGCACGCCTGATAGCACGATAGGGCCACGCCTGATAGCACGATACCTCGCACGCCTGATAGCACGACACCATTCACAGCTTGTCCCAGAGTTATCCCCGTGCCGTCGGCGGCACGGGCTTGAACGTCAGCAGCTCCATGCCGTCGTCCGGCATCCGCTCGATGCCCAGGACGTAGCCGGGCAGCGACTGCCGCGCGACCAGCGCGCGCAAGTCGCAGGCGAAGTCGTAGGGCTTGGCGATGCTGCCGGATTTCTGGTGCAGGTAGCGGAAGTCGAACTGCCAGCCGTGTTCCTGCTTGCCGCCATGCTTGCGCACCAGGCGGTACAGCCAGCGTTCGATGCCTCCCGTGAGCCGGAAATACGCCGGATCGATGGTCAGCACCAGGGCGGCGTCGAGCACGCCGGCATAGAACCAGTCCGGCAGGATCAGCTCGATGCCCAGCGGCGTGCCGCTGGTGTCGGCCAGCTCCTTCCATTCGTTGATCCACGAGAAGCGATGCAGACGCCGCCCGGTCGTCTCGCGGATGGACGTGGCCACCGTGGTCGATTGCAGCCGGTCGAGCGCGGCCTTGAGGCGCTGGTAGTCGCGCAGCGACTTGCCGCGCCCGATGAAGCGCAGGATCTCGTAGGGCGTAGCGTGCATCAGGCGCGAGGGCCGCAGACCCGCGTCCTTCGCTTCCACGATCTGCGAGGCCGCCCAGATCAGCACGTCCGCATCCCAAATCGTGGCGATGCCGTGCTCCTGCGTGCCTTCCACGCGGATCGTCACGTTGCCGGCGCGAAAGTTGATCGGCGCCGTGCGCCGCGACTTCGCCAGTGAGAAGAACGGATAGGCCATCAAGTCCTGGCTGTCGCGCGGCGCCATGTCGCCGGGCAAGGCGCGAAACAGGTCGAGCTGTTCGCGCTCCTGCACCGGCCGCTGCCGGGGCGGCAGCGCGGGACTGGACATGACGGCGGCCACCCGTGAACCAACGATCAGCGGCGATCACGGTAGTCACCCGCATGGCGCTCGGCGTACTCCGGGTCGGACGTGGCATCGAAACTGCGTGCATCGGCCCAGGCATCGAGGTCGGCCACCGCGTACATGACGCGCCGGCCGAACTTGCGGAACTTCGGCCCGCCGCCGATCACGCGCTGTTTCTCCAGCGTGCGCGGCGACAGCCGCAGGTATTCGGCGGCTTCGTCGTTGGTCAGGTAGCGTTGGGGCTGCGCGGGCGCAGCGACAGCAGCGGCGGCAGGCCGCAAGGGAGCGGGTCGCATGGTGTGAACCTCCATCGGTCGGCAAAGGCCGGTCACACAGCGCGACCGGATGGAGTCAGTCTCAAGAAAGCGAGGCTTCCTGCTAAGGGACGATTTGCAGGGGGCGCGAAACGTCCCCCCTAATGCGGTGCAACTGGCGGAAGCTGCGCCAGGCTGCGATAGCCGCCGCGCATCAACGCCACGCCACGCCGCACCAGCCGCCGCACGCGGGCACGCAAGGCGCTGTCTTTGTGCCAGTCGGCGGTCACGGCATCCGCACCGAACAACCCTTCGGCGACTTCGCGCAAGGACGCGCCCGCCAGGGTCGCGTCGAGCGCCTGCAAGGTGTGCAGTTCCAACAGTGCGGCGGGTGTCGGCCTGGAACGGGCCGACGCCGCAGGTTCGGCGACCGTGGCGGCGGCCAGGGCGTCCAGCTCGGCCGCGAGCGTGCGATAGCGCGCGCAGGGCGTGGCGCAGGCGCGGGTGGCGTAGAGGTAGGCCATGCCGTCTTCCAGGCCCGGCGCCAGCGCGAGCCGCATGCAGCAGCCGGGCCAGCGCGACACCAGCACCAGGCGCTTGCCGTCGTGGATCAGGTGCTTGCGGCCGGGGACGCGCCAGAACTCGAAGGCGTCGGCTTCGGGCGGCGGGTCGGCGTCCGGGTAGAGCTGCACCACCGCATCGTGGTCGGGAAACCAGGCTGGATGCGCATCTCGTGCATCCAGGGCCGGGTCTTCCAGCAGGCGCAAGCCCCAGGCGTGCGCCGCATCAGGCCGGCGACGACGGCGCAGCCAGTCGCGCCGGTAGTCAGGGTTTCGGCGCAGATACTCCCAGGCCAGCGCGGGGCCATCAAGGTGCAGCGTGTAGAGATACGCGGCGGTCGGATACCAGTGTTCAACGCTCGGGTCGGCCATGACGATGCCTCCTGACGGTCAGCAGGAACGTCGCCACGGTTTTCGTGGTGCGGGAGCTATCGGTTCAACATCAAAACGTCATCGTTATCGGGTTAGGCTGTGGCAGTAGGTGTCAAGACCGATTGGCTCCGGTGCATTGCGAAAATCGTCTGAATGCGACGGCTGCACCGCCAGGAATTGACGGGCTGCATCGGACACCGTGCCGCAGTCCGCGCCGAAGACCATGACTGTTTGCAGCAGGGTCGTACCGCTTCGGTGCAAGAGTGCGGATTCAGACCGGCCCGGTCTTGAGTGAGACTGAAATAGTCACAATGCGCTGCGCTTGGAACCGCTGCGCGGGCCTGCGTCAGTCCGTGATGGAGCCGTTTTCCTGCGCCAGCCGGACGTACTCCGACAGCGGCCGTGTCGGCTGGAAGTAGCGATCGCGCATCACCGGCTGCTTGTTCGGCCCGACGATGGATGCCAGGTCGGACAGCTTGACCGTACCCAGGGCAGGCATCCCGATGCCCAGGTCGATCAGCCCCCAGGCCGTATCACCATCGGCGGGATCGAGCGAGGCCAGCAGCCAAGTGACATGGGCGTCCGGGGTGAACAGTCGCAGGACGGGCAGCGGGTCGTCGGCGCGGGCCTGACCGTTGGCGAGCAGCCGACCGCGTTCTTCATCGGTGATGAGCGCTTTCATGGCTGGCCTCTCCCCTCAAAGGAACGAAGCCGCCGAACCGCATCCCCGCTTGGGCACGGAACAACAGATACGCAAGCCCGCGAATCCGCAGAAGCACAAAGGCACGAACGTGCATGGGTGCAAGTCAGTAAAGACACGAATGCGGTTCCCTTGATTTGGAGTCATCCGCAGATGCGGATTTCCGTAAAGGCACGAAAGCGTAGAACAACACCAAATGAACACTATAGATTGTAGCTCTATAGGACGCAATGGGCTGTCATCTTGGTTTTTGAGAGGAAACCATAGGTGGCGGCAGCGTACTCGTTGGCGAAGGCATTGAAGACGGTCAGGAAAGCGCGTGGCTTGAGCCAGGAAGCGTTCTCCGACGTGTCGAGCCGCACCTACATGAGTACGCTGGAGCGCGACCTGAAAAGCCCGACCATCAGCAAGCTGGCCGAGCTGTGCGACGTGATGGAAGTGCATCCGCTCACACTGCTGACGCTGGCGTATGCCGGCGACAGCACGAACCAAGCCGACGAACTGCTGGCGCGGGTGCGTCAGGAGCTTGAGGCGCTACTGAATTCAGATGAAAATTGAGAGACGATATGGCATATCGAAACGGAAATTACACCGCATTTTACGTTGCAGAGCCATTCCATCCCAGCGCACTGGGCGCCAATGCAACGAGAGATTTTCAGTATTACAACACCTTGCGGATGTGGAAAGGTGCCGATGCGACGTTCCCTTTCGTTGATTCGCACGACAAAACTTACAGCGTCCGTGATGGTAGCGATTGGGAATACACCCTGAAACCGAGACTCCGGGAGCGCATTCGGAACTCGAAAAACATCATTTTCATCTTGAGTTCGATCACGACAAACTCTCGTGCCCTTCGAGAAGAAATTGACTATGGGATTAATGACCAAGGATTGCCCGTCATTGTCATCTATCCCGGATACACCACCAAGGAAAGCCTGCTAGTCAATGGATCACTAAAACAGGAGATCAAGAACCTTTGGGGAAATCTTCCTGTGTTCCGGGATTCGATGAGCAAAGTCCCGACGCTTCATGTTCCTATGAACAAGGAACTTATCAAAAAGTCCTTGCAGGATGGTGGATTCATGGTTGGGAGCAAGAAGGCCCCAGATATCTACAGGTACAATCCGTAATTAATTGAGAAATTGGAGTAAGCGGTCCACGTCATGGCGAAGGTCGATTTTTTTGACAAGCGGGTCATCAAGAAATTCCTGGAGATCACCGCTGTCGCCAGCGGCACGCTGTCTTTCGTGGTCATTTTTGCCGACATCCCTGCCGAGTGGAAACTGACGGCCGGCTTGGCTTTTCTGGCACTACTTGCACTCACCTATCTGGCGATATGGCTCTGGTCTAACAACCTGAACAGCATCGACATCAATGTTGAGGGCAGCGATGTTTCGATCAAGACCGGCGACATTTTTCAGCAGCCGGGATTGAAGGCAATCGCCTTCAATGAGTATTTCGACACGCAGGTGGACAACAAGATTATTGGTGAGACTTCCCTCAACGGCGTTTTCATCCAGAAGCATCTTGGTGTCCCGACCTCCGAGCTGGATCGTCACATCGAGGAATACGCATTTGACGACAGCGAAGTCCTGGATGAGAACGAGGCTAGGAAGCAGGGGAAGAAGAAAAGGTACCAAATCGGCACGATCTGTCTGTATAAAGATTATCTCCTGACCGCGTTCTCCAAGTTCGACGAGAACAACAAGGCGTTGTTGACGATGCCGGAGTACCTTGAGTTCCTCATCAATTTCTGGGACAAGGTAAACAATGTCTACGCCCAGAAAAGCGTATCGACCACGATCTTCGGCTCGGGAATCACGCGAATCAAAGGGCACAAGAACATTTCCGACGAGGATCTCCTGAAGATAATGTTATGGACGTTCAGGATCAGCGAGATGAGATTCAAGTATCCCGCGAGGCTGACCATCGTGATCCATAGAGACAAGATCGACCAGATTAATCTTCTCGACATCAAATCCGCCAGGAACGGCGTGTAATCCTCCTAACAGCCCGGAGCGGGCCGGCCTCTTTCTGGATTCTGGCTGGCGCCCTGTGTGGTGCTACAGCACAGCGCCCCGTCGCAATGGGCGGGGCGCTTTGAGCGGGCGTCAGGCCGCCTTGGGCCTGCTGCGCGACCAGATCAGGTCGTGCGTGCCGTCCTCGTTCTCGATCAGGCGGGCATAGACGGTTGCCGGGAACGAAGGATCGTCAAGGGACACGGACACGTAGGGCCGCCCGGCCTCGCTGGTCTTCTTCCACCCCGCGCCGATGTCGTGGCCAGCCGCCTGAAGGCGGAAGTCGGGGGCGTTCTCGGTGTCGCCCTTGTCGTTGGGAACCAGCTTGACCTTGACGTTGAGTGTCAGGGTGCGCAGCGTGCCGGTGAAGCCGTCTTTGTCTGCGGTGAAGGTGCCGATGTTAGCCATGATGTTTCTCCTTTCGGGTTGAACAAGGTCGCGCCAGTGCGTCCTTGTTGTGATCCGGCCGGCGGGGGATGGGCTGGCCGCACCGCGCAGCGGTCGCAACACCGTGGAGAACCTGGAAGCGAAAAGAATTTGCTGGGCGAGGAAGCCGCGCAGCGGCGGGGAAATTGTTTTCGCTGGAAGGTTGCAGCCATGAAGCCCAAGGCGCAGCCATTCCCTCGCCAGGATTCACGACAAGCCAAGGACGCACGGGCCGCCCGTTCCCGAATGGAGACATGGCCGACTCGCCATCCCGCGTGACGGCTGCGCCGGCTTGCGCCCTGACGCGAACCAGGTCAAAGCCCCGACGACAAGGCCAGAGCGCCCCTGCCGCAGCTCGCGGCCACATGCTTGAGGCGTGGTGTGGAAGCTCCATCAGGCGAGGCCGGGCGGTGGGTCGATGAACCGTCCTTCGTGACGCACGGACGACGAACCGCCAGCGTCGGGGACGGCACGCTTTCGCACAACCTGCCGCAGCAAGCCGGGGCGTAGCCCCACAAGTCCCGCCCATTGCGGCGGGGCGCCATCGAAACCTTGCCCGCGCCAGCGGGCGCCGATGGCCGTGTCGCGTGCAAGGTACTTGCACGTCCGCCCCGTTGCCGCCTGGACGAAGGCGGCAACGGGGCGATTTTGACTTCGATGTTGGAACCGGGCGCGGCCACTGCCGCGCCCGGATTTTTGACCACCGGCCCCAAGGCGGCACGGCTTGGGGCCGGTGCTGACTGGACAGCGAAGCGCCCCGGCTAGAACCAGGGCGCTTGCTTGCGGTTGACGATCACGCGGCCAATGCTTCGGCCGGCTCATCCGCTACGGCGGCGGCTTCCTCCGTTGGTTCTGCGTTCGCATCCTCTGCCACGGCCTGCGCGTCCTGCTGCGGGCCTTCGGCCCGGAAGATGGCGGGCATCCAGCCGGTGCCATCGGCCAGCCGTTCGGCTTCGCTGGCAATGTCGCCTTTCTTCAACTTCGCCAGCCGGGTGACGTGCGAGGGGGCGAACGCGCCCACGGCATCCAGAATCACGGCCTTGGAAACGTGCTTGAAGTAACCTTCTGCGGTCGGCTTCCACCATGCGGTCATGTCGAGGCCCACGGCTTGCGCCAGTTCCTCACCGGGCCGGTGCGCCGTGGCACGGGGCGTCACCACGTCCACCGTGGAGGCCACGCACACGGCCAGCAGCCGCACCAGTTCGTCTTGCGACTTCGCCAGCAGCGCGGCGAACAGTTCGGCGCTGTCCTGCGGCAAGGCTTCGCCCGCGACTTCCTGCAAGGTGCGAAGCGCCAAAGCGGCAGGCGATTCCGACACGTCCGGGGCGAGGCTATCCAGCCGGTCTTGCACCGTGAGGCGCACGCCCAGCGGCAGAGCATCACGGGTGAGGCCATAGTGGCTTTCCTGCAAGACGGTCTGCACCATGCCATGCACCACGGCGGCCAGCGCGGCTTGCGGATGCCGGGCCACTTCGATTTGCAGCGCGGCGGTGCGGTGGGCGCTCAACCGCTGCGCCAGCCTGTCGGACATGGCGGCGGTCTTGGACTGCCCGGCGTCCTCGCCTTCGTCGTCGTTCCCGACTTCGCCTTCGCTGCCGAAACCCTGCCGCAAGCGTTCCAGCGTGCGCAGCGCCTTGGCTTCAACCTCGCGCAGCAGCCCGCGATGAATCACGGCTGCGCCGTCGCGGTCGATGCTGACGATGGCACCGGCTACGGCTTTCACGTTCGGGGCATAGTCCTGCAAGCCATCTTCCAGCGCCTGCAACTGCTCGCCCAGGGTTTCGCCTTCCTCCTGCAAGGCATCGGCCTTTTCCTCGTCGTCGGCGTCCAGTGCGGTATCCACGGCCTCGGCCAGTTCGTGCAGCTTGGTTTGCAGCTTCTCGATGCGCTGCGCTTCGCGCTTGTTCGGGCTGCGGCGCTCCCTGGGTGCCTGCTGAAAGACGTGCAGGTCGGCATGGGTCACGCCCGGCGTGGCATCCACCCATGCCCAGCCTTCGGCCTTCACCTCGGCGGCGATGCCCGCCAGCTTGTCCTGCGCCAGCCGTTCCAGCAGCGCGGCGTCGGTCAGATACACGCCTTTATCGCCTTCGGCGAACAGGTCGCGGCGAATGCCGCCACCTTCCTGCTCGTAGCTGTCCAGTCCGACGAAACGCACCAGCGGATGCCGGTAGGCGTCGATTTCGCGTTCGGTCAGGCGGTCGCGCAGGTTGTGCGGGCTGCGCTGCCATGTCGGCGCATCGTAGAACGCGCTTTCCTGCGCGGCGTGGTCGTCGGTGATGGCAAGGGCCATCAACTGGTCAAGGCTCACGGCCTCGGCGCGGTAGTCGGCGAGCAGACGCGGCGAGACGTTGGCGAGCTTCAAGCGGCGCTGCACCACCAGCGGGGACACGCTGAAATCTGCGGCAATGTCCTCGATGGGCCTACCTTCGGCCACCAGCGCGGCGAATGCCTCGAACTGGTCGGCGGGGTGCATGGCTTCGCGCTGCACGTTCTCGGTGAGGCTGGCCGTGCGCGCCGTGCCATCGGCCACCAGCAGGCAAGGCACGTCCCATTCCTTGCTGATGCGGTGCTTCTTCGCCAGCAGCTTCAACGCGGCCAGCCTGCGGCCACCGGCCACGACTTCGTAATGTTCGCGATCGGTGGCGGCGATGACGATGAGGTTTTGCAGCAGGCCGACACGCTGGATGCTGGCGGCGAGTTCGGGAATCGACATGCGCGGGGTCTTGCGCACGTTGCGGCCTGCGGGACGCGACACCAGCCGCGACAGCGGAACCAGAATCAGGTTCTTGGTGGGGTCGGCGGCTTCCAGCGCGGGGGCTTGGATGGCGCGGGCTTCGGTTTGGGTAACGGCGTTCATGGTGATAGCTCCTATCGGTTCAGGAATGCAGCGAAAGAAGCGGCAAGGGCTGCTGCCTGCCCCTGCCGCGTGCGCGGGGTTCAGGCTTTCAACTGGCGCAGGCCATCGGCCAGCAGCCACAGGGCACGGTTCAGGCGCACATCGGAATCAATGCCCTGCACGGGGCGGGTACGCTGGCGGCGTCCGTTGGCGCTGCGGCCAGACAATCCGCCTTTGGTCAGGTTCTCCTGCGTGCGGTTGAACACGCTCCACAAGTCCGGGCGGCGGTCATCGAACCGGCGCGGTATCAGGATTTGCGATTCGGTGATGGGCGCGGGCTTGTCGGGGTCGTCGTACTTGAGGGCCAGTGCGGCGCGGGCGAACACTTCGGATTCGCCATCGTTCAAGGTGATGGCGCGCATGGCATCGCGGTTTTCCTTCACGCGCTCGAAGCCGCTCAACACTTCGTAAGCGCCTTCGATGACGGAACCGGCCACGTCGCCTTTGTGGGGCACGCGCACATCGGCCACGGTGTCGCCGCAGACAAGGCCATTGCTGCAAACGAACCGGAACATGCCGGCCAGCATCTGATAGCTGCTGGTGCCGTCATGCGAGTTCAGCAGCACGATTTCATTGGCTTCCGCGCCGTTGATCTGGCTGGCATGGCGCAGGCGGATCATGTGCTTGGTGTAGTCGCGGCGGTCTTCGTTGCGCACGCGGGTCTGCGCCACCATGAAGGGCTGGAAACCTTCCTTGCGAAGCTCGGTCAGCACGGCGGCGGTGGGGATATAGCTGTACCGCTCGGAACGGCTCTCATGCGGGGCGTCCGCGAAGATGGACGGGGCCACGCGCTGGATTTGGCCATCGGACAGCGGGTAATCGCTGCGCAGCGACGGCGAACGGGAAGCGAAACGGGAAGCGAGTTGCATGGTCTTGACTCCTGACGAAGAAGGGTTTGCTGTTCACCGCACACCGGATTCCTAGATTCGGAGCCCAGCCTTTCGGCCTTCTGTGCGGTGGGCACGAAGAACCCGGTCGGCCTCGTTGCCACCGTCTTTCCTGAGTTCATCGCCCGCGACGGTCAGGAGCGCGCGGACGGAGGCCGTCAAGGAAACGAGCGCAGGGTTGGTGCGGCCCGCAGCGCAGCGAGGACACGGCCCTGCGCGCCTTGACGGCCTCCGGCCGTGGGCTACAGTCGCGGACAAGGTGATGAGGTCAGGAAAGATGGCTGGACAGGCAACGGCCGTCCCTTTGTGCCGGACTGCACGCAAGCGAAGCGCGCAGGCCCGAAGCTGGAAGCCGGGCCGTAGGCGTCAGCGATGGAAGCCCGACAGGGGCGAGACTCGCACCGCGAGGCTCGATGCAACGCACGACAGCGCGACCCGGCCATGCCTTCTTGGCCGGGGGACGCACATGCAAGGAAAGATGGACAGCACGGGCTTGATGCCCTGGGACAAATGCTGGTGATGCGAGGGGGTTGCCGCGCCGGCGCAGCCGGGGCGGCGGTCTTGCAGGGGCGCCAAGCGCAGCGCGGCGGGGATAGCCGCAGGGCTTTCCCCTGGAGTGCAAGCGCCAGCGCGCAGCGCCGAAGGCGCGAAGGCATCGGCACCGGGCGCAGCAGAAAAAAATGGCGCGTCACCCCGAAGGGCAACGCGCCAGGTGGATGCGCGATCAGTGCGCCGCCGGCTCCACCATCGTCTGCAACTGCTCGATCACGCCAGGTTCAACGAACACGCATGGCTGGCCGGCCGCGATCGGCACGTTGAACACCTTGGCGAACACCTCGCGCTTGAGGTGCGCCAGGCGGCCCGTCCGGTACGCCTGTTCGGGCTTCATGCGCCCGCTGCCCGCCGGCGAGCCGCTGCGCTGCGGATCGCATTCGACCAGTGCGACAAAGCCATCGTCGGACAGCTTCTGGTGTTCCGGGCACAGGCCCCAGCCGGTCGTCGTGTGGCGCTTCATGCTCGCACGCAGGCGCTTGTCGAGCAGGATGGCGCCGGTGTCGAAGCTCGCGCCGCAGACCAGGCAGATGTGTTGTTCAAGCGAAACATGGGATTTGTCGTTCATGACGATCTCCGGTTGCACGGGCGGAATTGCCCGGAACCGTGGCCAGCACGGCGCAGCGCAAGCGGTCAGTGGTCGCAGACGGCCTCCAGGCCGCAAGCGTGCGAGCACGCGCAGCCATTGACTGCGAGAACGCCGTGATACGGTGAAGGGAACAGCAAGACCGCCCACCCACACCCTCGCAGCCCCGCCGTTGGCGTGCGGAGCGGGCAGGCCCGGATCAACAAGCCGGGCCGAAGGCGTCAGGGGTCAGCGCCGAATGGCCGCGATTCGGTACGAAGCGCGGGGCGCAGCCCGCGAACCCGACGGCGGCACGCCGGGACGCCCGGATATTGCAGTCAGGATTTCTTGTCAGACTGCCGCTGCTCGATCTGTAAACGCGCCCGCTCGGTCGCCTGCTGCAACCGTTCGCCCAGCACCGCACGCGGCGGCAAGCTGGTCAGATACTCGGCAACGTGGATGCCCGACTTGTCCAGTTCCAGCAACTCGATCTGCTCGCGCTTCTTGCCAGTGCAGAGAATGATCCCCAGCGGCGAGGCTTCTTCCGGCTCCCGCTCGTGCTTGTCCAGCCAGCGCAAGTAAAGCTCCATCTGCCCCTTGTAGGCGGCCTTGAACTCGCCGATCTTCAATTCCACCGCCACCAGCCGACGCAACTTTCGGTTGTAGAACAGCAGGTCAAGGTGAAAATCCTCGTCGTCAATCGGGATACGCTTCTGGCGGGCGACGAAGGAAAAGCCCGCACCCAGCTCCAGCAGGAAGGATTCCATTTCGCGGATGATCGCCGCCTCCAGATCACTTTCCTGCCAAGTGTCCCGCAGGCCCAGGAAATCGAGGATGTACGGGTCGCGCATGACCAGCGCCGGCGTCATGCGCTGCGCATCGCGCAAGCTCGCCAGTTCCTGCGCGATCGTCTCGTCCGGCTTTTGCGACAGGGCCGTGCGCTCGTACAGCATCGAGTCGATGCGCTCGCGCAGCGTGCGCACGCTCCAGCGTTCGGCGCTGGCCATCTGCGCGTAGTAGTCCCGCTGGAGCGGGTCTTTCAGCGGGATCAGGGCGATGAAGTGCGTCCAGCTCAATTGTCGTATCAGTGATACGACAATTCGCTCGTCGGGGAAGGTGGCGGCAAACTGCACCATCCGGCGCAGGTTCTTCATTGCAAAGCTGCTGCCGTACTCTTGCACCAGTTGCGTCGCCAGCGTCAGCACGACTTCCTCGCCATAGTCGGCCCGTCGCCCCTCCAAGACCTGCGTATGGATGCGCTGGCCGATGCGCCAATAGAGCATCGTCAGTTCGCTGTTCACTGCCGAGACGGCGCGCTGCCGCGCCGCCTCGATCAGCGCCCGGATGTCGCCCAGCAGCGCCGCAGGCGCTGCGGGCGAAGGAACGGATGTTTTGCGCCTATTCATGCCACGGCCTCCTGCGGCTGCCGTGCGCCAGTAATGGCCTGCCGTCGGCTCGCCACCAGTTCGGCCGCATCCCGCACCGGCTTGTCCTCGGTGTGGACGTAGTGCATGAACATCGCCACCGTCTTGTGGCCCGTCAGCTTCATGCCGACCTTGGTCGGCACGCCCGAATTGGCGATGTCGGTCGTGGCCCGATGGCGGATGCCGTGCGTGCCGACATGCGGCACGCTGGCGGCCTTGAGCACGCGCGTCCAGCCGCCATAGTGCTCGCCGTGGGTCAGGTGCCGGGTCGGATCGTTGGGCGACGGCAGGACATAGGGGCAGCCGTCCCGGCGCGGCGCGGTGGACAGCAGCCGATAGGCTTCCTCGCTCATGGGCTTGGAGATACCGCCGGTCTTGCTGTCGGGCCAGACGACGCGGCGCTTTTCCAGATCAATCCAGTCCCATTCCAGCGGGCAGATTTCGGAGCGGCGGGCGGCGAACTCGAATTGCAGGCGGATCGCCAGCGGGATGACGTAGCTCTCCAATCCTTCCGCCTCCAGGTGTTCCAGATGCCGGAAGATCCTCACCAGCTCGTCGTCCACGATGAGCCGTGTTTCCTTGCCGGGCGGGTACATCGGGACGTGGCGGCACGGATTGGTGCCGTCCGGGCGCAGTCCCCACACTTCGGCCAGGTTGAACATCTTGCGCAAGACGCCGAAGCTCTTGTTCGCCTCAGTCGGCTTGTAGGCCAGCTTCTTCATCAGCGCAGCCACGTCCGGACGCTTCACGTCCTGCACCTTCATCCGGCCCAGGATCGGGATGATGCAGCGGTCAATCACGCCCTGATAGCCGCGTTGCGTGCTGGGCTTGTTACGCTGCTTGGAGTAGTCCTCCATGAACGTGTCGCAGAACTCCTTCATGGTCGGTGCCTTGCGAGCGGCGTTCTTGGCCGCGCTGGGATCGCCGCCCTTGCGTACCTCGGCCAGCCACTCCTGCGCCATCGTGCGCGCCTGATCGACCGTCAGTTCCCCGTACTGACCCAAGGCGGGCTTGCGGCGCTCGCCGGCGTTGGTGCGGTACTGGAGCATGAACACCTTGCGGCCGGCCGGGGTGATCTTGCACAGGAAGCCGGGCACCACGGTATCCCGCAGTTCGATGGCCTTGTCTTGGGGTTGTGCCGCATCGACTGCGGACTTGGTGAGCTTGATCTTCGCCATGATGACTCCTCGGAAAGCCCGGTTTCCAAGAGCCGCATGGGAGCCACGCGAGGGGAAGCCGGGTCAAGTTTCGGAAAGCACCGGCATATGTTGAACTCGCCTAAGTGATTGATAAACCTTCTGTATCGAGCCTTGGCGTAGTCCAGCGAATTGCGGTACTGGAGTCATCGTGAAACAAAAAACCCGCACTAGGCGGGTTTCTTGTGTCGCTTCGGGTAACTTTGCAACCACCAGAAGCTGAAGGTGGTGCCCAGAGACGGAGTCGAACCGCCGACACGAGGATTTTCAATCCTCTGCTCTACCGACTGAGCTATCTGGGCGACGGGGTGAATTAAATAGATTTTCTCAGAGGCCGTCAACGACTTTTTCAAAAAAATTTAAATTAATTCCGTCGGTTACGTTTTCTGGGGTCAATTCGAGGGTGGAACGTAGCCTTCGGCCTGGGCGTAGTCTTCACCGGCGAAGAACTTGTCCATCTCGGCCTGGATGAATTTGCGGTCCTCGGCATTCATCATGTTCAGGCGCTTCTCGTTGATCAGCATGGTCTGGTGGTCCTGCCACTCCTTCCAGGCCTTCTGCGAGATGTGCTCGAAGATGTCCTGGCCCTTGGCGCCCGGGTAGGGTGGGCGGTCGAGGCCTGGGAGTTCTTCGTTGTACTTGCGGCACTTCACGGTGCGGGTCATCGCTTCTCTCCTGCAATCAGTTCGTCGGCCGCGCGTTGCAGCAGCTTCTTGACCGGGGCGGCGAGGCCCAGGCGCGGCGGGGTGGCGAGGTTATACCAGAGCCAGTCGGGCTCGGCCACGTGCGCGCCGAGGGGGTCGACACGCACCAGCCATGGCTCGATGGCCAGCTGGAAATGGCTGAAGGTGTGGGTCAGTCCGTCGAGCGCCTGGCTGCCGGCCAGGCGCAGGCCGTGCTGGTAGGCGAGGTCTTCGAGCTGCTCGAGGCTGTCCAGCTCCGGCAGGCTCCACAGGCCGCCCCACAGGCCGGTGGAGGGCCGACGATAGAGCAGGATCGCGCCTTCGTGGTTGGTCAGCAGCGGCATCAGGGTCTTGCGCTGGGGCAGGGCCTTGCGCGGCTTGGGCTCGGGGTAGCGGGTCTCTTCGCCGTGCAGGTGCGCTTCGCAACCGCGTTGCAACGGGCAGATCAGGCAGCTGGGCTTGCTGCGCGTGCACAGCGTCGCGCCCATGTCCATCATCGCCTGGGTGTAGTGGTTGGCCCGGGTCATCGGTGTGAAGCGCTCGGCGCTGGCCCACAGCTGGTTGGCCACCTTCGGCTCGCCCGGGTAGCCGGCCTGGGCGGTGAAGCGGGCGAGTACGCGCTTGACGTTGCCGTCGAGGATCGGCGCGCGGATGCCCATGCTGATGCTGGCGATGGCCCCGGCGGTGGAGCGGCCGATACCGGGGAGCTCGGTGAGCTGCTCGACGCTGCGCGGAAACTCGCCGCCATGTTGCTCGACGACGATCTTCGCGGCCTTTTGCAGGTTACGGGCACGGGTGTAGTAGCCCAGGCCCGTCCACAGGTGCAGCACCTCGTCCTCCGGCGCCTCGGCCAGCGCCTGCACGGTGGGCAGGGCCTGCATGAAGCGGTCGAAGTAGTTGAGCACGGTGCTGACCTGGGTCTGCTGCAACATGATTTCAGACACCCACACCCGATACGGGGTGATGCCCTGTTGCCAGGGCAGGTCATGCCGACCGTGCTGGTCGTACCAGTCCAGCACGGCGCTGGAGAACTGCTGGGGTGTCATCGCTTGAACAGCCCCTTCAATGCATCTTTGAGTTCAGGGCTCACCTTGTCTCCGAGTTTCTCTTCGAGCTTTTCATCGATCTTGTCCTTGAGGCGGTTGCCGGCAAGCTTGGCGGCAACCTTGCCCAGGCCGTCCTGGTCCAGGCGGCAGGCCTTGGCACCCAACTCCAGCGGGCCGCGGCAGCGCAGCGGCACTTCGACGCCGACATAGCGCTCGTTGACCTGGCAGGCCGGGTCGGGCATGGCGCGTTGGTCGCCTTCGACAACCACGCCGACGTTGTAGTCCATGCCCAGCACGCGCAGGTCGAGGTCACCGTGGCCGTTGACGGTCAGGCCCGGGATACGCACCTTGAGGTCCGGATTGCTGGCCACGCCGTTACGCATTACCAGGCTGCCGCGCAGCTCCTGGAACGGCGTGTCCTTGCCACGGGGTTCGCCGCTGAGCTGCTTGCGGTTGAGGGTGGCGATGGCCTGGCACAGTTGCTGTTCCAGGTTGGCATTGACCAGCACGCCGTCGTTGATGGTGAAGCTGGCATTGCCATTGAGCGTATCGACCAGCGCCTTCTGGCTGTTGCCGGTAGCGGTGAGGTCGCTGTTCAGGGTCAGCAGGCCCTTGACCGGCGGCGCCTGTTCCGGGGATTCACGCTTGATGAAATGTTCGACTGGCACGCGGTTTATCTTGGTGTTCACGCCGATCTGCGGCACGGCAGGGCGTACATCCACGGTGCCCTTGGCCTCGAAGGTGCCGTTGTACAAGGCGCCGCGCAGGGTCTGCAGGGTGACCAGGCCGCCTTGGCCGCTGGCGGTCAGCTGCGCGTCGCTGATCGGCAGCTTGTCCAGCGTCAGGGCGCCGAACGACAGGTCGGCCTGCAGATCGAGGGCGCGCAGGCGATCGACCGGCAGCAGCTTGTCGCTGCTCCAGGCAACTTGCGTCGGTGCGTCGGGTAGCGGTGTGGAGCCGGCGCCGGCGACGGCGCTTGCTTCCTGCTGCTTGACCTCGGCCTGGCGCGCAGCGGTGGCACCCTTGGCTTCCTCGCTCTTGGCCGGCAGGTAGCGGTCGGCGTCGAACTTGTCGCCCTTGAGGCGCACGCGCAGGGCCTGCTTGGCGAAGTCTTCCACGGCGACCCGGCCGGTGAAGGTGCTGTCGTCCAGCTTCACCGCCAGGTCTTCGAGTGCGATGCTGTTCGGCGTGCCTTGCAGGCGGGTGACCAGTTCCAGCTTCTTGAACGCTGCCGCGTCGGCGATGGCGGGCAGCGGGTGGCCGATACCGTCGAGGAAGGTGCGCAGGTCGAACTGGGCGATGGACAGGCCGCCGCTGACCTGCGGCGTCTTGTCGAGGTCGCGCACGTTCAGCTCGCCCAGGGCGCGCAACTGGTTGGCCGAGACCTTCAGGCCGCTCCATGAGGCGACATTGGCCGCCAGGTCGACCAACACCTGGCCTTGGGCGGCGAAGGTCATGGTCTTGCCGGCCAGTGGCTCGCCCGAGGTTTCGCCAGACAGGCGCATGTCCTCGAGGTTGTAGCGCTTGAGACGCCGGTCGAAGCGCAGTTCGCCGGTCAGTTCGGTACGCGCCTTCAGGTTCGGCTGGCTGGCGCTGAGGAAGGCGCTGGCCTTGAGCGGGATGTTCACACCTTCGTGCACGGGGCCGGTGCTCAACTGAATGCTTTCTGCGCCGTAGGTCTGGCCGGCTTTCTCGTCGGTATAAAGCACGCGGGCGTTGTTGACGGTCAGGCTGTCGATATCGAGCTTGACCGAGCGCTCGCCACTTTCCGGCTTGGCAGGTTCCGTCGCTGAGCTTGCATCGGGCGTGCTCGTCGGCGCGTTGGCGATCGCCGGGTCCGGCAATGGCTTGCCGATGTCTTCCCAGTTGCCATGGCCGTTGGCATCGCGGGTCAGCGTCAGGTTGAGGCCTTCGACCCGCACGTCGCTCATCTGCACTTCACGGCGCAGCAGCGGCAGCACGCGTACAGACAGGCCGAGCATCTGCAGGTCGGCGAATGGCACCTTGGGGTTTTTCAGCGTGGCGATGCTGGCCTCGTGCAGTTCCAGGCCCAGCCAGGGGAACAGGCTCCAGCCGATGTCGCCGTTGAGGGTCAGTTCCACGTGGGCCTTGTCACGGGCCAGCTGGCGGATTTCTTCTTTGTAGTCGTTGGGATCGAATAGGTGGGTCAGGGCGAAGCCCAGCGCCACGATGATCAGCAACAACCCGAGAAGCCCCAGCCCCAGGATTTTGCCGAACGCTTTCATGGGCGAGTCCTTGTAGTCCGATTATGAATTTCAGCGGCGAGTATAGCGCTGTGGCACTTGGCTCTGCGTATCCGACATTTCGACAGTGGCAATGGCAGCAGTTCATTTATTGCTTGTCCTGGCCTCATCGCCGGCAAGCCGGCTCCCACAGCGACCGCGCAGGCCTCAAGACTTGCGTTGTCCCTGTGGGAGCCGGCTTGCTGGCGATGCAGACGCCACCGATAGCGGATTGATCGTTTCAGTTGACAAAAAAAACACGATATCAGATTGCTTTCATGTCACCCGCTGCTGGTAATCTTGCGCCCGCCCGTGGAGCCCCGCGACCCATTGTCGCGGGTGATGCCTGAAGCGGCCGGGCTGCCTTGCGTGCAGCCATACAGAGCCGTCCACGCGCACAGCCCACCTACAAAAGGATCAATCCATGAACAGCAGTATCACGGCGGGAGCGGCGGCGAGCACGCCGGGCTTCCTGTCGAAGGAGCGCATCATCGCCCGCCCGGGCTTCAACCGCTGGCTGGTGCCGCCGGCGGCCCTGGCCATTCACCTGTGCATCGGCATGGCCTATGGCTTCTCGGTGTTCTGGCTGCCGCTGTCCCAGGCCCTGGGTGTCAGCGCGCCAGTGGCCTGCGCCGCCGACATGGGCTTCGTCGCCCGTCTGTTCAGCGCCGAGTGCGACTGGCCGATCTCCATGCTCAGCTGGATCTACACCCTGTTCTTCGTGTTCCTCGGCTGCTCTGCCGCGGTACTTGGTGGCTGGTTGGAGCACGCCGGCCCGCGCAAGGCCGGCCTGGTCTCGGCACTGTGCTGGTGCGGCGGCTTGCTGATCTCGGCGATTGGCGTGAAGACCCACCAGCTGTGGTTGATGTGGCTGGGTTCGGGGGTGATCGGCGGGATCGGCCTGGGCCTTGGCTACATTTCGCCAGTGTCTACCCTGATCAAGTGGTTCCCGGACAAGCGCGGCATGGCCACCGGCATGGCGATCATGGGCTTTGGTGGAGGTGCCATGGTGGGCGCTCCTCTGGCCACCGCGCTCATGGGCCACTTCGGCAGCGCGACCGAGGTGGGCGTATGGCAGAGCTTTGTCGCCATGGCCGCGATCTACTTCGTGTTCATGACCGCGGGCGCCCTGGCCTACCGAGTGCCGCCAACCGGCTGGAAGCCCGAAGGCTGGACACCGCCGGCGAAGAAAGCCAACGCCATGGTTACCGACCGCCACGTGCATGTGAGCGTGGCCTGGAAAACCCCGCAGTTCGCCCTGGTGTGGTTGGTGCTGTGCCTGAACGTCTCGGCCGGTATCGGCATTCTCGGCATGGCTTCGCCACTGCTGCAGGAAGTGTTCGCCGGCAAGCTGCTGGGCAACGAGCTGACCTTCAGTGAGCTGAATGCCGCGCAACTGGCGCAGATTGCCGCGATTGCCGCCGGTTTCACCGGCCTGCTGAGCCTGTTCAACATCGGCGGGCGCTTCTTCTGGGCGTCGTTCTCCGACTATATCGGCCGCAAGAACACCTACTTCGCGTTCTTCGCCCTGGGCGTGGGGCTCTACAGCCTGGTGCCGAACATGGGTCACATCGGCAACGTGGCGCTGTTCGTGGCGGCCTTCTGCATCATCCTGTCGATGTACGGCGGCGGCTTCGCCACCGTGTCGGCGTACCTGGCCGACCTGTTCGGCACGCAGATGGTCGGTGCCATCCATGGTCGCCTGCTGACTGCCTGGGCGGCGGCCGGCGTACTCGGCCCGGTGCTGATCACCTACCTGCGCGAGGCGCAGCTGGCGGCGGGCGTGGAGCGGGCCGCGGCCTACGACATGACCCTGTACATCCTGGCCGGCCTGCTGGTGCTGGGGTTCATCTGCAACATGCTGGTACGCCCGGTGGCGGACAAGTACTTCATGACCGACGCCGAACTGGCGGCCGAGCGCGCGCTGAGCCATGACAAGGGCGCCGATTCCGCGCGTTCGCTGGAGTGGCACGCGGCGCCGGGCAGCCTGCCGCTGGTGCTGGTGGCCTGGGCGGTGGTGGTGATTCCGCTGGCCTGGGGGGTGTGGATCACCCTGCAGAAGACTGCGGTGCTGTTTCATTGATGGATGACACGGCTGGCTGACTGGCTGGCTTCAAGGGCCCTGTCGCGGGGCAAGTCGCATCGGCGCACCGCGATGGGGTCAACAGAAAAATCTGCTTGTATAGACCTGTAGGTCTCTCCCACCCCCGTAATTACTAGCCCTGCCATATGTCATCCGCGTTTCAAGCTGGCGCGTTCTGGGCCTATAATGGAGCCCTTTTCGCCCAATGATTTTGCGGAGCTGGTGATGGTCGAACGTAAGGCTTCCGTCGAGCGCAATACCCTGGAAACCCAGGTCAAGTGCTCGATCAACCTCGATGGCAGCGGCAAGGCCCGATTTGAAATCGGCGTGCCTTTCCTTGAACACATGCTCGACCAGATCGCTCGGCATGGGCTGATCGACCTGGACATCGAGTGCAAGGGCGACCTGCATATCGACGACCACCATACCGTCGAGGACGTCGGCATCACCCTGGGCATGGCATTCGCCCAGGCCATCGGCGACAAGAAAGGCATCTTCCGCTATGGCCATGCCTATGTGCCGCTGGACGAGGCCCTGTCGCGCGTGGTCATCGACTTCTCCGGTCGTCCGGGCCTGCAGATGCACGTGCCGTATACCCGCGCCACCGTGGGCGGCTTCGATGTCGACCTGTTCCAGGAGTTCTTCCAGGGCTTCGTCAACCATGCCCTGGTGACCCTGCATATCGACAACCTGCGTGGCCACAACACCCACCACCAGATCGAGACCGTGTTCAAGGCGTTCGGCCGCGCGCTGCGCATGGCCGTTACCCTCGACGAGCGCATGGCCGGGCAGATGCCGTCCACCAAAGGGTGCCTGTAAATGCAGACGGTAGCCGTAATCGACTATGGCATGGGCAACCTGCACTCGGTGGCCAAGGCCCTGGAGCATGTGGGCGCCGGCAAGGTGCTGGTGACCAGCGATGCCGCGGTGATTCGTGAAGCCGACCGCGTGGTGTTCCCGGGCGTCGGCGCGATCCGCGACTGCATGGCCGAGATCCGCCGCCTGGGCTTCGACAGCCTGGTGCGAGAAGTCAGCCAGGACCGCCCGTTCCTCGGCATCTGCGTAGGCATGCAGGCCCTGCTCGAGCGCAGCGAGGAAAACGACGGTGTCGACTGCATCGGCCTGTTCCCCGGCCAGGTGCGCTTTTTCGGTAAAGACCTGAAGGAAGACGGCGAGCACCTGAAGGTGCCGCACATGGGCTGGAACGAAGTCGGCCAGACCATCGACCACCCGCTGTGGCATGACATCCCCGACCGTGCGCGTTTTTACTTCGTGCACAGCTACTTCATCGAGGCCGGCAAGCCGGGCCAGGTGGTCGGTCGCGGCCACTACGGCGTCGATTTCGCCGCCGCGCTGGCCGAAGGTTCGCGCTTCGCCGTGCAGTTCCACCCGGAGAAGAGCCATACCCATGGCCTGCAGCTGCTGCAGAACTTCGTCGCCTGGGACGGGCGCTGGTAAATGAGCCGATCGAAGACCAAGGCCCCGATCATCACCCTGACCCCGGAGCAGGAGCGCGAGGCGCTCGACACGCTCAAGCGCTTTCTCGAAGACCGCTTCGAGCTGGAGCTGGGGTCGTTCGAGGTGGCCGAGGTCCTCGAGCTGTTCAGCAAAGAGATTGCACCCCATTACTACAACAGGGCGATTGCCGATGTTCAACTGCACCTCAAGGAGCGGTTCGAGAGCATCGAAAGCGACCTGTGGGCGCTCGAGAAGCCCTGAATTCCAACGATTAGACAGGTTCCTCACATGCTGATTATCCCCGCTATCGATCTCAAGGACGGTGCCTGCGTACGCCTGCGCCAAGGCCGCATGGAAGACTCCACGGTATTTTCCGACGACCCGGTGAGCATGGCCGCCAAATGGGTCGAGGGTGGTTGCCGCCGCCTGCACCTGGTCGACCTAAACGGCGCTTTCGAAGGCCAGCCGGTCAACGGTGAAGTGGTCACGGCTATCGCCAAGCGCTATCCGACCCTGCCGATCCAGATCGGCGGTGGCATTCGCTCGCTGGAAACCATCGAGCACTACGTCAAGGCTGGTGTCAGCTACGTGATCATCGGCACCAAGGCGGTCAAGCAGCCTGAGTTCGTCGCCGAAGCGTGCAAGGCGTTCCCTGGCAAGGTCATCGTCGGCCTGGACGCCAAGGACGGTTTCGTCGCCACTGACGGCTGGGCCGAAGTGAGCAGCGTGCAGGTCATAGACCTGGCCAAGCGTTTCGAGGCCGATGGCGTCTCGGCGATCGTCTACACCGACATCGCCAAGGACGGCATGATGCAGGGCTGCAACGTGCCCTTCACCAAGGCCCTGGCCGAAGCCACGCGTATTCCGGTGATCGCCTCGGGCGGCATCCACAACCTGGGCGATATCAAGGCCCTGCTGGACGCCAAGGCACCAGGCATCATCGGCGCCATCACCGGCCGTGCCATCTACGAAGGCACCCTCGACGTCGCCGAGGCCCAGGCCTTCTGCGACAACTACCAAGGCTGAGGAGCGACCATGGCACTGGCCAAGCGCATCATCCCTTGCCTGGACGTGGATAACGGCCGGGTGGTCAAGGGCGTCAAGTTCGAGAACATCCGCGATGCCGGCGACCCGGTGGAGATCGCCCGGCGCTACGACGAGCAGGGCGCCGACGAGATCACCTTCCTCGACATCACCGCCAGCGTCGATGGCCGTGACACCACCCTGCATACCGTCGAGCGCATGGCCAGCCAGGTATTCATCCCGCTGACCGTGGGTGGTGGCGTGCGCACCGTGCAGGACATCCGCAACCTGCTCAACGCCGGTGCCGACAAGGTGTCGATCAACACCGCCGCGGTGTTCAACCCGGAGTTCGTGGGCGAGGCGGCGGACCGTTTCGGTTCGCAGTGCATCGTCGTTGCCATCGACGCCAAGAAAGTCTCCGGCCCGGGTGAAACCCCGCGCTGGGAGATCTTCACCCACGGCGGGCGCAAGCCTACCGGGCTGGATGCGGTGGAGTGGGCGAAGAAGATGGAAGGCCTGGGGGCTGGCGAGATCCTGCTTACCAGCATGGACCAGGATGGCATGAAGAATGGCTTCGACCTGGGCGTGACCCGCGCCATCAGCGATGCACTGGGGATCCCGGTGATTGCTTCCGGTGGCGTAGGCAACCTGCAGCACCTGGCCGACGGTATCCTGGAAGGGCATGCCAGCGCGGTGCTGGCGGCGAGCATCTTCCACTTTGGCGAGTACACGGTACCGGAAGCCAAGGCCTACATGGCTTCGCGCGGTATTGTCGTACGCTGAAAAAATGATTGGGGCCGCAACGCGGCCCCAATTGAATCACCCGTGATTCTTGCCGAGCAACGCGTGATACAACTCGGTATCCCCGAGTATCCCCACCACCTTGTCGTTATCCTGCAGCACTAGCTTGTTGCCGGTTTGATAACGGATCTGCAGTGCCTCGCGCATGCCGATATCGGCGTGCACCACGGTTGGCCTGCGCTCCAGCAAGCCGACGTCCTGCCCTGGCGCCCAGTTCTGCATGTCCAGGCCATTCTGGCCCTGGCGTGCGCGCTTGAGCGAGCCGCCTTCGCCAAGGTCCAGCCATGAGTCGATGCCAGGGTCCAGGCACACCGAACCGTTGACCCGCCGGCAATTGTCCAGGCTGCGCATCAGGCTGCGGCCGCACAGCACGTTGAGCGGGTTGGTGTGGGCGACGAAGGTGCGCACGTATTCGTCGGCCGGGTTGAGCACGATCTCTTCCGGCTTGCTGTACTGGATGATGCGCCCGTCCTTCATGATAGCGATGCGGCTGCCCAGTTTCAGCGCCTCGTCCAGGTCATGGCTGACGAACACGATGGTCTTGCTCAGCTTGCTCTGCAGGGCCAGCAATTCGTCCTGCAGACCCTGGCGGATCAGCGGGTCGAGTGCCGAGAATGGCTCGTCCATCAGCAGGATGTCGGCGTCCATCGCCAGCGCCCGGGCCAGGCCCACGCGCTGCTGCATGCCACCGGAGAGTTCGTCCGGTTTCTTGTTGCGCCACTGGGTCAGGCCCACCAGCTCGAGCTTTTCATCCACCAGCTTGCGCCGTTCCTTCTCTGGCCGGCCCTGCATCTCCAGGCCGAAGCTGATGTTCTCGCGCACCGTCAGCCAGGGCATCAGGGCGAACTTCTGGAACACCATGGCGATGCGCTTGGTGCGCATCATCTTCAGTTCTGCCGGGGTGCAGTGGGCGATGTCGATGTGCTTGCCTTCGTGCTCGACGAACAGCTTGCCGCGGCTCACGGTGTTGAGGCCGTTGATGCAGCGCAGCAGGCTGGACTTGCCCGAGCCGGACAGGCCCATCAGTACGCAGATCTCGCCCTTGTTGATGTCCAGGTTGGCCTTTTCGACGCCGACCACCAGGCCCGTCTGCTTGAGGATCTGCTCGCGGGTCTTGCCCTGGTCGAGCAGGGCCAGCGCCTCGCGCGGCTTGCTGGAGAAGATGACGTCGACGTCTTCGAAACGAATGATGCTCATGCCTCACCCCTTACCGGCAGCTCCGGTTGCTTGCAGATACGGTCGAGCATGATCGCCAGCAGCACGATGGCCAGGCCCGCTTCGAAGCCCAGGGAGATATCGGCGGTGTTCAGTGCGTTGACCACGGGTTTGCCCAGGCCGTCGGCGCCGACCAGGGCGGCGATCACCACCATCGACAGCGACAGCATGATGCATTGCGTCACCCCGGCGGCGATGCTCGGCATGGCGTGGGGCAGTTCGATGCGGGTCAGCAGCTGGCGGCGCGAGCAACCGAAGGCCTTGCCAGCGTCCATCAGCTCCTGCGGCACGTCGCAGATACCCAGGTAAGTCAGGCGGATGGGCGCTGCGATGGCGAATACCACGGTGGAGATCAGCCCCGGCACCACGCCCAGGCCGAACAGGGTCAGGGTCGGGATCAGGTAGACGAAGGTGGGCACGGTCTGCATCAGGTCCAGCACCGGGCGCATGGCGGTGTAGAACATCGGTTTGTGCGCGGCGGCGATGCCCAGCGGCACGCCGATGACCACGCAGACCACCGTGGCGAAGGTAACTTGCGCCAGGGTTTCCATGGTCTCCTGCCAGTAGCCCAGGTTGAGGATCAGCAGGAACGACAGGGCGACGAAGACGGTGAGCGCCCATTTGCGCTGGATCAGGTGCGCGAGGGCGGCGAACAGGGCGATGAGCACGAACGGGTTGAACCAGGTCAGGGCGCTGGTGACCCCATGGATCATGAACTCCAGGCCTGCGGCGATGGCGTCGAAGTAGCTGGCGCCATTCTGGGTCAACCATTCGACGAATGAGGCGATGTACTGCCCCAGGGGTATTTTCTGATCGATAAGCATGATAGCGAGCTTCCACCTGCAAAGATTGAAATCAGTCCGGGGTGGGCACGGTCCCACCCCGAGGTGTTGCCATGGCGTCTTGCGTTATTGCGTCAGTTTGGCCTTGGCCGCCTCAAGGCCGGGTTTGCCATCCACGGTGGTCACGCCGGCGAGCCAGGCGTCGAGTTTGCCAGGGTTGTCCTTCAGCCATTTCTTAGCGGCCGCCTCGGGCTTCATCTTGTCGTCCAGGACATAGCCCATCATGGTGCTTTCATCCTTGAGCTCGAACGACAGGTTCTTCAACAGCTGGCCAACGTTGCCGCATTCCTGTGCGTAGCCCTTGCGGGTGTTGGTCAGCACGGTGGCCTTGCCGAAGTCGGGACCGAAATAGGCATCCCCACCGGTCAGGTACTGCATCTTGAAGCGGGTGTTCATCGGGTGCGGTTCCCAGCCGAGGAAGACGATCGCGTCTTCACGCTTCTGCGCCCGGTCGACCTGGGCCAGCATGCCCGCCTCGCTGGACTGCACGATCTGGAACCCGGCGTCCTTCAGGCCGAAGGCGTTGTCGTCGATCATTTTCTGGATGGTGCGGTTGCCGTCGTTGCCCGGTTCGATACCGTAGATCTTGCCCTTGAGCTCCTGCTTGAACTTGGGAATGTCGGCGAAGTCCTTCAGGCCCTTGTCATACAAGGCCTGGGGCACGGCCAGGGTGTACTTGGCATTTTCCAGGTTGGCGCGCACGGTCTCGACGGTGCCGGCGTCACGGTACTGCTTGATGTCGTTCTCCATGGTCGGCATCCAGTTGCCGAGAAACACGTCGAGGTCCTTGCCGGTCGCCAGAGACTTGTAGGTCACCGGTACCGAGATCATGGTGGTGTGGGTCTTGTAGCCCAGGGCTTCGAGCACGACGCTGGTGGTCGCGGTGGTGACCGTGATGTCGGTCCAGCCGACATCGGAGAACCGCACCGTCTGACACTGCTCGGGTTCGGCGGCCTGGGCCAGCAGCGGAGCGGACAGCAACGCGACCAGCAACAGCTTGGGTGAACCTTTCATGGATGGACTCCTGTGATTTTATCTTCGGGTTCGCGTGGGCCGCCGGGCGTTCTCAGGGCTCCGGTCGACCAGGCCTGCAGAGGGCAGGATGCGAGGCCGTGCAATACGAGTCGCTTTCGATAATCCTCCAGCGTTCGGCAATCGCCTACTGGTGGCGTCGTATCCAGTACAGGACGGGTCGTATCCAGTACGGACGATGTCGCAACTGGATTTTTCCACCCCCATACCTCGGTTTTTGCGTCGTCCCGCCGCTGGAAAACGGCGCACGAAAGGCCCGTGCAGCGGCGGCGCTGCTGGACAAAAGTACGTCGGTTGCAGACGGCGAAGGGCTGGGCAAAAGCCCGATGATGCGAGCATTCAAGGCGGCTCGACTGTTTCAGCCTAGCAGTTGCTCCGCCCTGCGCCTGGCGCGCAGAGACAAGCCCAGCAAGAGGTGATTCGACAATGGCCATCAGCGTGTTCGACCTGTTCAAGATCGGTGTCGGGCCTTCCAGCTCGCACACCGTCGGCCCCATGCGCGCCGCTGCGCTGTTCGTCCAGGGGCTGCGTGAGCGCGGCGAGCTGGAGCAGGTACGGCGTATCGAAGTGAGGCTGTATGGCTCGCTGTCGGCCACCGGTGTCGGCCACGGCACCGACAACGCCACGATCATGGGGCTGATGGGCGAATGGCCGGACGCCATCGATCCCAGCCAGATCACCCCACGTATCGCCGACCTGCGCGAAACCAACGTGCTCAAGCTCGATAATCGCCTGCCCGTCGAGTTCGTCTGGACCCGCGACATGCTGCTGCTGGACGAGAACCTGCCTTACCACCCGAATGCCATGACCCTGATTGCCGAAGGCGAGGCGGGCGAGCTGCACCGCGACACCTATTACTCGGTGGGCGGCGGTTTCGTGGTCGATGCCGCCCAGGCCGCCAGCGGCGTGCTGGACGCCGACCAGACCGTGCTGCCCTACGACTTCGACAGCGCCGCCGAACTGCTGCGCCTGTGCAAGCAAAACGACCTGCGCGTGTCGCAATTGATGCTGGAGAATGAAAAGGTCTGGCGCAGCGAAGCCGAGATCCGCGCCGGCCTGCTCAAGCTCTGGCAAGCCATGCAGGAGTGCGTGAACAACGGCCTCAAGCATGAAGGCATCCTGCCCGGCGGGCTCAATGTGCGTCGCCGCGCCGCCCGCCTGCACCGCAGCCTGCAGGAGCTGGGCAAGCCCAATGTGATCGGCTCGACCATGAGCGCCATGGAGTGGGTCAACCTGTTCGCCCTGGCGGTCAACGAAGAGAACGCCGCTGGCGGGCGCATGGTCACCGCGCCCACCAACGGCGCTGCTGGCATCATCCCGGCGGTGTTGCACTACTACATGCGTTTCTCCGATGCGGTGGATGAGTCCAACGTGGTGGACTTCTTCCTCGGCGCTGCTGCCGTGGGCATCCTGTGCAAGAAGAACGCCTCGATCTCCGGCGCCGAGGTTGGTTGCCAGGGCGAGGTCGGTTCGGCCTGCGCCATGGCTGCCGCAGGCTTGGCCGATGTACTTGGCGCCACCCCGGCGCAGTTGGAGAACGCCGCCGAGATCGCCCTGGAACACAACCTCGGCCTGACCTGCGACCCGGTCGGTGGCCTGGTGCAGGTCCCGTGCATCGAGCGCAACGCCATCGCCGCGGTGAAGGCGATCAATGCCGTGCAGATGGCCTTGCGCGGTGATGGCGAACACTTCATCTCGTTGGATCAGGTGATTCGCACCATGCGCGACACCGGCGCCGACATGCACGACAAGTACAAGGAAACCTCTCGCGGAGGCCTGGCGGTCAGCGTCATCGAATGCTGATGCGCCGTTCTGGCCCACACGTGACCGATGCGCCACATTCTGGCGCAGCGGTTGTCATCTACCGGCCGTCGCCTGTCGTCACCAGCAGGTTGGTTGTCGGTGACACTTAAGTCTGTCGCATCTGGGCAACCTTCCCACAAGTGCTACCGAATTGCTCAGGAGTGACGCGCAGAGGCGCTGGCGCGCCTGTTTGCGTTTGACCTGACGCTCATCACCCAGGCCGCTGGAAGGCGCATGCCGACGTCGCTTTTGGGTTTTATTGGATGGGCGTTCAAATTCAGGCATGCCATTTGCGTTGAGATTGGCAAAGCCCCTGCATACGAAACGGGGCCATTACAAGAACAGTGCTCGCCTGAAGCACACCCTGCATTGTGTGAGGAGAAATCGCGATGACGTCGTACACCTCCGGGACCCCAACCCAGAACCGCACAGCACCCCAGTCCATCGGCTTTCTCCTACTGGACAACTTCACCCTCATTTCCCTGGCCTCGGCCGTCGAACCCCTGCGCATGGCCAACCAGCTTTCCGGTCGCGAGCTGTACCGCTGGCACACCCTGACCGTCGATGGTGGCCAGGTGTGGGCGAGCGACGGCCTGCAGATCACCCCCGACGCGGCCATGCACAGTGCGCCGCCAATGGACACCGTGATTGTCTGCGGTGGCGTTGGCATCCAGCGCACTGTCACCCGCGAGCACGTCACCTGGCTGCAGGCCCAGGCCCGCCAATCGCGTCGCCTGGGCGCGGTGTGCACCGGCAGCTGGGCGCTGGCCTGCGCCGGGCTGCTTGACGGCTTCGATTGCAGCGTGCACTGGGAATGCCTGGCGGCAATGCAGGAGGCCTACCCGCGGGTGAACATGAGCACCCGCCTGTTCACCCTCGACCGCAACCGTTTCACCAGCTCCGGTGGCACCGCGCCGCTGGACATGATGCTGCACCTGATCAGCCGCGACCACGGCCGCGAGCTGTCGGCGGCGATCTCCGAGATGTTCGTCTACGAACGCATCCGCAACGAGCAGGACCACCAGCGCGTGCCGCTCAAGCATATGCTTGGCACCAACCAACCGAAGCTGCAGGAAATCGTCGCGCTGATGGAAGCCAACCTCGAGGAGCCGATCGACCTCGACGAACTGGCGGTCTATGTGGCAGTGTCGCGGCGCCAGCTCGAGCGCCTGTTCCAGAAGTACCTGCACTGCTCGCCGTCGCGCTACTACCTCAAGCTGCGGCTGATCCGCGCCCGGCAACTGCTCAAGCAGACGCCGATGTCGATCATCGAGGTGGCCTCGGTGTGCGGGTTCGTCTCCACGCCGCACTTCTCCAAGTGCTATCGCGAATACTTCGGCATTCCACCGCGTGACGAACGGGTGGGCTCGAACACCACCCAGCAGGTGGCGATGATGCCGATCCCGCAGGCAATGGCGCTGTCGCCCCACAGCGGGCCGATGGCGGCGCTCAGCCAGGCGCGCAATGAGTCGACGTTTGCCAGTGTGAGGCTCTGAGCTCCGCGTTGCCTTTGTGGAATACACGCGGAGGGGGTAGCCAAGGAGTGTTGTCGTTCATGTTGCCCGGTCGCGTAATGCGGCCGGGTTTTTTGTTTTTTTGACCTGATATTTTTGCTAGTTGCAGACTGTGGACGGTTACGAAAGGATGGTCATGAGCGATCTATCAAGCCGGATTTCTGCAAGCCCGCAGATGTCCGAAAAATGGTTCTAGTTCTCATGAGGGCAATATAGCCATGAAAGCAAGAGCAATTTATGTTTCTATTTTTATGAGTTTGTTGGTGGTTTCATCTTTTTCGGCCTGTACGTCGGTACCATCAACTAATTCCGGTCATGAAATAAAAGTGACCACCTATACGAAAATTCGCATGCAAGGCGACAATTGTCTCACGGTGGCGGGGCAAGGTGAAACTCTAATGTGCAGAGAAACAAGAAATAAGATGATAGACTCGATCGCTCTTGGTAATCTGCCAAGAGGCCACATGAAGCTTTGTTTTCAAACTGAGAGTCGGGTGAACGCTCTGTGCATTGAGGGTGAGCTTGATAAAGAGTATCGCGAGCGTTTTTTGATTAGCCTAAGGCCCTTGGAAACTTCACTTCTTTCCCCATACCAAGTTACGCGAAGTAACCGGGATTTGTTTGATAAGATTGAGTTTATACAGTATTCGGCTCCTCAGGGTTTTGCAGGTAAATGACTTGGTGGCATGCCGTAAAGCCTGGGCCTGCTATCTCGCATATATTAATCGAAACAGTCAGGCCCGGCGTGTCTCCCTGATTTCGCGTTGAATCAAGCGTGTTTGTTATATTGTGCCAGCGCCGGCAGCAACTGCTTGTCGATGGCTTGGCGTACCGCTGGCAGGATCGTCGCGCTGCCGGTATACATCTGCTCCACCATGCCCTTGAGCGCCCGGGCATTGGGTTCGGTCAGCCCACGCACTACCACCTCGCAGGCCTGCTCGGCGCTGGCGCCGGCCGGAATGTCGAAACCCCGTGAGCGCAATTGACCCAACAGGTCGTCCTGGTCGATCAGATCCGCATGCATCATGGCCGTTGCCCTTCGCTTGTGTTGTTTGCAATTGATTCTGTGACGGAGTCGCCGGCGCGGCAAGGGCAGAATGCCGCGATGGCCGCTTTGGCTAAGAACAGGTCGTTTACGGCTAAATCGTCGGGGCGGCAAGCCTGCACACTGATGTCATTCACGGCACCGAGGGTTTGGTCACCCTCATTCCACGCAAAGTGAATGTTGCCCGCGCTTGGCCCCGGATGCTCACGGCTTACCGGGGTTTCTTTTTTGCGCTACGCGCTACCTGGTAATTCTGCCAGTTGTCGGATACCTCATCCGCCTGTCCAATTGAACCTCGTCTATTTTCGGAGGTGAGGTATGAGAGACCTGACATTGAAGTGCTGGGCGCATGCCGTGCTTTTGGTAGTGTTGTTACTGATTTCCTTACGCCCTGCTTTAGCGCAGGAAGCCCTGCGGTTGGCCACACTGGAGCCTTCGGTAAACCGTGAGGCGCTAGAAGCTGAAAAAGCCGCTGGCCGGCACAAGCTGGGGGTATTGCTTGATAGGCCGGGGAAAGAAAGCATTCAGTTGATACGTGTAGACCCTGAGGTCGTAAGGAAGTCGACAAACCGCTTGTCTGTATTGCTGCCAGGCGGAAGAGCTGTAGAGTTTAAACTGCGCAACTATAAAGGGCATGAATCTGATGAGGTTGGCAGCCGCGCAGAGGCGGCGCTGAAGTATACCCCCGCTGACTATTGGTTCGGTGATGCCTCATCTGATGTGAAGGATGGACATTTCAACGCAGCGAATTTCATTTTTCTAGCCCGTCGCGGCGATTCACTCAGGGGGCGAGTGGTTGTCGAGGGTAAGCTCTATGTTCTGGAGGATGTAGGTAACGGCCAGCATGGGTTGATGCAGGTCGACATGGCGGCAGCACCGCCCTGCCTGGTACTAGAAAATGAGCCAGCTGTGCAAGAGCACGCTACTAAAGCGGTAGCATCAAAGTCTATCTCGAAGGCCAAACCTTCGATCTCGGTACTTCTGGTTAGCACCAGGAAAACCAATACAATGGAACCGTCAGCGATGATTGTCCTGAGAGACGAGCTTGAGTGGTTCAACGAAATGACTAATCAGGGGGATGGCGTATCTCTGAAACTCACCGTGGCTCACATGACCGCATCGAATGCAGCTGACAGTATTTTTCATCACAACGATAAAATTCTGCTGGATTTTACAGATGCAGAAACTGAAGCCACAAAAGAAGTGGCTAGACTTCGTAAGCAGCATGCTGCCGATGTGGTCATCGTGGGGGCGTACTGGGTGGACAAGAAAGAAGTAACTTATGATGAAGCCGAAAAAGATAACGCGTTTTATGTGTTCAATATTAAAAGTCCAGAATATTTTTTGCACGGCTTTGGCCATTTAATGGGGATTAATCATGTATGGAAACCAGGGGGGCCGGAATATGTCCCTCCTTACCAATTTGGTTTCATAAGTCCGACTTATGAGGGTAAGCGTTATGCATCAATTGGCTATGATCCGAAGGATTGCACTGGCAACTGTGAGTATATCTATCGCTGGTCTGATCCTGGCGTAACTTATCTCGGTGTGCGATTCGGCGACGACCACTCTCATGAAAAGCGCCGTCTGAACGAGCGTGCTGTTGTTATATCGAACTTTTATTAAGTCTTCCAAGGGGTGCGTTTGGGCGAATTGCCAAGGGCATTCAGCTTGGCAACCGAATTACTCTTCCTGTCAGCGCCGGCAATGGGAGATCGTATTGCTGCTGCGTCAGCTCCCGCAGCAGCATCACGCTATGCTCACCAAAGGCGGTCGACCTGGGACCGGCCAGGTCGACATGGAGCAGCATCTGTTCGCTGGCCGACAGCGCTTCGTCAAACCCATTGCGATGGAGGCTGTGATATAGGTGCAGACGCTTCTTGTCGAAGCCGATGATGTGAGTCTGCACCCACACCTCGATGTCAAGTTTCACCTCGTGCAGGTAATTGATATGTGCCTCCAGGGTGAATAATGAGTGCCCACTCTGGCCCCGTGCTTGGCCATCCAGGCCGATGCGCTCCATCAGCGCATCGGTGGCAAAGCTGAAGATCAGCAGGTAGTAGGCATCGCGCAGGTGGCCGTTGTAGTCGACCCACTCGGGCAACACGCGAGTGCGATAGGTGATCAGGGCGGGCATCGTTTTCTCCTCAGTCGCTGAAGGCCATGCCGTGCTTGGCCTTGCTGGTTTTCACCGCTTCCAGCACCGCCAGCAGGGTGTCGTCACGATAACGCTCCAGCGCGGCGATGCTGTGTTCGCCCAATTGCTCCGAGGTGCCTTCAACCACGTCGTCAATCAGCTTGTCCGTCAGTTCCGGCGCTGGCAGGTAGGTCCAGGGTAGCTTCAATGCCGGGCCGAACTGGGCCATGAAGTGGCGCATGCCGGCATCGCCTCCAGCCAGAGTGTAGGTGAGGAACGTACCCATGAACGACCAGCGCAGCCCAGCGCCAAAGCGAATCGCGTCGTCGATCTCGCCGGTGCTGGCGACACCGTCGTTGACCAGGTGCAGGGCTTCGCGCCATAGCGCTTCGAGCAGTCGATCAGCGATAAAACCGGGGACCTCCTTGCGCACATGCAGCGGGCGCATGCCCAGGCTGGTGTAGATGCTTTTCGCCGCTTCGATGGCTTCAGGGCTGGTCTTGCGACCGCCGACGATTTCCACTAGTGGCAGCAGGTAGACCGGGTTGAACGGGTGCCCCACCACACAGCGTTCGGGGTGGGTCGCCGACTCGTAGAACTCGCTGGGCAGCAGCCCCGAGGTGCTGGAGCCGATGATTGCGTCGGGCTTGGCGGCGGCGCTGATCTTCGCGTGCAGGTCGAGCTTGAGGTCCAGACGTTCGGGGGCGCTTTCCTGGATGAAGTCGGCATCGCGCACACATTCCTCGATGGTGGGCACGAACCTCAGGCGATCCTGCGATGCGCCGGGTGCCAAGCCTTGCTTTTGCAGCGCCGGCCAGGCGTTGGCGATGCGCTTGCGCAGCGCGACCTCGGCACCGGGGGCCGGGTCCCAGGCAACCACGTCGAGGCCGTGGGCCAGGGCGCGGGCGACCCAGCCGCTGCCGATCACGCCGCTACCCAGCGCGGCGAAAGTCTTGATGTCGGTGATAAAAGGCATATCTGGCTCCTGCGGGGATATTAGCGACGCTTGAGGTTCATCTTTTCCCGGCCTTCGGCCGGGGTGAGCACACGGCCACCCATGCGGGTGATGATCTCAGCGGCCCGCTCGACCAGTTGGCCGTTGCTGGCCAGCACGCCACGGTCCAGGTACAGGTTGTCTTCCAGCCCGACCCGCACGTTGCCGCCAAGCAGCACCGCCTGGGCAGCCATCGGCATCTGCATGCGACCAATGCCGAAACCGGCCCAGGTAACGTCGGCAGGCAGGTTGTCGACCATGGCCTTCATGGTGGTGGTGTCGGCCGGAGCGCCCCACGGGATGCCCAGGCACAGCTGGAACAGCGGGTCTTGCAGCAGACCTTCCTTGATCATCTGTTTGGCGAACCACAGGTGGCCGGTGTCGAAAATCTCCAACTCTGCTTTCACTCCCAGCTCGGTGATGCGCTTGGCGCCGGCACGTAGTTGGGCGGGGGTGGAGACATAGATGGCGTTGCCATCGCCGAAGTTGAGGGTGCCGCAGTCCAGGGTGCAGATCTCCGGCAGCAGCGCTTCGACATGGGCCAGGCGCTCCAGCGGGCCGATCAGGTCGGTGCCCGGGCCGAACTCCATGGGCGATTCGCCGGGACCGATCTCCAGGTCGCCGCCCATGCCGGCGGTGAGATTGACGATGATGTCCACGTCGGCCTCGCGGATGCGTTCCATCACCTCGCGGTAGAGGTTGACGTCGCGGCTGAAGCGGCCGGTCTGCGGGTCACGGACGTGGCAGTGGACCACCGTGGCGCCGGCCTTGGCGGCTTCGACGGCGGACTCGGCGATCTGTTTCGGCGTGATCGGGACCAGGTGGCTCTTGGCGACCGTGTCGCCGGCACCGGTGAGGGCGCAGGTGATGATGACGTCGTGGTTCATGGTGGGTTCCTTTGTATCTGTCAGGTCGCTATCGCGTGGCAAGCCCGCTCCCACAGAGAGGCCGTGTGCTGGCGTGGGAGCGGGCTTGCCCCGCGATGGAGGAATGTCAGTTGGCGGTGAGCTTGAGGTTGTCCGCGGCCGGTTTGCCGTCGAAGGTGGTCACCCCGTCAAGCCAGCGGGCCTTGTCCTCGGGGTGGTCATTGAGCCACTGGCGCGCGGATTCCAGCGCGTCCTTGTGGTCCAGCAGCGGCTGCATCATCCGGCTCTCGTCCTCGGCGCTGAAGCTGAGGTTGGTCAGCAGGCGATGGGCGTTGGGGCAGCGCTGGGCATAGTCCGGCGCGGTCACCGTCCACACTGTGGCGCGGCCCTCGTCCGGGCCGAGGGCGTCCTGGCTGTCGCCCAGGTAGACCATGTCGATGTTCACGTTCATCGGGTGCGGCGCCCAGCCGAAGAACACCACCGCTTCCTTGCGCCGCACGGCGCGGTCGACGGCGGCGAGCATGCCGGCCTCGCTGGACTCGACCAGCTGGAACTTGCCGAGGTCGAACTGGTTCTTGCTGATCATCGCCTTGATCTGGGTATTGGCGCCGGAACCGGGCTCGATGCCGTAGAGCTTGCCGCCCAGCTCCTTGTGGAACTTGTGGATGTCGGCGAACGTCTTCAGGCCCTTGTCGGCCAGGTATTTCGGCACGGCGAGAGTGGCGCGGGCATCTTCCAGGCTGGGCTTGTCGAGCACCTTCACCTGGCCGGCCTGGACGAACGGGGTGATGGTCTGGGTCATGATCGGGTTCCAGTACCCGAGGAACATGTCCAGGCGCTTGTCGCGGATGCCGGCGAAGATGATCTGCTGCGAGGCGCTGGTCTGCTTGGTCTGGTAACCCAGGCCGTCGAGCAGCACCTGGGCCATGGCGCTGGTGGCGATCACATCGGTCCAGTTGACCACGCCCAGGCGCACATCCTTGCAGGTGGCGGGTTCGGCGGCGAAAAGCGGAGTGGCTACGGTAGTGCTGAGCGCGAGGGACAACAGGCTGCGGCGGATAAAGCGATGCATGGTGGCTCTCCATCGGCAGTGCGTATTGTTATCGGATCCGGCCTCTGCGGGCCGTGAGAACACGCTACGCTGGCGGCAGGGTGGAAAATCGCACCCTGGCGACCAACACTTGCACGGAGGCGACCACCTTTGCCGCGGAGCACGCGATGCCGCAAACCATAGACTTCCTGTTGCTGCCAGGCTTCTCCGCCATGGGCTTCATCAGCGCCATCGAGCCGCTGCGCGTGGCCAACCGTTTTCGTGGCCCGCTGTACCGTTGGCGTGTGTTGAGCCTGGACGGTGGTGCGGTGCAGGCCAGCAACGGCATGTCGGTGAATGCCGACGGCGCGCTGGGGGAGGGAGAGCACGGGCGCCTGCTGCTGCTGGTGGCCGGGTTCGAGCCACTGGCGTGCTATGGGTTGAAGTTGCAGCACATGCTGCGTCGTCTCGACCATGAGGGCGTGGTGCTGGGCGGGATCGACACGGGCGCCATGGTATTGGCCGAGGCTGGCCTGCTCGATGGTCACCGGGCCACACTGCATTGGGAGGCACTGGAGGCGTTCAAGGAACGTTATCCACGCCTGCAGGCGACCCAGGAGCTGTTCGAGATCGACCGCCGACGCATCACCTGCGCCGGCGGCACGGCCTCCATCGACCTGATGCTCGACCTGATCGCCCAGGCCCACGGCAGCGAACTGGCGGTGCAGGTGTCCGAGCAGTTCGTGCTCGGGCGCATCCGCCCGCGCCAGGATCACCAGCGCATGCAAATCGCCACGCGCTATGGGTTGCGCAACAAGAAGCTGGTGAAGGTGATCGGCGAGATGGAGCGCAATACCGAGCTGCCACTCAACACCCAGGTGCTGGCCGATGGCGTGCAGGTGACCCGGCGGCAGCTGGAGCGGCTGTTTCGCCTGCACCTGGACGACACGCCCAGTGGCTTCTATCTGCGGCTGAGGCTGGACAAGGCCCGGCAGTTGCTGCGCCAGACCGACATGAGTGTGCTGGAGGTAGGAGTCGCGTGCGGATTCGAATCGGCGTCGTACTTCACCCGTTGTTATCGGGCACGGTTCGAGCGCTGTCCCAGGGAGGATCGACGGCTGGCGCTGCCGTCATGACGCCTGGACCGGGTCGAGCCTCGGCAAGCCGGCTGCCACAGGTGCCGCACAGCGCGAAACCTGTGGAAGCCGGTGCAGCTTAGCTGTTGGGCAGCAAGCGGCAGGTGATGCTCTTGATGTAGCGGGTCTCGGCGATGGCCGGGTGCACCGGGTGGTCCGGGCCCTGGCCGCCGCGCTCGAGCAGTTGCAGGTTGCGGTCCAGGTGGCGGGCGCTGGTCAGCAGGATGTTGTGCAGGTCGTCCTCGGGCAGGTGCATCGAGCACGAGGCGCTGACCAGGATGCCGTCCTTGGTGAGCATGCGCATGGCCTGTTCGTTGAGGCGGCGGTAGGCGGCCTCGCCGTTCTTCAGGTCTTTCTTGCGTTTGATGAAGGCGGGCGGGTCGGCGATGATCACGTCGAAGCGCTCTTCGGCGGCTTTCAGCTCGCGCAGGGCTTCGAACACGTCGCCTTCGATGCAGGTCAGCTTCTCGCCGATGCCGTTGAGCGCGGCATTGCGCTCGACGCCGTCGAGGGCGAAGCCCGAGGCGTCCACGCAGAACACTTCGCTGGCGGCGAACGCGCCGGCCTGCACGCCCCAGCCACCGATGTAGCTGAACAGGTCGAGCACGCGCTTGCCCTTGACGTAGGGGGCCAGGCGGGCGCGGTTCATGCGGTGGTCGTAGAACCAGCCGGTCTTCTGGCCTTCACGCACCGGCGCTTCGAACTTGACGCCGTTCTCTTCCAGCGCGACCCAGTCCGGCACTTCGCCGTAGACGGTCTCGACATAACGCTCCAAGCCTTCGGCGTCGCGGGCGGCGGAATCGTTCTTGAACAGGATGCCGCTGGGCTTGAGCACCTGCACCAGCGCGGCGATTACCTCGTCCTTGTGCGCTTCCATGGTGGCCGAGGCCAGCTGGACCACGAGGATGTCGAAGAAACGGTCGACCACCAGGCCCGGCAGCAGGTCGGAGTCGCCATACACCAGGCGGTAGCATGGCTTGTCGAACAGGCGCTCGCGCAGCGACAGGGCCACGTTCAGGCGGTGCACCAGCAGCGACTTGTCCAGCGGCAGCTTGGCATCGCGCGACAGCAGGCGCGCGCAGATCAGGTTGTTCGGGCTCATGGCCACCACGCCCAGCGGCTTGCCGTTGGCGGCTTCGAGAATGGCCTGCTGGCCGGCCTTCAGGCCTTGCAGCGGGGTCGCGGCAACATCGACTTCATTGCTGTAGACCCACAGGTGGCCGGCGCGCAGGCGGCGATCGGCATTGGCTTTGAGGCGAAGGCTGGGCAGGGACATGACGTCGCTCCGGGAAAAAAGAGCGGGAGTATACCGTGTTGGCCCCAGGTTCGCTGGTGACTGCGACCAACTGGTCGGCGCCCACAGCTAAAGAAATTCTTGGATCCAACGATTCACTGATAGTCACCCTGGCGGCGTACAGGGTTAGAATCCCCCGTCCCCAGCGAGAATGCACGAATGTCCCAGGAACTCACCGCCGAACAGATCCAGCAAGCCCTGCAGGGCATCACCATCCCGCCACAGCCGCAGATCATGGTCGACCTGCAGTTCGAGCAGTACATGCCCGACCCGGACCTGGAGACCATCGCCAAGCTGATCGCGCAGGACCCGGGCCTGTCCGGCGCCCTGCTCAAACTGGTCAACTCGGCGCAGTTCGGCCTGGCGAACAAGATCGGCTCGATCCAGCGCGCGGTAAACCTGCTGGGCAGCCGTTCGATCATCAACCTGATCAACGCGCAATCGATCAGGGGCGAGATGAGCGACGAGACTATCGTCACCCTCAACCCGTTCTGGGACACCGCCCAGGACGTGGCCATGACCTGCCTGACCCTGGCCAAGCGCACCGGCATCCAGGCCGTGGACGAGGCCTACACCCTTGGCCTGTTCCACGATTGCGGCGTGCCGCTGATGCACAAGCGCTTCCCCAACTACATGGAAGTGCTGGAGGAATCCTACGCCAAGACCAATGACGAGGTCCGCGTGGTGGACACCGAGAACCGCGTGTTCAACACCAACCATTCGGTGGTCGGCTACTTCACCGCCAAGTCCTGGCGTCTGCCCGAGCACATCAGCGCGGCCATCGCCAACCACCACAATGCCCTGGCGGTGTTCCGCGACGAATCCTCGCGCAATACCCAGACCCAGCTGAAGAACCTGCTGGCGGTACTGAAGATGTCCGAGCACATCTGCGCTTCGTACCGTGTGCTGGGCAACCAGAGCGTCGATCACGAGTGGAACATGGTGGGGCCGCTGGTGCTGGACTACATCGGCCTGACCGAATACGACTTCGAGCAGCTCAAGCAGAACATCCGCGAAATGGGCGGGCACTGAGCCATGCCGGAGCTGCCAGAGGTCGAGACCACGCGGCGCGGCATCGCGCCCCATCTGCAAGGCCAGCGGGTCAGCCGCGTGGTGGTGCGTGACCGGCGCCTGCGCTGGCCGATCCCGGAAGACCTGGATGTGCGCCTGTCGGGGCAGCGCATCGTCAGTGTCGAGCGCCGCGCCAAGTACCTGCTGATCAACGCCGAGGTCGGCACCCTGATCAGCCACCTGGGCATGTCGGGCAACCTGCGCCTGGTCGAGTTGGGCTTGCCGGCGGCCAGGCACGAACATGTGGATATCGAGCTCGAGTCGGGGCTGATGCTGCGCTACACCGACCCGCGCCGCTTCGGGGCGATGTTGTGGAGTCTCGACCCGCTCAACCATGAGCTGCTGATTCGCCTGGGGCCAGAGCCGCTGACCGACCTGTTCGACGGTGAGCGCCTGTTCCAGCTGTCCCGGGGACGGTCGATGGCAGTCAAGCCGTTCATCATGGATAACGCGGTGGTGGTTGGCGTGGGCAACATCTACGCCACCGAAGCCTTGTTCGCGGCCGGGATCGATCCGCGCCGCGAAGCTGGCGGGATTTCGCGGGCGCGCTATCTGAAGCTGGCGATCGAAATCAAACGAGTGTTGGCGGCGGCCATCGAACAGGGCGGGACCACCTTGCGTGACTTCATCGGTGGCGATGGCCAGCCGGGCTACTTCCAGCAGGAGTTGTTCGTGTATGGGCGTCGTGGGCAGCCATGCAAACTGTGTGGCACCGAGCTGCGCGAAGTGAAGCTGGGCCAGCGGGCGAGCGTGTTCTGCCCGAAATGCCAGCGCTGATGCCACAGGCCTGATCGCGGGGCAGGTGGAAATGGATCAGTCGACGATCGCGGCCTGGCCTACGCCCCTGGGGTCACTGGCCGCTTCCAAGGTCCCGGCAACTTTGTTCCAGTACAGCACCTGCTGATTACCGTACTGACGCCCGACATCCTTCAACCGATACCCACGCCCTTCAAGCTCGGCCTTCTGCCGGGCACTGAACGTCCCCGGTTCATGCTCCACCACGTCCGGCAGGTACTGGTGGTGATAGCGTGGTGACGCCGGCCACTCGGCCACCGGTCGGCCCTCGAGGAACCCCAGCACCGACAGCAGCACCATGCTGGGTATGCGGCTGCCGCCTGGCGTGCCGAAAGTGGCGAGCTGGCTGGGGCTTTCGATGAAGGTCGGGCTCATGCTCGACAAGGGGCGCTTGCCCGCCGCCACCGCATTGGCCTGGCTGCCGGCCAGGCCATAGCTGTTGCTGCCGCCAGGGTCGGCGGCGAAATCGTCCATCTCGTTGTTCAGCACCACCCCGGTCCCCGGCACGCTGAACGCCGCGCCAAACGGCAGGTTGACCGACAGCGTGGCGGATACGGCGTTGCCGTCGCCATCGATCACCGCGAAATGGGTGGTGTGGTCGCCTTCACGCCAGGCGGGTGAGGGCGGCAGCGCGCTGCTGGGGGTGGCCTGGTGCACATCGATGCTGTCGGCCAGCCCTGTCAGGTACTGGCGCGCCAGCAGGCGGTTGATCGGGTTGCTCACATAGTCCGGGTCGCCGAGCAGGCCGCGGTCGCGGTAGGCGCGGCGCAGCACTTCGATCACATAGTGGCTGCGCTGCACGGGCGCGGCGCTCTGCCAGGGCAGGCGCTGGAGCATGGCCAGGCTTTGTGCCAGGGCCACGCCGCCGGCCGAGGGCGGCGGGCTGCTGATCAATTCACGCTGGTCGGCCAGTGGATAACGCAGCGGTTCACGCCACGCCGTACGGTAGCCGGCGAGGTCGTCGAGGGTCCAGATACCGCCGGCCTGGCGCACGCCTTCGGCCAGGCGGCGGGCCAGCGGGCCACGGTAGAAGCCGTCGCGGCCCTGCTCGGCCATGGCTTGCAGGGTGGCGGCCAATTCGGGTTGGCGGATCACCGTGCCCAGGGCCGGTACATCATTGCCACTGAGGAACAGCCGCGCGCTTTCGGCATCGTCGCGCAGGGCGCTCAGGCGCATGGTGGCGCGATCTCGATAGATGCGGTCGACGGCGAAGCCCTGGTTGGCCAGGCGGATGGCCGGGGCCAGGCTGTCCTTGAGCGGCAGCTTGCCGTGGGTGCTGGCGAGGTCGGCCAGGGCCTGAGGCAGGCCGGGGATCGCGGCGGCCAGCGGCCCGTTGATCGACAGGCCGGGCTGCACCTTGCCGTCCTTGAGGTACATGTCCGCACGGGCCGCGGCCGGAGCGCGTTCCCGCGCATCGAGGAAGGTATACCGTGGCGTGGCGCCGCTCTCGCGCAGCAGGAAGAAGCCACCGCCACCCAGGCCCGAGCCATAGGGCTCGACCACGGCCAGCGTGGCGCTGATGGCCACGGCGGCGTCGAAGGCGTTGCCGTCTTGTTGCAGGATCTGTTGCGCCGCCGAGGTCGCCTCGCTGTGCGGGCTGGCGATAGCCGCACGCCCGGGGCCTTGCGCCTGGGCGGCGCAGGCCAGCAGGGCCAGGCAGGCGCCTAGGGCTGCGCGCTGTAACGCGGCGACGAACGGCATCAGGCCTTGCCGGTGATCCGGCGGTACTTGGCCATCAGCTCGTCTTCGGTTTCCGGGTGGGCTTCATCCAGGGGGATGCAGTCGACCGGGCAAACCTGCTGGCACTGTGGCTCGTCGTAGTGGCCCACGCACTGGGTGCACAGGTTCGGGTCGATCACGTAGATCTCTTCGCCTTGCGAGATAGCGGCGTTCGGGCACTCGGGTTCGCAGACGTCGCAGTTGATGCAATCGTCGGTGATGATCAGGGACATGGGGACTCCGGCCTGGGCATCGGGCCCGGGCATGTTTCAAAGCGATGGGCGCAATTGTGCCGGATTCGCGCCCGCAGTGCACGCGGGCGCGACATCGTGACCGCGAGGGTTACTTGCGGAAGCGCTCGGTCAGTGCGTCGGCCACGGCCGGGTGCACGAACTTGCTGATATCACCGCCCAACGCGGCGATTTCCCGGACCAGCGTCGAGGAAATGAACGAATAGCGCTCCGACGGCGTGAGGAACAGGCTCTCGACGTCTGGCGCGAGCTGGCGGTTCATGTTGGCCAGTTGGAACTCGTATTCGAAGTCGGACACGGCACGCAGGCCGCGCAGGAACACATTGGCGCCTTTTTCCTTGGCGAAATGCGCCAGCAGCGAGGAGAAGCCGATGACTTCGACATTGGGCAGGTGCTTGGTGACCTCGCGGGCCAGCTCGACCCGCTGTTCCAGGGGGAACAAGGGGTTTTTCTTCGGGCTGGCCGCCACGGCGATGATCACATGGTCGAACAGGCGCGAGGCGCGCTCGACCAGGTCGCCATGGCCTTTGGTAATGGGGTCGAAAGTACCCGGGTACAACACTCGGTTCATCGCGTCATCCTGGCTGGAGTGCGTTGGGGAGTCGGATGGTAGCGCAGCGATTGCGCCCGGCCAAGTCGCGTGGCCGGCTGATGGCACTATAGACAGCGCGGCCATTGGCTGTCATGTGCCGCGTGCCAGGCGGCCGACCAGCGCTTCGCTGAGCAGGGCGGCCAGGGCGTAGACCGACAGCTGCGGGTTGGCGCCGATGCTGGTGGGGAACAGCGAACCGTCGTGGATCGACAGGTTCTCCAGCTGGTGATGCCGGCCCAGGCTGTCGCACACTGCTTGGCGCGGGTCCTCGCCCAGGGCGCAGCCGCCCATGACGTGGGCGCTGCCCAAACGCATGCGCAGCAGCTCCAGGGTCAGGCCGTCGATCAGTGCCTGGGCTTGCGCCGGGGTGCTGACATAGCGCGCATCTCCATGCACCGGCATCACCTGGCGGGCACCGGCGGCGAACTGGATCTGCGCCATGCTGTGCCAGGCTCGGCGCAGGCCATCGCGCAGGTAGCCGGTGACGGGGTAGTCGAGCACCGGTGAGCCATCGCCGCGCAGCTCCACCTGGCCGCCGGGGCTGTCGGGATGAAAGCCGTCGCGCAGCAGCGCCAGCATCACATGGGTATGGGGCAGTTCAGCCATGCGCTGGGCGTTTTCCTGGCCATGGCCGCCGAGCAGGGTGCTGGCCAGGGCCGGGTGCAACGGTGGTACTTCGAGTTTGTAGCCTACCGCGCCGGCGACACCGTCCTGCCACTGGAACTGGTCGCTGTAGATCGATTGCGGCGCCCCGTAGTACGGGTCGATCTTCGCTTCGAACTGTGCGGCGCTGAAATTGACCAGGTGCAGGAAGGTGCGCTTGCCCAGGCGCTGGTGCGGGTCAGGCGCGTCTGAGCGCAGCAGCAGTGCCGGGCTGTTGATACCGCCGCCGGCGAGCACATAGTGGCGGGCGCGTACGCGAATATGGCGGCCTGTGGGCTGAATACCCCGGGCGTCCAGGGCCTGGCATTGCAAGTGGGCAATGCGCTGGCCGTCATGACTGAACCGCTCGGCACGGGCCAGGTAGAGCAGTTCACCGCCGTGCTCCAAGGTAGCCGGGATGCTGGTGACCAGCATCGACTGCTTGGCGTTGACCGGGCAGCCCATGCCGCAGTAACCCAGGTTCCAGCAGCCGCGCACGTTGCGCGGAATCACCGCCCAGCGGTGACCAAGCGCCTCGCAGCCGCGACGCAACACGTCGTTGTTGGCATTGGGCGGCATGGCCCAGGGGCTGATGCCCAGATGCTGCTCCATGCGCTCGAACCACGGCTTCAGGGTGTCGTTGTCCAGGCCCTTGACCCCATGCTCGCGAGCCCAATGTTCCAGGGTCTGTGGCGGTGTGCGAAAGCTCGATGTCCAGTTGACCAGGGTGGTGCCACCCACCGCCCGGCCCTGCAGAATGGTAATGGCGCCGTCTTTGCTCAGACGGCCCAGGCCCTCCTGGTAGAGGTCGGCGTAGGCTTTGTGCTCGAGCAGGTGGAAGTCGCTGCTGGTTTTCAGCGGTCCCTCCTCAATCAGCAGCACCTTCAAGCCGGCGGCGCTGAGCCGTTCGGCGGTGGTGGCGCCGCCCGCGCCGCTGCCGATGACGGCGACGTCGACGGCGAGGGTCAGGTCCTGTTCCAGGCGCGAGCCGTCGTGGGTGATCCAGCCTCGTTCGAGGCCTAGGCGGAATGGGTCGGGGACGGGCATTTGGCGGTGCTCTTGTCTGGTATTCAGATCTTTGGTGGGCCGGGGTAGCCGCACGCCGCCCAGGCTTCGGGGCGTTCGTACCAGGCCATCAGCAGCAGTTGCAGCAACGAGGCGTGGCCCTGGCGCAGCAGGTTCAACGAGCTGTCGCGCCAGCGTTCGAGGAAACGTTCAATTTCGGCGTCGGTGGCCTCTGCCCAGCTGCCCCAGACCCCGGTCAGCGGGCCGCGGGTGAGGGGCAGGGTGAGCAGGTCGAACAGTTGTCGGGTCAGCTTGAGCATGGCAGGCGACAGTGCCGCCAGCTTGTGGTCGAGGCTTTGCAGCACCTGCTCCGTGGAGGCCTGGGTGCCGGCCAGCACGACGGGGATCAGGGCCTGCAACAACGGCAGGTCGTCTTTGCGCAGCGCCTGGTAACCCGCCGACGGCGTCTGCTCGCTGCAGCCGACCAGGCTGGCCGCCCCCAGAAACAGGCTGGCGCCCAGGCCGAAGCGCAGCAGGTCGCGGCGCTGCATCAGCGGATAAACAGCTTGTAGACCAGGCGCTGCAAGGCCTTGCCATAGGGCGGATAGATCACCTTGGCGGCATTGATGCGTTGCTTGGCCAGCACGGCCTTGGCCTTGCTGAAGGTCAGGAAGCCTTCGTGGCCGTGGTAGTGACCCATGCCCGACGGGCCGATGCCGCCAAATGGCAGGTCATCCTGGGCCACATGCAGCAGGGTGTCGTTGAGGCAGACACCGCCGGAGTGGGTGTCGCGCAGCACCCGGGCCTGCTCGCCACGTTCATAGCCGAAGTAGTAGAGCGCCAGGGGGCGAGGTCGCTGGTTGATGTAGGCCAGGGCCTCGTCCAGGCGGTCGTAGGGCACCACGGGCAGCAATGGACCGAAAATTTCATCCTGCATCACCTGCATGCTGTCGTTTACGTCCAACAGCAGGTGTGGGGGCAGGCGGCGCCCCTGGCGCGGCTCGTCGGGATAGAGGTCGATCACTTGGGCACCCTGCTCACGGGCATCGTCCAGCAGCCGGTTCAGGCGGCCAAGCTGGCGCTCGTTGATGATCGCGCTGTAGTCGGGGTTGCCAGCGAGCCGCGGATAGAGGCGACGCACGGCATGCCGGTAGGCCTCGGCGAAGGCGTCCAGGCGCTCGCGGGGCACCAGCACGTAGTCGGGGGCGACGCAGGTCTGGCCGGCGTTGAGGGTCTTGCCGAAGGCGATGCGTTCGGCGGCGGTCTCCAGCGGCACGTCGGCCGAGACGATGGCCGGCGACTTGCCGCCCAGCTCCAGGGTCACCGGCGTCAGGTTCTCTGCGGCGGCCAGCATCACATGGCGACCGACGCTGGTGGCGCCAGTGAACAGCAGATGATCGAAGGGCAGGCGGGCAAAAGCCTGGCCGACTTCCACCTCGCCAAGCACCACGCTGACCAGATCAGTGGGGAACACGCGCTCGAGCAGGTTCTTGAGGGCCTGGCCACTGGCCGGGGTCGACTCGCTGAGCTTGAGCATCACCCGGTTGCCGGCGGCCAGGGCGCCGGTCAGCGGGCCGATGGCGAGAAACAGCGGGTAGTTCCACGGCACGATGATCCCCACAACGCCCAGTGGCTGGTATTGCACCCGGGCGCTGGCTGGTTGGAAGGCCAGGCCGACCTTGCGCCGCGATGGGCGCATCCAGCGGCCCAGCTGTTTCTCCGCATCGCGCAGGCCCATGACCGACGGCATCAGTTCGGCGAGCAGGGTTTCGTCACGGCTGCGGCCACTGAAGTCGGCATCGATGCTCGTGATCAAGGCCTCCTGGTCCGCCAGCAGCGCCTCGCGCAGGCTTTTCAACCACTGCCGGCGTTGCGTGGCCGGGGGCATCGGGTTGCCGGCGAACGCCTGTCGCTGGGCGTCGAACGTCGCTTGCAGGTCGAGGTCGGATTGCACAGGGGGAAGTACGGCAGGCGAGGTCATGGCGGCTCCAGGGCTGACGAGTGAGTAGAGCATATACTCTAATTGGTACCATAGTGCACCATTTTCACTTGGCCGCCGGTGCACCCGACGGGCTGGAGGCCGTAAGATGGGCCCGATCATTACACGCTGGAGACTGGAGCTGAGCATGGCCCCGCGCATGAAGACTCGAGAGCGCATCGTGCAGAGCAGCCTGGAGCTGTTCAACCAGCAGGGCGAGCGTTGCGTCAGCACCAATCACATTGCCGCGCACATGGAAATCTCGCCCGGCAACCTGTACTACCACTTCCCCAATAAGCAGGCGATCATCGCCGTGCTGTTCAATCAGTATGAAGAGCTGGTCGACAGTTTCCTGCGTCCGCCCCAAGGCCGCAGCGCCACCGTCGAAGACAAGCGCTTCTACCTCAAGGCGCTGCTGGCGGCGATGTGGAACTACCGTTTCCTGCATCGCGACCTCGAGCATCTGCTTGACAGCGATCCGGAGCTGGCGGCCCGCTACCGGCGTTTCTCGCAGCGCTGCCTGCAGCAGGGTCAGGCCATCTACCGCGGCTTTGTCGAGGCCGGCATCCTGAACATGGACGCCGCGCAGCTGGAGTCGCTGACCATCAATGCCTGGATCGTGCTGACTTCCTGGGTACGTTTTCTCAGCACCACCCGCGAGCATTCCGCGCACCTGGGTGAAGAAGCGTTCAAGCGCGGCGTCTATCAGGTGGTGGTGCTGGAGCTGGGGTATGTCACCCCGGCCGCGCGTGCCGCGGTGCAGGCGCTGTGCGCTGAGTTTCATGTCCCGTTCAACCAGGCCCTGGAGCAGTGATCCGGGGTTTCGAGCCATTCATCAGGAGATTGTCATGCCCCTCGCGCAATTGATCACCCCTCAACAGCTGGCCGAACGCCTGGATGCGCCCGGCCTGGTGATCCTCGACTGCCGCTTTGCCCTGGAAGATGTCGACTACGGTCAACGCAGCTATGCCGAGGGGCATATTGCCGGGGCGCACTTCGCCGATCTCGAGCGCGACCTGAGCGGGCCGGTGCTCAAGGGCAGCACAGGCCGCCACCCGCTGCCCGACCCGCAGCGGCTGGTGGAGCGCCTGCGCGAGTGGGGCGTGGACAACGACAGCCAGGTGGTGCTCTACGACGACGGCCCCGGCGCCTTTGCCGCCAGGGCCTGGTGGCTGCTGGCCTGGCTTGGCAAGCGCGACGCGGTGTTCATTCTCGATGGCGGCCTCAAGGCCTGGCACGCGGCGCACCTGCCGTTGAGCCTGGACCCGCCGGTACGCCGCGAGGGCAACTTCAGCGGGGAGCCGGACATGAAGCTGCTGATCGATGCCGCCCACCTGTCCAAGCGCCTGGGCGACCCTGCTATGACCTTGATCGACGCTCGCGGCCTGCCGCGTTTCCGTGGCGAGGTCGAGCCGATCGACCCGGTGGCCGGGCATATCCCTGGCGCCCAGTGCGCGGCTTTCACCGACAACCTTGGCGAGGACGGGCGGTTCCTGCCGGCCGACAAGCTGAAACAGCGGTTTGCCGAAAAACTGGGGGCCCGGTCGCCGGAGCATCTGGTGGCTTATTGCGGCTCTGGCGTGACGGCGTGCCACAACCTGTTTGCCCTGGCGCTGGCGGGTTATCCGCTGGGGCGGCTGTATGCCGGGTCGTGGAGTGAGTGGATCAATGATCCACAGCGTGGCATAGCCACTGGCGATTAATTCGTAGCGTGGGAGCGATGGCCCGGGAGTGCTATCGCGGGGCAAGCCCGCTCCCACAACCCCCTCTTACACCTCTTGCTTGGAGGGGGGCTATCGGCCTTCCATCAGCCATTGCGGAATCCGTCGTTCCAGGTAATACCCCGGATTGCGTAGGCTGCCCTCGACAAAACCCACATGGCCACCCCGGCTGTGCAGTTCGAACTGCGTCTGCGCCGCCAGCTCACTGGCATCGGGCAGGCTATGGCCAAACACGAAGGGATCATCGTTGGCATGGATGATCAGCGTCGGCGTGCGGTTCTCGCCCAGGTAATAGCGGCTGGAGGCGCGCCGGTAGTAGTCATGGGCATCGCTGAAGCCATTGAGGGGCGCGGTCACCTTGCCATCGAAGTCCCAGAACGTGCGCAGGTTGCGCAGCGAGCCCAGGCCTTCGAGGGTGGCCAGCCCTTCATGGTGGCCGTTGTCGCGGAAGTGCCGTTGCTTGTCCTGCACGTAGGCCAGCATCTCGCGCATGAAGTGCGCCTGGTAGACCTTCGAGAAACCCAGGCCGATACGGTCGGCGCACTGGTCCAGGCGAAACGGCACCGACACCGCCACCGCTGCCTCCAGTTGGCTGGCCGCGCCGCTTTCCCCCAGGTACTTGAGCAGCACATTGCCGCCCAGCGAGTAGCCCACGGCATACAGCGGCGCCAGCGGCCGCTGCGCCCGCAGGTGACGGATGGTTTCGGCCAGGTCTTCGCTGGCCCCTGAATGGTAGCTGCGCGCCAACAGGTTGGGTTCGCCCGAGCAGCCGCGCCAGTTCAGCGCGACACTGGCCCAGCCGCGTGTCTGCAAGGCCAGTTGCAGGCCTTTGACATACGGCGAATTGGACGACCCGGTCAGGCCGTGAAGTACCAGCACCAAGGGCACATCGGCCTGATGCGGGCCGTGCCAGTCGAGGTCGAGGAAGTCGCCGTCGGCCAGCCACAAGCGCTCGCGGGTGCGCTCAAGTGCGGGGAGTTTGCGCCATAGTGGCCCCCACAACGTCTGCAAGTGGGGGTTGGACAGGCCGGCGGCCGGGCGGAAGGTGGCGGTGAGGCTGATCATGCTGGGCGACTCGTGATGTGCCCGCTTAGAGTGCCATGAAACACCGCCGCCGCGCCTGTGCTATTGGTCGCCAGCCGCACGCTGCCACAGGGCGTAATGCACCTGGCCGGTCTTCTTCTCGCGGTGCAGGCGCCAGTTGCCCGGCATCGGCAGCGAAGAGGGCACGGCTTCGCTTTCGGTGTAGATCCACGCCTGCTCGCGCAGCCACTGGCCCTGTTCCAGCAGGTTGCAGGTATTGGCCAGCAGGTCCTGGTGGAACGGTGGGTCGAGGAACACCACATCGAATTGCTGCTTGGCCGGGCCTTGCAGGTAGCGCAGGGCGTCGGTCTGCAGGATTTGCCCGCGTGGGCAGCGCAACACTTCGAGGTTGTCCTTGAGGTTGCTGGTGGCCGCAGGGTTGCTGTCCAGCGCCACGGCATCCTTCGCGCCACGGGACAGCGCTTCGAGCACCAGGGCGCCGCTGCCGGTGAAGGCATCGAGCACCAGGGCGCCCTCGATGTAGGGCGCCAGCCAGTTGAACAGGGTTTCGCGCACGCGATCAGGGGTCGGGCGCAGGCCTTCGCCTTCCGGCACGGCCAGGCGACGGCTGCGCCATTCGCCGGCGATGATGCGCAACTGGCCGGGGCCCTTGCTGGCGCCCGGGGCCGGGCGCGCGGGAGTGTTGGGTCTTGCCATTAGTGCTCCGGTACGCCGAGCGGCTGCTCGGCGGGTTTGTCAGTAGGGGCCGGCAGCGGTTGCTGCGCCACCTTCGGGCCGACGGTGACGATCACCAGCTTGTCCGCCGCGAGATGCTTGTTCATGGCGGCCTTGACCTGCTCGACGCTCAGCGCCTGGGACTGCTGCATGAAGTCCTCCAGCCAGCTCAGCGGCAGGTTGTAGAAGCCGATCGCGCCCAGCTGCCCGACAATACTGGCGTTGCTGGCATTGGACAGCGGGAAGCTGCCGGCCAGCTCGCGCTTGGCATCGTCCAGTTCCTGCTGGGTGGGGCCGTTCTTCAGGTAGTCGGCCAGGATATCCTGGACCAGCTTGAGCGTGCCCTCGCTGAGTTCGGCGCGGGTCTGCAGGTTGATCATGAACGGGCCGCGCACCTGCATCGGGCTGAATACCGAGTACACGCCGTAGGTCAGGCCGCGCTTTTCACGCACTTCGCTCATCAGGCGGGTGCCGAAGGCACCGCCGCCGAGGATCTGGTTACCCAGCGACAGCGCCGGCCAGTCCGCATCGTTGCGGTCGATACCCAGCTCGGCCAGCATCAGGTGGGTCTGCTTGGACGGGAAGTCGATATGCGTGGTCCCCGGCTTGGGCTCGACAGGTTGCTCCGGCTTGGCCAGTGCCGCGCCCTTGGGCAGGCCGGCGGAGACCTGCGCGGCGATGGCCTCGGCTTCGCCGCGGCTGAGGTCGCCGACCAGGGCGATCACCGCGTTGCCGGCCGCGTAGGCCTTGCCGTGGAAAGTGCGCAGCTGCGCCAGGGTGATGCCCGGGATGGACTCGGCGGTACCGTCGCTGGGGCTGGCATAGGGGTGCTGGCCATAGAGGTTGGCGAACAACGTCTTGCCGGCGATCTTGCCGGGGTTCTGCTTCTCGTACTCGAAACCTGCCAGCAATTGGTTCTTGATGCGCTTGAGGGCGTCCTCGGGGAAGGTCGGCTGGCCCACCACCTCGGTGAACAGCTTCAGCGCCGGTTCGCGCTTGTCCGAGGCGCTGAGGCTGCGCAGCGAGGCCACGGCCATGTCGCGGTAGGAGCCATTGCCGAAGTCGGCACCCAGGCCTTCGAAGCCTTCGGCGATGGCGGTGACGTCCTTGCCGGCCACGCCCTCGTTGAGCATGGCGTTGGTCAGGGTGGCCAGGCCCGGGGTACCGCCGTCCTGGCTGCTGCCGGCGGCGAAGGTCACGCGCAGGTCGAACATCGGCAGCTCGCGGGCCTCGACGAACAGTACGCGGGCGCCTTCGGCGGTGGTCCAGTGCTGGATGTTCAGCTGGCGCCGGCTGGGGGCCTTGCCGTCCAGTTCGGCCAGCGATTGCAGGGTGTTGGCCGGGCGGGCCGCAGTGTCCGCCTTGCCTTGGCTGTCGGACTGGGCAGGGCGCGCCAGCAGCGCGGCGATGGCCACCACCAGCACGATGATCGCCAGGCCGAACAGGGTGTAGCGCGGTGCGCTGCGATCACTCATGAGCGGACTCCTCGGGCAGTACATGGGCAACGCTCAGGCGTTCGCGGGTGAAATAGGTGCGGGCGGCGGACTGGATGTCCTCCGGGGTCACGCGCTTGAGGTCGTCGAGCTCGCTGTCTATCAGCTTCCAGGACAGGCCGACCGTTTCCAGTTGCCCGATGGTGGTGGCCTGGCTGCTGATCGAGTCGCGGTCGTAGACCAGGCCGGCGATCACCTGGGCGCGGACGCGCTCGAGCTCTTCGGCGGTGGGTGGCGTGGTCTTGAGCTCATCGAGCAACTGCCAGATGCCTTTCTCCACTTCGGCCAGGGTCTTTTGCTTCTGCACGTTGGGCGTGGCCGAGATCATGAACAGGCTGTCGCCGCGGGTGAAGGCGTTGTAGCTGGACGAGGCACCGGCAACCAGCTCCTGGCCGCGTTCCAGGCGCGCCGGCATGCGGGCGCTGTAGCCGCCGTCGAGCAGGGCCGAGATCAGCCGCAGGGCGTTGACGCTGCGTGGGTCCTTGGCGGTGGCCAGGGCCGGGACATTGAAGCCGTAGATCAGGCTGGGCAGTTGCGTGCGCAGGTGCAGGGTGAGCAGGCGCTGGCCTGGCTCGGCCAGTTCCAGCGGCAGTTTGCTCGGCGGCACGGCGCGTTTGGGGATGGAGCCGAAGTACTTCTGCGCCAAGGCCTTGACCTCGTCCGGCTTGACGTCGCCGACCACCACCAGGGTGGCGTTGTTCGGGGCGTACCAGGACTCGTACCAATGACGCAGCTCCTCGACTTTCATGCGCTCGAGGTCGGCCATCCAGCCGATGGTCGGCGTGTGGTAGCCGCTGGCCGGGTAGGCCATGGCGCGGAACAGCTCGAAGGCCTTGGCATTGGGCTGGTCGTCGGTGCGCAGACGACGCTCTTCCTTGATCACCTCGATCTCGCGGCTGAACTCGTCGGCCGGCAGGCGCAGGCTGGCCAGGCGGTCGGCTTCGAGCTCCAGGGCCACCGGCAGGCGGTCGCGGGCCAGCACCTGGTAGTAGGCGGTGTAGTCGTCGCTGGTGAAGGCGTTCTCCTCGGCGCCGAGATCGCGCAGGATGCGCGAGGCCTCGCCGGGGCCGATCTTGGCGCTGCCCTTGAACATCATGTGTTCCAGGGCATGGGACAGGCCGGTCTGGCCCGGCGTCTCGTAGCTGGAGCCGACCTTGTACCAGATCTGCGAAACCACCACTGGCGCCCGGTGGTCCTCGCGCACGACAACTTTCAGGCCGTTGTCGAGGATGAATTCGTGGGTGGGTTGCACATCGGCGGCGAAAGCCGCCAGCGGCAGGCACAGTGTGCCGAGCAACAGGCCAGCGGCGCGGCGGGCTAGAGCATTCATACGGTGTTCAACCTGTTCGGCGGCCCGCTTGGGTTTAGCGTCGGCGGGCCAGGAGGTGCTAGGATACTGATCCGGTTGCCTGGCGACCATGCCTGTCGCCGTTCTGGCCCGCAGGCCCTTACGACAAAACGTTGCGCATGAACCCGCTGGCTTCACAGTAGTCTGTTCTGCGTGAGTTAAGAATTCCCGATGCGCCGCTGCTGGCCCATCGCTACCCTGAGATAGCCGTCTTCCATGTTTGGTTCCAACGACGACAAAAAAGCGCCGGCCGCGGCTGGCGAGAAGAAAGGCCTGTTCAGCTGGTTCCGCAAGAAGCCGGAACAGCCTGCCGCCGAACAGCCGCAAGCCCCTGCACCGCAAGCGCCCGTCGAGCAGACCGCACCGGCTGCCGAGCCGTTGCAGGCGCCTGTGCCAGAGCCGGTGGTTGCCGCGCCGCAGCCGGAGCCTGTGCCAGAGCCGGTGGTTGTAGCGCCGCAGCCGGAGCCCGTGCCAGAGCCGGTGGTTGTAGCGCCGCAGCCGGAGCCCGTGCCAGAGCCGGTGGTTGCTGCACCGCAGCCGGAGACTGCGCCAGAGCCGGTGGTTGCAACGCTGCAACCGGTCGAGGTCGAAGTAACTGCGGCCCCGGTCAGCAACCTGGTCTTGCCTGTCGCCGAAGAGCCGGTGGCATTGGTCGAGGACCTGGAACCCAAGGCGCCGCCCGTCATCCCTGCCCGGCCGTCCGTCGAAACGGTAGACGCTGCCATTGTCGCTCCAGCACCGGTTGTCGAAGCCGCGCCGGTCGTTGTGCCGGCTCCAGTCGACCCAGAGCCTGTCGTCGTTGCGGCCGCCGAGCCATCCAAGCCTGGTTTCTTCGCCCGCCTCAAGCAGGGCCTGTCGAAGACCAGCGCCAGCATCGGCGAGGGCATGGCCAGCCTGTTCCTCGGCAAGAAGGTCATCGACGACGACCTGCTCGACGAGATCGAGACCCGGCTGCTGACCGCCGACGTCGGTGTCGAGGCCACCTCGACCATCGTCCAGAACCTGACCCAGAAAGTTGCCCGCAAGCAATTGGCCGACGCCGACGCGCTGTACAAGTCGCTGCAGGAAGAGCTGGCCGCGCTGCTGCGCCCGGTCGAGCAGCCGCTGAAGATCGAGGCGCAGAACAAGCCCTACGTGATCCTGGTGGTTGGCGTGAACGGCGCCGGCAAGACCACCACCATCGGCAAACTGGCGAAGAAGCTGCAGCTCGAAGGCAAGAAAGTCATGCTCGCGGCCGGCGACACCTTCCGTGCCGCCGCGGTGGAGCAGTTGCAGGTGTGGGGCGAGCGCAACCAGATCCCGGTGATCGCCCAGCACACCGGCGCCGACTCGGCTTCGGTGATCTTCGACGCGGTGCAGGCCGCCAAGGCCCGTAATGTCGATGTGCTGATCGCCGACACCGCCGGCCGCCTGCACACCAAGGACAACCTGATGGAAGAGCTGAAGAAGGTCCGTCGGGTCATGGGCAAGCTTGATGTCGAGGCGCCGCACGAGGTGCTGCTGGTGCTCGACGCCGGTACCGGGCAGAACGCCATCAGCCAGGCCAAGTACTTCAACCAGAGCGTCGAGCTGACCGGCCTGGCTCTGACCAAGCTGGATGGTACAGCCAAGGGCGGCGTGATCTTCGCCCTGGCCAAGCAGTTCAACATCCCGATCCGCTTCATCGGTGTGGGCGAAGGTATCGACGACCTGCGCACCTTCGAAGCCGAACCTTTCGTCAAGGCGCTGTTCGCCGAGCGTGAACCTTCATGATCCGATTCGAACAGGTAGCCAAGCGCTATCCCAACGGCCATGTCGGCCTGCACGAGCTGAGCTTCCGGGCGCGTCGTGGCGAGTTCCTGTTCGTCACCGGCCACTCCGGCGCCGGCAAGAGCACCCTGTTGCGGCTGCTGCTGGCCATGGAACGTCCGACCAGCGGCAAGCTGCTGCTGGCCGGGCAGGACCTGGGCCAGATCAGCAATGCGCAGATTCCGTTCCTGCGCCGGCAGATCGGCGTGGTGTTCCAGAACCACCAGTTGCTGTTCGACCGCACGGTGTTCAACAACATCGCGCTGCCGTTGCAGATTCTCGGGCTGTCCAAGGCCGAGATCGCCAAACGCGTCGATTCGGCGCTGGAGCGCGTGTCGCTGAGCGACAAGGGCGAGCTGTTCCCGGCCGACCTGTCCACCGGCCAGCAACAACGGGTCGGCATTGCCCGGGCCATCGTGCATCAGCCAGCCCTGCTGCTGGCGGACGAGCCCACCGGTAACCTCGACCCGCGTCTGGCCGCCGAGATCATGGGCGTGTTCGAGGACATCAACCGCCTGGGCACCACGGTACTGATCGCCAGTCACGACCTGGCGCTGATCGCGCGCATGCGCCACCGCATGCTGACGCTGCAACGCGGCCGCTTGATCGGCGATGGGGAGGCCGGGCAATGAGCACCACACGTACACCAAAGGTTTCCGAGCGCGTCGCGCCGAAAGCCGCCGACCCGCAGCCGTCGAAGAAAAAGCGTGGCGATCACGATGACGATGGCCCGGACTTCCGCAGCCTCCTGCACGCCTGGCTGGAAAGCCACCGTGCCAGCCTGGCCGACAGCTTGCGCCGCTTGGGCAAGCAGCCGATCGGCAGCTTCTTCACCTGCCTGGTAATGGCGGTGGCGCTGAGCATGCCCATGGGTCTGTCGCTGTTGCTCAAGAACGTCGAGAAACTCGGCGGTTCCTGGCAGCGCGCGGCGCAGATCTCGCTGTATCTCAAACTCGATGCCAGCAGCCGCGATGGCGAGGCCCTGCGTGACGAGATCAAGGGCATGCCCGGCGTCGCCGAGGCGCAGTACGTCAGCCGCGAGCAGGCGCTGGAAGAGTTCCAGCAACAGTCGGGCCTGGGCGAGGCGCTGCGCGAACTGCCGGACAACCCACTGCCCGGCGTGGTGGTGGTGACCCCGACCGAGGTCGACAAGCCAGCCCTGGAAGCCTTGCGTCAACGCCTCTCCGAGCTGCCTCGCGTGGAAGCGGCGCAGCTGGACCTGGTGTGGGTCGAGCGCCTGGCGGCGATTCTCAAGCTGGGTGACCGGTTCGTCTTCGGCCTGGCGGTAATGCTGATTTCCGCGCTGCTGTTGGTAATCGGTAACACAATTCGTCTACATATCGAAAACCGCCGGGTCGAGATCGAAGTGATCAAGCTCGTCGGTGGCACCGACAGCTACGTACGGCGGCCTTTCCTGTACATGGGCGCCCTGTATGGACTGGGTGCGGGCGTGCTGGCCTGGGGCATCCTGGCGTTCGGCCTGAACTGGCTGAACGACGCGGTGGTCGGGCTTTCCGGCCTGTATGGCAGTGATTTCGCCCTGGGTGGCGTACCGGCCTCGGATGGCGTTTCACTCTTGATCGGGGCGGTGCTGTTGGGGTATATCGGTGCATGGATCGCAGTCGCTCGTCACTTGAACGAGCTTGCACCGCGATAAATGTTTCATGGCCAGTATTGACAAATTTTTCATCCTGGAACTTGTACAACGGTTCCTTGTCTATGCTGGCAGTGCCCAAAAGGCATGAGTCTGTAAGCCGGAGGTACTTGAATGACCAATTCGTTGCAACCTGCCTATGCCCTGGTTCCCGGTGCAAACCTGGAAGCCTATGTGCACACGGTCAACAGCATCCCCTTGCTGACGCCGGAGCAGGAGCGTGAACTGGCCGAGCGTCTCTATTACGAGCAGGATCTCGAGGCCGCTCGGCAAATGGTGATGGCCCACCTGCGTTTCGTCGTACACATCGCGCGTAGCTATGCAGGCTACGGGCTGGCCCAGGCCGACCTGATCCAGGAAGGCAACGTGGGCCTGATGAAGGCGGTAAAGCGTTTCAACCCGGAAATGGGCGTGCGTCTGGTGTCCTTCGCCGTGCACTGGATCAAGGCCGAGATCCACGAGTTCATCCTGCGCAACTGGCGCATCGTCAAGGTGGCCACCACCAAGGCCCAGCGCAAGCTGTTCTTCAACCTGCGTAGCCAGAAGAAGCGCCTGGCCTGGTTGAACAATGACGAAGTCCATCGAGTGGCCGAGAGCCTGGGTGTGGAGCCGCGTGAAGTACGTGAGATGGAAAGCCGCCTGAGCGGTCAGGACATGGCCTTCGACCCGGCGGCGGAAGCCGACGACGACAGCGCCTTCCAGTCGCCTGCGCATTACCTGGAAGACCACCGCTACAACCCGGCCGTGCAACTGGAGGACGCTGACTGGAGCGACAACTCCACCAGCAACCTGCATGAAGCGCTGCAGGGCCTGGATGATCGCAGCCGCGACATCCTTTACCAGCGTTGGTTGGCCGAAGAAAAAGCCACGCTGCATGAGCTGGCAGAGAAGTACAGCGTGTCGGCCGAACGTATTCGCCAGCTGGAGAAGAACGCTATGAACAAGGTCAAGGCATTGATCACGATCTGATCGGCGCCCTGGCTGGATTGAAAAGCCGCTGCTCTCGGAAGAGGCAGCGGCTTTTTTGTGTGTTGAAGCTGACTGGGGCGTGGAAGCGGGCCTTAAAGCCTGCGCGAAGCATCCAGTTGCATCAGGTAGCTCGGCCCGCCCAACTGGCTCATCTGCCGGCGGATCCACCCCGCACGGCTTGCCACATAGGCGCTGGGACGGCTGGCACTCCACTTGATCGGGCTTGGCAGCACCGCCGCGAGCTGTGCGGCCTGTTGTCGCGTCAGGCGGCTGGCATCCACGCCGAAGTGATAACGCGCCGCCGCCTGGGCACCGAACACGCCCTTGCCCCATTCGGCACTGTTCAGATACACCTCGAGTATCCGCTCCTTCGACCAGAACAACTCGATCAGGGCGGTGAACCAGGCTTCCAGCCCCTTGCGCAGCCAGCTGCGCCCGGACCACAGGAACAGGTTCTTGGCCACCTGCTGGGTCAGCGTGCTGGCGCCGCGTACCTTGCCGCCACGCTCGTTGTAGGCCAGCGCCGCCTGGATCGCGGGGATATCGAAGCCCCAGTGGCTGGCGAACTTCTGGTCTTCGCCGGCGATGACCGCCACCTTGAGCTCGTCGGAGATATCCTCCCACGGCGTCCAGTCGCGTTGCAGGTCGATCGGCTCGCCGCTGGCCCATGACTGCACCTTGCGCTCGACCATCAGCGCGGTGCCGGGCGGCGGCACCCAGCGCAACACCAGGACCACGGCGATGCTGCCAGCAGCAAACCAGAGCAGGGCGCGGGAAAGGCGGCGAAGAAGGGATGACAGCATGGTGATGGCTTGGCCGGACCGTTGGAACGGGCCATTATACAGACCCCTCCCGAGGAGTCGTCCCATGCTTCGCAGCTTCCTGATGCTCGCCGCGTTCTTCGGCTTTACCGGCGTCGCCCTCGGCGCTTTCGCCGCCCATGGCTTGAAAAACCGCCTCAGCGCCGACTACCTGGCGATCTTCCATACCGGTGTCACCTATCAACTGGTGCATGCCCTGGCGATCCTTGGCGTGGCGGTGCTGTCGGCGCACTTGCCCGGGCGCCTGGTCGGCTGGGCCGGTGGCTTGTTCGCCGTAGGTATCCTGCTGTTCTCCGGTAGCCTCTACGCCCTCACGCTCAGCGGTCTGGGCAAGCTCGGCATGATCACTCCGCTGGGTGGCCTGTGCTTCCTTGCTGGCTGGCTTTGCCTGGGGCTGGCCGCCTGGCGGCTGGGCTGACCGGTCGGTCCACAATCGCGACTAATGGCGTGTGTCGCCCTTGGGTTGCAGGGCGGATCGGGGCTAGAATGCGGGCCCCCAAAGAACAATGGTGGCCGTGCGCATGCGCATTCAATTGAACGGTGAACCTTACGAACTGCCCGCGGGCGAGAGCGTCGCGGCGCTGCTGGGCCGGCTGGAGCTGGCCGGCCGCCGGGTGGCGGTGGAACTGAACCTGGACATCGTGCCGCGCAGCCAGCACGAGAGCACGCAGCTCAAGGACGGCGACCAGGTCGAGGTGGTCCACGCCATCGGTGGCGGCTAACCGCCCCTGAAACCTCGCCAGCAAAGTCCCGCAATCTTTCCTGAGGAACAACGATGAGCAACGTTCGCAGCGACAAGCCCTTCATCCTGGCCGGGCGCACTTTCCAGTCGCGCCTGCTGGTAGGCACCGGCAAGTACCGTGACATGGAAGAAACCCGCCTGGCCACCGAGGCCTCGGGTGCCGAGATCGTCACCGTCGCCGTGCGTCGTACCAACCTGGGCCAGAACGCGGGCGAGCCGAACCTGCTCGACGTGCTGTCGCCAGACAAGTACACCATCCTGCCGAACACCGCCGGTTGCTTCGATGCGACGGAAGCGGTGCGCACCTGCCGCCTGGCCCGTGAGCTGCTCGATGGCCGCAAGTCCCATGAGTCCAGGACGCTGGTGAAGCTGGAAGTGCTGGCCGACCAGAAAACCCTGTTCCCCAATGTGATCGAAACCCTCAAGGCCGCCGAAGTGCTGGTCAAGGAAGGTTTCGACGTGATGGTCTACACCAGCGATGACCCGATCATCGCCCGTCAGCTGGCCGAAGTCGGCTGTATCGCCGTCATGCCGCTGGCCGGCCTGATCGGCACCGGCCTTGGCATCTGCAACCCGTACAACCTGCAGATCATCCTGGAGGAATCCAAGGTGCCGGTGCTGGTCGATGCCGGCGTGGGTACCGCCTCCGACGCCACCATCGCCATGGAAATGGGTTGCGAAGCGGTGCTGATGAACTCGGCCATCGCCCATGCCCAGCAGCCCGTACTGATGGCCGAGGCCATGAAACACGCCATCGTTGCCGGTCGCATGGCCTACCTGGCCGGCCGCATGCCGAAAAAACTCTATGCCAGCGCCTCTTCGCCGCTGGATGGTCTGATCAAGTAAGAGCTCCTGATGACTGAATCGCAAGAAACGCCGATCTCCAAAGACGGCGAAACCCGTCCGCACCGCCGTATCAAGAGCTTCGTGATGCGCGCTGGGCGCATGACCGAAGGCCAGCAGCGCGGCCTGGACCAGGGCGGCCCCCTGTTCATCCTGCCGCTGACCGACAGCCCGGTGGACTACGACCAGGTGTTCGGCCGTTCGGCTCCGCGTACCCTGGAGATCGGTTTCGGCATGGGCCACTCGCTGCTGGAAATGGCCGCCGCTTCGCCCGAGCTGGACTTCATTGGTGTCGAAGTGCACCGCCCGGGTGTCGGCGCGCTGCTCAATGGCGTGCTGACACAGGGGCTGAAGAACCTGCGGGTGTACGACTGCGATGCCATCGAAGTGCTCAACCGCTGCGTGGCGGACAACAGCCTTGACCGCCTGATGCTGTTCTTCCCCGATCCGTGGCACAAGGCGCGTCACCACAAGCGCCGGATCGTTCAGCTGGAGTTCGCCGAACTGGTGCGCCGCAAGCTCAAGCCCAGTGGCGTGTTCCACATGGCGACCGACTGGGAGCCTTATGCCGAGTACATGCTGGAAGTGATGAACGCAGCGCCCGGCTATCGCAACCAGGCGGCTGATGGTACCTACGTGCCACGCCCGGAAGAGCGGCCGATCACCAAGTTCGAGCGTCGCGGTGAGCGCCTTGGGCATGGGGTGTGGGATCTGAAGTTCGAGAAGGTGAGCTGAGCCGGGTTCGTTCGGTGCAGTCCTTCAAACCTGCGAAATTGCAGGTGCAAAAAAACCGCCTTGAGAAGGGCGGTTTTTTTATGTGGGCCTCGGGTTACGAAGCCTAGCCCACGAACATCACTGGAGACAGTCACAACTGGATCTTAGGATGGCCTCGAATACAGGTCAACCAAGGAAATATCCGGCATTACGTGTGACAGGACAGGTAACAGTTCTGGTAAAGAGGTTCACGTAAGATCGATTTGCTCGCGCCGGTGATATTTATCGAAGGGCCACCAACCTGGCCGCTTCACTGGAGGCAGTCACATGCTCTCCGAAGGTGTCGAAGTGCCGGTTAGACGCTGGAAGAATGGCCCAGCCAACACGGAGGCCAAGGCATATGAAGCGTTTGCTGAATACGCTGAGCCGCGTCTGGAAGCTCATTCGGATCCTGATCATTTTCAGGACCGTCAGGGACTTCCTGCGTGATCACTTCGATGATGCCCGTTAAGAGGTTAGTCGGGTGAGAAGCCGCCCTGGCCCGCCAGGGCGGCTTTTAGCGGACGCTCACCCCCGCCGATCAGCGACCACGCCGATCAAAACCAGCACCACCAGCAGCACCGGCGCCAGCGCATAGTTGTTGAACTGCCCCAGCCCCTTGACGATCCACGGCGTCGCATAGATCAGCGCCGCACCGCTGCCGATCATCACCAGCAGTGCCATGAACGGCACGCGCAGGGCGCCGGCCAGGCCGCCCAGGCGCCCTTCGACCCAGCCTTTGATATCGGTGCCGAACAGCACCAGCAGGCAGCCCACCAGGGCCAGCGAAATCTCCGAGAGGTTGCTGCGGCTCCAGCGGGAAACGGTCGAGAGCAGGTCAAGTACCAGGTCCATGGGTCATCCTTAATTCAAGAAGTACTGCAGCAGGTCGTTGAGGAACAGCTGGCCGCGCGGCGTGGCGGCCAGCCGATCCGGTTCGACCCGCAAAAGGCCTTTTTGTTCGGCTTCACGGCGGGCTTCGGCCAGTTGTGCAAGGGGCAGGCCGGTACGCAGGTTGAACAGCTCGGCCTCCACGCCGTCGGTGAGGCGCAGCGCGTTCATCAGGAACTCGAAGGGTAGCTCATCGGCCGGCAACAGCTTCTCACCGGCCTTGAACGGCTTGGACGGGTTCAGGTAGTCCTTGGGCAGGCGGGTCTTCCAGGTACGCAGGATGCGCCCGTCCGGGAATGACAGCTTGCCATGGGCGCCGGCACCGATGCCGATGAAGTCGCCGAAGCGCCAGTAGTTCAGGTTGTGCCGCGCGGCACGACCGGCTTGGGCGTAGGCCGAGACTTCATACTGGCGGTAACCGTGGTCGGCCATCAGCGCCTGGCCGGCTTCCTGGATATCCCAGAGGATGTCGTCCTCGGGCAGCTCAGGTGGCTGGTTCCAGAACACGGTGTTGGGTTCTACCGTCAGCTGGTACCAGGACAGGTGCGTCGGCGCCAGTTCGATGGCCTGGCGCAGGTCACTTAGGGCGTCGTCGAGCGACTGGTCCGGCAAACCGTGCATCAGGTCCATGTTGAAGTTGTCGAAGCCCGCAGCGCGGGCCATATCGGCGGCGCGCACCGCTTCGGCGCCATTGTGGATGCGCCCGAGCCTTTCGAGCTTGGCGGGCTGGAAACTCTGCACGCCGATGGATAGCCGGTTGATGCCGGTCTGGCGGTAGGCCTTGAACTTCTCCTGCTCGAAGGTACCCGGGTTGGCCTCGAGGGTGATCTCGATGTCCGGGGCGAACGGGATGCGTTGCTCGATACCGCGCAGCAGGCGCCCAAGCGCGTCGGCGCTGAACAGGCTCGGGGTGCCGCCGCCGAAGAAGATCGTGCTGATCGGACGGCCCTGCACGGCATGCATTTCCTGGTCGAGGTCGGCGAGCAGGGCGTCGATGTACTCGGCTTCCGGCAGGATCGGGCCGGCCTGGTGCGAGTTGAAGTCGCAGTACGGGCATTTGCGCACGCACCAGGGAATATGGATATAGAGCGACAGCGGCGGGAGTTCGGGAAGGATCAGGCCCGCCGGCTGTACCAACAGCTTTTCGCTCATGCCAGGCCCAGACGCTGACGCAGCAGGGCCATGGCGCGGGCGCGGTGGCTGAGCTGGTTCTTGTCGGCAGGCGCCAGGTCGGCGCTGGAGCACTTGCGCTCCGGCACCCAGAACAGCGGGTCGTAGCCGAAACCGTGTTCGCCGCTGGCTTCGAACAGGATGCTGCCGTGCCACAGGCCTTCGCAGAGGATCGGCAGCGGGTCGTCGGCGTGCCGCACCAGGGCCAGAACGCAGACGAACTGCGCGCCGCGCTGGTCTTCAGGAACGTCCTTGAGCGCATCGAGCAGCTTGGCGTTGTTCGCCGCGTCGCCCTTGCCGTCGGCATAGCGCGCCGAGTAGATACCCGGCGCGCCGCCGAGGAAGTCCACCGCCAGGCCCGAGTCGTCGGCCAGGGCCGGCAGGCCGGAGATGCGCGCGGCATTGCGCGCCTTGAGGATGGCGTTCTCGACGAACGACAGGCCGGTTTCCTCCGGCTCAACCTGGCTGAATTCACCAATCGAGCGAAGGTTCACGGACTCGCCGAGCATGGCCTGCAGTTCCTTGAGTTTGCCGGCGTTATGGCTGGCCAATACGAGTTGCTGGATATTCATCATTCGCCTGGGAACACTTCCTGATTGAAGCTGAGTTTATTGCTGACGCCGCCGGTCTCGACGTTGAGGTCGAAGGTGACGGTCTCGGCCTGGTCGATCTTGAACTGTGCGATGTAGTACACCGCACCCTGATCGGTAATCTGCTTGAACGACAACGGACTGCTGCGCCCGGTGAGATCTTTCACTGTGCCGCTGACTACCGCCATCGCGGGTTTGCTGGCCTTGAGCACGGCGATGTTGAGTACGCCCTGGTTCTTGCTGCGGGTCAGGCCCGTGGCGGCAGCGATGTCGGGTTGCAGCATGATTGAGGTGAAGGCGCTGTAGTGGATCGTCACATCACCGAACACTTCCTTGCGCTCGGGCCTGGCGGCATCGGCAGCCAGTACCGGCAAGGCCAGGCACAGGCTGATCAGAAACAGTGCTAGTCGACGCATGATGCCATTCCTCCGTTGAGGGTCAGACCGCGAGCTGATGCTCCTGCAGGCCCGGGCTGCTGACCCGATAGATACCGATCTCACCTAGAAGATTAGGCCAAAGCCGTCCACCCAACCCGTTACGGTGCAGGTGGTCGACGGCGAGGCGGTCGAGGACCTTGGCCTTGCGCTCATGGCACAGGTTCTCGAAATCCTCGAAGGTGCAGAAGTGGATGTTCGGTGTGTTGTACCAGGTATACGGCATGAAGTCCGAGACCGGCATGCGACCCTTGGTCGCCAGGTACCAGCGGCAGCGCCAGTGGCCGAAGTTGGGGAAGGTGATGATGCACTGGCGGCCCACCCGCAGCATTTCGTCGAGGATCCGGTCAGGGTACTCCACGGCCTGCAGGGCCTGGGTCATGACCACCACGTCGAAGCTGTTGCTGGCGAAGTTGCCCAGGCCCTTGTCCAGATCCTGCTCTATTACGTTGACGCCCTTGGCCACGCAGGCGGCGATGTTGTCGGGGTCGATCTCCAGGCCGTAGCCGGTGACGTTCTTGCGCTCGCGCAGCGAGGCCAGCAGTTCGCCGTTGCCGCAGCCCAGGTCGAGTACCCGGCTGCCGGCGGGGATCCAGTCTTGGATGATTTCCAGGTCGGCTCTCATTGGGTCCTCAAACGGCGATGCGGTTCATGTAGTTGGCGAAACCCTGCATGTAGCGGGGGGTCGGGATGAGGAAGGCGTCGTGGCCGTAAGGCGAGTCGATGTCCAGGTAGCAGACGTTCTTGCGCGCGGCCATCAGGGCGTCGACGATCTCCCGCGAACGGGCCGGCGAGAAGCGCCAGTCGGTGGTGAACGACATGATGCAGTAGTCCGCCGTCACATGTGCCAGGGTCGCCGCCAGGTCACCGCCGTGGGCGGCGGCCGGGTCGTAATAGTCCAGGGCCTTGGTCATCAGCAGGTAGGTGTTGGCGTCGAAGCGCCCGGAGAACTCCTCGCCCTGGTAGCGCAGGTAGCTCTCGACCTGGAATTCGACGCTGTGGAAGTCGTAGTTGAGCTTGTCGCTCTTGAGCTCGCGGCCGAATTTCTCGCCCATCGAGTCGTCGGACAGGTAGGTGATGTGACCGACCATGCGCGCCAGCATCAGGCCGCGCTTGGGGATCACGCCCCGGTCCTGGAACGAACCACCGTGGAATTCCGGGTCGGTGAGGATGGCCTGGCGCGCCACTTCGTTGAAGGCGATGTTCTGCGCCGACAGCTTGGGCGCCGAGGCGATGTCCACGCAGTGGCGCACCCGGTCCGGGTAGGTGATGGTCCATTGCAGCGCCTGCATGCCGCCCAGGCTGCCGCCGACGATGGCGGCCCAGGTGTGGATCCCCAGGCGATCGGCCAGGCGCGCCTGGCTGTGCACCCAGTCTTCCACGGTCAGCACCGGGAAATCGGCGCCGTAGGGCTTGCCGGTGGCCGGATTGAGACTGCTTGGGCCGGTGCTGCCATTGCAACCGCCGAGGTTGTTCAGGCTGACCACGAAGAAACGGTTGGTGTCGATGGGCTTGCCGGGGCCGATGCAGCTGTCCCACCAGCCCGGCTTGCGGTCGGTGGCGGCATGGTAGCCAGCGGCATGATGGTGGCCGGACAACGCATGGCAGATCAGCACGGCATTGCTGGCGTTGCTGTTGAGGGTGCCATAGGTTTCGTAGATCAGCTCGTACGAGGCCAGGGCGCGGCCACAGGCCAGGGCCAGCGGTTCATCGAACCGGGCGATCTGCGGTGTTACCAGACCGACGGAATCTTCGGGAAGGACAGTGGACATCGACCCTGCTCACGCTTGACGGAGGCGTAAGTCTAAAGAGCGCTACCCCCAGCGGCAAGCAAAGGCTTGCCGCTGGATGCAGGGTGGGTCAGATCATCCGCCACAGCTCTTGCGGCATGCCGGCGTAGGCTGCCAGCTGGGGCATGAGGAACGACTGGATCACCTGGATGGCGATGAAGGCGAAGATCGGCGAAATGTCCATGCCGCCGAGGTTCGGCACCAGGCGGCGGAACGGCGCCAGCACCGGTTCGCTGATCTGGTAGGCCAGTTCTGCAGCAGGGTTATGGCTGTTCGGCGCGACCCAGGAGACGATCACCATGACGATCATCGCCACCCAGAAGATCTTCAGGAACAGCGAGGTGATGCCCAGGATCGACCACATCAGCAGGTGCAGGACGTCGCCGAAGGTGCCGTAGGTGACCATCAGCACGAAGGCCATCAGCAGCGCCTGGATGATGATCGACAGCAGCAGCGAGGAGGTATCCAGGCCAGCGATGCTGGGGACCACGCGGCGCAGCGGCTTGAGCAGTGGCTGGGTGGCGCGCACGGCGAACTGGCTCAGCGGGTTGTAGAAGTCGGCCTTGACCAGCTGCAGCACGAAGCGCAGCAGGACGATCACCAGGTACAGGCTGACCAGGGTTTGCACCACGAAGATCGCGGCGCCGGACAGTGCATTCATCAAAAGCTCCTTATTTGCCCAGTTTCTCGGCCAGCTCGGCCGAGCGTTTCGCCGCGGCCTGCAGGGCCTGTTCGACGATGGCCTCGAAGCCGTTGGCCTGGAACGATTTGATCGCCGCTTCCGTGGTGCCGGCCGGCGAGGTCACGCGGCGACGCAATTCGGCGGCGTCGACGTCGCTGGAAACCGCCATGCGGGCGGCGCCCAGGGCGGTCTGCAGGGTCAGTTGCGAGGCGGTCTCGCGCGGCAGACCGAGTTTTTCGCCGGCAGCGGTCATGGCCTCGATCAGCAGGAAGAAGTACGCCGGGCCGCTTCCGGAAACAGCGGTCACGGCGTCCAGCTGCTGTTCTTCATCAAGCCACAGGGCGGTGCCCACGGCCGACAGCAGTTGTTCGGCCTGGCGGCGTTGTTCCATGGTTACTTCCCGGGTCGCATACAAGCCGCTGACGCCTTGGCGCAGCAGCGCCGGGGTGTTCGGCATGCAGCGCACCAGGGGGATCGCGCCCAGCCAGGCCTGCAGGCTGGCGCAGGTGATGCCGGCGGCAATGGAAACCACCAGCTGGCCTGGTTTCAGGTTCGGCTTCAGCGTTTCGCAGACCGCTTTCATTACCTGCGGTTTGACTGCCAGGACGACCACGTCCACGCCATCGATGGCCTGGGCGTTGTCTTCAAAGGCTTCGATGCCGTGCTCGGCCGTGATCCGTGCGCGGGTTTCGGCACCCGGGTCGCTGGCGCGGATCAGCGCGGTGTCCAGGCCCTGGGCGCGCAGGCCGCCAATCAGGCTGGCGGCCATGTTGCCGGCGCCGATAAAGGCAATACGAGTCTTGCTCATGTCGGGTCCTTGTGGGGGAAGGGAGAGTTAAGCATGGATTCAGGCCTGACCGTAGTCGCGGGCGCCGAACAAGGCGGTACCGATGCGGACCCAGGTCGCACCTTGGGCGATGGCGGCTTCCAGGTCATGGCTCATGCCCATGGACAGGGTGTCCAGGTCGAGGCCGAGCTGGGCCTGCAGTACACGTAGCGTGGCGAAAGCGGCCTCTTGCTCGGCGCGGTCCTCGGTAGGTTCCGGGATCGCCATCAACCCGCGCAGGCGCAGGCCGGGCAGGGCGTTCACGGCCTGCGCCAGGGCTGGCAGTTCGGCGGGCGAGCAACCGGACTTGCTGGCCTCGCCGCTGACATTCACCTGCAGGCAGATGTTCAGCGGCGGCAGCGCGGCGGGGCGCTGCTCCGAGAGGCGTTGGGCGATCTTCTGGCGGTCCACGGAATGTACCCAGTCGAAGTGCTCGGCGATGGCCTTGGTCTTGTTCGACTGAATGGGGCCGATGAAGTGCCAGATCAAGGGCAGGTCGGAAAGCGCCTGTTGTTTTGTCAGCGCTTCCTGAAGGTAGTTCTCACCCATGTGGCAAAGGCCGGCGGCATGAGCTTCGCGGATGGCGCTGGCGGGCTTGGTCTTGCTCACTGCCAGCAGCTGCACGCTGGCCGGATCACGCCCGGCGGCCCGGGCCGCGCTGTCGATGCGGTGGGCAATGACGGAAATATTGTCTGCTAGGGTGGACATGGTTCGTCGCCGACGGCTTTGGGGTCTGCGGCATTCTACCTGCTTGATCGCCGTTGGGGAGTCTCATGGATGTGACTGAGCTGCTGGGCCGGGCCGTGGCCGCGGGCGCCAGCGACCTGCACCTGGCCGTGGGCGAGCCGCCGTTGCTGCGCCTGGATGGCGAGCTGCGGCGCATGGCGGTGCCGGTGCTGACCTGCGCAGCTCTGGAGCAGGGAATGGCCGACCTGCTCGATGACGGGCAGCGGCGGCAATGGCTGAGCGGTGATGAACTGGACCTGGCGCTGAGCTTGCCCGGTGTGGGGCGCCTGCGCTTGAACCTGTTCCGCCAGCGCAATGGGTTGGGCGCAAGCGCGCGCCTGATCCCGGCTCGGGTCCCGAGCCTCGATGAGCTTGATCTGAACGATGTGTATCAAGTCGTTGCGCAATGCCGGGATGGCCTGGTGCTGGTGGGCGGGCCGACGGGTAGCGGCAAGTCCAGCACCCTGGCGGCGCTGCTCGATCAGATCAATCGCGAACGCGCGTTACAGGTCATCACCCTTGAAGATCCTATCGAATTTATCCACAGCGGCCAGGGTTGCCTGGTCAACCAGCGGGAGATCGGCGTGCACAGCCGTGACTTCGCCCAAGGGCTGCGCAGCGCCCTGCGCCAGGATCCGGATGTGATCATGGTGGGTGAGTTGCGTGATCTGGAGAGCATCCGCCTGGCGTTGCGCGCGGCAGAAACCGGGCATCTGGTGCTGGCAACGGTGCACACCCGCTCGGCGGTGAACAGCATCGACCGGCTGGTAGAGGTGTTCGCGGCCGAGGAGAAGCCGCTGGTGCGCATGATGCTGGCTGAATCACTGCGCCTGGTGGTGGCTCAGGTGCTGCTCAGGCGGGTGGGCGGCGGCAGGGTCGCCGCAAGAGAGGTACTAATAGCGACGCCAGCGGTGCGCAACCTGATTCGCGAGGGGCGCATGGCACAGGTGCAGTCGGTGATGCAGGCGGGGGCGGCATTTGGGATGCAGACGATGGAGGGAGCAATGCGGGCGCTCAGGCAGAACGGCCTGGTTGATTAGCATTGCTGCCTGCTGGGGCAAGCCCGCGATTGAGGGCTTAGCGCTTGGCCAGGGCCAACGCCTGCTGGTTCTTGGGCAGGACGCGCTTGGCTACCACGTAGTGCTTTTGCCAATAAGGTTTTTCCAGGCTGTCGATGCTCACCCGTTTGCCGGTGCGTGGCGCGTGGATGAAGCGATCGTTGCCCAGGTAGATGGCTACGTGATTGACCCGGCGACTCTTGATGTTGAAGAAGATCAGGTCGCCCGGCTTGAGATCGCTCTTGGCCACCTTGACGCCCTGGCCCCGGGCCATTGCGTTGGAGGTGCGCGGCAGGTCGACATCGGCCACATCGTTGAACGCGTACTTGACCAGGCCGCTGCAATCGAAGCCCTTCTTCGGGCTACTGCCGCCCCAGCGATAGGGCGTGCCAAGTACGTTCACGGCGCGGCTGAGCACTTCGCTGCTCTGCTTGGGTGACATGGCCACCGCCTGCATGCCCACAGCTTGTTGCTGCTTGGCGGCGTTGGCCGGGCGAGCGCGCGCGGAACTGCTGCGATACTGGATCGGGGTGCGTTTCACCGTGGCATCGGCGTTGGTCGTATAGCCGGTGAATCCGCTGGGAAGTCGTTGCTCACGGTTGGTGGCGTGGGCGGCCAGGGGTAACAAAAGGCAGAGGGTCAGCCATGTCTTGATAAAAGGTGGCATAGATGAAGCTCTTATAAGTGTTGGCGCGCAACTTTATAACAGCTTTTTGATCAAATTCTGATCCGTTGGTCGCTCAAGCACGTACCATATGTCGGGTAAAAACGAAAAAGTCACATTTTTCCTTAGAAAATTTTCGGCTATCCCACGAGGGCTTCGAATGAATGGTTATCAACAGGGTGCTCCCTCGCACGACACCCATAGCAAGGTTCTCGGCTACCTGCTGTGGATCTTCGGCTTCACCGGCTCGCACCGCTTCTACTACGGCAAGCCGATCACCGGAACCATCTGGTTCTTCACCCTGGGCCTGCTGGGCATCGGCTGGCTGATCGACCTGTTCCTGATCCCGTCGATGGACCGTGAGGCAGACATGCGTTTCGAGTCGGGCGGCGTGGACTACAACCTGGCGTGGATACTCCTGACCTTCCTCGGCATCTTCGGCGTGCATCGGCTGTATCAGGGCAAGTGGATCAGCGCGCTGATCTACCTGTTCACCGGAGGGTTGTTCCTGTTGGGTGTGCTGTATGACTTCTGGACGCTCAACAGCCAGATTTCCCAGGTCAACGCCGAGCGTCGCCGGGTATGAAAAAAGGCCTTGTCGCTGAGCGGCAAGGCCTTTTTCGTTACTGACGCCGCTGTTGCAGCAGCAGGTTGCTGAAACCTGCCCCGGCCAGCTGTTTCTGCGCCACGGTCAGCTGTTCGCGGTTGCTGAACGGGCCGACCATCACGCGGTACCAGGTCTCTTCCTTCACCGTGCCCGACTCAACCTTGACCGCCTGGCCAAGCAGGATGATCTGCGCACGGACCTTGTCGGCATCGGCCTGCTTGCGGAACGAGCCGGCCTGCAGGAAGAACTGGGTCGTGGCCGCTGGCTTGATCACCGGTGGTGCCGGTGGCGGTGTCTGGCCCAGCAGGGCGGCCTGGGCCCGGGCGGTGTCGATCTTCGCCGCTTCCGCAGGGGTGACCGGCGTGCTTGGCACGGGCGGTTGCGCCGGTACCGGCGGAGTTTTCTCCGGCACGGCCTCGGGCGGTACGATCACTTCCGACTCCGGCAGCAGCGTATAGAAGTCGTACTTCGGCTTCACCGGTTGCTGTGGCGTCGGCGTGGTGGTCTTGCTCGCTTCGGCGACCTTCTCCTGCTTATGTTGCTCGGGCTTGGTGCGCTTGATATCAGCGCCACCGGGTTCGAGCTTCATCAGGAAGACGATGAACGCCCCCACGGTCAGGCCGACCGCCAGCCACACCCAGCCCGGAATCGGCTGCTTGCTGGCGGGCGGCTGGGAGCGGCTGGCGCCGCGCTTGGGTGCGGGTTTCTTCTTTGCAGCCAACTTACATGCGCTCCAGGGTTTCCAGGCCGAGCAGTTCCAGGCCCTGCTTGAGGGTGCGGCCGGTCAGGGCGGCCAGGCGCAGGCGGCTCTGCTGTTGTTCGGCGGTTTCGGCGGAAAGGATCGGGCAGTTCTCGTAGAAGCTGGAGAACAGGCCGGCGAGGTCGTACAGGTAGGTGCACAGCACGTGAGGCGTGCCTTTTTCGGCGACGTTGTTGAGGATCTCGCCGAACTGCGCCAGGCGCGCGGCCAGGTCCTGCTCGTGCGCTGCCTGCAGGACGATGCTGCCGTCGACTTCGTCGAAGCCCTTGCCGAGCTTGCGGAACACGCCGGCCACGCGGGTGTAGGCGTACAGCAGGTACGGCGCGGTGTTGCCCTCGAAGTTCAACATCAATTCGAAGTTGAAGCTGTAGTCGCTGGTGCGGTGCTTCGACAGGTCGGCGTACTTGACCGCGCCGATGCCGACCACTTCACCGATGTGGCGCAGCTCGTCCTCGGCCAGCGACGGGTTCTTCTCCTTGACCAGCGCATAGGCGCGGTCCTTGGCCTCGGTGAGCAGGTCGATCAGCTTGACGGTGCCGCCATCGCGGGTCTTGAACGGGCGGCCATCGGCGCCGTTCATGGTGCCGAAGCCCATGTGCTCCATCTTCATCGGGTGGCCGACAAAACCTGCGCGGCGGGCCACTTCGAACACCTGGTTGAAGTGCAGGGCCTGGCGCTGGTCGACGAAGTACAGGGCACGGTCGGCCTGCAGCTTGTTGCTGCGGTAGCGCACGGCGGCCAGGTCGGTGGTGGCGTATAGGTAACCGCCGTCGGCCTTCTGCACGATCACCGGCAGCGGCTCGCCCTCGGCGTTCTTGAATTCCTCGAGGAACACGCACTGCGCGCCCTGGTCCTCGACCAGCAGGCCCTTGGCCTTGAGGTCGGCGACCACGTTGGCCAGGTCGGCGTTGTAGGCGCTCTCGCCCATCACGTCGGCCATGGTCAGCTTGACGTTGAGCAGCTCGTAGGTCTTCTGGCAGTGCGACAGCGAGATGTCCTTGAAACGCGTCCACAGCGCCAGGCACTCGGGATCACCGGCCTGCAGCTTGACCACCAGCCCGCGGGCGCGGGTGGCGAACTCTTCGGACTCGTCGAAGCGCTTCTTGGCGGCGCGGTAGAAGTTCTCCAAATCCGACAGCTCGTCACTGGTGATCGGGTTTTCCTGGAGGTAGGCCATCAGCATGCCGAACTGGGTACCCCAGTCACCCACGTGGTTCTGGCGGATGACGTCGTCACCGAGGAACTCCAGTACCCGGGCAACGCTGTCGCCGATGATGGTCGAGCGCAGGTGGCCGACGTGCATCTCCTTCGCCAGGTTCGGTGCCGACATGTCGATCACCACTTTTTCCGCCGGGCCGGTCTTGCGCACGCCCAGGTGGCCATCGCTCAGGGCGGCGTCGAGGCGGCCTGCCAGCGCTTCGGTGTTCTGGAAGAAGTTCAGGAAGCCGGGGCCGGCGATCTCGGCCTTGCTGATGTCGGCGCTGGCCGGCAGGGCGGCGATGATCTTTTCGGCCAGGTCGCGCGGTTTCATGCCGGCCGGCTTGGCCAGCATCATGGCGATGTTGCTGGCGAAGTCGCCGTGGGTCTTGTCCCGGGCGTTTTCCACCTGGATCGCCGGCGTCAGCCCTTCAGGCAGCACACCGTCGGCGACGAGTTGGGTGAGGGCTTGCTGGATCAGCTGGCGAATGGTGTCTTTCATGAGGGTCTCTTTTCGACCGCAAGCGCGGTGGAGCGCTTCGATGCGCAGGTGGAAAAACTGGGCATTATCCGTTGCCGGGGGCGGGTTGCCAACCTTTTGGGGCACAGTCCATTGTCGGTGTGGGAGCGGGCTTGCCCCGCGATGACGCCATCGCGGGGCAAGCCCGCTCCCACGCCAACCCTCAAAAAGTCAGTAAAGGTCGACCGGATCGACATCCAGCGACCAGCGCACCTGGCGCCCCGACGGCATCTGCTCCAACACTAGCAACCAGGCACTGATCAGTCGATGCAGGGGTGCCCGGGCATTGGCCTGGAGCAATAGTTGCGCACGGAACCTGCCCGCCCGTCGCTCCATGGGTGCCGGGACCGGGCCGAGCAACTCGATGCCGTGCAGCCCCTGCTCGGCAAGTATGCGCTCGGCGGCGGCGCAGGCTTCGTCAAGGAAGCCTTCCGCCTGGCCCGGCTTGTGCGCGTCGGCGCGCAGCAGCGCCAGGTGAGCGAACGGCGGCAGCCCGGCCGCACGGCGCTCGCTCAAGGCCTGTTCGGCAAAGGCGAAGTAGCCCTGCTCTGTCAACTGCACCAGCAGTGGGTGATCGGCCAGGTGGGTTTGCACGATGACCTTGCCCGGCTCTTCGGCCCGGCCGGCCCGGCCGGCCACCTGGACGATCAGCTGGGCCATGCGTTCGCTGGCGCGGAAGTCGCCGGAGAACAGCCCGCCGTCGGCATCGAGGATCGCGACCAGGGTGACGCGGGGGAAATGGTGCCCCTTGGCCAGCATCTGGGTGCCGACCAGGATGCTCGGCTGACCACGCTGGATAGTGGCGAACAGGTTGTGCATGGCGTCCTTGCGCGAGGTGCTGTCGCGGTCCACGCGCAGGATCGGGTAATCCGGGAACAGCACCTTCAGGCGCTCCTCGGCACGCTCGGTACCGGCGCCTACCGGGCGCAGGTCGACGTGGGCGCATTGCGGGCACTGCAGCGGCAGGCGCTCGTCGTAGCCGCAATGGTGGCAGCGCAGCACGGCGGAGCGTTGGTGCACGGTCATGCGCGCATCGCAACGTGGGCATTCGGAGAGCCAGCCGCAGTCGTGGCACAGCAATGTGGGGGCGAAGCCGCGGCGGTTGAGGAACACCAGCACCTGCTGGCCGGCCTCGAGTGTCTGGCGGATGGCCTGCTGCAATGGGCCGCTGATGCCGCTGTCCAGTGGCAGGCTGCGTACGTCAAGGCGCAGGAAGCGCGGTGCTTTGGCGCCGCCGGCGCGCTGGTTCATGCGCAGCAGGCCGTAGCGGCCACTGTGGGCGTTGTGCAGGCTTTCCAGCGACGGTGTGGCCGAGCCCAGCAGAATCGGGATGTTCTCCTGGTGCGCACGCACCACGGCCAGGTCGCGGGCGTGGTAGCGCAGGCCTTCCTGCTGTTTATAGGAGCCGTCGTGTTCTTCGTCGATGATGATCAGGCCCGGGTTCTTCATAGGGGTGAACAGTGCCGAGCGGGTGCCGATGATGATGTCCGCATCGCCATCGCGTGCCGCCAGCCAGGCGTCCAGGCGCTCGCGATCACCCACCGCCGAATGCAGCAGGGCGATGCGCGCGTTGAAGCGTTGCTCGAAGCGTTGCAGGGTCTGCGGGCCGAGATTGATCTCGGGGATCAGGATAAGGGCCTGCTTGCCGGCTTCGAGGGTTTCGCGAATCAGCTGCAGGTAGACCTCGGTCTTGCCGCTGCCGGTGACGCCAGCCAGCAGGTAGGCGTGGAAGGCGCTGAAGCCCGAGCGCACGGCCTCGAAGGCAGCGCGCTGTTCTTCGTTGAGCGGCAGTTCCGGTTGGGCCAGCCAGTGCTCGTGGCGTGCGGCCGGCAGATGGCGGCGTACTTCGACTTCCACCAGTTCCTTGGCCAGCAGCAGGTCGAGGCTGTCCTTGTTCAGACCAAGCTTGCTCAACAGGCTGTGGGCTACGCCGTGGGGGTGCTGCGACAGGGTCTTGAGAGCGTCGCGCTGGCGCGGGGCGCGGGCGATGCGCGGGTCTTCCAGGCGCGCACCGGGCGCGACATGCCAGAAGCGTTCCTGGCGCGCCTCGGCCGGTTCGCCCTGGCGCAGCAGCGTCGGCAGGGCCCAGTTGAGAGTGTCGCCCAGGCTGTGCTGGTAGTACTGGGCCGTCCACAGACACAACTTGAACAATGCCGGCGGCAGGGGGGAGACCGGGTCGAGCAGGGCGCTGGCCGGCTTGAGCTTGTCGGCTGGCACCTCGCTGTGCTCGGCGACTTCCACCAGTACCCCGATCATCTCGCGGCGGCCGAATGGCACGCGGATGCGCATGCCTGGCGTCAGTGCCTGGCGCGCCATGCTCGCGGGTGCCCGGTAGTCGAACAGGCGACGCAGGGGCGAGGGCAGGGCAAGGCGCAGAATGACGTCGGACACGCGGAAGGTCTCTGGAGGGTGTTTCACAAATCAGGCGAGCCTAGCAGACGACGGTCGGTGCAAGCGACAACTTGCGCTACGGCTGCTCTCTGGTATTATTCGCCGCCTAATTACGTGCGGTATTCAACAATAGGTGTTGGGTGGCGGCACGCAGCTCGAGGAAGTGACCATGAAAGCAGATATTCATCCGAACTACGAAGTAGTTGCAGTCACCTGCAGCTGCGGCAACAAGTTTGAAACTCGTTCGACCATGGGCAGCGTCCTGGCGATCGACGTTTGCAACCTGTGCCACCCGTTCTACACCGGTAAGCAGAAAGTCCTGGACACCGGCGGCCGCGTACAGAAGTTCGCCGATCGCTTCGGCATGTTCGGTGCCAAGAAGTAATCATGCACGTGGCGAAGCCTTCGGGGTTCGCGCTGTTGCAAAAGAAGGCGCCCCTTGTGGGCGCCTTTTTTGTGGGCGCGATCTGGCACTTTCCTGCCCTGGCCTTCTGCCCGATGCCCGAAAGGGTGCAAGCGGTGGCGGTACGTCAGGTGGTCGATGGCGACACCTTGCGCCTGAGCGATGGGCGCAGTGTGCGACTGATCGGTATCAATGCTCCCGAGATCGGCCGCAAGGGGCGCCCCAGCGAACCTTATGCCGAGGCTGCCAAGAAGCGCCTGCAGGCGCTGGTGAAGGCCAGCGATGGCCGTGTCGGGCTGGTTCCGGGCGTCGAACCCAAGGACAAGTATGGCCGTATCCTGGCGCATATCTACGGCCGCACTGGCAACAATCTGGAAGCACAACTGCTCAGCGAAGGCCTGGGCTACCAGGTGGCGATTGCACCCAACGTGCAACTGTCGGGCTGCCAGCAGCAGGCCGAGCAGCAGGCGCGCAAGGCCAGGGCAGGACTGTGGCGACAATCGCCGGTCACGCGTGGGCGCGATGTGCGGCAATCCGGATTCGCGGTGATCGGCGGCAGGATCAACGGGATCGAGCGTAATCGCGGCGGCATCTGGCTGGAGCTTGACGAGAGCGTCGTCCTGCAGGTTCCCGCTCGTCTGCAGCGCCACTTCCCCGCCAGCTTCTTCGCTAACCTCAAGGGACGCCAGGTCGAGGCGCGTGGCTGGGTGCTGGATCGTTCCCGCAAGGGCGGGCTCAAGCCTGGGCAGCGACGCTGGCTGTTGCCATTGACCGATCCGAGCATGTTGGCGCTTGTTTCTGGCTAAATAGTTGTAGACATTTTGCTATTGGATTGTACACACTGGCTCCCGAAAGCCCCGTGGGTTATAGCGTAAAGTCGTAGGCCAAAGGCCTTGACACATAGTGACCGGGCAGTCTTGTCGCCCCCCGGCTCTTTGCGTATCCTCGGCGGTCCGTCAGAACAGTAAATAGCGGAATGCCCATCATGTCAGACCTGAAAACCGCCGCTCTCGAATACCACGCTCAGCCTCGTCCGGGGAAACTGAGCGTCGAGCTCTCCAAGCCAACCGCCACCGCCCGTGACCTCGCCCTGGCCTACAGCCCGGGTGTCGCCGAGCCTGTGCGCGAGATCGGCCGTGATCCGGAGCTGGCCTACAAGTACACCGGCAAGGGCAACCTGGTTGCGGTGATCTCCGATGGCACCGCCATCCTCGGTCTGGGTGACCTCGGCCCACTGGCCTCCAAGCCGGTCATGGAAGGCAAGGGTGTTCTGTTCAAGCGTTTCGCCGGTATCGATGTGTTCGATATCGAAGTCGAGTCGGAGAGCCCGCAAGCCTTCATCGACACCGTTCGCCGCATCTCCATCACCTTCGGCGGCATCAACCTGGAAGACATCAAGGCACCTGAGTGCTTCGAGATCGAGCGCACGCTGATCGAGCAGTGCGACATTCCCGTCTTCCACGATGACCAGCACGGCACCGCTATCGTTACCGCGGCCGGCATGATCAACGCCCTGGAAATCGCCGGCAAGAAGCTCGAAGACGCCAAGATCGTCTGCCTGGGCGCCGGCGCCGCGGCCATCTCCTGCATGAAACTGCTGGTGAGCATGGGTGCCAAGGTCGAGAACATCTTCATGATCGACCGCAGCGGCGTGATCCACGCTGGCCGCGACGACCTGAACCAGTACAAGGCCCAGTTCGCCCACGCCACCGACAAGCGCACCCTGGCTGACGCCCTGAACGGCGCAGACGTGTTCGTCGGCTTGTCCGGCCCGAACCTGCTGAGCGCCGAAGGCCTGAAGTCGATGGCCGCCAACCCGATCGTGTTCGCCTGCTCGAACCCGGACCCGGAAATCGCCCCGGAACTGGCTCACGCCACCCGCAGCGATGTGATCATGGCCACCGGTCGTTCGGACTACCCGAACCAGGTCAACAACGTACTGGGCTTCCCTTTCATCTTCCGTGGGGCCCTCGACGTTCGTGCCAAGCGCATCAACGAAGAGATGAAGATCGCTGCCGCCATCGCCCTGAAGGACCTGGCCAAGTTGCCGGTGCCGAAGGAAGTCTGCGAGGCCTATGGCGTTCAAGGACTTGAGTTCGGCCGTGAGTACATCATTCCGAAGCCGCTGGACGCGCGCCTGATCACCGTGGTTTCCGATGCCGTGGCCAAGGCCGCCATCGAGTCCGGTGTGGCCACCCTGCCGTATCCGAAGCACTACCCGCTCAAGAGCGTGGATGACGTGTTCAACGGCTGATCCAGTCGTAGCGTCATGAAAAAGCCCCGGCTCGCAAGAGTCGGGGCTTTTTGTTGGACTGGGTTATTGCGGGGCAGGCCTGCTTACGCGGAGTTCAATATCATCCCTTTCAAGGCGATCGCGTCAGGGCTTGCTGGTGCTCGCCAACAGTCTTGCAGCGCCTGCCAGATCGAGCGCCGCCCGCGCGGCGCTCGATCTTGAGAGCGCTGCAAGGTTTTCGGCGAGCACCTGGCGGCCCTCACCGAAAACCTTCAAAGGTTGCCCTTTAGAACAGATCCATCGGCGCTGCTTCGTCTGCCGGCAGCGGGCTGCCCGGTGCTGCACCGTTACCCAGTTCGTCCGCCGACGGTGGCGAGTCCTCGGCCTTGAACAGTTCGAAGTAGGCGTTCGGCGTGCTTGGTGTGGCGGCGCGGCCGCTGATCGGGTCGACGCGCAGGCTGAGGATGCCCTCGGGTTCGGCTGGTGGATGCTCGGGCATGCCCTTGAGCGCGGCGCCCATGAAACTCATCCAGATCGGCAGGGCCACGGTGCCACCGTATTCGCGACGCCCCAGGGTTTCCGGCTGGTCGAAGCCGACCCACACGGTGGTGACATAGTCAGCGTTGTAGCCTGAGAACCAGGCGTCCTTGGATTCGTTGGTGGTGCCGGTCTTGCCCGCCAGGTCCGAACGGCCGAGGGCCAGGGCGCGGCGGCCGGTACCACGCTTGATTACGTCCTGCAGCATGCTGGTGAGGATGTACGAGGTACGGCCGTCGATGATCTGCTCGGCCACGGCGGGCACCTGGGGCACTTGGGATGCCGGGGTGACCTGGCCTGCGGCCGACGGCGCCTCGCCTGGCATCGGGGCGGCGCTGATGGGTGCCTCAGGTGCGGCGAGGCCGATCTGGTCTTGGCTGCCCTGCGGCACGCGTGGCGGGTTTGCGGTGAACAGCGTTTCGCCGTTGCGGCTCTCGACACGCTCGATCAGGTACGGGCTGATCTTGTAGCCGCCGTTGGCGAAGGTGCTCCAGCCGGTGGCAATCTCCATCGGCGTGAGCGTCGCGGTGCCCAGTGCCAGCGACAGGTTGCGCGGCAGGTCCTGCTTGTTGAAGCCGAACTTGGCGATGTAGTCGATGGTGCGATCCACGCCCATGGCCTGCAGCAGGCGGATCGATACGAGGTTGCGTGACTTGTACAACGCCTCGCGCATGCGGATCGGGCCGAGGAAGGTGTTGGTGTCGTTCTTTGGACGCCAGACCTTGTCCAAGTACTCGTCGACGAACACGATCGGCGCATCGTTGACCAGGCTGGCGGCGGTGTAGCCGTTGTCCAGCGCGGCGCTGTAGACGAAGGGCTTGAAGCTCGAGCCCGGCTGGCGCTTGGCCTGCATGGCGCGGTTGTAGTTGCTCTGCTCGAATGAGAAGCCGCCAACCAGTGCGCGGATGGCGCCATTGTAAGGGTCGAGGGTGACCAGCGCGCTCTGGGCGCCGGGAACCTGACTGAACTTGAGTTTGCCATCTTCCAGGCGTTGCAGGCGCACCAGGTCGCCGACCTGGGCCACATCGGCCGCTGATTGCGGCGAGCGTCCTTGGGAGTTGCTGTTAAGGTACGGGCGGGCCCATTTCATGGTGTCCCAGGCCACGTCTTCCTCCAGGCCGGCGCGGGTCATCACCTTCAGGCCGTTCTTCTCGACCTGGGTGACAATGGCGGGCTCAAGGCCGCCGAGGGTGCGTTGCTTGTTCAGTTCCTGCAACCACGCCGTGCGTGTCTTGCCAGGGAAGCGTGCCTCCGGACCGCGGTAGCCGTGGCGTTCGTCGTATTGGCTGAGGCCGTTGAGGACCGCGCTGTTGGCCATCTGCTGCATGTCGCTCGGCACTGTGGTGGTGACCCGGAAACCTTCGGTATAGGCGTCGCTGCCGTAGCGACCGACCATCTCGGCGCGGGCCATTTCGGCGACGTACGGCGCATTCACTTCCGGGGTCGGCACATGGTAGCTGGCATTCAGCGGTTCACCCAGGGCGGCCTGGTAGCTGGCCTCGTCGATCTTGCCGAGCTTGTACATGCGCCCGAGGATCCAGTCGCGGCGCTCCTTGGCGCGTACCGGGTTGGCCAGCGGGTTGAAGCGCGATGGGGCCTTGGGCAGACCGGCGATCATGGCCATCTGCGCCAGGCTGACGTCGCGAATCGACTTGCCGTAGTACACCTGCGCCGCGGCATCGATGCCGTAGGCACGGTTGCCCAGGTAGATCTTGTTTACGTACAGCTCGAGGATTTCGTCCTTGGTCAGTTCCCGCTCGATCTGCAGGGCCAGGAGAATCTCGTTGGTCTTGCGCGAGAAGCTGCGTTCGCTGGTAAGGAAGAAGTTCTTCGCCACCTGCATGGTGATGGTACTGCCGCCGCTCTGGATATGCCCGGACTTGACCAGCTGTGAGGCCGCACGCATGAGGCTGCTGGGGTCGACGCCATAGTGATTGAGGAAATTGTCGTCCTCGGCGGACAGAAGCGCCTGGATGAATTGTGGGGGAATTTCCTGGAACTTGATCGGCGAGCGCCGCATCTCGCCGAACTCGGCGATCAGCTTGCCGTCGCTACTGTAGACCCTCAGGGGGATTTGCAACTGGACGCTTCTGAGCGCGTCGACCGAAGGCAGGTTAGGACTAAGATACAGAAACGCACCGCTCACACCGAGTACGAGCGCGCAGATGACGGCGACGAGAGACCACCAGAAGAACTTCAGCAGGCGTATCAAGGCTTTTGGGTGTCCAGGTTGAGAGTGGATTGCGCGCAGGGCCGGCGGACAGGAAAAACGCTGGTCATTATAAGCATTTTTCGTCCCGCCGGGTGACCGCCCGGGGAGAGCGACGACCGCCTGCACCGCAAGGGTTCAGGCAGCCAATGACCAGGAAGGAACAGCCATGCTTGGACGCTTTGGCAGGGACACCGGTTCACTGCTGGGGGTGGAAATTACCTCCGACGCGATACGAATGCTGCACCTGCGCCGCCAGCGTGGCGGTTGTCGGGTGGTGGGCTGGGCGCACGAGCGCCTTGGGGCTGCGTCAGGTAGCTCATTGGAGTTTGATCAGATGGAGCGCCTGGTCGCGGGTTTGCGGCAGGCCCATGCCCGGTGTCGAACTTCGCAGTGCCGGGCCGCCCTGGCGTTGCCTGCATCGCAGGTCATCTGCAAGGTTTGCCGCCTGCCTGCCGGGTTGCCCGGCCATGCCGTCGAAGCTGCCTTGCTCGCGCAGGCCGAGCAGCTGTTTCCCTTTCCTGTGGAGGACCTTGCCCTGGATTTCCAGGTGCATGACCCATGCGTGGAGGATGTCGGGCAGGTCGAGGTGTTGGTGGTGGCCTGTAGGCAAAGTCAGCTCGACCCACTGGAGCGCGTGTTCGCGCAAGCCGGCTTGCAGTTGGTGGCCGTGGAGGTGGACAGTTTCGCGTTGCGGCGGGCGCTGGTGCCTGAGCCGCAGGCAGGCGACATGGCGCTGCTGCAGTTGGAGCCGGACGAGGTGATCCTGCACCGTTGGCAGGGAGGCCGCGTGCCGCATCGGCAGCGCATTGCCTTGCCTTCTCTGGAGCGCTGGGCCGAGGCTGTCGATGGGCTCTGGCAGCCGGATATCCAGGGCGCGTTTGAGCAGGTTGTTTTGTTCGGGGCCGCCGCCGATGAAGCTCGAGCGGCAGACTTGTCGGAGCGTCTGGGCGTGAAATGCCATGTCGGTCGCCCGGGCCCTCTGGTCAGCGGTTTCGATGAAACCAGCGTGCCCGCTGCTGCCATGGCTCTTGCCTGTGGTTTGGCAATGGGAGGCCCGGTATGAAAGGGCGACTGAACCTGATGCCCTGGCGCGAACAGCGCAGGGCAAGCGCTGTGCGGCGATTCCAGATCACCTTGGTCGGCACGCTTGTGGTGGCGCTGTGCGGGGTGATGTTGCTTGATCGAATGGCGCGGTCGCGTCTGGCCAGGCAGGCGCAGGTCATCGCCACGCAGCAGGCGGCCGTTGAGCGGTTGGACGCTTCGCTGCGGCAGATCGATAAGTTGCGTGAAGCACGGGATGCGTTGTTGGCCCAGCAAGCGACGGTGTCTGCGCTGAGCGCCGGACGGGCGCAGTTGCCTGGGCTGTTTCGCGCACTGGAGCAGGCAATGCCCGAAGGCGCGCGCTTGACCGAGGTAGGTGTGGAGGACGGGCGTCTGCGCCTTGCCGGGTTGGCTGCCTCTGCTTCAGTGGTGGCCAGGCTTATGCGCAGCCTGGAGCAGGTAAAGATGGTGCGGGACCTGGAGCTTGTTCACTTGCGGCGTCATGGCCAGGGCGATGAATTCCTGCTGGCGGCACGCTTGTTGGCGGGTGAGTCATGAACCGCCCGTGGCTCCAGGATTGGCAGGGCCTGGTGGCCCGGTCTTGGTTGGTCCGGTGGGTGCTGGCAGTAGGGCTGCTGTTTCTGGTGGTTTTCGCGGGTTATATCGCCCGCTTGCGTGAGCCGCTCAATAGCCATGCCGAGGCAGTCCAGAGGCAGTTGCAGCTACAGGGTGTCTTGGCGGATGGGGCGGAAAAACTTGTCGAGCTTGAGAGAGCGCAACAGGCTCTGGAACAAGCCATGACCGGGCTGCAAGCGTTGCGCTGGCGATTGGCTGCGGGAGAGGGCATGAGTGAACTGCTCGACCAGCTGGCTTTGTCGGGTCATGAGCATGGTCTGTCATTCGAACGCATCGAAGTAAACGAAGCGCAGGAGGCAGCAGGATATCGTCTGCAGCCTTTGGAGATCAGCGTGCACGGGCGCTACCCGGCGTTGCGCTTGTGGCTTGAGCAGTGGCTGCAGCAGTTGCGGTTGTTGAATGTGCCCCAGCTCAGGCTGGCCTTGCAGGAGGAAGGCTCAGAAGTGGTTGGCGCCCGGTTGCTGATACATGCCTATCACCCAGGGGAAGAGCTACCCGTGCCGGCTGCCTTGGCGGATGAACCTGCGCAGGCCGCTCTGTCGAAGACCACGTTCGATCCATTTCAAGCCTGGTTGCCCGCCACACCTGGTAAAGAGCTGCGGCATATTCCCTTGGCGCGACTGGAAATGGTCGGAAGCCTGTACCAGTCAGGGCGCCGGCAGGCATTGTTGCGTTCGGCGGAGCACTTGTACCGGGTTGGGCAAGGCGACCGGCTCGGATTGGATGAGGGGGTCGTGGTAGCCGTTGATGCTGGTCAGCTGGAGGTCCGCGAGCGGATCTACCTCGGCGGGCGCTGGCTGGCGCGTTATCGGTATCTGGTGCTTGAGAAGCGTGAGTAAGGAGAGGTCAGGGATGAGGCCGAGGCGATGGTTGAGTGGCTTAGGGTTGATGTCGAACATCCTGGCAGTGCAGGCAGCGCAATTCCAGGGTGAGCCGATATCGCTCAACTTCCAGGATGTCGAACTGCGCTCAGTGCTTCAGGTCATGGCGGAGCACGCCGGCGTCAACCTGGTCGCCAGCGATTCGGTGCAGGGGCGAATAACCCTGCACCTGGAAGACGTGCCTTGGGCCCAGGCACTTGACCTTGTGCTGCGCAGCAAGGGGCTGGGCCGGCGCCAGGAGGGCAACGTGCTGTTGATCGCTCCCGTTGCTGAGCTGGCCGGGCAGGCCCGGGGCATGGGCGAGGAGGTGTTGCTGGAGCCTTTGCGACGAGAGCTGATCCCTGTCTTTCATGCAAAAGCCGCCGAGCTGGCGGAACTGTTGCTTGCGAGCTTGGCCGATGACGGCATCCTGACTGGGCGCGGCAGCCTCAGTGTGGATGCACGGACCAACACGCTGGTGGTTACCCAGCCTGGCGAACGACTTGCCGATTTGCGAAGGTTGGTAGCGCAGTTGGATGTGCCGGTACGCCAGGTCATGATCGAGGCGCGTATCGTAGAAGCCAGTGTCGATTACGAGAAGGGCCTGGGTGTGCGATGGGGCGGCCCGTTGTATGGGGTGGACAGTCGCCTGGGTAGTGACCTGTTCGTCGACCTTGGGGTTGAACGGGCCACTTCCGGGCTCGGCGTGGGCCTGCTGCGCAGCGACATTCTGCTGGATCTGGAGCTCAGCGCCATGGAGAAGAGCGGCAATGGCGAGATCATCTCCCAGCCCAAGGTGGTCACGGCTGACAAGGAAACCGCCCGCATACTCAAGGGGACCGAAGTACCCTATCAAGAGACCACTCGCAGTGGGGCTACCTCCATTTCTTTCCGTGAGGCCTCCCTGTCGCTGGAGGTAACGCCGCAGATCACGCCGGATGGCAAGGTAGTGATGGATGTGCGCGTGACCAAGGACGAGCCCGACTTCATCAATGCACTCAACAATGTACCGCCGATCCGCAAGAACGAGGTTACGGCGAAGGTCCGGGTGACCGATGGGCAGACCATTGTGATTGGCGGCGTGTACTCGACGTCGCAGAACAAAGTGGTCGACAAGGTGCCATTTTTCGGCGATCTGCCGTATGTTGGGCGGCTGTTTCGACGCGATGCATTACAAGAGAAAAAATCCGAGCTGCTGGTCTTCCTGACTCCGCGTATCATGAGTGACCAGGCGATTGCTGTGAGTCGTTGATTCTGTGCGAAATTTGATACTTGTAGGGCCCATGGGCGCTGGGAAAAGCACCATCGGACGCCTGTTGGCCAAAGAGCTGCGCCTGCTGTTCAAGGATTCCGACAAGGAAATCGAGCTGCGAACCGGCGCCAATATCCCGTGGATCTTCGACAAGGAAGGCGAGCCGGGCTTTCGCGACCGCGAGCAGGCGATGATTGCCGAACTCTGCGCGCTTGATGGCGTGGTCCTGGCGACCGGTGGCGGCGCGGTGATGCGCGATGCCAACCGTGCCGCGCTGCACGCCGGTGGCCGGGTGATCTACCTGCATGCCTCGGTGGAGCAGCAGGTGGGGCGCACTTCCCGTGACCGCAACCGACCGCTGCTGCGCACAGCCAACCCGGAAGCCACCTTGCGTGCCCTGCTAGAAACCCGCGACCCGCTCTATCGCGAGATTGCCGACCTGGTGGTGGAAACCGACGAACGGCCACCTCGCATGGTCGTGCTCGACATTCTCGAGCGTCTGCAGAAGTTGCCGCCCCGCTGAGCGGGGTCTATCCTCGGCGACCAACGCCGAGACGGGGTTGAACGTCACCGCGTGGGGCCACAGTGCCACCGCGCCCAAGTACATTGTGGGGAAACATGCAGACACTTAAGGTCGACCTGGGCGAGCGTAGCTACCCGATCTACATTGGCGAAGGCCTGCTTGACCAGCCCGAGCTGCTGGCGCCGCACATTGCCGGCCGGCAGGTCGCCATCGTCTCCAACGAGACCGTCGCGCCCCTGTACCTCGAACGCCTGAGCAAGACCCTGGGTGCCTACTCGGTGCTGCCGGTGGTGTTGCCCGACGGCGAGGCCCACAAGAACTGGGAAACCCTGCAACTGATCTTCGATGCCCTGCTGACCGCGCGTCATGACCGGCGCACCACCGTGGTCGCCCTCGGTGGCGGCGTGATCGGTGACATGGCCGGCTTTGCCGCAGCCTGCTACCAGCGTGGGGTCGATTTTATCCAGGTGCCGACCACGCTGTTGTCCCAGGTGGACTCCTCGGTGGGCGGCAAGACCGGCATCAACCACCCGCTGGGCAAGAACATGGTGGGCGCCTTCTACCAGCCCAACGCGGTGCTGATCGATACTACCAGTCTGAAAACCTTGCCCGCGCGTGAGCTGTCCGCCGGTCTCGCCGAAGTCATCAAGTACGGCCTGATCTGCGACAAGCCATTCCTTGCCTGGCTCGAAGACAATATGCAGGCACTGCGTGCCCTGGACTCCGTTGCCCTGACCGAGGCCATCCGTCGCTCCTGCGCGGCCAAGGCTGCCGTGGTTGGCGCTGATGAGCGCGAATCGGGCGTGCGTGCCACGCTCAACCTTGGCCACACATTCGGCCATGCCATCGAAACACACATGGGTTATGGCGTCTGGCTGCACGGCGAAGCCGTGGCGGCCGGCACGGTCATGGCCCTGGAAATGTCCATGCGCCTGGGCTGGATCGACCAGCCGGCGCGTGATCGCGGAATTCGCCTGCTGCAGGACGCAGGATTGCCGGTGGTGCCACCACAGGAAATGACCCCGGCGCATTTCATGGAGCACATGGCGGTCGACAAGAAAGTGCTCGACGGGCGCCTGCGCCTGGTGCTGCTGCGCCAGCTGGGCGAGGCCGTCGTCACTGACGACTATTCGACAGAGATTCTTCAGGCCACGCTGGCGGCGGATTACCGCGCGATCGTGGCCCAGCTTTGAGGTTGTGACAACGCAATGACCAGTCTGCATGCCGATGAGGCGTTTCTCGATCATTACCAGCTGAGCCACGATCCGTTCGCCCCCCGGGTGCCCGGTTTCAAGTTCTTTCCCGCCCAGCGCAAGCCAGTGCTTGGCCAGCTGCATCATCTGGCGCGCTACAGCCAGCTGATGCTGGCGGTCACCGGCCCTGTGGGCAGCGGCAAGACCTTGCTGCGCCAGGCACTGGTGGCCAGCACCAACAAGCAGTCGGTGCAAAGCGTGGTGGTATCCGCCCGTGGTGCCAGCGACGCGGCCAGCGTGCTTGGCCAGGTGGCGCAGTCGCTGGGTGTGGCGCAGCCGGAAGTGCAGGCGATCCTGTCGCAGGTGGTGCAACTGGCGCTGACCGGCCAGGAAGTCTATCTGCTGGTGGACGATGCGGAACAACTGGACGAGTCGGCACTCCAAGCGTTGCTGGAGTTGGCGGCAGGCGTAGCTGAAGGACGCCCGCATGTGTTCCTGTTCGGCGAGCCTTCGCTGATCGCCGGGTTGGATGAGCTCAATGCCGATGGCGAGCGATTCCACGTCATCGAACTGGCCCCGTACAGCGAGGAAGAAACCCGCGAGTACCTGGAGCAGCGCCTGGAGGGTGCTGGCCGGGGCATCGAGGTGTTCACCGCCGAGCAGATCGTCGACATCCACGAAAACTCCGACGGCTGGCCTGGGAACATCAACCAGGTCGCCCGCGATACCTTGATCGAAGCCATGATCGCCAGCCGTACCACGGTCAAGCGACCATCCATGGGGTTCAAAATGCCTAAGAAACACGTGCTCGCGTTGTCCGCAGTGGTCGTGGTTGCCGTTGGCGCGGCGGTCCTGATGCCCAAGAAAGGCGACAAGGCCCCGGCCGACGCGCCCCCCGCTGCCCAGGCCCAATTGCCCCTGGGCCAGGGTGGCAACGGCGGCGCGCCCGCCATCGAGTTCTCCGGCTCCTCGCAGCCGATGCCGTTGCCGCTGGTCGGTCAGTCGCAGCCGGTGATGCGCGAACCGCTGGCCCAGGCCGCTGGCATGGGTGAAGGTGAAGACGGCGGGCCGGCCGACAACACTGCACTGCAGCCAGCCACGCCATCGGCTGCCGTGCCGCCGACCGTGACCACCATCGCGCCGCCGCAAGGTGCCACCGCCAGCCCTGCGCCGACTCCGGCCCAGCCGGTGACCAGCGCTCCGGTACAGCCGGTTGCGCCTGCGACAAAACCTGTAGCAACCCAGCCGGCAAAGCCGGTTGCACCTGCCAAGCCAGCCCCGGCTCCGACCCAGGTCGCGAGCGCCAAGCCCGCAGCCAAACCTGCCGAGAAACCGGCTGCCGGCGGCGCCGGCAACAGCAGCTGGTATACTGGCCAGAAGCCCGGTAACTACGTGGTGCAGATCTTCGGCACCAGTTCCGAGGCGTCGGCACAGTCGTTCGTCAAGGCACAGGGTGGCGACTATCGCTACTTCAGGAAAAACCTGCAGGGCAAGCCGCTGTATGTGGTGACCTACGGCAATTTCGCCAGCCGCGATGCCGCCGCTGCGGCAATCAAGAACTTGCCAGCCAAGGTCCAGGCTGGTAAACCTTGGCCACGTACCGTGGGCAGCGTCCAACAAGAGCTGGCCACGGCCCGCTGATACCTTCCGGGCGGCATCACCCCGCCGCCCAGTTGCTGAGCGACTTTCTAGCTTTCAACTAGCCTGCTGCGCCCGAGCGCGGCAGGCTTTTCTGTCCCAGACTGCCGGCCACGAGCCCTTTCTTGCAGTCCTGGCTGAAACGCTTCAGACTCCAGTCATGCCGCTATCACGGCGTACGACTTAAAAACATTCAAAATTACGACATAAATTTTCAATGGTGAGACATGAAAATTTGTGGGCGTTGCTGTCGCTGTGCAACAATGGTTTTCCATGGCCACCGCAAAAAAGCTGGCATTTGATCGGCGTGGATGGTAAGTGGTTGTTAAAAAAGAGATTTGCCTCCGGTTGAGAGGTGAACCTGGTGAGAAAGTGTCTATGAAAACAGGTCTGTACCATCCCGAAGAATTCAAGGACAACTGTGGTTTCGGCCTGATCGCCCATATGACGGGCGAGCCGAGTCACCACCTTCTGCAAACCGCCATGCAGGCGCTGACCTGCATGACCCACCGCGGCGGCATCAACGCCGACGGCAAGACCGGCGACGGTTGCGGTCTGCTCATGCAGAAGCCCGATCAATTCCTGCGCGCCGTGGCCCAGGAGCACTTCGCCGCCGAGCTGCCCAGGCAGTACGCCGTCGGCATGGTGTTCTTCAACCAGGACCCGGTCAAAGCCGAAGCCGCCCGCGCCAACATGGATCGCGAGATCGTCAATGCCGGCCTCACGCTGGTGGGCTGGCGCAAGGTGCCGATCGACACCAGCGTCCTTGGCCGTCTGGCCCTGGAGCGCCTGCCGCAGATCGAGCAGGTGTTCATCGGCGGCGAAGGCCTGAGCGATCAGGAATTCGCCATCAAGCTGTTCAGTGCCCGTCGCCGTTCGTCCGTGGCCAACGCCCACGACGCCGACCACTACATCTGCAGCTTCTCGCACAAGACCATCATCTACAAAGGCCTGATGATGCCGCGCGATCTCGCGGCGTTCTATCCGGACCTGGGTGACGAGCGCCTGCAGACCGCAATCTGCGTGTTCCACCAGCGCTTCTCCACCAACACCCTGCCGAAGTGGCCGCTGGCGCAGCCCTTCCGCTTCCTCGCCCACAACGGCGAGATCAACACCATCACCGGCAACCGCAACTGGGCCATGGCCCGTCGCACCAAGTTCGCCAACGACCTGATCCCCGACCTCGAAGAGCTCGGCCCGCTGGTCAACCGCGTCGGTTCCGACTCATCCAGCATGGACAACATGCTCGAGCTGATGGTCACTGGCGGCATCGACCTGTTCCGCGGCGTGCGCATGCTGGTACCGCCAGCCTGGCAGAACGTCGAGACCATGGACGCCGACCTGCGTGCCTTCTACGAATACAACTCCATGCATATGGAACCGTGGGATGGTCCGGCCGGTATCGTCATGACCGAAGGCCGCCACGCGGTGTGCCTGCTCGACCGCAATGGCCTGCGCCCGGCGCGCTGGGTGACCACCACCAACGGCTACATCACCATCGCCTCGGAAATCGGCGTATGGGGTTACCAGCCCGAGGAAGTCCTGGCCAAGGGCCGTGTCGGCCCAGGCCAGATCCTGGCTGTCGATACCGAGACCGGCCAGATCCTCGACACCGACGCCATCGACAACCGCCTGAAGTCGCGCCACCCTTACAAGCGCTGGTTGCGCCAGCACGCCACGCGCATCCAGGCGACCCTGAGCGACGACCAGGGCGTGGCCAGCTACGACGCTGACCAGCTCAAGCAATACATGAAGATGTTCCAGGTCACCTTCGAGGAACGTGACCAGGTGCTGCGCCCGCTCGGCGAGCAGGGCCAGGAAGCGGTCGGCTCGATGGGCGACGACACGCCGATGGCCGTGCTGTCGCAGCGCGTGCGTTCGCCGTACGATTTCTTCCGCCAGCAGTTCGCCCAGGTGACCAACCCGCCGATCGACCCGCTGCGCGAAGCGATCGTGATGTCCCTGGAAATCTGCCTGGGCGCCGAGCGCAACATCTTCCAGGAGTCCCCCGAGCATGCCTCGCGGGTGATCCTCAGCTCGCCAGTCATCTCGCCTGCCAAGTGGCGTTCGCTGATGAACCTGGAGCGCGAAGGTTTCGACCGCCAGCTGATCGACCTCAACTATGAGCAAAGCCTCGGCCTTGAAGCGGCCATCCGCAATATCGCCGACCAGGCCGAAGAAGCGGTGCGCGGCGGCAAGACCCAGCTGGTGCTCAGCGACCGCTACATTGCCCCGGGCAAGCTGCCGGTACACGCCTCGCTGGCCGTAGGCGCTGTACACCACCGTCTGACCGAACAAGGGCTGCGTTGCGACAGCAACATTCTGGTCGAGACCGCCACTGCCCGCGACCCGCACCACTTCGCCGTGCTGCTGGGCTTCGGTGCCTCGGCTGTATACCCGTACCTGGCCTACGAAGTGCTGGCCGACCTGATCCGCACCGGCGAAGTGCTGGGTGATCTGGACGAAGTGTTCAAGTACTACCGCAAGGGCATCTCCAAGGGTCTGCTGAAGATCCTGTCGAAGATGGGCATCTCCACCATCACCTCGTACCGTGGCGCGCAGCTGTTCGAAGCCATCGGTCTGTCCGAGGAGGTGGTTGGCCTAAGCTTCAAGGGTGTGTCGAGCCGTATCAAGGGGGCGCGTTTCGAAGACCTGGAGAGCGACCAGAAGCTGCTCGCAGCCGAAGCCTGGAGCGCGCGCAAGCCAATCCAGCAAGGTGGCTTGCTCAAGTTCGTCCATGGTGGCGAATACCATGCCTACAACCCGGACGTGGTCAACACCCTGCAGGCCGCCGTGCAACAGGGGGACTACGCCAAGTTCAAGGAATACACCTCGCTGGTCGACCAGCGTCCGGTGTCGATGATCCGCGACCTGCTGAAAGTGAAGGTGGCCGACCAGGCCCTGCCGTTGGATGAAATCGAGCCACTGGACGCGATCCTCAAGCGGTTCGACTCCGCTGGTATCTCCCTGGGCGCGCTGTCGCCAGAGGCGCACGAAGCCCTGGCCGAGGCAATGAACCGCCTCGGCGCGCGCTCCAACTCCGGCGAAGGCGGCGAAGACCCGGCCCGCTACGGCACCGTCAAAAGCTCGAAGATCAAGCAGGTGGCCACCGGCCGCTTTGGCGTGACCCCGGAATACCTGGTCAATGCCGAAGTGCTGCAGATCAAGGTCGCCCAGGGCGCCAAACCCGGCGAGGGCGGCCAGTTGCCGGGCGGCAAGGTCAACGGCCTGATCGCAAGGCTGCGCTATGCGGTACCGGGCGTGACCCTGATTTCGCCGCCGCCGCACCACGACATCTACTCGATCGAAGATCTGGCCCAGCTGATCTACGACCTCAAGCAGGTCAACCCGCAGGCCCTGGTCTCGGTCAAGCTGGTTGCCGAAGCCGGCGTGGGCACCATCGCCGCCGGCGTGGCCAAGGCCTATGCCGACCTGATCACCATTTCCGGCTACGACGGCGGCACCGGCGCTTCGCCGCTGACCTCGATCAAGTACGCCGGCGCTCCGTGGGAACTGGGCCTGGCTGAAACCCACCAGACCCTGCGCGGCAACGACCTGCGCGGCAAGGTGCGGGTGCAGACCGATGGCGGCCTGAAAACCGGCCTGGACGTGATCAAGGCCGCGATCCTCGGCGCCGAGAGCTTCGGTTTCGGCACCGCGCCGATGATCGCCCTGGGCTGCAAGTACCTGCGCATCTGCCACCTGAACAACTGCGCCACCGGCGTGGCCACCCAGAACGACAAGCTGCGCAAGGACCACTACATCGGCACCGTCGACATGGTGATCAACTTCTTCACCTTCGTCGCCGAAGAGACCCGCGAGTGGCTGGCCAAGCTGGGCGTGCGCAGCCTGGGCGAGCTGATCGGCCGTACCGACCTTCTGGATGTGCTGCCGGGCGACACCGAGCGCCAGGGCCACCTCGACCTGACGCCGCTGCTGGGTAGCTCGCATATCCCGGCTGACAAGCCGCAGTTCTGCCAGGTGGACAAGAACCCGCCGTTCGACCAGGGCGAACTGGCCGAGAAGATGGTCGCCATGGCCCTGCCGGCGATCCGCGACATGGCTGGTGGTGAATTCGCCATGGACATCTGCAACTGCGACCGTTCCATCGGTGCACGCATCTCTGGCGAAATCGCCAGGCTGCACGGCAACCAGGGCATGGCCGCCGCGCCGATCACCTTCCGCTTCAAGGGCACCGCGGGCCAGAGCTTCGGCGTGTGGAACGCCGGCGGTTTGAACCTGCACCTGGAAGGCGACGCCAACGACTACGTCGGCAAGGGCATGACCGGGGGCAAGGTGACCATCGTGCCACCGGCCGGAAGCCCGTTCGAAACCCAGCACAGCGCCATCGTCGGCAACACCTGCCTGTATGGCGCCACCGGCGGCAAGCTGTTCGCCGCAGGCACCGCGGGCGAGCGCTTCGCTGTACGTAACTCCGGCGCCCACGCTGTGGTCGAGGGCACCGGCGATCACTGCTGTGAATACATGACCGGCGGGTTTGTCTGCGTCCTGGGCAAGACCGGTTACAACTTCGGTTCTGGCATGACTGGCGGCTTCGCCTACGTGCTCGACATGGACAACAGCTTCTTCGACAAACTCAACCACGAGCTGGTGGAAATCCAGCGTATCAGTGGTGAGGCGATGGAAGCCTACCGCAGCCACCTGGCGCGGGTCCTGGGCGAGTACGTGGAAGAGACCGGCAGCGAGTGGGGGCGTGAGCTCTCGGAGAACCTGGACGACTACGTGCGGCGCTTCTGGCTGGTCAAGCCGAAGGCGGCCAACCTCAAGCACCTGTTGTCCAGCACCCGTGCCAACCCGCAGTAAGAACAGCTGCAAGTGACGGGCCCCGTGTGCGGGGTTCGTCGGGCTTAAGTGATCGTCTTGCAGCTTGCAGCGTGTAGCTGGCAACTGCGGTAAAGAGGTTTTGAAAAATGGCTGAACGTCTGAGCAACGACTTCCAGTTCATCGAAGTGGGGCGTAAAGACCCCAAGAAAAAGCTGCTGCGCCAGCGCAAGAAGGAGTTCGTCGAGATCTACGAACCTTTCAAGCCGCAGCAGTCCGTGGAGCAGGCGCACCGCTGCCTGGGCTGCGGTAACCCGTATTGCGAGTGGAAGTGCCCGGTGCACAACTTCATTCCCAACTGGTTGAAGCTGGTTTCCGAGGGCAACATCCTGGCGGCAGCCGAGCTGTCGCACCAGACCAACACCCTGCCGGAAGTCTGTGGCCGCGTGTGCCCGCAGGACCGCCTGTGCGAGGGTGCGTGCACCCTGAACGACGGCTTCGGCGCGGTAACCATCGGCTCGGTGGAGAAGTACATCACCGACACCGCCTTCGCCATGGGCTGGCGCCCGGACATGTCCAAGGTCAAGCCGACTGGCAAGCGTGTCGCCATCATCGGCGCCGGCCCTGCCGGCCTGGGCTGCGCCGATGTGCTGGTACGTGCCGGCGTGACCCCGGTGGTGTTCGACCGCAACCCCGAGATCGGTGGCCTGCTGACTTTCGGCATCCCCGAGTTCAAGCTGGAAAAGACCGTGCTGAGCAATCGCCGCGAAGTCTTCACCGGCATGGGCATCGAGTTCCGCCTGAACATTGAGGTGGGCCGCGACATCACCATGGAGCAATTGCTCGCCGAGTACGACGCGGTGTTCATGGGCATGGGCACCTACACCTACATGAAGGGCGGCTTCCCCGGCGAGGACCTGCCGGGTGTGCACGACGCGCTGGACTTCCTGATCGCCAACGTCAACCGCAACCTGGGCTTTGAAAAGTCGCCGGAAGACTTCGTCGACATGCAGGGCAAGAAGGTCGTGGTGCTTGGCGGAGGCGACACCGCGATGGACTGCAACCGCACCTCGATCCGCCAGGGCGCCAAGTCGGTGACCTGTGCCTATCGCCGTGACGAGGCCAACATGCCGGGTTCGCGCAAAGAGGTGAAGAATGCCAAGGAAGAGGGCGTGAAGTTCCTCTACAACCGCCAGCCCATCGCCATCGTCGGCGAGGACAAGGTCGAGGGCGTGAAGGTGGTCGAGACCCGTCTCGGCGAGCCGGATGCCCGTGGTCGCCGCAGCCCCGAGCCAATCCCGGGCTCCGAGGAGATCCTGCCGGCCGACGCCGTGGTGATTGCCTTCGGCTTCCGCCCGAGCCCGGCGCCGTGGTTCGAGCAGTTCGGTATCCAGATGGACAGCCAGGGCCGCGTGGTGGCCCCGGAGAAAGGCAAGTTCAAGCACCAGACCAGCAACCCGAAAGTGTTTGCCGGTGGCGACATGGTGCGGGGTTCGGACTTGGTGGTGACGGCGATCTTCGAAGGGCGTACCGCAGCCGAAGGCATTCTGGATTACCTCGAAGTCTGATCCAGCCTTATCGCGGGGTAATCCCGCTCCCACGCCAGTGATAAGGCTGCGTGGGAGCGGCGGTGCGGCGATCCGACTGGCCCCGCGATGCTTTTTGTATACAAAAATGCTTGATCCATGGCACCTGATAGACAAAACGCATGGCCATGGCCGTGCCTTTTGCGTCCGCGTCTGAGAAAATGCCCGCACTTTTTTTCCGGATGCCGACATGACTGCCCTGAAGAACGATCGTTTCCTGCGTGCACTGCTCAAGCAACCTGTAGATGTCACCCCGGTATGGATGATGCGCCAGGCCGGCCGCTACCTCCCGGAGTATCGCGCCAGCCGCGCCAAGGCCGGTGACTTCATGAGCCTGTGCATGAACCCGCAGTTTGCCTGCGAGGTCACCCTGCAGCCGCTGGACCGCTACCCGCTGGACGCGGCGATCCTGTTCTCGGACATCCTCACCATCCCCGACGCCATGGGCCAGGGCCTGTACTTCGAGACCGGCGAAGGCCCGCGCTTCAAGAAAGTCATCAGCACCCTGGCGGACATCGAAGCGTTGCCGATCCCCGATCCGCAGAAGGACCTGGGCTACGTGATGGACGCGGTCAGCACCATCCGCCGCGAACTCAACGGCCGTGTGCCGCTGATCGGCTTCTCCGGCAGCCCATGGACCCTGGCCACCTACATGGTCGAAGGAGGTTCGTCCAAGGACTTCCGCAAGATCAAGGCCATGGCCTATGACAACCCGCAGGCCCTGCACCTGCTGCTGGACAAACTGGCGCAGTCGGTCACCAGCTACCTCAACGGGCAAATCCAGGCGGGCGCCCAGGCGGTGCAAATCTTCGATACCTGGGGTGGCAACCTGTCTGCGGCGGCCTACCAGGAGTTCTCCCTGGCCTACATGCGCAAGATCGTCAGCGGCCTGATCCGCGAGCATGAAGGGCGCAAGGTGCCCGTGATCCTGTTCACCAAGAACGGCGGTCTGTGGCTGGAAAGCATCGCCGATGTCGGTGCCGACGCCCTTGGCCTGGACTGGACCTGCGAAATCGGCGACGCCCGCCGCCGCGTCGGTGACAAGGTCGCGTTGCAGGGCAACATGGACCCGACCGTGCTGTACGCCAACCCCGAGGCGATTCGCAAGGAAGTGGCGCGCATCCTGGCCAGCTACGGCAAGGGCAGCGGCCATGTGTTCAACCTGGGCCATGGCATCACCCCGGAAGTCGATCCGGAGCACGCCGGCGTATTCATCAACGCCGTGCACGAGCTGTCGGCGCAGTACCACCAGTAACCGGTGTGCAACGCTAGAAGCCCGGCCAAGTGCCGGGCTTTTTGTTGTATTAAGTTTCAATTCAGCGATCGTCGGTAATCTGGTGCCATCAAAACGCAAACAGGACCCGATCACCATGAAAGCCCGTTACCTGCCTCTGATCCTCGCCCCACTGTTCAGCACCGCGGCCCTGGCCGCCGGCTACACCGGCCCCGGTGCCCAGTCCGTGACCACGGTGGCTGCCGCCAACGATGCCGCCGACGACACCCCGGTGGTGTTGCAAGGCTACGTGATCAAGAAGATCAACAACGACGACAAGTACGAGTTCAAGGACAACACCGGCACCATCACCGTCGAGATCGACGACGAAGACTTGCCAGCGACGCCGTTCAACGACAAGACCAAGGTCAAGCTGACCGGTGAGGTGGAGAAGCACCTGATGAGCCGTGAGGTGGATGTGGATATCGTCGAGATCATCAACTGATCCAAAGGCCCAATCACCGCGGCTTGTCGTGGCGACGAACCGCGGCGATTGGGCTGCAAAGCAGCCCTACTCAGGCAGTCTTCGGCGCCAACCTGCTCAAATGCAACGCCACCAGCAAGGCCACCATCAGCAAACTGCCAATGAACATTCCAACCCCCTCCCACCCGGCGTAATGCCAGAACACCCCACCTACCGTCCCCGCCACACTCGACCCTGCGTAATAGCTGAACAGGTACAGCGAAGAAGCTTGCCCCTTGGCCCTCAGCGCCCGGCGGCCGATCCAGCTGCTGGCCACCGAATGCGCGCCAAAGAAGCCAAAGGTGAACACCAGCATGCCGAGAATGATCATGGCCAGCGGGTTGGCCAATGTCATGAGCAGGCCGCCGGCCATGACCACGATACTGGCCCAGAACACCTTGCGCCGCCCGAGCTTGTCGGCCAGCGCGCCGACCTGCGCCGAGCTGTAGATCCCCGACAGGTACACCACCGACAGCAGGCCGACCAGCGCCTGGTTCATATGGTACGGCCCGGCGAGCAGGCGATAGCCGATGTAGTTGAACAGGGTGACGAAGGCGCCCATCAGCAGGAAGGCCTCAAGGAACAGCCAGGGCAGCCCGGCATCCTTGAAGTGCATGACGAAACCGTCCAGCAGGCTGCGGGGTTTCAATGACTGGGGCCGGAAGTTACGCGATTCGGGCAGCACCTTCCAGAACACCACGGCCGCCATAAGGGCCAGGCCGCCGATCACCAGCATCGCCGTGTGCCAGCTGACGAAGTCGATCAACACGCCGGTGATCAGGCGCCCGCTCATGCCGCCAATGGCATTGCCGCCGATGTACAGCCCCATGGCCAGGCCGATGTGCTGCGGGTGGATCTCTTCGCTAAGGTAGGTCATCGCAACCGCTGCCAAGCCGCTCAGCGACAAACCCACCAGTGCCCGCGTGGCCAGCACCAGCTCCCAGCTCGGCATCACCGCGCTGGCCAGGGTCGATAGCGCCGCGCACAGCAAGGCGAAGACCATCACCGGCTTGCGGCCGATACGGTCGGAAATGGGGCCGGTGACCAGCAACCCGATCGCCAGCATGGCGGTGGACACCGACAGCACCAGGCTGCTCTGCGCGGCGTTGATGGCGAACTCCTGCGACAGCAGCGGCATCATCGGCTGCACGCAGTACAGCAGGGCGAAGGTGGCAAAGCCGCCGCTGAACAGCGCCAGCACGGTTTTCATGAAGGCGGGGGTGCCTTTCTCGATCCAGATGTCGTTGGAGGCAGGTTTGGGTTCGACGGGCAGGGGGGCGACGGCGGATCTCACGGGAGCGGTACCTCGGGGCGTTGCGATGGAAAAATCATATAGCTGGCTAATAATTAGATCCAATATATTGTTCGACCTGTTTAAGACGTTTAACGACCTGTTCGGAGCCGGCCATGGAGCTGCGACACCTGCGTTATTTCATCGCTGTAGCCGAAGAGCTGCACTTTGGCCGTGCCGCCCAGCAACTGGGCATCTCGCAACCGCCGCTGAGCCAGCAGATCCAGGCCTTGGAGCAGGAGCTGGGCGCACGGCTGTTCGAGCGCACCAACCGCCGGGTCGAGCTCAGCGAGGCCGGGCGGTTGTTCCTCGACGAGGCCCGGCAAGTTCTGGCCCAGGTGGAAAAGGCTGCCGACGTGGCCCGGCGTGCGCAATTGGGGGAGCTGGGGGAGTTGAAGATCGGCTTCACCTCTTCGGCACCCTTCACGTCGAAGCTGCCTAAGGCACTGCACGCGTTCCGTCAGCAGTTCCCGGCAGTGCACCTGAATCTCAAGGAGATGAGCAGCCGCGACGTTGCCGAAGCGGTGCTCGACGAGTCCATCGAAGTCGGCCTGATGCGGCCAATGCCCTTGCCGCAAGGGCTGGTGGTCAACGAGTTACTGCGCGAGCCGCTGGTAGCAGTGATCAATGCCTCGCACCCGTTGGCCGAAGGCAGCGACCAGGGGTTGTACATGCAGGCCCTGGCCAACGAGCCGTTCGTGTTCTTCCCGCGCAGCTATGGCAGCGGCTTGCATGCCCAGTTGCTGAGCCTGGCGCGCCAGGCCGGTTTCAGCCCGCACTTCGCCCAGGAGGCGGGGGAGGCGATGACCATCATTGGCCTGGTGTCGGCGGGGTTGGGGGTATCGGTGCTGCCAGCGTCGTTCCAGCGCATGCGCATCGATGGAGTGGTCTACCGCACCCTGCTGGACGAGGGCGCCGACACCGCCGTGTGGCTGGTGCGGCGCAGCGGCGAAGGCTCGGCGATGGCGCGGGCCTTCGCCGCCTTGCTGGGCGGGCAGCCGGTCACGCCGCCCGCCTGAGGATCAGTCAACGTGGGCCAGTTCGCCGCGCAGCGCCACGGCGCTGACGAAGGTGCCGGCGCGGCACTGGAACTTCTCTGAGTCCTTGTACAGCGAGCGCTGGTCGACGCTGGCGATGTTCACCACGGCGTTGGCGTCGGCCTCCTGGGCCGCGCGCTGCATCGTTGCCAAGGCCGATTGCAGGGCCCAGTAACAGGCCTCGCTGTCGGACTTGTTGCTGCCGTTGGTCTTGCGGCTGCTGCTCACCGTACGCAGGGTGCGCACCGAAGTCGGCAGGGCCTCACCGGCCAGGTAGAAGGTCACGCTGCCGTCGAGCAGGCCTGCCTCGGTGGCGCGCTTCACGCCTTCGCGGAAGCTCAGGTAGGTCGGCCCGTCAACGCCCTGGTTGATGATGCCCAGGTTGTTCACCGCTTCGATGTCCGGGTTGAACGACAGCTCCTTGAGCACGTTGTCGCGCAGGCGGTTGATCCAGCGGTTGTAGTTGCCGTGGATCTTGCCGTTCTTGTAGTCCAGGCCCCAGCTGCTGCGGTAGACGATCTGGAACTCGGTGGGGCTGAAGGGGATGTCGACCTCGGCGTGGTGGCGGCCGCGTACGGTGATTGCCGCCTTGACCATGCCCGGGCGCACCGACTGCACGATCCACTGGCGGTCGTTGAGCGCGGTGACGATGGCGCGTTTCATCTGGTCGTCGGTGAAATTGAGGTCCTTGGCGAAGTCTTCCTTGGCGTTGTACACCGGCTTGCTGGTGCACCCGGTGAAGATCAGGGCCAGTGCCAGCAAGGCGAGGATGCGGTGAATCCGGGACATTCCTTTACTCCGTGGTTTTGCAGGTCAGGGCCAACGGCGGAAGATCAACGAGGTGTTGACGCCGCCGAAGGCGAAGTTGTTGTTCATCACGTATTCGTGACTCATGGCGCGGAAGGCGCCTTGCAGGTAATCGAGCTCGCCGCATTGCGGGTCGACGTTATCGAGGTTGAGCGTGGGGGCGTACTGCTCGCGGTTCATCATCTCGATGCTGAACCAGGACTCCAGGGCGCCGCAGGCACCCAGGGTGTGGCCCAGGTAGCTCTTCTGCGAGCTGATCGGCATGCGCGGCCCGAACAGGCTGCTGGTGGCCCAGGTCTCGGCGATATCGCCCTGCTCGGTGGCGGTGCCATGGCCATTCACATAACCGATGGCCTCGGGCGCCAGGCCTGCGTCTTCCAGCGCCAGCTCCATGGCCCGGCGCATGGTCGCCTGCTCGGGCCGGGTAATGTGCTGGCCGTCGGCATTGCTGCCGAAGCCCACCACCTCGGCGTAAATCCGCGCGCCACGGGCCAGGGCGTGCTCCAGTTCTTCGAGCACCAGCATGCCACCGCCCTCGCCGATCACCAAGCCGTCGCGGTCGACGTCGTAGGGGCGTGGGCTCAGGTGCGGGGTGTCGTTCTTCAGGCTGGTGGCATAGAGCGCGTCGAACACCATGGCCTCGGTGGGGCACAGCTCTTCGGCGCCACCGGCAAGCATCAGCGGCAGGCGCCCGAACTTGATCGCTTCATAGGCGTAGCCAACGCCCTGGCTGCCGCTGGTGCAGGCGCTGGAGGTGGGGATCAGGCGCCCGGTCAGGCCGAAGTAGATGCTGATATTGGCCGCCGTGGTGTGCGGCATCATGCGCACGTAGGAGTTGGCGTTGAGGCCTTCGGAGGTGGAGTTGAGCAGCATGTTGCCGAAAGTCTTGATCTCGTCGGTGCTGCCGGTGGACGAACCGCAGGCCACGCCCATGCGCCCGTCGCGGATGCTCGGGTCGTCGAGCAACCCGGCATCGGCCAGCGCCCGCTCGGCGGCGGCCACCGCCAGGCGCGACACCCGGCCCATGCTGCGCAGTTGCTTGCGGGTCCAGTGCGCAGGTACCTGGAAGTCATCGATGGGGCCGGCCAGGCGGGTGTTGAGTTCGCTGTAGCGGTCCCACTCGTCCATGCGGCGGATGCCGCTGCGCCCCGCCGCGAACTGTGCGGCGATGCTCGCCCAGTCGTTGCCCAGGGCGGTAATGCCGGCCATGCCGGTGACCACGACGCGGCGCATCAGCACAGCCCTCCGTTGACCGCCAGCACCTGGCGGGTGATATAGGCCGCCTCGGGCGACATCAGGAAATTCACCGCGCCGGCCACTTCTTCCGGGGTGCCCATGCGCCCGGCCGGGATCATCTTCAGCAGTTCATCGACCGGCACGTTTTCGTCGAGCATGGCCGTGTCGATCAGCCCCGGGGCCACGCAGTTGACCGTAATGCGGCGCTTGCCCAGCTCGATCGCCAGGGCCTTGGCGGCGCCGATCAGGCCGGCCTTGGAGGCGCTGTAGTTGACCTGGCCGCGGTTGCCGATCAGCCCCGACACCGAGGTGATGCAGACGATACGCCCCGGCGCGCGACGGCGGATCATCGGCATCGTCAGCGGATGCAGGACGTTGTAGAAACCGTCGAGGTTGGTGCGCATCACCTGGTCCCAGTCGTCGTCGGTCAGCGCCGGGAAGGCGCCGTCGCGGGTCAGCCCGGCATTGCACACCACGCCGTAGTAGGCGCCGTGGGCTTCGACATCGGCTTCCAGCACTGCCTTGCAGAGGCCGCGGTCGGCCACGTCGAACTGCAGCACCCGGGCCTGTTGGCCAAGCGCGCGTACTTCATTCGCCACGGCATCGGCCTCGGCCCGGCCACTGCGGCAGTGCAGCACCAGGTCGAAGCCGGCCTGCGCCAGGCGCAGGGCAACGGCGCGGCCGATGCCACGGCTGGAGCCGGTAACGAGAATGCTGTCAGTCATGGTGCGGTTCCTCTGGGCCGGCTTCGGCCAAGTAGCGGTCGGGCTGTGGCGGGCGGTACACATTCAGGCGGGCCGTGGCATGGATGCCGGGGCCGCGCAGGTGGCATTCGAACACGCCCATGCCGTTGTCGTCTTCCAGCGAGCGCTGCGCGTGGATCAGCAGTTCGGCGCCGGCGGGGAAGTGCTCGACAGCGCATTCGAACTTGCGCGTGCCCAGCAGAAAGCCCAGCTCCACCGGCAGGCCCTGGCGGCGGGCGCGACAGCCGGCAAAGGCGGCCACGCTCTGGGCCATCAGTTCCAGGCCCAACCAGGCCGGCAGGCTGCCGTCGGCACGGTTGAACAGGCCGCCCGGGCGCACCGTGGTGCGGGTGTGGATCTGCTCGTCGTCGCAGCTGTCGATCTGCTCGATGAGGATCATGTCACCGGCATGGGGCAGCAGCTCGGCCAAGGACCAGGGAATCATGGGGCGTCTCCGAGAATCAGGCTGACATTGTTGCCGCCAAAGGCGAACGAGTTGCTCATCAGGTAACGCGGGCGTTCCGTTGTCAGTCGCTGGCTGCCATCGACCAACGCCAGGGCCGGCAAGGCCGGGTCCTGGTGGCCATCCCAGACATGCGGCGGCAGCAGGCCCTGCGGGTTGTGCCCGCTCAGGGCCAGCCAGCAGAACGCTGCTTCCAGCGCACCGGCAGCGCCGAGGGTGTGGCCGGTCATCGGCTTGGTCGATGAACAGGCCAGGCCGGCGCCGAACAGGCTGTGCACCGCCAGGGCTTCCATCGCGTCATTGTGCACGGTGGCGGTGCCGTGCAGGTTCAGGTAGCCGATCTGCGCGGGCACAAGGCCGGCATTGTCCAAGGCTTTGCCCATGGCCTGCAAGGCACCTTTGCCGGTGGGGTCCGGCGCCGAGATATGGTGGGCGTCGCAACTGGCGCCAGCGCCCAACAGGGCGATACGCGGGCCTTGTGGGTTGGCCTCGCGGGTCATCAGCAACAACGCCGCGCCTTCGCCGATATTGATGCCGCCGCGGTTGCGCGAAAACGGGTTGCAGCGTGCGTCGCTGACTGCCTCCAGGGCACTGAAACCGTTGAGGGTCAGGCCGCACAGGCTGTCGACCCCGCCGCACAGCACGGCGTCGCACAGCCCCAGGTCGAGCAGGCGGCGCGCGCTCATCAGCGCCCGGGCGCTGGAGGTGCAGGCGGTGGAAATCACGTAGGCCGGACCGCTCAGTTGCAGCCAGTCGGCGAGGAAGTTGGCCGGAGCGCTGAGCTCTTGCTGGGCGTAACGGTAGCCCTCGGGAAAATCCTGCTCACGCAGGTAGTGGGCAATGCCGTCGCTGGCCTCGGCGATCCCTGAGGTGCTGGTGCCCAGCACCACGCCGACCCGGTGGGCGCCATGACGCGTGATCGCCTCGCGGATGGCCGGCTCGATCTGCAGCGCGGCGCTGAACAGCAGCTGGTTGTTGCGGCTGTGGTGCTCCGCCAGCGGCAGCTCGGGCAGCGGGGTGGTGACGGCGCCTACCGGCAGGCTGCGCCCGGGCACCCAGCCCGCTTGCGACAGCATGCCCGAACAGTCGCCGGCAAACAGCCGGCGGGCGACATCGGCCTGGCCGTGGCCGAGGGCACAGACCAGGCCCAGGGCATTGAGGTGGGCGCTCATGGGGTGTTCTCGTCGGGCAAGGGGCTGACGTGATAACGCAGCCCTTGGCCCATGTTCAAGGTAAAGGTATCGGTGCCCTGGTAGCGCACCTGCCAGCGCTCGCCGAGCCAGCGTCGCTCATCCTGTTGGCGGGCCTGGGGGTAAGCCTGTGGCAGTTGTTGCGCCGGGGTCAGGGCGAACAGCACGGCGGCGAACAGCTCGCGCGCCGCCGGGTTCGGCGGCAGCAGTCCGTCGGCCCGCCACTGCTGGCCATCGAGTAGCTGGCGGGCCTGGGGAATGCCCAGCAGATCGAGCAGCGACCAGCGCAGGCGGGTGTCTTCGCGCTGGATCACCAGCAGCCAGTCCTGGCGTTGCGCGGCCTGCTCCCGTTCGACGTGCAACTGGCGTGGCAGTTCCAGCGTGGGCGTTCGTTCAGGCACGGGCGGCCGCACGGCGCAGGCACCGAGCAGCAGGCAGCAGAGCATGGCCAGCAGGGCTTTCATGAGGTCTCCAGCGGTTTGCGCGCCACCACGTTGAGCAAGGTCTCTTCGCGTTGCCCGACCGGCGGCGGGTTACGCAGCCCTAAGCGTTCGAGCAGGCCGAAGTCCTTGGCGCGGCTCCACCACAGGTACGGGTACGAGACATTCTTCGCGCTGAACGCGAAGTCTTGGGCGCTGAGCATCTGCAGGTAGCCCTCGGCGCTCTTTTGCACGTGCATCGGGTGGCGGAACAGCCAACGGATCACCCAGGTGTCGATATAGGCCTCGGTGGACTCGGCGAACAGCAGGTAGCCGCCTGGCTTGAGCACGCGATGGAATTCGGCCAGGGACTTTTCCTGCTCCACCAGATGGTGGAAGGTCTGGTGGCAGAACAGGATATCGACACTGGCATCGGCGTAAGGCAGCGCGGCGCAGTCGCCGCCGTGCAGTTCCACGCTGATGCCCAGGCGCTCGGCCTCGGCGGCGCTAAGCGCCAGGCTGTGCGGGTCGGCGTCGGTGCCCAGCAGGCGCGAAGGCGCGAACACCTGATGCAGGTGGCGGAACGACTTGCCCTGGCCGCAGCCGACATCCAGCAGCACCGGCGCGGCAGGCGGGTTGCCGTCGAACAGCCGACGCAGGTCGTTGATCGCCACCCGCAGCACATGGTGCTGCCAGGTGTGGCTGCGCAGGAACCAGAAACCGAAACGGGTTTCCTCGACATAGGTGTCGCTGAAAAAGGCCTTGGACGTGCTGCTGCTCATGGCGGTGGATGCGCTCCTTCGCGGGTGGCGGCCCAAGGGGCCAGCAGGAAACTGAAAGCCAGGCCCAGGCTTACCGCCAGGCCGAAATTGCTGACCGCCGGGGTGTTCGACAGCGCCAGCAGGCCGAACGACAACCAGGTGGTCACTGCCGCCAGCAGGGTGCCCAGCAGGCTCACGGCGGCGCCGCCGATGCGCTCGTGCATGAGGATCGCGTAATCGACGCTGATCGCCGTTACCAGCAGCAGGCCGAACAGGCTGAACAGGGTCAGCGGCTGGCCCAGCCAGCCGAGGCTGGCCAGGCTGCACAGTGCCGCCAGCAGCGGCAGGGCAACGATGCGCAGGGCGCCGCGCAGGCCGAACGGCAGCACCAGCAGCACCACGATCAGCAGGCACGACAAGAGCTTGAGTTCGGCGGCGCTGAGCTGGGTGGCGGCGAACAGCTGGTTCAGCTCACCGAGGCGGTCGACCAGTTGCACGCCGGGCAGGTCATCGGTCTGCAGGCGCAGCAAGGCGGTGTCGCCCAGACCTTGCAGGCTGACGATGGCGGCCACGCCGTCGCCGTCCTGGCCCAGCCACAAGGGCCGCCAGGCTTCGCCCAGCGGGCCGCCCAGCACTTCGTCGATGCTTTGCAGTGGCAGCTGTTGCAGGTGCTTGAGTTCGCTATCCAGGGCCGCTGCAGGTACGCCAAGGGCGACCAAGGGCTGCAAGTGCTCCGGCAACCGGGCAAGGGCTTGTTGCAGATGCGCCTGTTCAGCAGGGCTGGCGACCAGTTGGCTGAGGCTCATGTAGCCCTTGAGCTTGCCCAGCTCGACCAGTTCGCCCAGTTTGCCGCTCAGCGCTTGCAGGCGTTCGAGCAACTGCTGTGGGTCGTTGCCGCGCACCAGGTAGAACTGGCTGGTGGGCTGGTAGCCGGTGATCCGAGCCACGGCCTGGGCCTCTTGCAGCAACTGCGGCGGGCTGCCGACCCACTGGCGGATGTCGTTGCGGCTGTCCAGGCGCCACAGGCCGGCGGCGCAGAACAGCAGCACCAGGATCAACAGCACCCCGCTCGGGACCCTGGCCAGCAGGCGTTCACGCAGCCTGGTCAGGGTTTGTGCGATGCGCAGCGGCCACTGCGCCGGGCGCAGCTCGACGCCCGCGAGCAGTGCTGGCAGCAGGCATACCGCGCTGAGGTAGGCGCCAAGCAGTCCGGCTGCAGAAAACGCGGCAATCTGGGTCAGCGCCGGGAATGGCGTGAACGCCAGGGCCAGGTAGCCGATGGCGCTGGTCGCCAGGCTCAGGCTCAGCCCAGGCAGGGTCAGGCGCAGGGCCGGCCAGCTGTGCCAGGGCTTGAGGCTCCAGCTCTTGGACAGGTAATGCAGTGGGTAGTCCACAGCCACGCCGATCAGGCTCGACCCCAGCACCAGGGTCATCACGTGCATCTGCCCGAACAGCGCCACGCACACCACTGCGCCGAACAGCATGCCCACCAGCACCGGCACGAAGGCCAGCAGCACGCGCCAGCGGCGGAAGGCCAACAGCAACAGCAGCAGGATGCCCAGCGTGGCGCCACCGCCCACCCAGGTGATCTCGCGGCTGGCCTGCTGCTGGCCGGCGGCGGCGTACAGCAGGCCGCTGGCCGCCAGCAGCCGGGCGCCGTGCTGGTCGGCGTCGAGGCGGCTGGCGGCGAGCAGCTCGGCCACCTGCAACGGCAGGTGCATGTCGAAGGCGTTGCCCTGGGTGCGTGCCCGCAGCAGCACCCACTGCTGGCCGTCGGCCTCGGCGACCAATGCGCCGCTGGCGGTGTCGAGCTGCACGTTGACCGGCATCGGCTGGCTGTTCTGGATGCGCCCGGTCAGGCCCAGCCAGTCGTCCTGGCTGGGCACCAGGCTGAAACCAGCGAAGGGGTCGAACAGGCTTTGCACGCGCTGCCCGATGAAGGCCTGGGGCTGCGTGCTCAACTGCTCGCGGTCGTTCGCCGAGAGCAGGGCCAGGCGGCCTTGCAGCAGTTGCGCGCGCAATGCCGACAGGTCGGTTTGCAGGCTCCATTGCACCTTTTCGAACAGGCCGCTGCCTTGCCATTGCGCGGCCAGGCGATCGGCAAGGGCCAGGGCGTGCTCACGCTCGGGGTGGCCGACCAGCACCAGCATTTCGCGGTTGAGCGGCTCCTGCATGCGCTGTTCGGCCCGCAAGACCAGCGGGTCCTGGGTAGCGCCGGGCACCAGGGTCATCAGGTCGGCCGACAGCGGTGCGCCGCGGTGCCACTGCCAGCCGGCGATGGCCAGCACCACCAGCAGCAACCCGAGGAACAGGCGCGGCAGCAGGCGTTCAGTCGGCAAAATCGCTGCGCTCCGTGTCGTTCAGGGCCGTTGCGGCGGTGCTGGCAGGCATGCGCAGCACGGTACTGTCGCCCTGGGTCTCGCTGAGCTCGATGCGTTCCACGTACTGGCCACCGGCGATGTCGATGCGCGTGAACACCTGCTTGAGCAGCAGCGAGCGGGGCGTCAGGCGCAGTTGCCAATGCCCGGCGTCGCCAGACAGGGCCAGTTCGAAGTCGCGTTGCAGGCCGCTGCTGTCGCCCTGCAGCACGGCGAAGAACAGGCGGTTCTGCTCGGCGCCGGCGCTCCGACTGGGCAGGTTTTGCCAGCCGCTGGGGTCGCGCCGGGCGATGCCCTGGGCGTCGATGCGGTAGTCCTGGCGCAGCGGGGTGTCCAGCAGCCACAGCAGGCCGTGGTCACGGGCGAGGACGAAGCGGCCTTTGCTCAGCAGCGGCTGGGGCAGGGCGCGCAGGTGTTTTTCCTGGATGAACGGGCCCTTGACCACGGCGGGCTGGCTGAGCTGCTTTTGCAGGTCGTCGAGGGTGAAGGCCAGGGTCAGCGGGCAGACGAGTAGCAGGCCGAGCGCGACGAGGAGGCGACTCATGCCAGCACCTTCGCGACCGCATCGAGCATCACCTGCGGCGAGGCCAGCTGCATCTCGCCGCTATCGATATGCACGGCCACCTGCACGGTGCTGGCGCGGGTCATGCGCTCGCCGGTTTCGGCATCGCTGATCAGGTAATGGATCTTCAAGCGGTTCTCCCATTCCACCAGGCTGGCGCGCACGGTCAGGCGCTGGCCGAAGGTGGCGCCACGGATATAGCGCAGCTGCAGATCGATCACCGGCCAGTGGTAGCCGGAGGCCTGCATGCCCCGGTAATCGTGCTGCAGACGCTCGAGCAGGGCGCAGCGTGCGACCTCCAGGTACTTGACGTAATGCCCGTGCCAGACGATGTGCATGCTGTCCACGTCGAAGAACGGCACGACGACTTCGCTGTCGACGTGAAACACCCCGGGGTTACGCATGCAGCCTCCAGTGGCGCTGGCCGATACGGGTCAGGCACAGGCGCAGGTCGTGTTCCAGGGCGCGGTCCTCGATGACCGGGGCGAAGTCGGCCAGCAGCGCCTGGTGCATCTGTTCGAGCGCCGGCGGCAAAGGCCGGGCGTCGGCCTGGCGGGCGCGTAGCCAGACTCCCTGGTTGGCCGCCAGCAAGGTGGCGGCGGCGACCTGCTCGGTCAGCTCCAGCACCCGCAGGGCATCGCGTGCGGCAATGGTGCCCATGCTCACCTTGTCCTGGTTGTGGCATTCGGTGGAGCGCGAGAACACACTGGCCGGCATGGTCTGTTTTAGCGCTTCGGCGGTCCAGGCACTGGCACCGATCTGTACGGCCTTGAAGCCGTGGTTGAGCATCGCCCGTTCGGCCTCGGCGCCGGACAGGTTGCTTGGCAGGCCGTGGTTGTAGCGCACGTCCACCAGTAGCGCGAGTTGCCGGTCGAGCAGGTCGGCGACGTTGGCCACCAGGGTTTTCAGGCTGTCCATGGCGAAGGCAATATGCCCGCCGTAGAAGTGCCCACCGTGCAGCACGCGCTCGGCGTCGCCGTCGATGATCGGGTTGTCGTTGGCGCTGTTCAGCTCGGTTTCGATAAAGCCACGCAGCCAGCCCAGGCTGTCGGCCAGCACGCCGAGCACATGGGGAGCGCAGCGCAGCGAGTAGCGGTCCTGCAGACGGTGCAGCGACGGCAGCGGCGCGTCGATGGCCAGGTCCTGGCGCAGCCAGGCGGCCACCTGGGTCTGGCCCGGGTGCGGCTTGGTGGCGAACAGGCGCTCATCGAAGTGCTCGGGGTTGCCCTGCAGGGCGATCACGTTGAGTGCGGTGATACGGGTTGCCAGTTGCAGCAGGTAGTCGGCGCGGGTGAAGGCCAGGCAGGCCAGGCCGGTCATCACCGCGGTGCCGTTCATCAGCGCCAGGGCCTCCTTGGGTCGCAGCACCAGGGGTTGCCAGCCCTGCTCGCGGTGCACCTCGGCACTGCTGCGGCGTTCGCCCCGGTACAGCACCTCGCGCTCGCCGGACAGAGTCGCGGCCACGTAGGACAGCGGCGTCAGGTCGCCGCTGGCGCCCACCGAGCCCTCTTCGGGGATCAGTGGCAGGATGTCGTGTTCGAGGAACAGTTGCAGGCGTTCCAGCAACTCCATGCGCACCCCGGACACGCCATGGCTCAGCGAGCGCAAGCGCGCCGCCAGCACCGCGCGGGTGGCCGAGGCGTCGAGCAGGCGGCCCAGGCCGCAGCCGTGGAAGGTGTACAGGTGGCGCGGCAGGCTTTCGACATGCTCCAGCGGCACGGCCACCACACAGGAGTCGCCGTAACCGGTGGTGACCCCGTAGATCACCCCTTCCTGGTCGAGCAGGGTATCGAGAAAGCGTGCGCCACGGGCGATGCGCTCGCGGTACTCGGCGTCGTCCTGCAGGCGGGTAGCGGCGCGGCGCTCGGCCACGGCCAGCACGTCCTCGATGGCCAGCGGCGCTTCGCCGAAGGTGACAGGCTCATGGGGTTGCATCGTCATCGCTCTTCCAGAAAGGGTAGAAATTGAACCATTGCAGCGGTGCCTGGCGGCAGTAAAGCGCCAGGCGCTCGGCGTAGCGTGCCGTCCATTGCTGGATCACCTGGTCACGCTCGGCGCGCCGCCATTGCAGCTGTTCGGCGAAGGGTTCCAGAGTGATCTGGTAGCGGCCATTGAGCTTCAGGCAGAACAGCAGGTTGACCGGGCAGCCAAGCAGCCCGGCCAGCAGCCACGGGCCTTGCGGGAAGGCGGCCGGCTGGCCGAGGAAGTCCACGGTGGCGGTGCGCGCGCCATGCAGCGGCACACGGTCGCCGGCGATCGCCAGCCACTCGCCACGTTCCAGGCGCTGGGAGAGTTGCAGCATGATCGCCGGGTCCAGCTCGCTGACCTGGATCAACCGCAGGTGAGTAGCGCCGGCCTCTCCCAGCAGGCGGTTGAACTGCTCGGCATGGCGGGTGTGCACCAGCACGTTCATGGTCACCTGCTCGCCCAGCTCGGCCAGCGCCCGGCACACTTCCAGGTTGCCCAGGTGGGCGCCCACCAGCAGTTGCCCGCGTTCGCCGCGCAGCTGTCCGCGCAGTCCGGCCGGGTCATTGATATCGATATCTTCAAGGCGCAGGCGGCCGTTCCACACGTCGAGCTTGTCCAGCAGGGCGTCGGCGAAGGCCATGAACTGGCGAAACACCTGCCACTGGCTGGGCGCTGGCGCTTGCCCGGCGCTCCACTGGTGCAGACGCTGCTGGTACTGCCAGGCGCTGCGCCGGGCGCGGCGGCCGAACAGGAAGAAGTAGGCGACGATCACATGGATCAGCGGACTGAGCAGGCGGCGCCCGAGCAGGCGTGCCAGCAGCGCGGTTAGCTGCATCAGCCGGAAGCTGCCGCGCTCGCGTTGCGCGGCCCAGTGCTGCTCGCTCATCGGCGCCACCGACGCCAGAGAATCAGAGGGCTGCGCAGGAGCATGCCGAAGAACAGCTTGGCGTGCATCTTCGAGATCAGTGCGTTGTCGTGTACCAGGCGAAAGTGCGAGAGGCCGTCCTGCGGGTAGTGCACCCGGGTCGGCAGCCAGCGCATCGGCTGGTTGCGCCAGGCCAGGCGCACCAGGATCTCGGGGTCGAAATCCATGCGCCGGCCCAGCTTGACGCTGTCGATCAGCGCCAGGGTGGGCGGCAGCGGGTAGACGCGAAAGCCGCACATCGAATCGGGAATGGCCAGCGACAGGCTGTTGATCCATACCCACACGTGGGTGAGGTAGCGGGCATACAGGCGACCCTTGGGCACACTGGCGTCGTACTGGGGATAACCGCACACCAGCGCCTGTGGATAAACCTGCGACTGGGCCAGGAAGTGGCCGACATCGGCCAGGTCGTGCTGGCCGTCGGCGTCCACCTGCAGGGCGTGGCTGAAGCCCAGCCGCGCGGCCTCGCGCAGGCCGGCCATCACCGCGCCGCCCTTGCCTTGGTTGACTGCCAGTTGCACCAGATGCACATCCGCGCGCTCGGCCAACTGACGCAGCACCTCGGCGCATGGCGCATGGCTGGCGTCATCCACCAGAACACAGGGCAGGCCAGCGTGCAGCAGGTCGTCGACCACCTTGGGCACGGCCTGTTCGTGGTTGTACACCGGGATCACCGCGCAGGGTTTATGCACAGGCCACCTCCAGCAGGATGCGGCCGCTGGCGCAGGGCTGGTCGGCGCGGGTGTAGCTGAAGTACAGCTTGCCGCGTGCCGCCTCGAAGCGCAGGTCCAACTGCAGCATGTCGCCGGGGCGTACCAGTTGCTGGAACTTGAGCACTTCCATGCCGGCGAAGCGCAGGTTGGCGGCCAGTAATGGTGCAGCGAGGGCGATGGCCCAGTCGACCTGGACCACACCAGGCAATACCGGCGTGTGCGGGAAATGGCCGGTGAAGCAGGGCAGGTCCAGCGGCACGGCCAGGCGCAGTTGCAGCTGGTGGTCTTCGCGTGCCTGTTCCACGACCTCGGGCGCCTGGCTGCGGGCTGCCAGCAGCAGGGCCGTCACCTCGGCCTGGGGCAGCTTGCCCTGGTCGTTGTACGGCAGCTGGCGCAACAGCCGCCAGCGCCGGGGCAGGGCGATGGTCTCGCAGTGTTCGGCCAGGTGCGCACGCAGGCCCTCCACCAGTGAGCGGCGACCCTGGTTACGCAGCACATGCAGGCCTTCGGCGCTCGGCACCAGCAGACTACCGAGGAAGGCGCGGCCTTCTTCGATTACCCCCAGGCGCGCCTCGGCGACCCAGGCGTGGGAGCACAGGGCCTGTTCGAGCATGGGCAGGGAGATGCGTTTCTCTTCCAGCTTGACGATGCGGTCGAGGCGGCCGAGCAGGCGGAAGCGCCCGTCGCTGGCGAACTCGGCGGCATCGGCGCTGTGCTCGACGTGGCCGGCAGGCAGGTAGGGCGAGGCGATGCGCAGGGCGCCTTCGGCGTCCTGGCTGAGCTCTATGTCGGCGAATGGCTGCCACAGCGCTTCGCCCTGGCGCCAGGCGATGCCGCCGGTTTCGGAGCTGCCGAGGATTTCCGTTGGCCACTGGCCGAGGCGCTGTTGCAAGCGTTCGGCGGCTGCGGCGGGCAGTTCGCCGCCGGAGGAGAACACCCGCCGTACCGCGCTCAGCCCCGGCCAGTCGAGGTTGTCGCCCATGCGCTTGAGCAGCGCCGGGCTGGCCACCCAGACGAACGACGGGTGTTCGCGGCTGGCGCGTTGCAGGTCTTCGGGGAACGGCTGGGCCTTGCGGGCGAAACTGCGCCCGGCGCACAGCGGCCACAGCACGCGGAACAACAGGCCGTAGATGTGCTGGGTGGCGACGCTGCCGAGGATGTGCGCATCGCCCAACGATGCGCCCCATAGCTGCTCCAGGGCGATGACTTCATTGCCCAGCTGGCGCAGGCATTTGTCGATGCGCTTGGGCTCGCCGCTGGAGCCCGAGGTGCACAGGCTGATGCGGCACTGGTCCGGGTCGAGGTCGGCACTGGCCATTGGCTCGCCCAGCAGATCGTCGAGCTGTGGGTCGCCAGGCTGGTCGCTGAGCCACAGGTCGACCTGGGCCTGCCAGCGGGTACGGGTCTGCGGTTGCAGGTCGGCGCTCAGCAGTACCTCGGCCCCGGCGCGCCAGGCGCCGAGCAGGGCGATGGCCAGCGTCGCGGCGTCGTCCACATGCACCGCCAGGCGGCGCACGCCCCGGTCTTGCAGGCCGCCGGCCAGGCGCAGGGCCTGCCGGCACAGCGCCGCGTGGTCCAGGGCCGGCGCCTCGGTCACCGGGCGCGGCAACGCCTGCGGGCGCAACAGGTGTTCGAGGTTGATCCAGTTCATGAGCGTCCTCGCACACGTTGACGTATCAGCCATTCCACGGCGAACAGCAGGCCCATCGCTGCATAGGCGATCAGGCCGTTGTACAGGGTCCACCAGGCCAGCGGCGCCCACAGTGTCAGGCCGGCGGCGATCAGGCCGTTGACCAGGAAGAACAGGCACCAGGCCTGGGTCACCCGGCGCGTGTAGCGCACCGCTGCCGGTGGCAGCTCGGGTTCGCGCAGCCGCGCCAGGCGCTCGGCCACTGGCATGCCCTGCATCAGGCTGGTGCCGAACAGGCCGAGCATGAAGCTGCTGATCAACACAGGGTACCAGCGCAGCAGTTGCGCGCTGTCTGACAGCGCCAGCAGCGCGCAGAAACCCAGCGCCGCCAGTGCCATCCACAGGCCACCGGGGCGTTGTGGCGCGCTCAGTGCGCGGGCCAGCCACAGGCCGCCGAGCAGCAGGGCGAACTGCCACGGGGCGAAGTGGCCCAGGCCGTAGTGCACGGCAAACGGATACAGCACGCCGGCCAGCAGCAGGCCGAGGCCGACCAGGCGTTTCATGCCGCGCTGTTTACCAGGCGATGAACCGCTTCGACCACATCGTTGACGGTGCGTACCGACTTGAAGTCCTCGGCGCTGATCTTCTTCCCGGTCTTGCGCTTGATGTGGTCGAGCAGGTCGATGGCATCGATGCTGTCGATTTCCAGGTCCTGGTACAGGTGCGATTCCAGGCTGATGCGCTCGGGCTCGAGCTCGAACAGCTCGACCAGGGCGTCACGGAGGGTGTTGAAGATGTCTTCGCGGTTTTGCATGGTGCGGTCTCAGGCGGCCTGGCGAGCGGTGATGAACGCCGCGAGGGTGGCGACGTTGGTGAAATGGCTGCGGGTGTCCTTGGCATCGGCGTCGATCTTGATGCCGTAGCGCTTCTGGATTGCCAGGCCCAGTTCGAGGGCGTCCACCGAGTCCAGGCCCAGGCCTTCGCCGAACAGTGTCTGCGCGTCGTCGATGTCCTGCACGCTGATGTCTTCCAGGCCCAGGGCGTCGATGATCAGTTGCTTGATGTCACGGTTCAGGTCGTGCTGTGCATCGCTCATCGGTGGCGAGCTCCTTGTTGTAGTACTGGTGCAGGTAATCATTGAGTTTGCGCGACGCCAGGGGCGCCGGGCCAAGGCTGGCGAAGGCCTGGGGGTCGATATCGGCGCCGACGCGCAGGCTGAAGTGCACGCGCCGCCGGGGGATGCGGTACCAGGGTTCGTGCTTGGTCAGGGTGGTGGGGCTGACCTTGATGATCACCGGTGTGATTATTTTCGCACCGCGCAGGGCGATTGCGGCGGCGCCACGATGGAAGGCCGGGGCCTGGCCAGGCGGGGTGCGGGTGCCTTCGGGGAAGATCACCAGCGGCTGGCCCTGTTGCAGCGAAGCAGCGGCATTGTCGAGCATGTCCAGGCTGCCGTCATTGCCGATGTACTGCGCCTCGCGCACCGGCCCACGGGTGAAGGGATTGCCGAACAGGCTGTGCTTGACCACGCAGTTGGCGTCGCGCACCAGCCCGAGCAGGAACACCACGTCGATCAATGAAGGGTGGTTGGCAATGATCATCTGCCCGCGCCGGCCCAGGCGTTCGGCGCCGCTGATGTCGAAGGTGAGCACACCGAGGCTGCGCATGATCAGGATGAACCGCCAGAACAGCCAGCCAATGGTGCGGCGGGCGCGCTGGCGGTGCTGCTCGTCACTGCCGGGCAGGCAGGCCAGCAGCGGAAATACCAGCAGGCGCAGGCACAGCCCGCCGAGGCCGAACAGCAGGAAACCCAGGGCGGTGGCCGCCAGGCGCCACAGGTAGGCGTCGCGGGGACGGTTCATGGCTGACGTCGCCAGTTCCATGTGCGACGGCTCCAGGTGTGTGAAAAGGCGTTGTGGCCGTTGAGCGAGGCGTGCAGCCAGGCCAGGGCATGGGGCAGCTCGGGGGCTAACGCCGTTTGTGCAGGCTCAAGGGACAACTGCCATTGCCGGCCGGGGGTGAGCAGCAGGGCCACGGCGTAGGCGAACGGCACATCGCTGATGCAGGGCTCGTAGGCGGCCGGAGGTTGTTCCTCGGTGACGATCAGCAGCACCGACGGCGCACCTTCGGCCAATAGCGCGGCGGCTTCCGCGGCGCCTTGCTCGAAGCCGTCGCCGGCGGCGGCCAGGGCGGTCATCTCGCAGGTTTGCCCGCGCATGATCGACCACAGGCCGATCATCGCGTTGTGCACCGACAGGCTGAACTGGGTCGGCGACAGGGGCTGCTGGCTGGCCAGTTCGCTGAGGATCGAGAAGGTGCGCGGGGTTTCACCATGGCGTGAGACGAACACCAGCGGCAACTGGGCTTGGCCCTCGGCCAAAGGCCAGCCGACAGCAAAGGCCATGCGCGCCATATGGCTCAGGCGGCGGCGCTGCAATGCCGGCAGGAACGCCACGTCCGGCGCCTGCTCGGCACAGGGCTGGCGTTCGGCGCCGTGCGCCCAGGCCTGCCAGTCGGCAGGGCTCTGCAGGCCCGGGGCCCAGGCACGCCATTGGCTGATGTCGAAGGTGATCATGATGAGTGTGACGTTCCGCCCTGAGGGAGTTCCTGTCCGTGGGAATGACTCGGAGCACGCGCCGTGCGGGCTAGGCGCACGGGAAGGTGGCGCGCATTATCCCGGTGCACGGGACGTGTATCAATCCACATGATGGCTATCGGACAATATCCACACGCATCTGCGTCGTGTCCGCTTCCATGCCTGCACGGTTTCCGACAGTCGGTTACTTGCAGGTTGTCGGGCGGCTTACCGTCAACTTGAGCGAACAACGCTGGCCAATGGCGCGGTGTCGCCACATACTCGGGCATTCGTTGATACACGGAGGTCTGACATGCGGCGCGTGGTGTTCAATCAGAAAGGTGGCGTGGGCAAGTCGAGCATTGCCTGCAATCTTGCGGCGGTCAGTGCCAGTGAAGGCTACCGGACCTTGCTGATCGACCTGGATGCCCAGGCCAACTCGACCCAGTACCTCACCGGCCTGACCGGCGACGATATCCCCATGGGCATCGCCGACTTCTTCAAGCAGTCGCTGTCCAGCGGGCCGTTCGCCAAGAAGAACAAGGTCGATATCTACGAAACGCCCTTCGATAACCTCCATGTGGTGACTGCCACTGCGGAGCTGGCCGACCTGCAGCCCAAGCTCGAGGCCAAGCACAAGATCAACAAGCTGCGCAAACTGCTCGACGAGTTGGACGAGGATTACGAGCGGATCTATATCGACACCCCTCCAGCACTCAATTTTTACGCGGTTTCCGCATTGATCGCGGCCGATCGCGTGCTGATCCCCTTCGATTGCGACAGCTTCTCGCGCCAGGCCCTGTATGGCCTGCTGGCCGAGCTCGATGAGCTCAAGGAAGACCACAACGACGACCTGATGGTCGAGGGCATCGTGGTCAACCAATTTCAGTCTCGCGCCAGCCTGCCCCAGCAGATGCTCGACGAACTGCTGGCCGAGGGCCTGCCGGTGCTACCGGTTTACCTCGGCAGTTCGGTGAAGATGCGTGAGTCGCACCACGCCAGCCTGCCGCTGATCCACCTGGAGCCACGGCACAAGCTGACTCAGCAGTTCGTCGAGCTGCATGATTTGCTGGAGCGTAGCGCCTAGATCGGACGGACTGCGCTTGTGGCTCACGCAGTTCATCACTACTATCTCCCAAAACGGGAGATTGCGCCGGGATGCGGATAATTGCAAAGCGAACGCTGGTCAGGTTCTGGGAGATGCCAGGGCATGAGGACGCCAAGGCACCACTGGAGAGTTGGCATGACTTGGTGCTCAAGGCCGTTTGGTCTTCGCCTCAGGACGTGAAAGACCAGATTGGTAATGCCAGTGTCTGTGCCAACAACCGCGTGGTCTTCAACATCGGAGGCAACAAGTACCGCCTCGTAGTGGAAATGCAGTACCGGTCCGGCATTGCCTGGGTCAAATTCGTCGGTACGCACAAGCGTTATGACGAGATCGACGTGGAGACGATCAATGAATATTAAGCCTATCCGCAGTGATGATGACCTGCACGCCGCGTTCAAGCGGTTAGAAGTCATTTTCCAGGCCGAGCCCGGCACGCCTGAGGCCGATGAAATGGAAGTGCTTGTTACATTGATCGAAGTCTATGAGAACAAGCACTATCCCATTCAAGCCGCCAACCCTATTGAGGCCATCAAGTTCTGCATGGATCAGCAGGGGCTTACAGCACGTGACCTTGAGCGATACATCGGCCCTAGTGGACGCGTTTCCGAAGTGTTGAATGGCAAGCGTGGTTTGAGTCTTTCGATGATCAAACGCCTTCACGATGGCTTGAGGATCCCCTACGAGTCACTTCTCGCGGGAGCTTAGTAAACCTCTCTCTCGTGTCCTGTCTCGGAAATACGTTCTCTTTTGGCGAGTGGCTTGGGTGTCCGGCCATGGCGCCGCGACGAGTCATAGCGAGGCTATGGCGAGGAGTGGCAACGCGGGCCGGGCGCCCAAGACGCCGTCAAAAGTGAACAGCTTATTTCCGAGACAGGACACTAGACCCCTTGCCCGCGCAGCCACTCCAGCAACGACTGAAGTGGAAACGCGCCGGCCTGGCGGGTCACTTCGCGGCCGTTCCTGAACAGGATCAGGCTCGGGATTGAGCGGATGACCAGTTGCCCGGCCAGGTTGCGGTTGGCCTCGCTGTCGAGCTTCGCCAGGCGGCAGCGGCCCGAGAGCTGCCGCGCCGCTTGCTCGAAGGTCGGGGCGAAGCTCTTGCACGGGCCGCACCAGTCGGCCCAGACATCCAGCAGCAGCGGCAGATCACCTTTGATCTGGGCGGCATAGTTGCCTTCGGTCAGCTCGAACGAGCTGCTCAGCAGCACGTTCTGTTTGCAGCGGCCGCATTTCGGCGTGTCGCCCAGGCGCTCGGCGGGGATGCGGTTGAGGCCGTTGCAGTGTGGGCAGGGGATTAGCAGTGGATCAGGCATGTTCAGCTCCAATGGGCATTCAAGGGGCACTGTGGGAGCGGGCCCCACAAAAGGGCGTCGTTCAGGACGAACAGCTGATCTCCAGGTGCTTGCCCCATTCCGGCGGTCGCTCGGCATACGCTTGCATCCCGGGTTGTTCCTCGAACGGTTTGCTCAGCACCTGATGCAGCCGACGCACTTCACTGTAGTCACCGGCTTCTGCTGCTTCGATAGCCTTCTGCGCCAGATAATTGCGCAGTATGTACAGAGGGTTGACCGCATGCATCCGCTCACGGCGACCTTCGGCATTACCCGGCTCACGCTCGCAGCGTGCCAGGTAGTCCGCACCCCAGGCATCGAAACCGGCCAGGTCGACGAAATCGTCGCGCACCACTTGCAGGGCGCCGGCCACCGGTTGCTCGCCCAGGCGGCGGAAGAACAGCGTGTAGTCCACGCCGCCGCTCTGCATGCGTTGCAGCAGGCGTTCGACCAGGGCCATGTCGTCGTCCTCGGCGGTGGTCAAGCCCAGGCGGCGGCGCATCAGGTCCAGATAGTGGGCCTGGTACAGCGGCAGGAACAGCGCCAGCATCTCCTTCAGTGGCTCGACCTCGATCACCGTGGTCAGGGCCTGGGCCAGGGCGCTGAGGTTCCAGTGGGCGATCGGCACCTGGTTGGCGTAGCTGTAGCGGCCGCGGTCGTCGGAGTGGTTGCAGATGAAGTTGGCGTCAAAGTCGTCGAGGAAGGCGTAGGGGCCGAAGTCGAAGGTGATGCCGAGGATCGACATGTTGTCGGTATTCATCACCCCATGACAGAAGCCGTAGGCCTGCCAGCGAGCGATCAGCTCGGCATTGCGTTCGACGATGGTGCGAAACATGGCCAGGTAAGGCTGTGCGGCGTCGCGGCATTCGGGATAGTGCTGGTGCAGCACATGGTCGATGAGCACGCGCTGCTGTTCTGGCTGTTTCGTGTAGTAGAAGTACTCGAAATGGCCGAAGCGCACATGGCTATGGGCCAGGCGCAGCAGCATCGCGGCGCTTTCGCGGGTTTCCCGCCACACCGTGGTGCTCGAGCCTATCACGCACAGTGCCCGGCTGCTGGGGATGCCCAGCGCGCTCAGGGCCTCGGAGGCAAGGAACTCGCGAATCGACGAGCGCAGCACGGCCCGGCCATCACCCATGCGTGAGTAAGGCGTCTGGCCGGCGCCCTTTAGGTGCAGGTCCCAGTGTTCGCCGGCCTCGTTGAGGATCTCGCCCAGCAGCAGGCCGCGGCCATCGCCCAGGCGCGGGTTGTAGGAGCCGAACTGGTGGCCGGAGTAGACCATCGCACGCGGGTCGGCCTCCTCCCAGAGCTTGTGGCCGCTGAACAGCTCGGCGAACACTGGCAGTTCGGCCTGGGCCGGGTCGAGGTCGAGCAGGGCCATTGCCGAATCGCTGGCAACGACCAGGCGGGGGGCGGCGATCGGGTCGGGCAGGACCTGGGTGGAGAAGGCATCGCCGAGTTGGGCGAAGCGGTTGTCGAAGGTCAGGTGGTCAAGGGTTTTCACAGGCCGGCTCCGCGATTGGAATGATCGCGGGGCAAGCCTGCTCCCACACAGCTGCGTGGGAGCAGGCTTGCCCCGCGAGGCGGTAGGACATTGTCAGGGCGCATGCCCCCTGGCGTCCACTCAGCTCGGCGGCGTGCTGTCCGGTTTGCTGTCGATCGGGATCAACTGCTGCTTGCCGTTCTTCGGGTCCATGAGGAACACCTCCACCTGGCGCACCGAGATCTTGATGTTGTGCGCCTTGAACTCACGGTTGATATAGCGGTTTAGCTCGTCCAGCGTCGGGTTGCGGTCGCCGAGGTCGCGCACGTGCATGCGCAGCTCGTGGTCCAGCGAGCTTTCGCCGAAGTTGAGGAAGTACACCAGCGGTTCCGGATCCTTGAGCACCCGTGGGTTCTCGTGGGCGCCCTTGAGCAGCAGGTCGCGCACCAGGTCAAGGTCCGAGCCGTAGTCTATGCCCAGCTTCAGCGTCACCCGGGTGACCGTGTCGGTCAGCGACCAGTTGATCAGCTGGCCGGTGATGAAGGTCTTGTTTGGGACGATGATGTCCTTGCGGTCGAAATCGGTGATGGTGGTGGCGCGGATGCGGATCCTGCTCACCGTGCCGGACAGGTTGCCGATGGTGATGGTGTCGCCGATGCGTACCGGGCGTTCGAACAGGATCATGATGCCGGAGATGAAGTTGGCGAATATCTCCTGCATGCCGAAGCCCAGGCCCAGTGACAGGGCCGCCACCAGCCATTGCAGCTTGTCCCAGCTGACCCCGAGGGTGGCCAGGGTGCTGACGATACCGACCCCGGCGATCACATAGGACAGCAGCGTGGTAATGGCGTAGGCGCTGCCCTGGGCCAGGTTCAGGCGCGACAGCACCAGCACTTCGAGCAGGCCGGGCAGGTTGCTGGCCAGGGCCACGGCGATGCCGGCGATGACCATGGCGCCGAGCAGGTCGCCGAGGCTGATCGGTACCATGCTGGCAGCTGCGCCGGTGCCGCTGCTGTATTCGTACAGGGTGATGTTGTTGAGGTAGGCGAATACTGTGATCAGGTCCGCCCACACCCAGTACAAACCGCCGATGAAGCCGCCGAGCAGGGCCAGGCGGATCAGGCGTAGCGACTGCTGGTTGACCTGCTCGATGTCCAGGGTCGGTTCCTCCACCACCACCTCGCCATCCAGGCCTTCCTTGGCGGCCTGGCGTTTGCTCAGGGCACGCTGGTAGGCCAGGCGCCGCGCCGCGACCGACAGGCCGCGCACGAACGCGGCCTCGATCACCAGCCAGAACAGCAGCAGGTAGAGGGTGTAGATCAGCCTGTCGGTGAGCTTGAGGGCGGTGTAGTAGTAGCCGAAGCACACCGCCACGAACAGGGCGATGGGCAGGGCGGTGAAGGCCACCCCGACCGCCTTGCGGAATAACGAGGTATTCTGGTGCGCCGGGCTGCTCAGCAGCAGGCGGCTGAGCAGCCAGGCCATCAGCGCATAGCAGGTCAGCACCACGCCAATGCCCAACACGTCGTCGGCCAGGGCCGACGGCTGATGCTCGGCCACCGCCACCACGCCGACCAATGCCAGCACCACGGTACCGAGCCGGCGCACCCAGCCGCGCAGAAACTCGACCTGGGGTTTGTGCCAGCGGAAATGGATCTCGGCAACCCCGCCCGGGGCAAGGATGCGGTAGGCGGTGTAGAACACCAGCCAAGCCTGGGCGATCTGCCAGAGGGCGGCGCCGAGATTGGCGTTCTGACCACGGGCATCGATCTGCAAGGCATAGCTGCCCAGGGTCAAGGCCAGGGCCACCGGTAGTGCAAGCAGGATGTTGATCAGGATTGCCTGGGGCGTATGCCACTGGCTGTCGCGCTTGAAGTGGCCAATATCCTGATGGACCTTGCCCAGGCGCCGGTATAGCGCCTTGCGCCGCCACAGCAGGGCGCCGATCACCAGGATCAGTGGCAGGAACAGTAGCGGCTGTTGCACCAGACCGTCGCCCAGCTCCTTGATGCCGGCGCCCCATGGCAGGCTGGCCACCTGGTAGGTCAGACGTTCGGGCACTTCGCGCAGCCATTGCCAGTCCAGCGGCTTGTTGCTGGGGATCCAGAACATCTGCTCTTCCAGTGTAGTGCGCAGGTTCTGGGCGGTGCTCAGCAGCTGTTTCTGGTTCAGCTGCAGGGTGATGCACTCGTTGAGCAGGGCCGAGAGCTCACGGTTCAGCCGTTCGAGCAGATCGCCTCGAGTGATCGCCACCTCCAGCAGCGCCTTGCGCAACTGTGGGGTCACGTCCTCCTCAGGCTGGTTGGCCAGCAGCTTGTCCACATAGTTGGATGGGCTGCTCATCTGCTCGCGTTGCTGGTTGACCTCGAACTGGTAAAGGCGGATATCGGCGATCTGGTCCGCCAGGTCGCGGTCGACCTTCAGGTGCGGCAGAGCTTGTTTCTGCTTGTAGAGGATCTTTGACAGCAGCAGGCTGCCCTTGAGCACGTTGATCTGCTCGTCCAGGGCCTGGTCCGCCTGGGTGAGGCTGTCGAGTTGCTGCTTGGTGCGCAGGTTCTGCTGGGTGACCTCGTTGAGGCGGTCGGTGCTGCGCAGCAAGTAGTCGGACAGCTGCAGGTTGGCCGTGCTCTCTGTGGCCAGCAGGTTGCTGCCGCCGGCCTTCTGCGCTTCGATCGACTGGCGGGTGACGGTCTGTTGCGACTGGGCCAGGCGCTTCTCGTTTATCAGCGTCTGCAGGTCCTGGATTTCCTGTTCCAGGCGGGTGGCGCGTTCGATCAGCAGGTCGTGGCGGGCGTTTCCCAAGTCCTGCAGCACGCTATTGCTCGCCAGCTCCTGGCGGCGCAGCAAGGTCAGGGCGTTGAGCGACGCCAGCTCGGCATTGAGCTGGTTGCGCTGGTCGGCGTTAAGCGATTTGCCATTGTCCTTGCCGCTCTTGAGGCTGTTGTTGATCTGCTGGGCGCGCATCTGGTTGCTGCTGATCTCAGCCTGGGCGCGTTCAGGGCGGGTCTGCGAATTGATGATCAGGCTGTTGGCTTCGGAGAGCCCCTTTTGCAGGTCGCCCTGTTGGGTGCTGCGTTCGCTGAGCATCTGCTCCAGCTGCGGCACCGTCAGGTTGGCGTAGCGCTGCGCCACCGGCAGGGTGGCGCTAGCCTTGAGCTTGATCAGCTCGCGTTGGCTGTCGCGGATCTCCTGGGGCGCGTTGGCCAGCTGCTGCTTGAGCGCTTCGAGCTTCTTTTCGCTGTCGTCACGGGCGTTGAGCAGCGCCAGGGTCTGCTCCAGCACCTGTTGCACGGCTTTCTGCTCGGTCTCCGGCAGTTTGCGCTCGGCGATCTTGCTGAGGCTGCTCTGGATGCCCGGAGTGGTCGGGATTTCCACCGCAGCGGCGGCGAACGAGAGGGTCAGGCACAGCCCCAGCAGGGCTGCCCGGCAATGGTCACGCAGGGACATAGGCAGAGTTCTTGTGTTACGCGGCAAATCGGAGTTTAGAGGAACAGCCCGGGGCCGGGGCGGGTACCTTCGGGGAATCTGACGCCCACTTTCTGGATCTTGTTCCCGTCCATGACCGCGACGGTCCAGATAGTGCCGTGCCATTCGATCTGGTCGCCTACTACTGGAGCGCCTCCGACCTTTTGTCGGATGAACTGCGCCAGCGGCATCTTCGCGTCCAGGCCATCGAGTTTCAGGCCATAAAGTGCAGCCACCGCGCCCAGCTCGGCATCGCCTTCGAGTACGAAGTCGCCGAAGAACCGCAGGTCCAGGCCGCGTTGCGGTGCTTGGCTGAACAGCTTGCCCAGCGCCGGCAGGTTATGTTCGTGGCCGATCACGCAAAGCATGTCGCCGACCTCCAGCACGGTGCTGCCCGACGGGTGCAGCAGCTGTTCGCCACGGAACAAGGCGGCGATCCGCGTGCCCTCGGGCATCTTTAGCTCGCGCAGGGCGGCGCCGATGCACCATTTTTCGGCGCCCAGACGGTAGACGAACAGCTCCCATTCGCTGGTGACATGCACTTCAAGCGCGGAGCGGGAAATCGGTGCCGGGTCCGGCGGTACCGTGACCTTCAGCAGTTTGGCCATCCACGGCAGGCTGGTGCCTTGTACCAACAGCGACACCAGCACGATGAAGAACGCCAGGTTGAAGAACAGTTGGGCCTGGGGCAGGCCGGCCATCAGCGGGAACACCGCCAGGATGATTGGCACCGCGCCGCGCAGGCCGACCCAGCTGATGAAACCTTTCTCGCGACCATGGAAGGCCTTGAACGGCAGCAAGGCGGCGACCACCGACAGCGGCCGGGCCACCAGGATCATCCACAGTGCCAGGCCCAGGGCGGGCAGGGCGATGGGCAGCAGGTCGTGGGGCGTGACCAGCAGGCCGAGCACCAGGAACATGCCGATCTGCGCCAGCCAGGCCATGCCGTCGAGCATGTGCAGGATACCGTGACGGCTGCGGATCGGCCGGTTGCCCAGCACCAGCCCGCACAGGTATACGGCGAGGAAACCGCTGCCGTGCAGGGCGTTGGTCAGGGAGAACACCACCAGGCCGCCGGCCACCACCAGGATCGGGTACAGGCCGCCGGCCAGGTTGATACGATTGACCAGTTGCAGCATCAGCCAGCCGCCGCCCAGGCCCATCAGGCCGCCAATGCCGAACTCGCGCAGCAGGTGGGTGAGCAGGCTCCAGTGCAGGCCGGTCTGGCCGCTGGCGATCATGTCGATCAGGGTCACGGTGAGGAACACCGCCATCGGGTCGTTGCTGCCCGATTCGATTTCCAGGGTGGCGGTGACCCGTTCGTTAAGCCCCTTGCCGCCCAGCAGCGAGAACACCGCCGCGGCGTCGGTGGAGCCGACGATGGCGCCGATCAGCAGGCCTTGGATCAGGCTCAGGTCGAACAGCCAGGCGGCGACCATGCCGGTCAGCCCGGTGGTGATCAACACGCCCACCGTGGCCAGCGACAGCGCCGGCCACAGCGCCACGCGGAAGCTCGCCACCCGGGTGCGCAGGCCGCCGTCGAGCAGGATGACCGCAAGCGCCAGGTTGCCCACCAGGTAGGCGGTCGGGTAATTGTTGAAGATGATGCCGCCACCGTCCACGCCCGCGACCATGCCGACGGCGAGGATGATGACCAGGATGGGGATGCCCAGGCGCGAGGACAGCGAGCTGACCAGGATACTTGCGCCCACCAGCAATGCGCCGATCAGGAACAGGCTGTTGATGGTGCTTGCATCCAAAGGCAGGTACTCCGGGACAGCGGGAAAGGAACTTGCAACTGTGAACTAGCAGGTCGCGTGCCAATCGATTCTAACCTGATGAATTGGCAGGCTGTAAAGCGTTTCTGCAGATGTAGAAAAGGCACCTCGAAAGGTGCCTTTTCTTGTGTGGTCAGTGCTGGCCCTTCGCGGATGAATCCGCTCCTACAAGGTGCTACGCGTTTGTAGGAGCGGATTTATCCGCGATTGAGTCGGCGCAGGTCAGGCCTGCTTCACTTCACGCATCGGCTTGCCCTTCACCGGTGCATCACCCGCCACGTAGTACTTGGCGGTGCTGCGCGGCAGCGGCTTGCGGCCACGGATCTTGTCCGAGATCTTCTCGGCGATCATGATCGTGGTCGCGTTGAGGTTGCCGGTGATGATCAGTGGCATGATCGAGGCGTCGACCACTCGCAGGCCCTGCATGCCGTGCACGCGACCCTCGCCGTCGACCACCGCCATCTCGTCGGTGCCCATCTTGCACGAGCAGGACGGGTGGAATGCGGTTTCGGCGTGCTCGCGGATGAATTTGTCCAGCTCTTCATCGGTCTGCACGTGCGCGCCCGGGCTGATCTCGCGGCCGCGGTACGGATCCAGCGCTGGCTGGGCCATGATTTCGCGGGTCAGGCGGATGCCGTCGCGGAATTCCTGCCAGTCCTGCTCGGTGGACATGTAGTTGAACAGGATGCTTGGGTGCTGGCGTGGGTCTTTCGACTTGGCCTGGATCCGACCACGGGCAGGTGAGCGCATGGAGCCCATGTGGGCCTGGAATCCGTGCTCTTTCACACCGTTCGAGCCGTTGTAGTTAATCGCTACCGGCAGGAAATGGTACTGGATGTTCGGCCACTTGAATTCAGGACGGGTGCGGATGAAGCCGCCGGCCTCGAACTGGTTGCTGGCGCCGATGCCGGTGCCGTTGAACAGCCACTCTGCACCGATGGCCGGTTGGTTCCACCACAGCAGCGACGGATACAGCGACACCGGTTGGGTGCAGGCGTACTGCAGGTAAAGTTCAAGGTGGTCCTGCAGGTTCTCGCCGACGCCCGGCAGGTCGTGGACCACCGGGATATCGAGGCTTTCCAGCAGCGCGCGCGGGCCGACGCCGGAACGCTGCAGCAGCTGCGGCGAGGCGATGGCGCCGGAGGATACGATGACTTCCTTGCGCGCGCGGGCTTCGACGCGCTCTTCGCTGTCACCGACCAGGTAGGTCACGCCAATGGCGCGCTTGCCATCGAACAATACACGGTCGCTGAGGGCGTGGGTGACGATGGTCAGGTTCGGACGCTTCTTGGCCTGGTCCAGGTAGCCGCGGGCAGTGCTGGAGCGACGGCCGTTCTTGGTCACCGAACGGTCCATCGGGCCGAAACCTTCCTGCTGGTAGCCGTTGAGGTCTTCGGTGCGCGGGTAGCCGGCCTGCACGCCGGCTTCGACCATGGCGTGGAACAGCGGGTTGTTGCCGGCTTTCGGCGTGGCCACGCTGACCGGGCCTTCGCCGCCGTGGTAGTCGTTCGGGCCGATGTCGCGGGTTTCGGCTTTACGGAAGTACGGCAGGCAGTCCAGGTAGGTCCAGTCCTCGAGGCCCGGCAGTTCAGCCCAGCCGTCGAAGTCCATGGCGTTGCCGCGGATGTAGCACATGCCGTTGATCAGCGAGGAGCCACCCAGGCCCTTGCCGCGGCCACATTCCATGCGGCGGCCGTCCATGTGCGGCTCCGGATCGGTCTCGTAGGCCCAGTTGTAGCGACGGCCCTGCAGGGGGAAGGCCAGGGCGGCCGGCATCTGGGTGCGGAAGTCGAAGCGGTAGTCCGGGCCGCCGGCTTCGAGCAGAAGGACGGTGACGCTGGCGTCTTCGGTCAGGCGGGTGGCCAGGGTGTTACCGGCCGAACCGGCACCGACGATGATGTAATCGAATTCTTGGGACATTGAAGTACCCTCGTTGGCAGTTGTCAGGGAGCGGAAACGCCCGCGCTCAAGGGCGCGGGCGTGGCGGGACCAGGTTTAGAAAACCGAGTTGTAGCCGCCCAGCTCGACCTGAACCGACTTGATGCGAGTGTATTGCGCCAGCGAGCTGACACCGTTTTCACGGCCGACGCCCGACTGCTTGTAACCGCCAACCGGCATTTCGGCCGGCGACTCGCCCCAGGCGTTGATCCAGCAGATACCGGCTTCGAGCTTGTGGATGATGCGGTGGGCGCGGCTGATGTCGTTGGTGCAGACACCGGCGGCCAAGCCGTATTCGGTGTCGTTGGCGCGACGGATGACTTCTTCCTCGGTCTCGTAGCTGAGGATGCTCATCACTGGGCCGAAGATCTCTTCCTTGACGATGGTCATGTCGTCGGTGCAGTCGGTGAACACGGTCGGGGCGACGAACGCGCCCTTGGCGAAGTCGCCGTTCAGTAGGCGCTCACCGCCGCAGAGGACGCGGGCGCCTTCTTCTTTACCCTTGGCGATGTAGGACAGTACGCTTTCCATGTGCTGGAAGCTGACCAGCGGGCCGAAGTTGGTGTTCTCGTCTTCCGGGTTGCCGGCACGGATACGAGCGACGCGCTCGGCGATCTTGGCTTCGAAGGCGGCTTTCATCGCGGCAGGGATGAACACTCGGGTGCCGTTGGTGCAGACCTGACCGGAGCTGTAGAAGTTGGCCATCATGGCGATGTCGGCGGCCTTGTCCAGGTCGGCGTCGTCGCAGATGATCAGCGGCGACTTGCCGCCCAGTTCCATGGTGACTTCCTTGAGCGACGAGCTCGAGGCGCTGGCCATGACTTTCTTGCCGGTGGTGGTGCCACCGGTGAAGGAGACTTTCTCGATGCGCGGGTGCTCGGTCAGCCAGGTGCCGACTTCGCGACCGCTGCCGGTCAGGACGTTGAACACGCCGTTCGGCAGGCCGGCTTCGGTGAAGATCTCGGCCAGTTTCAGGGTGGTCAGCGAGGTGACTTCCGACGGCTTGAAGATCATCGCGTTGCCGGCGGCCAGGGCCGGGGCGGATTTCCACAGGGCGATCTGGATCGGGTAGTTCCAGGCGCCGATACCGACGGTCACGCCCAGCGGCTCGCGGCGGGTGTAGACGAAGGACGATTCGCGCAGGGGGATCTGCTCACCTTCGATGGCCGGTACCAGGCCTGCGTAGTACTCCAGCACGTCGGCGCCGGTGACGATGTCGACATAGCGGGTTTCGGAGTACGACTTGCCGGTGTCCAGGGTTTCCAGCATGGCCAGCTCGTCGTTGCGCTCGCGCAGGATGTCGACGGCGCGGCGCAGGATGCGCGAACGCTGCATGGCGGTCATGGCGGCCCAGACTTTCTGGCCACGCTCGGCGCTTTCGACGGCCTTCTCGACGTCAGCTTGAGTTGCGCGCTGCACGTGGGCGAGGACTTCGCCGGTAGCTGGGTTGATGGCTTCGAAGGTGGCATCGCTGCCGGCGTCGACGTAAGCGCCATCGATGTAGAGTTTTTGCGTTCCGAAACGGGCCATAGTGTCCTCGCAAGTGCAGTGTGTGGTTGGCTGCCGCGTCACGCTCCTGCCGGCTGGCTGGTCGCTGCGCGCGGCTGTTCAGCGGCCTGGTCGTTCGTGCCCAGGGTCTGCTGCTTAGCCAGTTGTAGATCCATGTATTCGTAAGCGATGCGTATTGCCTGCTCGGTGTCGAATGCGTCACCCGACAGGGCGCCACGCAGCCACAGGCCGTCGATCAACGCTGCCAGGCCGCGGGCAGCCTTGCGCGCATGGTAGAGCGGCAGGGCGCGGCGGAACTGGCAGCACAGGTTGGAATACAGGCGGTGGTCGTTGATCCGCTGCAACCTGTGCAAAGACGGCTGGTGCATGCTGGAGGCCCAGAAGGCCAGCCAGGTTTTCATAGCCGGGCCATTCACCTGGCTCGCATCGAAGTTGCCTTCGATGATCACCTTCAGGTGGGCGCGCGGGCTGTCGTCCGTGAGGGCCTGACGACGCGCGATCACACCCTCGTTGAGCATGTTCATGATGTAGCGCATCGTCGCTGCGATCAGGCCGTTCTTGTCCTGAAAGTAGTGACTGATGATGCCGTTCGACACACCGGCCAAACGGGCAATCAGCGCAATGCTGGCATCTCCCAGTCCGACCTGATCGACCGCCTGCAAGGTGGCTTCGATCAACTGCTGGCGGCGGATGGGTTGCATACCGACCTTGGGCATCTTGCTCTCTCCTCAGGCCTGCGGGCAGACGACAAGCGGCTACCTCGGCGAAGACCAGTCTATTTTGTTTTGATTGAACGTTCAATCAATAAAGAATAAGCTCTGCGACAATTTGTGCCATTGACAGTTTTTCGGACGGTCACAGAGGCACGAATCGACACCCCAGGAAATCGCGTAACCCCCGGAATACAAGGCGTTGACGGGCATGAGCGATGCGAAAGACAGATTTTGCCGAGCAGTCACGGGCTGCGCGGCCGGCCCTTTGGAGCGGGCCAGGTGGCTGTGGCGAATGCGCGCACCTCCTCAGGGAGAGCAAGATTTGCCACAGGCGACCGGTCTGATTTTTTTGCAACGTTTCTATTCGGGATCACGGTTTCCAGGGTGCTTTTATAACACCTGACGCAGTAGGGCTATTGCACCAATTGCGTGGGAAATAACTGTTTAGCCTCCACTGCCGCACTGCCCGGAGCATTCGTGCAATGAGTTCTGCCTCCCTGACAAAGCCCCCCGCCGAGCGGGTACGGGTCAATCGCGTGGTGTTCTACACCTCGGCGCTGATGATCCTCGTTCTGACTGCCTTGCTGATCGCTGTACCCGAAGCCGCCGGCCAGGTGCTGGGCGTCGCCCAGAAATGGCTGACCCGCACCTTTGGCTGGTACTACATGCTGGTCATCTGTGGTTACCTGCTGTTCGTCGTCTACCTGGCCTTCTCCGACTTCGGCAAGCTCAAGCTGGGCGGCAAGGACGACACCCCGGACTTCAGCTACGGCGCCTGGGCCGGCATGCTGTTCTCCTCTGGTATCGGTATCTCGCTGCTGTACTTCGGTGCCTCCGAGCCGCTGGATCACTACTTCAACCCGCCGGAAGGCACGCCTGCCAGCCTCGAGGCCGCGCGCCAAGGCTTGCAACTGACTTTCCTGCACTGGGGCCTGCACGGCTGGGCGATCTACGCCTTGGTCGGCCTTGCCGTGGGTTACTTCGCCTACCGCCATAATCAGCCATTGGCACTGCGCTCGGCGTTGTATCCGCTGGTCGGCGAGCGTTGGGTCAAGGGCGGTGCCGGCCATGCCGTGGACATCTTCGGCATGTTCGTCACCCTGCTGGGCCTCGTGACCAACCTGGGTATCGGCTCGATGCAGGTGGCCTCGGGCCTGGAATACCTGTTCGGCATGGACCACAGCAAGACCAACCTGCTGGTGGTGATCCTGGTCATGGCCGGCGTAGCCACCGTGGCCGCGGTGTCGGGCGTGGAGAATGGCATCCGCCGCCTGTCCAACCTGAACATCCTGCTGTTCAGCGGCCTGCTGATCTTCGTGCTGCTGGCCGGCAATACCCTGCACCTGCTCAACGGCTTCGTGCAGAACATCGGTGACTACCTCAACGGCGTCGTGCTGAAGACCTTCGACCTGTATGTGTATGAAGGCGACAACGACAAGTCCGAGCGCTGGCTGGGCCTGTGGACCGTGTTCTACTGGGCCTGGTGGATCTCCTGGGGCCCGTTCGTCGGCATGTTCATTGCCCGTATCTCCAAGGGCCGGACCGTGCGTCAGCTGGTCAGCGGCGTGCTGCTGATCCCGCTGGGCTTCACCCTGGCCTGGCTGTCGATCTTCGGCAACACCGCGCTGGACCTGGTGATCAACCAAGGCGCGGTGGAACTGGGCAAGACCGCGCTCGAACATCCATCGATGTCTATCTACCAGCTGCTGGAATTCTTCCCGGCCGCCAAGATCGTCATCGGCCTGGCAGTGTTCGTCGGCTTCGTGCTGTTCCTCACCCCGGCCGACTCCGGCGCGGTGATGATGGCCAACCTGTCGTGCAAAGGCGGCAAGGTCGACGAAGACGCCCCGCACTGGATGGTGGTGTTCTGGTCGGTGGTCATCACCCTGGTCACCATCGGCCTGCTGTTCGCCGGTAACTTCGAAGCCATGCAGACCATGGTGGTACTGGCCGGCCTGCCGTTCTCGGTGGTCCTGGTGCTGTTCATGTTCGGCCTGATGAAGGCGATGAAGCAGGACGTCGCGGTCGAGAGCGAGCGCGCCGAACTGGCCGCCCGTGGTCGCCGCGGTTTCAGCGAGCGTCTCAGCCAGCTGGACCTGCAGCCGACCCAGGCCGTGGTGCAGCGGTTCATGGACAAACAGGTCAGCCCGGCGCTGAAAGAAGCCGCCGAGCAGCTGCGTACCCTGGGCTTCGAGGTCGAGACCCGGGTAGGCCAGTCGCGCAACATGATGGGCCTGCGTGTGATGATGGAAGAGGGCAACCCCTTCGTCTACGAGGCCAGCCTGGATGGCTACCTGGCCGCGCCGAGCGAGGCGCCGGTCGAGGGCGAGCCGGAAGTGCAGCAGCGCTTCTACCGCGCCGAGGTGTACCTGCACGACGGCAGCCAGGAGTACGACCTGATGGGCTTCACCCGCGAGCAGATCGTGCGTGATGTGCTTGATCAGTTCGAAAGCCACCGCCAGTTGCTGGGACGTGTGTACAGCTGATATCGGCTGATATCAGGCAAGGGCCCGGTTCGTGAGAGCCGGGCCCTTTTTGTTTTCGTTGTCAGTGGGTGGCTGCCTCCAGGAGGTTCTCCCGAGGCACAGGGGATCATTGTTTTCTGAGAGGGCTCGCATTCGTGTAGCGGCCTTGCCTGCCGTGGGCGGGCATGGCCTGGTTACCGCGTTCGGCGATCATCTGTCGCAGGCTGATCAACTCGATCCCCTGGCTCTTGAGCCGGGGAATCTCTTGCGCCAGGACGCTCAGTGTCTGCGGATATGGGTGCCCAATCAGTACCGCCGAACCCTGCTTGCGGGCCACCTCGATACCAAGACGCAGTTGCCCGGCAATGGCCTCGTTCGTTCGTACGTCGTCAAGAAAAACATCCCGCGAGAGATGCGCCAACCCTAGCGCCTGGGCCTCTGCCGCCGCCACCGTCGCCGCACTGGTGCGGCTGTCGACGAAGAACAGATGGCGGCGTTGCAGTTCACCCATCAACCACGTCATGGGCTCGCGCTGGGCGGTCATGCGGCTGCCCATGTGGTTGTTGATGCCGGCGGCGTAGGGCACCTTGACCAGGGCGGCATCCAGGCGCCGGGCCAGTTCGTCGAGGGCGATGCCTGGGTGCCAGGCGTAGGGCCCGGTGGCAGGGTCCATGGGCATGTGCAGGATCACCGTGCGCCCAGCCTTGTGGGCCTGGTGGGCGAAGTCGGTGGCGTGCGGGGTGTCGGGCATGATCGCCATGGTCACCGGGCCGGGCAGGGCGAGCGTACGGCTGTCGCGTTCGCTGCTCTGGCCCAGGTCGTCGATGATGATGCTCATGTAGGCCTTGGCCGGGGCCGCTTGTGCAACGCCGGCCAGCAGGCAGAACAGCAGGGACAGCAGATAACGCATGGCGGGTATCAGTCACCCTTGGTGATGTTCAGGCCCTTGAGCAGGCTGAGGGCCTGGCTGAGCTGGAAGTCGTTGTCCTGTGGGCGATCCTTGCGCTTGGTACTGCCGGTCGGTCGGTCGGCGCCGCCGTTGCCGTTGCCCAGGTGACCCTGCAGGTCGGCTTCCTTGAAGTTGTCGTTGTCGGCTTCGGCGGTCAGCTTGGCCGGGCGCACTTCGATGTCCGGGACGATGCCCTGGGCCTGGATCGAGCGGCCATTGGGGGTAAAGTACAGAGCGGTGGTGAGCTTCAGCGCACGGTCGTTGGCCAACGGCAGTACGGTCTGCACCGAGCCCTTGCCGAAACTGTCGGTGCCCATCAGTACGGCGCGCTTCTGGTCCTGCAGGGCGCCGGCGACGATCTCCGAGGCCGAGGCGCTGCCGCCGTTGATCAATACCACCAGTGGCACGCCTTCGCTGGCATCGGCCGGGTCGGCGGAGTAGCGCAGTTCGGAATTGGCGATGCGGCCCTTGGTGTAGACGATCAGGCCTTTGGTGAGGAAGTGGTCGGCCACTTCGACCGCCGACTGCAGCACGCCGCCGGGGTTGTTGCGCAGGTCGAGGACCACGCCGCGCAGCTTCTTGCCGTTGTCCTTGCGCAGCTTGGCCAGGGCCTTGCCCACCTCGTCGCCGGTCTTGACCTGGAACTGGGTGATGCGGATGTAGCCGTAGTCGTTCTCCAGCAACTGGCTCTTGACGCTCTTGACCTGGATCACCGCCCGGGCCAGCGTCACGTCGAACGGCGTGCCGCCGTCGCGCACCAGGGTGAGGGTGATCTTCTCGCCGATCTTGCCGCGCATCTTGTCCACGGCCTCGGTCATGGTCTGGCCACGGGTCGGCGCGCCGTTGATCTTGACGATCAGGTCGCCGGCCTCGATGCCGGCGCGGGAGGCCGGTGTGTCGTCGATGGGCGAGACAACCTTGACGAAGCCGTCCTCCATGCCGACCTCTATGCCCAGTCCGCCGAACTCACCGCTGGTGCTTTCCTGCAGCTCCTGGAAGTCTTCGGGGCCGAGGTAGGCCGAGTGTGGGTCGAGGTTGCTGAGCATGCCCTTGATGGCGTTTTCCAGCAGGGTCTTGTCGTCGACCGGTTCCACATAAGCCGCCTTGATGCGGTCCATGACCTCGGCGAAAGTACGCAGCTCCTCCAGCGGCAAGGGTGCCTTGGCGGTCACCTCGGTGGCCGGCACCGCGGCCTGCTTGGCCCCTGGCTTGGCCGGTTCGGCGGCAATGGCCAACGGCGCGCCGATGACCAGGGCGATGGTCAGGGCCAGCTGGGTGAGACGAGGCGAGTGCAGCATGTCGAACGAACTCCTGATCCTGTTGGTGCTCCCAGCGGGAGCATCGGCGCCGCCGTTTCGTGGATGGCGCCGTAAAAGTAGCACTAACTAACCTCGGCACCATTGCGCGGGGTCGGTGGGCTGGCCCTGCTGGCGAATCGCGAAGTACAGGCCGGCGCTGTCCTGGCCACCACTGTCGCCGACCGTGGAAATGGCCTCGCCGGCCTTGACGATGTCGCCGGCGCTCTTGAGCAGGCTCTGGTTGTGGCCGTACAGGCTCAGGTAGCCATTGCCATGGTCGAGAATGACCAGAAGTCCAGCGCCGCGCAACCAGTCGGCGAACACCACCCGCCCGCCATGCACGGCGCGTACCTGGGTGCCCGCACTGGCGCTGATCATCACCCCGTCCCACTTGGCCCGCGCATCACCGCCGCGGGTGTCACCGAAGCGTGCCAGCAATCGACCATTGACCGGCCATGGAAGTTTTCCCCGTGCCGAAGAAAATGCGCCGCCATAGCTGGCCGTGTCGCTGGAAACCACCGGGCCCAAGGTAGTCCGGGCCTTCTTTGGGGCTTCCTCGGGTTCCTGGCTGCGGCGCGCGGCGGCCAAAGCCTGCGCCTTACGGCGTTTCTCTTCTTCCTGTTTGGCCAGCAGTGCCCGCTGACGTGCCTCTTCGGCCTCGCGTGCCTGGCGGGCGAGGGTTTCCTCAATGGTCTTGAGCACCTTGCTCAGGTCGGCCTGGTCCTGCTCGCGGCTCTGAAGTTTCTGGTCGCGCTCCTTCATGTCGTTGCTGAGCTTGGCCAGCACCTGTTGGCGCTTGTCGCGTTCGGCGACAAGGGCCAGACGCTGAGTGTCGAGCTCGGCACGTTGTGCCAGCAACTGCTGCTGGTGGCCGGCGATGTCCTGCTCGACGTTGGCCAACTGGCGCAAGGTCTCGTTGAAGGTGCGCAACTGGTCCATGCGCGCTTTGCTGAGATAGTCGTAATAGGTGAGGGTACGGGCGAACTTCTCGGGATTCTGCTGGTTCAGCAGCAGCTTGAGGTATTCCTCGCGACCGTTGTTCTGGTAGGCCGAACGGGCCTGGATGGCAATCAGGCGTTGCTGTTCAACGCGGGCGCTCTGGAGTTTTTTTTTCTCGTGGTCAAGGCGCTCCAGCTCGCCCTCGGTCTTTTTTAGTTCTTGCTGCAGAGCCTCCACCTGTTTCTCGAGGTTGCCGATATCGGTCTCGGTGGCCTTGAGGTCTTTCTGCACGCCGGACTTTTCCTCTTGGAGCTTGCCCAGCATCTTTTTCAGCTCGGCGATGTCCTGGCGGGTGGCGTCCAGCTGTTGTTGGGTCTGCGCGCGCTCATCGGCAGCGAAGGCCGGAGCAAGCAGGCATGACAGGGCGAGTAGGAACAGGGCGCGGAGCATGGGGTTGGGCGTACCAGGGATGGAGACTGGCCTAGTATGCCCGCGCAGCCGTGCAAAAAAAACGCCCAGCGGCGTGTGCGGCGGGGCGTTGGTCTGGAATTCAACTGTTTTGGGGGCCGCAAGGCAGCCCCGCTACATCGATCAGGCGTCGATCAGGATCGAGGTGCCGGTCATCTCCGCCGGTTTTTCCAGCCCCAGCAGCTCGAGCATGGTCGGCGCCACGTCTGCCAGTACACCGCCGTCACGGACCTTCACGTGACGCTTGCCGACATAGATGAACGGCACCGGCTCGGTGGTATGGGCGGTGTGCGCCTGGCCGGTGCATTCGTCTTCCATCTGCTCGACGTTGCCGTGGTCGGCGGTGATAAGCGCTTCGCCGCCGACCTTGTCCAGCGCCTCGACGATGCGACCGACGCAACCGTCCAGCGCCTCCACGGCCTTGACCGCGGCATCGAACACGCCGGTGTGGCCGACCATGTCGCCGTTGGCGTAGTTGACCACGATCACGTCATAACGCTGCTGCTCGATGGCCTCGACGATACGATCGGTGACTTCAGGGGCGCTCATTTCCGGCTGCAGGTCGTAGGTGGCGACCTTCGGCGACGGGATCAGGATGCGTTCTTCGCCTTCGAACGGCTCTTCGCGCCCGCCCGAGAAGAAGAAAGTGACATGGGCGTACTTCTCGGTTTCGGCGATGCGCAGCTGGGTCTTGCCGTTCTTCGCCAGGTACTCGCCGAGCACGTTGTTCAGGCTGGCCGGGGCGAAAGCCGCCGGGGCCGGGATCTTCGCCGAGTACTGGGTCAGGCCGATGTAGGCCGCCAGCTTGGGCAGGCGCGCGCGCGGGAATTCGTTGAAATCGGGCTCGACGAACACGCGTGACAGCTCGCGGGCGCGGTCGGCACGGAAGTTCATGAAGATCACGGCGTCGCCGTCTTCGACCTTGACCGCCTCGCCAATGCGCGTGGCCTTGACGAACTCGTCGCTCTCGTCGCGGGCGTAGGCGGCTTCAAGGCCGGCCACGGCGGTCGCTGCGGTGAATTCGGCGGCGCTGTCGACGATCAGATTGTAGGCGGCGCTGACGCGGTCCCAGCGGTTGTCGCGGTCCATCGCATAGTAGCGGCCGATCAGGCTGGCGATGCGGCCCTTGCCGAGCTTGGCGAAGGTGGCGTCGAGCAGCTCGATGGACGATTGCGCGCTGCGCGGCGGCGTGTCGCGGCCGTCAAGGAAGGCATGCAGGTAGATCTTTTCGGCGCCACGTTGCGCGGCCAGTTCGGCCATGGCCACCAGGTGGTCCTGGTGGCTGTGCACGCCACCGTCGGAGAGCAGGCCGAGGATGTGCACGGCCTTGCCGGCACCCACGGCCTTGTCCACTGCGCCGGTGAGCACCGGGTTTTCGAAGAAGTCGCCGTCGCGGATGGCCTTGGTCACCCGGGTGAAGTCCTGGTACACCACGCGGCCGGCGCCGAGGTTCATGTGACCGACTTCCGAGTTGCCCATCTGCCCGTCGGGCAGCCCCACGTCCATGCCGGAGCCGGAGATCAGACCATGCGGCTGGGTGGCGCGCAGGCGGTCGTAGACCGGCGTGTTGGCGGCGAAGATGGCGTTGTATTCGGGGCTTTCGCTGTGACCGAAGCCATCCAGGATGATCAGGGCCAGGGGTTTAGGCGTACTCGTCATCAATCAAACTCACGGTTGTTCAAAGATGATAAAGACACGCATTTTAGGGCAAATCCGCCAGCGACGGCGAATATTCCTCCCTTTGCCCGACCAGCGCGGTCAGGCATGCAACATGAAGGCGTGTTTGCCGCCAGCCCGGTGGGCTTTGGCGGTCATGGGGGGCTGTGTATACTGGCCGCCATTTTCAATCGCCTGGAACACCCCTGATGGTTGCTCACCTGATTCAATTCGCGACAGATCACTTCATCCTGGTGGCCATTTTCGTCGTCCTGCTGGTCCTGCTGCTGGTCAATGAAGTCCGCCGTGGCGGCCAGAGCCTGAGCAACGGCCAGCTGACCGCCCTGGTCAACGCCGACAAGGCCGTGGTGATCGATATCCGTACTGCCAAGGAATACTCGGCCGGGCATATCGTCGGTGCACTGAGCATGCCGCAGGACAAAGTGGCCGGCCGCATGACCGAGCTGGAAAAACACAAAGACAAGACCCTGATCGTCGTCGACGCGATGGGCCAGCAGTCCGGTACCCTGTGCCGCGAACTGCTCAAGGCTGGTTACACCGCCGCCAAGCTCAGCGGTGGCGTTTCCAGCTGGAAAGCCGATAACCTGCCCCTGGTGAAGTGATATGAAGCCCGTCATCGTCTATTCCAGCGACTACTGCCCCTACTGCATGCGCGCCAAGTACCTGCTCGAGAGCAAGGGCGTGGCGTTCGAGGAGATCAAGGTCGACGGTAAACCCCAGGTTCGCGCCGAAATGAGCCAGAAGGCCGGCCGTACCTCGGTGCCGCAGATCTGGATCGGCAGCACGCACGTCGGTGGATGCGATGACCTCTATGCCCTGGAGCGCGCGGGCAAGCTCGACGCGCTGCTGGCGGCCTGATTCGCACTGCATTCAAGAACATTAGGAAAAGGATCTGCCATGACTGACCAACAGAACAACGGCGCTGGTGCTGAAGAAACCGCACCACAATTCTCCCTGCAGCGCATCTACGTGCGCGATCTGTCGTTCGAGGCTCCGAAAAGCCCGCAGATCTTCCGCCAGCAGTGGGAGCCGAGCGTATCGCTGGACCTGAACACCCGCCAGAAAGCCCTGGAAGGCGACTTCCACGAAGTGGTGCTGACCCTGTCGGTGACCGTCAAGAACGGTGACGAAGTGGCGTTCATCGCCGAAGTGCAACAGGCCGGCATCTTCCTGATCGCCAACCTCGATGCCGCTTCGATGAGCCACACCCTCGGCGCGTTCTGCCCGAACATCCTGTTCCCGTACGCCCGCGAGACCCTGGACAGCCTGGTGACCCGTGGTTCGTTCCCGGCGCTGATGCTGTCGCCGGTCAACTTCGACGCCCTGTACGCGCAAGAGATGCAGCGCATGCAGGAAGCCGGTGAAGTGCCGACCGTGCAGTAATTTCTGCCGGTAAAGCAAAAGGCGACCTTCGTGGTCGCCTTTTTCATGCCTTGCTGGTGATCGGGCCCGAGCGGCAAGCGCATCAGCTTCCGGCAAACCCCTGCTGGCGCCACGCCTCGTACACCGTCACCGCCACGGTATTGGACAGGTTCAAGCTCCGGCACCCCGGCCGCATCGGCAGGCGCAGGCGTTGTTCGGCAGGCAGGCTGTCCAGCACCTCGGCCGGCAGGCCACGACTTTCAGGCCCGAACAGGAAGGCGTCACCGGGCTGGTACTCGACCTCATGAAACGGGTGCGAGCCTTTGGTGGTGAACGCGAACAGCCGAGGCTGATTCAGGCTTTCCAGGCATTCGGCCAGGCTTTGGTGGCGCTGTAGCGTGGCATACTCGTGGTAGTCCAACCCTGCCCGGCGCAAGCGCTTGTCGTCCAGTTCGAAGCTGATGGGCTCGATCAGGTGCAGGGCGCAGCCGCTGTTGGCGCACAGGCGGATGATGTTGCCGGTATTCGGCGGAATTTCTGGTTGAAAAAGGATGACGTGAAACATGCACGGCTCCAAGCGTGAAGATGACGAGCATTCTACCCCCGAACCCGACCCGCGTTCGAAGGCCTGGCCGCGGGTGCTGCTTTCGCTGGCGATCTTCGGCATGCTCGTGGGCCTGATGATCGGCCGGCTGACGGCGCCCGAGGAGCGGGTGCTGGAGCAGGTCGAGGTGGTCCAGGGCGGGCTGGACCTGTGGTTCAACGAAGAGCCGCAACTGCATGGCGAGAATGTCGAGGGTACCGTGGCCGTGGTGTTCCAGGCCGAGGGCAAGGCCGCGCGGGGCCAGTTGATGTTGCAGGACAAGCCGGTGGGCTGGCGTTTGCAGAAGAGCGAGAAAGGCTTGCTGTTGACGCTCGTCGCTGCGCGCCCCCTGCGCGGCGAATGGGCCGGCGCGCAGGAGGCGGGGCGTTGGCGGGTGCAGGTCAGGCTGCACGAATAAAAGAGGGGATATCCCGGCCTGCCTGTACCAGGGTCCCCGAAACTGGAGATGTCTGGGTTAATGCAGGTGTCGTGCCAGTTTTATCGGTATGGAAAAACAGGGGTTAGCCGGTATCTACAGCGGTCTTGGTGGATTATTTGCCTCGTCACGGTGCAAGGGGCACGTAATCGGTGCATGCACCGCTCGTGGGGCCAGCCCGTTCCCACGACATCAATGGCGTGGGAGCGGGCTGGCCTCACGATTCGTTGCAACGTTTGGATTCAGTGCTCTTCCGCCTCGTCCTCATCCCCTCCGGCGATATTCATCCCCAGCTCCTTGATCTTGCGCGTCAGGGTATTGCGTCCCCAGCCCAGCAACAGCGCCGCATCGCGACGTCGCCCAGCGGTGTGCTTGAGCGCGGTTTCGATCATGATCCGCTCGAAGCTGGGCACGGCGCTATCCAGCAGGTTGGTCTGGCCGCGGGCAAGGGCCTGGTCGGCCCACTGGCGCAGGGCCTGTTCCCAGTTGGTCACCGGCGCGGCGTCCTGGGGCAGGTTGAGCAGTTCCGGCGGCAGGTCACCGATCAGCACTTCGCGGCTGGAGGCCATCACGGTGATCCAGCGGCAGGTGTTCTCCAGCTGGCGCACGTTGCCCGGCCAGGGCAGGTTGCGGATGAATTCCTCGGTCTCCGGCTTGAGCAGCTTGGGCTCCACCGCCAACTCCTGGGCGGCGCGGCCGAGGAAATGGCGGGCCAGCGCCGGGATGTCCTCGCGCCGGTCGGCCAGGCGCGGGATATGGATGCGGATCACGTTGAGGCGGTGGAACAGGTCCTCACGAAACTTGCCGGCCTGCACCAGGGATTCTAGGTTTTGGTGAGTGGCGGCGATGATGCGCACGTCCACCTTCACCGGCACATGGCCGCCGACCCGGTAGAACTCGCCGTCGGCCAGCACTCGCAGCAGGCGGGTCTGGGTGTCGGCGGGCATGTCGCCGATCTCGTCGAGGAACAGTGTGCCGCCGTCGGCCTGCTCGAAACGCCCGCGACGCAGGTTGGCGGCGCCGGTGAAGGCGCCCTTTTCGTGGCCGAACAGTTCGGACTCCATCAGGTCCTTGGGGATCGCCGCCATGTTCAGGGCAATGAACGGCGATGCCGCACGCGGGCTGTGGCGATGCAGGGCATGGGCCACCAGCTCTTTGCCGGTACCCGACTCACCATTGATCAGCACGGTGATGTTGGAATGGCTGAGGCGGCCGATGGCGCGGAACACCTCCTGCATCGCCGGCGCTTCGCCGATGATCTCCGGGGTGCGGGCCAGCGCCTGGGGCACTTCCAGGGCCTGTTGCTCCTGGGCGTGCTGGTTGGCGCGTTTGACCAGCGACACCGCTTCGTCGACATCGAACGGCTTGGGCAGGTACTCGAAAGCACCGCCCTGATACGACGCCACGGCGCTGTCCAGGTCGGAATGGGCAGTCATGATGATCACGGGCAGCCCAGGGTGCTGTTCGCGGATCTGGGCGAGCAGGTCGAGACCGCTGGCGCCGGGCATACGGATATCCGAGATGATCACGTCCGGTTGCTGGCGGGCCAGGCGGCCCATGACACCATCGGCGCTGTCGAAGCTCTGGGTGGTCATGCCTTCCTGCTGCAGGGCCTTTTCCAGGACCCAGCGGATGGAACGATCATCATCGACGATCCAGACGGTTTCACTTCGGCTCATGGGGCGGTGGCTCCTTGTTCCAGGGGCAGGTAGATCGAGAACGTGGTGTGGCCGGCGTGGCTTTCACATTCGATCAGGCCCTGGTGCTGGCTGATGATGTTCTGGGTGATGGCCAGGCCCAGCCCGGTGCCGTCCGGGCGGCCGCTGACCATGGGATAGAAGAGCGTGTCCTGCAGTTCCGCGGGGATGCCGGGGCCGTTGTCGATGATCTCGATCCGCGCCACCAGGCGGTGGCGCACATGGCCGATGGTGAACTGGCGCACGGCGCGGCTGCGCAGGGTGATACGACCCAGGCGCAGTTCGTTCTGCCCGGCGATGGCCTGCATGGCGTTGCGCACGATGTTGAGTACGGCCTGGATCATCTGCTCACGGTCGATCAGTACGTCCGGCAGGCTCGGGTCGTAATCGCGCACCAGGGTGATGCCGCCCTGGCTCTCCGCCTCGACCAGACTGCACACCCGCTCAAGCACTTCGTGGATGTTGGTCATGGATAACGACGGCAGCTTGTTCGAGCCGAGCATGCGGTCGACCAGATTACGCAGGCGGTCGGCCTCTTCGATGATCACATTTGTGTAGTCGCGCAAGCCATCCTCCGGCAGCTCGCGGGCCAGCAACTGCGCCGCGCCGCGAATACCGCCGAGGGGGTTCTTGATTTCGTGGGCAAGGCCGCGCACCAGCATCTTGGTGGTCTCCTGCTTGCTCAGCTGGGCCTCCTCCTTGGTGATGCGCAGCAGGCGGTCACGCGGGTGCACTTCCAGCAGCAGCAGGGTCTGGCCCTGGTGCAGGATGGGCGTGACGGCGTAGTCGACGGTGATGCTCTGGCCGGTCAGCGAGGTCAGCTGGGCTTCGCGCTTGGTGAACGGGTGCGCCTGCTCCACCGCCTGGCGCAGCGAGTTGAGTGCCTCGGCCGATTCGGTGAACAGCTCGCTGATGAACTGGCCATGGCTGCGCTGGCCACTGACGGCCAGAAGCATTTCCGCAGCGGGGTTCATGTACTCCAGGCGCAGTTCGGCATTGAGCAGGAGCGTAGCCGTGGTCAGGTTGTCCAGAAGCAGACGGTGCTGTGCATCGCTGATGGTCATAAGGCGTCGTTGACCTCTGTAGGCACTCTTTTGGCGCCCCGGCCAGACCTGGGGCGCGCACGGATGACGTGCAGGATGCATTGAAAATGCAAGATCCAAACCAAGGCTCCGAAAAGAAGCGGAATTTCCGGATAAAGTCGCGTATGCGCGCAAATTCGGCACACAAAGTCTTGGTTAAACGATTCTTGCGACCCAAACTGGGATGCCTGCCGAGGCGCTCGGCCTAGTCATGCACCATTATGGAGCATAGGGTGCTCAGGTGTTTTTGCACAGTTGGCCGGTGGCGCGGATGAGTGCGAGGTGTCGCGTGGCTTCGTGGGTGCGTCGCTGAAGTGCGTCGGCCAGATACCCGGGGCAGTTGATCGAGGCGCTTTGGTCGAAGCGGGCAAGGGCCACCAGGAGTTGCGCCTGAAGGCGGTCCAATGTGGGGCGCACATCTTGGCCAAGATCGCGTCGAGGACGGTCCGGTGCCTGCCGTTCCCGGTGCCAGCTGTCTAGCAGGTAATATTGGAGCAGTTTACTGGCCTCGATCTGGTCAGCGAAGAATGCTTCGGCGCGTGCGGGATCCAGTTGGTAGGCAGTTGCGGCCTGGCGTGCACTGGTCAGGACCTGTTGCTCGCGTTCAACGGCCTGCACCGGTTGCCCTCGGTCCCATTTGTGCAGGGCGACCGCTTCGGCAAGGTCAAGGCGGCGCTCGATGGCGTCGAGCAAGGTTTCAAGGTTCGCAGTGGACGGCGCCGCGGCGCTGCAACCAGACAGTGCGAGGCAGCAAGTGAAGGCGAGGTGGGTGGTGCGCATGGCGATCTCCTGAATTGGTGGAGAGTCGAGTGTCGCAGTGCTGCCAAATACGGCTGTAAGCCTAGTCCGATGATGCCGATGCAAAAATGGAAACGGCCTCCCGAGGGAGGCCGTCCTGATGTCACCGACGCGAGGCGCCGATCAGATCAGCAGCTGTAGTACAGCTCGTATTCCAGCGGGTGCACGAAGGTGCGGACCTTGATCTCTTCTTCGCTCTTCAGCTCGATGAAGGCATCGATGAAGTCGTCGGAGAACACGCCGCCCTTGGTCAGGAACGCACGGCCTTTGTCCAGCTCTTCCAGGGCTTCCTTCAGGCTGCCACAGACTTGCGGGATTTCCTTGGCCTCTTCAGGCGGCAGGTCGTAAAGGTTCTTGTCGGCGGCATCGCCTGGGTGGATCTTGTTTTGGATGCCATCCAGGCCTGCCATCAGCAGGGCCGCGAAGGCGAGGTACGGGTTGGCCGACGGGTCCGGGAAGCGCGCTTCGATACGACGGGCTTTCGGGCTGCCGACGTAAGGAATACGGATCGAGGCGGAACGGTTGCGCGCCGAGTAGGCCAGCATCACCGGAGCTTCGAAACCTGGGACCAGACGCTTGTAGGAGTTGGTCGACGGGTTGGTGAAGCCGTTCAGGGCCTTGCCGTGCTTGATGATGCCGCCGATGAAGTACAGGGCGGTATCGGACAGGCCGGCATAGCCTTCGCCGGAGAAGGTGTTCTTGCCGTCTTTCCAGATCGACATGTGCACGTGCATGCCCGAGCCGTTGTCGCCGTACAGAGGCTTGGGCATGAAGGTGGCGGTACGGCCATAGGCGTCGGCAACGTTGTGCACGACGTATTTCAGAGCCTGTACTTCGTCAGCTTTCTTCACCAGGGTGTTGAACTTGACGCCGATTTCGTTCTGGCCGGCAGTCGCCACTTCATGGTGGTGAACTTCGACGGTCTGGCCCATTTCTTCCAGTGCGTTGCACATGGCGGTGCGGATTTCGTGGTCGTGGTCGAACGGCGGAACCGGGAAGTAGCCGCCTTTCACGCCCGGGCGGTGGCCTTTGTTGCCGCCTTCCACGTCAGCGCCAGTCATCCACGAGCCTTGCTCGGAGAAGATCTTGAACATCGAGCCGGAGATGTCCGAATGGAACTTCACTTCGTCGAAGATGAAGAACTCAGGCTCTGGGCCTGCGAACACGGTGTCACCGATGCCGGTGCTCTTCAGGTACTCTTCGGCGCGCTTGGCGATGCCGCGCGGGTCACGATCGTAGCCCTGCATGCTCGACGGGTCGACGATGTCGCAGGTGATGATCAGGGTCGGTTCTTCGGTGAATGGGTCCAGCACGGCGGTTTCGTCGACCGGCATCAGGATCATGTCGGAGGCTTCGATGCCTTTCCAGCCAGCGATGGAGGAGCCGTCGAACATCTTGCCGACTTCGAAGAAGTCTTCATCCAGGCCATCGCGCGCTGGCATGGTCACGTGATGCTGAATGCCTTTGGTGTCCGTGAAACGCAGATCAATCCACTTGACGTCATGATCTTTGATGAGTTGAACCGACTTCGACATGTTGTCCTCCGGATGGTCGAGGGCGCAGTTGGCCGCTGCCCTGGAAATAAGGGTGTCGCTGGGCGCGGATAGTCGGCCAAGCTTACCTGCCTCACAAGGGAGCAAATTGCATGCCAGTGCCCGAAAATGGCGAGGGTGGGATAAAAGGGGGCGTTGGCGGGCATTTGTCCAGGTGGCGCTGATGCAGAGCGCACCCATAAGATGCGCTTTTCAGAATTGCTGCACTATTATGGTGCGCGCCCGGGGGCCTCATTGCGGGGCAAGTCGCATCGGCGCTCCGCCGTGCCACGGTACATGCGCGATAAATCCAACCCTCTGTACAAAAGTTGGTCAAAAGCTGAGCAATTTCCGCTATAATTCGCGCCCCTCATTTTTGGTAGGCCCTGGGCGCGCTGTTAAACCAATGAAACTTATCGTCAAAGTCTTCCCAGAAATCACCATCAAGAGCCGGCCGGTGCGCAAGCGCTTCATCCGCCAGCTCGGCAAGAACATTCGCAACGTGCTCAAGGATATCGATCCTGAGCTCGCGGTCGATGGTGTCTGGGACAATCTCGAAGTGGTTACCCGCGTCGAGGACGAGAAGCTCCAGCGCGAGATGATCGAGCGCCTCACCTGCACACCGGGTATCACCCACTTCCTGCAGGTCGAGGAATATCCGCTGGGCGATTTCGACGACATCGTCGCCAAGTGCAAGCACCACTTCGGCCATCTGCTGGCCGGCAAGCGCTTCTCGGTACGCTGCAAGCGCGGCGGTCACCACGACTTCACCTCGATGGACGTCGACCGCTACGTCGGCAGCCAGCTGCGCCAGCAGTGCGGCGCCGCCGGCATCGACCTGAAGACGCCAGAAGTCGTGGTGCGCATGGAAATCCGTGACCAGCGCCTGTACGTGATCCACAACCAGCACAACGGCATCGGCGGCTACCCGTTGGGCGCCCTGGAGCAGACCCTGGTACTTATGTCCGGTGGTTTCGACTCCACCGTGGCGGCTTACCAGATGATGCGCCGCGGCCTGATGACCCATTTCTGCTTCTTCAACCTCGGTGGCCGTGCCCACGAGCTGGGCGTGATGGAAGTGGCCCACTACCTGTGGAAGAAGTACGGCAGCAGCCAGCGCGTGCTGTTCATCAGCGTGCCGTTCGAGGAAGTGGTCGGCGAGATTCTCAACAAGGTCGACAACAGCTACATGGGCGTCACCCTCAAGCGCATGATGCTGCGCGGCGCGGCGCACATGGCCGACCGCCTGCAGATCGACGCGCTGGTCACCGGCGAGGCGATCTCCCAGGTGTCGAGCCAGACCTTGCCGAACCTGTCGATCATCGACTCGGCCACCGACAAGCTGGTGCTGCGCCCGCTGCTGGCCAGCCACAAGCAGGACATCATCGACCAGGCCAGCGAAATCGGTACCGCCGACTTCGCCAAGCACATGCCCGAATATTGCGGTGTGATCTCGGTGAATCCGACCACTCATGCCAAGCGTCACCGCATGGAGCACGAAGAAAAGCAGTTCGACATGGCCGTGCTGGAGCGCGCCCTGGAGCGAGCCAAGTTCATCTCCATCGACCATGTTATCGACGAGCTGGGCAAGGACATCGAAATCGAGGAAGTGGCCGAGGCGCTCCCGGGCCATATCGTCATCGACATTCGTCATCCCGACGCCCAGGAAGACGAACCTCTGGTGCTCGAAGGCATCGAAGTCCAGGCCATGCCGTTCTACGCCATCAACAGCAAGTTCAAGCACCTGGACCCAACGCGCCAGTACTTGCTGTATTGCGACAAGGGTGTGATGAGCCGTCTGCACGCACACCACCTGCTCAGTGAGGGACATGCCAATGTGCGTGTTTATCGTCCGACATAAGACGCCAGGGCTGTATGGCGGCAGCATCCGCCATCGCCCTCCCGACCACCGGGCCCGCTGAGCCGTAAACCGTACATATTGGCCGCCTACACTGGCGGCAACCGAATCCTCTGATCGAGATACAGTTGTGATCGAAAATCTGCGTAACATCGCCATCATCGCCCACGTTGACCATGGTAAAACCACCCTGGTCGACAAACTCCTGCGCCAGTCCGGCACCCTGGAGCGTAACGAGCTCAACGACGAGCGCGTCATGGACTCCAACGACCAGGAAAAAGAGCGCGGCATTACCATTCTGGCGAAGAACACCGCCATCAACTGGAACGGCTACCACATCAACATCGTCGACACCCCCGGCCACGCCGACTTCGGTGGCGAGGTTGAGCGTGTAATGTCGATGGTCGACTCCGTGCTGCTGCTGGTCGACGCCCAGGACGGCCCGATGCCGCAAACCCGCTTCGTGACCAAGAAGGCCTTCGAAGCTGGCCTGAAGCCAATCGTCGTGATCAACAAGGTCGACCGTCCGGGCGCGCGTCCTGACTGGGTTCTGGACCAGATCTTCGACCTGTTCGACAACCTCGGCGCCACCGACGAACAGCTGGACTTCAAAGTCGTCTACGCCTCGGCCCTGAACGGCATCGCCGGTCTGGACCACACCGCCATGGGCGAAGACATGACCGCCCTGTACCAGTCGATCGTCGACAACGTACCGGCGCCGGACGTTGACCGTGAAGGCTCGTTCCAGATGCAGATCTCGGCACTGGACTACAACAGCTTCCTCGGTGTTATCGGTGTTGGCCGTATCGCCCGTGGTCGCGTCAAGCCGAACACCCCCGTTGTCGCCATCGACACCAACGGCAAGAAGCGTAACGGTCGAATCCTCAAGCTGATGGGTCACCACGGCCTGCACCGCGTCGACGTCGAAGAAGCCCAGGCTGGCGACATCGTCTGCATCAGCGGTTTCGACGAGCTGTTCATCTCCGACACCCTGTGCGCCCCGGACGCGGTCGAAGCGATGAAGCCGCTGACCGTCGACGAGCCAACCGTCTCGATGACCTTCCAGGTCAACGACTCGCCGTTCTGCGGCAAGGAAGGCAAGTTCGTCACCAGCCGTAACATCAAGGACCGTCTGGACAAGGAGCTGCTGTACAACGTTGCCCTGCGCGTCCAGGAAACGGACTCCCCAGACAAGTTCAAGGTCTCGGGCCGTGGTGAGCTGCACCTGTCCGTTCTGATCGAAACCATGCGCCGTGAAGGCTTCGAGATGGCCGTAGGCCGTCCTGAAGTGATCATCCGCGAAGTCGACGGCGTCAAGCAGGAGCCGTTCGAGAACGTCACCATCGACATCCCTGAAGAAGCCCAGGGCAAGGTCATGGAAGAAATGGGTCTGCGTAAAGGCGACCTGACCAACATGGTGCCGGATGGCAAGGGCCGTGTTCGCCTGGAATACAACATTCCAGCCCGTGGTCTGATCGGTTTCCGTAACCAGTTCCTGACCCTGACCAACGGTGCAGGCATCCTGACCTCGATCTTCGATCGCTACGACACCATGAAGTCGGGCCAGATGTCCGGCCGCCTGAACGGCGTACTGGTTTCGGTCGAGACCGGCAAGGCACTGACCTACTCGCTCGAAACCCTGCAGGCGCGCGGCAAGCTGTTCGTCGAGCACGGCCAGGAGATCTACAACGGTCAGATCATCGGCCTGAACAGCCGTGACAACGACCTGGGCGTGAACCCGACCAAAGGCAAGAAGCTCGACAACATGCGTGCTTCGGGCAAGGACGAAGTCATCGCCCTGGTACCGCCGGTTCGCCACACCCTGGAACAGGCCCTGGAGTTCATCCAGGACGACGAGCTGTGCGAAGTCACGCCGAAGTCGATCCGTCTGCGCAAGAAGATCCTGGACGAAGGCGAGCGTACCCGCGCTGCCAAGAAAGCCAAGAACTGAGTTAGCTCAGGCTGAATGAAAACGCCCCCGGTCGAAAGGCCGGGGGCGTTTTTGTTTGCCTTCAGAAATACGGGCTGCTTTGCAGTCCCGACATTTCAGGCGTGGCGCAGTCTCAGCGCCCGACCACCTTGGGCTTGTACGCGCAATACCCCGGCCGCGGTCCGACCTTGGGATGGTTGCGGCAGGTATCCGGGCGCTTGTCGTAGATGGTGCACAGACGGCTCTTGCGGTCCAGATAGAGGCAGTCATCGTTACTCATCCGGGTCAGGGTGAAGATTCCCGACTTCTGGTTGAAGCGTTCGATGATGCCGTCCTTCTGCAGGCGCTTGGCGATGTTCTTCGGTGGCTCGTCCTTCTCGAACTCGTCCACCACGCCAATGCGGATCAGATCCTTGATCTTCACCTCCACCGGCAGGGTGCAGCAGGTCGAGTGGCAGCCACCACACATGTGGCTGGCATAGCGCTGCCAAGTCTCCAGGCGGTCGACTTCAGCGGCGGCGATCAGAGTCGGTTTCATGGTTGCGGTTTTATTCTTGCAAGGAAAATCACGGTTTTGGGGCGCGCGATGATACCGGAGTTGTTCAAATTGTGAACAACCTTTTGCCGGTTTCGCAAACGGTGGATGAAAACCGCGAACCGTCGCTGTCGCTGTGTGTCAGAGCGTCTAGGCTGAACACTCTCCCTGCGCTTTCGCCTACTTGCCCGAGGATGCCGCATGTCCCAGGAAAACAAGGCCCGTGAGGCCAAAGCTCATCATGAAGAAGTGGCCGAGTTTCGCGCCGCCGTGCTGGCCAAGCTGACCTATGCGGTCGGCAAGGACCCGGAACACGCCTTCGACCACGACTGGTTCGAGGCCATCGCCCTGGCGGCTCGCGACCATATGGTCGACCACTGGATGGATCACACTCGCCAGGCCTACCGACGTAGCCAGAAACGGGTGTATTACCTCTCCCTGGAGTTCCTCATCGGCCGCCTGCTGTACGACAGCCTGAGCAACCTCGGCTACCTGGAGATCGCCCGCGAGGCCCTCGAGGGGCTGGACGTCGACCTGGAGCGCATCCGCCTGCTCGAGCCTGACGCGGCGCTGGGCAACGGTGGCCTCGGGCGCCTGGCGGCGTGCTTCATGGAAAGCATGTCGACCCTCGGTATCGCGGCCCATGGCTATGGCATTCGCTACGAGCATGGGTTGTTCCGTCAGGCGGTGGTCGATGGCTGGCAGCAGGAGCAAACCGAGAACTGGCTGGACTTCGGCAACCCATGGGAGTTCGAGCGGGCCGAGGTGATCTACCCGATCAGTTTCGGCGGCAGTGTCGAGACCGTGAACGAAGGTAACGGCCAGCAGCGTCAGGTCTGGTGGCCGGGCGAGACGGTTCGTGCGGTGGCCTACGACACCCCAGTGGTCGGCTGGCGCGGCTCCAGCGTCAACACCTTGCGCCTGTGGCGTGCCCGGGCGCTGGAGGAGCTGCACCTGGAGCGCTTCAATGCAGGTGACCACCTGGGCGCGGTGGCCGAAGTGGCCCGCGCCGAAAGCATCTCGCGAGTGTTGTATCCGGCCGACAGCACCGAGGCGGGTCAGGAACTGCGCCTGCGCCAGGAGTACTTCTTTGTATCGGCTTCCCTGCAGGACCTGCTGCGGCGCCACCTGAACATGCACAAGGACCTGCTCAACCTGCCGGACGCCGCTGCCATTCAGCTCAATGACACTCATCCGTCGATCGCCGTGGCCGAACTGATGCGCCTACTGGTGGACCAGCACGAAATCCCCTGGGAAAAAGCCTGGGAGCTGACCGTAGGGACTCTGGCCTACACCAACCACACGCTGCTGCCCGAGGCTCTGGAAACCTGGCCGGTGGCGCTGATGGAGCGCATGCTGCCGCGGCACATGCAGATCATCTACCTGATCAACGCCTACCATATCGATGCCCTGCGGGCCAAAGGTCTGCACGACTTCGACGTGCTGCGTGCCGTGTCGTTGATCGAGGAAGACAATGGCCGGCGTGTGCGCATGGGCAACTTGGCGTTCCTTGGTTCGCACAGCGTCAATGGTGTCTCTGCGCTGCACAGTAAACTGATGAAAAGCACGGTATTCGCCGAGCTGCACAAGCTCTATCCACAACGGATCAACAACAAGACCAACGGCATCACTTTCCGCCGATGGCTGTATCAGGCCAACCCGCTGCTCACCGCGATGTTGATCGAGGCGTTGGGTCCCGAGCTGCTCGACGATCCTGAAGGCAAGTTGAAGGGGCTGGCGCCGCATGCCGACAAAGCTACCTTCCGCAAGCAGTTCGCCGCCCAGCGCCTGCACAGCAAGCGCGCCCTGGCTAGCATCATCCAGGACAGGTTGGGGGTGACGGTGAATCCGGAGGCGTTGTTCGACGTACAGGTCAAGCGCATTCACGAGTACAAGCGGCAATTGCTCAACCTGCTGCACACCGTGGCGCTGTACCAGGCCATCCGCAATGACCCCAGCACCGACTGGGTGCCCAGGGTGAAGATTTTTGCCGGCAAGGCGGCGGCCAGCTACCACCAGGCCAAACTGATCATCAAGCTGGCCAACGACATCGCCCGGGTGGTCAATAACGACCCCACGGTACGAGGCCTGCTCAAAGTGGTGTTCCTGCCCAACTACAACGTCAGCCTGGCCGAGAGCATCATCCCGGCGGCGGACCTGTCCGAGCAGATTTCCACGGCGGGTTACGAGGCCTCCGGCACCAGCAACATGAAGTTTGGCCTCAATGGCGCCTTGACAATCGGCACGCTCGACGGCGCCAACGTCGAGATGTGCGAGCAGGTGGGGGCGGAGAACATGTTCATCTTCGGCCTGACCGCGCAGCAGGTGGAGGCGCGCAAACGCAGCGGCGACTTTGGCGCCGCGTCGGCGATCGCCGCCTCCCATCGTCTGGGCGACGTGCTGCAGGCGATTCGCAGCGGGGTGTTCTCGCCTGATGATCCAGCGCGCTATGCCGGGTTGGTGGACGGGCTGATCGCCTACGACCGCTTCCTGGTGTGCGCCGACTTCGATGCCTACTGGGACGCCCAGCGGCGGGTCGAGGAGTTGTGGCACGCGCCGCAGGACTGGTGGCGCGTGGCGGTGCTGAATACGGCGCGGATGGGCTGGTTCTCGTCGGACCGGACCATTCGCGAGTATGCGACCGAGATCTGGAAGGCCTTGGATTGAAGCGTGGGGCTGCCCGGCAGCCCCAATCGACCAGCTGCATGAACTCAATGGTCAAAGCGCCGTCTGATCCGCCAGTCGAGTCTCTTTGCTCGCTAGCCCGTCACTCTCCCTGTAAACTGCGGGGGTTTTTCTCCCCCTTTCCTTTTCGGAGCCATACATGTCCCGCGTTACCCTGAGTCGCTATCTGATTGAGCAGACCCGCAGCAACAATACCCCTGCCGATCTGCGCTTCCTGATCGAAGTGGTGGCGCGTGCGTGCAAGGAGATCAGCCACCACGTGTCCAAGGGCGCCCTGGGCGGCGTGCTGGGCAGCATGGGCACCGAGAACGTGCAGGGCGAGGTGCAGAAGAAGCTCGACGTGATTTCCAACGACATCCTGCTCGAAGCCAACGAGTGGGGCGGTCACCTGGCCGGCATGGCTTCCGAAGAGATGGACAATGCCTACCAGATCCCGGGCAAGTACCCCAAAGGCGCCTACCTGCTGGTCTTCGACCCACTGGACGGCTCGTCGAACATCGACGTCAACGTCTCGGTCGGCACCATCTTCTCGGTGCTGCGTTGCCCGAACGAATACCTGAGCCAGAACGAAACCCTGAACGAGAACGCATTCCTGCAGCCAGGCACCCAGCAGGTCGCCGCCGGCTACGCCATCTACGGCCCGCAGACCATGCTGATCCTGACCCTGGGCAACGGCGTCAAGGGCTTCACCCTGGACCGCGAGCTGGGCAGCTTCGTCCTGACCCACGAAAACATCCAGGTACCGGCCACCACTGCCGAGTTCGCCATCAACATGTCCAACCAGCGTCACTGGGAAGCCCCGGTGCAACGCTACGTGGGCGAGCTGCTGGCCGGCGAGACCGGGCCGCTGAAAAAGAACTACAACATGCGCTGGATCGCCTCGATGGTGGCCGACGTGCACCGCATCCTGACCCGTGGCGGCCTGTTCATGTACCCACGCGATGCCCGCGAGCCGAGCAAGCCGGGCAAGCTGCGCCTGATGTACGAAGCCAACCCGATGTCGTTCATCATCGAACAGGCAGGCGGCGCTTCCACCAACGGTTACGAGCGTATCCTCGACATCAAGCCGGAGAGCCTGCACCAGCGCGTGTCGGTGATCCTCGGCTCGAAGGAAGAGGTCGAGCGCGTCACCGCCTACCACAAGGAGTAAGTCATGCTCGCACCTTGGCAGCCGTTGCTGGAGTGGTGGTTCGGTTGGGGCACGAGTGCCCAGGCCGTGGCTGACGAGAAGAACACGCTGTGGTTCGGCAAGCATCACGACGCCGATGCCCAGGCGCTGTTCGGCGACCTGGTCGAGCAAGCCCTGGCGGGCGGGCTCGACGAGTGGCAGCAGAGCCCCCAGGGCTGGCTCGGTCTGGTGCTGCTGCTGGATCAGCTGCCGCGCATGATCTATCGCGACACGCCGCGTGCCTTCGAGGGTGACCGGCGTGCCCAGGTAGTGGCCATGCAGGGGTTGCAGAAGGGCTGGGACTACCAGCTGCTGCCGATCCAGCGGGTGTTCGTGCTGCTTGTGCTGGAGCATGCGGAGGTGCTGGACTGGCAAAATCTGTGCGTCGAGCGTTACCAGACCTTGCTGGACGAGCAGCCCGAGGCCAACCGTCGGTTGTTCGAAGGCTTCCTCGACTATGCCGAGCAGCACCAGCGGGTGATCGCCCGCTTCGGGCGCTTCCCGCACCGCAACCTGGTGCTGAACCGCCCGAGCACCAGTGAAGAGATGGACTTCTTGCTGGAGCCTGGGTCCAGGTTCTAGTGCCAGTGGGGCCGCGAAGCGGCCCCAGCCATCTCAGATCCTGAAGCTACCCACCAGATGCTTCAACCGCTCGACCTGATGCTCCAGGTCGGTGCAGGCACGCAAGGTGCTCTGCAGGTTCTGCACCCCTTCCTGATTCAGCGTATTGATCTCGGTGATGTCGACATTGATCGACTCGACCACGGCCGTCTGCTCTTCGGTGGCGGTGGCCACCGACTGGTTCATGCCGTCAATCTCGCCGATGCGCTGGGTGACGCTGCACAGGCGTTCGCCGGCCTGGTTGGCGATGCCGACGCTGCGGTCGCTGTGCTGCTGGCTCTGGTTCATGGTGCTCACGGCCACCTGGGCGCCGGCCTGCAGCTCCTCGATCAGGCGCTGCACCTGCTGTGCCGAGTCCTGGGTGCGGTGTGCCAGGTTGCGCACCTCGTCGGCCACTACCGCGAAACCGCGTCCGGCTTCGCCGGCACGGGCCGCCTCGATGGCCGCGTTGAGCGCCAGCAGGTTGGTCTGCTGCGAAATGCCGCTGATTACATCGAGGATCTGACCAATGTTCGCCGTGTGATTATTCAGCGTCTCGATGTTGCCGCTGGCATCGCTGATGCGCGCCGATAGCTGGTTCATCACATCGATGGTCTCGCCGACCACTTGCTGGCCTTCCTCGGCCAGGCCGCGGGCGGCGCTGGAATGCTGCGAGGCGAGGGCGGCGTTCTGGGCGATTTCCTGGGCGGCGGCGCCGAGCTGGTTGATCGCCGCGGCGACACTGCTGGTGCGGCTGGACTGCTGGTCGGCGTTGTGGATCGAGGCGTTCGAGGCGCTGACCACCTGACCGGCCACGGCATTCACCTGGCCGGTGGCCGAGGCCACTTCGCGGATCGATTCGTGGATCCGCTCGACGAAGCGGTTGAACGACTGCGCCAGGCTGCCGAACTCGTCCTGGGCGTGGATGGCCAGGCGCCGGGTCAGGTCGCCTTCGCCCTCGGCGATGTCGCGCATGGCGCGGCCCATGACGTGCAGCGGTTTCATCAGCACGCGGATCAGCAAGCCGAGCAGGGCGATGATCACCACCACCGCGATCAGTGTCGCCACTACGGCCGAAGTGCGCAGTTCGCCGAGCATGGCGAAGGCTGCGTCCTGGTCCAGTACCAGCGCCACGTACCAGTCCGCCGACGGCACGCCATCGACGTGGGTGAAGCTGATGAACTGTTTGCGACCCTCGACTTCCACTTCCTTCAGGCCGCTGCCGATGCGCAGGTTGCTGCCAGGGTAGACATCCGCCAGGGGCTTGAGCGCCAGTTCGCCCTTGGGGTGGATGAGCACCTTGCCCTCGCCGTTGACGATGAAGGCGTGCCCGTGGCCGCCGAAGTCCAGGGTGTTGACCAGGTTGCTGATGGTCTGCAGATCGGTGTCGACACCGCTGACGCCGATCATGCGCCCGCCCTGTTGCACCGGAGTGGCCAGGGTAATTACCAGCTTGCCGGCCGATACCGAGATGTACGGTTCGGTGACGATGGTCTGGCCCGCGGCGCTGGCCGCCTTGTACCAGCCGCGCACGCGCGGGTCGTAGTCGGCGGCGCGGTTGCCCACCGGCACCGACTGCATGCTGCCATCCTGGCCGCCGAAGTAGGTGAGGATGAAGTTGCTGCCGTACACCGGCAGCGCCAGGATGCGCTCGAGGCTGCTCTTGGCGGGGCCGTCGACGGCAATCTGCTGGGCCACCGAGTTCACCAGCTGGATACGGCTGTCGAGCCAGGTGCGGATGTTGCCGGCGGTGAGGTTCCCCAGCGATTGCAGCGTCGACTCGGTGTCGCTACGCAGCGACTGACGCTGTCGGTAGTCGTTGAACAGGACGAAGCAAGTGAAGGCGACGGCCACCACCAGGGCGGCGGCCAGCAGGATCTTGTGGCTGAACTTGAGGTTCTTGGTCATTTTTCTTGGAATCTGCGCACGGGCACGAAGGGGAGGGGTGCGGCAAAAGGCCACACAACCGCTCTATGTCGACGCGCAGAGATAAAACATTAATCGTTTGCGCGCCAGGCGACCAACGGTGCACAACGAAACCTCGTCGGCCAGGGAACCGAGGAGCCTTTTTCCCTTCTAAGCTCCCTGCAGGCCCTCGCGCCTGTGTATCCATCTCCAGGAGTGTCCCTTCATGTCGTTGCGTTCCCTCGCCCTGTTGTCCTTGTGCGTCGTCCTGACCGCCTGCAGCAAGATCAACCAGGAAAACTATTCCAAGCTCAAGGCCGGCATGAACAAGGCCGAGGTCGAGCAGTTGCTCGGCACGCCCAAGGAGTGTTCCGGCGCGCTGGGCATGAGCAGCTGCACCTGGGGTGACGAGAAGAGCTTCATCAGCGTGCAGTACGCGGCGGACAAGGTCCTGATGTATTCCGGGCAGGGCCTCAAATGAGGCACCTGCACCTGCTGCTGGGCGTGTGCCTGGTGATGCTGCTGGGTGGCTGCGCCACCTCGGCCACCGACCCGCTGGCGCCGAAGACCGCAGGTGCGGTCGACCTCAAGCGTTACCAGGGCAAATGGTTCGAGCTGGCGCGCCTGCCAATGAAGTACCAGGACGGTTGCGCCCAGTCCGAGGCCCATTACAACCTCAAGCCCGATGGCACGGTCGGCGTGCTGAACCGTTGCCGTACCCTGGGTGATGAATGGCTGCGGGCCGAGGGCCATGCCACGCCGCAGCAGGCGGGGCACACCGACAAGCTGTGGGTGGAGTTCGACAATTGGTTCACCCGCCTGGTGCCCGGGGTGGCCAAGGGGGACTACTGGATCTTGTTCGTCGACGAGCGCTATCGCACGGCGATCGTCGGCAGCCCGGACCGCAAGTACCTGTGGATACTTTCGCGTACGCCCTCGTTGCCGGCGTGGGAGCGTGAGAACCTGCTGGCCAAGGCGCGGCAGCAGGGCTTTGATACCAGCCGCCTGATCTGGCGCACGCCCGACAAGAGCATCGTCGCCCGGCATTGAGGACGCCATCGCGCGTCAAACCCGCTCCCCACACGTACTCGTGGGAGCGGGCCCCGCGATGTTTCGACTGTCAGTCCAGCAACTGTCGCAGCACTTGTACAAACGCTGCCGCGCTTTGCTCCTCCTGTTCATGCCGCCCTTGGCGCACCACCCACTGCCCGTTGACCATCACATCGCGCACCTGGCGATCAGAACCCGCGAACAACCAGCGGTTGAGAATGGCATCGCCGTCGGCCACGGCCAGATACGGATCCTGCCCGTCGAGAACCAACCAGTCCGCCCGCTTGCCCACGGCCAGCTCGCCGATCGGCTGCCCCAGCGCCTGGGCACCGCCCAGCAGCGCGGCGTCGTACAAGGTTCGCCCAACCATCGGTTGATCGGCGCGATACAGGCGATTGCGCCGCTGGTCACGCAGGCGCTGGCCGTACTCAAGCCAGCGCAGTTCCTCGACCACGCTCAAGGACACATGGCTGTCCGAGCCGATACCCATCCGCCCGCCCTGGGCCAGGTAGTCCAACGCCGGGAAGATGCCGTCACCCAGGTTCGCCTCGGTGGTCAGGCACAGGCCTGCCACCGCGCCACTGCGGGCCATGGCGGCGACTTCGTCGCCTTCGGCGTGGGTGGCATGGACCAGGCACCAGCGCTGATCGACATCGACATGCTCGTACAGCCATTGCAGCGGACGGCGGCCGCTCCAGGCCAGGCAGTCATCGACTTCCTTCTGTTGCTCGGCAACGTGGATATGGATCGGGCAGGTTTTGTCGCTGGCACCGAGCACATCGGCGATCTGCTCCGGTGTCACGGCGCGCAGCGAGTGGAAGCACAGTCCCAGTGCCTGCGCCGGCTGTAGTGCCAGCAATGGCGCTAGCTGCTGTTGCAGGCGAAGGTATTGTTCGGTTGAGTTGATGAAGCGCCGTTGCCCGTCATTGGGCGCCTGGCCGCCGAAGCCGGCATGGCTGTACAAGACCGGCAGCAGCGTCAGGCCGATGCCGCTGGCGCCGGCGGCGGCGCTGATGCGGCGTGACAGCTCGGCGGGGTCGGCGTAGGCCTGGCCGTTCTGGTCATGGTGCACATAGTGGAACTCGGCCACCGAGGTGTAGCCGGCCTTGAGCATCTCGATATACAGCTGGCGCGCGATCACTTGCAGTTGTTCCGGCGTGATCCGGCCGACCAGGCGGTACATCAGCTCGCGCCAGGTCCAGAAGCTGTCGTTGGGATTGCCGGCCACTTCCGCCAGCCCCGCCATGGCCCGCTGGAATGCGTGCGAGTGCAGGTTGGGCATGCCCGGCAGCAGCGGCCCGGCCAGGCGCTCGGCGCCCTCGGCGTCGGCATCGGCCATGATCGCGGCCAGCCGACCGTCGGCGGCGACCTCCAGGCGGACATTGCGGGCCCAGCCCGAAGGGAGCAGGGCGCGTTCGGAGAAGTAGGCGGGCATCGGTGAAATCCTGTTATTGTTAACTTGTATATACATATACAGCCGTTTGCCTGCCGGGTAAACTCCGGCAAGCTACCGTTCACTCCAACCGCACAAGGATTCAACGCCGTGCCGACACTTCCTGTCTCCGCGCTGGTTGCCCAGATGGGCGAAGGGCCGGCGCCGCTCTACGCCCGGGTGAAACACATGATCATCCAGCAGATCGAGAGCGGCAGCTGGCCGCCTCATCACCGGGTGCCATCGGAAAGCGAACTGGTCAGCGAGCTGGGCTTCAGCCGCATGACCATCAACCGCGCCCTGCGCGAACTCACCGCCGAAGGCCTGCTGGTGCGCATGCAGGGCGTCGGCACCTTCGTCGCCGAACCCAAGAGCCGCTCGGCGCTGTTCGAGGTCAACAACATCGCCGACGAGATCGCCGGACGTGGCCACCAGCATAGCTGCCAGGTGATAAAGCTTGCCGAGGAAGCCGCCGGTTCCGAACGCGCCCTGGCCCTGGACATGCGCGAAGGCCAGCGGGTCTTCCACTCGCTGATCGTGCATTACGAAAATGGCGTGCCGGTGCAGATCGAGGATCGCTACGTCAACGCCGCCATCGCTCCGGACTACCTCAAGCAGGATTTCACCCGGCAGACGCCCTACGCCTACCTGTCGCAGGTGGCGCCGCTCACTGAAGGCGAGCACGTGGTCGAGGCGATCCTTGCCGAACCTGAAGAATGCAAGCTGCTGCAGATCGAGCGGGGCGAGCCGTGCCTGTTGATCCGTCGTCGCACCTGGTCGGGACGCCAGCCAGTCACCGCTGCGCGCCTGATCCACCCCGGTTCCCGTCACCGTCTGGAAGGACGATTCAGCAAATGACCCAGTTGCAGCTGTTGCGTGCCCAGGATTATCCGCGCATGCCCTGGAAAAACGGTGGCGGTTTCACCGAAGAAATCACCCGCGACGCAGGCGACAGCCTGGACGGTTTCGGCTGGCGCCTGTCGATCGCCGATATCGAGGAGTCCGGTGGTTTTTCCAGCTTCACCGGGTACCAGCGGATCATCACCGTGTTGCAGGGCGATGGCATGCGCCTGCTGGTCGATGGCCAAGCCAGCCGGCCGTTGCTGCCGTTCGACGCCTTCGCCTTCAATGGTGAAAGCCAGGTGAGCTGCAAGTTGTTGGGTGGGGCGATACGCGACTTCAACCTGATCTATGCGCCGCAGCGGTATCGGGCGCGGTTGCAGTGGTTCGATGGTTCGAATCGGTTGTTCAGCTCGGCTTCGACGCTATTGCTGTTTGCCGCCAGCACTCATGTCGAGGTGGGGCTGGCTGGGGAGGAGACGCAGCAGCTTGGGCGGTATGACTGCCTGCGTGTCGATGGCAATGAAGGGTTGCTGGAAGTGGATGTACAGGGGCGGTTCTGCCTGATCGAGCTGATTTCACACTGACCTGTCATCGTTGAAAGGGGCTGCTGTGCAGCCCATCGCTGGTAAGCCAGCTCCCACATGGGCCAAGTGAACCCTGTGGCAGCTGGCTTGCCAGCGATGGGACGCACAGCGGCCCCTTTTTCGTTTCTCCGAGGAATGGGCACTCTTTTTAGTTGCCTATGCTTGTACATACAAGTAAAGATGTGTTTGTATAGTCGCCACGACACACACATGCCGTCGGACGACCGCAGAGGACATCCCCGTGACTGACAACAACAAGTACCGTGACGTAGAAATCCGTGCCCCGCGTGGCAACAAGCTGACCGCCAAGAGCTGGCTCACCGAAGCTCCGCTGCGCATGCTGATGAACAACCTCGACCCACAGGTCGCCGAAAACCCGAAAGAGCTGGTGGTATACGGTGGCATCGGCCGCGCCGCGCGCAACTGGGAGTGCTACGACAAGATCGTCGAAACCCTGACCCGCCTGGAAGACGACGAAACCCTGCTGGTGCAGTCGGGCAAGCCGGTCGGCGTGTTCAAGACCCACAGCAACGCCCCGCGCGTGCTGATCGCCAACTCCAACCTGGTACCGCACTGGGCCAACTGGGAACACTTCAACGAACTGGACGCGAAAGGCCTGGCCATGTACGGCCAGATGACCGCTGGCAGCTGGATCTACATCGGTAGCCAGGGCATCGTCCAGGGCACCTATGAAACCTTCGTCGAGGCCGGCCGCCAGCACTACAACGGCAGCCTCAAAGGCAAGTGGGTATTGACCGCGGGCCTGGGCGGCATGGGCGGCGCCCAGCCACTGGCGGCAACACTTGCCGGCGCCTGCTCGCTGAACATCGAGTGCCAGCAAAGCCGCATCGACTTCCGCCTAGAGACCCGCTACGTCGACGAGCAGGCCACTGACCTGGACGACGCCCTGGCGCGCATCGCCAAGTACACCGCCGAAGGCAAGGCCATCTCCATCGCCCTGCACGGCAACGCCGCCGAGATTCTGCCTGAGCTGGTCAAGCGTGGCGTGCGCCCGGACATGGTCACCGACCAGACCAGCGCCCACGACCCGCTCAACGGCTACCTGCCGGCCGGCTGGACCTGGGAGCAGTACCGCGACCGCGCGGTGACCGACCCGGCAGGCGTGGTCAAGGCCGCGAAACAGTCGATGGCCGTACATGTACAAGCCATGCTCGACTTCCAGAAGCAGGGCATCCCGACCTTCGACTACGGCAACAACATCCGCCAGATGGCCAAGGAAGAGGGCGTGGCCAACGCCTTCGACTTCCCGGGCTTCGTCCCGGCGTACATCCGCCCGCTGTTCTGCCGCGGCGTCGGCCCGTTCCGCTGGGCCGCGCTCTCGGGCGATGCCGAAGACATCTACAAGACCGACGCCAAGGTCAAGGAACTGATCCCCGACGACGCCCACCTGCACCGCTGGCTGGACATGGCCCGCGAGCGCATCAGCTTCCAGGGCCTGCCGGCGCGCATCTGCTGGGTTGGCCTGGGCCTGCGCGCCAAGCTGGGCCTGGCGTTCAACGAGATGGTGCGCAGCGGTGAGCTGTCGGCGCCCGTCGTCATCGGCCGTGACCACCTGGACTCGGGCTCGGTATCCAGCCCCAACCGCGAAACCGAAGCCATGCGCGACGGCTCCGACGCGGTCTCCGATTGGCCGCTGCTCAACGCCCTGCTCAACACCGCAGGCGGCGCCACCTGGGTTTCGCTGCACCACGGCGGTGGCGTGGGCATGGGCTTCTCCCAGCATTCGGGCATGGTCATCGTCTGCGACGGTACCGATGAGGCCGCCGAGCGTATCGCCCGCGTACTGACCAACGACCCGGGCACCGGCGTGATGCGCCACGCCGACGCCGGCTACCAGATCGCCATCGACTGCGCCAAGGAGCAGGGCCTGGACCTGCCGATGATCACCGGCTGATCGCCGCGCTTTGGATCGCACCCTCCACGGGTGATACTGAACAATAAGAAGGGGGCCATGGCCCCCATGCGATTGGAGTAGCGAAGTGACCGAATTGACCCTCAAGCCCGGCACCCTGACCCTGGCCCAGCTGCGCGCCATCCACGCCGCGCCCGTGCGCCTGCAGCTCGATGCCAGCGCCGCGCCCGCCATCGACGCCAGCGTCGCCTGCGTCGAGCAGATCATCGCCGAAGACCGTACCGCCTACGGCATCAACACCGGTTTCGGCCTGCTGGCCTCGACCCGCATCGCCAGCCACGACCTGGAAAACCTGCAGCGCTCGCTGGTGCTGTCCCACGCCGCCGGTATCGGCGCGCCGCTGGACGACGACCTGGTGCGGCTGATCATGGTGCTCAAGATCAACAGCCTCAGCCGTGGCTTCTCTGGCATCCGCCGCAAAGTCATCGATGCGCTGATCGGCCTGGTCAACGCCGAAGTCTATCCGCACATCCCGCTGAAAGGTTCGGTCGGCGCCTCCGGCGACCTGGCGCCGCTGGCGCACATGTCGCTGGTGCTGCTGGGCGAAGGCAAGGCCCGTTACAAGGGCCAATGGTTGCCGGCCACCGAAGCCCTGGCCGTCGCCGGCCTGGAGCCACTGACCCTGGCCGCGAAAGAGGGCCTGGCCCTGCTCAACGGCACCCAGGCCTCCACCGCCTATGCCCTGCGTGGCCTGTTCCAGGCCGAAGACCTGTACGCCGCGGCCATCGCCTGTGGCGGTCTGAGCGTCGAGGCGGCGCTGGGTTCGCGCTCGCCGTTCGATGCGCGCATCCATGAAGTGCGCGGCCAGCGTGGCCAGATCGATACCGCCGCCTGCTTCCGCGACCTGCTGGGCGATTCCAGCGAAGTCTCGCTGTCGCACAAGAACTGCGACAAGGTGCAGGATCCGTACTCCCTGCGCTGCCAGCCGCAAGTCATGGGCGCCTGCCTGACCCAGATCCGCCAGGCCGCCGAGGTGCTGGGCATCGAAGCCAACGCCGTGTCGGACAACCCTCTGGTGTTCGCCGCCGAGGGCGACGTGATCTCCGGTGGCAACTTCCACGCAGAACCCGTGGTCATGGCTGCCGACAACCTGGCCCTGGCCATCGCCGAGATCGGCTCGCTGAGCGAGCGCCGCATCTCGCTGATGATGGACAAGCACATGTCCCAGCTGCCGCCGTTCCTGGTGGAAAACGGTGGTGTGAACTCCGGCTTCATGATCGCCCAGGTCACCGCTGCCGCCCTGGCCAGCGAGAACAAGGCACTGTCGCACCCGCACAGCGTCGACAGCCTGCCGACTTCGGCCAACCAGGAAGACCATGTGTCGATGGCCCCGGCCGCCGGCAAGCGCCTGTGGGAAATGGCCGAGAACACCCGTGGCGTGCTGGCCATCGAATGGCTGGGCGCCTGCCAGGGCCTGGACCTGCGCAAGGGCCTGAAGACCTCGGTCAAGCTGGAACTGGCGCGCCAGGCGCTGCGTCGCGAAGTGCCGCACTATGACCGCGACCGTTTCTTCTCGCCGGATATCGAGGCGGCTGCCGCGTTGCTGGCCAAAGGCACGCTGACCGGGCTGCTGCCGGTGGGCGTCCTGCCAAGCCTGTAACGCCCTCGGGGCCGCTTTGCGGCCCATCGCCGGCAAGCCGGCTCCCACAACTGCTTGTGTGGGAGCCGGCTTGCCGGCGATTGGGCTGCGCAGCAGACCCCATCCCGATATCACGACCAGAACAACAATAAGGACGTGACATGCAACAAGCTCAAGGTCTCAAGCGCGGGCTATCGGCCCGGCACATCCGTTTCATGGCGCTCGGTTCGGCAATCGGTACCGGGCTTTTCTACGGTTCGGCCTCGGCCATCCAGATGGCTGGCCCGGCCGTGCTGCTGGCCTACCTGATCGGCGGCGCCGCGGTGTTCATGGTCATGCGTGCCCTCGGCGAAATGGCCGTGCACAATCCGGTGTCCGGCTCCTTCGGCCACTACGCCAGCACCTACCTCGGCCCCATGGCCGGCTTCATCCTCGGCTGGACCTACGCCTTCGAGATGGTCATCGTCGCCATCGCCGATGTCACGGCCTTCGGGATCTACATGGGTTTCTGGTTCCCCGAAGTGGCACGCTGGATCTGGGTGCTGGGTATTGTCTTCCTGATCGGTGGCCTGAACCTGTGCAACGTGCGGGTGTTCGGCGAGATGGAGTTCTGGCTGTCGCTGCTCAAGGTCGGGGCCATCGTCGCGATGATCCTCGCAGGTCTCGGCATCATGGCCTTCGGCTTCAGCCAGGTGGGCAGCGGGCACGCCGTCGGGGTGAGCAACCTGTTCGAACATGGCGGCTTCATGCCCAATGGCGTCAGTGGCCTGATCGCCTCATTCGCGGTGGTGATGTTCGCCTTCGGCGGCATCGAGATCATCGGCGTCACCGCAGGTGAAGCGAAAGACCCGCAACGGGTGATCCCGAAAGCGATCAACGCCGTGCCGCTGCGCATCCTGCTGTTCTACGTGCTGACCCTGTTCGTGCTGATGTGCCTGTACCCCTGGCCGCAGATCGGCAGCCAGGGCAGCCCGTTTGTGCAGATATTCAGCAACCTGGGGATTGGCTCGGCGGCGGCGGTGCTTAACATCGTGGTGATTTCGGCAGCCATTTCCGCGATCAACAGCGACATCTTCGGCGCTGGCCGGATGATGTACGGCCTGTCCCAGCACGGCCAGGCGCCGCGTGGCTTTGGCAAGCTGTCCAGGCACGGCGTGCCGTGGATGACCGTGGTGGTGATGGGCGCGGCGTTGCTGGTGGGCGTGCTGCTCAACTACCTGATTCCGGAGAACGTGTTCCTGCTGATCGCTTCGATCGCCACCTTCGCCACTGTGTGGGTGTGGCTGATGATCCTGGTCACCCAGGTGGCCATGCGTCGCAGCATGAGCCGCGAAGAAGTCGCCCAGCTCAAGTTCCCCGTGCCGTTCTGGCCCTATGGTCCGGCGATGGCCATTGCTTTCATGCTGTTCATCTTCGGTGTGCTGGGTTACTTCCCGGATACCCAGGCGGCATTGATCGTCGGCGTTATCTGGGTCGTGTTCCTGGTCGCTTCCTACCTGCTGTGGTGCAAGCCGCGCGCAGGTGACGGCGAGCCGGTCCGTGAACCTGCCGAGCTGCACCGTTGAGTCTTACAAGGAGATCCTGATGAGAACCCTCTGGCAGCACTGCCATGCGGCAACCATGGCCGAGGGCCGCTACTCGATCATCGAGGATGCGGCGATCGTCACCAGCGCCGGCCTGATCGAATGGATCGGCCCACGTGACGAGGTGCCGCCAGTGGCGGCCGATCGCATCGTCGACCTCGGCGGTGCCTGGGTTACCCCGGGGTTGATCGACTGCCACACCCACGCGGTGTTCGGCGGCAACCGCAGCGGCGAGTTCGAGCAGCGCCTGCAAGGCGTCAGCTATGCCGAGATCGCCGCTCAGGGCGGCGGCATCGCCAGCACCGTGCGAGCTACCCGTGCCGCCAGCGAGGACGAACTGCTGGTGAGTGCCCGTCAGCGCGTCCAGACGCTGATGCGCGACGGTGTGACCACGATCGAGATCAAGTCCGGTTACGGCCTGGACCTCGAGAGCGAGCGCAAGATGTTGCGTGTCGCCCGGCGCCTGGGTGAGGAACTGCCCGTGACCGTGCGCAGCACCTGCCTGGCGGCCCATGCCCTGCCGCCGGAATTTGCGGGGCGGGCCGACGACTACATCGCCCATATCTGCGACGTCATGCTCCCGGCATTGGCTGCCGAGGGCCTGGTGGACGCGGTGGATGCGTTCTGTGAACACCTGGCGTTCTCCCCAGCCCAGGTCGAGCGGGTATTCATCAAGGCTCGTGAGTTGGGACTGCCGGTGAAACTGCACGCCGAGCAACTGTCGTCGCTGCACGGTTCGAGCCTGGCGGCGCGTTACCACGCTCTGTCGGCCGATCACCTGGAGTTCATGACCGAAGAAGACGCCATCGCTATGGCCGAGGCCGGCACGGTGGCGGTGCTGCTGCCGGGGGCGTTCTACTTCCTGCGCGAAACCCAGCTTCCGCCGATGGATGCCCTGCGCCAGCACGGCGTGAAGATCGCCCTGGCCAGCGACCTCAATCCCGGTACCTCGCCGGGGCTGTCGCTGCGCCTGATGTTGAACATGGGCTGCACCTGTTTCCGCATGACCCCCGAGGAAGCTTTGGCCGGTGTCACCGTGCACGCCGCCACGGCGCTGGGCCTGGGCGATAGCCATGGTTCGCTGGAAGAGGGCAAGGTCGCGGACTTCATCGCCTGGCAGATCGAACGCCCCGCCGACCTCAGCTACTGGCTCGGCGGCGACCTGCCCAAGCGCGTGGTGCGCCTGGGCCATGAGATATCCAATTGAGCGAGGGCATATGGACAAAGTATTGAGTTTTCATCAGGGCCGTCTGCCGCTGCTGATCAGCATGCCCCACGCCGGGCTGGGCCTGACCGATGCGGTGCGCGACGGCCTGGTGGACCAGGCGCGCAGCCTGCCGGACACCGACTGGCACATCCCGCGCCTGTATGACTTCGCCCGCGACTTGGGCGCCAGCGTGGTGACGGCGGAGTATTCGCGTTTCGTCATCGACCTCAACCGGCCGGATGACGACAAGCCACTGTATGCCGGTGCCACCACCGGTCTGTACCCGGCCACGCTGTTCGAGGGAGAGCCGCTGTTCAAGGACGGGCTGGAACCGACTGGCGAGCAGCGCAAACAGTACCTGGAGCAGATCTGGCGCCCTTACCACGACACCATTCGCAACGAGTTGGAGCGTCTGCGCGAGCACTTCGGCTACGCCCTGTTGTGGGATGCCCACTCGATCCGCTCGCTGATCCCGCACCTGTTCGACGGCAAGCTGCCGGACTTCAACCTGGGCACCTTCAACGGTGCAAGTTGCGACCCGGAGCTGGCTCAACGGCTGGAGGGGGTATGCGCTGCGGCGCAGGGCTATAGCCATGTGCTCAATGGTCGCTTCAAGGGTGGGCACATCACCCGCCACTATGGCGACCCGTCCAACCACATTCACGCGGTGCAGCTGGAACTGGCGCAGAGTACCTACATGGAGGAACACGCGCCGTACCTTTATCGACAGGACTTGGCGCAGCCCACGCAGGCTGTCCTGCGCGCATTACTGCAGGCCTTGTTGGACTGGGGCCGCGCGCGCTACGTCCAATAGGCTGAAAGTGCCCCTGCCTGGGGCACTGAACATTGGTCAGTCGTGCGTGAAGTAAGGCCGCGTCAGTGTCTGAAGCAACTCCCGCTCTTCCTGTTCTTTGTCCTCCATCAGCCCCTGTTGCAGCGCCAGCTCTTCCTGCAACGGCAGGTCCAAAGCGCTCAGCTCCTGCACGCGCCTACCGAAACGTTGGTTGATCCTCCCGAACCGGTCGGTGTACTCGGCGCGCAGGCGCTCGGTCCAATAGCGGTTTGCCAGCAGATACTGCATGAACGAATCGCCGCTTTCTCTTCCCCTGACCTGCTCCAGCACGCTTGCCAGTTCACCTTGCGCAAGCTGGGCAGCGCTTCGAAAGCGCATGCTGTCAGCGATTGGCAAGTCCAGTTCGGCGGCGAGCTCGCGGCGGTATGCCAGGCGTACCGAAACATGGTCGCCAGGAGTGGTGCGTTGGCTGGCAAGTACTTCGAGCTGCCCCATGCGGTACAACTGGCGCAGGCGTCGGAACAGCGTCTGCAATGTGTCACCAGCATCGGTCAGCACTCGGCTGTTCATGACATAGATTTCGATGTTGTTGAACGCCTGGAGCGCACCGTCGTGGCAGGTCTGAGAGTCGTTTATCGGGTCGGGCAATGCTTCTGCGGCAATCACGCTCATGGTGGGCCTCAACTCGTCGTGAGTCGCCGCAGTCACCAACATCAGACGCACGCGCTCGCAGAAGTCGGCTTGCGAGCTCATGTCCACATAGGGCGCGGCGTTGCGCAAACGCCCAGCCAGGCGCAGCAGGTTGTTACCGTCCTCCAACCGTTGCAGCGTCTCCCAGCAATTGTGCAGGGCTTCGTTCTGCGCTTCGGTGCCAAGCGCCCATAGTTCGACTCTTGGGGTGTCGTCACCGGCGAGGGGAAAGTGCGGGTGGTCGGTCAGCGACCCTTCACTCGTGCTATCGGTAAGCATCAGGTTGTCAGGGTCAAGGGCAAAGGTGAAGCTGTGCTGGCTCTCCGAGTAAGCGCGCAGGCGCGTCAGGGTATCGAGTGCCAACGGGTTGTCAAACAACGCAATCGATGAGATAGGCATCCGGTTTTCGAGGTTGTTAAGCACGAAATCCGGTAATTGCGAAATGTTGTTGTTGCTCAAGTCCAGCAGTTCCAATGGCAACAAGCGTTCACACCAGGCTGGCCAGGTTTGCAATCCCATGTTGCTCAGCGTCAACGAAGTGAGGCTCGTGGCCAGGCGTGCAGGTACCTCGGTGATGGCCCCCATTCGATTACCGGAGAGGTCCAGGGAAGTGAGGTTGTGCAGTCGACCGAATGCCTGGAGCATATTCTGGTCAATTTCCAGCCCCATGCCACGAAATTCCAAATGAACCAATCGCGGCAGGTGCGCAAGGGCCGAGGCGAGCGTCTGCGTGGCGGCCACGTGTGCGTCGATGGTCAGGCGGGTTATGTGGGGGAAGTGCCTGAGTAGCTCGCCGAGCTGCTCACTGGAGCCGCTTACCCGGCTGAGCGTCAACGCGTTCACGTGTTCGCTGAAAAATGACGGCAGCCTGCGCGGAAAATTTTCAATGGCCACATCCGCGAGCTGTAATCGCAGATAGCGCAAGCCCCGTTCCTGGTTTTCCCAGAACTGGCGGATCGCGCTGGCGATGCGCTGGCGGTCTTCCAGCATGGCCTGTGTCAAAGGCTGGTTCGAGCTTGACGCTTGCGCCCAGCCATCGATGGCGTCGCGCAGTTGGTCCCGCTCCCGACGGACTCGATCCAGCCGTTGGGTGAGTTCAGGCGATCGGTCGACATGGATGCGCGACGTCATCCCGCTTTCATTCAGCAGCAAGCGCTGCAGGTGGTCTTCGTTTATATCATTGCCCTCCAGCGAGAGCATTGTACCGCCGAGGGCGAGCTCGGGTTGGTCGAGGAGGAATGTCGGAAGCGACCTCAGGTTGTTGTTGCGTAGCGAAACATGCGCAATTCGCCCCAGCGCGTCGCCGCCCAGCCCGATGGGCCATTGGCTGATTTGCATGTCATCCAGGCCGAGATAATCCAGCGATAGCTGATGTAGGCTTGGGCTGTCGCGCTGGGCAAACCGGTTGCCACTCAGATCCAGACGGCGCAGCTCGGGCAGACTGGACAGTTCTGCCATGTGCATCGCACTGAGCGGGATGTTCTGATTGGTGAAAGTCAGCACTCGCAAGCCAGGCAGGTGCTGGCTGATCGTGCCGATACTGTAGAGGAAGGACGAGGGTGCCGCCCGCAATTCGAAGGGCCGGGTGATCACCAGTTCCTCGAGCTGCGGAATCTGCCGCAGCAGGCGTTGCAGCAGACGCTCATGCTGAGCCCAGCCTGAATTGTTGTCTGCTGCCGAACCGATCAAGCGCAGCCGGCGCACACGCGAGGTGAAGTGTGCGGGCAAATTCATCGGAATGTCGGCCAGGCGCACGTGGTTCAGGCTTAGCTGCGCAGCGTGTTGGTTGCTCTCCTCAAGCGCGCTGTCGTACCAGTGCTGGATGATTTCGGTGCGCACATTGGCGTGCTCCAAGGCTTCCTGATCTGAGCCTGAAAAGATCCCCTCGTACCATTCGTCCAGCCTGCTCTGGAGTTCAAGGCGCTGTTCCAGCAACTGTTGAAGGTGATCGAGGACTTGCACTTGAGTGCGGCCGGTACTGGTAATCATCATCAATATCTGCTCTGTGGACCTGCGCGTGTGTTCAGGCAGGCCGGTCGCCGCGATCGCATCGAGCAGCGCCTGGCGGCTGACACCCGTGGCCGCGGCACCGCCACTCAGCGGGTAACCAACGCGGCCATCGGCGAGGCGCATGGGGGAGCGATAGCCTGGCTTCACGGGGCGCATGCCGAGCACCTGGCGTAGTGGCGCGCGGGGCAGGGCATTTTGTTGCAGCAACCGGCGCAACGCGGCTTCGTCGCTGACAGCCAGCTGCACCATGACCTGGGGCAGAGCCTCGAACAGGGCACCGTACAGGTTGGTCAGGGGCCTCATCGGTCTACCCGCCAGCGGCGCGGCATGGACGATGTAACCCGCATGCGCGCACGTGACGGTAGCACGCAATGAGGCGTCCATCGGGCCGACGCTCGCGTGTTGGCTTGGCCAGAATCGGTATTGGCGCAGTTCCAGGTAGGTATCTGCAGGCCATTGGGGCAGTTGTTGCAAGGTGTGGATGATCAGCCGGTCTATGTCCCAGCTCCGCACGCAGTTCAGGTACAGACCTTCGTAGGCGCGTGTCAGGCGAATCTGTTGCTGGTATGCGCGAACTTCCTCGGCCAGACGCAGGGGGACCTTGCCAGCATTGAGCAGTTGCCGCTCCTCGACGCTGGCGTTGCGAACCAGTTCCTCGCCGACTGCGGGCGGCAGTTGCGGGAATACCCGCCGGATGACCTCGGTGCCTGGCTGCCGAGTAGTCGGAAGACCATCATAGGCTCTGGTGAATTCGCCAAATCGGGCGCTGCTGATGGCGCGGTGACCAACTGTCTCGTCCAGCCTGAAGCGCTGCATCGTGTCTTCCAGCAAGGCAGGAAGCCGTTGATTCTTGACCAGGGTCCGGCGCAGTTCGCCTTCGTCAATGTCAGTGATGGCAAGCATGCTGCGTAACGTCGACTCGTCGAAATGCGCGTTCAAGTGGCCAATCCGGCGCAGCAAGGTGGTCCCACTCCAAGTCGTGGGTTGATCGACGACATGCAGCCAGGCGCCAGCACCGTTATGTAGAACCGGCGGCGCGTAGCGCTGGGGCCCGAGCGGGTGTTGTACACGGTAGTCAGCGGTTGCCGATGCGTGTTCGACGATGTAGCGATCGCCCATCGTATCCAGCCAGAGCTTGCCCTGGTGATGCCTGAGGCCCAATGCATCTGGTTCCAGATGGTCGGGCAGGGCATCGCTGCGCCGATAGGGTGTTAGGTCTGGTTTCCAGAGGCGTACCTGGCCATCGGGCATTTCCACGTCCTGCAGTTCCTCGATGAAGGACGGTGTCAGCACAGCAATACGTTCTCGCTCGGGCGCGTGTCTCTCTACACCCTCTGAAGCAGCGGGCGCCCCGGCGCCTGAACTGTTCAGTGCCTTGGTTGCTGTGGCAAGGGCGGCCATCAATGCCACATTTTCGATGACATCGACCAGATAGCCGTAGGCAATGTCGCGTTCGTCGTTCTTCCAGGCGTCGATACCGTCGTACACCTCGAAGGCCAACTGGGTCAGGCTAAGGAGAAGCATCGCCTCCCCAAGCCCTGGTACGAAGAAACCGGCGATGTTCAAGCCGGTCAGCACGCGTCCGAAGACCAGCTTGCGATGGGCCAGGGCGGTGCGCCGGTCGACAATTTCGGTGGGAACGGCGTGGTACAGCGCATCCATCTCGTGACGCTCGGCCTTCTGGAGCGCCATCATCTCCTGAAACCCATGTTTGAACGGTCGGGTGGATGGGTATAGTGCCGCCTGTGGGGCAGACACGCGTTCGTAGAGGCCACGGCTGCTCCATCCGAACGGGGTCAGGCGGCCTGCGAGGCGGCTTTGTACCGAGGCTTTGTCGCGTTCGGCGATGTGTTTGTCCAGGTAGCCGGCGTTGGCCCGCAGTCGTTCGCCCAGCTCGCTGAACAGCGCGTCCAGGGTGGCGAACGCCTTGAGTGGCGTCTCATCATCTTCGGGAATATACAGCGCTTGGCACTTCTGCCCATTTGTTTGCCGAGTGATGAGCAGGACGCCGGTCAGTTCGGCTTCCCAGAGGGACATCGTACTGAAGGTGATGCTTGCAGTTGCCTTCGCAGCGGTGTCCAGGCACTGCGCAAGCGCGCTCTCATAAAAGTCACGGTCGATATCGCCCTTGAGGAGAGCAAAGTGCAGAGACTGTCTGAATGCGGAGACTTCGGCGTTGCCCAAGGTTCGATACACATCCAGTGCCTGCTCATCGGCGCTGCGCCTGGGCGTGGCGGCGGGGTAGTAGATGGCATGCACCAGGTCATGGTATCTGGCGCCGATATCCAAGGTGCGGCACAGGTCGGCGAAGGCTTCGGCGGTGAAGTCTATCTGGTTGGTGATGGGTACGGTGCCCATGAAGCGGCGGTGATCGACGATGACGGACTTTTTCAACGGGGCAGCGGGCGCGTCCATGCCATGCTCTTGCGCAGCGCCAGCGTCGAAATTGTGCAATGCGCAGTGCAGCAGCGAGCGGGTTGCCCTGTCGACTGCCTGGCGACCATCAATGGCTGAGGACGTGTCGATCAGGCGGGCGTCGATCAGATAGGTCTTGTCGACGTCGAGCTCCAGGCCGAAGCGATTTTTGATCCCGTCTGCCAGTATCTTCCTGGCGTAGGTTTCCAGTTCGGGAAGTCCTTCGAACAATCTCTGGACGCCGGCCTGGTGTCGTCGATGGCGAGCATGTTCATCCTGCCACGCCTTGGCAGCATCTGGTTGTTGCCGGACGGCAGCGGCCAGCCAGTCGGGCCCTCGCTGCCAGTTTTGCAGACCTGCGCGCGTCGCTGGCGTGCTCTCCTTTAGCCAGGTGGGTATTGCCTGCTCGATTGTCGTGTAGTGACGGCCGGGTGAGGTGCTTGCGGTTGCTGGCATGTCTTGCTCCTTTGCCGGGTAGGTGGGAGCAACGGACTATGGGCAGGATGCCTGGCGCGCAAGCTGTAGGTATGTAGGCCGCAGATACCTTGCCTGGCCCAGCGGCTTGTGGGCACCGGTCCATGGAGTCGGAGTGCCGATTTGCCATAGATACATGCTCAAAGCGTCATTCAGGTTTATGATGGCCCACGGCTGAACCAAACCTCACACGGAGTGCGCGATGCAGACCCTCTACCCGCAGATCAAACCCTACGCCCGGCACGATCTGGCCGTGGAAGCGCCGCATGTGCTGTACGTCGATGAAAGCGGCTCGCCGGAAGGTCTGCCCGTGGTGTTCATCCACGGCGGCCCGGGCGCCGGTTGCGATGCCCAGAGCCGTTGCTACTTCGACCCCAATCTGTATCGGATCATCACCTTCGACCAACGCGGCTGTGGCCGCTCCACGCCGCATGCGAGCCTGGAGAACAACACCACCTGGCACCTTGTCGAGGACTTGGAGCGCATCCGTGAACACCTTGGCATCGACAAGTGGGTACTGTTCGGCGGATCGTGGGGCTCCACCCTGGCCCTGGCCTATGCCCAGACCCATCCCGAGCGCGTGCATGGGCTGATCCTGCGCGGGATTTTCCTGTGCCGCCCGCAGGAGATCAGCTGGTTCTACCAGGAAGGCGCCAGCCGTCTCTTCCCCGATTACTGGCAGGATTACATCGCACCGATACCACCGGAAGAGCGTGGCGACCTGGTCAAGGCTTTCCACAAGCGCCTGACCGGCAACGACCAGATCGCCCAGATGCACGCCGCCAAGGCCTGGTCCACCTGGGAAGGCCGCACGGCCACCCTGCGGCCGAACCCCTTGGTGGTCGACCGCTTCTCTGAACCCCAGCGTGCTCTGTCCATCGCTCGTATCGAATGTCATTACTTCACCCACAACGCGTTCCTCGAACCTGACCAGCTGATCCGCGACATGCCGAAGATCGCTCATCTGCCGGCAGTAATCGTGCATGGCCGATACGATGTGATCTGCCCGCTGGACAACGCCTGGGCGCTGCACCAGGCCTGGCCGAACAGTGAACTGAAGGTGATCCGCGACGCCGGTCACGCCGCCTCCGAGCCGGGCATCACCGACGCCTTGGTGCGCGCCGCCGACCAGATGGCGCGACGCCTGCTCGACCTGCCCCTGGAAGAGGCATGAAAGGGCTGATCCAGCGTGTGCGCGGCGCACGGGTGGAGGTGGCGGGCGAGATCGTCGGGGCCATCGACCAAGGGTTGCTGGCGCTGGTGGCGGTCGAGCCAGGCGATTCGCCCGAGCATGCCGACAAACTGCTGCACAAGCTGCTGAACTACCGAGTGTTCAGCGACGAGCAGGGCAAGATGAACCGCTCGCTCAAGGATGTCGGCGGTGGCCTGTTGCTGGTGTCACAGTTCACCCTGGCCGCCGACACCCGCAACGGCATGCGCCCGAGCTTCTCGACAGCAGCGCCACCGGCCCTTGGCGCTGCGCTTTTCGACTATCTTTTGAATCAGGCACAAGCTCAGCATCCGCAGGTGGCCAGTGGTCGCTTCGGCGCTGACATGCAGGTGCACCTGGTCAATGATGGCCCGGTAACATTTATGTTACAAATATGAGGTCAAAAAACCCCTTGTTTGGCGAAAACAAGGGGTTTTGTACGATAAATAGTTTGTTCAGCCTGATGCGTTGTAACGCGACCTGCTGGATAATCGCGCGCTGCATGAACCTGCGTTCGCAGGTTCGTTTCACTTTGACTCGAGCATTGTCAGGATCCGTTTGGGGAATCATTACGCCCTCACGGGGTCCGAACAGTGCTCGCCAACCCGGCATTTGTCGCTGGCCGTTGGTTTCATGATCTGTTTTCGGCGAGGATTGCTCGTGATTGTAAGCCCCTGTATTGCACCTAGAATCCCCGGTACCCGGCTGCGCAAGGCACTGTTGGCCGGCGTGGCGCTGGTCGGCCTGATGAGCGCGGGCCAGCTGTGGGCATTCAATCTGGACGATGTTGCAGCCAAGGCAAAGGATCTGGCCGGTCAGAAGTTCGAGGCGCCGAAGAGCAACCTGCCGCCGGTGTTCCGCGACATGAAGTACGCCGACTACCAGAAGATCCGCTTCCTGCAGGAAAAGGCCGAGTGGGCCAAGGACAAGACGCCGTTCAAGCTGTCCTTCTATCACCAGGGCATGCATTTCGACACGCCGGTGACCATCAACGAGATCACCGCCAACAAGGTCAGGGAAATCAAGTACGATCCGAGCCGCTTCGAGTTCGGTGACGTGCCCCATGACGCCGACGCCACCAAGAACCTCGGCTATGCCGGTTTCCGTGTGCTCTACCCGATCAACAAGGCCGACAAGCAGGACGAGATCATGACCCTGCTTGGCGCCAGCTATTTCCGCGTGGTCGGCAAGGGCCACCGCTATGGCCTGTCAGCCCGTGGCCTGGCCATCGACACCGCACTGCCGTCGGGCGAGGAATTCCCGCGCTTCCGCGAATTCTGGATCGAGAAGCCCAAGCCGAACGACAAGCACCTGGTGATCTATGCACTGCTCGACTCGCCGCGCTCCACTGGTGCCTACAAGCTGACCCTGCGTCCGGGCGAGGACACCCTGGTCGACGTCAAGTCGCGCGTCTACCTGCGTGAAAACGTCAGCCGCCTGGGCATCGCCCCGCTGACCAGCATGTACCTGTTCGGCCCCAACCAGCCGTCGAAGATCATGAACTACCGCCCAGCGCTGCATGATTCCGAAGGTCTGGCCATCCACGCCGCCAACGGCGAGTGGCTGTGGCGCCCGTTGAACAACCCGAAACACCTGGCTGTCAGCAACTTCAGCGTAGAGAATCCCCGTGGTTTCGGCCTTCTGCAGCGCCAGCGCGCCTTCAGTGACTATGAAGATCTCGACGACGAGTACGAGAAGCGTCCGAGTGCCTGGATCGAGCCGAAAGGCGACTGGGGCAAGGGCACTGTAGATCTGGTCGAGATTCCGACCGCCGATGAGACCAACGACAACATCGTGGCCTTCTGGAGCCCTGAAAAGCTGCCTGAGCCAGGCAAGCCGTTCGAATACGACTACCGCCTGCGCTGGACCATCAAGGAAGACCAACTGCACTCGCAGGAGCTGGGCTGGGTCAAGCAGACCTTGCGCTCGGCTGGTGACGTCAAGCAGTCCAACCTGATCCGCCAGACTGACGGCAGCGTTGCCCTGCTGGTCGATTTCATCGGCCCGAACCTCGCGGCATTGCCGGCGGACACCGCCGTGCGCAGCCAGGTCAGCGTCGGCGACAACGCCGAAGTGGTCGAGAACAATCTGCGTTACAACCCGGAAACCAAAGGCTGGCGCCTGACCCTGCGCCTGAAGGTGCAGGATCCGAAGAAGTCCACCGAGATGCGCGCCGCGCTGCTGCGTGACGTGCCGGTCGAGCAACCGAAGCCCGCCAAGGAAACCAAGCAGGACAAGGCCGCGGCCAAGCACGCCCACGCCAAGGCTGAGAAAGCCAAGGCCGAGCAGGCTGCCGAGCAACCCGCCGCCGACGCGGCATCCACCAACGGGGCCCCGGCCACCACCGAGAAGGTGCTGACCGAGACCTGGAGCTATCAGTTGCCTGCCGATGAGTAACTCAAGCGCAAGGCCGGAATCGCTTGGCGAATACCTGGCCCACCTCCCCCTGAGCGACGAGCAACGCGCGGAACTCGCCCGTTGCACTTCGTTCAGCGAGCTGCACCAACGCCTGGCGGCCAACCCGGCCGCCGCCACCGCCGAGGCCGTCCAGGCTTCGGTGGGGGCCCGTCTTACCGTAGGCAGCGCCGCCGAACTGGAAGAGGCCGAGATGCTCGGCGTCGATGGCAGCGGCCGCCTGTGCCTGAAGATCGCCCCGCCGATCAAACGCACCAAGGTCGTGCCCGAGCCGTGGCGCACCAACGTGCTGATCCGCATGTGGCGGCGCATGACCGGCCGCACCAACGCCCCACAGCCGCCCAAGCGCGAACTGCCGCCGGCACGCTGGCGCACGGTCGGCTCGATTCGCCGCTATATCCTGCTCACCCTGATGATCGGCCAGACCATCGTTGCCGGCTGGTACATGAAGGGCATCCTGCCGTACCAGGGCTGGTCGTTCGTCGACCTCGACGAAGTCATCCACCAGCCGTTGTGGGACACCGTGGTGCAGGTCTGGCCATATGCGCTGCAGACGTCCATTCTGATCCTTTTCGGTATCCTGTTCTGCTGGGTGTCGGCGGGCTTCTGGACCGCACTGATGGGCTTCCTCGAGCTGCTCACCGGGCGTGACAAGTACCGCATCTCCGGCAGCAGCGCCGGCAACGAGCCGATTCCCGCCGAGGCGCGTACCGCGCTGGTGATGCCGATCTGCAACGAAGACGTGCCACGGGTGTTCGCAGGCCTGCGGGCGACCTTCGAGTCGGTGGCCGCCAGCGGCAACCTTGATCGTTTCGACTTCTTCGTGCTCAGCGATACCAACGACACCGATATCGCCGTGGCCGAACAACAGGCCTGGCTGGACGTGTGTCGCGAGACCAAGGGCTTTGGCCGCATCTTCTATCGTCGTCGCCGGCGCCGGGTGAAGCGCAAGAGCGGCAACCTCGACGACTTCTGCCGTCGCTGGGGGGGCGATTACAAGTACATGGTCGTGCTCGACGCCGACAGCGTCATGAGCGGCGAGTGCCTGAGCAGCCTGGTGCGCCTGATGGAGGCCAACCCGGATGCCGGCATCATCCAGACCGGGCCGAAAGCCTCGGGCATGGATACCCTCTATGCGCGCATGCAGCAGTTCGCCACCCGCGTGTACGGCCCGCTGTTCACCGCCGGCCTGCACTTCTGGCAGCTGGGCGAGTCGCACTACTGGGGCCATAACGCGATCATCCGCATGAAGCCGTTCATCGAGCACTGCGCCTTGGCGCCGTTGCCGGGCAAGGGCGCGTTTGCTGGTGCGATCCTTTCCCACGACTTCGTCGAAGCCGCGTTGATGCGCCGTGCCGGCTGGGGCGTGTGGATCGCCTATGACCTGCCGGGCAGCTACGAAGAGCTGCCGCCAAACCTGCTCGACGAGCTCAAGCGCGACCGTCGCTGGTGCCACGGCAACCTGATGAACTTCCGCCTGTTCCTGGTCAAGGGCATGCACCCGGTGCACCGCGCGGTGTTCCTCACCGGGGTGATGTCGTACCTGTCGGCGCCGTTGTGGTTCCTGTTCCTGGTGCTGTCGACCGCGCTGCTGGCGACCAACACCTTGATGGAGCCGCAATACTTCATCGAGCCGTTCCAGCTCTACCCGCTGTGGCCGCAGTGGCACCCGGAGAAGGCCATCGCGCTGTTCTCCACCACCATCGTGCTGCTGTTCCTGCCCAAGCTGCTCAGCGTCATCCTGATCTGGGCCAAGGGCGCCACCGAGTTCGGCGGGCGTATCAAGGTCACCTTGTCGATGCTGATGGAGATGCTGTTCTCCATGTTGCTGGCACCGGTGCGGATGATCTTCCACACCCGTTTCGTGCTGGCCGCGTTCCTCGGCTGGGCCGCGACCTGGAACTCGCCGCAGCGTGACGATGACTCGACTCCGTGGAGCGAGGCGGTACGTCGCCATGGTCCGCAGACCCTGCTGGGCATCGCCTGGGCCGGCCTGGTGGCCTGGTTGAACCCGAGCTTCCTGTGGTGGCTGGCGCCGATCGTCGGCTCGCTGGTGCTGTCGATCCCGGTCTCGGTGATCTCCAGCCGCACCCGCCTGGGCCTGGCGGCCAAGGACGAGAAGCTGTTCCTCATCCCCGAGGAATATGCGACGCCGCAGGAGCTGCTGGCCACCGACCAGTACACCCACGAGAACCGCTGGCATGCCCTGCACGACGGCTTCGTCCGGGCCGTGGTCGATCCGCGCCAGAACGCCCTGGCCTGTGCCATGGCCACGGCACGTCATGGCCAGGCGGCGCCGATCGAGGCGCTGCGCGTTGAGCGTGTGGCCAAGGCGCTGGAAGTTGGGCCGCAGGGCCTGGACCTGAACACCCGCCTGGCGCTGCTCAGCGACCCGGTGGCGCTGTCGCGCCTGCACGAGCAGGTATGGGCCGGGCACAACACGGCGTGGATCGATGTATGGCGCGCTTCCATCGCCAACGACCCGCACTCGCCGCTGCTGCCGTTGCATCCGGAGAACGTGGTCCAGCCAGCACTGGCATGATCGCGTCGCACCGATAATCGCGGGGCGGCCCGACTTGCCCCGCGATTGTTTTACCCTCATCGATTTTTGGCCAACAAAGTCCCCACCGGCTCTAGGTCCCGGCCTTCGCATGCGTTAGCATCCGTCCCGACATTACGCATCGGTCTGTAGGACCGTGCTTACAAAAAAAATCTGCGTACTTCTTGCTAGGGGACTTGGTGATGATGAAGAAATACCTGTCGCGGCTGCTGGTAGGTGCGACCGCCCTGATCGCGGTAGCCACCGCCCAGGCCGGCGCCATCGATGACGCGGTCAAGCGCGGCACCCTGCGTGTGGGCATGGACCCGACCTACATGCCGTTTGAAATGACCAACAAGCGTGGCGAGATCATCGGCTTCGAGGTCGACATCCTCAAGGCCATGGCCAAGTCCATGGGCGTAAAGCTGGAGATGGTCTCCACCGCCTACGACGGCATCATTCCGGCACTGATGACCGACAAGTTCGACTTCATCGGCAGTGGCATGACCCTGACCCAGGAGCGCAACCTGCGCCTGAACTTCAGCGAGCCCTTCATCGTCGTCGGCCAGACCCTGCTGATCCGCAAGGAGCTGGCGGGCGAGATCAAGTCGTACAAGGACCTGAATAACGAGAAGTACCGTCTCACTTCCAAGCTCGGCACCACTGGCGAGATGGTCGCTAAGAAGCTGATCGGCAAGGCCAAGTACCACGGCTACGACAACGAGCAGGAAGGGGTGATGGATGTAGTCAACGGCAAGGCCGACGCCTTCGTCTACGACTCGCCCTACAACGTGGTGGCCGTGGAGAAGGCCGGCGCTGGCAAGCTGGTGTTCCTGGAAGAGCCCTTCACCTACGAGCCGCTGGCCTTCGGCCTGAAGAAGGGCGACTACGACAGCATCAACTACATCAACAACTTCCTGCACCAGATCAAGCATGACGGGACCTACGATCGTATCCACGACAAGTGGTTCAAGAACAAGGACTGGCTGAAGGAAATGGAATAAGGCCTGGGCCAAAAAACCAAGCGCTGACCTCGACGCGCAGGCGAACCCTGCGCGTTCGCATTTACGGAAGTACCCCACGTGATCAAACACAAGAAAGCACAGTGGCCGTGGCACGGGCTGACCGCGCTGGTCCTGGTGGGCCTGGCGATCAGCTTGTACCTGGCCACCTCGATGATTTCCTACGAGTGGCGCTGGAACCGCGTTCCGCAATACTTCGCCTACAAGGCCGAGGAAACCCAGCGTGCCGCCAACCCTGGCACGGTCGAGGAAATCGTGGTCTCCGGCGACAACGCCCGGGTCACCCTGAAGAGCGAGAGCGGCGACACCCAGTTCGTCGAAGTGGCCAAGGACAGCATGCTGCTGGCCCGTGGCGACGACGTCGCCGAGGGCGATGCCATCGGCGTCACCCGCCACTGGGCCGCTGGGCCTTTGGCCTGGGGCCTTTGGACCACGCTGTGGATCTCGGTCATATCCGGCGCCCTGGGCCTGGTTATCGGCCTGTTCGCCGGGCTCTGCCGGCTGTCGAGCAACCCCACCCTGCGTGACCTGTCCACGGTCTATGTCGAACTGGTGCGCGGCACGCCGCTGCTGGTACAGATCTTCATCTTCTACTTCTTCATCGGCACCGTGCTCAATCTGTCCCGGGAGTTTGCCGGGGTAGCGGCGTTGGCACTGTTCACTGGCGCCTACGTGGCCGAGATCGTCCGTGCCGGGGTGCAGTCGATCGCCAAGGGCCAGAACGAGGCGGCTCGCTCGCTCGGCCTGAATGGCGCGCAGTCCATGCGCCACGTGATCCTGCCCCAGGCGTTCAAACGCGTACTGCCGCCGCTGGCGGGGCAGTTCATCAGCCTGGTCAAGGACACTTCGCTGGTGTCGGTGATCGCCATCACCGAGCTGACCAAGAGCGGTCGCGAGGCCATCACCACCTCGTTCTCTACCTTCGAGATCTGGTTCTGCGTGGCGGGGCTGTACTTGCTGATCAACCTGCCGCTGTCGCACATTGCCAGCCGGCTCGAGCGGAGGCTTGCGCAAAGTGATTGAAGTCCGTGACCTGCTTAAAGTCTTCGACACCCGCGGCCAAGTGGTGCGTGCGGTGGACAACGTCACCACCCAGGTCGCCAAGGGCGAAGTGGTGGTGGTGCTGGGCCCGTCCGGTTCGGGCAAGTCCACCTTCCTGCGTTGCTTGAACGGCCTGGAGCATTTCGACCAGGGCCATGTGTCCATCAATGGCGTGCAGCTGGACGACCCTAAGACCGATATCAACGCCTACCGCCGTGAAGTCGGCATGGTATTCCAGCACTTCAACCTGTTCCCGCACATGACTGTGCTGGAGAACCTGTGCTTGGCGCAGAAAGTGGTACGCAAGCGCAACAAGGCCGATCGTGAAGCCAAGGCCCGGGCGTTGCTGGAAAAGGTCGGTATCGCCCAGAAGGCCAACGAGTACCCGTCGCGCCTCTCAGGTGGCCAGCAGCAGCGGGTAGCCATCGCCCGCGCCCTGGCGATGGATCCGAAGGTGATGTTGTTCGACGAACCGACCTCGGCGCTCGACCCGGAGATGGTCGGGGAGGTGCTGGATGTGATGAAGACCCTGGCCCAGGAAGGCATGACCATGGTCTGCGTGACGCACGAGATGGGCTTTGCCCGGGAAGTGGCGGATCGGGTGTTGTTCTTCGATCACGGCAAGCTGTTGGAAGATTCGCCGCCAAAGGCGTTCTTCGATGCGCCGAAGGACCCTCGGGCCCAGGCGTTCTTGCGGCAAGTTTTGTGAGGATGTTGAGGCCTGCGTAATTCGTGGGTGAAATATATCTGATCAAACTGTTCAGGCCTCTTGCCATATATTGGTGAGAGGCCTGGTTGTCGAAATACCTCTAGCCTCCAATCAAAGAACGCTCTCTCTTGATCTTGATCTTGATCTTGATCTTGATCTTGATCTTGATCTTGATCTTGATCTTGATCTTGATCTTGATCTTGATCTTGATCTTGATCTTGATCTTGATCTTGATCT